>Ga0207664_10000024_pt1 | contig 199974 bp, 167 predicted proteins | sample LARL83metaG_FD_184349 | JGI IMG/M metagenome (GOLD analysis project Ga0207664, IMG submission 184349) | Corn, switchgrass and miscanthus rhizosphere microbial communities from Kellogg Biological Station, Michigan, USA - LAR L8-3 metaG... | ecosystem: Host-associated > Plants > Roots >...
AGGCTGCCTCTTTTTTCTTGAGGAATGCTCAAAATGAATATTAAACGCACACCGCAGAAATGAAAGCTATTGCTAGGAGAAGCGTAGTTCATTAAAATTTGAACTCGGACTGGCGAAATTAAACTGTTTCGATTACTTTCCATGAATATGAAAAGAACAACCACACAAAATGTCGCAAAAAGTGTTTTGGACTTGGGGTTTTTCAGATTAAGCAAGATTTATAGGATTTGTAGACTTCTTTAACCGCGCGACGAAAAATCCATCGCATCCGCTTTCGTCTGGCCGGGTGCGGAGGATTTCCTCTACAACAAATTCCGGATGCAGTTTCGCAAGCCACTCCATTTGCGCTTCGCCTTCTTCTTTTAAGAGGGAGCAAGTGGCATAGAGCACTGTTCCACCGGGCTTTACAAAATGCGCGTTTTCTTCCAAAATCATACGCTGTTTTTCAATCAACTCCTTCAACATCGGTTCCGTGAGCAGCCATTTAATTCCCGGATTTCTGCGGAGGGTTCCCGTGCCGGTGCAGGGCGCGTCGAGCAGGACGAGATCGAACCAATTGGTTTTGTCCGGTCCGAGCATCCGTTCTTGTTGGTCGGGAAAAACAATGCGAATGTTTTGCGCGCCACTGCGGCGGGAACGCTGTTTCAAGGCTTCGAGCTTGCGCGGGTCGGGATCGGTGGCGAAAATTTCGCCGTGGTTTTTCATCAAAGCGGAAAGGTGGAGCGTTTTTCCTCCCGCGCCGGCGCAGGCGTCGAGCGCTTTAATCGCCGTCTTGCGGATATGCGCAAACGGGGCGACGAGCTGGCTGGCTTCGTCCTGCACTTCGAAGGCGCCGCGCTGGAATTCTGGAAGGCCGAAAACATTCACGCGCTTGGAAAGCACCAGGGCATCCGGGGAGATTTCGGAGGGGGTCGCCTCAATGCCTACGTTTTGAAATTCGGTTTGGAGCTCTTCTCGCGAAGTGAGAATGGTATTGGCCCGAATGGCCGTGGGGGCTTCGCCGTTCAGCGAGTCGAGAATGGCTTCGACATTTTCGCTGCCGTATTCTTCGGACACGCGATTGACAAACCAGGTAGGAAAGGAATAAAGAATTCCGAGGCGCTCATCTTTTTCAAAGCCGGCCAGCCGCGCCGATTCGCGGTCTCGGTCCGCGAGCCTTGCGAGCGCGTCGGTCGGCAAGCGAAATTTAACGAACGCTTCGCGGGTATTCTCGGAAGATTCGCCACGAAAAACGATTGCGAATGCCGCAATCGTGCGGGCCTCGTGGGCGATGCTTTCATCTGCAACGTCCTCGAAGCAATCCCGGACGAGCGCTTCGAGCCTTCGCCAGTTTTTGATGGTTCCAAAATAGGTATCGGCAATGAATCGGCGGTCCTTGGCACCCAGATACTTTCGTTCGAGAAAAAACCTGCGAATGACGGCATCGGCTGGAATCGCCGGATTGTTTCGGAACTCCGAATACACTTCGACGGCATGTCCATAAAGGCTGGATGGCTGCATAGCCGCTCGCAACAACAGCAATGAGCAATATAATTGCGAGATTCCGCGAGCGTTACCGTTCAACAACAAAACTTCCGTGTGCAACGCCGCCACGCTGGCGAAGCAGGAGTACGTACACTCCAGCAGGGAGCGAATGGGTATCCAGGTCGAACGGGCCGGGACCGGATTCGCGAACACGCTGCACTATGCGCCCAAGCCGATCGGAGATTTCCACGATGGTTGGGGCGTCGCCCGGTTCGTTCGATTCGACGGTCACCAACGAGGAGGCTGGATTAGGCGCAATGCTTTTTATCGATAGTACCAGATTCTTATCCAGCGCATTTCTAAGGAGCGAATCGCCGCAGGAGAATGCGAGTGAAAAGGTTGTGGAACTTCCGGTTGCGGATAACACACATATTCCGTAAGCGGAATCCGAGCTATTCAATATTGGGTCGCTCATGCGAATTTGCGTTGAAGCCGAATCGGAAACCGACGTACCGAATAGCAGCGTGACCAGCGAGATGCTCGGATCGAGCGAGATATTGGTTCCAGAGAGCGTAATTTCCAGATCCGTTCGGCCTCCGCTGGTGTTTGAAATCGTGGTTACCTGAAGTGGAGAACTAACGTGCAGCAACGTGAGCAGATCGCTATTGAATGTTATCGTCATTTTCAAGGAGTTCAGCCCTATATGTGCAATCGAACTATCGGCATACATGCTCAGCGTGGTCGTATCCTTTGGCGATGCGGTGGCTTTCGTTAGCGAACCGTGAAAGTGAACGAACGGAGTGGGGATGCTCCGAGCGGCAAGAGGAATGACCATGACGCTATCGTTCGCGGCATTCGATGTAATGGTGAGAAAAGCCGTATCGTTACCCAGCGCGGGATTATATGCAATGATTGCGGTATCACTCTCGCCGGGCAGGAGCACACCGGGAGAGGACTGCCGCAGAAGAGAAAAATTATGGCCGCTCAGAATAATTTCTTTTATAAGAAGTGAATCCGTCCCAGCATTCGAGAAGATGATGGACGTATCGGCACTGCGGCACAGCGAGCCTGCGCCAAAATCGCGAAGCGTGCTATCGGCCGCGATATAGAGCGTGAGGGGTGAAAGTTTGGTTACAAAAGCGGCCCCAAGGCTATCCACGCCATTTGGTGCTTTCCTCTGCAACACGCCCTCGGTTACCGGAAAATCGCCTGACGATGTGCTGCCCGCCACATAAATATTGTGGCTGGAATCGAGCGCGATGCCATTGGCTTGATCCGAACCCATTCCGCCCAAATAAGAAGAATAGAGAAGCCGGGAACCGCTCGCGTTTAGTTCCGACACAAACGCATTGGATTGGGCATACTTCGCTACCGACTTATTCATGGTCTGAATCGCGCCGGGGAGCATGGGAAAATCGTTCGACCACGATGTTCCGCCCGCGATGTAGATATTGCCGGAATCGTCAAGTGCAATGGCATTCGCCACATCGCTGCCGGAGCTGCCAAGGAACGTGGAATAAACCAGTCCCGAACCAGCCGCGTTGAGTTTGGTGACGAAGGCATTCTTGATGCCGCGCTTTGTTTGCTGAAACGCGCCGCTGGTGACCGGAAAATCTTTCGAACCGGTCCATCCCGTGACAAACGCCTCTCCAATCGAATCGATTGCGATGCTCGAAATTTCCTCCATGCTATCTTTGCCGCCCAGATAGGTGGAATAGAGAAGTGCCGATCCCGAGGAATTGAATTTAGAAATAAACGAAGTGTACCCGTAGTAACTTCCGCTGTTCGAAGTTTCGAAGGCTCCCGACGTCGTGGGAAAATCGGACGCCGCCGTCCATCCAGCAATGAACACGTTTCCGCCTCGATCGACGGCGATCGCATTGGCATTTGTCACCGCAAATCCAGGCAGAGCGTTGGGTACGGTCGATCCGCCCAAATACGTTGAATAGATAAGCCCCGAACCGCGCGCATTCAGCTTGGTAAGAAACGCCGATCGGCCATCACTTTCAATATTATACGAGAAATTGGGATTTTTTGTTTGAAACGCGCCGCTCGTGACAGGGAAATCGGAAGAGGAAGTGGTCCCCACCACAAACGCTTCTCCGATCGAATCGACCGCAATACCGGAACCCCATTCCCCCCCGCCATCCCAATATCCGTTGGAACCCCCTAAATAGGTGGAATACATTAGCGCCGATCCTGTCGCATTCAGTTTAGTCACAAACGCATTACTATAATATCCGGAATTGGTGGCCTTGCTTGCCCGCTGAAATGCTCCGGACGTGGTAGGGAAATCCTTAGCATCGGTACCGCCAACGATATAGGCATTACCAAAGGTGTCGATTGCAATACTATTTACCGCTTCCTCAAAGTAGTAGCCATTATTGCCATAATAGTCCGAACCGCCAAGGTACGTCGCATACACCAGTGCCGAGCCATTCGCATTCAACTTGGAGACGAAGCGACTGAAAGAGCCATAGCCGGATTGCTGGTACGCTCCGGTCGTTACAGGAAACGATTGCGATACGGTCCAACCCGTCACGTAACTATTGCCGAACCGATCCACGGCGATTGCCGTAGCAGCATCGCCGCCGCCACCGACGTAGGTCGAAAAAATAAGGGGATCGATGACAAGTGGCTTCGCGCGGTCGAACGATCCGAGCTGAAAAAAAATATGGTTACCGGACGAAATCTGGAATTTGCAATCGACCTGCTGACGTATTCCATTGGTCTCCTGATATGCAAATAGTTCTCGTTCTTCGATCGTGCCCATAGTGGTATAAATCCGTAGGAACGTGCGGCGCTCGTCTGGTCCATTCACCCGGATGCTATCAGCGCCATCGATTTGCATTTCAATCGTCGATGGATCGAATCCCGGCCGGACGATGAGATCATAGCGAGGAGAGCCATGATCGAGCGAAAATACCGCTTCGACCCCTTCGTATAAATTCCGGATTGTTACGGAATCGAATGAGCGCGCGCCGGTTACCCATTTTCCGGGATCGTTGCCGATGAAGTAATTTGTCGTGCCGGTTTCGGGATTTTCAGAAATGGCTTCCGGCTGAGCCGTGTGCAAGAAGTTTACACGAACAACCTGACCGCTTCTCGTCCTCTCGAATTCGTGATTGTCATTCCCGCGAAAGCGGGAATCCCGAACAAAAAACCTGGATTCCCGCTTTTGCGGGGATGACATTGAAGTGTTTAAATGAGTTATCTGAAACAGATCATAGACCATCCCTGAATCGGTGATCCAGAAATTCGTATTCGCATTATGCAAAAGATAAATCGCGCGCGTATCCCACTGCCCTTTATTTTCCAGAAAGCTCGCGTGCGGCTGCGCACTTCCCGAAGCGGCGCACAGCGGAAGAAAGACTGCTATAACGATTGCAAATTTCATCGTGCTATCGTGAAAATTTTCGTGCCGCTTCGGTCGCCAGAAGAGCAGCGCAGCATAAAGACTCCGTTCGGAAGCGAGCGCAGATCGAGTGAAACATTATCTGTGACGTTTTTGCTTGTGAGGACGGAAGCCCCCAGCATATCCAACACCTCGATATTAACGTTTTGAGTTAGGGGCGAAGCAATTGCCACGCGCACCTCGTCCCGCGCCGGGTTTGGATAAAGAGAGATGGCCAAACCCGCGTTGCTCGAAAGCGGCGACTCCCGGACAGCGGAAGTGGGTGGGATATTCAGTTTCGCGCGATAGAAGCCATAATCATCCTCATGCACTCCCTGATTGATAGAGGGGTCAAATATGACTATGGTGTCTCCGTTTATGACCGTATCCTTCGGCGGGATGTTGATATTAAGGAGCGCCCGGTCGAAGGAAATGAGTACGGTCGAGGAATCGGGAAAAAAGATTCCCTCCGTGTTCATTCCGCTCAGGTTCTGTATGGTATCTTGTCCGTAAATAAATATTGTGTTCCGTTCAAGGATTTCCTCGCGATTGGTGGGAATAGGTAGCCATGTCCAGGTAAGACCCGCATCGGTGGTTGACATTACCGCTTCGGTATCGAGCGTGAGAAAGCCGATGTTATCGTTCAGGAACTTGATAGAATTCACGACATAGTGGCTCGTTGCGGGCTGCTCCATTGTCCAGGTGTTTCCACCATCCGGCGTCCGATAAATACGGCCGCTGTCGCTGAGTATAAATCCGAGCGAAGTATTATGAAAATAGATTGCGCGAATCGGCGTAGGAGCATTTGTGAGCTGCGTCCACGTGGTGCCGGCATCGGAAGTTTTATAAATCACAAAATAACTCTTCTCACCATAATAGTAGGCTTTGCCTGCGGGCCGAACGACGAGTGTGTCCGAAATGCGGGCGAGAACGAACGCATCGAGCCCATCGATTGCCGCAATATTCGCGATGTAATTCTGATAGACTTGATAACCGGCATACGGACTCACCGTCGGGAATGGAATGCTCTCAGGTAACCAATTCATGCCGCCATCGGTCGTTCGCACAAAGGAACCGGAGATTCCATACCCCGTATCCCCGGCACCGAAGGACGGGCTATAGAGATTCGCCGGGTTCATAGCGTAAGGCTTCCAGGTATGGCCGCTATCGGTTGTTTTTTCGCTGGAATAACTGAGCCAGCCGCCGTTGTAGAGGTAACCGGTATCCACGGAAGTAAAGTGCATTCCGGTATATTGCGGATATTGCTCATTGCTTACATGCCAGAAAAAACCGCTATCGGTGGAAAGCAAGGGATACGAACTCGCCAGGCACTGGAGCAAGCTGCCATTCGAAGCATGAAGGTTCACTCCCGGTCCAAATGGGCATTCCGCGATCACGGTCCATTGCGGGGTGGTCATTACTTCAGGCGTAAACGTGCCACTTAGAATAGTGCCGCCTGAGCCGGTGGCGAGCCAAGCCCCATTGGCCGTCCCGATAACATTCCTGATGCTACTGGCCTGACGCATTTGGGCAAGACTTACACTGGCGCCGAGATCGTTGGAAGTATAATAGTACGCATTCGGCGAACCGAACATGAAAAAACTGCTCGGCCCGAAGAACTTGACCGTATTGTAATTATCGTCCCGCTCGTCATGGAATTCTGGAGTAAATGTCCAGTTCGTGCCACCATCGGTCGTCACATAATATCCGCTGCTCGAGGCGATTGCGCCCGTATCACGATTAAAAAAGTCGATGTCGCGAATAGTACCGTTCAGGGTTTGCGAGGTCCAATGTGCTCCGCCGTCCGACGATTCCGCATACAGGCTTCCACCGACGATAAATTCTCTTCCAAAGAAAAAAGCTATCTTCATCGGGGCACTCCAGTAATCTGCCGCTACGTCGGTCATGACCGTATCCCAATCCGTGCCGGCATTAGTCGAGCGAAAAAGCTTCCCCGCCCAATTATTATTTTGCCATACCATTCCTGCGATGAACAAAGTATCTTTGCCCAGAGCCCCGACTCCCATAAGACCGTCGATGGGCGCCGAATGAGCGTTCCACGTTGCTCCCCCATCGGAAGTGAGCATCAAGTTCCCGCTTGCAATGAGCGCGCCATGCAAGGAGTCGCCATAGGTAATGTCCTCGATATTCACGGTATCGCTCACTTCCTGCCGACGCCATGTGATGCCATCGTCGTCCGTGATATAAAGATAGCCGTGGTCCGTCGCTGCCACAATCTGCGTGGGCGATTGATGGACCAACGCCGTGAAATTTACCGGCCCCACTTTTTCCCAGTGCGAGACGAGCGACATTTGCGCGAAGGACGCCGCGGGAATGAAAAGTAACACGAAAACAATACACAGTCGAAATCGCATAAAACCTCCAATTAGTAAGAGTTCATATTCAAAAACACTACCCGTTACACGAAGTTACCAGTCTGGGCATATCTTTACTACTCAATTTATACTCAGATGCTGTGGGAAACCGTGCCTTGGTAATGAGGGTTGGACTCGGAATGGCCCATGTTCAAGAGCGGGTGAAATCGAAAATTCCGCCGGATGGCGGGGAAAGCTCCAGGCGCAGAGCGTCCTCCGCGATGCGCCCCAGCCGCGCGCCGGGTCGATTGCCGCGTTCCGCAAATATCAAGCTTGCGCTGCTGGCTGCTTCGGTGTTCATTGTGTTGGGAACACTTTATTATGCGCACTCGCTCGTTACGCAATTACGGCAACGGGAATATCGCGTTGTCAAACTATTTTCAGACGCCGTCAAGTATTATAGCAATAGTCCGCAGACGCCGGACGATTCGCTCTATCGGATGATCACGCACTATGCGATGTCGAGCGATGTCCCGGTGATCCTCACCGATCGGCATGACGATCCCAGTGTCCGGCATTTCAACGAAACGAACTGGAATGTGCCTTACGATTCCACGCTCGACAGCACACACCAGGCTGCGTTTCTTCGCGAGCAAATGCGCGAAATGGATGCCGTCTACCCGCGCATCGCCATCTACTTCCGCGACTCCGCCGAGCACCAGGATCGTGTCATCGAATATCTTCACTACGGCAATAGTTTAGTGCTCGCGAAGATTGAATCGCTCCCATATATTCAACTGCTGCTCGGGTTGGTCGTGGTCGTGATCGGATATTTAAGCTTTAGTTACCTCAAACGAAGCGAGCAATCGAATATCTGGGTTGGCATGGCGAAGGAGACGGCGCATCAATTAGGGACGCCGCTTTCGAGCTTACTCGGATGGGCAGAAATGCTGCGGCTTTCCGCTCGACAGCCGGAGGAAGTTGAAAAAATCGCTGGCGAAATAGATCGCGACATCGAGCGGCTGAACCGCATCACCGTTCGCTTTTCGAAAATCGGTTCGGTGCCCGATCTCAAGCTGCATAATGTCGTTCAAAGCGTAGCGGAAGTGATGAGTTATTTCGAGGGACGAATGCCAACACTTCGTAAAAACATTCGGCTAGAACTTATTAGTGAGCACGATGAAGTGCTCGTGAAAATAAATCGCGAACTGTTCGAGTGGGTTATTGAAAATCTGATCAAGAATGCCTACGAAGCGATCGAAAGCTCGGAAGGCTCGATCGTCGTTCACATTCATCACGGCGCATTAGTAGCAACCCGCACGATACGCAGAAGGGGTCAGCGGGTGATTCTGATCGATGTCACCGATACCGGCAAAGGAATATTGCTCCGCAAGAAAAACGATGTCTTTCGTCCCGGTTATTCCACCAAGAAACGCGGCTGGGGCCTGGGGCTTTCGCTTGCGCGGAGGATTATCCAGGAATATCATCATGGCCGGCTGTACGTAAAAGAATCGCAGCCGGGAAAGGGAACAACGTTTCGAATTCGGTTAATCGTGTGACTCCTCTACCCCACCTTTTTCACCTTTTTAGCTTCTACTCTGCCGGCAGCGCTTCATACATTCGTCTCAGTTTTTTTAAATCTTCCCACGCGCCGTGTTTCCAATCGGGATTGCGCATCAGAGCCGCCGGGTGGTATGTGACGATTACCTGAATCCCGCAAAAATCGTGAATAATACCGCGCATTTTGCCGAGCGAATCGGTTAGTTTCAACAGGTTCGTTCCTGCAATCCGGCCGAGGCACAAAATAAGCTTCGGCTGAATGAGCGCGATCTGCTTCCAGAGATACGGCTCGCAGGCTTCCACTTCGTCCGGCTTGGGATCGCGGTTATTCGGCGGCCGCGATTTTAAAATATTCGCGATATAGACTTCTTCGCGTTTAAATTCGACCGCCGCGAGCATTTTATTGAGTAATTGCCCCGCGCGGCCAACAAATGGTTCTCCCTGCTCATCTTCGTCCGCGCCGGGGGCTTCGCCGATGATCATCACATTCGCCTTCGGGTTCCCAACGCCAAAAACAAATTTCGTACGCGTCGCACCCAGGCGGCATTTTTGGCAATCATGAATAGCGGCTTCCAGTTCGGCGAGGGTTTTTGATGCAAGCCAGGGTTCACGGGCATGGGCCGAAAGCTTTTCGGATAAGAGGTCTAACCGAACCGTTGGAAGGGCTTCCAGCGCGATGGCCGCCACCGCCGGATGCGGCACGGCGGGCACATACGAAATCACATCGCCGAAGCGGGCGGCTTGTTCTTTCACAAAGCGTTCGAGTTCGGCCCCTAAATCTTTTTCTGTTGGAGAATTGCTCATGCGATACTGCTTTCTGTTCCTTTTTTCAATAATTCCGGATACTGCTGTTCGATCTCGTGCTTTACTTTTTCACGCTCCGCGTTCAATCCTTCTTTCAGGAAGGAGACGATATTCGTTCCCGCTGAACCGATTTGCTCGCCATGTAGATCCTTTGGCACATGCCGCCGCGCCAGTTGATAATGGACGTTCGAGGCAGCCAGATACTGTTTAATTACAAGGTGAAGGATTCCGGCAAGCAGGGATTGTTCGGCGCTGGAAAACTTTTTTGCGATCAAGATTGGCAAGGTCTCTTTTCCGTTCGCTCTTTCGACAATGTCCTCTAATTCCTTATAATCTTCCGGGAGCATATAGTTCGGGTGTAAATATGCGCCCAATTGAAATTCAACGGCTACGACCTCCGCGCTCGTTTTTACCCGCGAAGGATAATGCCGCTCCGAAGGCGTCCCTTCGAAGGCTCGCTCGAACACACGCTTCAAATCGACTCCGAGTAAAAGATCGATGATATACGACCACGGCTGATCGCCAGCGTTCACTCCTCGCATCGTTTTGCCCGCCACCTTCACTTCGCCAAAATATTGGGTTAAATATTTGAATTCTTCTCCACCCGGCGTCTTCAGCAACATGGAGTTCCCATGGGAGATCTTGCGAAACGACGACGCCGTTGTTTCCAGCGCAGAGGCCATGGCCGCCACGGATATAGAAGCCGTCGAAAGCGCGGTATACACTTTGGAAAGAGATCGTGCAGCCAGTTTGTACTGCAGCGTTCCCTCTTTATTGATCCTCAAGAATGCGGTCTCATACTCCGAAGGACGGAATTGAACGAATTTACCCTGAAGATCCGGTATCTCCGGATTGTAAAATAAATAAAACACGGATAAAAACCGATGCTCGACACCGATTGCTTCCGCAAGCTCGATCATCGTGTTTTCGATGCCGATGAGCGTTTGTTCGAAACCGCCGTGCAACGAAAGCCCTGCACCGAAGGCGCGCATTCTATGATGATACATTGCAGAATGGATCATGGAAATATAGGTGAATTGCTCGCGAGAATCGATCGTGCGGTCTGATGCAATCGCCTCGGTGACCGGCTGAATTTCCTCCACGAATTCCATAATACTGCGCTCGGAAAGCTCTTCGTCCAATCCTTGATTGAGGAAAGGAAATCGCTCGCGCATCCAAAGTCTATACTCGGCTGAATCCATTTGGGGAGTGTAAACGAGAACTTCCGAAGTAAAGTCACTGAATGTGCGGACGCTCGGCAAGTGGCAGACGTGGAAGCGCCGTGAGAGAAAGATCGTTTACGATGCCGCGTTCCAGTTTCAACGCGCCGAGCATAGCGATCATCGCCGCATTATCCGTTGAAAACAGGGGGCGCGGAACGAAACATTGCATTCCGCGCTCCGTGCACTCCTTCCGAAATCGCTCGCGAAGTTCGCTATTTGCGCTCACGCCTCCCGCGCAGACGATGTCCCGAATACCATGCTTCTCTGCCGCTCGAACTGCTTTTGTCACAAGGACATCGACAATCGCTCGCTGGAATGAGGCAGCAAGATCGGCTAATGCGTATTCTTCGGATGCGTGTTTTTTCAGCCACTGTAGCACGGAAGTTTTTATCCCGCTAAAACTAAAGTCGTAAGACGCTTCATTCAACATCGCACGCGGAAATTTAATATACGTGGGATTCCCTTCCCGTGCGATTCGGTCGATCTCCGGACCGGCCGGATAACCCAAGCCCAACATTTTTCCCACTTTGTCAAAGGCTTCGCCGGCGGCATCATCCAACGTTTCGCCTAAAAAATTGTAATTACCGACCTCCATTACTTCGAGCAATAGAGTATGGCCGCCCGAAACGACCAATGCAATAAATGGAAGTTGGGGCTTTTCCTCCTCAAGTAACGCGCTGAAAATATGTGCCTCGATGTGATGGACTCCAACGAGTGGAATACCAAGACCGAGTGAAAGCCCTTTTGCAACGTTAAGCCCGACGAGAAGCGAACCCATCAATCCGGGTGCATGCGTCACTGCTACTGCGTCTATGGCATCCACTTCGGTCTCCGCTTGGCGGAGTGCTTCTCGAATAATGGGGAGGATACTTCGCACATGCGCCCTCGAAGCAAGCTCCGGTACCACGCCGCCGAATTTCTCGTGAAAAAATTGTGACGATACCACAACGGAAGCAAGTTTGCCCTTGCGCAGAACAGCGGCACTCGTTTCATCACAGGACGTTTCGATGCCAAGAATTGTCCCGCGACTCGAAAGATCGAGGCTCACCCGATCACCTCCACGCCGGCATCGTTCTCTGTTTCCTGCGAGACTTCATCATGCATAGATTCCGTTAGCGCCTTATCTTTGAAATAATTCACAATAGCTTTCATCGCTTTAAGTCCCACGACCGTTACTAACTCCGGCTCGCTGGCAGATTTTACGCTTTCCACCGAGCCGAATTTTTCGAGCAATTTGATTGCCGTCTTTTTTCCGACACCCGGGATTTCCGTCAGCTCGGTCTGGATCGTCCGCTTCTCGCGGAGTTGGCGATGAAAGGTGATCGCGAAGCGATGTGCTTCATCTCGGATGTGCTGTAACAAGCGCAAACTGCTCGAAGAACGGGGCAGAATTAGCGGGTCCAGTGAGGAGATCGTAAAAATTTCTTCGAGCCGCTTGGCAAGACCGAACATGGGGATGCCCGCAAGTTCGAGTTCCGACATCACTTCGTAAGCGCTCGAAAGCTGGCCTTTGCCGCCATCGATGATGATGAGATCGGGAAGCTCCGTCTTCTCATTCAGCGCGCGCGAATAGCGGCGGCGAACAACTTCCCGCATGGCGGCGAAATCATCGTTGCCCTCGACGGAGCGAATCTTATATTTTCGGTATTCGGATTTTTTGGGCTTCCCATTTTCAAAGACCACCATCGAACTGACATACTCGCTGCCCTGCAAATGCGAATTATCGAAGCATTCGATGCGGCGCGGAGGCTTTGCCAAATGAAGATCGCGTTCGATCGCTTTCAAAACATGAGGAATGTGGTCGGCTTCCTTCATTTTTTGAAGCTTGATTTCGCCGAGTAAAAATTTTGCGTTCGAGCGTACCATCTCCATCAACTTCGCCTTCTCGCCAATTTTTGGATGCACGATTTTTGGCGGCTTCATGGCGCCGGCCGCTTCCTCGACCGATAGTTCCCTTGCGCGGCGGGAGAGCCACGCCAGAAGCGTGTCCTCGTCTTCTAATTCCAGCGGTAATAGAATTTCTTCCGGAATGTATTCGCTACCCGAATAATATTGTTCGAGAAGCGCGGAAAGAATTTCCGCGTCCGGCTTGCCTTCAATATTGCTAAAGAAAAAATGCTGCTTACCGATCAGTTTGCCGTCGCGCACTTTGAAGACGATTCCGCACGCATCGTCATCCTCATGCGCGAGCGCAAACATATCGCGGTCGATCTCCTCTTCGCTCACCACTTTTTGCTTGCTCGCATAATCGGAAAGGATTTGTAATTGATCGCGAACGCGCGCGGCTTCTTCGAAACGAAGTTCTTCGGAAAGTCGCTCAATTTCAGACTTCAAGGTTTGCTGGACCTCCCGCGCGCGGCCAGAAAGCAGCTTGCGCACGTTCTCGATCATGGCGCGATAATGCTCCTGGGTCACCAATCCTTCGCAGGGCCCTTCGCATTTTTTGATGTGATATTCGAGGCAGACTTTCACTTTGCCACGAAGAATGATTTGATCGTCGAGATAATAATCGCATGTGCGGATAGGAAAAATATCGCGCAGTGTCTTAAGCAAATATCGAAGGTAACCCGCTTCCGTATAAGGACCATAATATTTCGAGCCGTCGCGGATTTTGCGGCGCGTTGCAAAGACGCGCGGGTAGGGCTCGTTCGTCACCACAACGTAAGGGTATGTTTTATCGTCGCGAAGATTTACATTATATCGAGGCTTCAGTTTTTTTATGAGCGTGTTCTCGAGGATCAATGCTTCGACATCGCTATCGGTTAAGATCACTTCGACATCCGAAATTTTCGAGACGAGCGCTCGGAACTTTCCATCGCCCACCCCGCGGCGATAATTGAGGAAGTAGGACCGGACACGATTGCGAAGCACTTTTGCCTTCCCCACATAGATCACGCGTCCCGCGCCATTCTTGAATTGATAAACGCCGGGGTCCTTCGGCAACGCGTCGAGCTTTTCTTCGAGCGTGAGATCATCGACGGTAACGGCAATGCGGAAATGCGCACCGGAAGTCGCAATATCGATCGCGTCCTCCTCCTGTTCCATCTCATCGTCATGGAATGGCACGAAATCGAATTCGTCGGGATTCGATGGCGAATGAAGATCGTCCATCGGAACAGAGTTGCCGGAATTCTGCATTATTCTTCCTCCCTTTTTTGGAGCGGAGGAGAGCAGAGTTCGATCAACACTCCATTCGTCGATTTTGGGTGAAGAAAAGCAATCGTCATTCCGTGAGAACCGAGTCGCGGCTCCTCGTCGATCATTTGAAATCCTTCGCCTTTTAAGCGTGCAATTTCTTTCGCAACATCTTCGACTTCGAGCGCGATATGGTGGATTCCCTCGCCGCGCTTTTCAAGAAATTTAGAAATGGGTGAGTCCGGGGTCGCGGGCGCGGTAAGCTCGATCATCATGCCTTCCAGATCGAACGAGGCAATGCGGACTTTTTGGTCGGCCACTTCCTCGCGATGGATGTGTGAATCCCCAAGCAGCTTTGCAAACAGCTCCTCTGCTCGATCGAGATCGCGTACGGCAATACCAAGATGGGAAAGTTTCATCGGGAAGAGAACAGCGAAAAAGGAGGAAATGTCTGAACGGCATTCTGAATACCGCATTCGCGGGAATGACAAAAACGTTAGACTTGTCGCGAAGCGCGTGAATCATCCCATTCTCGTCATTCCCGCGAATGCGGGAATCCATAGCCTTCCCGGTGTGCATTCTTCATCTCATTAATCTGGAAAATCTTGACAAATCAAGGTTCAGATGTTCCTCATAGGCTATTTTTGCAGGGACGATGCAGCCCACCCACAAAATTTCCCTTTTCCCGCTCCTGGCCGTGAGCTTTATCAGCATGCTGGGCTATGGGATCGTGCTGCCATCGCTTGTCTATATCGTGCAGCGATTTCATGGCGGGAATTTTCTTTACGGCGCGCTCGGCGCGAGCTATTCGGCCTTTCAATTTATCGGCGCGCCGGTGCTGGGCAAGCTCTCGGATCGCTTCGGTCGCAAGCGCATTCTTTTCCTCTGCACCCTTGGCTCGGCCATCGCGTGGGCACTTTTTATTATTGCATTCCGGCTTCCGATGACAACGCTGGGGACCTTCACCACCTCGATCACGGGCGCCGTCTCACTCACGATACCTATGCTTTCGATTTTCATCGCGCGAAGTGTCGATGGGCTGACGGCGGGAGATGTTTCCGTCGCCAATGCCTACATTGCGGATGTTGCATTGCCCGAAGAACGTAAGGCCGATTTCGGGAAAATGGGTGTGGCGGGTAATCTCGGGTTTATCCTGGGCCCGGCGCTCGCCGGCGTGCTCGCCGAAACTTCGTGGGGCCTTTATCTTCCGATTGCGACGGCACTGGGAACCTCTGTCTTCGCGCTCTTACTTATTATTTTTTTTCTGCCAGAGTCGCGAGCCAATATCTCCTCGTTACAAAGGCGAGGAAAGAAAGTGGTGGCGACTTCTGCTATACCTCAGCCTTCTCCCTCTTTCGAAGGAAAAAATTCGAAATTAACTTTTCGGGCAGCGCTCGCTATGGATTATATTCCATTGCTTCTTGCCATTTATTTCGTGTTTTTTCTGGCGTTTAGTCTTTTTGTTGCTGCGATGCCGCTGTATGCAACGGAATCGCTCCACTGGAGCGTCGCGGAGACAGGGATTTTCTTTTCTATTCTCTCGGTCGTGATCGTCCTTACCGAAGGACCTATTCTTTCCTGGTTCAATAAGCGCGTGAGCGCCGAATCTCTCACCGTGTGGGGAACGTTCATCGTTGTTCTTAGCTATATTACGCTATTGGTTCCGAGTCCGATTCTTGCGTATGCGGCAGCGGCGCTCTATGCCATCGGTAACGGCCTGATGTGGCCCTCCTTTCTTTCGCTGCTTTCGGACCGCGCGGGCGAAGCACATCAGGGATACATTCAGGGCATTGGCGAAAGTGCTGGCTCGCTCGCATCCATCGCCGGATTATTCTTTGGCGGCCTTCTCTTTACCGCGATGAAGCAAGAGATTTTTATCGTGCCGGCGGCGCTGGTGTTTATCGTCTTTCTGATGTCATGGACCTTACGAAGAAGGACGGTCTGAATAGATATTGGGAGCTTTTCGAGATTAAGCGAGTTTAGAAACAAAATATCTCATTAATCCCGAAAATCTCCCCCAATCCTGGTTCAGACAGCGGGCCGGTACAGGCGAACATCCACTTTTTCGAGCGTCACCATTCCTCCTCCGATCATCTCCTCCAAATCGGGCATAACACTGTGAATACGCGATTCGCGGTCGACGGTCTCGATAATAATCGGCAAATCGCTCGAAAGATATTCGGAGAGAATGTTGCGTGCCTTGGCGCTCGCGCCGAATCCTGCGATGGCGCGCGTTACCGTACACCCCGCCAGCCCGCGCTCGCGAAAATCATTCAATAGCGCTTCCCAGAGCGGCTTGCCTTTGAATTTACCATGCGCCGCTTTATCGGACTCACCGATGAAGATGCGAAGGAGCATCCACGGATCGCTTGGATTTTCCATATTAAAATTTTTGCTTCGTCATTGCGAGGAGGATTGCGGAGCGATAGCGGAGCAATCCGGCGAAGCAATGACCATGTATAAAATGCCGTGAGTTCATCATAATGCCATTTCCGCCAATGCAAACCCCGCCAGGCACGCCAGCGGCGCGAGCAGGAGAGTCGATCCTAAATACGCAAGACCGAGCGCATACTGCCGTTCGGTAAAAAGACTCACCAATTCATACGAGAATGTACTCATCGTCGTGTAGCCGCCACAAAATCCGGTAATGAGCATAATGCGCACGTTCGGTGACGATGCAACGCCCGTAAGATAGCGAATAAAAAATCCGATGGCGAGCGAGCCGCTCACGTTAATTAGGAGCGTCGCCCATGGGAATGGCGTAGAATTCCATTCGGAAATCCAGACGCCGAATTGATACCGGGCAACAACGCCGATAATTCCGCCGATAGCGAGCAGAAGATACTTCATTCCGTGAGATACAAAACGCACGACGCTGCGCTATCATGCCAGCGTAAAAGAGGGGCTGGTCAGAATTGATACGCGAAGGTCACTCCATTCAGCGTGGGAACAATCAGAAAACTCGTCGGCTTCGGTTCGTTGGTCCTCATGTCGTAATGATCCGTTTCCTGGGAGACCCAATATCCCGCTGCCGTTCCGATAACCGCCGCGAGGAACGTATCACTGAACCAATGCTCATCCGAGTATAAACGGCCGAAGATGGTGGCAGCATCGAAGGCATAGAAGGTAACGTATGCCCAGGGCTTGTCAATATCGGCCGCAAGCGTTTCGCTGAGAGCCGAAGCAACGGTTACATGGCCCGAGGGCATGGAGTTCCAAGCGTTCTTCAAAGAAAACCCGTGATAGATGAATGCGCCCTGATTGACGAACGGCCGGTTTCGGCCAATGATAATCTTTAGTACGGTGGTCGTTATTCCCGCATAGGCGAAGGACTGGATAACATGCCGGCCCATAACGCGCAGTTCATTGTTATCGGTTGCCATTCCTATGGAGTAAAGCGATAGGAAAGTGAGTCCCGTTGCGTAGCCATTGCCGTAAAAGTTATTGCCAAACATCGAAAGATTATCGCCAAACTTATTCTGATTATGCATGATAACATTGCGTACCGGTTGGTCTGCATATTCCAGAGCGAGTGCACCGCCAACCCCGGCTGCCATGATGGCCCATTCCTTCAATTTCCAATGAAACGGCCGCTCGAGGTATTGAACGCCATCGTAGGCTCCCTCTTTTATATCATGCCAAATAATATGTCCGGCGGAGGATTTCGAGAGGATGGCCTTCGTCGTGGAATCGGCGTGAACCGAGGTCGTATCGGTGGCAGCTTTATTGGGAATCTGCGCAAATGCATTGCCCCACATGCCTGCCTGCGCAGCTACGGAGACAAGGATTAGAAAAAGAATGTAGCGAATCATGAATAAATTAATACCACAAGGCTTGGGCCAACTCCGTTCCTGGAGAAACAAATCGCGTCCAGATTTTTGCGAATGTTTTGATTCAAAAGTAGAAAGGCTCCAATTAGTCACGTTTCTGTCATTACGAGGAGGACGAATCCGACCAGGCAATCCATTCGAAGATTACTTCGTCCAAGTCGAAATTCCCCGCAATGACGTTAGGTACCTAATCGAATATCCGTAATGTCTTGGAAGTTCAGCACTTATTTCGTTTCGCCTTCTTGCCGTTCGTCGGCTTCGTGTTTTACTTTAGCGTGGTGAATAGCCTTCCCTGGCGCGCGAACGGCGGTACCGGCAACACGTTTCGTTCCTCTCCACGCCTTTCTTGTTGCGCGACCGGTCGCGTGCGCGCCAGTACTGACAGCGTGTTTCGTGCCGTTCCACGTTTTTTTGACGACATGCGTGCGATGCGCGCGTTCGGCCTTATCGGCCTTCGTGTCGTCGGTGGTTTGGCTGGAGCCGCGGATTGGCATCAACGCGAGGAAAAGAACGATACCAAGGAGATAGTATAATTTTTTTGACATGGTGTTTATCCTGGTTAAAGTTTTAGATCTTAATGAATTCAATTATAGTGCCCGCCGCGCTTCGCGTCTTCGAAGAAGAGCATAAGAAATATTTTCTGCTCCGTATTTACGGAATGGATGGTCGCGAAATTTGGGGAATCGCGAACGCTCGAATAGATCGATTCCTCCAGGCCTACGCTAAGATTGTCCAAAATTCCGATCGTAATTCTCGGCTTCACGATGGCGATGAAATTATTTCCAGGCTCCCCGACGTACGTATGGAACCAATAATAGTTGGCGACGAGCTTAAAGCTCGCAGAGTTGCCAAAACTCAGTGTAGACTCCAGTTTCGCCTCCGCGCCGCCGCCAAAATTGAAATCGCCAATTTGCGAAGTATCGGGGCCGGACACTTTACTGTTGCCACCGAACGGTACAAGGTCAAGATGCAACACCGTGAACCATGATGCATTGGACAAAACCGGCAAGCGCGCGACCACACCGGGGCCGAAGCCCAGGGTGGTTAATTCGTACGTCGGGTTGTCCCAAAAATCGTAGTTTTGGAAGGCGCCCGTTAGAAAGGCAAATTTCCCGCTATTACTATTTCCGCCCATAAGAAGCCCATAGCCGGTTACGTCATTGATAATCTTTCGTCCCTCGCCAATATTGATTTCCCCGAGTATTTTGAAAAAATCATATGGCTTGCGGTCGATGTGCTCAAACGGATTGCCGTAATCGAACTGGACGTTCACTAATTCACTGACCTTTCCACTTGCAAATTTATTGTTCGCATTGTTGATGAGATGTACTCCACCAAAGAGCGTGATATTCAGCGGTTCCTTCTTATACACTTCCTGATCGGTGACATGCGAAAGCTTCCCATCGAAGAGCCGCGTGATAAACCGGCCGGGGCTGATGATTCCCGCGAGCGCTTCCCGCCACACGCGTTCGGAACCGGAGGTCTGGTCATCCAGAATATTCGAACTCAGGCGGTACATGACCTCCCCGCCAAACATGCCGCCAATCGTCGTATAGATAAGGCTGTTTCGTTCCGGCGCTCCGTTTTCACCGAATATTTTCCAAAAATAACTGCCGCCGAACGTATAGAGAGAGGATTCCCAAAAGTCGTACCCGGAAGCTCGGGCCGCATCGAAATAATTGGCACCGGTATAGGGATGCAAAAACATATCGTTACCGAACCGGGTGTTATCCCATATCCATCCATCTCCCCACGGCGCACCAGCTCGAAGATTACTGCCCCACGAACGAAAGCCGACCCGCGCCCAATCGAACTTAAGCAAATAATTGTCAGCCAGGTTTAAAAGAATTTCCTGCCCTACGATATTTAAAGCGGGCACATACCAGGGCGCTTTTTTATTATATAGTGGATCGTCCACGCGCAAATTGCCATACATGTCAAATAATACGGTGTCGAGCGATTGAACTTTTTTGCTCGTATCTACGGGCGATGATTTGCCAGTATCAACGGGCAAATAGAGCGAAGGAGTCGAAATACTCGGAACCGAAAATAGTGCATCGCTGGAGATGTTGAGAATATGCGAGTATAAATTCTCAGAGCCAACGTTCGGAGAGCTGACGAGATTTGCGGACGACTGCGCTTGTACCGAAACAGCAAATAGTATCGGTAATACGATTAGATGAATATTCATAATGTTGTTTGAATCTATATTTGACTCGATCAGGGACGATTCGAGTTCAAATCGGGCATGAAGGGGTAGTATGATGGCACCAGAGCAAGGACCGGGCCAAGTCGACTTCGTATACCCAAAGTGCCCGTTACGGCTGCTCCTGCACCGGCGGCGTCCAGGCGAGTGTCAGGCCGGTTCCCATTGTGGGAGAGGAATAGGCTCCCATCGAAAGTCCATCGCCGCCAACACGGTGCAATTCCGGGATCAGGAATCCGCAGAGTGTTCCCACCGTCAGCCCTACGGCAATATCGGATGGGAAATGATCGAGCGTCATGAATCGGATAACACCCATGCTAAGGGAGGGAACCGCCGCGAGGCCATAGACCACGAACTTATTCGCATCCGGATGATAATCGCTATAAACCTTCGCTACAAACACGGCAGACGCCGTTAGAGAAGCCACATGGCCGCTATAAAAGGAAGCCCTCATATTACCATCTTTTTGATTGATTCCCGTCGCCTTCGCCTCCTGAAGAGGATAGTAAACAATAGGCCGGTACCGATCGACGAACTCCGGGCCTAATGGAGTGATCGTATAAATCCCCAATGTGACCATGTTGACTTCCAAACCGATCGTAAGCACCGGCAGCCAATCCGGGCGGACATCGCCATCGAGAAGTATGGCTAACGGCATGACTGCCCCAATGAGCTGACCCGCGCTTGCATATTTATCCCACGTTGGGACGAGCGATAATTTTTGGTGGAGCGAAATGCGATCGAAACTCGGCACATTATTCGGGTTCGACTGCGCCATGGCGAGATCCGCATCCGTGAGGTTCGGCTTTGGATGCGATATCCAATAAAGGCCTCCAGCACCGCCAACCGCGATAATGGGCAGCGTTATCCAGTAATTGACGTGATAAACCGGCTCGCGTGTAGGGTGGGAGGCGGAGCTATTAGTTCCGGATGAATCGGCTACGGTAGTTTGTGCTTCCGCTTGAACGGAAAACAAAAGCGCAAAACCGAGGCCGAAGAGTATCCTGTATCTTTTCATAACTGAACAGTTATCTTAATTTGATGCCAACTCGGAGCTTAACCATTTAAAACTCCTCCTTTTCGAGGATGAAGTGGCAAAATCAATATAATTACCGCTCCGGCGATTGAAAGGACCGCGCTATATCCAAACGCGACGTTAATTCCAAATGCCGACCACAGTGCACCGACCACGATACTCGAAGCAAAATCGCCGATCCCATTTACTGTTGCAAGCGTTCCGAACGCCATACCATGATGCTCCGGCGTGACGAGTTCCGCGGAAAGGGAATTTTCAAGCGTCTCTTCGAGTGCCACGTTCGTCCCCCCCAAAAAGAAGATCAAGGCCAGCGTTCCAATACTTGCGGGTAACACTATGATGCAAATACACATGATTGCTGCCATGAAATATCCGACCGCAAGCAGCCAATTCTTTGGCATCCTATCGCCAAGCCAGCCCCCGACTAAAGCAAAAGAAGCATAGCAGACGTTATGAAGGATATAAAGGCCGATGGCGGCGCTCGCCGCGCCCGTGATGCCGAGTGTGGGCTTCAGCTCCACTGTCGCCAGCAGAATAAGCATCGAGTGCGCGAAGGCACCCAAGCCAAAGAATCCGACGCCAATGAGCATTCGCCGAAACGTAGTTGGCAAGAGCTTCAGCCTCGCACTGAAGGAAATGTGCTTCACCGGCATCCGCTCTTTTTCTTTGACAGCAAAGGCGATCATACCTGCCGCAATCAGACCGGGGATGAGTGTGAGCAGAAACAAGATCGAGTAATTGTGATGGAGCGCGCCGACGAGGAAAAAGGCGCTTACCGGCCCGATGATGGCGCCCACCGTATCCATCATCCGCTCGAGGCCGAAGGCACGTCCGTACGTTTCCTTTGTAACCGCGGAGGCAAGAATCGCATTTTTTACCGGGCCCCGAACGCCGCGACCAAACCACGCAAAGACACGCCCGGCGAGGACGTGCCATGCCTGCGTGGCAAAGGCGAAGGAGGCAGTTCCCACCGCGGTAATCAGATAACCGGCAACGGCAATAGGTTTACGGCGTTGGAGTTTGTCGGTATAGTAACCGGAACCCAATTTGGTAAAGCTTGCAAGGCCATCGGAAATGCCTTCGATGGTCCCGAGCCACGCGGCAGCCACGCCCATCGTCGCCAAAAATGCGGGAAGGACGGCCGTCGCCACTTCATGGGACATATCGGAAAAGAGCGAAGCTAAGCCCACGCCGAGCACGGTCCGATTGAGCCAACGAGTTTTATTTTTTACACCCATGTCATTTAACTGACAGTAAAACTAATTTAATCAGAGAACGCTTTAACAGACATGCAGATAAAAGAACTCGGTCACGTCGTCCTCTATGTAAAGAATATCGAACGCGCCGTAGCATTTTACCGCGATGTGCTCGGCTTTCGGATGATTACTTCGGCGCCACGGGTCGCGCTGTTCTCTTCGGGGCGCACGCACCACGAACTTCTCCTCATCGAAACAGGACAAGATCCAACGCCGAAAAAAAGTTACAACGGTCTCTATCACATCGGTTTTAAAATTGGCGACACGGTCGAAGAACTTCGCGCGGCACTCGAAGAATTGAAGACCGCCGGAGTAACCATTCTTGGGTTGACCGATCACCACGTTACCAAGAGCCTCTATATTCTCGATCCCGATGGCAATGAATTGGAGCTGTATGTCGATCAATCGGACGATTGGAAAACAGACCCAACCTCGATCTTAGCCGCGCCGCGTCCGTTGGCTTTGTAAGCACTCGCCGTCCGTCCTTCGAAACTCGACACTCGAAAGTAGCCCCGGCAGGACTCGAACCTGCGACACCCAGTTTAGGAAACTGATGTTCTATCCAACTGAACTACGGGGCCATCTCTTAATTACAAGTAACGAATTAAGAATTACGAATTGGGGGAACAGCAGCATCTCTCGGATTGCTCCATTAGTCCTATCCGTAGTTTGGTCCCGCACCATTGTTCTCGAATGCTGCTTCCGCCTCTGCCACGGTCGGGAAAATCTGAAATACCATCGGAAAGCCGAGCAGATCGAGTACATGGAAAATCTTTTCTGGCAATGCGGCAAGCTTCATGTCTCCACCCGAAGCGGATGAGCGGTCATTCGCGGTGGATGAGCGATCATCCGTCGCTCGGACTTCCTCGATAAGTCCCATAAGCACACCAAGACCCGCGCTCGAGATATATTCGAGACCGTGAAAATCGAGAACAAGCTTGCGCTTGCCCTCATCCCGGACGACATTCTCTAAAAATCGCTCGAACTCGGGCGCGGTATGGGCATCGAGCTGTCCGGAAAGTTCGATAATCGTAACGGAAGCCCCGGCTTCCGAATATTCGGAGACTGCAAAGCGTGGTCGTTCTTGCATAATACTTTGTAGCCGTGATCTTTAGGTCACGGTCGTTAATTTTTTATAGCCCCCACCGTGACCTAAAGGTCACGGCTACAGCACTTTTATAACAACGAGCGTTGCATCGTCCTCGAAACTGCTCGACTCTGTAAACTCGGCCACGGATGCCAGAATTTTCAGCGTCAGATCGCGTGCGCTCAGGTTGGATAAATTTTCTCGTACGAATCCGGCAAGGCGTTGGTAGCCTAGCTCGGCGCCATCGGGATTCCTTGCGTCAGTAATGCCATCGCTGAAGAGTACGAGCACGTCTCCCGGCCGCGTTACAAGAGTTATTTCTTCAAGCGATTCGGTAAACAACGGCTCGCGGATCAGCCCGACGGCCATGCCGCGCGGCTGGAGAAATTCATGGGAACCGTCCACATGAACTTGCAATAGTGGCGTATGTCCCGCGCGAAGATAGCGCACCCCTTTTTTCCCGAACGAAAGCAGCCCCAGCGTCACGAAGGAGCGCCGTAACGACGTGAGCGAGGGCGAGTTATGCAAAAGCGCGGTATTCGTCCCCTCGATCATCTCTGCCATGCTCGCCATGATCGGCGCGAGCGATTGAACGACGCCCTTCGTTTCTGCCATATAGAGCGACGCAGAAATTCCCTTGCCCGACACGTCCCCGATGGCAATCATGGGCGAACCATCCCAGAGCGTGGAAAAATCGTAGTAATCGCCGCCTACATCGTAGGCGGGGATACTAATTGCATAAATATCGTATCCCGGAACCGATGGGAACCGTTCCGGCAGAAGGCTTTTCTGCATTACGCGCGCCGCGCGAAGCTCGCCGTCGAACTTCTGCTTTTCGATCGAGTCCTGGACGAGGCGCGCGGTTTCGAGGGCCAGCGAGGCGACATCGCTAAAGGCCGTGAGGACCGTCAGATCGTCATCGTCAAAACCATCCTCCCGATGTTTTGCCACATAGAGGCCGCCGCGCACTTCATTTTGTCGGAAAAGCGGAACCGCGACCATGGAATTTAGCTCCTCATTTTCATTGGTTTGTTCGGGCGTTGGAAAAAGGTATTGGCGCGCGCTGATCCGGCGCCGTACGACGAAAGGCTTTCGCGAGCGCTGAAGCTCTCCGCGCGGCGAGGCTATTTCGCGACCCGCTTCGGCAAACCCTTCCGATTCTTCCATAATTCGTTCGGCCGCATGCTCCCCGATGCGTGTGTAAGAGCGAATGACCTCCTCGCCCTCGACGTCCGCCGGGCCGAAGGCCGGCCCCTTGCCGAGGGAACTCGAATGCAATTCGAGCCACGCGCAATCGGATTCGGTCGCTTCCGCGGCCAGCGTCGTGATTTGTTCGGCAAGCCGGGGAAGGTCAAGTAATAATTCGCTCGACAGAATATTCGAGGAAAAACGCGTGAGCCGCGCGAGCGATTGCACTTCGGCCGATTTTCGTTCGACGAGTTCCGTCGAAGAAAGCGTGAACAACGTACTAAAAAAAACGAGCGCGAAATAAATTGCGAGTGTCGCGAACAGGGCGAGCGCGACAATATGCCACAGGATGGCATACCGCTCGAAGAGCGAACCGGTTTCGAGCCAGTCACCCGCAAAGGCGCGGAGCGCGGCTAATGCGAGTACCGTGTTGAGCGCGGCAAAGACGAGGAGTTTCCGCTTGCCTTCGCGCGTCGCGTGGGGAAGCCACGGAAGGCGGTAGCCGAGCAAGAGCGCGGCAATACCGACGAAGAGTGCAACGACCCAGAAAATAGTCGACGTAAGGGTATTGAGTGGAATGACTCCTTCGAGCCTCCACAATCCGAGCAGCGCAACGGCACCCGTCGCAACGCCCCATCCGACGAAGCGGCGCCGCGCGAACCGTGGCGATTGCCGGACCTGTGCAAGCTGCCAAAAGCTCAGAAGGACCACAACCATCATAAAAAGCCAAACCAATCCGAGAAGATCGATCGAAATTACGGTCGCAAACCTATCGGGCTCGATCCGAAAAGGACCGCCCGCCGTGAGCCGGCGCAATGAGAGATTGAAAAGATAGGGCGCGAGCGAAAGGAGCAGTGCTGCCGCGAGAATGGCAGAAAACCGTTCGACTAAACGGACCGGCCAATTCGCAGCCCGACGCACTTCTTCGACCCGGCTCACGGAGGAAGTGCGAAAAAATAAAACTTCCAGCGCGCGCGCGAACCACAACATGGCTGCGCCTTCAAGACCCGCGCGAACGAGTTCCAACAGCGTCCCCTGCATCGCTGTGTACGAATGCGCGACAAGATCGAGCACCAGCAGCGCCGCCAAAATCAGCGTCGCAAATACGATGTAAAAAAGTGCTCGCGTGCGCATGGATAGTAAAACGCGTAGGCTGGCCGCTTCCCTCGAACAGTCTATACCGGAATGAGGTTTTACCCAATCGGCGTAATCAGAAAATAATCAGTGATATACTGGTTCACGTTTTATGCAATATTTCGATCCTGACACTACCCCTCCTTCCGAATTTCATCGCCTGCTTGTCGGCGGGGTCGCGCCCCGGCCGATTGCGCTCGTCTCCTCGATGTCCAAAGAGGGATCGAGCAATCTTTCACCGTTCAGTTTCTTCAATGTCTTTGGCGTGAACCCTTCGGTGCTCTGCTTTAGTCCCGCCTATTCGGGTAGGACGGGCATGCCAAAACACACCATGCTCAATATTCTCGAGACGCGCGAATGTACGGTTTCTATCGTGACGTATGAGATGCTACCTCAAGTCTCTCTTGCTTCGGCTCCCTACGATCGCGGAGTCGATGAGTTCTCTAAGTCTGGATTGACCAAATTACCGAGTATAAAGGTTGCGCCGCCAGGCGTGGCGGAAAGCCCGTTCGTGATGGAAGCTCGGCTCTTGAATCATATTGATTTTGGAAAGCAGCCAGGCAGTGCGAACCTGATGATATGCGAAATAGTCATGCTGCATGTGAGGGAAAATGTCCTGACGGAGAAAGGCGGGATCGATCCCCTCATTATCGATCAAGTGGCGAGGTTGGGCGGTCCCTATTATACTCGCGCCAAGCGGGGCCTGTTTCTTCTCCCACAGCCCGGAATTCCGCTGGTGGGCATCGACCGGCTTCCGGAAGAGATTCGGTCGAGCCCCATCCTTACGGGCAAGCACCTCGCGCAGCTTGCAAGCCTCGAGGAAATTCCGGGAGATTTTATCGAGAATGATTCGACGATCGCAGCTCGCCACACAGCTGCGCGAGAGCTCTTGGAGCAGGGATATGTCGAAGAAGCGTGGGATAAGCTTCGGGGCTAAAATTTACCCCATTTTTTTTCGATGTCATTCCCGCGAAAAGCATCCTCGACGATGCGGGAATCCAGATCCCTCGATCCGATAAAACCTGATTCCCGCGCTCGCGGGAATGGCACTCGGCTAATCCTCGTATTTTTGCCCCAATAAATTAGGCGCACTACATGCTCGAAACAGCTAAAAACACCAAGCCCCGCCGCTCCGAATTGGAGCGGCGGGGCCGGTGTGAACTCTCTCTGACGTTGAGATTAAAATTGGTGGGACCATCCGCTGCGGCGGATGATCCCGATCACAAATTAGTGATTGATGATTTCGTAGTACATGTCATTGATGCCGGAGAAATCCGGGGCTGTGGTCGAAACCGTGAAGTTACCAACCGCAACCGCGCTCACCGTCATCACGCCCACCGTACCGCCATTGCTCATGCCGGTGATGATGATTGTGCTTCCTGGAACGACCAACCCATTGCTGATCACGAAGGATGTGCCAGCCTGGTCGCCAACCGTCAACGCGTACGTATCAGCAAAGCGATTAGCACCCGTCGCGCGGACCGTACCATTATTGACTTCGAGCGCGGTCGTATTGTTCGTACCGTCGCCGATGGTCTTAATGCCCGTTCCCGATGTCGGGGCGCTGGTCTGGATGCCGACGCCGCTCGTGATGCCGCTAACGCCGATACCCGTTGCGCTGCCGACACCAGAGATGGTCTCGCCCGTGCCGGATCCCGTCATCGTGACATTTACGCCCGTACCTGCCGTGGTCTGAACGTTCACGCCGGTAGCTGTACCCTGGCTGACATTCGAGACCAGGACACCGTTGTTGCCGGCGCCCGTGGCATTCGTCATATCGACCACTACACCAGAGGCGCTCGTGGCACCGGCCGTGTAGGTAGTATTATAACCGACTGAGTTGGACGTCACGCCGTTAACCTTCATGCCGAAGCTCGACGTGAGGCCCGAAGCATCGACCTGGACGCCGACTTGCGAACCGGAGTTCACACGCACGCCGACCGATCCATTGCCCGATGCGGTAGCATCGAAGCCGATATTGGAGGTTGTGCCGGTGCTGGCGTTCGCCATCGCGCCGATCTCATTGACGCCACCGCCGTTAGCCGTGAAGCTGCCCGCCGTTGCATCATTCGCGCCCGGAGCCGTTGCGGTGGAGGAGATACCGAGAGCATTACCGGCCGATGGAGCCGAGGTGCTGTTCAGATTCCACTGGCCGCCCGCGGCCGTTGTGTTCGTGATCGTCAGCTCATCGACTGGCTGGCCGTTCGCTGTCATCGTCACCGCGCCATTGAAGGCCGAAAGCGATGTAACATTAGAGGCGTTGCCGATCGTCGTGACGTCACTGCCCGTGGTATTGATGTTCGTCGTACCGGTGATATTATTCGTTCCGGCATCGAAACCGATGTTCGTCGTCGCAGCCGCCGTGGAAGCAATGTCCGTTGTCAAGCCACTGGCATCGTTGATGAGCACCGGATTGCCAACAAGCGTGAGCGACCCCGTGACATTACCAATGTCGGTGTTACCCGAAGAGGTGGTATTAAGGTCGATGGCATCATTGGATCCGTTGAATGCCGCAAAATCGGCACCGGCGTTATCCGTGATGTGAAGTATATTGGCCGCCGTGTTAATATAACGGTCCGTGAGGAACGGAACGCTCGTATTCGTCGGACCGAAGTGCGCATCGGCGACACCGCCGGTGTAGGTCACTTCCACGCCGTTCGAGCCGGTGATAAACGAGCTCAGATCGCGCCAGCGGACATCACCCGATGTGGGCGAAGTCATCACGAGGAAGCTTACGTCCGTCGGCAGCGTCCCATTCGCAATGTTATCGAGGACGAGGTTATTCGCCGTGTTGTTAACATCGAGCGTGATGGCGTTCGGATCGTTGGATGTGATCGAAATCGGGCCAGCCGCGCTGTTGCCAATCGTAACCGATCCCGTGCTACCCGTCGTGTTGATGGACGTGTTAGCATTTACGGCATCGTTGATTGTCGTCGTACCAGCGATTGTGTTTGTCCCGCCGAGGGTACCGATGTTCGTCGTGGCCGCCGATGAGGAAGCAATGTCTGTCGTCAGGCCGCTTGCATCATTGATTGCGACAGGATTTCCGACGATAGTCGCCGTTCCAGTAGCATTACCGATATCGGTGTTACCGGCGCTCGAGTTGTTAAGTCCGATCGCATCCGTTGCGCCGTTGAACGTCGCAAAGTCAGACGTCGCGTTATCCGTGATGTGAAGTATATTGGCCGCCGTGTTAATATAACGGTCCGTGAGGAACGGAACGCTCGTATTCGTCGGACCGAAGTGCGCATCAGCTACACCACCGGTGTAGGATACTTCCACGCCGTTCGAGCCGGTAATAAACGAGCTCAGATCGCGCCAGCGGACATCACCCGAGGTGGGCGAAGTCATCACCAGGAAGTTTACGTCCGTCGGCAGCGTCCCATTCGCAATATTATCGAGGACGAGGTTATTCGCCGGATCGTTAACATCAAGCGTGATAGCGTTCGCAGAGTTCGATGTCAGCGAGATCGGACCAGCGGAGCTGTTACCGATCGTAACAGATCCCGTGCTCGTGCCAGCGTTGATATCTGTATTATCGCTCGCATTGTCATTGATCGTTGTACCGCCGACAATCGTGTTCGTGCCACCGGTTACACCGATGTTCGTCGTGGCGGGCGATGAGGAAGCAATGTCCGTCGTTGCGCCGCTTGCATTATTGATAAACGTGCTGCCTACGATATTGTTCGTCCCAGTGACATTTCCAATATTCGTAGTCGCCGCAGCCGACGTTGCAATGTTCGTGGTCGCACCACTGGCATCATTGATAAACGTTGGTCCAGTTACCGTTACGTTCCCTGTATTGCCGATATTGGTGTTTCCCCCCGTTGCGCTGTTCAGGTCGATCTGGTCCGTTCCACCATTGAACGCGGCATAGTCCGCGCCAGCGTTATCGGTAATGTGGAGGACGTTGCCGGCCGTGTTGATATAGCGATCTGAATAGAACGGTACATCTGCGTTCGTCGGTCCGCCAAGCTCATATTTGCTGTTGACCGTGTTAAAGATGACACCCTGATCTGCCGTGCCGCTCATTGTCGTCTGTCGAACCTGGTTCGAGCCGTTAAGAGTGAGCATTGTCAAAGGAGTCAGATCAGTAGCGATGCCATTCAATACTAAGTTGGTGACGCCGCTGTTAACGCCGACCGTTACGTCGCCACCACTCGTGGTGCCTATGTTAGTCGTTGCGCCTGCTCCCGTTGCAAGGTTAGTCGTGCTAGACGAGTTGAGCGTCGTGAAGGAACCCGTGCCAGGCGTGGTATTACCAATGTTCACATTGTTGATGTGAGCCGGTCCGCCGACGCCAGGATTGCCGGGAGTACCCGGTGTATTGAATGAGCCGTAAATGTCGTCTACAAGATTAATCGGCGTACCTGGAGCGAATCCACCAAGATTGTGGAAATATCCGTTCTCGGCTTCCATCGTCGTTGCGCTGAAGGCATTGACGGTGAGCGTACCGGAAACGATCTCGTCGCCATTGACGATCAATTCGTAACCGTTCGCCGGAACCGGGCCGACCAAGGTCGGAGTACCGTTGATGATCAACTTCTCGCCGTCTCCGCTGGCCACACCGACCACCGTCTTACCGAAGAGGAAGTTGTTGGCGTATACTAACGAACCGCCGGAGTTGTCGCCAAAACCGATGGTGTTCGTGGTGCTCTGGCCATTGCCAAGGAAGTTGGTGCTGCCTGTTCCGCTGCCGATCGTATTGGTCGAGCCCGTACCATTACCAAAGGTATTGACGGACGTTGCGCCGCTACCGAAGGAGTTGATGAGGCTGCTGCCCGTTCCGATCGTGGAATTGCCGCTGGAGGTAAGCGTCGTGAACGCGCCGCTCGCCGGGGTTACCGCGCCGATTGGCGTGTTGTTGATCGCGCCGCCAGTGATCTGGAAGTTCGATCCAGAGACCATGTTCGCGCCGAAGGCCGCCGTGCCATTGAACGTCGAGTTGCCGTTAATGGTATTGGTGCCGTTGATGGTGTTCGTGCCGCCCGAGCCGCTGCCGATCGTATTATTATCTGCGGCGCCGGTGCCAAAGAAGTTGTTCGTGTTCGCGTTCGAGCCGATGTTCGAGTTGCCGGTCGAATTGAGAATTCCATTATCCTGAATTCCGCCGTTCGCCGTCTCCATGCCCGTTAGCGTGGTCGTGCCCGTAACGGCGAGGTCGCCGCCGACTGTGGCGTTGCCAGTCGTCGAGAGCGTGGCCGTTCCGATATTGCCGGAGTTCACGATGCTCGTCGTCGTCGTTACGCCCGTAACATTCAGCGTGCTGCTGAGTGTCGTTGCGCCGGTGACTCCGAGTGTGCCGCCAACGGTCGCATTGCCCGTGGTCGAGAGTGTCGCCGTTCCGATATTGCCGGAGTTGACAATGCTCGTTGTTGTCGTTGCGCCGGTGACATTCAACGTGCTGTTGAGTGTCGTCGCACCGCTAACCGCGAGTGTATTGAGCGTCGTAGCGCCCGTTACGTTGAGCGTGGAAGCAGCCGCACCGCCATTGAACGTCTGCAAGGACGTCCAGGTATTCGAATGGCCGAGGTTGAGGTCGTAGTTGCCGGTCCCACCAAGCTGTACCGTTCCAGGAGCTGTCAGCGTACCGCCGGTGCTCGTGAAGGTCATGGATGAGTTGGCAAGCTTTGCGTTCGTGATCGAGCCGTCGGCGATGTTCGCCGCGCCAATCACACCCACATGCAGGAAGTTGCCATTGGCAGCGCTTGAGATCTGAATCGTCGAGTTATCGACGTTCACATTCAATAAGCCAAACGCGTCCTGCGAAAGTCCTAAGCCGGCGATGCCGGTGATCTTTTGTCCGGAGATAGCGCCGGGGGCGATCATGTTCGCTGTAATCGCGCCATTGCCGATACCGAGAACAAGATTGCCAACGGATCCGCCGCCGGTAATGCCGTTCGTGCCGGTCACACTGGTGATCTGTCCGTTGCTGGCCGAGCCGCTGACCGTCACAACATTGCCTGCCGTCGTGACCGTAACGCCGTTATCGCCAGTAATGACGAAATTGCCCGCTGCATCCGGAGCAGCGCCGTTGATCGTCTGAATGTAATTCAGCGGCGTGGGGAGGATGGATGCGGAAATCTTGCCGTTGCCATCTAAGGGAAGTGGGAAGAGGTCGCCGGCAACCGGAGTGGCCGAAACATCAAGGCCTCCAACTCGGTCGGCGTTCAACGCATACGGCGCGGACCAGAGGAGCTGCGCCGGCAGTGTTACAACAGAGCTGCCCTGCGTAACGACAATCGTCATCGAGTACTGCTGGTTAAAATTCATCGTCTGCGGGAATGTCTGCAGCACGACATTGAATATGCCTTGGGTAACAAGGACATTCGGAGCCGTTTGATGAAAAAGAACAGAAGAGGGATCCGAGGAAGGCGCAAAATAGAAGTCCATTTGGACACTGCCGCTGAACGGCGCGCTATTTTCCTCGAGCAACCCCTGATAGGTAATACCGCGAGGCACTTGCGCCTGAGCGGAAGGAGCGCCGAAAAAGAGTGCGGCGCCAAGAGCAAGACCCACTAACCACGAACGACGTGATTTCATACTATCTCCTTGAGATTAAATAAGTTGTAAAACGCTAGCGAATAAGTTAAAAAAATCGTTTGCCTTCGTGAGAGAAGTTCTGAACATGCACCTGCGCACGAAACCATGCATTGGCGCCTACCCCGAAACTATCTCCCACAAGCCGGCGCGCACTCCGAGGAACGCACGCCCAGCCGGCAAGAAAAAAAAATTTTCAATGGTCTGCTTTTTTGGCCGGAACCAGCCGGATACCACCGAAGCATACCCCGCCGAAGAAGTCTAACGGCGATGAGGAATTCATACAAAATATGCGAATACAGGCGGAAAACGCCACTTTTCGCCCTCCGATCACATTCTAAACCGTAGAGTGCGGAAGGGTTTGTGCAATTCCATTCCTACGAATATACGCAATAAAAATGGCCAATGCAAGAAATTCGAAATTTCGAGGAAAAAAATCGGCCTTTGCCTCCACTCTTTCAAGGCCCCTAACACCTGATGCCGCCCCGAAATCACATAGAAGGGTAAATGAGTTCCAGTTCATTGAATGAATGATTTTCGTCACCTCACAAAGGCAGCAATGACCGAGAAAGAGAGTACGGCCGCGAGAGCCCGGAACACCCACATCCATCCGGCGATACGCCGAGCATGAAACTCCTGCGACTGATCGCGCAGGTAGATGCTCTCGAAAAACGCGAAAGCCGCTCCCGCTAATAATAATACCGCAAGCACGGCCCTTGGCAATAACCAGCGCGCCATTATTCCGCAACAAGTTTAAGTGGGCCACCTACCGGCGCGCCCTCGATAAACAACCGGGCGAAAAATACCCCCGCGCGGCCAAGCGCGAAGTTTACATCCTGCGCGCCCGCGTGGAGTTCGCCGATCGGCACCCGCTCTACTTCACGTCCAAGCGCGTCCGAAACCAGCAGCTCGCCTCGCCCGGCAGCGGGCGCATCGATATGCAGTGTCGACACAGACGAATGCTCGAACGGATTCGGATAGCTGGCGAGAACGAATCGTCCGGGTGCATCGCTACCGCCTACAGCCGCAACGCCGCTTTGAAGAAGCTCCATCGCGTCTATGTAAAAAGAATTTGCACCCGAGTCACCCGCAACACTCATTGAGAGACCATTAAAACCTGTGTCCGGCACAATAATCGTCGTTGTTTCGGGCACGTTGAGCGGACCAACCTCATCGACTCTTACGATTGGCCCAAGCCGAACAGTTCCATCATATCCTTCATAGAGGAACTGAATAGCACCGGCGTTCGTATCGGCCGTTTCTCGAATCCAGAAGACTTGGATTTTCGAGCCACTATCAAACTTCACCGGTTGCGTACCAGCCGCGAATTGTACCCCAAGATATTCACTCCCACCCTGCAAGCGGAGTTGCTTGGTATCGGGTGGCCCTTCGACCAATGTCGGATCCACTGCGAAAGGAATTGTGATAATCGAATCAATATAAAGATGATCGAATGCCTGTGCTGAAGCATTCCCGGCGAAGGCCGCGAGGAAAATTCCGAAAAATGCAATGGTGAGTTTCATAATATTTGGGTGGTTAAAACCATGAGAAGAACCCCGGAACGCTTACAAAGTTACAAAAAAAATTGGTTCGTCGTTTGGAAATCGTGCAGCCGTAATGTTTCCGCAACGGCTCCGATTAACCGTTTTACGATGTCATTGCGAGGAGAATTTTTCGACCGAAGGGAGAAAAATCCGACGAAGCAATCTCTTGTCCCATCAACGGGGTCAAGACGTATGGCTACCGATTTCGCCCGAATATCTCCCGTAGTCGCTTCCATTGCTCGGCCATATCTTCGCTTACCACTTTGACGTCTGCAATGACGGGCAGGAAATTAGTGTCCCCATTCCAGCGCGGTACGATATGCCAATGCAGATGCCCATCTATTCCCGCGCCCGCGATACGACCAAGATTCATGCCGATGTTGAAGCCCTGCGGCTTCGATAACTCTTTCAGCGCGCGCTCGGAGACGGCGAGCAACGCCATCATCTCCGACTGCTCCGATATGGTGAGCGATTGAAAATCGGAGGTATGCCGCGCGGGGATAACCATTAAGTGGCCGCTATTATAAGGGAAGCGATTCATAATGACGAACGCCTCACGACCGCGATACACCAAAAGAGATTGCTCATCATCTTCCGCGTTGTATGCATCGCATAGGACACATACATCCTTCTTCTCCTCATTCGCAAAGGAGGAAATATATTTGCTGCGCCAGGGTGAAAAAAGCTTCTCCATTGTTATTGCGAGGAGGAATTGCAGAGCGAAGCAATGCAGTTCCGACGAAGCAATCCCACGGTTGACTCCAGCGGATTGCTTCGTCGAACGAATCTCCCTATGGTCGATTCGTTCTCCTCGCAATGACGGGTATGATTAAAATTCATGTCTCGATCGGAGCCACGAGTGGTTTTTCTCTTCTCCTGCGAAGGAGGCGTTCCATTACTTCCGGCCCAAACAACCCTTGTGGGCGCGTGATCATGAGAATAATAAGCAGCAGCGAATAAATGATCATCCGGAATTCGGGCACGGAACGTAAAAGCTCGGAGAGCGTCGTTAGCACAATGGCGGCAAGCACCACGCCGACGGTCGACCCCATGCCGCCTAAAATCACGATCACCACAATATCGACGGAAGTAAGGAATGTAAAATCGAGCGGCGTGATAAGAAAATTCGAATGCGCGAAGAGCCCGCCGCCCATTCCCGCGAAAAAGGCGCCGATGACAAATGCGCGGACCTTGAACTTCGTCGTATCGACGCCCATCGCTTCGGCGGCGACTTCGTCGTCGCGGACGGCAAGGAATCCGCGGCCATAGGTCGAGTTCACCAAGTTCTCGACGCAAAAAATCGTGACCGCCGCGATAATAAAGACCCAGGTAAACGTCGTGAGCGGCGTCACGCTCATGCCGCGCGCGCCGCCAATGTAATCGGTCCCGCCAATTTTGAAATCGACATTTTGCAGGATAACACGAATGATCTCGTTAAATCCGAGCGTAACGATCGCCAGATAATCTCCGCGTAAGCGCAAACTCGGAATCCCCACACCCAGCCCGGCGATCGCGGCAATGATTCCGCCAACAATGAGCGCAATAAGGAAGCCGAAGATTCCGGTCATTCCGGCCAGGGCATACCCGTGCGTACCGAGATACGTTGTAATAACCGCGGACGTATACGCCCCAACTGCCATAAACCCCGCGTGGCCGAGCGAGAACTGCCCGGTGAAGCCATTAATAAGATTCAAGCTCACGGCCAGCGATATCATGATGCCGATATAAATAATCCGGCCCAGAATGTAATCGTTGATGAACGGCGTGAGGTACGAGGCGCCAATAATCGCCGCGATCGCAAGAAGAAGCCAGGGATAGGATTTCATCTAAATTTAATTCTCGGAATGCCGCACACGTATTCTTTGGCTATCCGCAGTAATTATTGCTCCATTCATAAGGTCTTGAATGTGTTTATCGAGGATATACGCACAAAAATTTGCTTGCTCCTTTGCAGCGACATTCGCCAGCCGAATAATACCGGTGTGAGGCTGTCCTTTCAGAACAGCGAGTTCACCAAAATCTTTGTCCAGTGTTACGAGAACCCGTTGCTCGCGGTATGCAATCGCGAGAATCTCTGAGTCTCCTGGATCCTTCGGCCAGAATCCGGCCCATACAACATCATGCCCTCGGCCTGCCAATTCTTCGGCTGCTTTACCCCAGACACAAGAGTCAAGAAGAATTTTCAAAAGAAAACTTTACTTAATGGAATGCTGGAGCTACTTCTATCGTCTCATGCGCGATGGAACGGCGAGCATACACGAGAGCCGCGAGGATGTCAGCGCGTTCCAGCCAGGGATAACCCTCAAGCAGTGTTTCAGGAGTATCGCCCGCCGCAAGCATTCCAAGGATATGCTCCACCGCCAAGCGATGCCCGCGGATGATCGGTTTGCCGCCGAAAATTTCCGGATTGAACGTAATCCGCTCTAGTAACGCCCTCTCGTTATATGTATTCACGTCAATTTTAACGTAAGTATTTCCTGTTTCATTCTACAGCCGCCCACGGAGCCAAGCAGAAAATTATACTTTTTCCACTTCTTTCTTCCCCAACAATCCACTCGGCTTAAAAACCAATATCGCGATCAGGATCGCGAACGCGATCGCATCGCGATAGGTCGAGGCGGCCGTGCCGGAAACGAAGGTTTCGACCAATCCGATAATCATCCCTCCCAGCGCCGCGCCGGGAATATTCCCGATGCCACCCAGCACCGCCGCTACGAACGCCTTGAGTCCCGGCAGAATACCCATGAGCGGCTCGATCGACGGATACTCCGTTCCATACAGCACGCCGCCCGCGCCCGCGAGCGCGCTGCCGATTAAGAAAGTGAACGTTATCACCTTCGAGATATTGATTCCCATCAGGCTCGCGGCCTGCTGGTTGTAGCTCACGGCGCGCATGGCGGTTCCCATCTTCGTTCGCATCACGATGATGCGAAGCAAAAACATCAGCACGAGCGAAAGGCCGATCACCACCACTTCCACGGTGTCGATCGTAATGGACTTCGTATGGATAATCGCATGGTTCGGAATGATCGGCGGAAACACGCGCGGGTTCGGCGTAAAGACAAGCTGGCCCGCGTATTCGAGAAACAGCGACACGCCAATCGCCGTGATAAGCACCGTCAGCTTGGGCCGCGCCCGGAGCGGACGGTATGCCAGGAATTCTATCGTTGCACCGAGCGCCGCGCAGACCGCCATCGAGATCAGAAACACCAGGACCGTCGATTCCCAGCTCCCGACCGGAAAAAAATGACTCACCCATTGCGTCGCGGCAAAATAGCCGACATAGGAGCCGACCATAAACACATCCCCGTGCGCGAAATTGATAAAGCGCAGCACGCCGTAGATCATCGTGTAGCCGAGCGCGATCAGCGCGTAAATCGCGCCGAGGCTTACACCATTAATTAACTGTTGGAGGAACTGCACTCTTCTTTTTTTATTGAAATCTTAAATGTCATTCCCGCGAATGCGGGAATCCAGACCCATCAGAACCTGGATTCCCGCATTCGCAGGAATGACAGAGCGAACGCATTACGGAGTAAATGGCGTCAGCGCCTCGCCGTTCGGACCGATGCGCTGGGCGAAATGGTATGCCCCGTTTACGATCTTGATAATCGTGATCGGCTTCGAAGCATTATGCTGGGCGTCGATGGTGATGGCGCCCGTAACGCCCTGGAAGTTTTTTGTATTCGCAATCGCATTTTTGAGCTTCACGGAGTCCGTCGAGCCGGCGCGCGTGATCGCGTCCGCCAGAATGCGCGTCGCATCGTAGCCTAAGGCTGCCATTGCATCGGGGACGGCATGGTAGCGGTCCTGATATTTTTTAATAAAAAGCTGCACCGTCGTATCCGGATCTTCGGTCGAGAAGTGATTCGAAAAGAAGGTGTTGTTGAATTCCTTTTCCGCGCCTTTTGTAAGCTCCGGCGAATCCCAGCCATCGCCGCCTAAGATCGGCACATCGATGCCCAGTTCCCGTGCCTGCCGCACGATGAGCGAGACCTCCGTGTAATAACCGGGAACGAAAATCACATCCGGATTCGCGCCCTTGATACTCGTGAGCGCCGCGCGGAAATCTTTATCGCCGGACGAATACGATTGCTCGCTCACGACCGTCCCGCCGAGAAACGTGAACGTGTTTTTGTAGGCGGCGTCTAAGCCGACGGAATAATCCTGCTTCACATCGAGCAAAATCGCCGCGCGTTTTTTGCCGAGCGAATTCAGCGCGAAGCGCGCCATCGTCTGCCCCTGGAACGGATCGATAAAACAGACCCGGAAAATGTAGTCGCCTTTTTTCGTCACGTCCTCGTTCGTCGAGGCGGGCGTAATCATCGGCACATGCGCGGCCTGGCAGATCGGCGCGCCGGCCATCGAGCGGCTGCTGGCCACTTCGCCCAGGACTGCGATCACATGGTCGGCATTCACGAGCTTCTGCACGCTCGCGACCGCGTCCTCGGTCTTGGACTGATCGTCCTCCGTCATAAGATCGATCTGTTTGCCGAGCACGCCGCCCGCGGCATTGATCTCATCGGCCGCCAGCACATCGCCATTATGGACCGACTGCCCAAACGTCGCCGTGCCGCCGGTAAGCGAAGCGAATTCACCGACCGGGATGGTATCCGTCGGGCCGCCTGCCGTCTTGCAACTTGAAAAAAACGCCAGGAGCGGCAGCGCAACGAGCGCAATGGAAAGGGTAGTTTTAAGAACCGGGAAAGATTTCATAGTGGTCGTTTTAGAAAATATGTTCGACTCCTCGCCCCGCCGCAACGGACAGCGAAACCACAAAAATACGATTAAAACGGGGCAGGAGATGGAAAGTCCTGAAAGGACAGCGAGAACAGTGCCATTAGGCACGACATATTTGTAGCCCCGGGCGCCAGCCCGGGGTTTGCGTTTTTTTAAGAGCCAGAGTCCCGCAGGGACGGCATATTATTTCGCACTCACCTCAATTTCTCCTTGTTCCCAAATCAATGACCCTGTTCGAGAATGCCTACAATGAAGTCGTAGAATTAGTCCGTAAGTTCGATGAACATAAGGATCAATTCATCTCGTCCAAATATCAGGAGGCAGAACTACGCGCCGATTTCCTCGATGCTTTCTGGACGGCGCTCGGATGGGACGTCCGCCACCGCGAGCAGACCAACCCGCGCGAGCAAGAAGTGAAGATTGAAAAATCCGATTCCGTCAGCTTCCGAAAAGCGGACTACGCGTTTTATCTCAAGCCCGAATATCAGCGTCCAGTATTTCTCGTCGAGGCGAAAAAACCTTCGGAAGACCTTTCGCGGCCAGAGTTTTATTTCCAGACCGCGCGATATGGATTCAACACGGCAACTTCGGTCGCAGTCCTGACCGACTTTCAGGAATTTCACATTATCGACTGTCGCCGCAAGCCGGAATTGGTGGCTGGCATCGTCGAAGCGACGCGGCTTTTCAAGTTCACCTATCAGGACTATCTCGACCGCGATAAATTCGGCGAAATCTATTGGAAGTTTTCGCGTGAAGCCGTCGCGGCAGGCAAGTTAAAAGAATATTGGAAGAGCCTCAAAAAACCAAAAGGCGCGGCGAAGCAATTAAAGCTCGTTGGCGATCAACTTCAGGCTCCAGACGACTTATTTTTAGAAGACCTGGATAAATACCGGAAAGAACTTGCCAGCGCGTTCAAAAGCGCGAATAAAGAGCTTAACAGTCAGGACCTTACCGAAGCCGCGCAGAAAGTATTAGACCGATTAGTCTTTATCCGATTCCTCCAGGATAAGGGAATTATTTCCGATTTTATTATCGAGAAGTTCACGTCGGACACAAAAGGATCGGCATGGAAATCTTTTATTGTCCAATCTCAAAAACTCGAAAAGGATTTTAACGGAGTCGTCTTCAAAGAACATTTTATCGATCGTCCTACCTTCGCTCCGCCCAAAGATGACCGGTTCTCGCTTATTGCGGATGAATTCAGCCACAAACGCTCGCCCTATCTTTTCAGCTATATACCCGTCGAAATTTTAGGATCGATCTACGAGCGGTTTTTAGGAAAGGTTGTCGTTCCCAAAGGGAGCGGTATTGCCGTCGAGGAAAAACCGGAAGTTCGAAAAGCGGGAGGAGTGTATTATACTCCGAAGTACATCGTCGATTATATTGTAGCGAACACCGTCGGTAAAATTCTAAATGGAACTCCCCCTCCTATGAACGAAGCGAAAAGGAGGGGGCTGGGGGGTGGTTCCCCCGGGGATGCTCAAACGTCTGCCACCACCACCACCACACCACCCCCCAACCCCCTCCTCTTGTCAGAGGAGGGGGAGCCCTTAAGTCCTAAAGAAGTCGCGAAGCTCCGTTTTGCCGACATTGCCTGCGGTTCGGGCTCCTTCCTCATTGCGATTTTCGATGCCGTAAATACGCACTTAGAGCGTTGGTATTCCGCACATCCCGAGGAAGCTATAAAAGACGGATGCAGAGTTCTGGAACCCGATGAGCAAGGCAGGCCGCAATTCAGTCTCTCGCTCGAACAAAAGCGCGGAATTCTCCAGAATAATATCTTCGGAGTCGATATCGATTCGCAGGCTGTGGAGGTAGCGCAATTCTCACTCTTCCTCAAGCTCCTCGAATCGGAGACGATTGCTTCCGTGCAATTATTCTCAACTCCGTCGCTCGTTTCGAAAAAAGTATCGAAAGGACAGCTTACCTTCCATCACGGCGTGAACCGCAAAATCCTTCCCGATCTCTCCAAGAACATCCAATGCGGCAACTCGCTGGTGGAGTATGATATTTCGGATCTATTCCCACTTACAGCGCAAGAGGAGTTGAAGATTAAGCCTTTCAGCTTCTCGCAAGCATTCCGGCACGTCATGGATAACGGCGGCTTCGATGCTATTGTGGGGAATCCACCATACAGGAGCTTACTGCTTGGCAAAAAGAGGGAATCCGAGAGTGAAACATTGGTCAATTACTTTCAGAGTCGTTATCCCGACTCGGCAACTTATAAGCTAAACTTATTTGCCTTGTTTGCTGAAAGGTGTATGAGCCTATTGAGGAGGGAAGGATTATTTTCATACATCATACCAGACCTTCTCTTTACTTCTCATTATTTTTCTAATCTCAGAAAGCTGTTTATCGATTCTGGCTATCTAAGCCTAATCTTAGACTTGCGATATAAAGTTTTTGCGCAGGCCGAGATTGGCGGCAATGGAATTTTCACATATCAACAGAGCGTGGCTGAGGGAAGGCCGAGTAATATTTGCACTGTTGATTCAATCGAAAAATTTAACGCTCCGCAATGTTTTTCTGTCCAGCAAGCCATTTTCTATGATCGTCCTGGCTTCGTTTTTCTCGCTGACGTTTCATCCGACGCTGTCAGGAAACGAATCGAGAACGTATCAACCATCCCGCTTGGGGATTTATGCACGATTTATCAAGGAATTATCACGGGTAACAATAAAAAATTTCTATCAGAGTCCGCGCCAAATTCGAAGTGGAAGAAAATTCTTCGCGGTCGAGACTTTAATCGCTATGAGCTGACGTACAGCGGAATCTATGTTTATTACGATCCAGAGAAATTGTGGAGTAATACAAATCCAGAAATGTTCAAAGTTCCTGAAAAGCTCATAAGTCGACAAACAAGCGACCACTTAGTGGCTACATATGACTCCGAGGGCTATTTCACGCTCGATAGCACACATGTAATCCATCTCAAGAGACCAGAAATGTCTCTCAAGTTTTTACTTGCAATTTACAATTCGCGGTTGCTCAACTTCCTATACACGAATCAGGTAAAAGAAGCAGGAAGGACATTCGCACAGGTAAAAGTAGTCAATCTGAAACCTCTTCCGATAAGGCGTCTTGATCTAAACATTACAGCCGAAAAGAAACTTCACGACGAAGCGTGTAATCTCGTCGATCAATTGCTCGCCGCGAAGAAGCAAGTAGCTTCGGCCCGCAACGATTCGGAGCGAGAACAGTTCCATCGCAAATGTGATTACCTCGATGGCGAGATCGATAAGCTCGTCTACCAGCTTTACGATTTAACGGACGAGGAAATTAGGATAGTGGAAGGAATGACATAACTCATGCACATTACTATTGCAGTTGGGTTTTCTGGTCCTGCGCAGAACCTTGAACACGAACTTGATTTGATCAAATCTGCTATACTATATGGTGATTCTGTAACGCTCTGTAGCCATAAAGCGTGGTTATTCCGCGCTATGGAGCCTATTGAGAAAATGACATCAGAAGAGATGATGGCTCTGGCTGTTCGGCTTTACCCTTCGAATCCAGAAAGCAAATACAGGGATTCACCTGAAATTGTAAACTTAGCAGGGGAATACATCAAATCCCTTTTAAGAAAGCGTAGGGGCCTTACTACGGCTCAAAATATTCAAAAGCAATCCATTCTTCACGCCTATCGCGAAGTAATCGCTAATTTTCAAAAGATTTTTTCTACCACAGGGTGCGATAAGCTTTTTCGGCTCATAAAAGATGGCCATGTTACTCTATATGAATTCAAGAACTTAGATTCCGCTGAACTCGTCAAAGATTTTGTCTCCTATGTCTCTGATGCACTTCAGGATGGCAGTACTTATCCTCTACTTGATGACGGTGCCGGGAATTTATTAAGTGCATTTTCGCACACGAACTCAATCGCCCTCAACGCAATTGATAATGACAGAATAAAGCATATTCAATTGGCGGATAATCTCTTTCATCGCCTTCCTGGTTTTGAAAGCGCTACCCTTGACGAAGTGATTGATATTCGTTCCGAATTATCAAAACCCTTAATTAGGTTTCGTGGAGGGTTAATAGAAATTTCCGAAAAAATAAGAAGCGCTACATGGGATTCTGATTTTCCAAAGGAGGTTGATATTCTTGTCCATTCAATAATAGAACCTGCGATTTTGGAAATTGATGAACAAATGAGGATTACGCCCGCACTTGTGCGATTTATTCAAAAACCCGCCGATATATTAAAGCATGCGACTTCGAGAGCGGGCGTGTGTGCACTAATTGCAAAATTCGCCCACTTGACTCCAATTACGCTGGCCGCAATGGGTGCCACAGCAAGCGCCATTGCTTCTGCTTCACAAGAATTTTTCGGTAATCGGGCCACAGCAGCTCAAAACCAAATGTATTTCTATTACCGCTTACGCCAGAAACTAAGTTAATATCGGGCGACGGAGTACCAGCAGCCCAGGGTGAAGCGCAGCGGAACCCTGGGTAAGCACATCCCAATAATTCACAAAGCCATGAAATGGCGGAGTCAGCCGCACGGGAATTACACCGCCCTTTCAGGGCTACAAAATCTCAAGACATAATAACCCAGGGTTCCGGCTTCGCCTACGCCCTGGGCTGCGGGGTACATCGCCGCTCCGCGGCTGGAAAAAATTTCGAAAAATCTTTCGCCGGCTCTTGCCTTTGGCGTTTTCAGTTCTTATATTAGTACGGTAGTTTAATAGGCACCTGTTGCCTGGAAGAATATCAGATGGTGCTCATTGAAATGGGAAAGGGGCGATTCATGAAAATGGGAACTCGAAATGGCGAAATTGAGCGATTTGATAGTTTTCTGATGAATATGAAAAGAACAAACACACAAAACCCCTAAATTTCTTGCGGCAAGCGCCGCTACGAGGCCCTTTCGATCATTGACAACCGATCGTTACCTCACCACCTGAAACGGCGCGGCCTGGAAAAAACCGGGGGCGGAGAGGGTCAGGAAATAGGTGCCGGGTTGGAGGCGGGTGAGATCGAGGCGGGACTGGTGGCGTCCGGGCTGAACGGATTCGCGTTGGTCCAGGATGCTCTCCCCCAGAACGTTTCGGACCTCGGTATGAAACGTAACGGGCGCCCCCTGATCGTCGCCGATCATGTTGCAGGTGACCCACAACGATTCACTCGCGGGATCAGGATAAATTTCAAGCGTGGCGGAATTTTGGGAACTGGAATTTGCAACAGAAAGCGCGGGTGGTTTAAGTTCCGCGAGGAAAATATCCTGGCTGCCGTTATTATGGGAAATGTCGCCGTCCAAAGATTGAGTCATGCCGGTAAAGGCAAAGCTGCCGTCGAGGGTTTGGATAATCGAGTACGCGGCGTCGGTGCTCGATCCGCCAAAGCATTGCTGCCACTGGGTGCTGCCGAGGGCATCGAGCTTTACGATCCAGGCATCGCCGTTTTTGCCGCCATGCTGGCCGGAGACGTCGCCATCCTGGGAAGCGGTTTGTCCCGCGACGGCATAGCCGCCATCGGCCGTTGGGATAACGGACCACGCTTGGTCCCAGCCCGACCCGCCGAGGCATTTCTGCCATTGGGTCGCGCCGGTGGCGGAAAGCTTGACGACCCAGGCGTCGGTATCGCCATGGTAACCGGCAACGTCGCCGTTGTTATTCGAGAGAGTCGCGCCGGCAACGATAAAGCCGCTATCGGCGGTGAGCGCAATGGAGGACGCCCAATCGGTGCTATCGCCGCCGAAGCATCGCTGCCATTGGAGGGTGCCGATGGTATCGAGCTTTGCGATCCAGGCATCGTAGAGTCCGCCATGGAACCCGGAGACGTCTCCGTTGCGGGAATTGGTGAGGCCGGCAATGGCATAGCCGCCATCGGGCGTTTGGACGATGGATTCGGCCCAGTCGCGGCCCGCGCCGCCCAGGCATTTTTGCCATTGGATTTTGCCGGAGTCATCGAGCTTTACGATCCATGCATCATCGTTTTGAATGCTATCGCCGCCATTATGTCCGTAGACATCGCCATCGTCGGAGCGGGTATAGCCGGCAAAGGCAAAGCCGCCATCGGCCGTTTGGATAATGGCAAGGACGTCATCCCAATTGCTGCCGCCGATATTATGCTCCCATTGGATTTGGTGGTCCGGAGTGAGTTTTACGATCCATGCGTCGCTGCCGCCGCCGTGGTATCCGGTGACGTCACCGTCCCAGGACTCGGAACGAATGGCGACGCAGTATCCGCCATCCTTCGCCTGGACGATGGAGTTGGCTTCCTCCTGAGCGGTTCCGCCCAGGCATTTTTCCCAGACTTTGTTTCCGAGCCGGTCCAATTTCAGGACCCAGGCATCCTCGAAGCCGCCGTGATAATCGGGAAGACCGGGTTCCCCAAGATTGCCGGTAAAACCGGCAAGGACAAATCCGCTATCGGCCGTCTGGACGACCGAAAACGCTTCGTCATTTTTCGGTCCGCCGTAGGTCTGCTCCCATTGAAGCGTAGGATGGGACTGAGCGGCAGAAAAAGTGGGCAGCGCAACAATTGCAATAGTAAAAAGAAGCAGCGAACAGCGGTTCGCCGCAAAAAAGAAAACCTGCACGCTGGAGAGGAATGGACGCATGGAAGGACTTTGGAAAGTCCTTCACAAAAACCGTCGAGGGCTGGGAAAGGATTCTACCGGGCGCCGAGCCGGATCAGCGGATGAATATATTGGCTATGCGGATATTCATTGCGGAGACGTTCGTAATACATATTGGCGTCCTGGTGGTTGCCCAGATAGAGCGCGGCGCGAGAAAGTTTATAGAGCGCCATCGAGCGCTTATATTCCGGGCCGATACGGGCCACGTATTCGAAATAGGGCATCGACTCCGCATAGCGACCCGTCGCATAAAACGATTCGCCCATCCAGTAATACGCGTTCGGCACGAGTTCCGGCGGCCGCCCTCGCGTAACAATTTGCGAAAAGAGCGCAATGGCTTCATCGTAACGCCGGCCATTATAGGCGCCAAGCGCGGCTTCATAAAGTCCGTATTCCGTGAGGTTCGGCTGAGGCGTGTACGGCGCACCCCAGGGCGTCCGCATGGGCGTGAAATTCGGTTCGGTGGGAGGCGTGGCCATGGGCGGAGCCTCCGAGGTGGAATGGTCCTCGGCGGAAAGTTGATTGACGCGCTGCAATGCGCTATCGGCATGAGTGAGAACGGACTGCGCGCTCGGCCCGGATGCAGCGGCTTGATTCGCGGGAGGCGTCGCGCGGTTGCGAGCGGCATTCGTCCTTGAGGACCTCGAAGAACGGCACGATACAATCGCCACGCTCATCGCGAGTATCCCAATCCAAAGTAAGCGAGAATTCTTCAACATGGCGGAGTCCTTAGTAAAGATTGAATTTGAAACCGAGCGAAAGCGCAACGTTCGAAGCCGAACGCGCCTGGTCCTTCGGATAGAGCAGCGTGGGATCGAAAAGCGTGTTGCGCCGCGTCGTTGAGCCGGAACTCGATACATCGTAATCGTAAATATACGCTGTCATTTCCGTAAGCCGGATTTCGGCGAAGAGATCGAACATACTGTTAGCATCATTCGCATTATACATGAGCGGCAGCTCGAAACCGATCGCGCCATAGAGTCCGAAGGGGATCGGTGGGTGCATTTGCCGGGAAAAACCGACGGAGGAATTGTTCGAATAGCTTACATCCTCGTGATAGGCTCCGACGATCCATACGCCGCCGCCTGCGCCAATGTAAACGGAAGGAAGCCCGCCGCCAAAATTCGTCCGGGCATTCAGGCCGAGCGTGACGGGAATATAGGAGGCCGTGCGCGTCGTCGTCTGGAAGGAACCATTACCGAGCGGATCGTTCGTCGTACCGCCGGTCGAGATGTCATATCCCGATGCCGCTTCGAGTTCGAGACCGACGACGGGAACCGTTCCACTGTTGCTGCCGGCGGAATCGACGACATCGATCGGCAGCAGAGGAAGATCGAGCGCAAGATTGAGCTTCGCGCCCTGGCCCGTGCTCCACCACACTTCGGTCGTGCCATCGTAGCCATAGAGCTGCCGCGCGCGGCCCATGCCCCATCCGGCACTCGCCTTGACGCTAAAAAGCGTCGGAAGCTCGGTCGCCCCTTGATCGAGATCCTGCGCATGAGCAAACGGAACATTTCCGAGAGCGAGGATGGCTGCTGCCAAAAGAGAGAATCGCAAAAGTGGTCGTATCGGTCCTATCATAAAACTTTTCTTTTTATCGTAAGGCGCTCAGCCGCGCCATGGCGCGGTCGCGAAATTCGGAGCTTGGATAATCCGCAATAACGCGCTCGTAAGCATTCCGCGCGCTGCGCGTGATGTTCAGGCGTTCGTAGCATTCGCCGAGCTTGAATTCGGCGGCCGCGGCTTTCTGCGAATTCGGATATTGCTCGAGCATCCGGCCAAAGGTTTGAAGCGCCTGATTGTAGTGGCGCTCGCCATAATAGCATTCGCCTTCCCAATATTTGTAATTGCTTGCAAACGCGCCGTTCGGATCGTCCCGGGCGAGTGCCTCGAACGCCGAGAGCGCCGCGGAAAAATTATTATCGTTGAAGAGCCCGAGCGCGGAATTGTATCGTTCCTGAAGCGTGGAGGGAGCCGTCATCGGTGGCGGAGGAGGAGCGCCGTAGGATTCGCCCGGCGGGTCGTTCGGCGGAAGCGGCGTGCCTTGCCCATATCCGGCCGATTGCAATGCGCGCAATTGCTCTTCCAGCGCGCGAATGCGCTCGTGGTCCGCGCCGACTAAGCTCGTCATCGAGTCGATGACTTCGCTCAGCTTTTGCTCTATCATCAGCAGCGAATCGACCTGCCGCGAAAGCGTGGGCGTCGCGCCATTCGCGCCGCCATTCCGCGCGGCATTCGCCGCCGATCCACGGCGAGCTTGCTGCGAAGTCCGGCAGCCGCCGAAGGCGGCCAAACTAATGGCAAAAACGATGGCAAAAGCCGGCAGCCGGCCCGAAAGAATCACCAGGCGAGTTCTCACTAACCACAAAGATACTAATTTATTCGACCTAATGCAAGAAAAACGAGATTTAATTTTCACAATGATGATAGGCAGTGGCAATGTCAATCCAAGAAAGCCATGTTCACTTGTGTCCCAAAATCAAAGCTCCTATATATTCCGATTATTAATGCTGATCATCTCTCAAATCTTCGAATTGCGGACAAAACTGATACACAACCTAACTTTTCTGCTATATTTTGAGGAGTATCACCTTCCCAGTCTCGAGCAACAAGAGAAGCACCATGAGCAATAAGATACACCGCGAGTGAGGAATCGCAATACGAAGCAGCCGCATGTAGCGGGGTTGTACTGCTCGGATCGGCAAGCGTGGGTGAAGCGCCATATACTAACAATAGGTTGATGATAGTATCATAAATTTTTTGACGATGGGCCCAGGAAGTATCACCGTATACTTCCGAATCAATCCGCGAAAATAACTTATAAGAAGGTTGACCACGAAGCATCGTCGCCATAAAAAGAGACGTTCGCCCATTCCATGACTTAGGTGGATCAAATAAGTCTGGTTTAGCTCCATGTTGAAGAAGAAAATTAACAGCCGCAGTTCGGCCATGAGAAATGGCCGTGTTAAGAGAATTTGATGCGCGGGAACCTAATAACACGGGGAGATTCGGATTCGCCCCATGTTCAATTAGTAGCCTAAGAATTTGAGTGTCGCAAGATTTCAGGTCCTCGGCAGTCCATGTCAGAGGAGGCGCGATTTCAAACGGTTCGCCATGATAATCTTCCCCATCTCCACTCAATTGATTAGGGTCTGCTCCACTATCAAGCAACCGCTTAACATCCGAAAGGTTATGATTCAGGATCGCACCTACAAGAGGAGTGGGTGCAATTGGAACCTGAACTTGCCTAATCGATGGGCAACCAGAAAACAAAGCTGCAATGCAAATAATAATTCTCATTTCTGCAAATATACAGATTCAAATTTGAACGCCTCTCGGTTCAAATAATTAAAAAGAGCGGACAGCGCATAGAAGGCCATAAAGGATTTGAGGTTTGAGATTTTAAAAGCACCAAATGGCTTGACCTTAGCACCACCCTTTTCGGTTGAGTTCCAACCAATCATATGAAGCGGTTAAATCTACTCGCTAAGAGATTTCTTTGAAATCTGAGAACTTAGGACTATAAATAAGCATGTCATTCTGGGGAAAGCGGGAATTCTGATATGGATTCCCACTTTCGTGGGAATGACAATGGCGTTTCCGCGTTAAGTAGATTTGCACCGCGTTCAATTCCTTAATGAAAATTACTCCTCCACGGATGATCCATCCTCCTGCTCATATTGCGGCGCTCGAAGCGTATAAACCTGGAAAACCGATCGCGGATGTCATGGCCGAATATGGCCTGGACGATGTGATCAAGCTCGCCTCGAATGAAAATCCGCTCGGCCCTTCGCCAAAGGCATTGGAAGCGGCTATCGCGTCGCTGCACGATATGCATCATTATCCGAACGGCGGCAAAACGCTGCGCGAGGCGATTGCGAAAAAATATCGCTTATCGATGGACGAAGTAATCGCCGGTTCCGGCAGCGAAGGCGTGATGAATACCCTCATGCGCACCTTTCTCGAAAAGGGGAATGAGGTTATTACGAGCGAGGGGACCTTCACGGGATTTTACGTCCTCGCTCATGCGATGGGACTCAAGTTGGTAACGATTCCGATGAAGAATTATGCCTACGATTTGGATGCGATCGCGAACCGAATTTCAGAAGATACGAAGCTTATCTACCTTGCGAATCCGAATAACCCGACCGGCAGCATGTTCGGCCGTCATGCATTCGAACGCTTTTACAAACGCGTTCCCAGAGATATTTTACTCCTGTGCGACGAAGCATATTTCGATTTCGCGGAAGATCAAGCGTTCACCCTCCTCGACGATATACGACCGAATGTGGTGACGCTCCGAACATTTTCGAAATCGCATGGGCTGGCGGGCATTCGTATTGGATTCGGAACAGGACCGAAAGAGATCATCGCGCCAATGCTGAAAGTGAAGCTACCCTTCGAGCCGAGTTCCACCGCGCAAGCGGCAGGAATTGGCGCGCTGGACGACGACGAATTTCTCGCGCGGACTATCGAAACAAACCAGGCTGGCAAACAGTATCTTACAACAGCATTCGCGGAACTTGGTGTTGCATACGTCGAGACATCCGCGAATTTTTTCCTTCTGCCGTTTGAATCGAAGGAGATGGCGCACGAATTCGTTTTTGAAATGGAACAGCGTGGAATTATCGTCCGTCCGGCGGACGGTTCCGGATTGCCACAGTGCGTTCGGGTATCCATCGGCACGATGGAGGAAAACGAGCGAGCAATAAAAGCGATGAAAGAAATTGTAGCCGTGACCTTTAGGTCACGGTCGCGGAGCGAAAAAAGCGGGATAATTACAGCGTGACCTGAAGGTCACGCCTACAAACCCTATGGCCGACGAACTTAACGAATACCTTCGCCCCGAGATCGCCTCCGGTCTCGGCTCGATGGAACTCGTGGCAAAATTCGTGGTCGAGGGATTTATTACAGGGCTGCACAAATCACCCTATCACGGATTCTCGGTGGAATTCGCCGAGCACCGTCCATACCTGCCCGGCGACGCGATCCGCAATATCGACTGGAAACTGTTCGCTCGCACCGATCGCCATTACATCAAGCAATACGAAGAGGAGACGAACCTCAAGGCGCATATTATCGTCGATGCTTCGCGCTCGATGAACTACACGAGCAATCCGAAACGGATCACAAAATATAAATACGCAACGATGCTTGCCGCCGCGCTGGCGTATTTACTGATGCGACAGCAGGATGCCGTCGGCCTTGCGATCTTTGATGAAGAGCTTCGCACATTCATGCCAGCACGGCTCAAACAAAGTTACCTTCGCGAGATGCTTCGCATTTTGCAAACCACGCAGCCTTCGCACATGACCCGCACGGAAACCGCGCTTCGCCGCGTGGCCGAACGCCTTACCCGGCGCGGACTCGTCATCGTCATCAGCGATTTCTTAGATGAGCCGGAGGCGATTAAACTGCCCCTTTCGCTCATGCGCCATGCTGGGCATGAGGTCATAGCATTTCAAGTCCTTGATCCCGCCGAGCGAACGCTGGAACTCGAAACGGCGGATGCCACTATCGTCGATGTCGAAACCGGCGAGCAAATTCGGACGCAGCCCTATCAATTGCAAGCGAGCTATCAAAAATCAGTGGAGGAATTTCTGGGAACTCTGAAAGATTCACTCGTCTCAGAAGGCATTGATTACCTTCTTCTCGAAACCACAACTCCTTTCGACCGCGCGCTGCTGGAATATCTGCATAAGCGGCAGGGAATGGGATAAACTTAGGGGTGTGCCAGACCCGTTACGATGGCCAAAGCCCGATCAACTCTTGATAATGTTTCTTCGCTGACCTTTCCGTAATCACTGATGATTCTGTTCCGATCAATGGCCCTTGTTTGAATAAGCAAGACCTTGGAATCACGGGAAATGCCGCCTTCGGGAGCCTCGATCAGCACTTCAATGGGAGAGACGCTATCCGTGCGCTTCGTTGTTAGCGAAGCCACCAAAATCGTACTTGCATGTTGATTGATCCATCTGGGAGACAGTACAATTGCCGGTCGAATACCCGCCTGCTCATGCCCTCGTATTGGATCGAATACGGCTCGTATGATGTCGCCTCGTTCGAGCGGGCCTATTTGCTTTTTCATAAACTTCTTCTTCTAAAGGATACCATGCTTTTGATTCCTCAAGATAAATATCGTTCATCTCCTGAAGCCCCTTTATCACGGCTTCTCGAATTTTTGCGCCCTCGCCTTCGCGAACGAATTTCTTCATCAAGTCGCTCACGACCAGACTTCTGTTGCCCGACTCGACCGCTTTCTCGAAGGCTGAAAGCGTCCGTTCGTCAATGGAATAGGTGCGTTTGCGTATGCGCATAATGTATTCTCCTTTCGGAATACGAACAGGAATACGGAGGAATCTTGTTCCTTCGACCGGGCCCGCGCACTACTGAAATATCTGCATAAGCGGCAGGGGATGGGATGAACCCTCGCAGCTTTTTAGCGGTTAAATAATGTATGATCACCAGTTTTACATTGAACTCCAACGAACTCGATGAGGGGTTTCTTCAGAAACTCCGATCGATGTTTCGCGACAAGCAGCTTGAGATCGTCGTCCACGAGCAGGATGAAACGCAGTACCTCCTCAGCCATTCCGCGAATCGGGAGCACTTGAATAGCGTCATCGCCGACATCGAGGCGGGACGTAATATTATAGAAGTCGATCAGTCTCCATTCGAATGAAGCGATCGATTCGGTTTCATGCCGATGCGTTCGATGAATATCTCTATTGGTCCGAGCATGATCCCAAAGTGTTTCGAAAACTCAATGCGCTCCTCAAAGAAATTCGCAGAACCCCATTCGAAGGAACGGGAAGTCCCGAGCCGCTAAAGCATACATCGCAAGGGTACTGGTCGAGGCGGCTGACGCACGAAGATAGAGTGGTCTATAAGGTGACCGACACCGAAGTTATCATCGCCGAGTGCCGGTATCATTATAAATAAATGAGGCATCCGCGACGACCGCGCGCTCCTGGAATATCTGCATAAGCGGCAGGGGATGGGGTGAAACAATTGGTCAATTTTCAGTCCCTACCGAACGGGCTTTAAGATTCGCTGTTTGAGTTGCCATGAAGATTTGGGTTCCGGTTTTTCTCTGCTTCTTCTCGGTGAAGGCGTTCGCCTCCTCCGCCGATAGCGGCCGCTGCCCGTGGAATCTGCCATTTACGATAACAGTGCATGCCATGGGAACTACTACTCGCAATGACATTTACTCTGAGCCTCACGGCGGCTCAACTGAAACTTGGAGCCCGACTCTTGACTCAGAAAATATCGAATTCACGATCGACACCACTATTTTCTCATCGCTTGGTAAGGGCGATGAGTACGTCACCACACAGTTTACCACATCAAGGGATACCCTTTGGTACAGCTACAGCTATACCGATACGAGCTTTGCGCCGTTCCTTAGAAACCAATCGACAAGTGTCATCATTGCATTTGTCCCACATAAAGATTCCATCCTTTCTCTCACTTGCACTTTTGGCAACGGCAATAGTTATGGCCCGACTGAAAATTCGGATCAATATTCGCTGTTCCTATCATCCCTTGCGTTCGACGATACATCGATCTATTGCTCAGACAGCGTTGGAAACCATATAGCGCAGTTTGAAGTGCGCCACGCTACTGACGATTATCCCTATCCCAACAATACAGAGTTCGGAAGTTTCGACAACACCAACTTCACAGCATCAACGATATGCCTTTCTAGAAACTTCAGGCCGACATTTTTTGTCGTTGATTCGACTGTTCAGCCATGCCCTATACATCAACCATTCCAAATAATCGCGAATGCACGGGGGATTGAAGACTCTTCAGGGCAATCGGTTCCGTCATCTCAGGATTATTCGTGGTCCGTTTCCAATGCGCCGATGATAAACGATGTTGTGCAAATCAGCGATTCGTTTTTTGGACGCGCGGGTCCGAGTGGCGTAATAACGAGAACTTCCTCTCTGGATATCCATTTCATTCATGGAACTGACTCGATAAGTTCCATTACAATCGATTCCAACTTCGAATCGAGTTTTCCATTCAATCCCAGCGACGCCGAATACCGTTGGTTCACCTTCCAAATATCATCACTCGCATTCGACAGCATGATGATATTTACCTCGGACTCTTCTTTCTGTGTACATAAAACATTACTGTCATGGGGAGATTCTAATCAGAGCGGAAGTACACGTTTCACGGCTACCTCCGCCATTTTATCCGGCATCTTTCGCCCAACTAATTACACCTGCGCTGAAAGTGTTCCGGAACTAATACCCATTTCCAATTCTCTAAAAGTATATTCCTCGAGTAGTTCCATTCAGTGCTTGTTCGATGCATCGGATGAGCCACGCAGACTCGATGTTTATTCTATTCTCGGAACGAAAGCGGCAAGAATCGAAATTTCGGGCGGCGCAAAAGAGGCAATGTTCCGCAATCTTCCGCCGGGATTTTATTTTGTTCGACTCGGGAATGAAGTAGCAAAGGCGATCATTCCATAATCGCCGCCATTAGCTTCCTCATCTCCTCCTCCGTATTATAAAAATGCGGCGAAACGCGGAGGCGGCCCTGGCGGAGAGAGATGATAATATTTTGGTTGTGCAAACGCTCGAACACTTTTTGCGCATCGGAAATATTGAAGGAAATGATTCCCGCGCGTTCGGATTCTGCTTTTGGCGTGATCACTTCCACTCCGCGCTGCTCTACCCGGTCGATGAGATAGCCGGAAAGATCGAGCACAGCGCGTTCCATTTCCTTCAGTCCAAATTCAAAAAAGAATTTGAGCGAGGCGTTGAGCGCGGTGATGCCCGCGAAATTTAGCGTGCCATTTTCGAAGCGTCCGGCGTCCGGCCGAAGTTCATTCGGCCGCAATGTAAACTCGAATGGATTTTCGATGCTCGTCCAACCCAGGTTTGCCTGTTGGATAAGCGCGAGCGCGCGATCGCCGCAATAAATAAATGCCGCGCCGGTATCGGCCATAAGCCATTTATGTGAACCCGATGCAAGAAAGTCGATATTGTCTCGCTCGGCATCGACTTCGCAATGCGGCAGCGATTGAATGGCATCGACGCAAAACAAAATATCGCGTTCGCGGCAAAGTTTTCCAATGGCAGTGAGGTTGGCTTTCGCTCCCGTGGCAAATTGGACATGGCTAATAGAGACAAGCTTCGTTCGATCTGTTAACTGCGCTGCTATTTGCTCCGTTGTAATTTTATAGTCCTTCGCACGAACCACATCTACTTCCACGCCTCTTCGCCTGAGATTCAAAAACGGATATGCATTCGCGGGAAATTCCAGATCGTTGATGAGGACGCGGTCCCCGGGCTGCCACTCGATGCCTTGCGCGAGAATGTTTATTCCATCGCTGGTATTCATTACGAAGGCAATTTGCTCCGCACGCGCGCCTAACATTTTCGCGAGAAGCTCTCTCGTTTCCTGGACTGTTTTAAGAATCCAAGGATATGGCTCGATTCCCTTTAGCGCCCGGCGGGTTTGGTAGCGATCAACAGCATCGCGCACTCGAAACGAAAGCGGAGCGACGGCAGCATGATTGAGATAGACCAGGTCGCTCTGGGTATGCGGAAATTCTTTTCGGGCTTGTTCGAGCGTCATAGTAATTTGTAGCCGTGACCTTTAGGTCACGGTTTCAGCGTGATTCACACCGTGACCTAAAGGTCACGGCTACAAAAGTGCTTCTACTTTTTTAATATCTTCCGCGGTATCGACCGCAACCGATTCGTATTCCACTTCCACGCAGCGAATCGGAATGCCGGCTTCGAGCAAGCGCAATTGTTCGAGCCGCTCGGCTCGCTCCAGCGGGCTTTCGCCGAGCGCGACGAATTGCTTCAATACCTCCGCGCGATAAGCATAAACTCCAATGTGCTTAAAATAGAGGTGCTGCTTCGGCCAATCGGCGATGGATTCGGTTCCAAGCAAACGTAAAAAGGGAATCGGATGCCGCGAAAAATAAAGCGCGTTGTTGTTCCGATCCTTCACGGCGAAGACGACGTTCGGATTTGCCAAATCTTCGGCACGCTGGAGGGGTGTGACGGGCGTAGCTACTAAAACGTCCGGATGGCTTTGCATTTCTAAATCGAGCGCGGTAAGAACGGCGGGCTCGATGAGTGGCTCATCGCCCTGCACATTGATGATAACAGCATCGTCCACAAGATTCAAGTTTGCAGCAGCCTCGGCCACACGGTCCGTTCCGGAAGCACACTTGGGCGAGGTCATTACCGCATTGCCGCCAAAGCGCGACACCTCCTGAAGGATCGCTTCGTGATCGGTCGCAACATAAATTTCGTCGATGGTTTTAGCGCGCTCGCATTGGCGATAGACGCGCTCGATCATCGTCATGCCCGCGATGAGCGCGAGCGGTTTTTTCGGAAGCCGCTCCGAAGCGTAGCGGGCGGGGATAATTATTACTGACAAGAATGAAGTATAAAGTATGAAGTATGAACGTTAGGCTTCGCTCTCGCGGTTCATACGATGCGAATTTAATTTCTCGTAATAACTTTATGGCACACCGTTCCCCGTTCATACTTCATACTTCCTCCTTCCTACTTTTTGCAATACTTATGGGCTGCGGCGGCAGCGGCAGCAAGCCGCTTTCGACCGATAACCGCGTGATCGAATGGGAACTCTCGGACGCGCAGGCGCTTAATCCTTTCAACTACACCGATGCGACCAGCGGCTACATCCTGGATCAAATTTATCAGCATCTAATTTTTATCGACCGCACGACGATGCAGTTTGACATCCCGGAGCTTGCCACCGCGATGCCCACCGTCTCCGACGATCATTTGCAATACGACTTCACGCTACGAAAGGATATTAAGTGGCCCGATGGAACGCCGTTCACCGGCGCAGATGTGATCTTCAGCCTGAAGGCGCTGAAAAATCCGTTCAACTCGATGGCGGGCGAGAACCGCGTTTATGTCGACCCGGTCCACAGCGCAGAGCTTATCGATGGCGATCCCTACCGCGTTCGGTTTACATTTTGGAAGAGCTACTTCCTTGCGATTCCCGCCACATTCGGCTCGGCACTCTATATCCTTCCCAAACATATCATGGACCCGAATGACCTTACCGATAAATATTCATGGGACGATATTGCGGCCATTGTTGAAACGGCTGGCAATAAGCAGATCGATAGCGTCATGCTCTCGAAGCACAAAAATCCCGCCATGCTGGAATATGCAACATGGTTTACGGACGCTCAGCGCAATCGCGATCCGAAATACATCCAAGGTTCAGGCCCGTATAAATTGGACGAATGGGTGACGAACCAATACATTCGCCTCGTGCGAAATACGCAATATGTCAATCATTGGGGCCCGCAATTCGAAGCAAATCCCGATATTCTTACCTATAAAACGATCAACGATCTTAATGCCGCGACAACCGCACTCAAATCGCATGATGTCGATCTTCTTGGAGCTATTTTACCACAATATTGGACGAAAATAGACACGAATAACACGCATATCAAACGCTCTGCGTTTCCACTCGGCTCTTTTACCTATATTGGTTTGAATAATAAAAGCCCGCTTTTTCGCGATCCCGCCGTCCGCCTGGCGATGGCCCTTATGGTCGATCGCAAGCTGATTATTCAGAAGCTGCTCTTCGGCATGGCGAAACCTTCGGAATCATCCATTCCCTCGATTAAGCCGGAACACAATAGCGATCTCCCGATCATACCCTTCGATCCCGCGCGCGCCTCGCATATTCTCGATTCGCTCGATTGGAAAGACCACGATGGCGATGGCATTCGCGACAAAATCATCGACGGAAAACGCATTCCTTTTAAGTTCACCTTTACGGTGAACGCCGGCAACGATATGCGCGAAAATGTTTGCCTTATTATTGCAGAAGCATTGCGCAAAATCGGGATCGATGCCAGCGTGAACAAGTTGGAATGGAGCGTCTATCTCGAACGCCTCCGCGATCACCTCCTCGAAGCGCACATGGGAGCTTGGATTACCAGTCCGTACGAATCCGATGAATATCAACTTTACAATTCTTCTCAAGCCAAGAACCGTGGCTCGAACTACGATAACTATAGCGACCCCAAAGTGGATAAACTCACGGAAGACATCCGTCTCGAATTCGATCCCGCGAAGCGAATGACCATGGAAAAAGAGCTTCAGCAGATTATGTACGATGACCAGGCAGAGCTTTTTCTATGGGAGCCTCTCAATCCCGTCGCTTGGGTGGACCGCTTCGATAATGTATCGTGGAATGCTTATGCACCCGGCTATAACGCTGCGAACTGGAAAGTCCGTGGCGCGGTGGGGGGAATGAAGGCACTGTTTTGAGCGTCGTAAGCATCGATAACAACGAGCGCGCGAATAGTGAGAAATAAGGAGTGTCCTGTAACAAACCAGCACCTCGGTGATTAATTACCACGCCGGGATGCGCTAATCGCGATGGCGTACTTTGGCAGGCCGTCCTGTGTCCGGTGAAACCGGTTCGGTTCTTCATACCACCATCCGCACCGGCGCGGGCGGCCAGGATTATATTGGAGGTGTAACAAAATCACTTTTGAGAGATTATTCATGCCATGAAAAACGTCATAATCTTTTTCAGCCTGCTGATGCTCGCCACATCGATTGAGGCCCAAACGATAACGCTCGGGCCAATTCCGAACCTCAACTATTGTTTGAGAGACACATTGTTCGTTCCATACCAAGCATCCGGCGTCTTTTCCTCGGATAATACTTTTAATGTCCAGCTCTCCGATGCAAATGGTTCCTTTTCAGCGTTCACTATTGTGGGCCACGATACGGCCATGAACGGGTCGATTCCTGTCCGAATGGCAAGTTTAGGCTCTGGATTTAGAGTTCGCGTGGCCTCTTCCGATCCTTATCTCCTCTCTGCAAACAACAGTGGCAATATCGGAGTGTATGGATTTCCTTCTCCAATAATCAACGTTTCGAGAAATGGCGGCCCTGTTCCGCCTCAAAATGGGTATCTTGTGCTCGGCTTTGCTGACGATCTGTTTAAATTTACCGATGCGGCCCACGAACCTTCCGGATCCAATTACTTATGGCAATTTGATACCACCTCCTCTCTCATCGAGAGCAACGATTCAACGCCAACGATTAGCTATGGCAGCGAGGGCTTCAAACGCGTTGTGCTAACAGTGACGAACCCTCATGGCTGCGCCGCTTCCACCGTAATGGATTTTTATGTAGCCTCGTGCTCCCCGGTAATTCCGAAGAATGCCTTGACAGTAACTACAGCTGCATCCAGCGGCGCCGGAAACCAAGATCCGACAGTGTGGGTAAAAGCGGGTGGATCGTTCACGCAGGATTTTGATAAGCCCGAAGCCTCCGTCATTTTTGCCGAGCCGGGATCATCGGTGGGCTGGAGCAATGTGAATCAGCCGGTCATCTACTATCTTAAAACTGGCACATCCTTCAAACCAGGAAGCAATTATTGTCCTGGCGTTTATATTGTTCTCGAGCGGGGGAACATCATTCCCTTCGCCGACACATTGTATTGTGATCATCTCAACTTTGATTACTCTCAAGTTCTTTCGACCATGTCGACCTGCACTCCTACCATCGCAGAACATGCTCGGATCGTGGATGGTACCGCGTCTGGAACCGATAGTGTTGTCTGGGTTAAACCGGGTGGTATTTATACCGCACTAGGAAATTCGACGGTGTTTGTCGATCCCGGAGCGTCATTAATTAGTAAAGGCGATGGAATTTATTATATTCGTCGCGGCGGTTCCCTAAACGGCAGTGGCTTCGTTGTGGTCTCCGATAGCGATGCCTCCGTGCAATGCACCGATTGCATTCATTTTTATTGCAACGCACTCAGCTTTGACTCAACTCGGGTTACCGCTGACGTTGCTCCTTCAATAGCATCATCAATCGTTATTCGCCAGACCGCAGAATCGCTCTTTGTCGATGGCGAAGGAAATCTTGAAACTCGAATTCTCAATCTTCTCGGAGCCGAAATGCTTTCGAAGCGTGGCTCGGGCACGCTCGGTCTCGATCTCTCCTCGCTTCCGGCCGGTGTCTATTTCGCTATCGTTGAGGCGGCAGGCGAGCGGGAGGTGAAGAAGATTCTGGTGGTGCATTAGCATGGTTCGCAAACTGAAGTTTGCGCTACCCGAACAGATCCTGGTGCAATTTCCGTAGTGCCGCGAGGCCTTCGGCATCGTCTACAAGCGCGATGATGCTTCGCTCGAACGGCAGGATCGCGCGGACCGAAAAAAAACTGCGCAAGCTGCGAGCCATGGTGGCAAGGAGCACGGCATCATTGTTTTTTCCCGTTCTACGGAAAATGAGGGAGAGCGCTGTGAGCATGGTGCCTTCGGTATAGGATAATTCCTGTTTCGAAAGTTCGCGCGCAAGGGCCCGCCAATCGTCTTTGCGGACTACGAGATGAGTCTCTTCCGCCGAGGTCCAGGAATAGGCTGCGTTGCGTAACAGCGATTGCAAAGGCGAGGCCGCTCGCGCCGAGCGCGGTGGTATCGCTGTCAATAATGCTGCAATCGAAAGCGGCACCAGACGCTGTTCGATGGCGACCGCCAGCGGCGCGGCCCTTCTTGTGGAGACGGTAACTTCACGTTGAAGCACGGTATGCCTTGCCGACGATGCGCTTACCGCCTGTCCGAAAGGAGTTGCGATGCGCAACAACGTTCTGCTTTCTTTAAGCGGGTGGGCAAAGGATGGGAACAGAATGCGCGCGCCTCGCCGGCCAATTTCTTCCGCTTCGTCAAAGCTCAGGGAACGAATAAGCTTCGGCGTTTTCACCAATTCCGGATCGGCGGTGTACAGCCCTGGAAGAACTTTCCAGATCACCACTTCTTCCGCTCCGAGGACGCTCGCAAGGAGCGTCGCGGTAAGATCGGAGCTCTCGGTACCCATGGTCGTTGTGATGCCCTCGCGTGTTGCCCCGGCAAAACCTTCGATTAGCGCGATACGAGAGCGGCGAAGTTGTGGAAGAATATATTTCTCCGCGCGCAAGGCGATTTCTTCGATGATCGGGGAGGCATGGCCAAACTGCTCGTCGGTCACGATGACGTTAGCGGCGTCGAAGGCATGGATGGGGAGTTCGCGATCGCGGAGCAATGCCAGGATGAGCGCGGAGGCCAGCCGCTCGCCGCTTGCGAGAATGGCATCGCGCGTGCGCGGCGAAAGTTCGCGCACGATCGCGATTCCTTCGAGAAGCCCAGCGATCTCGCCAGAAATAGAATCGAATCGCTCGAAAAGCTCGGCTTCTGCTTCGAGTTGGAGCGAGGCGGCTAATTGCTGATGTTGCGCAATGGTCCGTTCGAGCATATCCTCCGCTTCGCGAAGGCGTCCCTCTTCGGCAAGTTCCGCGGCGCGCGCGAGGTGGCGGGTCGTGTGGCCGATGGCGCTTGTTACGAGTACGATGCCATGCGTTACGCCGCCCGCTTTTGTTTTGCGGCGCGCACGGGTAGCCTCGCGCTTCTCCGCTACACGAACGATCCGCACGAGCGCCTCCAGCCCGCGCTTCGTGCGTGCCAAGGCGCCACCAAATTTATATACTACCACGAGGAAGGTGCTAAGTGCTGAGTGCTCCTGTTATATGCTATGTGCTAAGAACAATACTTTCCGTATTTTCGTGAAGCGCATTAGGTGTTATTTCTGTTTTCGAATAGTTGATGAAATGGAACATCTTAGAATTCGATGAAGTCGCTTCGACGAACACGCTCGCAAGCGAAATGCTTGCGCGGGGCGAAGCGAAGCATGGCGATGTGATTCAGGCACGACACCAGACGTCCGGCCGCGGACGCGGAGCGGGGCGCGTATGGAATGACGAACCGGGCAATTCGCTGCTTATAAGCGTCGTGCTCACCAAGATCCCGCAGCCCGCTCATTTGCTGCAATATCGCGCGGCGCTTGGCGTTCTTCGAGCCATACGTGAAATATCTCAAGAATTAGATCCGGAGGATATTCAGTTGAAATGGCCAAACGATATTTTGATTCATGGAAAGAAACTGAGTGGATTATTGGTCGAAGCGCAATGGAATGGCCCTGCCATGCGGTCGGCAATAATCGGAATCGGGGTGAATGTCAGACAGCTTTCGTTTCCTCTCGAACTTTCGGGCATTGCAACGTCGCTCCATCAAAGTGGTGTTGCAGCGACCGTTCGGGATGTCCGTGATAGGGTATTGGATGCCCTAAAGGGCGAGTTCCAGAACCATAGCGATGAGAGCATCGTCCTTACTCGGCTTCGATCGGAGCTCGCCTGGATGTCCCAGCTTTTTCCGCTCGATTTTATCAGTGGCAATGGTGAGACAATATCTGGATTGCGCCTCGAAGGGCTGGACGATTCCGGGGCCCTCTTGCTCCGGCATCAAAATGGACAGGTCGAAACACGACTTACTGGAAGTTTATCCTGGAATAACTAGAATGGTTAGTGGGTAAAATTGGTTAGCACGCTTCGTATGGGACTCCTCGCGGTTGATATTGGAAATACTTCTACGACACTGGGCCTCTTCGAGGATGAGCGATCATCCAGCGAAGGCCGGCTGTCGAAGCGTTTCGATATTCCAACGCGCACACTGACGCACCGGGCGCTCACGCGCGAAACGCTCGATGCGCCGCTTACGGGAATAACTCCGCCGGACGTAATCGCGATCGCGAGCGTCGTCCCATGGGCCTCGGACGAACTGATCGTAGTGCTTCACGAAATCTTCGCTGCCGCAACGGTGCTGGTCATCACGAGCGGCAATATTCCGATGCGCATCGATTATCCGCATCCCGAAGAGATCGGGACGGACCGGCTTCTCGGCGCGCTGGCCGCTTATAAGCTTCGGGGGGAACGCGAACATCGGCCAACGATCGTCGTCGATCTGGGCACAGCGACCACGTACGATTGCATTACTTCCGAAGGCGTCTTTTTAGGAGGCGCGATCGCGCCCGGCCTGGAATTAGGCGCGGAAGCGCTTACACAACGGGCCGCGCAGCTCCCTGCCATTGAACTTTCTTTCCCCGCGAGCATTATCGGCCGAACGACGGTCGAGAGCATTCAGTCGGGAATTTTGTACGGAGGGCTTTCGCAACTCGAAGGCTTCGTCAGGCGGCTGGGTGCCTTTGCCTTCCCGAAGGAAGAGCCAATCGTGATTGCGACGGGCGGACTTTCTCGGCTCTTCGAGGGCCGCTCGAATATCGTCACCCACTTCGATGCGGACCTGGTCCTCGAAGGCATTCGCCTGGCCGCGGAACTTGCGCCGCGTGAAATTACAACGGACGACGGTCAGGCCGAAGTGTTGCCGAGTGCATCAATGAATCACATGGAAATGAATTAAGGGTATGCTAATTGGAGATAAAGAATACGAAATTCTCGTTCGCCGGCAAGGCGAAGCGGTCTATTCCGCGTTTTGCCCACAACTGGAGCTCATCGTCCGCGGAACCGCGCATCAGCAGGTGGAAGAGAGGATGAAGCAACTCATCATCGAGCATGTCGCGAAACAAGATGGTGAAAAAACTGGCGGCAAGTCCTGATTCCGCTTCTCCCCGTTTCGGCGTTGTTGCCCTTTCCCTTCCTTTCAAGTTCCATTCGGGTGGCGCGGAGGGGCTAACCTATTCGATTCCTGAAGAACTCTCGGAACGCGCTCAAATCGGCTCACGAGTGCTTGTCCCGCTCGGCAAGCGCGAGAAAACAGGCGTCCTCGTTTCTATTACCCATGAAACGCCACCGATTAAAACGAAAGTCCGTCCCATCACGGATGTGCTCGACCCCTCGCCCGTCTTCGACGAAGAATTTTTACGATGGACCAAATGGCTCGCAATGTATTATCTTACCTCCTGGGGCGAAGTGCTGGCTGCCGCGCTCCCGGAAGGATTAAAACCGGAAACAAAAGCACGAGTATTTCTTACCGAGCTGGCAAAAGAGGCAAAGAACTTAACGGAACGGCGACATGAGATATTGAAAGTGATTGGGGAGCATGCCGATGGCGTTTCCATTGACCGGCTGGGAAAGCTTACGAATGCAAAAAATCTTTACGCCACACTTCACGCGCTCGAAGATACTGGGCTTCTCAGAATCGACCGGCCTCTGACGCGGCAAGCATCGGCGCGGAAGGAGATGTACGTTGAACTCGCGCCGAACCTTGCGATTGGCTCGGAATCGCTGGCGGAAATCCTGAACGATCTCGAAAAACATGCGCCACGGCAGGCCAACATTCTGCTTGCGCTCGTGCAACAAGCGCAGATGGAACCGGATAATCCGCTGACGGCACCCCTTCTTATCAAAAAAGCGGGCGCTTCGCAAAGCACGTTTAAAGCCTTGCGCGATAAAGAATATATTGTTCTCTCGCGCCGTGAAAAACTCGCACGCGATAGCTCCGCGACTCCGACTGCCGAGGGCGATGACGATATTTCAAAAATCCTACTCACGCACGAACAGCAAATCGCGGTACGCACGATTGGTGCGGCGCTCGATGTCCGAAAGCCAAAAACGTTTTTGCTGCATGGTATTACCGGGTCGGGTAAAACGGAAGTCTACATTTCTCTCGCACGCAAAGTCCTTTCGGAGAATGGCGGTGTGCTTATTCTCGTGCCAGAAATTTCGCTTACACCGCAGTTGATCGATCGTTTCAAACGTCGCTTGAGTTTTTCCAATGATGCCGAGATTGCCGTGCTCCATTCGAGGATGTCCTTGGGCGAACGATCCTCGGCCTGGCGCTCGCTCGCATTGGGGAGGACGAAGCTCGCTATCGGCGCGCGGAGCGCGGTCTTCGCGCCAATCAAAGATCTGAAGCTTGTTATTGTCGATGAAGAGCACGAAGCAACGTATAAGCAATTCGACAAATCACCGCGGTACCATGCGCGAGATGCAGCCGTCGTGCGTGCGGCGATGCTGAACGCCGTGGCCGTGCTGGGCAGTGCGACGCCGAGCATCGAAAGCTATTACAATGCGCGCGAAGGAAAATACGAATTATTGCGCTTGACCGAACGCGCGAAGCACGCCGCGTTGCCAAATGTAAAAATAGTCGATCTCCGGACCGCCGAAAACCGTCGCGATTTTGCGAAAGCCAAAATTGCACTCACGCCGGAATTGCGCGAGGCCATGCGCATTCGTTTGGAGCGAAAGGAAGGCATCGTCCTATTTCAAAATCGGCGCGGATATTCCACGTATCTCGAATGCCTTACGTGCGGCACGGCCGAAATGTGTCCCAATTGCTCGGTGACGATGACGTATCACAGCCAGCGGGATCAAATGCGCTGCCATTATTGCGGTTTCGTTACGCCGAAGCGGAAAACCTGCTCGACCTGCGGCGCAGAAACACTGCGACTCGGAGGCACCGGCACCCAGCGCGTTGAAGAAGATATTGCGAAAGCCTTTCCTGAAGCGAAAATCGTCCGCATGGATTTGGATACGACCGCGCGCAAAGGGGCCTATCAAAAAATTCTTTCCGCGTTCGCAAGTGGTGAAGCCGATATATTATTGGGAACCCAAATGGTAGCGAAAGGCCTCGATTTCCCGCGCGTAACGCTCGTGGGCGTAGTCAGCGCGGATACGAGCCTGAATATTCCCGATTTCCGTTCGAGCGAACGGACGTTCCAATTACTGACCCAAGTTTCCGGTCGCGCGGGGCGCAGCTTGGAACTCGCAGGCGAAGTACTTATTCAAACCTTGCAGCCCACGAACGCGGCAATCGAAATGGCCGTCCGGCATGAGTACGATGCCTTTTTCGAAAGTGAGTTGAAAGACCGCGAGGGACTTCACTATCCGCCATTTAGCCGGCTGATTCTTATGGAATTTCGGGGGCTGCACGAAGCCGCTACCGAGGAACGGGCAAAGCAATTCGCGACACTCTTTCCGGAACGCGCGTCGTTTTACGAGCGCATGGGTCCTGCTCCGCCTGCGATTGCGAAGTTGCGCAGCGAATTCCGCTGGCATCTGCTCATCAAAGATTTTAAATCGCAGGACCCAAACGGCGATAAAATCCGCCGACTCATCACCGGCGCGCTGGACGAATATCAAAAGCGATTCGCTTCACCTCATGTGAAAGTAGTAGTCGATGTCGACGTACAGGGGGTGGGGTAGGGATCACGCCGATCGCAGCGCATTCACAATATCCAGCCGCGCGGCACGAAAGCTCGGAAGGAATCCGCCGACGAAGCCCATGACCGTCGCGAAGACGAGCGTGGCGATCACGATGCCGCCCGTCATTGTAAAGCCGAATGCAATTTCGGAGAATGAACTGAAATCCGTCGTCGAAATGGTGAGGAAGGAAAGGAACGTCGCACAGACGAGGCCCACACCCGCGCCTAAGAGCGCGATAAAGAGCGATTCGACCAGGAACGCGCTGAGGACGCTCCGCCGCTGAAAACCTAACGCGCGCAGCGTGCCGATTTCGACGGTCCGGTTTGCAACGGCGGCATACATTGTAATCATTGCACCGATCATAGCGCCAAAGCTAAAGATGACCGTAATGACGATCCCTAAAATTCGAATAAAGCTACCGAGCGTTTCGGACTGCTCGGCGTAAAATTGTTTTTCTGGCTCGATCTTGAGTTCGTTCAACCGCGGATCGCTTTCGAATTTAGCTTTGAGCGATGTGAAATCGTTCGGGCTCCGCAACCGCATCACGACGGAGGAATAGGCCTGCCGGTTAAACGCTTGCAGAATTTGGTTTTGATCGCCCCAAATATCGGACGCGAATCCGCTTCGCCCCGCATCGAAATGACCGACGATCTTCCATTGGCGTCCGGCAAATTTAATGGAGTTTCCGATATCCATTCCATCGAAGCGGTCCGCAATTTCATTCCCAACGATAAGTTCCGACGCTCCGAAGTTGAACATTCGGCCAGAGGAGAGTTTCACCTGCGGCCGCAGCATCACTCCATCGGGCGTTACGCCGCGGACGGTAACATTCGAAAGGTCGCTTGGCCCCGCACCGTGCTTCCGAAGATTTATAAGCGTCAGGACCTCTTTGGTCATGAGCGGCTTACCGTCGCTGCCTACCGCTATTTCCGGTTGCGTGCCAATGACGGCTGCTTCATCAAACGTGATAATGCTAAGCGTTTCGCTCTCAGCCGATTTACGGAGCACGATGGCGTTATCGTCTGAGCCGGTAGCAACGAGCGTGTCCTTGATGCCATTGGCGAGCATGAGTACCGCGGTAAAGACGAACGCGACAAGCGCCACGCCGGCGACGGTGAGGACGGTGGTAAGTTTGCGCGTCCAAAGGGAACGAAAACTGTAGCTTAATGGAATTTTCATAGTGGCATTATCCTACTTGTCTCAGCCCATCGACAATCTTCATATTCATCGCGCGGTTCGCCGGGAAAATCGCCGAAATAATACCAACGGCGAATGCGAATACCGCCGCAAGGATCAGCGTGCTTGGCTCGACGATAAATTGCGGGATAAAGCTCTGCATGCCTTTCGCAAATCCCGCGGCCATTGGGAGTGTAATAAGAATTCCGACAAGGCCGCCTAAGATTGCAATCGAAAGCGATTCACCAAAAATGAGTATCATGAGGTGCTGGCCGGTAAAGCCAAGTGTTTTCAGAACTGCGTATTCGCGGATGCGTTCGCGGGCCGTCATGATCATCGTATTTGCAAGTACGAGGAAGATAATGCCGATGATGACATAAGAAATAATTTGCAGCGATGTGATGATCGCGCTCGACATCGAGATAAATCCGGCCTGGAATGCTTTTTCGGTCTCCGTCTTTGTTTCGGCGGCAGAGTTAGAGAAGAGTGCATCGACGCCCTCGGAAACGCGGGCCGCATCGTTCGGATTTTGGATTTGCACCGTGTACCACCCGACGTTATTTGCGCGCCGAGGCGAGGTCTTCTCCAACTGTTCGTTCAGGTAGTCCCATTGGAAGTACATGGTGTTTTCTTCAGTCGATTGCTCCTTGCCATGATAAATTCCACGGACGACGAACTGCCATTGCCCCGGAAAAATATCGCCGGTGATCGGAATAATATCGCCGATTTTGAAATGATATTGGTCCGCTAATTTTTGTCCAACGATACACGCATCGCGCTCCTTCTCGAAGGCTGCAAGCTGATCGGCCGGAAGCTGATATTCTGGATAGACCGAAAACATTGTCGTCGGGTCGCAGGCAATGCGCGCGAAGAAATGGTTTTTATCGATGTACTGGCCGCCAAACCAATTGGCAAACGTGACGTTCTTCACGCCCGGCACGCGCATAATTTGATCGCGATACGAAAGCGGGAGCGGGAAGATGAACGATACCGAATTTCGCGTAACAAGACGGTCCGGCGCAGCGGCATTGGCGCCCGAATACCACGACGTGACCAATGTGCGAAGCAGCCCAAAGGCCATCACCGCAACGGCGACACCGAGAATCGTCAGCGCTGCACGCAACTTATGGCGAAAAACGTTTCGAAAAATCAGTTTGGCGATTTTCATATCAATACGAACCTGGATTACGCGGATTGGACGGATTTCCTGGATTACTATTACTTCTCAAAAAGTATTTCCTTTCTTCATACCGTTGGCGCTTCAAGGGCCATATTAAATTTAGATTTGCCGCGACTGCTTACGATTGATTGCTCACAGCCGCCTGCCCGCATTCCGCGAACTTCGGGCTCCCCGACGGTAATCCTGTGAATCCATCCAATCCGCGTAATCCAGGTTCAATTCATCGAAAGTTCCCCTTTGTCCAGATGCCGCGTTCGATGCGCTTTTTCGGCGGCATTCGGATCGTGCGTTACCATCACGATGGTCTTCTTAAATTCCTGATTCAATCGCTGCAACAGATCGAGCACATCCTCGGCCGATTTCCGATCGAGATCGCCCGTCGGTTCGTCGGCAACGAGGATGGTCGGATCCGTAACGATGGCGCGCGCAATCGCCACGCGCTGCTCCTGGCCGCCCGAAAGCTGTTTCGGATAATGATGGATGCGGTCCGCCAGCCCGACGACCGCGAGCGCCGCTTCGACATGCTGCTTGCGTTCTGCCTTTGAAAGATGCGTGAGCAAGAGCGGAAGTTCCACATTCTCATATGCGGTCAGCACGGGAATGAGATTATAGAACTGGAACACGAACCCGACATGCCGCGCGCGCCATTTCGCGAGCGCCGATTCCGACAGCGTCGAAATATCGGTTCCCGCGATCGTGATCGACCCGCTCGTCGGACGGTCGATGCCAGCCACGAGATTGAGCAGGGTGGTCTTTCCGGAACCCGATGGCCCCATGAGCGCGAGAAATTCTCCCTCCGGCACGCCGAGCGAAAGGCTTTGCAGCACGGGAATCTCCATCGTGTCCCGCTTATAGATTTTCGTTACATTTTTGACTTCTACAATCGAATCTGGCATAAGATGACAAGGTTTGGACTACGAAAATACGAAAATTTTGGGAGGGGACGGGGAAGATGGAATTATATTGTATTCACATGCGGGTAGGACAGAATTCTTCCATCGACCGTCAGGAGTGTTGCACCGTGAATACGTGCGGATGCAACGATAATACAGTCGGCAGGGTCTCGATGAAACTCACCTGGCAGATGGTTCGCCTCGATTGCAATTTGAGGGCTTAGTGGAAAAAGACGAATTCCGCTCGACCCCAGCGAATCTTCAAACCATTTGGCCATTGGCCGATGCAATGTCAATCGTCGCTGCGAGACAAGTTTTGTGATTTCCCAGCAAGAAATGGCGCTCACTCCGATATCCGAGGCATCCGACTGCTCCAGCAAATTGCGGTGGACGCGGCTCAAGCGAGCGTCATTATGGACAGACCAGACCCATACATGAGTATCAAGAAGAAGCATCGTTCATTGCTTCCCAATCCGCCGGCGGCACAGCCGGTTCGAATGGATCGATATATTCCACCGGAACTCCAGCAAGCGGAGTGCGAAAAATTTGGCCCCGAGCGGTAACTCTCGGTTCGACCGTTACATCGACTTCGTCACCATCATGGAAGGGCAAGCCCGTGATAACGAGCGCGCCATTTTGTGAAATCTTCGACGTGGTATGGTAGGCTTGCATGATGGCTTTCTCAACGAGATACGAGGGCCAGTGGTTTCAGGCCGTGCGGATGTTTTCGCTTGCTCTCTCATACGGGACCAGGTGTGGCATTCGTCCATTCATACTACCTTGAGCGATAGCTTATTGCTTTTCCATCTTCAAAAGAAAAGACTGTCTACCTCTATTTTCAGTTGTTGTATCGTTTCGTCGGCGTGCGGATTATTCCGCCGTTTTTACCTTCGAACCGCTCCGCAATTTAGTCGCCGGGCTGAGCACGACTTTATCGCCATCTTTGAGGCCCGATTTCACTTCCAGTCCATTGCCGACGGCCACTCCAAGCGTGACAGGCGTTTCGACGACATGATCGCCCTGAACGAGGAAGACCACTTTGCTTCCATTTTTCGAGACGACCGCTGCGGCGGGGACGGTAAGCTTCGGTCCGCTCGAATCGACTTGCGTGGAGTCCTTCAAGAACTGGACTTTCAAACTCATTTCGGGAAGCACGCGATTATCGCGATCGAGAAAATCGACTTTGGTGAGAACCGTTGCTTTCGAGCGGTCGGCGGTGGGGACGATCATGTGTACGACACCACTATATTGCTTTTCGGGAACCGCATCGAGCGAAATTTCGCACGGCTGCCCAACATGGACCTGCTCTAAGTTCGATTCGGAGACGTCGACTTCGGCATCGAGGGAACTCATATCGGCGAGCGAAACGATGTCGGCTCTCGATCCGGAAGCTGCTCCGAACGGAGTCATGATGTCGCCGACATCGGCGTCCTTGGTGAGAACCGTTCCATCGAAGGGAGCGCGAATGTTGGTGAATTCAATCTGCACCTGTGCGGCCTCGACGCCGCGCTCGGCGAGCTGGACGTTCGCGGCATCGGTATTCACGAGCGCCCGCGCCTGCTTGTATGCGGATTCGGCGCTAATCAAATCCGCCGAGGAGGCGAGCTGCTTTTTATAAAGCATCAATTCACGATGATAATTGGAATCCGCATTTTCGAGACCGGCCTTCGCATTTTCGAGTGTAGCCTTCGTAGCCTCGAGCGAGGCATTGGCCTGGGAGAGCGATGCTTGTACATCGGCGTCTTCCAACCGGCCGATGATCTGGCCCTTTTTAACCAGCGAGCCTTCTTCGACTCCGAGCCACACCAGCCGTCCTGTCCCCTTCGAGCCGACCGCCGCTTTCCGGCTTGCGACGACGTAGCCGCTTGCGGTCAGGACGGAATTTGCCTGCGAAGGACTTGTCATCGAAACCATCCCTACTTCGACCGGCTCCGGCGCGGAGAGAAGTCCGCTCCCAACATACCCCAGAATTGCAAGCAGGACGACCGCCACGAGGATCCAAATTAATGGCTTCATCGAGCGCGTCGTGGTTCGGCTGGTCGTCGTAACGGATGGACCGTCACGGTGAATGCGCAGGGCGCTGAGATCGGTTTTTTGAGTAGTTTCTGGCATGAAAAACAGGCGGCGGTTTTAGCGAAGCACGAGAACGAAATGCGGAGTAAATAGCTCCCCGCGCTATGGACGCAAAGGAAAGGATTTTATTGTTCGGATTTATAGAATTGAACCATCTATCCGGGTATTCCATTTTAATCCGCGTAATCCAGCTTCAAATGTTCGAAAAACTTTTTACCCCCTTTCGCATCAATGCGATGACGCTTCCAAACCGGTTCGTGCTGCCGGCGATGGTCACACGGCTTTCCGGCGAGGATGGCTTCGTCAATCAGGATATTACCGATCGCTACGTTCGTTTCGCAAAAGGCGAGGTCGGCCTCATCGTGCTCGAAGCGATGGCGGTCCATTCGGCGAAATCGGGGCCGTTGCTCCGCATTTGCGGCGATGAATTTAAGCCGGGCCTGACGGAACTTACGAAAAAGATCCACGGTACGAGCGAATCGAAAGCGGTGCCGCAAATTATTCATTTCCTGAAAATTGCCCGCTCAGGATGGCGGCAAAAAATCGAGGATTTATCGATTGCCGATATTCAGGCGATCGTCGAGCAATATGGGCAAGCGGCGCTCCGCGCGCGCGAATGCGGATACGATGGCGTCGAATTGCACATGGCACATGCGTACACGCTTTCGAGTTTTCTTTCGAAGCGGAACAAGCGGCCCGATTTGTATGGTGGAAAATCGCTCGATAACCGAATGCGGTTGCCGCTGCAGGTGATAAAAAAAGTGCGCGAAAGTGTTGGGAATGATTTTCCAATTGGCGTACGCTTTTTAGGAGAAGAGTGCATCAAGGGAGGCTACACGACAGAAGAATCGGCGATCATCGCTTTGAAATTCGCACAGTCTGGCGTGGATTATATTTCACTTTCGGCCGGCGGGAAATTCGAGGACGCTGTACATAAAGAGGGCGAAGTACTTTACCCATATACTGGATATTCCGGGGACCGCTGCATGCCACCCATGGAATATCCCGATGGATATAATCTTCACATGGCGGAATCGGCTCGACGCATGCTCAGGCGGCACGGATTCGAAACGCCTGTCGTCGCCACGGGAAAGATTCCATCGCCGGAATTCGCGGAAGAAGTATTGCAGGATGAACGCGCGGATTTAATCGGCATGGCGCGGGCGCTTTTAGCCGATCCGGATCTTCCAAAAAAAGCGCGGGTCGGCGATTCGGAAAAGATTGTCAAATGCATTTACTGGAATATCTGCAAGGCACTCGATGAGAATTTTCATCAGGTCGTTTGCGGCTTGTGGCCGAAAGATGAAATTCAGGCGCCGTATTCGGAAGATAGAATTGCGCCGGAATGGAGTGTCCCGGAGCCACTCGCCGTGCTCGTTCGATCAGGAAATATCCGCATCAACTGGAAATCCGCAACGGATAACGAAGCGGTGATGGGATACGAAATCTGGCGCTCGGACGACGGCGGAAAATCGTTCCAACATACGTATTCGATCACCACCTCGATGTGGACCGACCATCTCGCCGCCGCCGGCATCGCGTATCAATATTATATCCGCGCTTACGATCTTGCTGGCAATAAGAGTGTGCCCTCGAATATTGTCCATGCAGAACTTCCGATGGAAGTAGAAATCCCAAGCGAAGTGAAGAAGGTAATTGCGCGACCGAGTTTTATGAAGGCACCGCCGATGAAGGTGAAAGTGGATGTTGTAAACTCGAATTGATAATCATCCGCTTTACCCCGCGTAATCCAAGTTCTTCGCCCGGTCCCTGAGCACATACCGCTGCACCTTCCCGGTATCCGTTCTCGGCAGCGCGTCGATGAATTCGATGGCACGCGGATATTTATACGGTGCGAGTTCCCGCTTCACAAAATCCTGAAGCGCTTTCGCTAATTCCGGCGTACCTACTTCTCCAGGCTTGAGCACGATGTACGCTTTCACGATGGCACCACGCAATTCATCTGGCGCGGGCACGACTGCCGATTCCTTCACCGCGGGATGCTCATTCAAAACCGCTTCGAGTTCCGGCGGGGAGACATTATAGCCGCCGGTGATAATGAGATCGTCATTGCGGCATTGATAATAAAAATAACCGGCGTCGTCCATCATAAACACATCGCCCGGGATGTTCCAGCCATTTTGGACATAACCTTTTTGGCGGTCAGGTTTTTTCCAATAGCGGCACGCGGTCGGACCTTTTACGGCGAGCAGCCCCGGCGTGTTTGGCGGCAGGGGAAGGCCCTCTTCGCTCACTACTTTCGCTTCATATCCGGGCACGGCTTTGCCGGTCGCACCCGCCCGCACATCGCCGGGACGGTTGGTAACGAAAATGTGGAGCATCTCCGTGGAACCAATGCCATCCAAAAGATCGATGCCATATTTTGCTTTCCATTGTTCGTAGGTTTGCTTCGGAAGGGTCTCGCCGGCACTTACGCCGATGCGGAGATGCGAAAGATCGTATGCATTATTTTCATCCAGGCGCATCATCATTTTGTAGCAGGTCGGCGCACAGAAGGAAATCGTCGCGTGGTAATTGGCGATCGTCTTCAGCATATTCTCCGGCGTAAACTGATCGAGCAAAACGACACTTGCCCCAAAACGAAAGGGGAATACGAGCATGCCGCCCAGGCCGAACGTAAAGGCAAGCGGCGGATGGCCGGTAAAGATATCGTTCTCGGTCGGCATTAAAATATTGCGGGCGTAGCCATCGGCAATGGCGAGCACATCATCCTGGAAATGGACCGTGCCTTTGGCATCGCCGGTGGAACCGGAGGTATAGCCGATAAGCGCGAGGTCGTGGCGAGAAAGCCTCGCCGGAGCAAGGGTTATCGGTTCATTTTTCCAAAGAGATTCAAAGGACTGATAGTTACCGTAAGATCCATCCGTCACTAAAATCTTTTCAACGGTCGTCATTGCGGTAGCCGCCTTGTCTACTTCTTCGAAGGAAGCCGCATCGCCGATCACGAATTTGCATCCCGCATCGTTGGCGCGATAACTAATTTCGCGGCTCCGAAGCATGGTCATAATCATTACGGCCACGCCGCCGATTTTCAGCGTTGCCAGCCATACGGCCACGGCGGTCGGAGTATTTGGGAACCGCATGAGCACTCGGTCTCCCGGTTGAAGGCCGATGTTTTTTAGCGCGTTGCCCATTTTATTTACCGTGGCGAGAAGTTCGCCATAGGAAATGATCTGGTCCCTATAATAAATGGCTGGGCGGTTGCCGCGCCCCTCGGCCAGATTGCGGTCGAGGAGCTCGGCAGCGGCATTTAGCTCTTCGGGATAATCGAATTCCGGACGAGTATAAATTCGCTCGCCCCAATCTTCGACAGGCGGCAGATCATTCAAAAATTTCTCGTACGACATAAAAAGGCTTTCTTTCATGCAATGTATAAGGACTTTAAATTTACAAAAGTTTAGGCGGGGAAGTTCAACTAACTTTGCTGTCACTTTTTTCCATTTTGTCTCGTAGAAGGGAATATGAAGATACTTTTATTGTCGCTTTTGACTCTTTCGTCATTGACAGCCCATGCCCAGGAAATCACTATTTCGGGTACAATGCACCGCTCCACGCTCGAAGGAGGCTGCTGGTATTTGCAGACGAATGGAGGTAAGCGGTTCGAACTGGTGGGGGATACCGGCCTCGTGCATCCGCTGCGCGTCGAGGGGCAACATGTTACTGTTCGCGCGGAGCTTGCAAAAAATGCCGCCTCCATCTGCATGATGGGTGAGATCGTCCGCGTCCTCCAGCGTATCGACACCACGCGCTATGCGATCGACCTGCCGATCATGCCGATTACGATTGAAGGGACGGTCCATCGAACGGCAACCGGCGTATGGTATGTAAAAACTTCCCAGGGCCGCGAATTCGAATTTCAGCAGCCACCGGCAAAACCGTACCGGCATGTGGGCGCCACGATCCACCAACGGTTCCGCGTGCTGCTCGATAGAAAATCGACAAAGACCGGCAAGGACGGAGTCATCCTTCCGAACTCCAAACCACCGAGGAAGCCGATCATGAAGCAAAAGACTTACGATGCTCGATAACGGCGTGTCGAAAATCAGCAATAAAAAATTCGCTATATAAAATATGAAAGGCGAATGCTAATCGTAGCACTCGCCTTTCTGTTCTCTCGCCCTGTTCTTTATGTGACTGTAGGAGGTCAAGATGAGACGGATGAAATGTCATCCGACGGGTGATTGCTCACCCTATGAGAAAAGACTCTTTTTTAAGAGAGAGTAACTCTTATGCCTTCTCTTATTACAAATGGATTGCCAAAACGTAAAGAAGCTCTCAATTGTCAATTCCAGCCTGATTTTGCACTTCGCATCATTCCGTTCTGAATTTTCGATTGCAATATGGAAAGAAATTCATGGGCTTGTCTTCTATAGCCGCGATCATTATGATCTAATTTTTGAGTTCGTGGGTGTGACAATCTATTGTTGAGTGAAGAGCGAATGCTCAAGTGAAGTACGAAGAAATAGGTCCTTGTCATTCCGGCAGCATCGCTGAGAATTCGCAGGCCATTAGGCAAGTACCTTCGCCGCCCACAAGGCAAGTACAATTGCGCCAAATATTATTCGGTAGTACCCGAATCCGGTAAATTGATGCCGCTGCACGTATCGAATGAACCACGCGACGACCGCCAGCGCCACAACAAAGGAGGTAACGAACCCAATCATGATAATTCCGATCACATCGTGCGTCAGCAGATTTTTATATTTCAACAGTTCAAAACCGGAAGCCGCAATCATCACAGGAAAAGCGAGCAAGAATGAAAACTCTGTCGCAGAGGCACGCTTTACGCCCCGTAGCATTCCGCCCATGATCGTTGCTGCCGAGCGAGATGTGCCGGGAATGAGCGATAGCATTTGTGCCAAACCGATCACAAGGGCGTCCCTCGCAGTCATCGAATCGACGGTGATCGTGCGCGTTTCTTCCTGGGTCGATCGTTCAATAATAATGATAATGATGCCGCCGACAATGAGAGTAATACCAATGGTGAGCGGATTGAAAAGATAGGTCGTGATATACTTATGTGTCAGAAATCCGACAATCGCCGCCGGTAGAAAGGCAATGAAAAGATTGGTGCGCAATTTACCCGGCTTCGTTTCGAGCGATTTCGAAAAGAGGCTGGAAACGAGTTGTTTACGATAAATCGCTCCGATCGCGAGAATGGCGCCGAGCTGAATGACAATTTCGAACAGCTCCGCTTTGTCGGGATTTTGCAGAAGCGCCTGGAAGCCAAGCAGCCGGTCGAATACAATGAGATGGCCCGTCGAAGAGACCGGAAGAAATTCCGTCAGCCCCTCGACGATGCCGAGGATGATTGCGATGAAAGAGATGGAAAAAGACATACGTCTGAAATGTTGTTACACGATTGCTAAAGCCGCAACATTCGGGTTATTGCGAATTGCCAATGACGAACACTCTTTGCGATTCTAAAGGTCACGAGCTGCCTTGGTTGGATTCCGGAGCATTCCGAAGAGAGCCACGACGGCCCAGATGCCTTCCAATATAACGAACGGGAGATAGCCGATCAGCAGCGATGCATAGCAGGCAAGTCCAGCTCCGGCGACGTTCAGGATGCCATACAGCTTGCTCTCCTGCTTCACAACTTTGAAGAGATTCATAAAGTACGCAATAAGCAGGAGCGCTACGCCGATGGAGCCGATGATGTTCGATGTGGTCATAGTGAAATTTCAGACGCCTGTGAACATTCGCAGTGTCTTAATCATCACGGCTTCCAGTGCTTTTCGTCAGCGCTGGGGATTCATCGCCAAGTAACATTGCGTTTATGAGCAAATATGAAATTTGGGAAAGCGATCCGCCATGAGTGGCTTTTAGACGAAGATATAATCTTTCTTAATCACGGTTCCTTCGGCGCGTGCCCACGCTCGGTGCTCGAAGTGCAACGCGCGTGGCAATCACGGATGGAAGCGGAACCCGTCCGCTTCATGACGCGCGAATTGCCGGTGCATCTCGCCGCGGCAAAAACTGAACTTGCAGCCTTCGTTGGTTCGTGTGTGGAAGATCTGGTGTTCGTGCAAAACGCGACCGATGGCGCGAATGCCGTGCTCCGCTCCCTGCTCCCAACATTCAAGCGGGGTGACGAACTGCTGACAGCCAGCCATGCCTACCGCGCCATCCGGCAAACGATGGTGTATGTGGCATCGCTCAGCGGTGCTACGGTGGTCGATGCTACGGTCCCATTTCCAATCGCCATGGCCGAGGAGGTGACGGATGCCATCGCTCGCGCAATCACACCGAGGACCGCACTTGCGGTGATCGATCATATCACCAGTCCCACCGGGGTGATCTTTCCATTACAACAAATCATTGCACTATTCAAAGATCGCGGCATACCGGTGCTTATCGATGGCGCGCATGCGCCGGGACAGATCGATCTAAATCTCGATACCCTCGGTGCCGACTATTATGTTGGGAACTGTCATAAATGGCTCTATGCACCAAAAGGCGCCGCGCTCCTGTGGGTGGACAAGAAGCATCAATCGAAGATTCATCCGACGGTGATCTCACATTTCCTCGGCGGAGGATTTCAGACCGAGTTCGGTTGGACGGGCACGCTGGACCCGACCGCTTTCCTAAGCATCCCAGCCGGAATTGAATTCCATCAAAAGCTTGCCGCCGCTGGAAGCCGCGAGTATACACACCAGATACTTCTTGATGCACGGCGCGAAATCTCCGCCGCGCTCGGTGTACCGCTTGCCGCTCCGGCGGAGATGCTTGCTAATCTATGCACGTTTCTTTTGCCTCACGATCCCGAGGCAACCGACGAACGTGTACAGCATTTGCATGACATACTCTTCGATGAGTACCGAATTGAAGTTCCCGCGATGAATGCAAATGGAAAGCTTTATATGCGAGCATCGTCGCAAGTGTATAACGACCCATCGGATTTCGATGCGTTGAAGGCTGCGTTACTCGATCTTGCTGCGGCTGGAAGAATAGTGGCGTAAGCAGTTCCGCCTGCTCGCGGTCTTTCGAGGAGTAGGAGATGAAGATGTCAGGCATTTGATGGGACTTGAAATCCAATCTTGCGTTTCGGAAGCGACGGTGGTTCCATTAGTTGACGAATGGCCTGAAACATCCCGCAATGCCGCGTTGATCTATCCCATATCAATCCCGCGCACCGCAGGCGCTCGGCAAGCTCTTCGGCTTGCGTGGAACCTTTGCGGGAATATGAAATAAAGATGTCAGGCATAAGGCTGCTGCGAATTTTCCAATTTACTCTTCGATAACGCGAGGATCTCTGCAAATTGAGCTTGATAGGCTGGATTTCCCACGATCCAGTCATTGGTGCCCCATCCCTCGACTTGCTTAAACTGTGCATAGCCCCGCTCGACGGAGCGCCGCAGGTTAGCAAGGGCATCGGTGTAATTAGAGAGGGTCCCATAGAGACATGCGAGATTATATTGAGTATAGGGATCGGGGTCGGGCTTCGAAGAAAAGTATGTGGCCGTCTCGACGGCTTCATCCCATCGGCCTGCCCACATCAATAGCCCTCCATAGAATACTCGCGCGGAATCGTCATCCGGGTGCATTCTTAAATGTCGCGCATAGTATGGTGCTGCGTTTTGGGCCCAGAGCGTCCTCCGATCGATTTGTTTGCTGTTGCCACATACCAGACAGAGGTTGAAGAGACTGCGAATATGATCCGGCTTGATACGCACCGCAGCCTCGAAGGGCGGTATGGCTTTTTCAGGTTGGTTCGTCTCCATGTAGAAGAACCCGAGGGCGAAATGGCTGGAATAGTCATCGGGCGAGTAGTGAATAAATTCCATCGCCGCCTCTTCGGCCTCTTGGAGTTTCCCCTGATACATGTATATCAGACTGCGGTCCTCGTATACTCGCCATAAGGTTGGCGCAAGTTCAATGGCACGATCCAGAAGGCGCCTGGCCTGCTCAAGGCGCTGGACGTCCCTATCATACGATCTATAAATCATGAGTTCGGCATGTGCTTGAAATCGATATGCAACTGCATAGTTAGGATCGAGCCTCAGCGCCTCTTGGAGCAATTCAAGCCCGTAGGTAAGGCCCTCTTTGGTGTTGCGGTCTGTATATTCGCGAGCTTTTAGCACTAACTCGTAGGCTTCGGAATTTTCCGTTTCGCGCTCGGCGAGCTTTTTCCGTTCCTCTGGAGCGAGATGGATTTTCAAGGCTTCGACCATCATCTCGGCAACTTTCTCCTGAATATCGAAGATGTCGTTCATCGTGCCTTTCATCGAGTCTTGCCAGAGATGGTCGCCGGTTTCAATGTCGAGCAAGCGGGAGGTGATTTTGATCGAGTCCCCAAATTTGCGGACGTCGCCTTGCACGAAATAACGATAGTTCATTTCACGCGCATAGGTTGTTAGCAGGCCGTTATATTTCTTGAACTCCTTCGTGGCCTGATTATCGGCAATACGAATGGACTTGACATTCGAGAGCGCGGAAATTAGTTCCGAAACAATCCCATCGGCAAACCAGCCGTTATCGCCGGTGGGAGAAAGGTCCTCGAAGGGCAAGATCATGAGCGACTTCCGCTCGTCCTTACGGATTACCTTTTCAACGCCATATTTATGCGCGTGAAGAATCTTATCGAAATCGGTAATTGCAACACGTTGCAATCCGGCAAGAGGATATTCAAAGGAGGATGGAAGCAGCGTTGGTTCAAGATCCACGGGCAGAACGCGCTTTCTTTTTTCGGAGGCGAGCGAAAGCTCCCGTAATACATTTTCCGATTCCACGCTATTCGACGAAATCAAAACCATGAAGGTGGAGCAGGCGCGAATGCCTTCGACGATTTCGGTTCCCCAATTTTCAGCGCCGGCAATTCCCTGCGTATCGATCCAGCAGGAAAGTCCGGCGGAAGCGAGCAGCTCGATCAGCTCTTCGGCTTGCTCGGAATCTTTGCGGGAATAGGAGATGAAGATATCGGACATGGAGTTGGAAACGTCACCTTTTAGGTCACGGCGAAATTATCAATGCGGAACAACCGCCGTGACCTAAAGGTCACGGCTACAAAATGTGCACGATCATTCGACTAATTTTCGAATGGCTTGTTTCACGAATCCTTCCGATTCTGAAAGCACGCTGACGGCCTCTTCCTTCGAACACTTGGCTATCTGCATAATGATGGCGGTCTTGACGTGGCCGTTGGTCATTTTAAGAAGTTCCATGGCACGGTCATAATCACAATTCGTAGCAATCATCACGATTCGCTTTGCGCGTTCTTCGAGTTTTTTGTTCGTGAGCTGAAGATCGACCATCATGTTCTCGAAGACTTTCCCAAGGCGCACCATTGCCGTCGTCGTGATCATCGTTAGCACCATCTTCTGCGCAAGCGCGGATTTCATTCTCGTGGAACCCATCAGCACTTCCGGTCCGACGACGGGACAAATCGCTTCTTTTAAAAACGGATAGGTAAGCGATTCTCTCGGATTGGTAGTCAGCAGCACGGTGAAAGCACCAATTTCGAAGGCGCGTTCAAGCGCGCCGAGCACAAAGGGTGTTCGCTTACTCGCTGCGATTCCGATCACAACATCGCGCGCAATCACTCTCACCCGATCAATTTCCTTCCCACCTTTTTCCGGTTTGTCCTCCGCACCTTCCTGGGCTTGGAAAACAGCTTTATTTCCGCCGGCGATGATTGCCTGGACCAGTTCTGGAGGCGTCCCGAACGTCGGCGGGCATTCGGCGGCGTCAATAATTCCCATACGGCCGCTTGTTCCGGCACCCACATAAAAAAGCCGGCCGCCAAGTTTAAACCGCTCTACAATTTCTTCGACCACGGCGGTAATGTAAGGGATTTCTTCCCGAACGGCCTTGGCAACCCTCGCATCTTCACTATTAATCAAGAAAAGAATTTCTTCGGAGGACATTTCATCCATTCGGGTGGATGCCGAATTTCGCTGCTCGGTGGCTAACGCCCGAACCTCGTCGAAGAGTTGTTTGCTCACTTTGTTTATAAATAGTAGAGATAGTTATAATAATATTACTTATACTACAATTTAGCTTTGTTCCACGTGGAACGAAGGTTTTCCTATTGCATTCATTAAAATTGCGGCGTCAGATGGCGTTACACCTGCCAATCTCGCCGCTTGACCTACCGTGCGAGGCTGCACCTTTAGCCATATCTCTCGACCCTCTTTGCTTACCGAGTGCAGCTTTTGAAATTCAAACCCGACTGGGATATTTCTTTCCTCACTATCTTTGAGCCGGGAAATTTGTTGCAGGTGCCGTTTAACATATCCCTCATATATAATTTCGGTCTCTACTAACTCTATCACATCGGACCTGCAAAGCAAAGCCGATGAAATCCCTTCGGTGCCGCTCTCCTGAAGAAATTGCCGGAGCGATCCTTGTTTGGATTTAATCCTATTCTTGACCGAATCTCGAACAAGCGGCGAAGTACTAACGGTGACCCGCTCGGTTTCTGCCCAATGAAGAGCAGATTTAATTAGCTCCTTCTTCTCCTTGACCCGATTCCATTCCTCTGTGGAAATCAGACCATATTCAAAAGCGCGATCAGAAAGCCGAAGATCGGCATTATCCTGACGAAGCAATAACCTATGCTCAGCACTTGAAGTAAAGAGCCGGTATGGCTCTTCCTGGATCTTATTAATAAGATCGTCGATCATCACACCGATATAGGCTTCCTCCCTTCCAAGAACGAAATCCGGCTTGCCCTGAATCTTCGAGGCAGCATTGATTCCCGCGATAATCCCCTGCGCCGCAGCTTCCTCGTAGCCAGAAGTGCCATTTACCTGCCCTGCGAAATAAAGTCCTTTGATTTGTTTGCTTTCGAGCGTGTGGTGAAGCTGGTAGGCAGGAAAATAATCATATTCCACCGCATAGCCCGGCCGGAGCATTTCAACTCGTTCCAAACCGGGAAGTGTCCGCAACGCTGCAATTTGTATATCTTCCGGAAGGCTGGTCGAGAAACCATTGACATAGACGACATTCCCATCAGCTTCTTCCGGCTCAAGGAATATATGGTGCTCGCTCTTTTCAGCGAATCGAACGATTTTATCCTCGATCGATGGACAATACCTGGGTCCTTTTCCATGGATAAGACCGGTAAACATCGGCGATCGATCGAAGCCTTGAGCTAATATTTCATGGGTCTTCCGGGATGTATGCGTTAGCCAGCAGGAAATGGAATTGCGGAGCGGATTTTTGGTTCGAGATGAGAATGGAAGCGGAGGATCGTCTCCAGGCTGGACTTCCAGGCCGATGGTATCGATCGATCGGAGTGAAATTCGTGGTGGCGTGCCCGTCTTGAGGCGAGCTGTCTGCAAATTCAAAGCTCCCTCTGGTTCCGTTCGAAGAGTGGCTGCTCTTTCACCGAATCTGCCACCAGATGACTGTGTAAGCCCGGTGTGCATCACGCCATTCAGGAAGGTGCCAGCGCAGATTATCACAGCCTGCGACCTCAATCGCTCTCCGTTGGAAAGTATAACGCCTGCTGCAATATGACCTTCAATCCAAATCTTTTCTACCGAGCCTTCATAAATAATATGTGGATCGAGCTCTCGCAATTTCCTTTGGGCTATTTTCGGATACTCACTTCTGCTAACCTGGCTGCGCGGCGACCAGACTGCCGGACCTTTCGAGCGATTTAACATTCGGAACTGTAGCGAGCATTCGTCCGTAATCTCGCCCATTATGCCGCCCAACGCGTCGATCTCTTTTACGACCTGCCCCTTTGCGGTCCCACCGACAGCAGGATTGCAGGAAAGCGTGCCGACCTTCTCTGCCGACATAGAGACGAGGCGAACCTTCAGACCCATTTTATGGGCTGCATTAGCGGCCTCAATTCCTGCGTGGCCGCCTCCAATTACCAATATGTCTGCAAAGTGTTCCACGTGGAACATTGTTAAAATGATAAATTATGAATTATTAATGACAATTTTACTATTTACCTATACACATTTTGGCAAAGATATAGTTAAGGCTATCGATGCCAATGTTCATCCCGAGAAGATTTGCAATTGAAGACGCGGCGTTCCGCAATTCTTCCGCCAGCAGTACCGGCTCTAATTCTAAATTGATTTCTTCAAGTCCTGCGTATATGGCTTCGAGTTGCATCTTTTCGGAGGTATTAAGATTAATCTGGTTCAACTCCGACGATAGCCGATGAAGTTGGGCCGCAAGCCATTGATGCAGGTTGTCTATCCCGAAACCGGTTAGAGCCGAAATGTGAAGCTGTTCGTTCCAGCCATCGACATCCGTCTTATTGTGCAAGAGAATGTCACCATTTAAAAGATGGGGTGCGCGATCGAGCGGATCGGTCACATGGAAAGAAATATCGGCGTGACGCGCCGCGCTCTCGCCGAGCGCAATACCACGCGCTTCTATCGATTCGCCCGCTTCACGAAGCCCCGCTGTATCGACGAGCTTTACGCGAAAGCCATCGAGATTAATAAAGGCCTCCACATAATCGCGCGTCGTGCCAGGAGTTTCACTCACAATGCTCCGCTCGAAATTAAGGAGGGCGTTAAAAATACTGCTCTTGCCAACGTTCGGCGGACCTATCAGCGCGACCGTGAAATAGGCTGTGTTTTCGCGGCGATTCGCACTATCACGAATTAAGCTTCGAATCGATTGAGACGCTTCGCTAATCTGTTTCTCGAAATCTTTAATCTCGACATGGTCTGAATCGCCGAAATCAATTTCCGCATCGACTGCGGCGATAAGCGCAATCAATGTATCATATACAGCATGGAGCCGGCTAAACTTTTCATGCACCGCAAGCTCTGCGCCGCGAAGTTCACGCTCGGATTGCGCGTCCGCTTTGATGGAAATGATCTCCGCCTCTTTCAGTCCGATCTTGCCGTTGAAAAAAGCCCGGTGGGAGAACTCGCCCGGCTCTGCTTGCCGCGCGCCGGCCGCTATTAGCAATTCAAGGATTTGATGAGAAATGACCGGTGAACCATGACAGGTGATCTCGCAAAGGTCCTCGCCCGTAAACGAACGCGGGGAGCGGAAAACATGGATGACGACATCATCAACCACTTCCCCCGCCTTTTCAAAGCGGGGGTTAGGGGGTGGTTGAATTTTAGTATAAATCGAAGACCCGCCCCGCGCCACCCACAACGCCTCCGGATCGCTCACGATCTTCGAAAGAATTCCGATTGTATCCGAGCCGGAAAGGCGGACGATAGCCAATGCCGAACGGCCCTCGGCCGTGGCGATGGCGGTGATCGTGTCATGAAATTGCGTGAGCGACATGTTCCAGATGTGCAAAGTGACAAGAGGGGAAAATCGCTCCCGCGCGCTTACCCGGCAGGGTGAAGAGTCTTAAAACCATTCGCTCAATGCAACAACGGTACTGTAGACAAACTAATTTTTTCGAAAGATTTTTAGTCGAATAAGTTTTGCTGATTGGCTTTGCTAAGCACCCGCTGAAATTCCTCCCAGCTTAGATCGAGAAGTTCAACAACGCGCCCATAAATGAGAGCCATGGGGATCATTCGGTCGCCGAATTCTTTGCGGGCTTCGTGAAGAACGACGAGGATCGTCCGCTCCACTTCCGTAAGACCGTCTCGCACGTCGGGAATGTTAGGGTAGCGTTCCATGCTTATCCCCCCTCTAGGTAACATGGGTGGAAATGAAAAAACAAAGAATATATGGATTAATCGTTCTCGTAATTGCGCTCGTCGCGATTATATGGTACGTTAATAGTCCGAATGAAATTCCACCCACGCGAGAATTTGGCGCGGCGCCGGAAACCATTGGTGGCGTTGGCATCGATGGCACCGGCGGGGATGCCGAGCTAAATCGCGAGAAAAATCGCTTCGACCCTCCAAAAAATTTTGCCGATCTTAGCGTGGGCAATGTCATGCAAATTCCCGATGCACTCTTGTTAGAGGCCGGTCGAAAGAAACGAGAGTATTGGTCTCGCGCTGAGCGCAATTATGTATCCTCAGAAGAATCGCTTGGCGTTCGGATTACTGGCTATCTTATTGCAGTCCGGGAATCGGGTCCGGAAAGCTGCAACGGATATTCGGACACGCTGCGCGATTATCATATCTGGATCGCCGATAATCCCGATGATTACAAGGCCAATGCGGTAATTGTAGAGATGACGCCGCGATGGAAATCGGTGCATCCCGAATGGAAAACGCGCGAGCTGGACCGGCTTGCAGAACGTCGCACTAAAGTCCGCGTATCCGGGTGGCTGATGTGGGACGAGGAACACCCGGACGAAGTTGGCAAATCGCGCGGCTCCCAATGGGAGGTCCATCCCGTGACGAATTTCGAGGTCCTTTCCGGCGGCGCATGGCAACCGCTCCCTGATGAAAATTTATTTGGGAGCGCGGTCACATTTTTGGACTTTGAATCGTTCTCAACGCGATGAATTATTACAAACTCAGTTCAATCACGATGAAATATACCTTTTCGCTCCTTTTCGTTTGTTTCTTAACATCGATGGCACTGGCGCAGCCGGGCATGATGCCGATGCGAGACGCTCAGCCACCGGTGAAACACGGCCCCTTCAAAGACAGCGTGGAATTCAAGACCGAGTTCAATGCGCTCTATCCGCTTATTCGGCCTACGCCGAATGTCCGGGAGCGGGCGCAGGTAATGCTCACGCGAATGAGCCCTATGTTCAAGTCGCGCGGCATGGACTCCGCGAGGGCTTATGACTCCGCGATGAAATCACTCGATCTTTCCATGGATGAGAAAATTTTGTTCGACGCGTACCGCGCGGAATTTTCGGCAGAGGAGCTGAAGTCACTCGCCGCTTTTTTCAAAACGCCGGCCGGTAAGCATTACCTCGAAGTTGAACCCCGCCTGGTTAACGCTCGGACCACAGAGATCGACCAATATATCGCCCGGACTGTCTATCATTCCCTCATGCCGATGATGCCACCGTCGCAAGGGATGCCGCATCATCGAGGAATGATACCTCCCAATCCCAACATAGCACCGCCTCCTGGCAAATTTCCTCGCGATACCGTAAGGACGCCCATGCCAAAGCCGTAAATGGTGCATCGTCCCATTGGCGTGTTCGATTCGGGCATCGGCGGCATGACCGTCGTAAAAGAACTTTTCGCGACCACGCCAAAAGAATCGATTGTCTATTTCGGCGATACCGCGCGCGTGCCCTATGGCTCGAAATCGGTCGAGACCGTGCGGCGCTATGCGCGCGAAGATACCGAATTATTGCTTGGTTATGATGTGAAGATGATCGTCGTTGCCTGTAACACGGTAAGCGCGACGGCCCTGGAGGAAGTCGAGCGGATGGCTCACGGAATTCCGGTGATTGGCATGATCGGCCCCTGTGCTGCCGAAGCGGTTCGCGTTACAACAAGTGGAAAAATCGGCATCATCGGCACCGAAGCGACGATCGCCAGCCAAGCCTACGAAGCGGCGATCGAAGAAGAATCGAAGCGCGCAGGGAAAATGTGCGTCACTTTTAGCGCCGCCTGTCCGCTCTTCGTCCCGCTCGCGGAAGAAGGGTGGACCGATCACGTCGCAAGCGAACTGATTGCGGAAGAATATCTCCAATCGGTGCGAATGAAGAATGTCGATACGCTCATTCTTGGCTGCACGCACTATCCGGTGCTGGGCGGAGTGATTCAGCGGACGATGGGAGCGGGAGTTCAACTCGTAAATTCTGGGTTCGCGGCCGCGCGGCTGGTTGCGGAAATTCTTCAACGAGAGCATGAAGGCGAAGAAGGCGTGGAATCAGCCTCTTCCCGTTCCCCTCTCTCTTCTGGAAGAGGAGTGGCGGCACACACCGTGCTCGTCAGCGATGTACCGCGAAAGTTCCAAGCCATCGGCGAGCGTTTCTTAGGGCGTCCGTTACCCGAAGCCCAGCGCGTTGTATGGAAGGAATCGTGGACCGTAGAGCGATGAGGATCCATAGGTTGCCCGCTATTGCGGCTGCCGCCGGGCTGCTCACGCTGATTCCGCCCGCCGTGCTTGGTACGGGTTCGAGCGCGCTCGTGGTGCAGAGCCTCGAACATTGGATGCTCTCCGCGCCCGATGCGTTCGAAGCACTCCATGTCCATTGGCTGTGGATTCCGCGCGTGATTGCACTAATAACAGGCAATGCATTCTCGGCATTAGTAGTGTTTCGCGCGATCATCGTCGCGCTTTCGCTTTTTCTCTTTATGCTGACAGCGCAGCGGCTCTTCGATGAACGCCGCGCGATGATGGGCGCTGCAATGCTCGTGCTGAACGTCACACTGCTTTATCTTTCGCATACATTCGGCACGGAGCTTCTTACGCTGCTCGTGGTTAGTGCAATGCTCTATCTCTTTACCAGTCCCCTTCGAATGCATCACAATTTGGCTGCATTGCTGTTTGGGTTTTCGCTCTCGATTGGTTTCTGGCCGTTTGTCCTGCTCATAGCGATTCTTACCGTCGGTCTGAATCTTCATCACACACTTTATACGCCGCGAGCAAAGCAGACGTTTGTTCTTTTCGGGCTCGTGACCGTGGGCGCAGCGGCGTATCTTGTGCTTGAAGTATTTTATTTCGGCACGGCGCATCTGTGGTCGGCGCTGAATCCGAGATTCTTTTCGCCGCGCGGTGTCAGCCTAATTGCGCAAGGACTCATTATCGCGGTCTTTTCGATCAATGTTTTATTTGCGGTTATCTTTCGGCGCAAGCCAGGCGGTCTTGCGCGAGAATTTCAATCGGCCTTTCTCATTCTCGGTGTGTTCTTTATTACGAATCTTTTCTCGCGCGAAGAAATGCTGCAGGATGTTGTGATTATTCTGCCGTGCCTCGTTCTTGTCGCGCTCGATCGGTTCGGACAAAAGGGACAGATGGCACTGATTTATTCCGCGGTAAATTTAGGACTTTTCCTCGCATTGCCGTCCTTTCAAGCAGATCCTCAATTAGCCATGGCCGGCCCGAGGAGAACCGCTTCGAACGATGCGATCGCCTTTTCCTATTACAAGACCTTCGATCTTTTTAGTTACCAGCACCTTCGCGAAGAGCAATTCGGCGAAGCAGAAGTTCGGTCTTTGCTCTCGAGCGAGCGGCTCGATTCCACGCTCGTGCTCCTGAATTCCAGTACGGAAACCTGGTTCGATGGAGGAACACTCGGTGCGGAATACCCAGAAGCGCGTTTCGGATGGTTTTACGGGCACCCAACCAATCTGGTTCGCATCGATGGTCTGAAAGATACTGAATTTATCCGTCCCGAATCGTCGGCACCCTATTGTTCCGGCCTCTTTGAAAAATCGTTTGCACGAAGTTTTATCGATAGCTCACTGCCGCCGGGAATTCCGCTTCGGGAAACCGAACATTTTCAATTTATCGATTGCCGGGGAAATGAGGCCGCGCGAAGGACGTTGATTGATCAACTTATTTTTTTACAGTATCAGGGTTTTCACCGTCGGTAATTGTTATTCTCCCGACCGGACCGATTCGACTTCCACCGCCTCACGCGACCCGCGCGCGGTTCGAATAATCGAAACGGAAAGGATAATAAGACCGCCAAGAATTGCAAAATTTGCCGGGCGTTCGCCGATTCCGAGAAAGACCCAGACAGGATTCAAAACCGGCTCGACCATCGCGATCAACGTTGCATCGATCGCGCGAATGTGGGCAATGCCATACGTAAAGAGCGCATACGCTGCCCCAATTTGAACGATGCCGAGAAAGAGCAAGCGCCAGAGATTAGCGCCCGACAATGCGAGACTCGTGTTGCCGGTAAGCGCGACGAATCCCATTGCGACGGCAATCATAAGATGACCCACTATTACGATGTGCCATCGGCTCTGAAAGGTTGCCCGCTCGTGTTTTAAGACCAGCGCGTATGCGGCGAATGCTATTCCGCTTCCAAGCGCCGCAATGTTTCCCCAGAAACTTTGTATCTCGAACTTATCGATGAAAAAGAGCGCCATCGCTAACGTCGAAATGAGAACAGCGGCGAGGTCCGTCCGCTTTAATTTCGTCCGTGCAAGTATCGGTTCGACGAAGAGCACATAAATCGGCGCTGTATATTCGAGGAAAATCGCGTTCGCGCTCGTTGTGAGTTTTGTGGCCAGCACGAAGGAGACCAGCATAAAAGCGAAGAAAAAGGCACTGAGCAAAACAAAGGGCGAAAACCAATCGCGTAAAGTTCCGATCCCCGCACGGCCTTGCATCGCGCGATAAATAGCAAAAATCGCGATCGCGGCAAAACTGCTTCGCCAAAACGAAATCCCCCACGGATCGAGCGTGACTTCCTTGATAAAAAGGCCGCCGGTGCTCCACAACAATGCGGCTGCGAGCACGGCAATCCGGCCCGAGGATGGCCGGGGCTGCACGACGCGCGCGCCTGAACGGCTCATTATTGTGGCGGAGTCTTACCCCAACCGAGCCGGTCGCCTTCCGCCAGAACGGCGTGTAATTGCTCCGCCGTAATTTTTTGAGCGCGCAGGAAGGATTCGATCTGAGCTTTGGTCGTGGCGCGAGTACGTAAATGCTGATAGGCCCGATAAATCACTACAACGCGCGTTGGCTCGATGCCTTTTAACCGCTCGATATCGGCCTGCTGCCGCACTACGGAGGAATCGACGATGAGGCCGGTCGAATCCTGGTACGGCTGGGGCGCCGGCGAGGGATTTAACGGGGTGGAGAAGAGCGAATCTTGCGTGGCAGCATTCTCTTGCTTCGAACAACCCGCAATAAGAAATAAAAACAGGATAGATAAAACGAATTTCATTTCGATGCAACAACAGTATTGGTGAGTTCTCCCAAACCTTCGATGGAGCAGGTAACGGTATCGCCAAGACCCACCCAGAGATTATCCGTGACTTTCGATCCATTGAGTTCGAGTAAACAACCGGTGCCGACGGTGCCCGAACCGATCACATCGCCCGGATAAAGCGTAACGCCATAGCTTGCCCGCTGGATGATCTCTCCAAACGTCCAGGTCATATCTTTCAGGTTCCCACGGCTTAATTCTTTTCCATTGAGGTTGGCCGTCATCCGGAGATCGTAGCGTTCCCCGCGTTCGGAGGGGATGCGTTTCGCTGCCAATTCGTCGCGTGTGACGAGCCAGGGTCCGATCGCGGTCGCAAAATCTTTTCCTTTCGCTGGACCGAGTGAAAGTTTCATCTCCTCCATTTGTAAGGCGCGGGCGGACCAATCATTCATAATAGTGTAACCGGCGATAAATTCGTCCGCTTCGGAAGCCATGATATTACGCCCCTTTTTTCCAATTACGATGGCCGCTTCGAGTTCGTAATCGAGCCGGTTCAGGTGCTCCGGCATTACGGCCATTGGTCCCGGACCGATAACCGCCTGATGATTCGTGAAGTAGAACACCGGAAAGTTATCGAACTCCGGAATCATATCGAGGCCGCGATTGCGACGTGCCGATTCGACATGCTGGCGGAAGGCATACCCATCGCGCATGGAAGTGGGCCGCGGAACCGGCGCGAGCAGATTCAAACCCCGAAGTGGAAGACGCGCATTCTTGTCGCGGAACACTTTCAGATCGCTTTTTGCCATCCTTTCCACGTTACGCGCAGCGGACATTGCAGCCTCGCCCAGCCGCAGGAAGGTAAGAATGTCGTGCCCAAGCGGTGTTCCAAGTTCACCGCTGGCATGTTCAAAATCGATTACTTCATCACCAAGGAGAATCCCGAGACGTGGCTCCTCATGATCATCAATGGCTTCGTGGGAAAGGTAACTAACGAATTTCATAGTGCAAATTTACGAACAAATAAGGCTCCCGCCCTGAGGGGAGTTAAGGTGAGGGTAAGTCAGTCAAATTTTGCAAGCGCCGCGGCAACCCACGTTGGCTCCTCTGCATTTAAAACATCGGAATAATTTACAAGCGAAACGTTGAGAATGGAACTTTGTGTTGTCAAGGGTAACAGAGATGCCAGCACGGGCCCGGCATCTCGAAAATCGGATCGCGCGGTTTCGCAGTGCGCGAGAAACCCGATAAAATCTTTTCGCAAGAGCGTGGAGAGTTGTGCATCGATCTCGCGCTCCGCCCAGGCGAGGGTTTCTGAATCTTCCCGGTCGAGCCGCAATGGCTCCGGCGTACCATATCCCGTGCCATGATGAACCAAATCGGCCGTGACCATGATTGCAACTCCCTGTTGCGTGAGCGCAACAAGTTCTTCGAATCCCTGGAGCGATTCCGGATGCTCGCCGGTCAGAAAGGGATACCGCGCTAAGAGCGTTGGCATTCGTTTTCCCGCAAGCCGGGCGGCAATTCCGAGCATCGCTTCGAAATTATCGAGGGAAAACTCGTCTCGCCAAATGCCTTTATCAAAAGGAGCACCGAGTCCATGAATTCCTCGGAATTTCTTCTCATCGCGCCGATCGCCCAGATGTAAAACGCCAAGCACAAGCACGCTCTCGCAAGCAGATTCCATAACTGCGCGAGCCGCCGCCGCGATTAAATGGCCGGATACCGAAAGCTTCGTATGAGGAAAAATAATCGCGCCGTTGCGCGATAACTCGATGGCTGGCGCGTTATGAAAAAGCGCCTCCATGCCATGCTCCATAAGCGAGATTCGCTCGGATGCGTAAAATTCTTTCCACCAACCGGCGCTCGGCATCCGCAGGCTTTCAAAAATAGAATACGAATCCCGCAGCCGCGCCGAGGACCAGATTCGAGGCGTTCGGTTTTATCGAGAGCGGCGTCTTCCGGGCGCCGAAGGGAGCATCGAGCGTCTGGCCGCCGGAAGTTTTTAGTTCGCCCGTAGTAACGGTGCGTGTGAGCAGATCGATCGTGAAGCTTGCGGCTTGTATAACACGGAAGTCGTTCAACAAATCGAAATTGAATTGATAACCCGTAGCCGACGCGTTGCGCGAATACCCACCGGGCGATTCTGTCTCCGAAGTCAGCGCAACGATTCCGCCAACCCCTCCATTTGCGCGAAGCCGATACCAGGGGCCGCTATATAATACATACATTCCACCGACGACAAAACTATGCTCGGTAAGGTCGAGTTCTTCGATAGGACCAGCGAGCCCGATTTGCGTGTTTGCCCACTTGGCAATGAAATCGTATTCGACATAGATCCCCCAGGTCTCCGCCAACTGCGCCTCGCCGGAGAGAATGATCGCTCGATCGACCGTTCCGTATTGGTTCCGATCGCTCATCGGATTAGGCCGAACCGCCCGTTCAGAAAAAAGCTGATTGAGATCACGTGGAAGAATTTGAAGATAACCGCCATAGCCCGCATAAATACTTATGAAATCTTCCTGGGGATGCGCTGCAACATGTTGCTCGTGAATCCACCGGTCGAGCAGCGCCTTACGCGCTTGATAGGCCGAGTCATAGAGACGAATGGAATCCGATGACGGCCGATACTGATTGCTATCGGCGACGGAAGAGAGGGCATCCTGCGCATACCCATTCGTAATAACGCAGCAGGCAAGACAAATTGTGATAGCTATGGCGCGAGACATGATGGCAAAACTAAATTATGGCTAACTAAAAATTGCGGGCGCTATGTAAATCGAATCACCTCTCCCGTAGCAAGCGACTCGCGGACGGCAAACGTCACGAGCGTGGTGGCAAGGAGGGAATCGAACGGGATTGTCTCATCGTCGGACGAACGCAACGAAGCGAGAAATGCTTTCACCTCTTGTGCGTGTCCCTTTCCAACGCCGGATTCTATCTTTGGCTTGGAAGCGCCGGCCCAGAGTTCCAGTTCCGTGAAATTTTTCAGGACCGCCGTGCGGCCATTGGAAAAAACCTGGATTTCTTCTTTCGGGAGCGCCTTGCTCCCATTGGCAATATATAAAATTTCCGCGACACTCCCGCCGGCATATTCGATTGTAATCGCAACGGTATCGCGATCGACCGTGTCCGCACGGCCACTCGAAATGGATTTTGCGAAGACGCTGCGGGGCACATCGTCACCGGTCAGATAAGCGGCGGTATCGACAAAATGACACACTTCACCGATGATACGGCCGCCACCTTCTTCTTCATCCTGCGTCCAGTGCGAGCGCGGCAGTGGGCCGGCATTAATGCGATAAAAAATCATTTTAGGCGCGGCTTGATCGAAAAACTCCTTCGCTTTTCGCATTAATGGAGCAAACCGGCGGTTGAAGCCGACCATGAGTTTGCGTCCGGATGCTTGGTAGGCCGCCGCAACGTCTCGCAGTTCTTCGTAATTCAGCGCCAGCGGCTTTTCGACAAAAACATTTTTGCCGGCGCGCAGCGATTGCGCCGCAAGCGAAGCATGTTCGCCATGCCGTGTTGCAATAAAAATGGTATTTACATCGCTCGCGCCAATAACTGCGTTGCTATCTGTCGAGGCGCGTTCAAATCCGAATTTGCTCCTGGCGTCTTCCGCACTGGCTCCGGATTGATTCGCAACGGCAATAAGCTTTGCATTCTCTTTCAGCGTTGGAAGTAAAAACCCTTGCGCGAAATTTCCGGCGCCGATAAAACCCACTCGCGTTTCGGATTTCGAGCTTCGAGTTTCGAATGGTTCTTTAACGGCTTCTCCGCTTTCTCTCGTAATTCGTAATTCGTACTTCGTAATTGGCGAAGAAGGGTAGGTTAACACCATCCCTAAATACCGCTCTTTGCGCTCGCCAGCTATGATCGAATACGCATCCGCCGCCTGTTCGATCGGGAATGTATGCGTCGTGATCGCTTTGGGATCGATTTTTTTTTCGTCGAGAAGTCGCACGAACTCCTGCATGTTCCGCCGTTCGGTCCAGCGGACATAACCAATGGGATAGTCGATCCCACGATCTTCGTACACCGGGTCGTACCGGCCCGGACCGTAGGAGCGGGAGAGACGGAATTCCAATTCCTTCACAAAATAAACATCGCGCGGTAAATTCATTTCGCTCACGCCAACCATAATAATACGGGCTCGGTCGCGGGCGATCTCGGCGGAAAACGTAATCGGATCGTTCGAGCTGGTGGCAGCGCATATAATTACCGCATCGGCGCCAAAGCCATTCGTAAGCGATTTGATCGTTTCCACAAGGCCCTCCTGGTGGCGATTGAAGGCATGCGTCGCGGTATGCGTTCGTGCAACGTCAACATGATGATCGTCCAGATCGACACCGATCGTGACACACCCTGCTGCTTTCGCAATAGCACACGCGAGTTGGCCAACCAATCCCAATCCAAGCACGACGACCGATTCGCCAAATGTGATATTCGCTTGCCGCAGCCCCTGCATTGCGATCGCGCCAAGCGTCGTGAAACATGCCTCTTCGAATGGAACGGTATCGGGAATTTTAACGCAAAGATTTCTTAACACGCTCACCACTTCCGCGTGGTTCGCTCCTTGTCCGCCGCAGGCCACACGGTCACCCGGTTTCAAATCCTCAACGTCATCACTCACGGCGATGACTTCACCGGCGCAGGAATAGCCGAGCGGGCCGGGCGTATCGAGCTTGCGGCTCACGCGCTGCCAGGTCGCCCAAAAACCCTGTTGCTTAATTTCGGCAAGAACTTTCTTTACATCCTCGGGGCGCTGCCGCGCTTTTTCGAGGAGCGATGCGCGCGCGAGATCGACCTTCATTTTCTCCGTTCCGGCGGAGATGAGGGAGGCATGAACACGGACCAGCACGCCCGCCCGCTTCGGACCCGATGGCGCCGGAACGTCCGTAATACTAATTTCGCCCGAGCGGAGCGATTGGAGGAGTTGTTTCAAACTATACTATTTTAGGTAATTCTCGATGCCGTAGTGCAATGGATGCCTTCGTCCATCGTCGTTTCAGGGCAAACGCATGGGATGGTAAGTTCGTCCCGCAGTATCGTGCGCGAAACAATCGGATAAAAAAAAGGCCGAAATAATATTTCGGCCCAGTCTTCAAATCAATGGTCGCAGTTCACCCCGGCCTAAAAGGCATGCCATGTTGCACCATCCCAGCCTTCGAACACACCCAGGGTGGTGTTGAAGCGGACCATTCCCAGCACCGGGGTGGCCGGACGCTGCGCCGTCGTCCCTACGGGCACAACAACTCCCTCCACGCTGCTATTGCCAAGTTGAATGGTGTTGCTCTGCGTCACAATTGCTCCGGCGCCGATGGCCGTGGCGTTCGTAAGGGCGCCCGAGCCAACGTCCGCTTGAACTCCGATCGTGGTATTATGATCACCCGTGGTATTGGTACTACCGGCAAGCAGACCATCGAACGTATTATTAAACCCCGTAGTGTTGGCATCACCGGCCAAATCTCCCGTGAAGGTATTCTCGCCGCCTGTCGTGTTCGCAATCCCGGCACCACCTCCCGTGAAGGTATTCTCGTTGCCGGTCGTACTGGCTATGCCCGCGTTGTTTCCATAAAAGGTATTAAAGTTTCCCGTTGTATTCGCATACCCCGCATAGGAGCCAGCGAATGCATTCTGAACGCCCGTGGTATTCGCATAACCTGCATGGGTTCCAAAAAAAGTATTGTTGATTCCTGTCGTATTGGAATAGCCAGCATAGATTCCAGAGAAGACATTGTCGTTGCCCGTCGTGTTGGAGTAACCCGCAAAGGCTCCGGCAAAGGTATTTTCTATGCCGATCGTATTGGAGTAGCCGGCAGCAGTTCCCATGAACGCATTATTGTATCCTGTGGTGTTCGAATAACCGGCGCCATCACCTGTGAAGGTATTATAAGCGCCGGTTGTGTTCGAGGCCCCGGCGTCAAATCCTGAAAAAGTGTTTTCGTAACCGATCGTGTTGGACTGGCCAGCCCGGACCCCCAGGAAGGTATTATCGTTACCCGTGGTATTCGAATAGCCGGCAAAGAGTCCCGAAAATGTATTCTCACTTCCCATCGTGTTCGAATAACCGGCATTGATTCCTGTGAAGGTATTATTAATGCCTGTCGTGTTGGAAAAACCAGTTCCGACTCCAGAAAAAGTATTATTGTATCCTGTGGTATTGGAATAACCGGCTTCGTATCCGGAAAAGACATTGTCATTGCCCGTCGTGTTAGAGTAACCAGCGAAGGCTCCCGCAAAGGTATTTTCGATGCTGATCGTGCTGGAGTAACCGGCCGCAGTTCCCATAAACGCATTATTGTATCCCGTGGTGTTCGAAGAACCGGCGCCACCACCTGTGAAGGTATTATAAGCGCCGGTTGTGTTCGAAACACCGGCAGCGAATCCGGAAAAAGTATTTTCGTAACCGATCGTGTTGGACTGGCCAGCCCGGACCCCCAGGAAAGTATTATCGTTACCTGTGGTGTTCGAATAGCCGGCAAAGAGTCCCGAAAAAGTATTTTCGCTGCCCATGGTGTTCGCATAACCGGCATTGATGCCTGTGAAGGTGTTATTAATGCCCGTCGTATTGAAATAGCCAGCTCCGACTCCCGAAAAAGTATTATTGTAGCCCGTGGTGTTGGAATTACCCGCTCCATATCCCGAGAAGACATTGTCATTGCCCGTCGTATTGGAAGCACCGGCGCCGGCACCAGAGAAAGTATTCTCAATGCCCGACGTGTTCAACGTGCCGGCATCGTTTCCCGTGAAGGTATTCGAGTTACCTGTCGTATTGGAATAGCCCGCACTTGCGCCCGAGAAAGTATTATAGTTGCCCACTGTATTAGAAAAACCGGCACTGGAGCCAGCGAATGTGTTTCCAATGCCCGACGTGTTGGAAACACCAGCGACTCCGGTGAAAGTATTCCAATAGCCCGTCGTATTGGAAGAGCCGGCATCGAATCCCAGGAAGGTATTGCCGTTGCCTGTCGTGTTCGAAGCACCGGCGCCGACGCCTGCAAAGAGATTGGCCGTCCCCGGATTGGTGAGAACCGTGCTCCCGCCGATCTGATAATCGGTCGCGGAATTGATGTGCGTGCCGGCATAGGAGAGCGTTGTCGCATCGTCGGTAAGGAGCGAATTGCCCTGCGAGGATACGCCGGTCCAAATCGGGATGGTGCCTAACGTGCCGGTACCGGTCACCGCACCAATGGAGGAGATGGGCACGGGCTGCCAGGAGCCCTGCACTCCGCCTGCATAATTATTCGGTGCAGGGCCGGTCGTGTTCGGGGCGACCCATTGCAGGACCTGGCCCGCCGAAGAACCGGTATACACAAAGCCTGAAGGCGGATTGCCGGCCGGTGGAATCGGAATAACGAATGGAATATTGCCCGCCCAGCCGCTCGGTGGCGTCTGCAGAGTAATGGTATTGCTCGCGCCGTCGTCAAGCACCAGCGACTTCGCGCCAATGGCACGTTGCGCGCGAACACTGATCGGTGAAAGCAATAGGCCTATAATGGCTGTAAGAAAAAACAAATAGTTAGTAGACACAGATTTTTTCATGGAAGTACTAAATTTTAGAAGTTAAGAAGCAACAAAGCTACGATAATAATTAGGACATCCGATGAAATGTCACATTTTAGTTATAAGAAGTTACGGATAAAAAACTCTAGCCCTTTTTTCCCTCACTTCTTGCCGGGCACGCCATCGTCATATGCAATTCCAATACGGCTCTTCACCACGGTCTCGCCTTGCCTAATGCGCGGATCGGAATACCAATCGTCCCCGTTTCCTAAGTCCAGGAGCAATCCGAGCGAGCCGGCATGGCGCGGCTCGATATAATTCCCACCACCTTGGGAATCGGTGGTATCGCTTTGATTGCAATAATATTTGTCATCGCCATGGCTGTCGAGCAAATATCCGAACGAAACAAAAAATCCGCAACCCTGCCCGGCGCCGGAGCATCGGTACGTGTCTTTTCCTTCCCAATCTTCTAAACAGCCGGCGGACCAATCGTGCGCGTTGCCCTGTTCGAGCCAGGCGTAGGCATCGTAGCTATCGTCGCCAGAATCATCCAACAGTGCTGCGAAGGAAAGATGAATGCCGCTGCCCTGCGAATACTGGCCGGCAGAATATCGGTCCGCACCGCGCCAGTCATGTAAAATTCCCAAGCCATACCAATAGCTTCCGCCCTGGCTGAAAATGCCGGCATCATACACATCGTCCCCCTGCTTGTCGCTTAAGAGGCCGATACCGCCATCCGTGCCGACGCCGGTGCTCCATGGCCGCATCCCAAATCCGAAACCCTGCGACATCCCGACATGCGCGCGATTGGGCCAACGATCATCCGGATATCTCCATCCGGCGCGATAGGAATCATTCCCTTCGCGTTCGAGGAGCATTCCAAATCCTTTGGTGTAAGCAAAACCCTGCGAATAGACATCCGCCATGTAATGATCGGAGCCGGAATGATCGTAGAGCAAGCCAATGCCGAGCATGGCCGCGCCTTGCGAGCACCAATGGGAAGAATAAATATCATCGCCGCCAAAATCGGCGAGAAGGCCAACACCTAAGCAGCCCGCCCCCTGCGTCCACCGGTCTCCGCGATAGGTATCGTTGCCGTTGAAATCGACGAGCACGTCCACACATCCCACGCCCGATGCGATGGGACCTTTGTAGAAATCATTCCCCGCAAGATCGGCGACAAAGCGAAACGCTCCAGGCTTGCAGGGCGGGAGGTCATATACATCATCTCCACCGAGATCGATAATCATGGCGAAGTCACCATAGTAACGATTGAGGCCCGTACCTCCGATCACGCAGCGCCCTTGCGGTGTATCCCATTCCATGAGTACCGAACCATCGACACCCGCCACGGTGAATGGGCGAATGGGCTTCCCGGAATGCTTCAGGGTACTTAGCATTCTAAAGGAGAACGAGCGCAGCCAAACGGTATCCGCGAGCGCGGCTAACCTTCGTGCGGCAGAAGCAAGGTCCGTAAAATTCACTTCGTCCGCGTCGCCCAGTAAACTCGTCAACCGGCTCTCGGCTTTTCCTCGAACTGTGAGCTGCAGCATTGGGTCGTGGGTGGTATCGACCGGGTCTTCCCAATTCGTATCGGTGTTGAGCAATTCCGAAAGGCCGTCAGAGAGTGGACCGAGCGTGGAATGAACCGGCGCATACGCGCGATCGATGAGCGATTGCGTTGTTGCAAAGTACGCATTTAATTCCTCCATGGTCTTCGGCAATGTCAGGCGAGACAATTCCTTTGGCAAACAGCCGAGTTGGAGTGCCGCCGCATCAATGGCGCCAGCCACACCTTGCCCCGAAGCAAGACTATCCCACACCCCCTGATCGATCAGCCTCGAAAGCGCGCCGACACGAGTCGGATGATGATCGAGATACGTTATCGCGTTCAGCCGAAAGGGATTCGGCCGGCTTGTGAAGCGCGCATCGCAAAAATCGAAATCGGCGATGGCGGCAATTTGCTTTGCGATCGAATCGCCCCAGCCGGTCAATCCTTTCTCTGAAAGCGTTCGTTGCATCCAGGAATCTTTATGGAGCGGCCCAAGTCCCCCATAATCCCAATACTTCATCGGAGAAATCCGATTTCCCGCCAGGAGGGGTACTGCTATCATGTGAATTTGCCCATGATGAATAACCTGAAAGTGCATCGTGTCCCCCATTTTCATTGCGCTGAGCCTCGTATTCAATACATCAGTGCCACCGTAGATGGAATCCTTTAATTCCTTCCCATCGACGCGAAGTACAATATCCCCCATCATAAGGCCCGCGCTATCGGCGGACCAATGTGGCGCGAGGTGCCAGATTCGGTTCCCTTTGATACTATCGTCTCCGCCGGTGAGCAGCTTTACGGAATCGGCCGGCACGTCGTTAAAATAAATTCCAAGCCGTGGCCGCATCGGCGGGAACGGACCTTGTTGCACATAGGGTGGGAAATCGACATAGTCGAGCGAATGCTGGATGAGGCTGTCGGTCGAGGGTTGGGCATGGACAGCGTGCGAACTTGCCGTGACAAGAATATAGAAAAGGACAGTCGCGAGTAATGATTTGAGATACAAAAACATAGCGCCTCTTACAGTTTAAAAATCTCTCAAAAATACGGAAAAGAAAAAGGCCGGAAGGACATTCCGGCCTTTTCCACGCCAACAATACTAACGAATCGGCCGTGGTTTAATTCAAATTCTGCCAGGCGGCGCCGTCATAGCCTTCGAACTTACCCGTTGTGGTGTTGAACCGAATCATTCCCTGCACCGGCGTCGCGGGGCGCTGACCGGTCGAACCAACGGGGACAATGATCGCGCCGGTGGAATTGACATCGAGTTCCGCGCGCGGCGTGCTCGTGCGAATGCCGACATCGGCCCCATTACCAAGAACCACGGAATTGCTTTGGCTCATGATGGCTCCCGCGCCAATGGCGGTGGCGTTCGTGAGGCCACCCACACTTACATCGGCGCCTGCGCCAATTGCTGTGAGATGATCGCCCGTCGTGTTGGAAGCGAGCGCACTCGTGCCATTCGCAGTGTTGTCACTTCCCGTCGTGTTGAATTTGAGCGCATCGGCACCACTCGCGGTGTTGAACTGGCCCGTCGAGTTGAAAGAGAGAGCCAAGCTACCATTTGCGGCGTTGAACTGGCCCGACGTATTGGATTCGAGCGCCTCGAAACCATTTGCGGTGTTGTCGTCGCCCGTGTTAAATGCAAGCGCAAAGACACCACTCGCGGTGTTGTCGGAGCCTGTCGTGTTAAATTCGAGTGCATCGACACCACTCGCCGTGTTTTGGATACCCGTGGTGTTGAATTCAAGCGCATCGACACCACTCGCGGTGTTTTCGTTACCCGTTGTATTGGAAAAGAGCGCCGCCTGCCCAGTGGCGGTGTTGAACTCGCCGGTCGTATTGGCAGCGAGCGCGCTTGCGCCGGTTGCCGTGTTGTTATTCGCCGTCGTATTCGAAAGAAGCGCCTGATAACCACTCGCAGTGTTGTAGTTGCCCGTCGTGTTTGCAAAGAGCGCCTGATAGCCACTCGCGGTGTTCTCGATGCCTGTCGTATTATTTTCGAGCGCAACAGCCCCATTTGCGGTGTTGTAACTGCCAGTCGTGTTAAAATAGAGTGCGGTCAGTCCAGTCGCGGTGTTGTCATCACCCGTCGTATTGGAATTGAGCGCGCTCACCCCGTTCGCGGTGTTGTAATTACCGGCCGTATTGAATTCGAGCGCATCGACACCCGTGGCGGTATTGAGCGTACCCGTCGTGTTGGAAAAGAGAGCTGCCTGGCCCGTCGCCGTGTTGTACTGGCCCGTCGTATTGGCAGCGAGCGCGCTCGCGCCGGTCGCGGTGTTGTTGCTGGCTGTCGTGTTGGAAAAAAGTGCCTGATAACCACTCGCCGTATTATAGTTACCGGTTGTATTGGAATTGAGCGCGACGAAACCACTCGCGGTGTTGTCGGAACCTGTCGTGTTGGAATTGAGCGCATCCACGCCATTCGCGTTGTTCTCGAAGCCCGTCGTGTTGAAAAAAAGCGTGGCCACGCCATTCGCGGTATTGGCGTAGCCCGTCGTGTTGAAGCCGAGCGCGTCCCAACCACTCGCGGTATTGTCATAGCCGGTCGTATTGAGTTGTCCCGCCTGCGATCCAAGAAACGTGTTACCGCCGCCCGTATTCGCTGCTCCCGCGCTTACCCCGGCGAAAAGATTGGCCGTCCCCGCATCCGAGAGCACGGTCGAGCCGCCAATCTGGTATGCGCCGCTGACGCTCAGCAAGCCATTTGTATTATCCCAGGTAAAATTGGCGCTGCCTGTTTGCGTGCTGGCCCCGCTCCAATAGGCAACCTGTCCCGCCGTTCCCGCGCCGGTGATGCCGCCGAGCGCGCCAAACGTCGTCGCGTCCCATGCGCCCTGCGCGCCATCCGCCGGATTCCAGCTCAGAATTTGGCCGAGCGCTGTTCCGACATGAACAAATCCCGAGGGCGGATTGCCCGGTGGTGGGATCGGAATGACAAATGGAATATTGCCCGCCCAGCCGCTGGCGGGCGTTAGGATCGTAATCGTGTTGCCCGAACCGTCATCGAGGATGAACGCGTGCGCGCCAACCGCGCGAGTTTGGGCATTGCCTGACACAGTACCAATAAAGAGTGCGAGGAACAGAATTGGGAAAATACGATACATAAAACCCTCCGGAAATGATAAATTATGAATTCCAACCAACCTTTGATGGCAAATATACGAAATCTCCGGAGCCGAAACACAAAAATTTTCAAGAGCTCATCCGGCTTCAACCGACTGATGCGTATCCCGACGTACGGCCTGCCGGAAATAGGCAAGTGTTCGCTTCAGCCCTTCGCCGCGCGGCACCTTCGGTTCCCATCCTAAAAGTGATTTTGCCAGCGTAATATCCGGCTGCCGGATTTTTGGATCGTCTTGCGGTAACGGTTCAAACACAATCTTACTTTCACTCTCCGGTATCATCCCGAGAATCTCTTCTGCAAGCTGCAGCATCGTCACTTCATCGGGGTTACCGACATTCACGGGAAGATTATAATCCGACATAAGCAATCGGTAGATGCCTTCGATCAAATCACTTACATAACAGACGCTCCGCGTTTGAGAACCGTCGCCAAAGACGGTGATCGGCTCGCCACGCAGCGCCTGGGACATGAATGCCGGAATGGCGCGGCCATCGTGCAAGCGCATGCGCTCGCCATAGGTATTGAAAATGCGAATGATACGCGTGTCGACGCCATGATAACGGTGGTACGCCATCGTGAGCGCCTCGGCGAAGCGCTTCGCTTCATCATACACACCGCGAATGCCGATGGGATTAACATTGCCCCAGTAGGACTCCCGTTGCGGATGTTCGGTCGGGTCGCCATACGTTTCGCTGGTCGAAGCAATAAGAAATCTTGCATTCTTAGCTTTTGCCAGCCCCAGCGCCTTATGGGTTCCCAGCGATCCAACTTTCAGGGTCTGAATCGGCAGCTTCAAATAATCGATTGGGCTGGCGGGCGACGCAAAATGCAAAATGTAATCGAGTGGGCCTTCAACATAAACATATTCCGTCACATTGTAATGGACAAACTGGAAATTCGGCAGCCCGAGTAAGTGCGCGATGTTCTCCATCGAGCCGGTGCAGAGATTATCCATGCAGATAACCTCGTGGCCCTCGGAGATGAAGCGGTCGCAAAGATGGCTACCGAGAAATCCGGCTCCGCCGGTGATGAGGGTGCGTGGCATGTTCGTTACCGCCTCCCAATTCCATAATACGTAAATCCATACTCCCTCATGCGTTCAGGGTCATAAATATTGCGGCCATCGAAGATGACTTTATCACGCAGCTTCTTCGCAATCAGTTCGAAATTCGGATTGCGGAATTCGTTCCATTCGGTGACGACGACGAGTGCGTCCGCGCCATCGAGCGCATCGGTATTTTTGCGAACGTATTGGAGCTGGTTACTCTCGGGAAGGACAATCTTCATCGGTTTGATCGCTGCCGGGTCATTGGCTCGAACGTTCGCTCCGTGGTGCAGCAAGCCGCGAATGATTTCGATGGAGGGCGCTTCGCGAATATCATCCGTGCGCGGTTTGAATGCGAGTCCCCATACGGCGAAGGTCTTACCCTCGATATTTCCGTTATAATGAAGCAAAATCTTTTGCAATAGCTTGGTCTTTTGCCGATTGTTCGACTCATCGACGGCTTTCAAGATCGTGAAATCATGCCCAAGTTCTTCCGCAGTCTTAACGAGCGCTTTAATATCTTTGGGAAAGCAGCTCCCGCCAAATCCCACACCCGGAAAAAGAAATTGTGGACCGATACGACCATCCGAGCCGATCCCGATGCGCACATGATCGACATCCGCCCCAACTAGATCGCATAGATTTGCAATCTCATTCATAAAGCTGATTTTCGTAGCAAGCAGCGAGTTTGCGGCATACTTCGTCAACTCCGCCGATTTTTCGTCCATGATGAAAATCGGGTTTCCAGTTCGGACGAACGGTTCGTACAATTCCTTCATAACCATGATCGCACCCGGATCGCGGGAGCCGACAACGATGCGGTCCGGCTTCATAAAGTCCTGCACGGCCGCGCCCTCTTTCAGAAATTCCGGATTGGAAACGACTTCGAGTGGAATGTCGGTCGCCGATTCGAAAATCGCACGCACGCGATCGGCCGTACCGACGGGCACGGTCGACTTATTCACGATGACTTTAGGCTCGGTCGCAATTGCAGCGATATTCTTCGCAGTTTCGAGGACCATCGAAAGGTCCGCGGCGCCATCGGCACCGGGTGGCGTTGGCAGCGCAAGGAAAATCACTTCGGCCGAATCGACCGCCTCTTTCAAATCGAGCGTAAAGCGCAAACGTCCCTCCGCCGAGTTGAATCGAACGAGTTCTTCCAGGCCCGGCTCGAAAATCGGGATAATGCCCTTCCGAAGATTTTCTATTTTTTCCGGGACGATGTCCATGCAGAGGACCTGATTGCCCGTCTCGGCAAAGCCGGCACCCGTCACAAGGCCGACGTAGCCGGTTCCAATAATTGCGATATTCAAATGCTTGAATGCTTAAGTACTTAGTTTCTGAGAACTCCGGGATAACACGAATGCGGGCAAAATACTTCACCCTTGAATTAAACGAAGCAAATACTTTCCCGGATAGGAGCTTGATCGTAGATTCCACACTTCTTCACGTTCCTCTTTATAAGAGATTCTTTTAAGAAGAATTAAATACATAGTAATAAATATAATAGCGGTGGAAATGTGGGTAAGCGGCGATGCTGAAAATAGAAGCCATGCTGAGCAAGGGGATCCGGCACGTTCACATCTTATCCTTAGTCCGGAGAAGTAGTGGGTAATTCCTGTTGGCAGAACATCCCACGATACTATCCACGCAAGTCCACACGTCAAAAGTTACTGCCCACTGGAAACGCCGTTTAACGAGCTTGGAATGTGGGTAGCAGAAAGTTGCGAGTGCATTATTATACACGGGACTGAGGATAATCGGCATGATAATAAAAAACCCCTCTTCCTGTACGGAGAGGGGCAAAAAGTATCGTTGACGATAGTGGTTAAATTCATCATGCTTACTGCATCATCTCGATAGATTTACGAAGCTCGTCGATACGCTTGACGAGCAATGGCTCAAGCTTCATGTCTTCCTGGATGGTCTGGATGGCATGGATGACGGTCGAATGATCGCGGCCGCCAAAATGGAAACCGATGGATTTGAGCGAATGATTCGTCATTTCCTTGCACAGGTACATCGCCATTTGCCGCGCGAGCACGACCTCCTGCTTTCGCGTTTTGTGGCGCAGTAATTCTTCCTCGATACCGAGCCTTCGCGCAACGGTCCGTTGGATCGCCTCGATTGAAATAATTGGGGTTGCGCGGCGGGCAACCTTGCGAAGCACCTCGCGAGCGAGATCGAGCGTCGGCTCCTTGCCTTCGAGCGAGGACATGGCAAGCAAGGAAATCAGGCAGCCTTCCAATTCGCGAATGTTGGATGTGACGTTGGCGGCAATGAACTCGATCACTTCACCCGGCAGCTCGATGCCATCGGCAATTGCTTTGTGGCGAAGAATGGCGATGCGCGTTTCAAGATCGGGGGCGCCGATGTCAGTGGTGAGGCCCCACTGCAGCCGGTTGACCAGCCGGTCATCGAGATCTTTCAATTCTTTCGGCGGTCGATCGCAGGTCAGAATGATTTGCTTTCCGAGTTCACGCAATGCGTTGAACGTGTGGAAGAAAATGTCCTGCGTCCTCTCTTTGCCCGCAAAGAATTGAACGTCATCAATAATGAGAACGTCGATCGAGCGATAGAGCGCCTGAAATTCATTGATGCGATCGTTTTGGATAGAATCGACAAAATCGACCGTGAACCGATCGCTCGAAGTGTAAAGCACTTTCGCAGATGGAAACTTCAGCATCGCGGCATGGCCGATAGCCTGAATGAGGTGGGTCTTCCCGAGGCCCACGCTTCCATAAATAACAAGCGGGTTGTACCGTGTACCGCCGGGATTATTTGCAACCGCCATGGCTGCGGCATAGGCTAATTTATTCGATTCGCCGCGAATGAAAGTGTCGAACGTATATCTCGGATTGAGATTCGATTCGATCGCCGGCCGCTTTCCATTGACCGGCAGTCCAAACGAGGCGGGACGCCCGTTAGACGATCCGTTCATCGTGGACGATCCATTCATCGATGGAGAAGCCGAGCGAGGAGAAGTAGGCGTCGAGAATGGGGAATTTCGAGTAGGAGATGTGGGGGAAGGCATCGCTACCGTTGTTGGTAGACGTTGTCCGGTATTATACCCATCATTCTTTGCTCTTGATTCTTCATTTTTACTTGTAGTCGCGGCCTCTAATTTCGAGTTGACCGATTCGATCTCGCTCGCGCTGTCGAATCGAAATCGCGCGGCAGGCCCAAGTACATCTCGCAGCGATTGTTCGAGGATTTCCTGATAGTGCTCCCCGATCCATTCGCAAAAAAAGCTGCTCGGTGCCCGGAGTGTTATTTCGGAGCCTTCGAGCGCAGTGGCTTCGAGCGGCTCGAACCAGGTACGCATCGTCTGCGCAGTGAGCTGCGGGCGAATGGTCTCGAGACATAATCGCCAGATCTGTTGTGCAGCGGCGTGCAGCATGGCCGAGGATGCGTCCGAAGTATTGAGGCTGGCCCCATCGCCTTCATCCATCGGCGTGGCGATCGTGGGCGCGATGCTTTGCGCCGGAAATTCAGCGAGGTGCTCTTCCACGAGATGCTCGTTTACGGTACTCACGATGGGTTCAGTCAGGTCGATCAGGATGCCGGCCCTGGGCATCGGCATTGGAAACGGCTCCAGATTATGATTCGGTTGCCGGACGGATATGGATGAATCCGGCCGGGATTCTATTGCTATTTCAGGATTCGTGGATAACCGCGCGGAAAGGAAGGCCGTTCGATTATTTATAGAGAACTCGGTTCTCGTCATACAAAGTAACAGGAAAAAAACACTCGCCGCTGCGAGTCACGTTCGGTTAATAAAACTCTTTTTTGATGATTCTATTGTGCTGGAAAATGATTTCACGCACGCTATTCGGAATGCAAGCGCTTCATATTTTCACCTGTAAAAACATTATCGGCACTCTACACGGGGCGTTCCAAGCTTATCCACAATCTCTGAACATTATCTTGCATTTCCTACGTCTCACAGTATAACACTTTCGCTCGAGGAATGCAAGAAATTCGAAAAAATATTTTCGAAATACTTTTGTAATGATTTCAAAATTAAATTTAGTGTGTAAAAAGAAGAGACGGCTATCGAAGCGCTAAGGATTCGTCGACCCACGGGATAAGCTTCCGAGCGTCACGCGACGTTGAGCGCCAGTTGTCGATGGCAGATGAATCGGGATCTTCTCGATAAATGCTTTGGCGAAGAACGCGAAGGCGATGGCCTCTTTTGCTTTCGGTGGAATTCCATATGCATCGGAGGTACATACCCTCGCACTCGGAGCATTCGCAGTGAGCCGCTCCATCAGATAACCGTTGAATGCGCCGCCGCCGCTCACAATCATTTCCACGGAGCGAGACGGCACGTCCATCCATTTGAGACTTTCCGCGATGGAACGAGCGGTTAATTCCGCCAGCGTGGCAAGCGCATCGGCTGGTGATAATTTTAGACTCTCAATTTTATTATTAATGCTGCCCAGAAATGCTTCCGAAAATAGCTCGCGGCCTGTCGATTTCGGCGGCGCAGTTTGAAAATAGGGATGCGCCAGGAGTTCGTTCAATAACGATTCATCGATCGTTCCGGTCCGTGCGAGTTCACCATTGGAGTCAAAGGGACGATTGAAATAATGCCGGCAAATCCAATCGATCAGCATATTTCCCGGTCCGGAATCGAACGCAATTACATCTTCTTCGCGCCCGTTTTGTGGCAGCCAGGTCACATTTGCAATTCCGCCGATATTTATAATCAGGCGATTCGCCGATGCAGTCCGAAGAAAATGATAATCGAACATAGGGACAAGCGGCGCTCCCTGCCCGCCCATGGCCATATCCGCCGAACGGAAATCGCTCACTGCATCGATTCCCGAAATTGCGGCAAGTGCCGCGCCTGAGCCGAGCTGCAACGTTGCTGGAACGGGAGACGGATGATGTGAGGGAAGATGGCGGACCGTTTGCCCATGCAAGCCGATGGCACGAATACTCGATGATGAAAGACCTGCTTCCTTTAACGCCGATCGGACCGCTGCGGCATATTCCTGCGCAAGTTGGAAATGGGCGCGGGTAAGAGCATTCATGTCCACGAATTCCTTCGTGGCCAGCGTCATCAAGGTATCTCGCAGAGCAGCCGGCCAGTCCGTGGAATAAAAGCCTGCCAACTCAATCTCCGAATTTAGAAAAGAGCAGATTGCCACGTCGATCCCATCGAGGCTCGTGCCGGACATGATACCGAGATATAGATCACTCACGGGGCGATCGGACATCCTTGCTCTCTTTTGTTATTACCGTGGGGCTGTTTTGGGAGTATCGGTCGCGCCCCGCTCGGGAGAAGTGCTATCCGTGGACGAGCGTTCGTAGGACGAGCGTTCGTAGGTCGAATCCGGAGCGAGGCCGCGAGGGATTTTGCGCTCGGTAATTTTCAGAAATAAAAAAAAGACCGCGCTCATCGCAGCGAAGAGAATCACGCGCAACAACAAAGAATCTCGTTTCAAGTACGAATTACGAAAAAATAAATTAGGTAATTCTTAATTGCCGCGGATGCTGATAAGTTGCAGGTTGGTGATCTCCGTGCCGGGGCCGACCAACTGCTGCTCAAGGATCAGCCCATGATCGCGGGCAAAATAGCGGAGCGTATAATTCGTCGAGGGCTCGTTATCCTGATGATATTTTACCACCAGGACGCTCGCATAATCGGTCTGACGCAGTGGGTCGCCCGGAAGATAATAATCATCGTATTGCGCGACCACCGTGGCGTGAATGCCGTTAATTTCATCGGCGACCCATGTGGCGGAGTCCTCCAGCGTGCCGTCGAGGGCCATGAGCGTCGAAGTATCCGTCGAGAGCATGGCGGCGGTATTGTTATCCGCATCGTGAACAAAACCAATATGATAATAGGGAAGCCCGGTCGCAAGATTATCCATCGTAATCAGTGGAGGCTGCCCGATGGTTATACGAAGGTTAAGAGTATCGTAGCGATTATTATTGAACCGACGGTACGAATAGATCAGGCCATTATCGAGTGGAAAAAAATGGCTTTGAACCGTCGCCTCCGGTGCGGGCGCGGCGTCGTTAGCGGAGCAGCCGCCCAACATGGCAACCCCGGAGAGCAGCAGGATGCTCTCTATCCATATCAGTACGTTGGAGATGTTCCTCGATCGCATACGATTAAAAATGGAAGAAGAGGCCTGCGTTGATTTCAGTATTGAAGCTCGGACTTGCCGCGACGACGGCATTGGAGATTGCAAGGCCACCGGCGCCCGACTGAATGGCCGCATTTTTCTCGCTCGTTAAATCGTACGTGAACCGAACGACGCGGAATCCGAACTGCGTGCCGACTTCCTGCGAGATGTCGTAATGGAATCCGATCTCTCCGAACATCATCTGCCCCAGGCTTGCAAGTCCGTATCCGGCATCGAAGGTCAGGTCGGCGGTTGCGAAGGCGGGGAGACGGAGTTCTCCCATGGCGGCAATGTAGCTGGTCTGTGCGTGCGCGGTATCGGCCGCGAGTACCTGTTGCGATGGAACGATCGGGTTGCCCGACTGCGTAAATAAATTTTTGCGCGTGATATTCGCCGTTCCGTATCCCGCGCCGGCCCACAGCACATTCGAATGCGGCAGCACCTGGAAGAACGTGGATACGGCGGTATTCGTGATGAGCGGCAGCGAAACATTCGTCGCGGCATTATTTGGGAATTGCCTTCCGAAGCTTTCTTCAACGCGGAATTCGAAGCGGCTTAGGAAAGATGGCTCCGTTTCTCGTGTCGCGTGAGTATGATGAAAGAAGGGACGAATGCCGCCGCTATCCCCAATATCATTCATCGCAATCGGCGGAACGCTCCGCGCTTCGACAGGGGCGAAAGCAAGCTCATGAGAATCTGCTATGCCATTGGCAGCGGGAGCCGGTGCATTATTCAATACAAGCTCTGGAAGCGCCGGAGCGGTCGGCAGCGAAAGTAGCGGCATCGACATTGCGGACGCGCGGGTTGGAGCGTGAGAAATTCTGGCATAAGGTACTTCGCTGGAATGAACGTCATTCATTCCTACATTCGAGTTCGAGGCCATCGCGGCAGGGGCGGCGGAACGAATTTCAATAACATGGGTGCGAGTGGTCGTGGTAGAATTTTGCGTGCCCGCAAAATATCCAATTCCAATTCCCGCAAACAGGGTAACGGCGCTTGCAATGGCGGAAGCGCTGTGGAGTGCGCGCGCGAAAAATCCACTGCTCGGGGCTTCGATTGGTACGAGCGCCGGCGGTACGGATTGTGATTCGGCGGGCATTACCTGGTCCAGGCGCGCCCAGAGCCGCTGTTCCATGTCATAAGGCACCGAGAGCGTTTTGCTATCGCGCGCAAAGAGCGCGTGCTGCTCCATGAAGCCACGCAGCACGCCACGCTTTTCGGGCGAGACCGAAAGGGTGTGCAGGAGTTCTGCTTCGTCTTCCGCCGGAAGCGAGCCATCCAAAAAATCTAAAATGCGTTCGTTCAGTGTCATAAAAATTTCCTCAGGTGACGAGGTATTGGCGCTACCCACTCGTTACCCATTGTTCTCCTTATAATAGGGAGCCAATAATTCTCGAAGTCTCCCTTTGGCGCGATAGAGCCGGCTTTTGATCGAAGGAATGGTAGTATGCAGAATTTCCGTGATCTCCGCGTAACTCATGCCCTCGTATTCGCGCAAAATAATTACTTCGCGATATTCGATCGGCAGCAGTGCCATTGCGCGTGCGATGACCTCTCGCCATTCTTCTCCAAATTGTTCCGGTGCGCCGTAGGCGCCATGCTCGATCGGGAGGCTGAGATCGTCCAGGCCATCCTGTGGCTTACGATCGCGTATTTTATTCAGGCAAAGATTATGCGCGATCGTAAAAATCCAGCCGCCCAAACTTTTCTCCTCGGTAAAACTCTCAGCCCGTGTATAGACTCGGTAAAATACTTCCTGAAATAAATCTTCGGCATCTTGTTCGTTCGAAAGCACCCGTAACGCATAAGCATAGACCCGCTCGCGGTACCGGAGATAAATTTTGGTGTAGGCCTCCCTCGCCTCGCGGTTACCATTGGCGCGAAGCATCTCGTTCGGTTCCTTGGCACGAGCGCGACCCGTGAGGAATTCGCGGAAGAGCGCTAGGTCCTCCGCGTTTTCGCGGTCTCGGTCCCGCCCGCCGGGCATGGACCTGCGGTACTGGGCTTCGGATGCCATACGATCGACTTCGAGGGTCTCCATCTATTGGTGGAACACACAGGGCCGCCCAAAGTTGCGCGTAACGGCAGTATTCATTCCCATAATTTTGGATGCTTCCGGCCCCGAATTGGGGGGTAATGGGGCTTCGATTCATTTTCATTTGCCGAATTAATTGTTCGAATTTAATCTGTTTTCGTTACTTTTTCAGGTTTTGCTTAGATTAGTTGGACTGCCCTATTGCTTTCTGGTTTTTGATAGCGTATATTTGTGAAGAGAGAGGCCGTGCGTAAATGAAAAATACTCACCGTCAAGCATCCCTCGATTCCCTGGAATCCCCGATGTGTGTCGGATTTTAGTTTAGTTTTTTTGCCACGATTTTACGAAACGGTCTTCTTTGAAATGACAGACATTGGCGTCGCCATGCGTTGAGCATTGCACGTAGATTGTTTCCCATTTCGTATATCACCCGGACGGTTGAACGGACCGGGCCAAAGGCATCGCTCCCAAGGATGCTTGCCAACCGTTTGCCACATTATTTTGCCACTAATTCACTCGAGGTTCTTATGAGACAGATCCATCGCATCCTATTCGCGGGATTTTTTTTGCTCGCGATCCTGGGCGCAACGGGGAAATCCACGTTCGCTCAATCGGCCGCAATTCCGCGGACGATTTCCTATCAAGGCCTTCTTCGAAACGCTGACGGCTCCGTGCCGAACGACGGGGCCTATCGAATTCGAGTTCATCTCTTCGAAGATACCGCCGGCTCGGAAGAACTGTGGGCCGATAACTTCACCGTCCAACTGCGAGATGGAATTTTCAATATTGCGCTTGGCGCGGGTTCGAATCCGCTGCCGGGCGCGGAAGAGATGGACCGTCCGCTATGGCTCGGTGTCCAGATTGGAGATGAGACGGGACAAGATCGGGCGATGCTCCGCCCGTTCGCAGCGCTTGGAGCAACACCCTATGCGTTGAACGTTCCGGACGGCGCAATCACCCAAAAGAAAATTAGCGCCGATTACGTGAGTTCCATCTCGATCAACGGTCAACGCGTGACCGGAAAAGGCTCGGACGTAAATATCGTAACGAGCGGCGGGCTGCACGCATCGTTCGATCCCGTAGTGAATGCCATCCTGCTTTCCGGACCATCCGGCAGCAGCAATTCCAATGGCAAGGGAGGATCGCAACCGCTCGACCCTCCGAATAGCTTTATCGCGAACCAGACTTCCCAACAATCGAGCGCGAATTTCAATATCAGCGGTTCCGGTACTGTTGGCTCAACGCTCCATGTCGCATCGACCTTGACAGCCGCGGGATCGATCAATACGCAGCTTGCTTCCGGAGTTGTTCATAGCTCGGGTGCAAGTTCGAATCTTTCTTCTGGAGCCGTAGCGCTCGCTTCGGAGGTCAGCGGGACGCTTCCGATCGCGAATGGCGGCACGGGCGCTACCACGGCCTCCGGTGCAGCGAATAATCTTTTGCCGAGTCAGTCCGGAAATAGCAGCAAGTATTTACAGACCAATGGCAACGGAACATTGACATGGGCCGATGGGCCGGTCGGTGCCACGGGGCCCCAGGGCCCGCAGGGTGCAACCGGGCAAACGGGTCCTCAGGGTCCGCAAGGAATCGCTGGACCTCAAGGTAATACTGGCGCTCAGGGTGCTATTGGACCGCAGGGTCCGACCGGCGCGACGGGCGCAACCGGAGCGCAAGGCGCGACCGGGGCGCAGGGCGCCACGGGGCCTCAAGGGCCGACCGGCGCGCAAGGGCCGACTGGCGCAACCGGCCTAACCGGACCCCAAGGCCCCACCGGACCGCAAGGTCCGCAGGGCGTCCAGGGTTCGACGGGTTCGCAAGGGCCGACAGGCGCAACCGGCGCAACGGGTGCACAAGGCCCACAGGGAATTCAAGGTATTCCTGGCCCGAACACGCCATTGACAGACAACACGACTCCGCTTGGCTCCTCGACCCATCATTGGAGTGCGCTGTACGTTGGGGGTTCAATTAATACGGGTCTTGCCGCGGGTGTCGTAAAAAGCGCCGGCGCAGGAACGAACCTTACGAGCGGGGCAGTCTCGCTTACTTCCGAAGTCTCCGGAACGCTGCCGGTACTGAACGGCGGTACCGGTATGAGCGCTTCCTCCGGCACATCTTTTTTGCGCGGCACTGGCGCGGGTGGCTGGGTCCAGGCGGCAATAGCCGCAGCCGACCTGCCAAGTCTTTCGGCGACCTATGTGGACCTTACGACGGACCAGACGATTGCCGGGCAAAAGACATTCACAACTTCGGTGAATACCGATTCTGATTACCAAATTGGCGGCATGCGCGTGCTTACAAATGCCGGTTCCGAAAATATTTTCATCGGAGCCGGGGCGGGACAGTCCAACACAACAGGTTTCAACGATACCTATACTGGTTCGCAGGCGGGTTATTCGAATACATCGGGCGAGGCAAACACGTATTCTGGCTTTCTCGCAGGGTATGCCAGCACAACCGGGTCCGCCAACACGTTCGATGGCGCGCTGGCCGGCTATAGCAACACCTCCGGTGAGATCAACACCTTTATTGGAGTGGAGGCCGGCTATAGCAACGACGATGGGCTCCAAAATACCTTTCTCGGGTTTTACAGCGGGCCGAGCACAAATTCCGGTTCCAATAATACTTTCATCGGAACGGAATCCGGCTACACCAATACTTCGGAAAGCAGCAACACCCTGCTTGGCGCGAATACCGATATTGGAACCCCCGGCATTTCGAATGCAACGGCGATCGGCGCGAATGCCATCGTCAGCCAAAGCGATGCCGTCATTCTCGGAAATAGTGCCGATGTCGGCATTCGAACGAGTACGCCAGATGCGACGCTCGATGTCGTCGGGACATTGCATGTAACCGGAGATGCCACGCTCGACGGCCATATCCTTGCAACTTCCAGCGGGACAGCGCCTTCCGACACCTCCGGAGTGACGGTGACGGACGTGCCGGTCTTTATCATTACCCACGGATCGGCCACCGCTAACTTCGCGCTGACGATGCCGACCGGTTCGCCAACAGGAGATATGATCGTGGTCATTAATCAGGATTCGACCTATTCTGCTACCTACGGCACAACCGGAAAAGTTATCCCGCTCGGATCGCGAACATTCTATTTCGACGGCAGCGGTTGGAAGTAAGGTTTTTATTTTACTAACCGCGAGAGAGCGTTCACTTGGCGCGAGTCTGTTACAAGACTCGCGCCATTTTTTCACCCCATTTCGTGGCTCGCAGTAATTCCGCTGTAACTTTGTACTTCAAAAAGCATTTATAGAAGTATGAAATTACGAAACCATATTTTTCGATCGCTCCTCGCGGCTATAAGTATTGGATACGCTGCAGGCTGCGCGCCATCGACCAGTTCTAATTCAAGTGAGGACTTCACGGATCCCGCGGCCAAATTTAGTGGCAACATCTCGGAAGTTTATTCTTTAAGTACGATTAGCCAGCCACCGGGATTCGATCTCAAGTGGTTAGACTCCGCCGGGGTTCGAGCACTATCGGGCTATCATAACAAGGTTGTTCTGGTCACATTTTGGAGAACGACCGATGCCGGGGTAGGTGCAATTCTTCGGAGCTTCGATTCCGTCGCTCAGGATTTGCCGGATAGCGTACGAATCCTTCTGATCGATGACGATAATTCCGCCGCACGGTTTACAACCGCGGATAATTTCATTATCGCGCAACAGACAAAGTCACAGGTGCTCGTGGATTCCACTCGGTTAGTCCATTTGCGCTTTGCCGGAGATTTCTCCGATGGCCAGCTCGATTATACCGAAACGTTTGTGATGAAGCCCGATGGTACGGTCAAGACGGGCAAGGATGTCATTGTCGGTTTACCTCCGCCGAAGGAAGGCGCACGCGTTTTTTTGGATAGCCTGGTCCGCGCCGCGTACCACTGAGGGAACGGAAACGGAAGGGTGCGCTACATTGCACTCACCACTCCCGCCGGTGCCGGAGTTCCCATAGATGCTTGAGCAAGGAGTCGCGAGAAGATTTAATCGCGCGACGGCTTTCGATACGTCGCCGCAGTTTAAGAACTGCGGCAATGAAAAGGAGCACGCAGATCAGCGCGATCGTGCAATACTCCACCCATCCCGGTTGCCAGCGAAACACATGGAGCGTAGTGAGTATAAGATAGAGCGCGGCAAGCAGCAGCGCCACAGCGATGATTCGGTTTATGGTTGTGCGTGAAATCATGGGACGGGATCGAATCCCCCTTTATGAAATGGATGGCATTTACCGATACGCTTTATTCCGAGCCAGCCACCGTGCAGTACCCCATGCTTCGCAATTGCTTGCAACATGTATTCCGAACACGTTGGGGTAAACCGGCACGACGGCGGAAAGAGCGGCGAAACGAGCCGTTGATAGAGGCGAATCAAGAATATGGCGACTGCCCGCATTTGTCTGAACCTGGATTAAGGGAGATTTCATATAGACGTGACCTTCAGGTCACGGTGTAGCACCCCAGCGCAGAATGCTACGTAGCCATGACGTGAAGGTCACGGCTGCACATCAAGATTTAGACAATTATTCGGAAATCAAGGTTCAGACTTACTTCTTACTCCGATACCGCGAGCTTCGTCTTCGGATTAGCGCGATCGTAGGTAGGTGGCAAACCGGGCGGAAAGCGCGCATAGGTACGGAGTTCGCGCCAATCCGCCTCATCGCCATTGTAGGAAATATGGGAAATGGCACTGGCATTGCAGCCAGCAATTACTGCCGAGAGAATGTAAGCAGGAATAAGGAAAATTGAGAAGGCACCTGTTGTAAATATGGAAACGATGCTTCCCACAACCGCCTCAACAGCAAAAAACCCGTATCCTCCTCTGTCATACGTGTTGCCGGATACGTCGCGAATATCCTGCCGTGCAAAAACATCGAAGGATCGCTGGGCATACTCAATAAGATAGAGCGAATCCCTGGAGACGGCGAGAAGCTCGCCTTCATACTTTTTGCCCATGGGCTGGTCGAACTTCAAAATCACTCGCACCCAGGCCCCGTATCCATCGTGCGTAGCCTGCTCCGCATTCGAAAGCCATCCCTCGCCTTGCTGCGTGTAGCAACTCGAGACGGTGAGCGCAAAAAGGAGCGCAAGGCTGATGGGGCGTATCGAGCGCTTCATGTTATTGAATGGTGTGAGAAATTTTCGTTTTCCAAAATTCGGTTTCCATTTCTGTTTCCATGTTTTTGAAGCGGCCCGCTTCATCGCGCATGGTTTGCCGGGGATCAAGAAAAAAAAGCGCGGCGCGAAACGGATTTTCATCGCGCAGCCAGTCCTCGCGCATCCATTCCAAATAATAACCGCGCGAGCGAAGAAACAGCTCGTAATGCTGCGGATGCTCGGGCAGAGTGAACGTATAGCGGTACTCATCTCCCGGAAGTGTGACGAGCGCGTCCGAAAGAGCGTCCGGATGCAGTCGCATCGTCCCGGGCTGCAGCCGGGAAGTGTCCGAAAGAAGAATCTGATCGAGCGTGTGTTTGCGCGCCGATGGATGAAGCACCATGGGCGCGACTTCACCTGCAAGCTTTGCCATTGCTACGTAATCTATTCGCCATGCCCCCTTCGACATTACCAGCCGAATGTGTTTCGGTTTGGAAGTCGAAGTAATTTTTATAAGATGAACGTCCGCGGCAATCGGTCCCATTTCCGTCACATCGCCTTCTTTTTTCCAATTTCCGTCCTCTTTTTCCGACCAGACTTCGACCCCTCCCAATACGGAACGGAATCGCTCGAAAGCCGCGGTCATGGCCGTGTCGCCATTTTGCAGTCGCGATAAATATTCCCCCGCCTGTCGCCCAAGATAGCTCATCCCCTGATAAAACAAATAGGTGCTCACGAATGCCTGCCGGCACCCAAGGACAATACCATAGGAGCCATTTCCTGATGGCTCGAAATCCAGATCGAGCGTCTCCTTTTTTGCAAGATCGTTGGAATCCGTTGTAGAATGATACTCCACGCCATCGAACGAGCGGATGGTGCGAAGAAGATCGCCATTTGCGCCACTCGCCTTCGTGGGTTCGAGCGTGGAAGATGCTTCGTAAAAAACGCCGTCGTCCGTCTTGTAAACATGCGTTCCGGTAGTGTGTGGAACGGCCAGGAGATCGACGGCACGAACGACGTGGGTTTCGAGTGCCTCGTTTTTCATCGTTATATCGAGCGTGCGTCCATTGGGAACAGCGCGAGGCAGCGCGTCTATGTCTTCGGCTTCGAGCTTCGGAAGGATGCTCGAGGAAAATCCTTCCGCCATCAGCTTTTCGCCTGTCCCGTCATTTGCATAAAATGTGGGGCATGAACCGAAACAGGCCTTGGGATTTTGAATGCAATAAATCGTTAAGGCAATATGTGCGATAAACGTGATCGCCATGCCGGAGCCGGCCAGAGAAATTGCATTCGTATTAGTTTCGAAGAGTGCTACCTCTTGCGCGCTAAGATCGAATTCGCGTTGCTCCACCGTGTCCCGGTTCTTATCGAGCCGGACGCCGATTCCGCGCACGCGGTTCGAATCCACATGCCAGTTGTGGAGAATATAAAGATCGCCCTCGGGAGTATATGCTTTGAGGTATTCCGCGCTATCGGGAAGGAAATTCGTAGAGGTATATTGTTTCCGAACAATCTTGGTGGGACCGCACGAGGACGCAACGAATGCTGCGAAGGCGCAAAGCAATATCAGCAGAGATATCAATCTCATAACAGACGATTAAGAAACAATCGGCCAGAGCATCCGGCGCAGGCAGACGGAACACCGCGTCTGAACATTCGTTGCAAGTTTGCATTGGATGCGATACGGCTTTCAATGAAGTTTTTCAATCCTCCGTTTCAGGTGTTCCTCAATTTTGAAAACATCCTGGGCCACGATGTTCCACTTGAGATCCGCGAGTGGTTTTGAGATTCTCAACATCACAAGCAACTGTTGGCTTTCTTTTTCCAGCATTTTTTCCATCTCGGCAAAATCTTCTACCTGCATAATGGCCGCGCGAATCCATCGGCGGATTTTGTTTCGATCGTGCGCCCGCTTGTAGGAGCGTTTCGAAGCCAGAAGCAGAAATCGGATGCCGGCGTCAGCATTCGGCAATGGACGGATAGCCCAGGCGCATTCGGTAACGGAGAGTGAAGACGTGCGAATCCACTTCCGATTTGCGAAAAACCAGTCGAGGTTATTTTTACCGCTAAAAGAATGCCGGCGAGTTAGCGTTATCCGAGAAGCCATGAAACGGTGATGTGAAGGTCAAAAAGACAATAACCTTCATCCCCGATCCTTCATCCCTCATTAAGGTGACCGATCATCCCGGAGGGACGATTATCCTTTTCTCTCGTCGGAGACGGTCAGCTTGTGCCGACCCTTGGCACGGCGCGAAGCAAGGACGCGGCGTCCGTTCTTTGAAGACATCCGCGAGCGGAATCCGTGTTTATTGGCGCGCTTCCGGCGGCTCGGTTGGTAGGTGCGTTTCATAATGAGTCCTGAAGTCCTTAGTGCTGAGTCCTAAGTCCGGACTCGTTCATTCGGCGCGGCAAACAGCGCCAGGGCGCGAAATGGTTCGAACGCCGGTTTCTGGGGCTTGAAAAAAGTATAAGAAATCGCGAACGGCTCCATCCCTGCCCAAATTTTGTTCGGTGCGTGCCTGTGATATAGACTATTTTTGAATGATAAAAATCATCATCTTCGCGATCGTCCTCCTTGCGGCGTTTTGGGGTATTATTATTAATTCCAAGCGCCTCATCGATTTCCTTCGTCTCGGCAAATGGACGAACCGGTTCGACCATCCCAACGAGCGGATGAAGCGCGTGCTCGGCATTGCCATCGGTCAAACGAAAATTTTCCGCGATCCTGTTGCGGGACCGATCCATGCATTTATTTTCTGGGGCTTCATGGTGCTGCTGTTTGCCGTTATCGAATCGATCGGTGAAGGCTTAACGGGCGGCCATTTTTCGCTCTCGTTTCTGGGGCCGGTTTATTCCATCATTACCGCCTCACAGGATCTATTTATTCTCCTCGTCGTGGTTGCTGTCCTTGCGGCGCTCTGGCGACGATATATTACTCATGTCAAACGTCTCGAAGGCGATAGGCATGAACGAATCGATGCGACGGCGATTCTTCTGCTCATTCTTATCATCGTTTGTTCGTACACCCTCGATAATGTGGCGCGCCTGACGATGCATGGGCCAAACCCCTACGAATTTCATTGGCTCGCCGCGCTATTTTCTCCGATGCCAGGATTGGCTGCCACGCATTCTCTTATTTATGAAAGCGCATGGTGGGTGCATATCGTTGCGGTCCTCGGCTTTATGAATTACTTGCCCTATTCGAAGCACCTACATGTAATGACCTCGCTGCCGAACGTTTATTTCTCCGATCTTAAGCGAAAGAATTATCTCAAGCCGATACATTTTGAGGATGAGACCGTCACGAAATATGGCGCTTCAGATATCGAAGATTTAACCTGGAAGCAACTCCTCGATGGCGATACCTGCACGCACTGCGGGCGTTGCACCTCGGTGTGCCCTGCGAATGTAACGGGAAAAATTCTCGATCCAAGGCTTATCATCATTGCTACGCACGCCCGAATGCTCGATAAGGCTCCCTATCTTACCGCGCAATCGAGCTATGGCTTCGATTCGTGGAACGGCGAGATCACGAAATCGAAAGTTCGGGCGACGGGCGATGTCGTGCAGGATGAACTCGTCACGCCGGAAGAGCCGGGTATAAGCCATGTGGAAGGTAGGCTGCTGTTCGAAAACCCGAAGCTCACACGCGAACAGGTAGAGGCGAAAAAATTTGTCGGCGATTACATTCCCGAAGAGATGCTTTGGCAATGCACGACCTGCCAGGCCTGCATGACCGAGTGCCCGGTAACGATCGAGCATGTCGATGAGATTATCGATCTCCGCCGCAATTTGGTGATGATGGAATCGAGTTTCCCACCGGAGTTGCAATCGGCGTTCGGCAACATGGAAAATAATTTCTCGCCGTGGGCTTTCAGCCCCAGTGAGCGGGGCGAGTGGGCTCATGGGATGGACATAAAAACAATGGCGGAGGCACCCATTACGAAGGACGAAAACGAAGATGCCATTCGTAATTCATCCCCCATACTATTTTGGGTTGGATGTGCCGGCTCGTACGACCAACGGGCGAAGAAGATCACGCGCGCGTTCGCGGAATTGATGCAGCTTGCCGAAATCGACTTTCGCATTTTAGGCAATGAAGAAAAATGCACCGGCGACCCCGCGCGCAGAATGGGTAATGAGTATCTCGCGCAAATGCTCATCAAAGAAAATGTGGAGACGCTGAACCGGTATAACGTTACTAAAGTGGTAACGACCTGTCCGCATTGTTTCAATGCGATCAAAAACGAATGGAAGGATTTCAATGGCCATTACGAAGTCCAGCACCATACGGAGTTCATCAAAGAACTATTGGACTCTGGCCGTATCAAGCCCACGAAGGAGCTACTCGAACGCGCAACCTATCACGATTCCTGCTATCTCGGCCGCTCGAACGATATTTACGACGCCCCGCGCAGCGCGCTCGAAAGTATTCCGGGACTGAACATTGTAGAAATGGACCGTTCGCGCTCGAAAGGATTTTGCTGCGGCGCCGGCGGTGGGCAAATGTGGATGGAGGAGAAAAAAGGCAAGCGCATTAACATCGAACGAACGGAAGAAGCTTTGGCTACCGGCTCCGCGGTCGTTGCCAGCGCGTGCCCCTATTGCATGACGATGCTAACCGATGGTGTCAAAGCCAAAGGCCAAAGCGAGAATGTGCAGGTCCGCGACATTGCGGAAATTGTGCTCGATGCGGTGAAATAACTACCGCCCCGCGTTGATAATCGTATATCCCACCCGGATTTTGTCCGAGGTCGAATAGTTCGAGAGATTCGTCGTGTTTGGGATCATACTGACACGAATATCGAAGGTGCCGCTTGCGCGGTTATCGACATCGACGAAGTACTCAGCTTGCCGGCAGTCCGGCGCAGAGCCATCGTCGCTCTTCGAAAGGACGTTGATGAGAATGATACTCGTGGAGGAGCAATACCGGTTGTTGACCGTAAGTGTGCCGAGGCTCTGAAATACACCCGAGACCGGAGCACTGGTCGATAGATTGCCGCCGCCCAACGTGAGTTCAATTACGCCACTCGGACCTTGCGCCGAGTAGGCGGTGCCACTGGCTGCTCCTTCGACGACGCTTCCCACGCTGGGCGTTTCTGTTGTTCGGCCCATGGCAAATTCCCCATCATTTATTTGAAGCGCTACGTTCGTCGTTCCGGCCGTTGTATTCGTGTTGCCGGTGGCGAGCACTCCGATGGAGCCGGTGCCCGTGCCCGAAGCATTTCCCCACGCGCCTACCGCCTCGTTCGAGGTAGCGCCCGTGGCTTCGGCAAAAATAGCGGCTGTTTCGTCGGAGGTGCCGGAATAGATCGAGTGTAATTGATGTACCGGTGTCGTGGTATTGATCCCGACTAAGCCAGTCGAGAGAATGCGCATTCGCTCTGAATTATTTGTCCTAAAAATTAAAGGCTGCCCATCCGTGGTGCCGAGGTAGTTATAGGTGGCGCTCGTTCCGGTATTACCCCAGGTCCTCCAGTAAAAATTCCCAATCGAATCCCAGACCGGTGCGGAATTCGAGCCGGTCGACGTGAGCACAAAGCCGGTCGTCCCGGCAAGACCGTTAGGCATGAGTGCCTTCGAAAATTTAATGTTACCTGTGACATCGAGCGCCTCCGCCGGAGCGGTGTTTCCGATTCCCATCTTAATCGGCGTGCTGCCGGAGGAATAGTAGACGATGGTGTTATCGGTGGTAACGTTGCAACCGGTACCAAAGGCCATCGAATAGTTGGCATTCACGGTATTGTTGCTGCCACCGAGGATAGTTGCATAGTTGCCGCAGGCACTGTTATTGGAGCCACCTATGACGACCGAATAGGTGCCGCAGGCCGTATTGTTCGACCCTGAGACCACGGAAGAGAATGCGCCGGATGCCGTGTTATAACTGCCGCCGCCGACGTCGCTATAGTTACCGCTGGCCGTGTTGTTGTAACCGCCGGCAACGTCGGAGGCGTAGCCCGACGCGGTGTTGTTCTCACCCCAGACCACCGTAGCTGTTCCCGAAGCGGTGTTATTGTAGCCAGAGCTAATGGAGTATGCGCCGGAAGAGACGTTCCCTGCGCCATGTCCGACGAGGGCTTTGGTTCCGGTCCCGCGCGACCACATCGTGTCCGTAATTCCACCGCTGTCCGGATAGAACGCTTTCCAGGCAAGAACGCCAAAACCATTGGTGGTAAGGATCCAGTTGGTCGAATCGCCATTATACAAGGGCCAAATATACGTTGGCGATGCGACCTGCGTATCGGCTTTGAAACCGGTGTAAAACGAACCCGACCCGGAGGGCATGAAAAATCGCAATTCTTCCGCGGTATTATTGAAGTTGGGCAGGCCCATATTGCCGCCCGCATAGATGCGGACCCGCTCCGTATCGTGCGTTCGGATGACCCAATCGACCGAGTCCTTCGTACCGATAAAATTGCCCGCGGGGTTCGTCCCCGCGTTGCCAAGCAGTTGCCATGCGGCCCCGAGGAAGGGAACCCATAGCGTACCGTTATAATACCAAAACGTTGGGGCTTGGCCCGCATATGTCCCCGTGGTTGCGGTATCCGTTTCATAGATCAGCAATCCCGTGGCGGGAGTCGCGATGGCATTCTTCTGCGCCTCCGTCATACGAGGAACAAGCAAGCCTTTCGTCGTGCTGGTCAGGTCGAGCAGGGCGCTGGAGTTCGGGGACGTTGTGCCGATGCCTACGTTGCCCGTCGCCTGCGCACGCGCATTACCTGCCGGGTATGCCTGTATGGCTGCCATAAATGCAGTAAGAAGAATCAGAACCAATATGGAGTGTATTCTTCTCATCTTCCCGGATTAATGATAACGTAGCCTACCCGGATCTTGTCCGACGTCGTATAATTCGTGGCGCTGGTGGTCGTCGGGATCATGCCGACCCGAAGGCTGAAGCTGCCGCTGGCACGGTTATCGATATCGGCAAAATACTGCGCCTGCTCACAATCGGGCGTAACACCATCGTCGCTTTTTGAAACTATGTTTACGATCACAATGCTCGTGGAAGAGCAGTAGCGGTTATTGATCGTAATGGAACCTAAGTTCTGGAATACACCGGAAGTGGGCGCGGACGTTGTAAGATTACCAGCGGCTCCAAGTGTCAGTTCGATCACGCCACTCGGTCCCTGCGCAGAATAGGCCGTGCCAGCAGTCGCGCCTTCGACCGCGCTTCCCGCGCCCGGAGCTTCCGTCGTTCGGCCGGCGGCCAGCTCGCCATCGTTTAATTGGAGCGCGACGTTCGTTTGCCCTCCCGTCGAATTTCCATTCCCGGTAGCCAGCACGCCGATCGTGCCCGTGTTTGCCGCGGCACTTCCCCATATCCCGACTACTTGATTCGAAGTAGCGCCCGTGGCCTGCCCAAAAACGGCGGCCGTCTCATCGGTTGTGCCGGAATAGAGTGAGTGTAATTGATGCGTGGTGGTCGTGGTATTGATCGCGACTTGGCCGGTGGAGAGAATGCGCATCCGCTCCGTAGCATACGTTTTGAAGACGAAGGGCTGTCCGTCGCCAGTGCCGACAAAATCGACAGAGGAAATTGTACCCGTGTTTCCCCAGGTAGTCCAGAAATTGCCGGTTGCGTAGTTAACCCATGTTGGCGCCGCCGCACCAGCCGATCGAAGGACTTGCCCTGCGTTTCCAGCGACACCGTTGGGCATGAGCGCGCCGGAGAACCGAAAGTTACCGACGATGTCGAGCGCTTCCGCGGGTTGCGTCGTGCCAATCCCGACCGTTGCGGCTGTATTACCGGAGGCATAATAAACAACATTATAATCAGAGGCGACCGTTGCGCCGACCCCAAAGGCGAGGGAGTAGTTTCCGCTTACGGTATTCCCGGTGCCGCCAAGGATCGTAGCGTAGTTGCCACACGCGATGTTACTACTACCTCCGACGACGACCGCATATTGGCCGCAGGCGCTATTGTTTTGACCGGCGACGACCGAAGAATAGGCGGCCTTTGCAGAGTTATTGGTGCCCGCACCCATCGAAGCAAAGGGAGCGCTTGCCGTATCGAAGTCTCCGCCGGAGATGACGCAGCCAGAATCGCCCTGGGCCACAATATTGTTTTCGCCCCAGACGACGGACGCCGCCGCGCCATCGTCGATCGCGTTATTCAGGCCATCGGTAATCGAAAAGTTACCTGTGTCCGTACATCCAAAACCATGGCCAATGAGCGCGAAACTGGCATAACCGCGCGACCAGAAGACGTCGACTCCGCCGCCGCCCGCTGTTCCAAATCCTCTCCAGGAAAGGTTACCGGAGCCGTCCGTGCAGAGAATATAGTTCGTTCCATTGCCATCCGCCGAAGGCCATTTGTAGGTGACCGAAGCACTCGTGAGGGTGGAAGCTTTGAAGCCGGAATAGAAGGAACCGGACCCCGAAGGCTCATAAAAGCGGAATTCCTCCGCCTTGTTATTCGTGTTGGTCAGCCCCACATTGCCGCCGGCATAGACGCGCATGTGTTCTATATTATTCGTTCGTATGACCCAGTCCACCGAGTCCGTTGTGCCGATGAAATTGGTCGAGGCGCTCGTGCCGGAGTTTCCGAACAACAGCCATCCACCGCTCAGAAAGGGAACCCATGTGGTACCGTTATAATACCAGAAGGTCGGCGTCTGGCCAGCGTAGGGTGCGATGGTGGCATTGTCGGTTTCGTAGATCAAGAGCCCCGTTGCTGGGGATGGTACAAGCCACTTTTGGGCTTCCGTCAGGCGCGGCACAAGTAAACCGCGCGAAAGGCTCGTCAGGTCGAGCAAGGCGCTCGCGTCCGGCGCAGTCGTGCCGATACCCACGTTCCCTTGCGCGCGGGCAGAAAGGATGAAGGATGAACTATGAAGAATGAAAACGAGCGCAAGCGCGAAGATGAATTTTACTATCACGTCAATGCGAGGGGCCTTCGACGACCGAAGGGCGTCGAAGGCGGCGAAGCAATCCGTTGTGAAATCAACGGATTGCTTCGTCCGGCGAATCTCCCTTCGGTCGATTCGCCTTCCTCGCAATGACGTGAAAAATGACATGATCAGAGTTTCTGTAAAAATTATTTTCCTGGATTGATTACGACGTAGCCGATCTTAATATCGTCGTTCGGTTTGTATTTTATATCCGTAACAAAGGGGATCATTCCGAGGCGCACCACGCAAGAGCCGGCACTCCGGCTTTCCACATCTACGCGGTAGACGGAATTCTTCGGATTTCCGCCGCCGCCGCTATTATTTTTTGCGATGACGTTCGCTACAATAATACTCGAGGAGTTAATATATTCGTTGTTAATGGTGAGCGTGCCTAAATCTATATACACCCCGGCGGTGGGGACGGCCGCAGTAAGCGTTGAGAGTCCCACATCGATGACGCCCGATGGGCCTTCCTGCGAATAGAGTGATCCGCTATTCGCCGCTTCGGTTGTAGAACCGACCGATGGCGACTTCGTCGTCCGGCCCATGGCGAACTCGCCTTGATTCATTTGAAACGCCACGTTTGTCGAACCGGCACTTCCGGAGCCGTTGCCTGTCGCAAGCACCGCGATCGAACCGGTGTTCGAGGTACTGGTATTATCCGCGCGGCCCCAGACGCCAACGGACTGGGAGGAGTTCGAACCTACCGAAGCAACGCCAAAGACCGCGGCTGTCTCGTCCGACGTGGAGGAGCTGATAACATGAAGTTGGTGCGTGGGCGATGAAGTGCCGATTCCAACGAACCCATTGCTGGCGCGGATTCTTGCCCGCTCTACGGCGAAGGTGCGGATGACAAATGCGACGGAGTCGGCCGTGCCGATGTAATTCGTTGGTGGGCTGGTACCGTTGTTGCCTCCTAAAAGATTCCAGTTCGTGGTAGGTAGCGCAGGAGCTGTCGACCATGTTGGCGGCGAGCCGGAACCGGCGGATAGTAGGATATTTGGATTGGTTCCCGTTGCTCCGTTAGGTTTTAGGGCGAGCGAAAACTGCACGTTGCCTCCCACGTCCATAGCCTCCACAGGGCTGGTATTCTGAATGCCCGTTCGGATTCCTGGAGAAGTAGGCGGATAAAAAACAAGTTGATTGCTTCCTGTAAGTGTATGTCCCGTTGAGCCAATATTATATCCGAATGCCAAATTGTCCACACTTGAAAAGCTATTATCGGCCCCATTGATAATAACAGAACTGTTACCGCTGACATTATTGGAATCACCGCCTAAAATAACGGCGTTCTGTCCCGAGGTCTGGTTGTACCGTCCCCCGACGACCATCGTGTTTTGGGATCCGGCCGAATTCCATCCACCGCCGCGCACGACGCTACCCCCCTGACCGGCAACGCTGTTATCGGCGCCACCGGTAACGCAGCCATACTTGGCGCTGCTGCTATTGGAATCACCGAAGACGGAAGCCGCATCGGCGTTCGACGAACAATTTTCCGTGGAAACAATAGAATATTTTCCTTGCTTACCGTTATTGATACCGAGTGAGTAGAGTTCGTAACTTGCGCTTCCCCGCGCCCAAAGCGTGTCCCCAAAGCCACCACCGACCGATTCGAGGGTTTTCCAGCCTAACGTTCCTAAGCTGTCGTCCAGCGCTTGTCCATCGGTGCCATCCGCTGGTGGAAGGATGTAGTGGATCGTACTATCCTGAAGGCCCGCTTTGAACGCGCTGAACTCTGTCCCCAGGCTGGATGGCTCGTAGAAAATGAGCGATGCTGCCTTGTTCAGGGTGTTCGTTAGCCCGACGTTGCCACCGCCATAGACTCGCATCCGTTCGTGAGTATTGGTCTTCTGTACAAGATCGACCGAGTCCGTTGTGCCGAGAAAATTTGTCGATGCGCTCGTCCCGGCATCGCCCGTAATGGACCATCCGCTTCCGATGATCGCCGTCCAGATAGTGCCGTTATAATAGAAAAAGTTATTTCCGGTGGTATTGTAAACAAGGTCTCCGGTTGCGGGCGAAGCGATGGCGTTCATCTGAGTGGTCGTCATTCGCGGAATGAGCAAACCCTTGGTCGTCGATTCGAGATGGAGCAGCGCGGAATTATTCGCGGCGGCCGTGCCGATAGATACATTCTGGGCGCGCGCCACCGGGATGAGGGAGGACGTCTGAAGGATGAAAATGAAGGCGAGCGCGACGAAGAGCTTCATGCTGCTTTTGTCATTCCCGCGAAAGCGGGAATCCAGGCCCCGGCCGATCGGGATGCGGAATCTGGATTCCCGCAGCATCGTCGACGATGCTTTTCGCGGGAATGACAACAGGGGCGATATGAAAATATTCTTTCGAGGCACCACGCTATCTAATTACGACAATAGTTCGAGTTACTCTCTCATCCCCTGCAATAACAACAAGGCTGTACGCGCCCGCCGCGAGTCTTGAAAGATCGATCGAAGCGGTATGTGGGCCGGCGCTCCAAGTTCCTTCGTCGATATGGTCTGCATGCCGGCCCGTTACATCGAAGAGATCGAGCGATACTGGGGCGTCCTGAGGCACCTGAATATCGACGCTTGCTTTTTCGGATGTGGGATTCGGATGGACCGATATTCCGAGCGAACTCGGAATGGAAATCTCGTTGAAATCGATCGATTGCGTCCCAACATGAGCGCGGATACCATCTTTATCGATTTGATACAGATCGTAGGTATAGCGGCCGCCACCGGGTAGCTTATTGTCGATCGTTTGGTAGCTTGCTCCCCAGGGGCTTTTCGCCTGCAGGGCGGTGTCGTTCTCGAAGCTCGCGATAGTGGTCGGGGCAATGTTCTCCGTTCGCCGCTCAAGTTCGAACCCGAGCGATTCGATCTCGCTATACGTTCGCCAATCGAGCACGACATGATTTGCCACTTGTCGAACGGTGAAGGGTCCCATCTCGACCGGAAGCGAGTTATCGGCAGTCGTTGTGGAAAGTGTAAAGGGACGATTGATGATATTCGTCCCATACTTGACTGCCGTAACGAGGGCCGATTCGACCCAACCGAAATTATAGGTAGCACCAACCATCATACTGCTTTCCCCCGCTGTTACCCAGGCAGGCGTCGGGCTGGGAGGTGCCAAGGTGTCCCATCGGGCAACCACAAGGCTGGAAGGCGTAGGCATCTCGGAGATAGAATAATCCCCGGGAATCCACCACAACCGGATTTTTGCATCCGCGCCGCCCGGATTCGGCGTGGTAATATCGCCATACCAGTATTGCCTACCGCTAACCCCCAGCAATGGCGCTTGATAATCCTTGATATCCCGGAAGGAGGTATCGAAATACTGCGTTCGGTACGTTGTGGCCGTAGCCGTATTCGGAGTGATGGCGCAGGTGTTTGCGCGCCCCTGCTTCCCGACCGGAAACCAGAAAAGGTTCGTCGAATTCATGTCCTTCTCACAGGGGCCGTCGACGTAACTGGCGCAGGCTGCGACCGGCATTCCGGAGATGTTGATCCAATTCCCGTTGACCGTAAAATTCAGGACATTGGTCTGAGTCGTATAGCAAACGCCGTTGTTGAAATAGCAATTGCTATCGACGATTTCCTTTTGGGTGAGTGTCTTCGATCCGCCGCCGGTAAATTGAAGATCGTAAAAGGTGGTAATGACTGTGCCACCCACATTTTGATTCGAACTGCCATAGAGATTCACCGTTCCGGTCTTGCGATTGAACGTGCCATTATTCGTATAATTACCGCCGATATTGTACAATCCCGAATTGCTGGTAATAGCGTTGACATCATTCGTGAAATCGGTCGTGATCGTGACGGTGCCGGAGTCATCGATCGAGCCGGTGAACGTCGAGACGGTATGGTTCTCGAATGCGCCGTTGATCTGCATGAAGGAACTCACCTTCGTAACGATCGTTGCGCCATCATTATACATAAGTTGGGCATGAGCGCTGGGTGCGTGAGCGGCCAGGAGGGTCATCCCCACGGCAAGCGCAAAGACCACCGGAAGCGCAGGGCTTCGGCGGACATGGGAGAGTCTCAGAGGGCGACGCGTATCCATGAGGCAATGATGGCAAACTAAACTGGAAAGGGGCGAACCCCTGGCGGTGAAGGAAAGTTCACTCAGAGAGGGATCAAAAATGCCCGGCCCAGGAATCGCTCCTATATTTCAAAAACGACAAAAATCTTCAAAAAACGATAAATTTCTTCATAGCCGCTTTTCCCATCGTATGAACTTCTATAAAATAGACACCATGAAGCAAAATAACCGGAATATGGACCTGCCCAGAGCCAGCGTCCTGGCCCAAATTCGCGCCGATGTTTTTCGACAGAATACTTCGCCCAATCGCATCCACGACCCGAAGGGTTACGGCCGCCGAAGAAGTTAGAGAAATGGAGAGCGTACTATTGGAATACCTGACGCTTCCAATCGATAGCGCCGTTGGCTGGCCGGCCTCGGCGGGAGTTCGCGATGCGAGCCACTGCCGTATGCCATCCTGGGAAATTTCGTATAGATCATACCGAAGGGCGCCGGAGGGGACGAGGATATCGGTATAAGAATACGACGCTCCAAAAGAAGATTGGGCGCGAAGCGAATCGTCGTTCCAATAGCTTGCTATAAGTTCTGAATCGACGTTCGATGAGTTGGAAACCTCGCGATCGAGCTCGAAGCCAGCAAGATTGGTTTCGGAAGCGGTTTTCCATGCCAGCACGACGCTATCTCCAGATTGGGTAGCAGAGAAGGTTTCTAATTCGATGGGCAATGGTGTATCCGTGTAGCCTTCCGAGAGCATCCAGTAAAAGTTGCCGTAGCCATTTGGCCAGCCGAGTACGGAGGTATCCCAGGTGAAGAGGTTGCGGCGTGGGTCGTAGCTCGAAAGTCCGCTAAAGGCCCATGTTTCGCCCCGATCGCGGGAGCGCCAAAAGTGAAGCCGTGCGGGATCAGCGCCGTTCCATTCGTCGCACTGAACCTGCATGGCAAGCCTGTCTGGGTTACCGAGTTGCGGTCCATCGCCCGGCGAAATGCGGTAATACCGAAGCACGGGACGATTACTTGGATTTGCTCCGGGAGGTGGATAGCCGGTCGTTCGCATCACGCGCGTTCGTCCGAGATAGGGATTGGTCCCGCTTGTGATAGTTAGTCCCAGTCCATAAAAACTATCGACCGGGTTTGTGGAATCGAGCGTTCGCGAAAATTCGGAAAAGGCTCGTCCGATAAGATGTCCGCCGCAGAGGCCCCCTTCTTCAATAATATTATTCAAAATATCGAGGGAATCGCAAAGGGTATCGTTCGAGAAACGAACGGAGAGTACCGTATTCGGCCGCACGATAACCGTCCCGAGTTGCGATGGGCCGGACCAATGGCAGGTATCTTTTGCCACGCCCGTTGGCCGGGCATCGAAGATCCAGGTATCCGTTCCATGGGAGAGCATCCCACATCCACGAAGTCCCGCGCCGGGTGATCCGGATTCGCCTTTATTATCATTGAGAACATCGCCCGAAATCGTTATTGTTTGCGGTATCTCATTCGTATTGATACTCGAGCCATATCCAATGTGCAGCATTCCGCGAACCACGAGCGGATTCGCGCGGAAGGAGGCGACCAAGCCATTCAGCAAAAGATTTTGATACGCGTGTCCGAAAATATTATTCAAGAGATAAGAAATATCTATGCGAGCAAGATTTTCGGAATAATACTCGAAGGTGCTTCCGGAATCGAGCGCGAAAAGAGGGCTGGCCGTGGAATCGAAAAGACTGGGCGATGGGAAGGGGAACGCTCCGCTTGTTCGAAAGAGTGAACCTGGCGAGCAATGAAGGATCGGTCGGATCGCGCTCGAATCCAAAAACCATCCATTCCCGGCATCCAGCGTGCCGTTCACAGTGATCAGGGTATCGGCAGAATTTTGGCCGGATTGAATAAAAAGAGTGTCCGAACTAAAATAAAGCGAGCCATCGATCGTCAAGTTGGCAAGGGGCGGCGTTGAAATGTCGAGCCAGACCGAATCGCTGAAGGTGATAATGGCGGTGTCACCGATTTGTGGACGAATACCGCTTACCCAAACGGCGGGCGCGCTCCAGGGACCGCTCGCGACCGTGGTGCAGATCGTGGCGCGGGCAGCGGATGGTAGTATCAGATGGAAGCCCAACATTATCCAACCCAGAAAATGAAGGGTGGAAGACGGGAACGGAAAATGTTCGAGGCGCGTAATGTTCACGGTTGGCAAACTTCGGAAATTTGGTGCTGGGCCGTGTGGATGACCGATCATCCACCGCCAGCCGAACACAAAAAAAAATTGGAGTAATTCCACCCAAGTCTGGTGTTTCTTGTTTATCTAAGAATTCCTTCGAGCCCTGGTTCGGCCGCTGGCACGGTTAGCCCGTTGCCGTGGACCGGGTGTAAGTCATATTAAGCCGAATCATTCGCTGAGCATGTCCGCAATTGCCGCACGCACCGATGCAAGCATCCCCCGCGATGCTTCTAACGAGAATTCGCTTTGGATTCGCTCCAAGGCATGGGATCTTACGTGGATTTCCGGATCCGCGCTGCTGATGGTGATTCCCTATGCTTCCTATTATTTTGGCCAGGCGATTGGCTTTGCACCGGACGATGCACGTAACGCGGTGAACATGCTCATCGCTTTCCTTATCGGTGGCCCGCACATGTACGCGACTCATTTGCGGACGACCTTCGACCCCGAATTTCGCCGCCGTCATCCAACGATATTGATTGCTTCGATCCTCATACCGGCCGGTGTGATTTTCTTCGGGTACAATTATTTTGTACTGTTGCTTACCTTTTTCTTTTTCTGGGCGAGCATTCACGTGCTGCATCAGATCGTGTACCTCGTCGATTGTTATAGTGGCCGGCAGGTGAAGGCGCCAAGCTTCAAATCGAAGGCGATTGATTATGCGGTCGTGCTGACGGCCCTATATCCGGAAGCCATGTGGCGCTTTACTCACAATACATTCTCCGTCGGGAAAAATCTTCTCTACTTCCCGGATTTTCTTAAAGTGAGCGCCACGACTCGATGGTATGAAATCACAATTGGGAACCTCGTATGGATGTTCGCCGGAGTTGTTTTTACGGCGGCGCTCGCACTCTATATTTCGAAGACCTACCGCGAATTCCGCACGGGTAAGGGCAATATCCCCAAAACAATTCTTATATCGGTGACGGTCGTAGCCACGTTCATCACTCCATTCTTCCACGAACTTGACGTTGCATTTCAGGGGCTGAACTCGTGGCATTCGTTCCAGTATCTTGGGCTCACCTGGTACATCAACCGGCTCCGCTACGATCGGGGAGAGCGGTCAAAAAATCTGAGTGCTTTTGCCCGACCTGGTGAGTGGTGGCGCTACTATGGCTTTACGATTGTCATGACGACGGTGGCGATCGGCCTTATTGTCGCGCTATTGAGTACCCGGTCCTTCACGGGCCTTTCCTTCGATCAGTGCTATTATATGATCGTCCTCAGCTTTTTGCTCACACATTACTATCACGATCATATCATTTTTACGGAGCAGCCGAATTTTAACTCCGTGCCTGCTCGGACAACAGGCCAGCAATTCGCGCTCGATGGGTGAGAATCCTAAAATATAGTTTTTCTTATTTTAACTTAAGAGCCGATACTAAAATATCAAAATCCATATTTTAGTATCGGAGATTAATTTCCAAGTCTCGAGCATTTAGAACGACTGTTCCAAACCTTCTCCCATCCCACGGCGTTTGAGGGCCGGTTAAAATAGAGGGCGTCCGTAAACGTCCTTACCCTACTCCTTAAGACGGAACTCCTCCTGTAAGCATTTTTAAGCCTTTTTTAGATGGACTCATCGAAGACAACGACAATCGGGATAGTACTCATTTTCGTGGTCTTCATTGGCTGGCTCATTATGATGAATGGGCAGCAAGCGAAGCTCCCGCCGAAACCGGCACAACCCGCCCTGGCAGACACGACCCGCGCGGCAACACCTCAGCCTCCTCCTTTGCCCGAAGCTGCAGCAACCGAGACACCCGCTCCGCGCGATACAGCGGAACAATCGAAAATTTTCGAAGTCAACCGAAGCGGCCCATCCACCACGAAGACGATTGAAACCCCGCTCTTTATCGCCCAGATCAGTTCCAATGGCGCGGCCGTCCGAAGCTTCGTGCTTAAGCAATACAAAACCTGGCAGAAGACGCCTGTCGATCTCGTAAATCCTACCGAGCGCGAAGGGGCGGACATCGATCTCAAATTCGTTGCTTCCGATGGTAAAGTTACCGCAACCAATAACCTGAATTTTACCCTGGACTCCAAGCCTCTTGTGCTGGGTCCGGGCGACAGCCTGAGTTTCTCCGCATTGTACCGCCTCGATAGCGGCCGGTTTATCGAAAAGGTGTTCCATGTTAGCGGTACGGGGTACATTATTGGCATCGAGTATCATCTTCATGGGCTCGAAAATGCAGTGAGTGGCTACCATTATACCGCTTCGCTGGATGCTCCGCTACCCTATATTGAACAGCGAAGCGCCGATGAGACGGGAAGTGCAAAAGCGTTCGCGGGCCAGGCGGGCGAAATGGAGGACCTAACAGTAACGAAGCTCGGCGCGACAGAGCACAAATCGGTGAATGGCGACATTTCCTATGCCGGAATGCGAAATCAGTATTTCGAAGAGGCAATAATTCCGTATGGCACCAAGGCGGTTGGCGCGGAGATCTCCGGCTTTGGCGCCCCCCCCGCTGCTGGCACTTCCGAAGGCATTGTCGCTAAATATCATGCGTCGATCCATATTCCGATTGGACGTACTTCCAATGAATCGCTTGGATTCAAGCTCTATTTCGGGCCGCTCGAATATGACCGCGTTGCTTCGCTTGGTGTTGGCTTGGATCAGTCGATGAATTTTGGTTGGCCAATTATTCGCCCTATCGCCATTTATATTCTCATGCCGTTTTTTCTTTGGCTGCATGGGTTCTTCTCAAACTGGGGTATTGTCATCCTTGTCTTTTCGCTCGTTATCAAACTCGTCACGATCCCGCTCTCGACCGGACAGATGCGCTCGATGAAGAAGATGCAGGTCGTGCAGCCGATGGTCATGGAAGTCCGAGATAAATACAAGGACGACCCGAAAAAAATGAATGAGGAGCTGCTGAAGGTCTATCGAACGTATGGCGTAAACCCAGCCGGCGGCTGTTTGCCGATGGTGCTCCAAATGCCGATCCTCTTTGCGCTCTATCAATTACTCCGCAATGTGATCCAGCTTCGGCAAGCGCCGTTCGGGCTGTGGATCAGCGATCTTTCCATTCCCGATGCTCTTTTCCATTTTGGCACGAAGCTTCCGCTGATCGGCGAGCAAATGAGCGGCCTGACGCTGCTGCTTGTCATCACCATGTTCGTCCAGCAGATGTTTACCATCACGGACCCGCGGCAAAAGCAGATGGCTTACATCATGCCGATCATTTTTATTTTCATGTTCAATAATCTGCCGAGTGGTGTAGGGCTGTATTATTTCATGTTCAACGTTTTTGGCGTCGCGCAGCAAATTTATCTCACCAAAATTGCGAAAGCGCCCAGCCTCGAAGAGCTAAAAAAGAATCCCAAGAAAGGCGGCGGCTTAATGGCCCGCTTGCAGGATATGGAAAAGCAGCAACGCCAGGTTCGCCAGCAACAGTATTCCGGCAAAAATTTGCCGGGCAAGAAGAATCGCTAAAGATCGAGAACCGCAGCCTTTAGCCGCGCAATACGTTCTTCCCCGAGCGCCCGCACGAGTGGCGAATCGAGAAACTCCAAAAGCGGTATCTTCTCCCGTTTCCCGCGCGCTCGTCCACCTTTGCATTCGGGTATTTCTTCATAAAGAATATCGTATTTGTTCTCGCCATTTGGATAAATACGGATCGGGAAAAGATGGCAGCTTATCGGCTTCGGAAAGCCCTGGGTTTCTCCGGCGCGGTGAGCTTTTTCGATCGCGCAATAGGCCGTTTGTGAATCATTGTCATCATAAGTTACAAATACACAATCGCGGCCGCGAATGGCAGGGATGGTGAATGTGCCATCGGCTTCGCGTTTCCAAAGACCTTCTTTCGCGATTGTTGCGAGCGATTCTTCGCTCAGATATTTTTTTACGATGGGAAAAACTCGTTCGAGTTCGGCAATCTCGCTTTCCAATATCGGCGCGCCGGCATCCGCAGGCATTGTGCAGCATGCGCCGTGGCACACATCGAGATCGCAGGCGAACCGCGTTTTTCCAAGCGCGAGATCGACCGTGAAATGCGCGCTTTCAGCATAGATCGGCAGTTCGATGGATTGTGGATCAGGCATGGAGGGAGTCCTTATCGGTCCACAAAAACTTTGGTAATCCATTGCTTTCCGCCCGAGCGAAGCTTTGCGAGATAATTACCGTTCTCTATCCGATCTGGCAGCCCGAAGTGACATTCGCCCGCGCCATACGTGCCATTCATCAACACCGCGACGCTGCGGCCGAGCAGATCGTAAAGCTCGATTTCCACAGGACCGCTTTCGGCGATTAAAAAAGTGATACCCGGTTCGGCCGGCGAGCCGGTCGTCCAAATTCCAGCTTCTTCCGGAGTGCCTTGCGCGACGCTCGCTGGCGGAGCACCCTCGGCGTTCGCCGTATCGAGCACGAGCGCCGTCCAGACGCTCATGACGCTATCGTCCATGCGCATCCAAACGGGATAGACGTGCCGGTCGTACGCTGCCATGTGAATATAATCGCCGAAGAATACGCTGGAATCGGGCCCAAATGCGGATTGGCTGATGCGCGTGTTATCGAAGCTCGCGCCGCCATCGGTCGAACGCGCGAGATAGACATCGGTCTGGCTGTCTAAATAATTTCGACGGTCATAAAAGGCGATAAAAACGTGGCCCGTCACCGGGTCAAGCGTCATGGTCGGAAAAAAATGATGGTTCAATGCGCTATCGGTGTTGACGCGGAGCGGATTGCTCCAAGTCTTTCCGCCATTGGTAGAATAAATAGAATACACATCCGTGACGCCCCGGCGCTGATCGGACCACATTACATAGATCCTCCCATAATAAGGCGAAGCCAGATTGAGATCACTGACGATCATCGGAAATCCGTTGGCGCGAAAAATTCCCGGCACGACAAAATCCCATCCGCCCGGCTGATTGGCAATCGCCTGGTCTTTACCAAACGATTTGCCATTATCGGTCGAGCGGTCGAAGAATATTTTATTGTGGCCGGACCAGACGATGTAAACATCGCCGTTCGGTCCCGCGGCAGTTGTCGCGCCTTCGACCGTCCCACTCGAATCGATACAGTCGCCACCCCAGTCGTCGACACGCACGCGGTTGCTCCACGTTTGCCCATGATCGGTGCTTTGGGAAAAGAAAATCCGCGAACTATCGCTCGGCAATCGGCTGCCGTATTTATCGTCTTCGTTCCAGGAAGTGAAGAGTGTGCCATTGGAAGATGTTTGCGAGCGATCGAGTCCAAGCCACGCTTTGTCCTGCATCGTCGGTGGATAGAATCCGATTTGCTCGCCGGAGTCGAAGGTCATGCCGGCATCACTCGAATGCTGGACGACGATGCGCCACAAGAATTCGGAATCTGCCCAGCTTGCCCCAGAGAGATGCTCGTAATAGAGGACGCCGGAATCGTCGAACATTAAATTCGGATCGCCCCAAACGCCATATTGTGAGGAGAGTTGCCGCCAATTCCAATCCATCCCGCCATTCGAGGAGGTAAAGAGATAATTAATGTTCGCGCCCGCGGCGAGTTGATTTGGATTTTTTGGATTGACCGCGATCGAAACCTCTTCCGGATAACGAAGGCTCGGATCGCTGATACGAACGTTCGGAAACGATTGCGCGCGCAGCGATACCGCTGCGAAAAGACCGACAAGAAAAAGAATATGATTGCTGGCGCGCATAGTATCAAAAGCTTCGTGAGTAAACTTTAGTTTGCGAGTGTATGACCGATCACGCACGATGCCCCAATTAATGGACACTCATATTACTGTGGTCACGAAGCGTGCCAGTTACTCACTAAGGCGCGGGAACATAGACTTCGTTCGTATTCAATACAAAATGGCCGTACGACCCACCCATGACATAGATATGGCCATTAATTTCGCTTGAGGCCATGGAATTATTCCAGATGGACGGGCCGGTCGAGGCCGGTGCAGCCCAAGTATTCGAAGAAAGATTAAAGCTCTCGACGTTATTCGCGCTAACAGTTATGCCGCCGACGAAGGCTATGACGCGCACTTTAGTTTGAATTATAAGAGGCTCAAGGAAGGGAAGGGCGTTCACGTTGAAAAATTAACCGTACCAATCGCCAGCCCCAAATTCCAATGCCGATCATCCACAGAATAGCTGCAAGTTCAAGATGCATGGCATACGCTTTTGGGGAAAACGGCGCCCCGGCACGAGCGAGCATCGCGATAAGTCCAGCGGTAAGCCCCACGCGCAACGGCCAATTTTTTTTCTCTCGTGCAAGCCCGTGGCCGCCGTGTGATAACGTTACACGCATCCCGACAGCCATGATAAGCAGTGAAAAGCCGCCGATAAATAGGATGTGCAGAAAATCGACTTGATAGATCGGAAAGAATGCAATAAGCCACAAGGCGATGATCGTCAACCAAACAGAGGTCCACACACACCATGCTAAGGTCGTTCGAACGGCTGGTAGTTGCCAGGGCTTTATTGTGACCAAGAAAATGATGGAGGCCGCGCCCGCCCGAACAAAACTTGCCCACATCCAACCAAGGCGATATTCCAGAATGAGCGTGAGGAGCACGATGATTCCACCAATAAAATAAAGATTTCTGGCATGCAGCCATCGGCGGTTCCTGGATTTGAGGCCGCTCATTCCGACCACCATCAAGCGTTCGAATCCCAGCAATCGCGGACCCAGAAAACCGCCGACACCGAGCACGAGCAGCAGCGTCATTCCTTCCGTCAGGGACCGTTTACCGGCGAGCGCCCACTCTGCCGCAATTCCCCACATGCCCAGTGCATTCACGATGGCTCCGGCTGTGCCGGTAATAAGGGCTATGCCGATAAGAGAAAAAGTATCGGGGAGCTGGGCGGATTTACGCTTCAGAAATCGGGAAAGGATGACCACTAACAAAATTACATACGCGACAGCAAATAATAGTTGTGCTGTTGAATAGGACTGAAGTTCCAGTGCAATGGCACCTGCAATGACGACCGATGCGAGGATAGTTTGCGCAAGAATGGCGGGCGGGTTCGTTTGTGTAAAACGGGGAACGGCCGTCAAGAGAAAGCCCGCAATAAAGCAAAAGAGAAATCCATTCGATTGCAGAAAGGCATGAGAGATACCCCAATAACCGGTCAGGATTCCGAAATAGAACAGTGGCCAGATGGCTACGCCACCAAGACCCAAAAGAATTCCCAATGGAAAAAATAACCGGTAGGCATCGAATGTTTTCATAGGAAGGCAATAAACAGGAATGGATGGCTCCTCAATTGCAAAGCGAAATTACTTTGGAGGAAAGCTCCTTTGCATCGCTTCCGAGTCCATCGTGCCGGACTGCGACATGCCCCTCGCGATCGATGATAAAGATTGCATTGTCATGCGTGAAATCGCCGGTTGGCCATTCCTTGTATTTTACATTCAATAAATTAGCGACCGTTCGAACATTTTCCGCGCTTCCGTGCAGGAGCTGCCAGTTAGAATCGAGATTATGGAGTGCCGCGAAAGCCGCCAACGTAGCGCCCGTGTCACGTTTTGAATCGAAGGAGATAAGAGTATAAGCGACCGGAGACCGCTCCGGTAGCAATTTTTGCAGATTCTTTATTTCCTCCGTTGTCCTTGGACATGCGTCCGGGCAGTGCGTAAAGACCATTGCCATAACACGGACTTTGCCACGAAGCGATTGCCATTCGACCGGTTGGCCGTGTTGGTTGTCGAACGTCATCGGCATTGCATAAATCGATCCTGGTGTAGCTGGAGAAGCGATGGCAGTATCATTGGACATTGCAATTTCGCGCCTTGGCGCTTGTTTCGAGCACGATGCCAGAAAAAAAAGAAGGCTAACGATGAGTAGTGTTTTTATCGGTTTCATGGCTATCAATATTTTTTACGCAGCGGAATCCCACGTTTTCTATAGTGTAGGAAGCCTGCAGGCTATTTCTCATGGCGAAGCGCATGAACGTAGCGTAGTCCGTTGGATCGATCGAGCCAATTGCTCCGGCTCCGCAGGTGGAACTCGGATTAAGCTCGCCGCGCGTATCGTGGGGAATGATCACGCTATTGAAATCTTCCGTCCATTCCCACACCTGACCGAAGAGGTCGCAAATACCATACGCATTTTCGTTCACACTGCCGGCAGCCGTCAGCGCGGCATTCGGCTTTGCATACCATGCCAAAATTAGTTTTCGCTTCGCCAAGCCGGTGGAGCGTGTGGGACGAACGATAGATGCCAGAGACGCATATTCCCATTCGTTCACCGTGGCAAGCCGCTTATGCACCCATGTTGCATACGCCGTTGCCGCAAACCACGAGATATTCACGACCGGAACATTTTCCAAACGGGCATCGCCAATCGCGTAATCGCTTTTCCATTGCTTAAGGTATCCATGCTCGGCAAGCGCAGTTGGAATGCGCGAGCGCGACCACGCTGGATTTGCTTTCACAAAGTCTAAGAATTCCCGATTCGTTACCGGAGTCACATCCATATAAAATGGTTCTATCTTCACGGAATCGGCTCCCTTTACTTTGTAGAATGGACGGTAAAAACCTCCAGGAACTCGTACCATTCCCATAGGCGTAACTTTTGCAGAACGGTATGCCGCGGCCCGAAGCGGCGCTGCCGGAATGGTAAAGAGTGCGATTAAAAGTGCCGCACCGTATTTTGAGCAAGAGCGCATTTCCCACCTCCTATTCCTGGCCACTATTGCGCCGAATAATTTTCATATCGCTGCTGGTGGGAATAGATTGTACTATCCTCCGCGCCGGAAGCAACAATGTCGGCCACTGCGCCTTGATTGAATGCCCGGAAAATAGAGTGATCGACCATATGATACGTGCCCGGGACTTGCGCTTTGAATTCGACAATTGCGGAACCACCCACAGGAATCAGCGTCGTGGCGACATTGTGATTTATTTCCGTCCCGCCTTCCTGATAGACGTTGTCTAAGGTGACGCCGATAATATGAAACGAGGATGTAAGATTCGGTCCCGCATTCCCTACGAAGAGTCGCACCGTTTCGCCTACCTTCACATGCAGCGCATTTGGGCCGAGCAACGATCCCACCGAACCATTGAAGACGACGTACGTCGGTTGCTCTGCCAATCCCTTGTCGAACGAGAATTGCTGCAGGCCGGTATCGCCATACTGGCCGGTCGTATAAATTTCGCTTTGCATAATATAGAATTCGCGATCGACCACCGGAAGCGGATGTTCGCGAGAATCGACATAAATAAGTCCATACATTCCATTCGCGATGTGCAGGGGAACCGGGGCGGCCGCGCAATGATAAATATAGAGCCCCGCTTTCAGCGCGCGGAATGAAAAGACGGAAGTATGCCCCGGCGCAGTAAAGGAAGCTTCTGCCCCGCCACCCGGGCCGCTTACGGCATGAAGATCGATACTATGCGGCATTTTGCTGCCGGAAGGATTGCTCAAGTGAATTTCGACCAGATCCCCCTCGTTAACCCGAATAAATTTGCCTGGCACACAACCGCCAAAGGTCCAATACGTATAGGTAGCGCCCGTCGCAAGCTGTTTTACCACTTCACGCACTTCAAGATTGACGACCACCTTTTGCGGCCCATCGGCTGCAATACGCTTTGGCACTAAAGGTGGCACTGTGAGCTCGGCAACGCGAGATCCGCTTACCGGAGCGACCGATGCATTGCGAGAGCATCCGGCGAATACGAATGCAATCGAGGTTATGATGAGGATTAGAAATCTTAGACCGATTTGCTTTGTCATAAAGAACAGAATTCAGGAGTAAGTATTTTTTGGCTTCAGTTTGGCAACGAAGCTGAAAAAAGTCAATAGAAATGCCATTCCCGAAATTGGGCTAATTTAGCCCGGCTTCAAATCCGGGTATTGACGATTTAATAAAGAATGCTTACGAAAGGTGTAAGATTATTTTACAGCGCACATTATCGTAAGTTATTTTAACGATGGGCCATATGGATCGGGAAGTTCGGAGCACGATTCAGGAATTTTGGGAAAAAGACCATGCATGGCTCGATGACGTACCTGCGCGCTCGATACCTTGTCGTGTAGTGTTAATACCGGGACATATTTACAACACTACAATAGTACATATAATAGTGTATTACTATGTAGTGTGGTAGTTAAGGGCTATAGAATCTCACCAAACGACATACCGGCGGTTCGCTTCCGGTAGATACCACGCGTCACGCGCTCTAAGTCGCGGCTTTTGTTACCATTTCGTTCGCGCTGGCTTTTCGCCATCGTTGCTGGATTCAAGTCCTTTCAAACTAAAATCCCCGCTATAGGGTTGAAATGCCCGTGGTGCTTTGACCGATAGCTTGCCGCCACGAGGGCCCACGGATGGTGCGCCGTTAAAGAAAGAGCTAAAGCGTCGACGCGAAATTTTGAATCCGGAGCGTCGGCCTGAATGGTCGCTTCCGGTTTTTTCGTTTTTATGGCTGAAAATAATAACATTGTCGTTACCTACGATCCGCTCAAAGAATTCCTCGCACATTATGCCGACGCCAAATCGGCAAAGAGCGAGACCGTTTCCTATGCCGGCATGACCGTCGAAGAGAAGCTGAAGCAGCGGATTATCGATGGTGATAAACTTGGGCTTGAGGACGATCTGCGCGAGGCGCTGCAAAACTATTCCGCGCTCGAAATCGTGAACGACATTTTATTGGGCGGTATGAAGGTCGTAGGCGATCTTTTTGGCGCGGGCGAAATGCAACTTCCCTTCGTGCTACAATCGGCCGAGACGATGAAAGCCGCCGTGAAATTTCTGGAGCCGTTCATGGAAAAAGTAGAAGGCGAGCAATCCAAGGGCGTGATGGTGCTTGCTACGGTGAAAGGCGATGTGCATGACATCGGCAAAAATTTAGTCGATATTATTCTTACCAATAATGGTTACCGCGTTGTAAATCTCGGGATCAAAGTGGCGCTCGAACCGATGCTCGAAGCGGTAACGCGCGAACACGCCGATGCGCTTGGAATGTCGGGCCTGCTCGTGAAATCGACGGCCATCATGAAGGAAAACCTCGAAGTGATGGAGTCCCGCAATCTTCGCATCCCGGTCGTGCTTGGCGGGGCGGCTCTGACACGAAAGTTTGTCGAAAAGGATTTGCGTGCGCTCTATAACGGCACGCTTTCCTATGCGCAGGATGCCTTCGATGGACTGCATTTTATGCAGCGGCTAAAAAATCCAAATGCCGCCTTAACCGAACCCGCTTCGCCTATCAAGCCCGCTCCATCGACGAATGGCACCGAAGATCTCGAAGAAGAGCTCGACAACGCCACCGGCGCGGAATCGAAAATCGTCATGGCCAGCCGCGCATTGCCCTGGCTGCAACATCCGAAGCAAACAACCTCCGGCGCGGAGAAAAGCGTGGAACTGGAAGCGATCGAGGAGGAGATCGCCGAGTACCCGATTGCGGTTCAAAAGATTGAAACAGCCACGGGCACGGAGAAGCTCGTTCGCACCAGCATGACGCCGCACGATAATCCGGTTCCCACGCCACCGTTTTGGGGATCGCGGGTGGTCGATGACATTAAAATTGAAAAGGTTTGGGAATATCTGAATGAAGTTGCGCTGTTTCGCGGGCAATGGCAAATGAAGCGCGGAAAAAAATCGCCGGACGATTTTGCGAAGCAAATCGAGGAGGTTGCAAAGCCAAAACTTCAGGAAGTGAAGTTGCGCGCGAAGCGCGACCGGATGCTATCGCCGAAAGTGGCGTATGGTTATTTTCCCTGCTGGGCGGAAGGGGAAGATTTAGTGATATTGCGGCCATCGGAGCGAAGGAATGAGAAGGACCTCATTAATAAATGGAGCGAATTTGTTTTTGATGGTCTTGAAGAATGGCAACGCTTCACCTTCCCGCGTCAGCCGACCGCGCGCAGGCTTTGTCTCTCCGACTTTTTTCTTCCCAAAGAAGAAGCCCTTCGCCGCAACCAACCGGATGTCGTGGCCTTTACGGCTGTGACCGTTGGCCGCGAAGCCAGCCGCTATACGAAGCAGCTTTTCGAGTCGAATCAGTATGCCGATTATCTTTACCTGCACGGCCTTTCCGTGGAAACAGCCGAAGCACTCGCCGAATACTGGCACAAGATTGTCCGCACGGAATTGGGGATTGCCGGAAACGATGCACCGGAAATAACTCGGCTTTTTAGTCAGGGCTACCAAGGGTCGCGGTATTCGTTCGGCTATCCCGCATGCCCGAATCTGGAGGACCAAACGAAGCTCTTCGAACTTATCCGCCCGGAACGCATCGATGTAACGCTTACGGAAGAATATCACCTGGAGCCAGAGCAATCGACGACGGCGATCATCGCACACCATCCGAGCGCAAAATATTTTTCGATAAAATAGAGGTCTAAGCGTTCGATGCCTTCCATATTTCGGAATTTATTTCACCTCCGAGCAAGATTGCCAGGCCAAGCACATACAACCATAATAGCAAAATAATCAAGGCGCCGAATACCCCATAGACAGGAGAACTAAACCCGCTGGAAAGACGAAGGTAAATGGAAAGTCCAGCCGAGGCAATAAGAAAGAGAAGAATGGCGATTACCAGGCCGGGGGTGAAAAATTGGCGATGCTGTTTTGCCAGGCTCGGTCCATAATAATACATGATTCCAAACCCTGCAAGGAGTGCCGCCAATCCACAGATAACCGAGAGAATGCTCCCGATCCAGGCTACGCCGGCGGCGTGATGTTGAAACCAAGTCCCGATGACGTCGCTGGCCATCAACAGCGCGGCCCCCAGAATCGCAAGCACTGTTAGCGCGATTGTAAGGACGATCGAAAGAATACTGCGTTTGAGAAACGAGCGGCGTTCCGGAATTTCATACGCCCGATTTAATGCCGCCATAAGCGACGAAACGCCGGTCGAGGCCGACCACAGAGTCGCGAGGAACCCAAGAGTGAGGAGACCTCCACGCGCATGGAGCGAAAGGCGCTCCGCCGCGACGGCAATTAAAAAAAATGCTTTACCGGGCATCACGCGGCCACCCATCGCTAAAAGCGAATTCAGCAGCGGAGACTTTGCCTCCGCACCGGAAGGAATCAGGGAAAACATCGAGACAAGGAAAATCAGCAACGGAAATACCGAAAGGATCCAATAATAAGAAAGCGCGGCCGCGGAATCGAAAATAAAGTCCTGATTGACCTCCTTCCATATGCGCCGAATCAACTCAAGCGGCGTCAAACCTCCGAAGTGCCAAATCGATATACTTTTCATTATGAGAATGAATTTCTCAATCGTAATGCCAGCATCATCACGCACCGTTGACCGCGAAGTATTATTTTCGATGTAATAGAGCGCTGGCACTCTTTCTTGTGCCCTCCGGTTCGGCTGATTTACATTTTTCCAAAGATCATTTTATGAAGAACATTGCAGGGTATTTCATTGTGCTTTCGCTGATGCTCGCAGTCCCATTTGCTAAAGTATCGGCACAAGCAACACCATTTGAAGGGACCATTACATGGGCTATTACCCTCCCTCAAATGGGGGACGATGAGGCCCATCCCATGACTATTAACGTAAAAGGAAAAAAGGTTGAAGTGGAGATCAATATGGGTACGATGGGTCTAATGAAATCGTATACCGACGAGGAAAAGAAGAAAAGCTACATGGTGATGGAAGCGATGAAAAGGGGTTTTACGTCGGACCTTCCGTCCGACTCAGCCGCGTATGCTTCTAAAGATAAATCCGATTCGATCGATCTGATGCCCACGGGTCAAAAAGCGACCATTGCCGGTCATTCTGCCCAAGAATATATTCTTAAAGGAGTTAAATCGAAAGGCACTACCGTTGATTTGTCCATTTGGGCGGCAGCCGATTTTCCGAAAGAGATGCAAGATGCTTTCAAAAACGGTTTTGATAGCCCTGGCCAGGATCAGAAACAAACCAAAGCAATGAAGTTATTGGCGACTCGAGGACTTGTACCGGTTAAACTTGTGGCCAAAACAGATGGCGAGACGGCCATGACCATGGAGTTCGTAAAATACGAGCAGAAAAAACTCGACGACGCGCTCTTCGTGCCGCCGACGGATATTAAATACCAGCCGATGCCCACCGGCCGTGGCGGCGGAACGAACTGACCTGCCATCTTGAACCAACGCGAATCGAAAGTGGATAGTGAATAGTTATCGGATAACTATTCACTATCCACTTTCCACTTCTTCACCATCCACTGCTCGCCGTGCCACTGCAAATTTATAACACGCTCACCCGCAAGAAAGAGCTGTTTGAACCGCTCCATCCCGATCGGATCGGAATGTACTTTTGCGGACCGACCGTCTATGGCGATGCGCACGTCGGTCATGCGAAGGCGTATATTACGGCGGACATCGTGAACCGCTATCTTCGTTTTCGGTATCCCGATAAAAAAGTTACCTACGTCCAAAACATTACCGATGTCGGACATTTGACCGACGATGCGGATGAAGGGGAAGACAAACTACAAGTCCAAAGCCAGAAAGAGAAAAAGCACCCCATGGAAGTCGCCGAATATTATACGCGGCGGTACTTCGAGGATATGGATGCGCTCCATATTATTCGTCCCGACATCTCTCCGCGCGCCACGGGACATATCATCGAGCAGATCGAGCTTATTAAAGAGCTAATGGCGAAGGGCTTCGCCTACGCAGCGGATGGGAATGTTTATTTCGATGTCGCGAAGGACAAAGACTACGGCAAACTCTCCGGACGCAAAGCCGAAGAACAGGAATCGAGCGGACGGGTGGAAGAACGTTCGGATAAGCGCTCGCCGCAGGATTTCGCGCTTTGGAAGCGCGCCGAGAAAAATCACATTTTGCAATGGCCTTCACCGTGGGGCATGGGGTTTCCAGGCTGGCATATCGAGTGCTCCGCGATGTCGATGAAGTATCTTGGAGAGTCGTTCGACATTCATGGGGGAGGACTCGAAAACCAGTTCCCACATCACGAATGCGAGATCGCGCAATCCGAATGCGCGACCGGGCATCCGTTCGTGAAATACTGGATGCACAACAATATGGTTACCACCGGTGGCGTGAAGATGGGGAAGTCGCTGGGGAATTCAGCGTATCTCAGGGATTTGTATAAGCAATACGATCCGCTGTCGCTTCGGTTTACTATTCTGCAATCGCATTATCGGAGCACGACGGAATTTACAGAGGATGCGATTACGGCGGCGGATGCCGGATACCAAAAGTTGCTTGGAAGTTATCGGCGCCTTACCGAAGCGACTCCAGAGACTGCGGCGACAGCAATAGATCGATTGCATCCCATCGTAAGTCAATTTATAGCTGCGATGGACGATGATTTTAATACTGCGAAAGCAATAGCTGTCTTATATGAGCTTTCAACAGAAACGAATAACACGCTTGCCTTGGGTGACAAAAGTCAGCTATTGATGTTATTTTCAATCTGGCGTTCCCTTGCCGGAGATGTTCTTGGCATTCTTCCAAGCCATCCCACTACCGACTCCAATGCATCCGCTGCCCTGGAAAGCAGTATGCAAATCCTTATGAAGCAGCGCAAAGCCGCGCGCGACCGCCGCGATTTTGCCGCGAGCGATGCCATCCGCAAAGAATTGGAGGAAGCCGGTATCCTCCTTGAAGATACGAAAGAAGGGACGACGTGGCGGCTGAAATGATTTCGAGCCAAAGCGTGTAATAAATACGATGAAGGTCGACAAATACACCGCAATGATTCACGAAGAGGACGGAGGATACGTTTCCCTTTGTCCCGAACTCGATATTGCGAGCCAGGGCAATACGGTCGAAGAGGCGCTTCACAATCTGAAAGAAGCGGTTGAATTATTTTTCGAATTCGCGCCGCAAGAAGAAGTTGCGCGCAGGGAACACCAGAATATGTTTGTGACTCAATTCGAGGTGGAGGATCATTCCTCCATACGTGCTCAGGCCTAAAATAGGAGTATTCTCGGGTTCCGAAATTTGCGAGATTTTAGAGGCTCACGGTTTTCAAAAAGTTCGGCATCGCAGATCAAGCCATGTGATTATGCAGAAAAAGGAAGCGGGCCGGACGATAACGGTTCCTGTTCCACAGCATCGCTTAGTAAAAATTGGAACATTGCAGTCCATCATTCGACAATCCGAGTTATCGAAAGAATTGTTTGTCAGATAATGCAAGCTCTCGATCTCTCCCGATTCTTCGATAATCATCCGACGCTCGAAACCGAGCGGCTGCTGTTACGAGAAGTCGCTGTTGCGGATGCCTTAGATCTCCACGAATATTTTAGCGATCCAGAAATCATGAGATATACTTCTAATTTCCCTATTGGGACCATTCAAGAAACGGAAGGAATCCTTCGTCGTTCTTCGAAGTATCTTGCCCTGTACGATTCGTTCCGATTTGCAATCGTCCGAAAGAGTGACAGCAAAGCAATTGGGACGATCGATCTTCATAGTTTTTCGACAATGCATCACAGAATGGAGATTGGCTACATGCTTACGCGAGCCTATTGGGACTACGGTTACATGACGGAAGCGGTAAAAGAAATAATTCGTTTTGCATTCGAAGAAATGGGAATACACCGCGTCGAAGCCGAGTGCCAGACAGAGAATATTCGCTCGATGAGATTAGCAGAACGGTGCGGGATGACGCTGGAAGCCACGCGCCTTGAGAACGAGATCAACAAAGGCCGGTTTGTAAGCAATCATGTCTATGCTATCCTTCGCGACTAATTCGTTCGAACCACTCGATCTTGCCCGCTTTTTCGAGACGCATCCCATTCTGGAGACCGAGCGGCTCCGCTTGCGCGAGCTTACCGTGAACGACAAAGAAGCTGTTTTTGCATATGCCAGCGATCCGGAAGTGACAAAGTATATGATCTTCCCGACGCACACTTCGATTGCGGATTCGATTGCCTACCTTGAAACCTGCCCGAAAAATTTTGCGGCGCGCGAACGCATACCATTTGCTATAGAGCTGAAAGACACCCGCGAGTTCGTAGGCGCTTGCGATTTTCATCATTTAGCGCCCCAGCACCATCGCATCGAAGTGGGCTACACCCTCAACCGGAATCACTGGGGCAAGGGCTATATGACGGAAGCCCTTCGAGAAATGATTCGCTTTGCCTTCGAGGATATGGGCATGCATCGGCTGGCCGCCACGTGCGATTTCGATAACATTCGTTCGGCTGCTGTTATGGAGCGTTGCGGTATGTCGCTCGAAGGAATTCTTCGCGATTATGAGCTACGCCGGGGAAGGTTCGTCACTGTGAAAACGTATGCGATCGTTAATTCCTTTTAAGGAGCGGAAAGAGCGCGATAGGGAATTAATAGGAAAGACCCTGGTTTTAAGCACCATGCAAAAGCTTGGAATTTCACTTCTCTTCTTCACGCTTTGCCTTCCACCAACCTCGTTTGCTCATTCTTCTACCGAGAACCGGAATCCTATTCCGAATCTCGATAGCTTGCTAACGCATCTTCATTTAGATAGTCTGCTCCGGAATTTCGATTTCGCGAGTATCCTGAAGGTGACCGGCGGTATGCCTAATATTGACAGCATCCTTCGTCAGGTCAATGTCGATAGTGTAATTCACAGCGTAAATGTTGACAGTATCATGCACCGGGTAAACGTCGACAGTATCATGCATCGCGTGAATATCGATAGCATTATGAAGCGTGTGAATATCGATAGCATCATGAAACGGGTGAACATCGATAGTATCATGAAGCGTGTGAACATCGATAGCCTCTGGAAGACGCACAAACCTGCCATCGATAGTTTACGTCGGGGATTTGGAAGTTTAAATCCGAGGCTCGGACATTTAAAGAATACCGCTTCGGCTAAAATCAGTCCGCACTATTTTTCGATGAATGGCGAGCGATATTACATCGACATCCTTCCGCCGAAGCAAAAAGCCACACGCGTTGATAGTTCTCGAATGTGGCTGCTCGGAATGAAATAGGCCTTACGTCGGGTACTGGCCTGAGTAACCATTCATTCGCTTGTTCTGCTTAGCAAGGCCCGTTGGCCATTATTTGCCTCGTTCCGTTTTTCCTTCACTGGACTTTTGCTCGGGATTCGGCTGATCGGGGGCGATCTTCTCGCCGGCATCGACTTTTTCATTGAGCCGCTCGACTGCCCCGGTGAGCGGCAAGCGAACTCCGCCGCCCAACTCTTTCATCGCCGATTTCGACATGATGTTGTCAATGAGTCGATATTCCCTCGCTTGCTCGGGGGACATATAGTTATCGCGCTCGGCGTCCTTCGCGATTTGCTCGACGGACTTACCCGTGTGATAGGAATAAATCGAATAAAGATCCTCGCGGATGCGAAGCATCTCTCTGGTGTAAATTTCGATGTCCGTCGCCTGGCCCTGCGTGCCTCCGAGTGGCTGGTGAATCATAATACGCGAATGCGGCAGCGAAGTGCGCTTGCCGGCAGCGCCACCCGCGAGCAGTAGCGAAGCCATAGAAGCCGCCATGCCGAGGCAGATCGTCGCGCAGTCCGGTTTGATGTATTGCATCGTGTCATAGACCGCAAGCCCCGCCGAAACGGAGCCGCCGGGCGAGTTGATATAGATATTGATGTCGCGGTCCGGGTCCTCCGACTCCAAAAAGAGGAGCTGCGCAATGAGGAGCGAGGAAACGTTATCGTCGATCGGCGTGCCGATAAAAACGATGCGCTCTTTCAGGAGCCGTGAATAAATATCGTACGCGCGCTCGCCACGTGCCGTCTGTTCAACGACCATGGGCACTAACGCCATGTGCATATCGGGTATGGGGTTTCGGGTATCGGATATCGGGTATTTCATAAAAACGTTTTATCTTATCGTCATTGCAAGGAGCGTGAATCGACCGAAAGAAGATTCACGCGGTCCCGGAATCGAGGGAAGCAATCCGTTAAATTTTTCGAAATGTTCACATCCTTTCGGGCTATTCATACAGACGGAAACCCGAAGAGATTATTGTGCCAGAGGAAACAATGAAGAAACGAGAAATAATCGTCCCAGCTTTAAATTGTAGGGTTTCGTGTGTGAATTTAAGTCTTTTGCCGAATAATTACTTTCGGTGATAACGTGCTAAATTTTACCCTACAAGGTCAAGTCAAAGTTCCCAATGCATGTTCATAGGGTGAAACCGTGGTGCCGGGCTTCGGCATCGCTCGAAGATGGCTCTATTCCTTCGTCAATACCTTCTTCGGCAATTTCTTCCGCAGCATGAAGCGTAAGTCGAAATTTCTGTTGACGAGCAAGGCGTCGGATCTCTTCGATCATAGTTCGACGATTTTTACTTTCTCTCTCAACCGAGCGCCAAGTTTATCGCTCACGATACGATTGCGAATGGTATCGTGCTTGTGATAATACTTGAGAAGATTCTCTTTCGTAAGGCCATATTTTGCGGATTCTTCCTCTGCGAGTTTTTCTAAATCTTCGTCGGTCGCTTCGATCCCTTCGGATTCGATAAGCTTCTCGCGCAGCAATACCCACTTTCCGCGCGCTTCGGCGATGGGGCGGTTGCGCTCGCGGAATTCTCCAGCGTCAATGCCATAGTTTGCCGGAAACCCGCGGCGGACGTTTTCCTGCTCCCGCTCTTCGATCATCTGATCGAGAATCGCGTTCGAGATCGTGCGCGGCACTTCGATCGGGTGCATTTCTATCAGCTTTTGCACAATGCGCTCTTCGAATTGCTCTTCGGAGTGCTTTGCCGCCGATTGTTCAAGCCCCGTCTTGATCTCATTTCGTAATTCTTCCTCGGTCGATATTTTATCTTCCGAAATCTTTTTTATCAAGGCCTCGTCGAGCGGCGGCAATAATACGCGCTGCGCCTCCAAAACACTTACTTCGACGCTGCCCACTTCTTCCTTCATCATGCCGGTGCCCGGCTCGGGTGTGCGATGAGGAAGTTCAACGGTGACAGTTGCGCCTACTTCCGCGCCTAAAATAGCCTTTTGCAGTTCCGGAATAATTTCGGGATCGGCAAGGTAAATTTCAGTCTGTTCTGTTCGGCCGGGTTCGATGCCTTCGGGTGCGTTCATTTCCCGCATCTGGATCTTAACGATGGTCTGAACGTCATCGACTTTCGCAGTTGGCTCCCGTTCGGCGAGGCCAAAGCGAAGCCGCTCTATGCGATCGGTCACATCCTGGTCGGTAATCGAGAGAATTTTCTTTTCGACTTCCATGCCGGTGAAATCCTTGATCTCTATCGCGGGGGCTATTTCGTACATAATACGGAAATGGGCGCCTTCGCCGGCATGGCGGTGCAGATCGGTCATAACCGGCGCGCCGAGCGGCTCGATCTTCAGTTCTTCCGCGGCCTCGCGGAATTTATCCTGAGCGAGTTTTTCGAGGGTGTCTCCCTCGATCGCGTCGCCATGCAATTTTTTTACAAGGCCAAGCGGCGCTTTGCCAGGACGAAATCCCGGCAGCGACAGCCGCGGCCGCATGGTCTTGTACGCCTGGTCGAAGGCCGCCTGAACTTCGGACTCATCGACTTTGATTTCCAGCTCGCGCGCGACCTGGCTCTTTTCGTGTATGGTGGTTGTCAATTGGGTAGTAAATAGTATAAAAGTGGATAGTGAAAAGTGAGGAAAAGATGAACCACTTTCCAGAATCCACTTTTCCACTCTCCGTTATTGGTGCCGGAGACAGGACTTGAACCTGCACATCTTGCGATACGAGATCCTAAGTCTCGCGCGTCTGCCAATTTCGCCACTCCGGCCAAATCCGAACCAGGATTCCGCATATTTGGATAGATTAGCCAATACCGGTCCTTCTGGAGCTCAGGACAAGCTTTCAGGAATTCGAGTTCTGGATTAGCGGCGCATTAACACACTGAAAAATGGCTTCGTTGCAGTGGCCTCCTTCTCGGCGCTCGGTAAAAAACCTATCTATCCACGGCTGAGCTTGTAATTCAGAGAGGGTGCTTTGTGTCCTTTTAGCAAGGATATACCTAAGGCGCAAAACAGATGAAATACTTTCTATTTTCTTTCACGATACTCCTCATAGCAATTGTTACCCTCGCGGCAGGGACGGCCATCGCAACCACGCACCTCATCAAATTCGGCGGTTCGTTGGGTAAAAAATATTCGCCGGCGTCGGTGACGGTCAATGTTGGCGATACGATCGTTTGGACGGGTGATTTCGATGAGCACTCTCTTTCCCTCATGAAAGCGCCCGCCGGGGCTAAAGGCTTCAAGAGCATTCAGTCCGGTCACACCTTCCGGTATATTGTTACGGTCCCGGGCCGGTACGATTACCAGTGCGACGACCACGTCGATCAGGGCATGATCGGCTCCTTCACCGCCGTAAGCTCCGGCGCAAAATAGAATAGTTCAAATTTCAACTCCACAATAACTTTTTTCAATTTTTTTAAGGGAAGACTACTTATGAAGCGAATCTACTACTTAACTCTGGCCTTTTTTCTTCTGACTTCGGGAGCCGCGAACGCAAAAACGGTTTCCATAACATTTGGCAATTATTTTTTTAGCCCTCAGAATGTTACGGTCAGTGTCGGGGACGTAATTCAATGGAGCGGCAATACCGGACATACCGTGACATCACAAACGATTCCCGCGGGCGCGGCCACTTTTAATAAATCCGATCCGAATCAAACCACGTTCAGCTATACGGTAACCGTACCCGGTACCTATAACTACGTATGCACGTTCCATACTTCATTAGGCATGACAGGCTCGTTCACGGCTGTTGCTGCAGGAGTAGAAAATCCCCAAGAAACCAATATGATGATGGACCCGATTTATCCGAATCCGGCGATGGACGAGGCAATGGTCCACTTCACGCTCGAAAATCCGGCCCATGTGACTCTTAAGATTTATAATTCGACCGGCACGCTTGTACAGACTTCGACGAACGAGAATATGAGTGCCGGCTTCCACATGCTGATGATCGATACCAAGCAATTAGCAAGCGGAAGCTACCAATACGTCCTGCAAGCCGACGATGCAGTGCTTCGGCGGGCGATGATTGTAGCGAAATAATCTAATTCTAACGGAAATATTTTTTTGCATTCCCGCAAAAGCGGTAATCCAGGCCCGCACTCTGGATTCCCGCTTTCGCGGGAATGACAGTCCTATTGAGTTCGGTTGCTTTCCGCATGTTATCGAAAGCGACACTTGAAAAGATTGGTTATGCCAGGACGGCATCGAGCGAAGACCAATCTATTGGTTATCAAAATATTGGTGAACTGCTCTTTAAGCAGGCTCGCAACTATGACACCAAGCCCTATCTTATCTTTTACGATCTCGCTGGCGAAAGTACCTCGTTTTCGTACAAGGACTTTTTCACACTCGTCTCGCAATGCGCGAACGTGATGCGGGAGCGCGGTATTCGGCGTGGCGACCGGGTGGCTACAATCAGCCACAACCATGCGGATACCGTCATCCAATATTTTGCCGCATGGCTCATGGGCGCGTGCATTGTGCCGGTAAGCTTATCGGAAGACGATCATCGAATCCGATTTATTCTCGAAAATAGTCGCGCGAAGCTTGTTTTTCTGAGAAGCGATTACGAAGAACGAGTAACTCCAATAATACAATCTGTCCCATCGGTCTTGTTGGTCCTCTCGTGTAGCAACGAATTCCATAATCTTTTACAAAATGCGTCTCCGTTTTTTTCGAGCGAAGAAGCGGTCACCATCGAAGATGAAGCGCTCATTGTTTATACGAGCGGCACTACTGGTAACCCGAAAGGCGTAGTGCTTACCCAACATAATCTTCTCGCCGATGCGAAAGGGATTACCGAATGGCACGCCATGACGAATGCGCAGCGCATGATGTGCGTCCTGCCGATTCACCATGTAAATGGTACGATCGTCACGCTGGTTACTCCCATGTACTTTGGCGGGACGGTCGTGCTCAATCAGAAATTTCAGTCGGAGTATTTTTTCGAGAGAATTGCAAAGGAGCGAGTGAATGTCGTTAGCGTGGTGCCGACGCTCTTAGCATTCTTGATCGAGTATTATAAGATTAATGGGATTAATCGGACGGATGGTACGCCTAACTCTGCACCCGGCACCCCGCACCCAACACTGCGCCATATTATCTGCGGCGCCGGCCCGCTTACGGTCGAGTTGGGCGCGCAATTCGAGGATACGTTCGGCGTTCCGATTATGCACGGCTATGGCCTCAGCGAAACGACCTGCTACTCCTGCTTTCTCCCGATCGATCTCACCTCAGAAGAACATCGGCATTGGATGCGCGATTATGGTTATCCCTCGATCGGCGTGGCTATCCCGCAAAATGAAATGATGATCGCCGATGAATCGGGGAATGAACTTTCGCCGGGCGAGAAAGGTGAAATCGCCATTCGTGGCGAGAACGTGATGAAATATTACTATGAGAATGACGATGCAAACGAAAAAACCTTTAGTTACGGTTGGTTTCGATCCGGCGACGAAGGTTTCTATCAACGGGAGGAGCGAGGCCGAACATTTTTCTTCATTACGGGACGAATAAAAGAGCTAATAATTCGTGGAGGCGTGAATATTTCACCGCTCGAAATCGACGAGGTGCTTGCGCGCTGCCCAAAGGTGAAGGCCGCTATTGCCGTCGGGTTCGAAAATGATTTTTATGGTGAGGAGGTCGGCGCCTACGTGCAACCCCTGGAAGGAGCTTCTCTATCCGCGGAGGAAGTGCTTGCGTATTGCCATGCGCTATTGCCATTTGCGAAAGCACCAAAGGCCGTAATTTTTGGCAACGAGATCCCTGTGACGAGTACCGGCAAATATCAGCGTAATAAATGTAAGCCGCTTTTTCGGGAATGGAAAGCCGTGCAATTCCGAAAACTTTGACTTACTCTTCCACCCCGAAGACGCCTAAATCGCTTTCGTATTCGCGGTTGGAACGGACGAGGACATGAAGCAATAAATCGCTATTGGTCGTGCGGCCATCTTCGAATTCAAGCCGCATATACCGGTTCAGCCATTCGTGAAGGCTGGATACTTCGCCGAGATCGAGCTGGCGAATGTCTCGAGACGAAATTGTTTTCGACAGGGGAGTCGCTATCATGTGCTTTGGGTGTTGTAATGTCCTCGAAATCGACGTGCTTCTAACATTTTCTGTTCAAAATCATTCGGCAGGGTCCTGAAAACAAGCATTCGCGGTCTGCACTTTTCTCGATTAATTAATTGTTATAGTACAAAATGTTCGGTGTTAAACGATTGTATGCCGTCATATTTGAGGCATGTTGCTTCACCTTGGGTGGTAATTTGGCGGAGGTATTTCTTTGAACATTATTAATCTTATTCCTTTATGAAGTCCCCCCTTCTTCGCGCGATCGAGGTTTCCTCGATGGCCTGGCTTCTTCTTTCCGCTTGTTTTCCTAACCCGGCTTCTGCCCAATGGCATGCCGATTCGACCCGTAATACCCCTGTTTGCACGGCCACCGGGCAACAGGATATGCCCAAAGGCTGCTCCGACGGTGCCGATGGCGCTATTATCACCTGGGAAGACGCTCGTAGCAGCACGTACCAGGTTTATGCGCAGCATCTCGATGCCAGCGGGAAAGCGACGTGGACTGCGAACGGCGTAAAATTAGCAACGCCCGCGAATGGTATCTTCGCTCAAACGATGCCGATTATCACAACCGATGACAGCGGAGGCGCCTATATCGTTTGGCAGGATGGCCGGTTCTCTACTGCCTTCGGAAGCTGCATTTTCGCGCAGCACATTCGCGCAAACGGCACGTTAGCCTATCCCGATAGCGCACTGCCGGTTGCCATCGGTGTCAATGGCTGTGCAAATCCCACTCTCTGCGACGATGCCCGTGGCGGCGCGTATGTCGCATGGGAAGATAACCGCTCTTCGTTTATTGCGAGCCGGCCGGACATTTGGATGAACCGCTTGTGGCCCGGTGGTATTAAATTTGGACTGACAATCACAGGGACGAAGGGCGTGATTAAGAAAGTGAATATTGGGTCTTTTGGTCATCCTAAATATTTAACCTTCCTCTATGATACAAGCACCACGTTCCCGCCATACTTGACCAACCAGTACCTTGATATTCCTGGAGAAGGATCGTTTTTGATTTCAAGCGCTCGAGGCGATACGCTCGAACTAAAGAATTATCCCGCTTTAGGAACTTATCCATATTCGGTCCGAGGGTTAATGGGCTGGGTCGTCGATACCTTCCAAAATAAGCAGACCGGTCCTTCTGTCGTGAGCGATGGTACGGGAGGGTGTTATCTTGCATGGACAAGCAATGCAACCAGCCCCAATGGGATTTATGCGACGCGAATCGACAGCACAGGAACGGCCCTTTGGGACCCGGCACCCAATCCGGGATTTCTAATCTACAAAAGTACTAACGTCTTCAATCCCTCGAAGAATGTTTGGCTAAACCGTGATGGCAATGAGTTACTGCTGGCGTGGGAAGTAACGAATTCCCAGAATAGCAGCCAGGAAGTTTATGCCCAGCGGATGCGCAACAGCTCCCTTTACGATACCGCCTTCGAATGGGGGAGTGCGGTCGATGTATCCAGCGACCAAATTGATGATCAGATGAACCCGCGTATCTACGGTGACGATAGCGCGGTCCTTGGCACGCGCGGGGCTCTCGTACCCTTTCTCGATGCCGAACCGGGCGCCTCCGACGATCTGGACCTTGCTATGGTCCGCGTGCGAGGCGATGGGGGCAGTTTATTGCCACCCGCCGGAAATGGATTTTGGTTCTTCGATCAAAAACCACACATCCAAAATGGAATGCGGACCGTGAAAATTACGGACCCCACGGATGCCGGGACCCACACGGGAATTCTTGCGGTCTGGAACGATGCATGGGATGGGGTCGATACGATGGTCTACGCGCAACGGCTCGACCGTGTGGGCCGAAGGTATTTCCCCGCAATGGGAACTTCCAGCCGATGGGGGCTGGCAATATCGGGGGATTCCACTCCAACGCGCCGGTGGACCGCGAAACAAGTCTCCCTTGTGCCGAGGGATGGTGGCGGCATTGCCGTCTGGACCGATTTTCGAAATGGTAATGCCGATATCTACGCGCAACTTATCCTCGGAGATGGCACCGCAAGCATTCCTACCGATTTAGTTCCTCCCGTCGATTCGGAGATTTCGCGTTCGGGAAGCTTCGATGGAAGTGTCTGCAATACGCGCTGTACCGATGTTCTCGCGGTCGATACCGGTTCGCTTGCGAGTGGAATCAATTCCATTACGGCCGGGACGATGACAAATATGAAACTCACGGTGCCCACCTTTACCCCGGGAAGTGACGCGGCCCCGTTCAATGTGTGTGTAATCGACACGATGCTCAATGGCTCGGCCACGGTAATGGTAAGTGATGTCGACCTTAACAAAAAGACCGAAACATTTACCTATTGCACCATTCCGGATACACTTGCACCCGCTATAACATGGGATTCGGGTTCCGGCAGCAACTGGCTCACATTACACTTCCGGGACAACCGGCCATGGGATCGAGGATTGGATTCCGTTCTGCTTGCGAGCAGTTCGAATGTAACATTTACACCGGCTCTAACGACGCTCAAGAAGGGCCTGAAGGCCTTCGATGTAATTGTCACGCAGACCAATCCCACGCTGCCTTCGAATTTTTTTATTCAAGCTGTCGACACTACCGGCAATATCACGCAACGTTATTCCTTCGATAAACCACTTGCAGGGGTCGCGCCAAGTTCGACTGAACCGGTATCCATCACGATTTTTCCGAATCCTGTCAGTGGCGCGACGCTCGTCACGCTTGAGGGCGCGCCGTCCGCGGAGGTATCCGTATTCGATGTCCTTGGCCGTGAGGTAGATCGATTCCACCTGGCTAATTCCTATGAATGGCGACCCAACGCCCTCCCGCCCGGGACCTATTACATGCGCGTCAGCGTCGGCGATATCATCGTAAATAAGAGCATCATTCGAGAATAGCCCTGCGAGCGGGGGCTTAATAGGCCTTCGCCCAGACTACCTCGTGCTTCGCGGACATGCCACATACGATACAGTGGCCGGGTACGGTCGAGCTCTGGAATTCCGGAAATGGAATGACGCGAATCGTTGCTTTCGTCTCTTCTTTTACTTTTCCCTCGCATTCCGAGGAGCCGCACCAGCCGGCATAAATAAATCCAGCATCGCGGTCGATGAGCTTTACCATCTCGGTATAGTCACTCACTCCGCGTACGCTGTTCGCTTCACGGCGCGCGAGGGCATTTTGTAAAAGCTGGGTTTGCAATTTCTCCAGCAATTGTGGAATACGCGAAGAAAGCTCCGTTCGATTTACAAAAAGTTTTTGCTTCCTTCCCGGCTTCGGTGGCTCTTCACTATCCAAAAGGACGCGAGGGACGACAACAACAGAATTATTTTGCACGTCCTTCGGCCCGATTTCCATCCGTAGCGGAATCCCCTTTAGCTCCCAGTCGAAAAATTTTGCACCGGGGCTAAGCGAATCGCGATCGTCGAGCTTTACACGAATGCCCGCAGCTTTCATTTGGCGAAAAACCTCATCCGCGGCTTCCATGACGGTGAGCTTTTCCGCATCGGTCTTAAAAATAGGAACGATGACCAGTTGCAAGGGGGCCACGCGAGGCGGCGTGACGAGGCCGTCATCGTCCGAGTGTGTCATGATGAGACCTCCGACCATCCGAGTCGAAACACCCCAGGATGTATTCCATGCGTATTCGAGACTTCCCGCGCGCGATTGGAATTGCAACTCGAAGGCGCGCGCGAAATTTTGCCCGAGGTTGTGGCTCGTGCCATTCTGAAGCGCTTTATTATCCTGCATAAGCGCCTCAGTGGAGTAAGTTCGTAGCGCGCCGGCGAACCGTTCGCTATCGGTCTTTAACCCAATGAGCACCGGCATGGCAAGATATTCCTCCATGAACACGCGATAGACGCCAAGCATTTTTAGTGCCTCTTCTTCGGCTTCCATTTCGGTCTCGTGCGCGGTGTGGCCTTCCTGCCATAGGAATTCCATTGTGCGAAGGAACAGACGCGTGCGCATTTCCCAGCGGACGACGTTCGCCCACTGGTTCATCAAAATAGGGAGATCGCGATAGGATTGCACCCACTTCGCGAACATGGAATAGATGATTGTCTCGGAAGTTGGACGAAGCACGAGCGGCTCATCCAGCGCTTTGCCGCCGCCAATCGTTACCACGGCAAGCTCCGGCGAAAATCCCTCCACATGCTCCGCTTCTTTCGTCATAAACGACTGCGGAATAAGGAGGGGAAAGTAAGCATTCTGATGCCCCGTCTCTTTGAACATCCGGTCGAGCGCCTGCTGCATCAGTTCCCAGATGCCGTACCCATTCGGACGAATGACCATGCAGCCGCGCACCGGCGAATGCTCCGCCAGCTCCGCGCGGGAGACGATCTCGTTATACCATGCGCTAAAATCTTCGCTACGTTTCGGGAGTTTGTCTTCGGCCATGGAAAGCTAACACCAAAATTAGGGAAACCGCGCCAAGACTTTCTTTATCCCACTTTTACTGGAAAGAAGGGCCAACGTTATTGTTCCGACAAAGGAATCGTACCGTTATCTGACAATAGAAACTTGGGACATCATCCCCATAGAAGGAATCCGTAGTAAGTACATCCCGGGCGGAATGTCACGAATATCTATCTCGGTTTTTTCGCCCTCAATAGCAAAGGTCTTGATATTGCGGCCAAGAATGTCAGTTATAGTTCCTTCCAATCGCTCGCTATTAGGGTCGATGATTGAAATAAATGTCGTTGCTGGGTTTGGCCAGATGATGAGGTGCTCTTGGGTCTGTTCTCTAACTGCATAGGTGGGTTGATAAGGAGGAGCATTTAATCCAATTTCTACCACGTCAATCGTAACCGTGTCGAGCATTCCATCCCTGACGCGTTGGCGCGGCCAATGTAACTGCGTCTGATTATCGTGCTTGTCATCGCCAGTGAAAGTCGTGGTAGCATACATCCAATCTCCAATGGCTGGGGTTACGATACGTGGAAGTGCACCGTTGGTCGGATCGATCGAAATCTGAAAGCGCGAATCGTCGAAGTATGGCTGAAAGAAAGTATAATTCTCGTTATCATCGTTGCCATAGACCGTCTTGAATGGCGAATCGTAATTGCCGAAGACAATGCCCGCCGGATGAATACCATGTTTTAATTCCGGAACATACGAAAAATACTCGGGGCAATAGACATTGACATAAGACCGCAAGTCCATCTCTCCCGTAGTGTCCGTAATCATCCCCGGCTGATCGGGAAGACGAAGATTAAAGCGAACGAGATCATCGTGCCATCGAAACCCGCCTCGATCATTTCCGGGGTTATCGCGTGCCAGGATTTCGATCGAAGCGGAATCGAACGGAGGGATGGAAAGCACATTGGATGGGGGCCAGAGCGGTAAAAACTCATAAGGCCAGTCGTGTTTTTCGCTGAAGTTGTACGCTTCCATTCTCAGTGCTGTTGTATTGTGGATGGTGATGAATTGAGGTGTTTGGCCAAGGAATGGAATAATCGTCGTATCCGGCGAGAAACTGAGCGTGTGCGTCGTGACATACACGGTGGACCCCACGATCGGCTTCCGCTCAGTAAAAGAAAACTGGCAATTCGAATACGTCCCCACGATCGTATCGTGCACGATATGTTGCGGCGAGCCAGAAAAAGAAATAGAGAAAAGATGGTTCGTGTCTGGTGTAATCGGATTTACATACGACACCCGAAAGCTGTCTGCAAATTCTCCGACCACTTTGAAAGAAGCGGAAAGAAGAGACTCGGATGGACTCCAAAACCCGAATCCAGATTGCCCGTGCACTAAATTTGCACCTGTGTCGAGCGTCGAAACGAGCGTGTCCCCTGCCTGCCCCCCGAACCGATTAATAAGCGTATCGCGATTTAAGATTCCATCGAATGGTGCACAGTTGCCTACCCCGACGAGATGGAAGTTAGCCTCCGAAAACCCTTTGTACTGGCCCTTTTCATCATAAATCGGTACGCTGACACCTCCAGCGGCGTAAAATGTATCGGGGCGTGGCCAACAAAAGAGGACATTGATTCGAACGTCGGGTGTATGAGTGTGCCCGGGAATAATGATTCCCTCGCGTCTAAACGCGTTCAGTCCTGTATCCGTAGGAAACCGCCAACCACCGATGACGGAATCGTAGGGACCCCAATTAAAGTTGTAAGGCTGTTTATAAAGACCGGCCACGAGACCAACGTTGATCGTATCCGGCGTATCGAGATTATTCGTGATATCGATTTCGCATGGCACCCACTGGCCTGAATCCGAATAAGGGATAAACACCTGGTTGACCGTGAAATCGGCCTCGACCATTTCACCGCCGGTCGGTGGGTACCAGCCTTTTACAATATGAGTGGAAGGCTGCGCACGGCTCGATTCGATTCCGAAATGGAAAAAAAGAAATATAAAAAGGGCTGCAAAAAGGGACTGACGCATCATTCATTCAGAATTAGATTAAATGCAATTTGTAAATAACTTTGAAATTTATTCGATGGTTCGAGTTTATAGCTGAACATGAAAAAGCGAACCCAGCCCATATGTTACCACGGCGACGACGATACCGACGATGGTCATCTCCAATCCGGAGCGCCACCAGGCACGCACGGTCACGATGCTCTTTGCCGCGCCGACTAAAAAATGCGCGAGCAGCGAAACGGCAAAACTCGTAATAACCGCTGTGATTCCAGTTAAGAAAAAGAACGGGATGAGCGGAATGAAGGCGCCCACGAGCGTGGAAAGACCGCCGGAGGCCAGCGAGCGAACGGGACTGGGGAAAGATTTTTCCGAAAGTCCGAGTTCTTCCGCGCCCATGACTTCCAGGAATTCTTCCGGACGCTCTGAAAGCTTTCGCGCCAGTTCATCCGCTTCTTCTTCGCTTAGTCCGCGCAGTTGATAAATAAGCGAAAGTTCCTCGCGTTCTTCTTCCGGATTTTCTTCCATTTCCTGCCGTTCGCGGTGCATCTCCCCTTCATAGACTTCACGCTGCGATTTCGCGGCAAGATAGGCGCTCGATCCCATCGAAACCGAACTTGCGATCATCCCGGCAAATCCGGAGAGTAAGACCAATTGCGTCGAAGCTCCGCCGGCCACATCTGTTGCGCCCGCGACGCCGCTCACGATTCCGAATACCGCGCCTAAGCCATCGTTGACGCCATAGATCGCATCCGCAAGCCAGGAACCGCTTCGCCGGTGCCATCGCTCGCGGCGGAACAACCCTTCGAGCTTTGCGCGATTTTCCCGATCGGGATGGTGCGTTTCACCGCTTCCATACATCGAGCGAATAACCTTTCCATGCACTTCTTCTTCTTTTCTTACCTCTTCGATCTCGCGAATAAGCTCCTCGTCCGTGACACCGGCGATCATTTTTGCATACCCTCGTTCCGCAGCATCTTCATCGGCTTCCATGCGCCGAAGGACGCTTTCGGTGTCGAGCGATTTTACGAGCATTCGTTTATACCGAAGCGAAATGCGCGAGGGCTCATCGGCTTTCACGCCCAAATCTTCGAGCCGTTTTTTCCAGCGCGCCGCGTGCTTTTCCTCCTGTGCGACAAGCTTGTAGAGCACCGACTTCTTTTTTTCATCGCGCTCACGCTCGGCGAGCGCGCGGTACTGCTCGGCCGCTTCGCGCTCGGCGCGATAATTCTCTCGCAAGACTTTGATGGTATAAGTAGTGCTCATTATTCTTTTACAAACGGCAAAGCCATACGAGCGCCGGAGGCTTCAGTGATGATGCACTCATAAATTCCGGATGGAATATTTTGAACATCGATAATGGACTCATCAGACAATGTTTCGAAGCTTTTAACCTCACGACCCATTAAATCTTCGATCATAATGGTGATTCGGGATGCGTTATTTCTGTGAACCGTGAGTGTATTGATTGCGGGATTAGGAAAAATTGAGAATCCGAGTGCATTAGAAATGATGGAGGAGACTTCTTCCGATGTGAATCCCAATCGATATTCCGGAGTGACGCGCGTAAGACCCTGTTTATTGATCGCCTGAATGTGATAGCTGTTTGCCAATCCTTCAACTCCTCCGCCGAACGCATCGGTATAATGATGCGGGCTGCTTTCAAGCAGAGTATCGACATCTACCGTCGTTCCAAATCGGGCCGAAAGAATAACAGCTACAATTGAATCCGTTGGATCGTAGGGATCGGGGAATACATCCGCGGCAAGTTCTACGGGATAAGGATAATCCTGCCAAATGGTTGCCGAGTCGAGCGGTGTATGCACAATCATCGGACCCGCGCTCCAGGTATAATCGGCGAAGGGGGTGAGGAACGAGTAATCGTTCGCCCAGGTGGTGTACATCATGCCTCGTATATTCGGAATGGTATCCATCGCAAGCCGCCACGAGCGAATATTATTCGTATTTGGAACATCGTAATAGGGGCTGGTGATTTGCGAAAATCCGAGCTTTGAAAAGAAATGGAGGCTTTGCGACATATTGCCACCATTCCAATTTACGATCGTAATATCGTTTGGAATTAAATTCCAATCGCCGGAAAGATCGCCGTTGACGAGATAATAATTATTGTGCGCGTTGTGAAGCGGATCGAACATATCGCTCCAATCGAAGACTTCCGCGCCGGGATGGACTTCGTGCATGATCGAATCGCATTTTCGCACGTTATCCGCAAGCAGTTGCGCCGGCGAAAGCTTGCGGCTTTGACACGCCGAATCCCAATTCATCTCGCGGATTTCATCGTGGCTCATAAAATATTTGTTGGAATGGTATTGAGCATCGACCAGGGACAATTGATCGTGCAAAATAGGGTAGAGCGTGTCTTCCGAAACGCAGACCATCGTCGAGCCATCGCCGGTCGGATCGTTAATAACGGGATTCGGACGAATAAAATGGATTTGCACCGTGTCGCCGTTCTTAATTTCACTTCCCGGCATCACTTGGAATCCCGGAGAAGGATGCCAGGGATACGACCCCTGATTTTTTTCCATCACGCTATCGACGAGCATTGCATAATCGCGGCCTTCAACATAATTTGCGGATTTGCCGGCTTTCGTGACGGTTGGCAAATCTGATGTGCGACGAAGCAAATTCGTCATGCCAGCATCTTCGATTTGGAAATCGTCCATCCAGATTGTTCCGGCCTGCCCGCTCCAAACGCCGCAGTATACATACATGGAATCGTAGCCGAGCGTATTAAACACAACGTTCGCCTGTTGCCAGCCATTGCTGGTGCTCGGGACTCCGAACTGCGTGTATGTAAGCCCACGCGAATCGCCGCCATGAAAACCGATCGCGGCTAAATTAAACTCGCCCTGAAATCCCTGCGTCTTGTACCAGGCTGAAAGATGATACCCTTCGTGTGGGTTGCATGTCAGGAGTTTGATAAAACGTCCGTTTGGCGTGGTGTCCGAAAAATTCGTTGCGCGTGCGCTCAAGTGGCCTTCGTGGACCGTCGTGCTGTCGACAAAAATAGTTGGGTCGTACCAATTCCATCCGGGGAACGTGCCAATCGAGGCATTCTCGAAATTGCCATGCGGAAGCGTTACGCTCGTGTTGCCCAGGAGGCGCCCGGTATCGGATTCGATATAATAATTACATGCCGTCGGAATGCCTTCGGCGAGATCGGGATCGTGAAACAAAATTCCTTGCGACCACCCGATCGGGAAAAGTCCAGGAATAAGTTCCACGTTAGCGCGATACGAATTGGTCTGCAACGTATCGACATTGTAAAAATAAGGAGGATAGGAATTCTCGAACACGCTATAGATACTATTTTTGAAGTCGTTTTGCTGAAGGCCGTTCAGTTTATGTGCGGCCATGGAATCTTCGATGGCTGCGAGGTCCGTGATTTGACTTTGAACGAGTAAATTATGCGTGGAAAAAACCCATCGAATGGGATAGTCGGGCCAATCATTGATGTGGATAAGGGGCAAGGAATCTCCTCTGAGAAGCTGCACGAATGTGGAAATGCTATTGAACGTCCCGTTAGAATCGCTTCCGGCAAGGAGGATACCGTCGGAAGAAACATCCAGAACGTATCCTTCAGATGGCGGGATCGTTTCTCCGGGCGCAAGCGAGGCATCGAGCACGGAATCGAAGGCGGGATAGTTTCCTGGTTCGCCTAAATAAATCGCATTGGCAAATCCATGCGCAAAATTCCCACGTAACGGCGCAAGGGTATACCCGAGTGTTTTCAGTAGCATGCGTTCCAAATAATCGAGCGCTGGAACGGAAACCTTGTTCGAAATAAGAATGGGGGTGGATCGTGATATCGTCACTGTTCCCGCCGAACGAAGATAGGATATTTTGGGCCTGGGATGAAGTCCGATCAGTTGATCGAGCGATTGTGCATAGCATGCACCAGCCACAATGCTCGCGGAACTTAGAAACAGTAGAACAGCAACGGCGATGAATTTCATATTAGGGAGAACAACTTTTATAAATGATTGAACTCACACAAAAATAAATGGTTTCTATTGCCCGCTGTCAATTTTCACATATTTCTATTTGAAGTATATCTATCTTTTTCGGCTTCTTTTCTTCGCCCTTGCGATTTCGGCCGCATCGCCCACGATGTGCGTCCTGGCTCAAAAGCGGCATGCAAAGCCGAAGCACGAGCCATCCGTTGCAGTAGCTTCTCCCGTGGCCGCTCGAACGCCGCTGGTTGCAATTCCAGCCCAGCTCCCCGATCAGGATTCTGCGGACGACCGGCCCTGCTTCACACTCGATGGCCGCACGATGTACTTTGGCTCTCGCCGCTTTTCAAAAGATCCCTGGCGCGCAACCGATCCCAATCCGCATTGGAAATGGGATAGCGATCTATGGTCGCGGATCCTGACCGATAGCGGCTGGTCTTCGCCGATTAATCTCGGCCCCCCGATCAATAATGCAGCGGGTCAGCTCAATCCGACTATTTCGCCGCGCGGGGATGAGCTGTATTATGTCACGGGAAATGGCGCGATCCTATGGAAGGCCCATCTCGTCAAGGGAAAATTTCAACAGCCGGAACCGGTCCCAGGCCTTCTAAATAATATTTATTCTTCAAAGCAAATGGCCGAGGGACATTTCGACGATTCCATCCGGACGGTCATTGCGCGGGAAATGGCACCCGACTCCGATCTTCAAGTTCGAGCGCCTGACGCGTGGGACTTACATTACCGCGAACTCCTCGTCGAGCATCTCAAGACGCAAATGGCGGTGGATTTTTTCGAGGGATTGATCCGCTGCGAATCTTCCATTTCCCCGGATGGCAAGGCGGCGATCATCAGCGAGAATTTCGGCAAGCGAGGTGCGTATGGGATGGATGGAGAGGGCGGCGAGGACCTTTGGCTGGTAAGAATAAGCCCGAACGGACGTTGGGATTCGGTCTTCCGAATGGACCGCGTTAATTCGCAATATGACGAAACCTATCCCTTTATCGCCGCGGATGGCCGCACCCTCTACTTCACTTCCAACCGTCCCTGCCCGACCTGCGTGGCTGGCACGAGTGGGGCGCAAGACCTCTATCGCACCGAATGGACGGGGACAGGGTGGTCTACCCCCACCCCCCTGGGGCCGCCCTTCAATTCTTCCGCGGACGATTACGGTTTTTCTATTGGGCCCGATGGCAAGACCGCCTATTTCGTCAGCAATCGGGATGGCAAATCGCGGCTCTATCAGGTAAGTTTTCGTCCGGAGGATACCGCGATTGCGCCGAAGCCGGTCGTCATTCTGCAAGGGCATGTGACCGATGCCACTACGCATAAGCCACTGGCCGCCGAAATTTTTGTCGACGATCTTACCGCGAATAAGACCGCTTTCAGCGTCTATAGCGATAGCGTTTCCGGAGACTATGCGCTCGCTGCCGAGCGTGGACATCGTTTTGGAATACAGGCTATCGCCACGGGACATTTACCAAACTCCGAGCGATTTACCGTTCCGGCGGACGAACCGTTCGACCAAACAAAACTCGATCTGGCGCTCGAACCGATCGCTCTCGGAGCCTCGATGGAATTCAAAAATGTATATTTCGATTTTGATAAAGCGGATTTATTGCCCGAAAGTAAGCTCGAACTCGATCGGGTGGCATTGTTTCTCCGGAAATCCACCAATATCACGCTGGAAATCGGCGGACATACCGACGATGTCGGTTCCATTGCCGCGAATCAAAAGCTTTCGGAAGAGCGGGCGAATGCAGTCAGGGATTATCTGACGGGACGTGGAGTTATGAGCGCGCGGTTGAAGGCCGTCGGCTATGGCAAATCGAAGCCGCTCGTAAAGGGAACCTCTGAAATGGCTCGCGCGCAAAACCGGAGGGTCGAGATGACGATCACGAGCGAATCGGATTAAATGTTAGCACACCGAACAATTCGCGGTATCTCGCTTGCATTCGAATGGGTCTCCGCAGGAGATGAACTCATCGTATTCCTCCATGGCGTCGGCGCGGACCGCACGGCGTGGGAACCTCAGATAAAATTTTTCAGCCAACTCGGATATTCCGTCGCCGCGGTCGACCTGCGGGGCACGGGGGATTCCCAAGCGCGCGACGAGAATGGTTTTGCGCTGCCCATCACGATTGCCGATTTCGCCGCCGATATGCACGAACTCATTCTCGATCTCGGTTTCGAGCGCGCGCATTGGGTCGGCAATTCCATGGGCGGCGTGATTATCCTGGAAGCATTTCGCCAGCAACGCTCTACGATTGCGAAATGCGTCCTCGCAAACACGTTCGCAAAATATCCCGATGCGCATCTGATTCTCCCCCGCCCCGCGCAGGCGCTGAAGACAAAATCGCTCGCCAAATTTGCCCAAGAGCGCATTCCCTTCGCGCACCGCCCCGATATTTCGCCCGATATTTTGCAAGACAGCATCCATGCCATGGCGGCGAAAGATGTCGAGACCTATCTGCTTAGTTGGCGTGAAACCTGGAGCCACGATTACCGCGATCTGTTGCCCGGAGTGAAAATCCCGGCGCTTGTTGTCACCGGCTCGTTAGACAAGATCACTCCACCCGCGCTCGGTCTTGAAATTTCCTCGCTCCTTCCCGGCGCGCAGTATCATCAAATAGAGAATGCCAGCCATCTTTCGAATCTCGACCAGCCGGAGGAATTTAATAGGATCGTGTGGGAATTTTTATCGCGATGAAGCTCCCTTCCCTCGCCGATCTTTCCGCCCTCCTCTCGAAAGAAGAGCAAGCGTCGCTCGCGGAAGAAGCCGCAACTACTCAGGCCAAACGCAAACTCGGCGAAGGACAAGACGTTCGCGTTTTTCTCGATAAAAAAGCGCGGCGCGGCAAAGCAGTGACGGTTATCTCGGGGCTGCGGCTTTCGACGGAGATGCGGGACAAACTTGCAAAGACGCTCAAACAGAAATTCAGCGCCGGCGGGACCGCCGAGAACGATACGATTGAATTGCAGGGAGATCATGTTGCACGGGTCGTGGAATATCTAAAAGAGAATGGCTTCACCGTCCGAAAGTAATGTTTAGGAATTTACCACCGCTGTGCAAGGGTATTATCGTGGCGCTCGCGGCTTCGATGTTGCTTTCGCTGCTTGTGCCGACGATTATGGTTTCGGTGCTGCCACTGTTTCCTCCGCTTCTTTTTCGGGGACAAATTTGGCGGATCTTTACGTATCCCTTTTTCATGCTCGCTTCGATGCGCAGCTTGATCGGGAGCATTTTTACGCTATTGTGGGCTGGTATTATTATCGCGATGTTTGGCGGCGAACTCGAGACGATCCTTCACACGAATCGTCTAACGATCGCGCTCGGCGGCGCGGTGATTGTTGGCGGGATTCTTTTTTCGCTCCTGAATTCCGGCGGCGCGCTCGCGGGACCAGGCATTATCACCATGTTTATGCTCGGCGGATTTTCGTATATGTGGCCCAAGCGCGAGATTTCCATCCTCGGATTATTTTGGGTGAAGGCATGGGTGATCGCGCTCGCGATCTATATACTTTCAATTATTCCAATGAATGGAATGCAACTCGATACTAGCGCATCCAATCTTTTTGGCCCAACATTCGGAGCGCTTGCCGCTATCGTTTATTTTCATATTATGTTTCGGCAGTATCGCTTTGGCCGGGCGATGCTCGATAAATCCGAAGCGATCTTCAAACGTAATCGCGGGAAGATGCAGAGCGCGAGCGACCCAAAGTCTATCGAAGCCCGTATCGATTCGATACTCGATAAAATTGCGAGCACGGGAATGCAAAGCCTTTCGAAAGAGGAAAGGGAATTTTTGCTGCGTAATAGCAAATAAGCCTGAACCTTGATTTCAGGAGATTGTTGAGATTACGAAGATATATTAATCCGCCTAATCCCCTTAATCTGCGAAACCCCGGTTCTGGCTTCTTATGACGTTTCAACGCGCGCTCGTCTGGAGTATCTTTTGGATCGGTCTATCGATGCTCGTTGCGCTTGGGATCTATGCCTTTGCGGGTATTGCACCGGCGGAAGCATTCCTGACTGGCTACGCGCTCGAAAAAGCGCTCTCGGTCGATAATCTCTTTGTCTTCCTAATGCTCTTCACCTACTTTGGAGTGAAGCGAGAGGCACAGCGGCGCGCCCTGAATTTTGGATTGATCGGGGTGTTGGTGTTGCGCGGCGTTCTCATTTTTGCCGGCATTGCGCTTCTTCGACAATTCGAGTGGATACTATATCTGCTGGGAGCCGTCGTGATTTATACGGGGTTTGTTATGGTCCGTGGCGGGGAAAAGGAGTTCGATCCAGAAAAAAGCCGGACAGTCCGGCTGGTCTCTCGATTCGTAACGGTTTCGCATACGTATCACGGCAGCCGGTTTTTTATTCGTGAAGCCGGACGAAAGATTGCGACGCCACTGTTCCTTGTCGTCTGCGTCATCGAAGTGATGGATGTGCTGTTTGCGGTCGATAGCCTTCCGGCGATCTTTGCCGTGACGCGCGATCCGTTTATCATTTATTCCTCGAATATTCTCGCCGTATTGGGACTTCGCTCACTCTATTTCCTGCTCGAGCGTATGCACGATGCATTTCGATTTGTCAAGCAGGGCGTCGGCTTAATCTTATGGTTCATCGGTGTGAAGATGATTCTGCCAGCCTTTTGGCCCGCGGCGATTATCGACAACACCGTGGCGCTCGCCGTGGTGATTGCCGTGCTGCTCGCGGCAATTGTTCTTTCCGTGACCGTAAAGAGGGCAAAAACGAATGGCGCGTAGCGGGAAGTGGAGCGATAGGACGACTCGGCATTTCTCGAAGGGCATGACCCTCACGCTTCTTATTTGCGCGCTGATTTTTTCCTGCACGATCACCTATCCTTTCAATAACGATAACGCACTGTATGCGTACATGGCGGACCTTGCGCTGAAAGGCCATCTTCCGTATCTCGGATCGTGGGATCAGAACTTTCCGGGAATTATTGTCGTCCACGCCGCGCAAATTCTCGTGAGTGGCCACTCGCAGCTAGCGTTTCACTGCTTCGATCTCGTGTTGCAGCTTATCGGAAGTGTACTGCTCCTCCTGGTCGGTACGCGGCTCTACGATGCGCGCGCGGGAATACTCGCCGCAATCCTTGCGAGCCTTTATTATGTGCAGCAAGGCCTCTGGATGTCCGGCGAGCGCGATACGTATGTTTCGATCCTTCTTCTCGCGGCATTTTATTTTGCGCTCGATCGAAAAAGGCCGTCTATTGCCGGATTGCTTTGCGGCATGGCGTTCCTGTTTCGGCCCACCTATGCAACCTATGCTTTGATTTTTTTCGCGTGGTTCTCTTTTGCTACGGTAGCGGCGCGGTTCCAGCGCGCACCTGCTCAACGCGAGGAAGGCGAGGGGACCTCGCCACCACAACTTGTCGCATTTTCTGTTGGCGTTTTGATCCCGCTCGTTTCTTTCGTCGTGTTGTATACGGTCATCGGCGGCCTGAAAGATTTTTGGGACGCCACGATTCTTTTTAATCTCAAAATCTACGGCGGTACGGGAGCATCGTTTAGCCTGTGGGAACCGGTGCGGTTTTATTCGATCGCGGTTGTTGCGGCGGTGTTCGGAGTGGCGTATTTGTGGAAACGCGAACGGACCGCGCTGTACTTATGGGCCGCGCTCTTTATGGCTAGTGTGCTTTCCCTTCTTATGCTCTATCGCCATAGCGTGTATCATTACCATCCAGCCATGACGCTGCTCCTCCTTCTTTCCGCTATCGGGTGGATTCGAGTAGCCGATGTTATTGCTCGGAAGTGGAGTTTCGCGCGCTTTGTTCTGCCCGCGCTCGTGATCTTCTATTTTATGTTCACAATGTTTCGGGGAAATACGATTCAACATGTCTTACTCGACATTGCGAAGGGTAATATTCATTCGCTCCAGGAATCTTACGAACACTATGAGCCTTCCCCGGAATTCGGTGTTTCCGTTCAAACGCAAGTTGGTGACTATTTGAAGAATCATACGAAGGCGAATGACACCGTCCAAATGTTCGGGCCGTATAGTTACCCGCAATATTGCGCGGGGCTGCTAACTGCAAGCCGGTTTCAAACGCTTCATGCTATTACGATGCGCGGAGCCGGCGATACCTTACAGCCGTTCCAAAAAGAGTGGCGCTCGGAATACATGCGCGATATGCGGCGCGCGAAACCACGTTATTTCATTGTTTGCGACGCGCCGGAGGCATTTCGGCAATATTATGGCGGCCGGCTCGGCCACGAAATCCTCCGCAACGATTTTCAGGAATTAGGAAATTGGCTCGATTCCACTTATTATCCTGAAACGAAGATCGGCGCTTTTACTTTATATACAAAACGCTGATACCTGCCCCGTGACCATTATGCCACGTTCCATTTCCGTCGTCATGCCGATATACAACGAGGAAGCTCTCTTGGGAGAACTCTTCGAGCGGATGACGCGCGTCTTCGATGCGGTGGAGCGGGAATTCGCGCTGAGCTGCGAATGGGTGCTCGTCAACGACGGCTCGCGCGACCGTTCGCTCGAGATGCTCTCGGACTTTGCAGCCTCGGACGTTCGGCTTGCGGTGCTCGATCTCTCGCGAAATTTTGGACATCAGCCGGCCATTCAAGCCGGTATCGAATACGCATCGGGCGATGCCGTTATTATTATGGACGGCGATTTGCAGGATCCCCCCGAATTGATTCCCGAACTCCTTCGCTCCTGGATGGAAGGAAATAGAGTCGTTGTGGCTCAACGCCGCTCCCGCGCGGAGCAAGGCGTGAAAGGGATGCTGTTTGCGCTTTTCCATGCGATGCTTGCCCGCATGAGCGACCTGAAAATGGAAACCGGGAGCGGCGTCTTCGGCCTGATGGACCGGCGCGCGGTGAACGATTTGTTGCAGCTCCGCGAGCGCAATCGGTTCCTGCCCGGTTTGCGAACGTGGGTCGGGTACGAGCAGGCACACGTTCTTTACGATCGCGAGGAACGCGCGGCCGGAAAGCCGAAGCAGAGCTTTTCGCGGCTCGTTCGGTATGGCTTCGATGCCATTTTTAGCTTTAGTTTCAAGCCTCTGCGTGCCATTTGGACCCTTGGTTTCATTGTTAGCTTCTTTTCCTTTTTCTATGCGCTGTATTTGATCCTGATGCGCATTCTCCATATTAATGTCGTTGCCGGGTTTACGACTCCAACGGTTGCGATTCTCCTGCTCGGCGGCGTTCAACTTATCTCCATCGGAATTTTAGGAGAATATCTCGGGCGCATTTACGACGAGGTCAAGCAGCGCCCGCATTATGTGATTAATAAAATTATTCGGAGTTCGGAGGGGCAGCGGGTATCCTCGGGTATCGGATATCGGATGCCGGGCTTGGAAAATCCAGTTTCCAGCAGTAGTCCTGTTTCTGAATCGGTCGCTGGTTCGAATATCCAGGAAGTTGCAAATGGCCATTCTCCGGCACCCGAAATCCGATACCCCCTACCCGGCCCCCATGCAGATTGAAGAATACGACGCGCTCGAAATAGTGGAGCGCGAGCATTGGTTTTATAAAGGCAAACGTTTGCTCGTGCGGCATTGGATCGAGCGTGCCACGGAGCTTTCGGCCGGCGATCGCATCGTCGATTGTGGAGCGGGAACGGGCGAATTGGTCCGTGAACTTCGCGGCATGTTCGAGCATCGGCATATCGCCGTGATCGGGATCGAATATTCCGAAGAAGCGCGGCGGCTTGCGCTGGAGCGGAAGGGTACTTCCCTGCTTTCCGGTTCCATCCTCGATCTCCCGCTGAACGATGAATCGAGCAAAGTAACCATCGCGCTCGATGTGCTCGAACATGTGGAGGATGACCATCTCGCGTTTTCAGAAATGCTTCGTATCACGGAGCCAGGTGGCATTCTTATCATTAACGTGCCGGCTTTTATGAGCCTGTGGAGCGATTGGGACGTCTCGCTCGGCCACTTTCGGCGCTATTCCAAAGCAATGCTCCGGGAAGTATTGATGCCGCATCGAATGGAGTGTGACGTGCTTCACTTCGAATATGCGAATGCCTTTGCGTTCCTTCCGATCCTTACGATTCGAAAACTCTCGCGGCTGCTCCGGCTCCAATCGCGATTCGAAGACCGCATTCCCTCCTCTCGTGCAAATACACTGTTGCTAAACCTCTTCGTCGCGCCGAGCAAGGCCTCCTGGTTTCATCCGCCGTTCGGTTCCTCGCTCTTTTGCGTGCTTAAAAAACGATGACGCTCGAACGGACCACCCGCTGGCTGGCGATTGCGTTGGGCGCGGCGTTTATCGCGCTTGTGCTGGTGCTTTCCATTTTGCGACTTGCATATCCTTACGAGATCGAGTGGATGGAGGGTGCCATGGTCGACCATGTCGTTCGGATACTCACCGGTAAGCCGATTTATACCGCGCCCTCGATCGACTTTGTTGCCTGGCTCTACCCGCCGCTCTATTATTATGCCGTCGCGGCGGTGATGAAGCTTACCGGCATCGGTTTTTTCGCGGGACGAATGGTCTCGTTTGTTTCCACTCTGCTCTCTGCGCTGGCGCTCGGCTGGATGGTGCATCGCATCTGTGCAAATCGCCTGTTCGCGTTTCTCACGATAGCGCTTTATTTTGCAACGTATCATGCGACCGGCTTTTACTTTGACATTGTCCGCAACGATTCGTTTTTTACATTTCTTATCATTGCCTCCGCCGTACCGGCATTTTTTAAGAGCCGCGGCGCGCCCTACCTAAGTGGCATTCTGCTTGCCCTCGCTTTCCTTACCAAGCAGCAGGCGGTGTTTTTTCTTCCTCCGCTCGCGATCTTCTTTTGGCTGCGAAATCGAAACGAGGGAATGGCGTTTGTGGCAAGCGCAATAATCCCGAGCCTTCTGTTCGTCCTTCTGCTCAACATGGTCACGCAGGGATGGTCCAGTTATTATATCTTCAAAATTCCGAGCGCGAAGCGCGCGGATTTTTCCGTGATACGCATGTTCAATGTGTTTCCCGATTATGCGCTGGGGCCATTTGCCATCTCATTTCTCGCGCTGATAATACTCCTCCTCCTAAAGGGGAATAGCGCACAGTCCCCCCGCACGAACAGGGGAGGGAGGTGGCTCGGATTCTGGGCAAGCACCACGGGACTTCTCACTCTGATGGCGCTCGGCGCGCTGGTGGCCGGCGCATTCAGCCTCGGTAACGAGGGCGGCTATCGGAATGTGATGATGCCATTTGCGGCGCTCGTGCTTCCGCTTTTGCCGATTGCTCTGGACGAAGTAAAAATTGCTCGGCCTGAATTCGCTCGCTATGTTTATCTTGCGTTCCTATTCCAATTCGTAGCGCTCTATTTCAATCCGCTCTCCGAAAAAATGCTGATTGCGAGCGCGCGCCAGCGGCGCGGAGCGGAAGAATTTATTCGCACGCTGAGGGCGATGCCGGGGGACGTGTTCATTCCGTATCATGGATTTATTTCTTCCCAAGCGGGAAAGGCGACGCATGCCCAAATCCTTGCCGCGCTCGATGTGCTCCACATGCACGACACCACAGCCGCGCGGATCGAAGGCGAGTTCGACAGCAGCTATGTGCAACACCGGTTCAGTGCCATTGTTATGGAAGAAAGTCCTGCGTTCCGAGTCGATTCCATTGCGCATTACACGCTCGCGGGACGGATGCTCTCGGAGCCGAACATCAATCTTTCCCGCGTGGCCGATGGCGCGACCCGGCCAGAATTTGTGTTTGTGCCGAAGTAGATTATTTCGTTGCTAAAATCGTAGCCATCAGGCCAAGAATCGCAACTTAATGGATTTCATTGGCCTTCTAGTCTAATCTGCGTTTACTTCGGATTCAAATTGAACAAATAGGCGAAGCCGACCTGGAGGCCGGCGATGGGACCGTTGTTCTTCGAATCATCGGAGGCGCCGCTCACGGAATTGCTGGTGATCTTCGAAAAGGCATAAGAGCCTTCAATGATAAAGCGAAGTGTATTGCCCGTTTGGGACGTAACCACGGGGATTGTCGCGCCGAGACGTCCTTCGAGAAGGAAATTCATGCTGCTCGCGCCGATATTATCGTGAAAGCTTGAATAGATGCCGCCGCCGGTTGCGCTGCTTCCGACCGGAATCCCCAATCCCAGTCCGATCAAAAAATCGCCAATCGTAAACTCTGGACGGAGCGAAAAATAATTCAGCGTGTAATCGATGAAGTTGCTCGAATTGCTTTGATCGGAAAATTCCACACCGCGGCTATCGTAACAGGCAGCGAGCTGGACGCCGAAATTGGGACTGAGCGGGAAAATGCTGACGGCTCCCAGGCACCACGAAAACTGAGCACCCGTCTTAGTACCATCAGCCACGGAGCCTGCATTGATCGAGGCGCCCGGCATGAACATCGGCCCGAGCGTGACATTCCTCCAGGCATCGGCATTATCCTGCCCAAATGCGAGGGAGGTGCTACCAAAAACCATTAGAACGGCTACAAGAATAGGGAATTTTTTCATATCGATACAAGAAAAAGCGAGTAGTTAACGTATGTCCGATCAGGTCATTTTGCCATCATTGCAAAATGATCCATATGCAAAGATACTAAAAAAATCAGTGGAGCAAATCGAATTGATAGGAAATTCCTGCCTCGACGGTTGGGAGCGGCCCCTGGCCGGGCGCGGCGCGGCCAGAGAAATGACCAGTCGTGTCGAAGGCGGGCGATGTTCCGCTCAGGGTCTTCGAAAGCGGGTAACTGCCGCTTACGATTAGGTGCAATTCCGCGTTATCCCCTTCTAAAATCGGCACGGAAAACGCGGCGCGAATTTCCGTGAGCGATTGAAGATCGCTCGTTGGCACGTTCACATTGTTTTTGTACGGAGCGACGGGCGCATCCGGATTCCCGTTTGCGTCACGATGCTGAAATGCGGCAACATTCTCCGTTGCGCTCCCGCTCATCGGAAGATCGAAAGCGAGGCCGATCAGCAACCATAAAATCCGGACCGACGGCTGAAAGGCGATATAACCGAGGCTGAGATCGATGTTGTCGCTGCTGCCCGGATTCTCCAGGTAGAGATCCCGGGAATCGTACAGCGCGGAAAAATCGAATCCGATCCAGGGATTGATGGAAAAATCGATTGTACCTCCGATGGTGTACGCAAACTCCTGCGCGGAACCCCAGGGAACCCCGGTCGGAGTTTCCGGCAAATTTTCATTTTGCCGCGAAAATCCGCCGGTAAAGAAAGGGCCGAAGGTCACATCCTTAAAAATCAGGAACATGGAGGTGTCTCTCGGCCGCACAGCGGGCACATAGCCTTTCGACAACTGCGCCTGAATGATCATTGGATGGAGCAGCAAAAAGGCAAAGGAGAAAACTCCCATGCATACTTTGGCACGATCGAACCGCCGGTTCGTCCTTCGGAATGGCTTAAAAGTATTCGACATCGAATTGTGTAGTCTGTTCATCGAATGTTAACGTTCCCTCTTCGCCCTGGACGACGTTGCCCTCGAGCGAAAGATTTGATATGTGGATCGTAGCGGATGCCTGGCTCGTGGGCGATCCTTGGCTCGTGGGCGATCCTGTATCCTCCTCGGTCGCAAAACTCACGGTAACGAATTCGCCGCTCTGCGTGAGCAATCGAACCGGCGTTGTTGCAATGCGGCCAGTCATTCGTGCGACGATGGCGGCGCTCATGCAGCCGGTACCGCAGGCGAGCGTTTCGCCTTCCACGCCGCGCTCGAAGGTCCGAATGCGAAGATATTTTTCTTCGCCATCCTCGCGCACTTCGATGAAATTCGCGTTTGCTCCCACCGGCGCGAATTCCGGATGCCAGCGAAGCAGCGCGCCATACTGCGCAATCGGAAAATCTTCGATACTCGATTCACCGAATGGCTTTAACTCGTCGAAAAAAACAACGACGTGCTGCGACCCAAGATCGACAAAATGGGCAAGCACCGAGCGTCCCGCTTCGAAGGGTAACTTAAAATTCAGCCGAATGATTGAGGGATCTTGAAAAAACACGCGAACGTTGGCCTCGCTTAAACGGTCCGCTCGGTTGATTGCGCCTAAGACTTCGAATGCGGTCCGATCCGAGGTAACGTATCCAAATTTCCGGGCAGCCTGGACGGCACAGCGCGCGCCGTTGCCGCAGAGCATGCCGGTGGTGCCATCCGGATTATAAAAATCCATGCGGAAATCCGCGGCCTCATCGCCGGCCGATGCATCGCTGGCGATGTCCCCTGCCGGGAGAAGGGAAGTTGACGGTTGATTGATCAGAATCAGTCCATCGGCGCCAATACCGTTTTTATAATCGCAGGCTTTCTGAACGAGCGCGCGCATCTCCTCGCGGTTCAGCGAAAGCGGGTCTTCCCAGGTATTCATCACGACGAACGTATTGCCGGCCGCCGTGTAGCGCTGGAAGGAATGGGTCATACCATGAGAACACCGCCGGGGACAAAGCGAGTCCACGTAAAAAAGCCCCCTCCTAAAGAAGGAGAGAGCTTTTTACTAACGTTCTCTTTTTTCTGACCTCTACTTGCAGGTCTCAAGGACTCTCACAGCGATGCGCCGATTTTGTTTGCGGGCCGCTTCGAGTTGCTCGGCGCTGACGCCTTTGGTCACCACCTTTTTGCCCTTCTTCGTCTTCGTGACCTTTGATCCGGTCGGTTCGGGAATGAGCGGGCGCGATGAGCCGTAGCCTACGGTGCGGACGATCTTGTTCGAATCGACGCCCTGCTCGATGAGCCAGGCTTTCACGCGCGCGGCGCGCATATCGGAGAGTTCCTGATTGCGTTTCGGATCGCCTTCGCCGCTGGCGTGCCCCTCGATCTCGACTTTGAGGTCCTTACACTGGTCGACGAGCGCCTTGATCTTATTGAGATTATCGAGCGTGCCCGGCACCGTCATGTCGAAGTTATCGGTGTTGACGATAAAGAGAATACCCGGGAAATTCGTGACGGTATTGACCGGTGGCTTCGGTGGGCATCCATCGGGCGCGACGCCGGGAATAAGCGGGCACTTGTCGGCTTTATCGTTGATGCCATCCCCATCGGTGTCGGCCTTGAGCGGATCGGTATGGGTGCTATGGACTTCCTCGCCGTCGGTGAGTCCATCGCCATCCGTGTCGGCTTTGAGCGGATCGGTATGATAGACCTTCACCTCGTCCCCATCGTTGAGCCCATCGCCATCCGTATCGACTTTGAGAGGATCCGTGTGGAACTGGTTTACCTCTTGGCCGTCCGTGAGTCCATCGCCATCGGTATCGGCCTTCGCGGGATCCGTGTGATACTTGAGGATCTCATCGCCATCGCTCAAACCATCGCCATCGCTATCGACGTTGGTCGGGGAGGTATTGTATTTGTGAACTTCATCGCCATCGGTGAGACCATCGCCATCGGTGTCTTTATTGAGCGGTTCGGTATGGTAAAAATTGACTTCCTCGCCGTCCTTGAGGCCATCGCCGTCGGAATCGGCATTGAGCGGGTCGGTTTTATAGGTCTTTACTTCCGCGCCATCGTTCAATCCATCGCCATCGGAATCGGCATTGAGGGGATCGGTATGATAGGTAAAAATTTCCTCTTTGTCGTTAAGGCCGTCTCCGTCGGAATCGGCTTTCAGCGGGTCCGTATGATATTTCTTTACCTCATCGTAATCGGAGAGGCCATCGCCATCGGTATCGGGATTGTAGGGATCGGTATGATAAATATCGCGCTCTTCGGCATCGGTCAGGCCGTCATGGTCGGAATCGAGATTTCCGAAGATGTAATAGCTGAATCCGAGTCCGAATGTGGTGAAGACATCCTGGCTATGGCTGGCGTTCGGATTGGGATCGGAAAAATCATCGAGGTAATCGGTGCCGGTGAGATGAAGCAGCCCTTTACCGTTGAACGTGGCGTTATCGGTGATGTACATTTCGAAGCCGAGCCCGACCACCCCTCCGGTGACATTCTTGCTATAGACTCCGGCTGCGTTATTCGGTAGCGCCAGTTGTTGATTGAGATTGCGTGGCTCGAAATTCAGGAATTCTACGCCGCCAATGATATAGGGCACGAATTTTTGGGTCGGGAAGAAATTGACGGAGAGCATTCCCTGATACCCGATGTGACGAATGGCATTAATCTCCTCGCGATTGATATTCGTGCCAGGATAGAGGCGGTCCGTCGGCTGTCCGAAATACTGCGGGTAAGTCAGGATATTTTGCTCGTTCACTTTATAGCGCAATTGGCCGCCATTTACGGCGATGTGCACCGATAGGGCATCGATGATATTATAGCGGAAAAAGGCGTCGCCCGAAAACCAGAATTGATTATCGGTGAAGTTGCCCCAGTACTTATTGCCTTCGGCATCGAAGCCAAACGCAAGCCGGCCCGGATAACTTTGAGCGTGTGCCGAATCCGCGAGGGGACCAACAAAAAGTTCCACAAGCAAAATGGCAATACCGAAAGAGATTATCGATAGTAGTCGTTTCATAGGAATAAAAGTAAAGTGAAAGGGAATGGTGTTTTTCACAAGCCCAGCCGTATGGCTTAGCGAAAAACGTGCCAGCGGCTCAGTAAAATTCCGCTCTATCCGGAAGTGCTTCAATGGAATGCTCTTATGAGCTGCGCATGTTTCCTTTAACGATTGTTCTCTTTGTAATCACTAAACCCATTCCTGTTATGATTTCATGTGTTAAGAATCTTCGATTTTTTGTGGCCGGTATCTTTTTGATGGCGCTTGCGATTTCGCCCGCGCGAGCGCAAAAGAACGATCCGCCATCGGGACAGTTTGGCGCCGGCATCTATGCGCTCTCCACGTCGACTCCCAGCGGGCTTGAAGGTATCTACGCGTTCAGTCAAAACGTGCAAGTCGGCACCGAACTTTCGCTCGGCATAACGAGTAGCAGTGGTGTCAGCATTACGAATGTGGTCTTCGAGCCTTTTTTTCGCTATTTGTTTACTTCAACCGTCAGTCCATATGTGCAGGGAGGGTTTACTATCGTTAGTACGAGTGGCAGCTCCTTTACCGGCGCGAACAATACAACCACGGGAATTTTTATTGGCGCTGGAGTAGCCTACTACCTCAATCACAATATCGGCATTAATGGCGGCGTGGATGTGCTAAACGTGAGTTTCAGCAGTCCCTCCGCAACGATCGTCGGATTTGGCATTGTCCGAGTCGGTGCGGATTGGTTCTTTTAATTCGATTTCCTCCGATAATTTTGCCAGCCGCTCTTTCAACAGCATTTTCTCTCGCGCATTCTTTGTAAGCGCAATAGCCTGTGTGAAGGATTGGCGCGCTTCCGCAGTACAGAGTGCCGTTGCATAGGCATCGCCCAGGAGTGCATGATAGAGATAATAATCGGGAAGCGGAGATTGCAAAAGCTGTTCGATCGCCGCATTTGCGCCATGTACTTTCCCCATGGCGACCGAAAGATGCATCGCGACGATGGGGCTCGGTTTCATTGCATAGAGTCGTTTATAAAGGCCAAGGATTGCGGGCCAATCGGTCGTTTCGATCGTGGCGGCGGTTACATGGAGCGATTGGATGGCGGCTTCGAGGTGATAGGTGGAGTTGTTTACATCCGGCTCGGAGCGCGCGAAATATTCCATGCCGTGCTCGACGAGTTCCCGGTTCCACTTCGAGCGATCTTGCTCGGAGAGCAGGACGATCTCCCCGCGATCGTTGGTGCGGGTTTCGAACCGCGCGGAAACAAGTGTCATCAGGGCCAGGAGCGCGAAGGCTTCCGGCGAGCGCACCTCCGGATGCTCGGCGACAATGCGCGTAAGGCGGATCGCTTCCAGGCAGAGATCGCGATCGAACAAGCCTTCGCTCTCGGTCTGTTTATAGCCTTCATTGAAGAGCAGGTACAGCGAAGCGAGGACCGCGCCGCGGCGTTCGCGTAGCGCGCGCCCGGTCGGAGCTTCAAGTTCGACCGTATGATCCCGAAAATATTTTCGGGCGCGGCCCAACCGTTTTTCTATCGTCTCCTCCTTGGCAAGAAATGCGCTTGCAATTTCCCGGACGCTGAATCCGCAGAGGGTTTTCAGCGTGAGCGCAATTTGTGCCGGCACGGGAATGCCAGGGTGGCAGCAGGCGAACATCATACGGAGCTGTGAATCGGCAATCTCCCAGCTTAGAAAATTTCGTTCGAGTTCCAATTCGGCCACCTGGTCCGGCAGGCCGGGATGGTGTTCCAGCGGTTCTTCGTCTCGGTGCCGGCGTTTGCGAATATAATCGACCGCCTTGTTCCTTCCCACCTGGTGCAGCCACGCCGTCGGATATGCCGGGACTCCGCGAAACGACCAGGCAGCCAGCGCGGCAAACATCGTATCCTGCACGATGTCCTCGACCTCCTCCAACCGCGAAAGCCGAAATACCCGCGCCAGCGTGGCCGCAAGTTTTCCGGACTCTTGCCGAAATAAATGGGCAACGACGGTATTTACTTCTGTATTCATTTAATCGATCGGTAGATATAAAAACAATTACAACTCAAAAGCTCCCGGCAAAGAGGGAGTGCGGCAGTGGCGTTGGGAGCGAGGCGAGGAGAGGTCCCCAATTCGAGTTCCAGCACTCAATACGCTGAAACAACTATAGTCTTTGCTGCGACAGCCCGGAGATTCCCAATATTCGCCTTTCTCGAAATAGAGAGCTTAGAGCTTCTCTTCAATTCTCGATTGCCCTTCCCGCGAGCCCACAGGAGCTTATTTCTTCTTCTTTTTCGGCGATGCTTTTGCCTTCGCATTAAAATCGAGCGCGAGCCTTACCCATTTATCGAGTTCCCGCTTTGTCTTTACAACATCTTCGTGGACGCGCACATAACCCTTGTAATTGCGCCCGCGCATAACAACGCCCGTTACGCCCTCTTTCTCAACAACCTGATCGTGGAGTTCGGGATCGATCCGGAACATAAATTGATCGTCGCCGGCGCTTGCCATCATTTTGCCGTTCACCATGAAGGTTACGCCGCGAAACATTTTCTTTTCTTCCACCTTCTTCACCCCTGCCAGCGATTCGCGCAGGCGCAGGGTCATTTTTTCATTGTAGGCCATGAGCGGGGGTTTTATAATACGGTTCCCTCTGCATCTGTATCTTTCGATCGACCTGTTCGGCGAGCCATTGGAAATATTCTCCGAGATAGGGATCGGGAATTGTGTTCCGCATGTCCTCGAACATTGGTTTGTATTTTTCCCAGGTGAGCGAGACGAATGATCCGATCGTTTTATCGATCAGATCGAGGTCGATCGCTTTTTCATAGACGAGCATTCCGAGTGATTCCATCTGTTGGGAACCTTGAATAAGAATGATCTGCTGCTCGCCCGGAAGAGCGTTGAAGGCTTCGCGAGTTTTGGGCATTTCGAGTACTTGCATGAAGTGAATGATCTCCGCAAATTCACGGGTGTTGAAGACGCGCAGGGTTTCGAGCGTGAGCCGTTCGCGGCGGTCCCGCTGGGCGGCCTTCACCTGCGCAATGCCGAAAACGAGCGCGATGACGACCGAAAGCGCAAGCGCAATATTGGCAATGATTTCGATGGTCTGAGGCATGTTAGTTTTTATGCTTGGCGGCCATCATAGGAAGAATCTCGTAGTGGTTCAGACCGTTCGCGGGATCATGTTCGACCAACTCGTTCAGCTCCACTTCGCTTTCCACGCCAAGCACCCCTAAACCCCATCCGCCATTCGGATCGGCAACGGGCCCCATGACGATCATCGTTCCCGCCTCGATGTGCGGCGCCCAATAAGCAATATGCGCGTGCATAATGGCGCGTTCTTCCGCCGTCATATCGGCGGTGAAGGAGGAGCGCGGAGGGAGAAGTTTTAAGAAAAAGTACTTTTTTTGCATGACTTCGGATTAAACGCCAAGATCTCACGCTGCGGTTGCAGCGTGAGATCGTGAACGCTGGGAATGCATATTACATTGGGGCGACGGGGCGTACTTCGACGCTGCCTCCAGTCTCGAAGACCGGGCAGCCTTTCGCGATCTTTGCAGCCTCGGAAAGGTCCTTGGCTTTGATGATCGAATAGCCACCGATTACTTCCTTGCCTTCGGCGAATGGGCCGTCGGTAATGACACCTCCCGATGCGACGTGCTTTCCTTCACTCTGAAGTGGTGCACCCCAATCCTTGAGTTGGCCTTCCTGACCCAACTTTCCGAACCAGTCCTGCCAGCGTTTCATTTGCGCTTGCATGGCTTCCGGGGAGGGTTTGGTTTCATTGCTCATCCCGCCGCGATAGAGAAATACGAATTCGTTCATAGATTTTGTTTTGATTATTTTTGAATCGTTATCCTAAAAACAGTTTAGGAGTGAATTGTATCTCTATATCGTACGCCAATCGGAAAGCCGGACCGGGATTTTGATATATATATTCAGAATTTGTGAGATGAAAGGGCCTTTACCGAGTCATTGCAGAAAAAAGTGAAAAGAACGGCTCATCCTTTCAATGCGGGGTAAACTGCGCCAAGTCGTAGATGCCTAATTCCTTTTCAATTGCGGCGATCTTATCGACGTAAATATCGAATCCATCCCCACCAAAGGTTTTCCGTTCAATCCTCTCAAACTCTTCACCAAGTGCATCGTATTCGTGCTGCGAAACAACCTCATGCAATGCGGGAAAAGAATGGTATCCTCCCGGGCTTCGTGGGGTGCATACATTCGGACAAAAGCTTTGAGATCGTTTTGAAGCGAACGGCGCGCCGATTCATCGGTTAGTTTCGCGGCAAGAATTCGACGCGTAACGCGCCGGCATGTGCAATTCATGTACCGCCGCTTAAAGAAGCGCTCAATTGCTTGCTTCGTACTCCTTGAGCAATTGCCGCGCGATCACGATGTGTTGGATTTCACTCGTCCCTTCGTATATTTCAGTAATCTTCGCATCGCGCAAGGCGCGCTCGACCAAGTATTCGCGGACGTAACCATATCCACCGTGGACCTGAATTGCTTCGGTCGCAACTTCCATCGCAATCTTCGAGGCATAGAGTTTTGCCATGGCGGCTTCTTTGATATAATTCTGACCCGCATCTTTCACTCGTGCGGCGCGATGAATAAGCATACGGGCGGCTTCCGTTTTTACCTGCATATCGGCAAGTTTGAACTGAATGGTCTGCAACTGATTAATTGGCTGGCCGAACGCATGGCGTTCAAAACTATATCGAATTGCTTTTTCCATCGCGCCAGTGGCAATGCCCAGCGCTTGCGCGGCAATTCCAATGCGACCGCCATTGAGCGTCTCCATCGCGATCTTGAATCCCTGTCCATCCGTCCCCACCACTCGGTCCGCGGGGACGCGCACCTCGGTAAACCCAAGCGAACAGGTATCGCTCGAACGAATGCCAAGCTTGTCTTCTTTCAGGCCGATCTCGAACCCTGGCATCCCTTTGTCGATCAGGAAGCAGGTAATGCCGTGGTGCTTTTTCTTGGGATCGCTCTGCGCAAAGACAATATAATGATCGGCTTTCGTACCATTCGTGATCCAATTCTTCGCGCCGTTAATGACATAGCTGCCATCGGATTGGAGCGTTGCCGTTGTGGCTTGCTGCGTGGCATCCGAGCCGATGCCCGGTTCACTTAAGCAGTACGCGCCAAGTTTTTGGCCCATCGCGAGTGGGCGAAGGAACTGCTCCTTCTGCTCATCCGTCCCAAAGGTTTCGATCACCCAGCAGACGAGCGAGTTGTTGACGGACATAATGACCGCGCAGCTCGCATCGACCTTCGCGATCTCTTCGAGCGCGAGGGTGTAGCAGACGGTATCGAGTCCCGCGCCGCCCCATTCGGGTGCGACCATCATTCCCATGAAGCCAAGTTCGCCCATCTTTTGAACAATCTCATCCGGAAATTCACCGGTCTTATCGCGCTCTACCGCGGAAGGGGCGATTTCATTCACGGCAAATTCCCGCGCGGCATCGCGGATGGCAATGTGATCTTCGGAGAGTTGGAAATTCATTGAGAGAACCTGGATTACGCGGATTAAGATGGATTACGCGGACGATTTAAGGATGGATTCAAAAAGTCGAGAACATCCGCATCTTTAAGATTGAAAACGCGCTTAACCGTGGTAAGGAGCCAGGGGTTTCAAACAGTCGCAGCAAAGTCCGAAATTAAATCCGAAAAATCGCCTGCGTAATCCTGGTTCAAACATCAATTTGCGCCCGTTGTAGTTTGCCGCTAAAGTCGATATAGACCGATTTCCATTCGGTATAAAAATCGAAGACGGCCCAACCGCCTTCGCGGTGGCCGTTGCCCGTCGCCTTTACACCTCCGAACGGCATATGCGCTTCTGCGCCGATCGTTGCGGCATTGATATACGTGATACCCGCTTCGATGTCGCGAGCGGCTTGCATGGCGGCGTTTACGTCGCGTGTGTAGATGCTGGAGGAAAGACCATAAATAACGCTGTTATTGATTTCAATTGCTTCTTCTAACGAGCGGCATTTCAGTACAGAAAGCACGGGACCGAAAATTTCTTCTTTTGCGATCCGCATTTCTCGTGTGACACCCGTGAAAATTGTTGGTTGAAAAAACCATCCCGCGCGTAAGTCGGTACTTCCAGCCCGACCTTCCGCAATCTCTCCGCCAAGAATGCACTTCGCGCCTTCCTCTTTTCCAATTCCAACATATCGCTCGATATTTTTTCGCTGCTTCTCATTAATGATCGGGCCGACATCGGTCGTAGCTTCGAGGCCATTTCCTAATCGCAATTTAGAAGCTTGCTTCGCGAGCCGCTCGATCATTTCATCGTGGATCTTTTCGTGAAGGATGAGGCGCGAGGTCGCGGTGCAGCGCTGGCCCGTCGTACCAAATGCACCCCAGAGCACACCTTCGATGGCGAGATCGAGATCACCGTCCGCCATCACAATCTGTGCATTCTTCCCTCCCATTTCGAGGCAAACATGCTTTGTTCGCTTGCCGCAGGATTGCGCAACGATGGCGCCCGTCGAAGTGGATCCGGTGAAACTCACGGCGCGAATATCGGGATGCTCCGTAATTGCCGCGCCCACCACACTGCCCGCACCATGCACAATATTCAGGCAGCCTTTTGGCAAACCCGCTTCGATCAGGATTTCGGCAAGGACATTCGCGGTCCATGGGGTATCTTCGGCGGGTTTGAAGACAAAGGTGTTGCCCGCGACAAGACCTGGAAAGAGATTCCACGAGGGAATCGCCATCGGAAAATTCCAGGGAGTGATGAGGCCGCATACTCCGATGGGAACCCGAAAGGATAGGTTTAACTTATTGCGAAGCTCGCTCGGCGTGTTAATGCCGAACAAGCGCCGGCCTTCGGTCGCACAGTAAAACGCGGTGTCGATCCCTTCCTGTACATCCCCTTTCGTTTCCGTGAGTGGTTTACCCATTTCGCGCGTCATGATCTGCGCGATCTCCTCTTTTCGGCGGACCATGATTTCACCAGCGCGACGCATGATGTCGCCGCGCTCGGGCGCGGGCACAAGCCGCCACTCTTGGAAGGCCGTGAGCGCAGCACTGGCGGCACGATCGACATCTTCGCTTGTAGAAAGCGGGAACATACCGAGAATTTCATTCCAATCGGCGGGATTTCGGTTTTCGAAAGCACGGCCATCGGAAGAATCGCACCACACACCTGCGATAAGGTTTTGAAATTTGATAGGCATAAACCGTGAACAATTGCCGAAGCCGATTGATTAGCAAAACCGGGAGTATACTCCCGATGCTACACGTTTCTATTTTGACATGAAAAAATTACTTTTTCTAACTCTTCTCCTTCCATCACTTTCTTTCGCCCAGGGCGGCATCGGCAACAAACCACGCACCGATCTCGTCATGCTCTCGGCGGTGGCGCGCGATTCGCTTTCCGATCTGGTCTTCCAAAACATTATGGATTTGAAGCGAATGGCCCAGACCAATCAAGTCGATAGCGCAGCGCCGATGATCGCGTTTGAAGATTCCTCGAAGTCATGGACACGCGCAGCGAACCCCTCGAATCCCGCCGAACGGGATTATGTTGCGAGAGCGCTTGCAAAAATTAAGATTTTGTTCGATCAATATCCCGATACGCACCGCGAATATTATGCGGTGTTCAAAACAAAAGATACACCGTCTGGAGAAAAACATCTCTATCAAATTCACCATGTCAGTGGCAAAAAACAACGGATGGTGAGCTGGGTGTTTTATCCGATCGGAGATAAACTATTGTTGGGGAGTTTCTAACCCCGAATCTGGATTCCGCTGATTTATTTCTGATTACGCTGAAAGAAATTCGGAGACCGATGAAGTTTTTAAAGTACATTCGTTTCACGTCCGTTCTGTCCGTTCCATGCGCGCTATTGACCGGCTGCCACCGTAGCGGTTCGCTGCCGATGTCGCTCGATACCATTCGGGCCTCAAGCGATAGCTTCGTCACGAGGACATCGATAGATACGAACCGTCCGAAACCGGATACTACCGGGCTCCTCCTTTCACCCATGGCCCGAGCGCTCGACCCAGCCCGCCTCGCCGCATTTCTTCCGCCGATGCCGGGTTGGACTCCACAGGGCGATTTGCAGAAAGAACAGCAAGTCCGCGATACCTCAAATCTTTCGCGCGCCTGGCGGGCCTATACAATGGGAACGAAAACAATGACCATTCAAATCAATGACTTCGCTTACGTTCCTTCGCTCTATGCGCCGTATCGAAAATATAAAGGGACCTATCTCGATGATAACAACAACGAGCGCATCGAGACGACGACCATCTCCGGCTATCCGGCAGTTCAAACCATGGAGAAAAAAACGCCGCACGCCGAGGTCATTGTATTTCCAGGCAAGCGCTATGTTGTCGTGATTGTGGAAGATGGTGAGAACGACGTGAACGAAGTTCGTCGCGTCGCGGCATCGATAAACTTAAAAGGCTTGGAATCGCTCCAGTGATTTTGCTCACCATTCTCGGTATATGGCTATTTCTTGTCGTTACCTGCGTCTTTTCAATTCTTTCCGTCTTCGCGGCACTGGACCGAAGTGGCAAGGTCTATCTTTGGTTTGCGCGCACGTGGAGCCAGATCGGTCTGCTCCTGTTTGGTATCCGCCTTCGCGTTTTGGGAACGGAACATATTGAGAAAGGCCGAAACTATGTTTATGTGGCCAATCATTCGAGCTATATGGACATCCCCGTTCTGCTTGCCGGCATTCCGGATAACCTTCGGCTCACGCTGCGCCGCTCGCTAACGCGAATTCCGATCTGGGGTTGGGCACTGTTAGCGAGTCCGTTTCTTATCCTCGATCGCTCGAATCCGAAACTCGCAGCGATCACCGTTCGGCGCGCGGCGGAGCGAATTCGTGGCGGCGCTTCCGTTCTCTTCTTTCCCGAAGGGACGCGCACGCCCAGCGGCACGATGCAAGCCTTCAAACGCGGCGCGTTTCATCTTGCGCTGGAATCCGGCGCGCCGATTCTGCCCGTGGCGATTATCGGAACCTACGAAATTCTCCCACGCAATAAATGGCTGCCCCGATGGGGCAGGCGGGTCACGATAAAAATTGGAGAAGCGATCCAACCGCTCGAAGTTGCGCCAGAGAATCTACGAGCGGAGGAAATGCGGGTGATGCGGGAAGCCGAAGCCGCCGTCCGAACGTTGCTTTCGGCTTAGGTCCATTCGCGTTCGCGTGCCAGGCATTCATTCTTGAAATACTCTTTTGCCTACCATATAGACATACGCACTCGCGGGAGTAAACGTAAGGTGTACTCCATCCACCGTTTGATAGCCTGATTTATCGATCGTTGTTACAAGCGCTGATTGTGGTTTATTCAATGTGCAGAAAAATCGGGTCACTCTATAGGATGCTAGATGAAAACCTCGAAATTATTTTCGGATTTTCTTGTGTTTATTCCCATGTTTAATTGAAAAGCATATAGAAAAATTAAGCTTTGCGGGAACTCGCTCCCCTGCGGTTTCTTTAAGAAGAGAGAAACGACAAATTGCCATTATTCATGAAGTACAAACGTGCGTGCGCAATATCAAACTATTCTTCCGGAATATCTACAACTGTTTTGTTTGCGCTCATTTTTGCCGGCTGCGTGGTGAATTTCAAGAATGCGCATCCGAAAACGAAGGGGATTATTCATGTCGATGCTCACTATTTATATCCGGGACGGAATGAATTCAGCTCCTCTGATAAATTCTATAAGAAAGAAATTGCGTCAGGCCGGTTCGCCGAGACGAAAACTATCGAACTCGATCCGGGTCAGCAGCTTTTGGTACTGAATAAGGCGCTTGTTCTCCATTTTTTCGAAATGCCAGATAGCTTCTTTCACGCAAATCATTACCCCGCCTCTCCGCAGTTCCTCCGAATTTCAGCCGATACCCTGGACAAAACCATTCGCTGGAGCGGCTCGCTTGATAGCCTGCATCCGGCCGGGCACCATTTGGAGGAACTCGTCGAGTATGTCGATTCCATCGTAAAATCGACAGATGCGTTTCAGGCGCTGCCGTCCAATTAGGAATAAAGAGTTAAGATTGGAAGGAAAAGGGTAGTAAGCGCGAACTTTTTTCGGCTTTGGGGCATTTCAGGCCCTTCCAATAACAAGGGCAAAAACTCATAACTCGTTACATTTAGATATGTTCGCTATTGTAGAAATATCCGGAGAGCAATTCAAGATTTCCGAAAGCACCACAAAGCTCCGCGTGCCCTTCATGGCCGGCGCCGCAGAGGGACAGGAAGTCTCGCTCGATAACGTGCTGTTTTCGGATGGCAAAAGTGCCGGCGGCTCAAAACCATTGGCTACGGTTCGCGGACACATTCGCGGCGAGAAGGTGATCGTATTTCACAAAAAACGCCGCAAACGTTACCGCAAAACGAACGGACATACCCAACGATATACGGAATTAGCAATCCAGTGGTGAACCTGGATTACGCGATTAAGGCGGATTACACGAATTGATGTTCTGGATTTTTTTTTGGATATTGATTTTAACAGTTCTCGCCGCTTAACGACATACTCAACACTTTAGCACTTCGGTTTATGGCACATAAAAAAGGAATGGGCTCGACGCGCAACGGGCGCGACAGCAATGCACAACGATTAGGTGTAAAGAAATTCGGCGGCGAATTCGTCAAGTCCGGCAATATCCTTATTCGCCAGCGCGGCACGAAGTGGCATCCGGGTGAGAATGTCATGCGTGCCAAGGACGATACGCTATTCGCCGTATCCGACGGCGTCGTAAAGTACGAGCGGTTCCGCCTGGACCGGCAGAAGGTCAGTGTCTATCCTCGCGAAACGGCGACTGCGTAGGTCTCCATTCAGGCCGCAGCGTAGCCCTCTAAAAAATCTTACGCTGAAATTTCCGAGAAGGAATGGGAAGTGTTTAAGCTTCCGCTGCTGAACGATCTTGCTGCACCGCCGCGAGCCGTTCCCAGATTTCTTTCGCATTCTTCACTGCCGTAGCCTGCAAGCCATAGACAATATCCTCGACATATTCCTCTGACCTCATACCAACCAGCACAGACGAAACTTGTGGCAAACTGCGGATGAGCAGTACGGCTTTTTGCGAAAGGGAAAGTTCCGAATATTCCTTCCCCATCAGCGAATCGAGGGCCTGATGAATTTTTGCGGACCGCGCATGGCCACGATTTCGGTAATAATTCGAGAGATGATCGAAGGCTTCATCGACGCTCTCGGCATAATTTGTAAGGAATGCGAGCACATCTGGAACCTGCTGCGAAATTGGACGCAGAAGGTTGAACGCATATTGAATCCGTGGCGCCAGGACCTGCTGCGAAATATCCTGCCACTCTTCGACTGTCGCAAATTCCCGCCAATTGCCTTCATCCAAATTACGGCCCAGGGTCAGGAATTGGATGACCGCGTCGCGTGATTCGGCGTCCAAATCTAATTGGTTTACCTGTCGAGAGGTAAATTCCTCCTCCTGCAGGCGAATGTCATGCAAGAGATCATCGAGATCCTGATCGGGTGGAATTTCGCGCTCCGGAAAATCGGCCAGGCGAATAAGCTGCTTCCCAGCGATCGCATTGAGTGGTCGATTAGTGAGCACGCCGAGATTTTTTTCCGCGCAATAATCGAGCAGCGTCTCGGTTCCGTGACGCTGATTCCGCTCGATCACCGCCCCCGGCTCGAAGATATTAAGCGGGAACTCGATCACACCAAAATGGTGAGCATCGCCGGCAATTTCTTCCGCCGATTGCCAACCGATTTCGACCGAAGTGCGATCCGCTGAATCTTCGGGTTTCGGAAACGTGTTCGAGCTAATGCCATAAAATTGAATGCGACCGCGCTCGACTTCCGATTCGAGATAGGTGAAGGCTTGCTTGATGCGCCGGTTATATTCATCCCGAACGTCCCCGGGCGGCGATCCTTCTTTCAGCGCCCACTCGATGTAGTATTCCGGATTATGCAGAAGATAGACATCAATCGTTTCAAGCTGAAGCCGTTCGAGCGAATCGGTGATTTGATCGCGAAGAAAATCGGGATGAATGGAATGCCAGAGTCCCTCGCTATGCCGGACGAGTTCCGAAAGCTCGGAACCTGCGGAATAATCAGCATGCGCCGCATTCGCGCGCCGCTGCATTTCATCGAACAACTCCCCCTGAATGTATCCGCCTTTAGAAACGACGATAATTTCTTCGCGAGATACTCCCCCTCCTCTGCCAAGAGGAGGGGGCTGGGGGGTGGTGGGCTGTGGGGTGGTAAGTCCCGAGAGCACTTCACCAATCATCCGCTCCGAATTCCCGCCCGCATAATTCGAAGAGGTATCGATAATATTGACCCCCATCCGAATTGCCTCTGCCAGCGCGGCTCGGTGCGCTTGCACGCTTCGATGCACGCGATACGTCCCGAACCCCGCGCCACTGCAGACGAGGGCCGTCCGGCCCAGTGCCCGGTACGACTCGGCCCACTCGGGATGCCTGAGGGCAACCGCCGCCGTAGCCTCCGGTGTTGCTTTGCCAGTAAGAACGACGGGATGATCGAGGAGGGTGCCGTCGGGGGTGATAAGCATCTTCGAATAGGAAAAGGTGCGTTAACCATCCAGAGTCGCTATCGGTGCCGAAATACTGGAAACTTGTGTTGTTTATGATAATCGTTAAACAGGCTAAACGGAATGAAATTCAGCGAGCACATTGGAAAAGGAGCATGGGCATTCGCCTCGCGTGGTTTGCCAATGTTATATGCTTTTGCTTTGATCGCTGTTGCCCGAGTCATTCCGAAGGAAGAATTTGGTGTGCTGGCAGTGTTTCAGACTTTTTTCACTATCATTTTTTCATTTTCCGACAGCTTTGCTCTTCAAGCGATTGTCAAGTTCAGCGTGGAGCCGGATATTAATCTTTCTGAACTCCTTACCGTTATTAGCGGATTGTTTCTGGTTTTTCTTTTTGCGTGCAATGCAATACTATTAGCTCTTGCGGTTCCACTTTCACAACTTTTAAGAGTTCCTCAACTTTCTCACCTGTTTTTACTGCTGGCTGTTCTTTCTTTCATGTCAGTCCCAAGGGTGATATCTTCCAAAATCCTGCAGAGTAATTTCCGAATGCGGGAATTATTCTGGGTCGATTTTGGCTATTTTGGGGTGTCTGGTTCTCTTATCTTTTTTATGCTGCTAACCCACCGAGTTGCGCGCGCCGCAGATGTGGTAACATTGATGATCATCGCGGCGGGCTCGTCATCACTGTTAGGTATTATTTTCGCCAGACGGTTACTTACTTGGAAAACAGTATGGTCATCCTCGATGCTCCGAAAAATTTCATCGTTTGTGAAATATCAAGCTGCGACGGGCATTGTCAGCGTTGCACAGCAGAATTTCGACACGTTATTAGTTTCGTCATTTACCGGTGCTGCAGGAGCTGCGACATACCAAGGCGCGAAGATTCTCTACCGCGGCTATGATATCGTTCGAGATACCACCTTACTTTTTATTTTTCCGTCTTCAAGCAAATATCACTCGCGCGGTGAAATGGATACCCTACGCCGCATTGTGGAAAAAGCGACCGGTCTTCTGTATTGGTTGCTTATTCCAAGTTCGGTATTGCTCTTCGTGTTCTGTCCTTACATCTTTCATGCATTGTGGGGAGGGAAATATGATGACAGCATTCCGATATTCCGAATTCTTAGTTTTGCGAGTATAGCGCTACCGCTCCAAATCGTATTCCCAGTTGTCCTCATTGGCGCTGGCGAAGTTAAAAAAGTGTTTCGGATCTTAGCTATTACTCTACCCATCAGCCTCGTCTTATCGCTCATACTTCTATCAATCATAGGTATCGCCGGGGCAGCGATAGCTTTTGTCTTAACAATTTTTTTTCAGGCCGCGCTTTATTATCGTACTCTCAGCAAAATGTTGACATTATCGACCTTTTCGATGATTAGCGGCTCGTGGCATGATTCCAAGAACTATTTAATTCACATATTACGTAATAGAACTTTAAGCTGACATTCCGGATGATATCACGTTTCAAAGCATTAATTCGCATTCTTCTTCGAGGGTACTTAACGTATACACCTATCAAGTTAGGCCGTTATCCATTGATGATGGCTATACATCCTTTTGTCACCGAACCGATTACCGTTACGGTCAAAACAAAAGATCGTGGCATAATGCTGCTCGATTTACAAGACTCAGCGCAATTCCCATTGTATTATAATATCTATGAGTGGAAAGACAATCCTACCATCGAAGCTTTGCTTGAAGGGGTCCGCACAGCTATCGATATCGGTGGAAATATCGGGCAAATGGCCCTTCTCTTCGCCCGGTCCGCGCATCGAGTTGTAACCTTCGAACCGATCCCATATCTCGCGGACCGACTTCAGCAACAGATTATACTTAACGAGCTTGAGCGCAAGCTTATTTTAAGGCGAGAGGCTCTCTCGGATCATGCAGGTGACCTGCGCATCGAATTGCCCTCTCCTGAAAATCAAGGAACGGGCTCTACTGTGCTCTCTGATAAAGCTGAAGGCCGCACGATTATGGTCAAAGCAGAGCGCCTTGATACTATTTTAAATGAGATGAATATTATCGATGTTGATTTTCTTAAGATGGACATTGAAGGAGCCGAACTCTTTGCTCTTAAGGGAATGCAGGACCTTCTCGGAAGAAAGGAGAGTCCGATTCTGGTATTAGAAATGAACACACCAATGATGACCGCTGCCGGCTATGGCTCCAAGGAACTTCTTGACTTCCTCTTTTCCTTTCACTATCAATGCTATGGATTTGTGAAAAACGGGCTTCATGGGCCATTAATACACGTTGAGCCGGTCATTGAGAATTACTGCTTCCTGACTCCGCGGCATCTAAAACTTCCGAACATTAAGCAAATCATAAAGTAAGCAGGGCAATGGGACTTTCTGTAATTGACACAAAACTCTCCGAACGTGAGATCGACGAATTTCACGAAACAGGGTATCATATTCAAAATCAACTCTTTTGGGAATCGGAGATAACCGAACTTCGACGGGCATGCTCGGACGTCTGTAACGGTGTTTACGAAACGGGAGTTGAACCCGACGAGCGATACTGGAACCCAGGTGACGACCCACTTGCAATGCATAAAATTGACAATTGTTGGAAATCGAATTCGGTGATTAAGAATGCAGTCACGAACTCACGCTTGGGACATATCGCGGCCCAACTTCTTGGCGTTCGGCAAATGCGGCTATGGCACGATCAATTGAGTTGGAAGCCCGCCAATGGCGGTAAAGTCGCGACCTGGCACCAGGATTGGGCGTATTGGCAGATGATTCGCGAGTGCAGAACAATGAGTTGTTGGATTGCACTTGACGATGTCGATCCCATGTCCGGGCCGATGATCTACCTTGTGGGGAGTCATAAAATGGGACTCGTTCCAAAGCCAACAGCAATTAGCGGTGATAATGAAATGTTTCCTGACATCCCAGAGCTACGTGAACTCCCAAGAGTTCCTGTAATTATTCCTGCTGGGGCAGTGGCATTCCATCATGGCCTTACTTTTCATGGAAGTGGTAAAAATCAAAGCAATCACGAAAGAGGCGCTCTCGTCTCCCATATGCTTTCAGGAGACTGCACGTATCGTCCGATGAATACGCACATTTGTGAAAAGAAAATGCGCGAGTATGACGAATATCCCGAGGATGGGGAAGTAATTCGCGGCCCTCAGTTTCCAATTACTTGGCACAGTTAGCATTACAAAGTGTGAACTCGCCGAAAAACTGTAACTTTTGATGGGCTAAAGTGTTCTAATTGAGTGATTCATAATGGCAATCGTGAAGCGACTATGAAAAGACTGTCTTTTGTATTGATGTTGATCGCATTGTCAGGACCGCTGCAAGCGCAATGGACGAAAACTGCCCCGAACCTTCTTGGGCCTCTTTTTCAGGGTAACGGTGCCATGACGCTTCAATCGGGCATTGCCTGGGCTGGAACCGATCACGTATGGAAATCGACCGACGAAGGAGCAACGTGGAAGATTACGCCACTTGACCCTTATGGAAACGTTTGCCAAATTAGTTTTATCGACGATCATAATGGCCTTGTGGCTACACGTCAGGGCGATGTTTTCCTCACGAGGGATGGGGGAAACTCTTGGAAGAGTATACTCAGCGTCGCCAGCGCATGTTCATGCCTTTTATTAGATTCGAATACGATTCTTGTTTGCGAAAAAGAACCAGGAGGTGTGGATTATTCCCGTGATGGAGGACAAACTTGGAACATTTCTTACGCGGACTCATGGGATCATGATATTATTGTGGGACCAAAGCGCAGTTTAATTTACATGCTCTCGGCAAACTATACAACTCTGATGCACCTATGGTACTCGAATGATTCCGGCGTGAATTGGTCGATGAAGCCAGGCACATTTGATGTCGATTGCTGGTCCATGGCTGTCGATCCTTGTAATCCGAAGCTCATGTACATGGTCAACGAAGGATACACTCATACTATCGATTATAACGGCATATCGAGAATTTATATATCTTCGGACCAAGGACTTACATGGAATATCACCGCTAGTCATCCAAGCAATTATTTTGCTGGCTCCGTTGTACTTGGCCCCAATGCAGCCTTCGTTCCCACTGTCTCCGAAGCCGCTGCAGGGATCTTCCGCTCATTGGATCATGGCCAGACTTGGCAAAATATCGGTGGACCATCTGGTGCTGCCGACTCACGGTTGATCTTAGCCATCGACGATAATCATCTCATTGCTTCCGATATTGATGGAAGCATTTGGATCACTTCCAATAGTGGCGGAGATTCAGTCACATTGCCGGTCAGTTCTTTGACGCCCGAATTCATATTACCTTCCAATTCAGCGTCCGCAGTTCAAAGCGGCTGTGGTATCCCGGTCAATACGTCCATTCCTTTAGCGGTCATTAGTTGCGTGCCAATCAATGCGATACTGGATTCCATGTGGTTCTCCGGCGCCCCGGAATTTAGTTTTACCGATGAACAAGTTTTTCCGCAAACGTTTAATGTAAGGGATAGCGTCATGGTAAGCTATGCAAGCTCGAAAGGGCCCGATACTGCCTATTTGCATTTTCGCTACGATATTGGCGCCGGTATGCAAGATACGAGCATCGCGCTCATTGGTACTATTAATTCGGCACTACTTGCTTCGCCTCAGCGATTACATCGCGAATCGGCTTCCGCTTATTTTGGCCAGCTCGATACGCTCCAGCTTGGCGTCGATATTAGCTCCTCGATTAATCTCGATTCGCTTTGGCCCTATGTGAGTGATATTCAGGCGACCTACGCCTTCGATTCTTCGGTCGTAGGCTTTGATGTGTATGCCCCACCGCCGGGATGGGCTTTGACATCCGAGTTAAATCGTGGAGATGCGGTGGATATTGACATTCACAACGTCTCTTCTTCAGCCGCTAATCCCCTAATTCTCGGAATTGCACTTTTCTATCCCCATAGTTTAAACCTTGCTACAAGCTGGGTGACACTCCCGCGTTTCGTGATCGATGAGGGTGGGCACGCTCTATCGCTTTGCGTAACGGACAACGAGGACAGCCATTGGGCGGTGAAAACACTCGGTGCGCAAAGCGGCGTAGCGGAATCGCCAGCTATTGTGGAAGATGGAATTTCTATCTATCCCAATCCCGTGGAGAATGAGTTCTTCGTTCGGAATATGAACGCGCATCCAGGGCTAATCACGGTGTATGATGCGATCGGCAGAACCGTCGCAACAGCGAATGTGGGCGAGGGCACGACGAGCACGATCGATATTGCATCGCTCGCGCGAGGATCGTATGTCGTTGTCTGCCATGTCGGTGATCGCATGGTGGTGCGGCGGCTGGATAAAGATCAGTGATCGTTCATTAATGGCATCTGAACGCTATCCAAGGTTGCAGTAACTTTTGAGCCTCTTACGGGTTTTTACGATTGAGGCTTTAACCATTTATTCATTCGAGGTCCTGAATGCTCCTTGGTCATAATTTTTCACGAACACGAATCGAGCGGTACTTCGTTTTTCTTTTCAGCCTTTTGGTAAACTTCTCGTTCGGCGCGATTCCCGCGCAAGCGCAATGGAAAAAGCTCGCGACGTTCGATGGGTACATTTGTCTTGCAAAGTTCCTCGATGCGAATACCGGCTTCGTCGGTCTTGGCGTGAGTCCCGGCCGGTCGGTGCCTGGTCCAAGCCCCATTGAATTGTATAAAACGACCGATGGGGGCAAGAATTGGATGAAGGCGACCATTCCGAGCGGCTATGGGGGCGACATTGGGGATCTCCTCATGGTGGATTCCATGAACGGCTGGCTTGCGATGACGGTCTATGGCGGTTCCCATAACAAGGCACTCTGGCGAACCAGCGATGGTGGGCTCACATGGAATGAAACGCAGCTTGTCGGATCTGGAACCGCAATACAAATCACTCCGGGGGCAATGATCGTTACAGACATTTTCAACAATGGCCACATTTCCACGGACGGTGGTCAAACCTTTTCAGACGGATTTCTCAGCAGCACCAATGACGTGAACTTTACCGATCCCCTTCATGGAGTTATTACCGACTTCCGAGGAAATAATTGGCTCAATACCTCGAATGGTGGACTCACCTGGCGAGGTTTAAATATGTCCTACGAGTCGTGGTCTGTTTATGCCGATAGTGGTACGCCAAATTTTTATGCGGCACCCGAATTAAGCAATAACATTTTTCGATCCTCGGATTACGGCTCTACGTGGGGGTCGGTCGCGCAGTTCCCATTTGTTTTCACGGGCCATCTCACCGGCATCGGCCAGCAGCTTCTCTTCTTCCAGGTCGATACAAGCGGCAGTTATGCCGGCGGGATACAATACGAAGGGTTTTACTGTTCTGCAGACAAGGGTGTAAGCTGGACTTCGATTGGCGGGCCGTGCGCGTTCAATGACACCCGGTTCTCCGTCCTTAACGAAGAATGCTCCGGGATAACGTTATTTGGCTTTGACTGTAAGTCGCCAGGCACCTTATATCAATTCACTTTTGGTTCAGGAAACAAGGGCCCGGCAACGCTTTCGGCCACGGGAATTTCTCCACTTATTTCAACATCGTGCTCGGCTCTGGACACGATGATTCCTGTAACATTTTCCGGATGCGTTTCGAATCCTACCCTCGATTTGCTGTGGCTCACCGGCTCTTCGGCATTCACCATCACGGATACCCGCTCGTTGCCACGCCTGCTGGACACGAGTGACAGTATTCCATTGCATTTCGCAAGCACTGGCGGCTTAGACACCGCCTATCTGCACCTGCGTTACGATCTGGGTTCCGGCGTGCGAGATACGACGATCATGCTTACCGGCAAGCCTTCTCCGTTGGCCTCGAATCCTGAGCGGCTGCATCGAGAAGCTGCTTCCGCCTATTTCGGTCAGCTCGATTCGCTCCGAATGGCTGTCGATATTAGTACTGCCATCAATCTCGATTCCTTGTGGCCCTATATCAGCGATATTCAGGCAACTTTCGCGTTCGATTCTTCTGTCGTGCAATTTCAATCGTATGTGGCCCCGGTAGGGTGGTCTCTGAAGTCGTTCTCGAACCATGGCAATAGCATCGACTTTGGTATTCATAATATATCCAGCATTGCCGCTAATCCACTGGACATTGGCATGGCTCTATTCTCACCGAATAGTAATGAGCTTGCAACCTCGTGGGTCAGGCTGCCCCGTTTTGTTATCGATGTCGATGGCAAGACGTTATCGCTATGCGTGACGGACAACGAGGACAGCCACTGGGCGGTGAAAACACTCGGTGTGCAAAGCGATGTCGCGGAATCGCCAATCGTCTCGGGTGATGAAATTTCTGTTTATCCGAATCCAACGGATCGTGAGTTCTTTGTTCGAAATACGAATGCTCATCCCGCGCTCATTACGGTGTACGATGCCATCGGCAGGAATGTCGCATCGGCGAATGTGGGAGCGGCATCGACAAGCACGATCGATATTGCGTCGCTCGCGCGAGGATCGTATGTGGTCGTATGCCAGGTGGGAGATCGGGTTGTGCTGCGGCGAATAAATAAGGTTCAGTAATAGCGGGGACATTGCTCGGTTTTCGAGCGTTCAGATGCTCCTATGCATCCTGAAATTGAAACTGCCGAAATAAATGCGCCTCACATAGTAAACGGCGAGGCCATTCACATCACTTTTCCCGATGGGACGGTAAAAGAATTTCCCGCTGGAACAACGGGAATGCAGATCGCGCATTCCATTTCACCACGGCTCGCAGAAGCTGCGCTTGGGCTATTCGTGAATGACGTCCCTTATGACCTTGCGACTCCGATAAGGCAGGATGCCAGGGTTCGCATCGTCCAATGGCGCGATGACGAGGGCAAAAGCATTTTCTGGCATTCCAGCGCGCATTTGATGGCCGAGGCAATCGAAGCTCTGTATCCCGGTACCCGATTCGGCATAGGCCCGCCCATCGCGAGCGGATGGTACTACGACATGGAGTTGCCCGCCGGCATGAAGCTATCGACCGACGACCTTCAAAAGATCGAGGCAAAAATGTACGAGCTTTCGAAGCGGGACGTGCCATACCATCGCATTCCAAAAGAGTACAATGACGCAGTCGAATATTTCAAAGCCAAAGGCGATTGGCTGAAACTGGAACTTCTCGAAGGGCTTCGCGGGCAGCCGATCACGTTTTACGAACAAGGAAATTTCGTCGATCTTTGCCGCGGCACCCATGTTCCTTCGACGGGTAAAATTAAATTCCCAAAACTGCTGTCCATTGCTGGCGCCTATTGGCGCGGCGACGAAAAGCGTCCGATGCTCACGCGC
>Ga0207664_10000025_pt1 | contig 196804 bp, 186 predicted proteins | sample LARL83metaG_FD_184349 | JGI IMG/M metagenome (GOLD analysis project Ga0207664, IMG submission 184349) | Corn, switchgrass and miscanthus rhizosphere microbial communities from Kellogg Biological Station, Michigan, USA - LAR L8-3 metaG... | ecosystem: Host-associated > Plants > Roots >...
CCGGCGGCAGGCCGAGCTGCTCGACCGTCTTGATCTTCGACGGGATCGAGCGCATCACGAGCGAGACGCTGCCGCGCTGGCGGAAGGCGTTGACGCGGAAGCGCGCGAAGCCGGGGATCGCGTGCGCGAAGTCGACCTCGCCGTCGCTCGCGAACTCGGCGCGGTGCTCGTCGGTCGGCAGGATCTCCTCGACGACCCGCTGGGTGTCCTCCGGCGTCAACGGAGCCGCGTCGGGGATCGGCCCGAGGTCGCCGTTGACGCGCATCAGCGGCGGAGCGCCGACCTTCAGGTGCAGGTCGGAGCCGCCGCTCTCGACCAGCCGGTGCAGTGCAGCGTCGATCTCGAACACGGGGTTTCCATCGGCGCGCGCGCGCCGCGGCTTGAGTAGCGTGGCCGCCATGCAGGCGCGTCTCTACGGCTTCGGCATCTCCAACCCGTCGAACTCGGCGCTGCTGATGCTCCAGTTCAAGGGCGTCGAGGCGAAGTGGGTCGAGCTGCTGCCGGGCATCCACCCGCTGCTGCTGCGGGCGCTCGGCTTCAAGCGCGGCACGGTCCCGACGATGAAGCTCGACGGCCGCCGGATCGAGGGCTCGCTCGAGATCGCGCAGACGCTCGAGACGCTCGTGCCGCAGCCGTCGCTCTATCCCGCCGACCCCGAGCGCCGCCGCGCCGTCGAGGAGGCGGAGCGCTGGGGCGAGGCGGAGCTTCAGAACGTGCCGCGGCGGCTGTTCCGTTGGACGTTCGCGCACGACAACGGCGCGCGCGCCGCGCTCGCCCGCGACATCGGCGTCCCGCTCCCCGGCCTCGTCGGCTGGCTCAACATGCCGGTCGCGCGGATGCTGGCGGGCAGAGTCGACGCCGACGAGGCGCACGCGACGGCGACGCTGCGCGAGCTGCCCGCGACGCTCGACCGCGTCGACGCGCTGATCGCCGACGGGACGATCGGGAACCCGGAGGAGCCGAACGCCGCCGACTTCCAGATCGCGCCCTCGATCCGCGCGCTCGCTGGCTTCTCGGACCTCGGCCCCCTGCTCGCCGGCCGCCCCTGCGACGCGCACGCGCGGCGGCTGATGCCCAGATTCTCGGAAGGCAGAATGACCCTGCCGCCGCGCTTGAAGGCGGCGGCAGGGCTGTAGCGCTCGCGGCTTACGCCACGTCCCGCAGCTTCTGGGCCTCGGCGAGCTGCTGGAGCTTCTTCAGCGACTGGTTCTCGATCTGGCGGATGCGCTCGCGCGTGACGTTGAACGTGCGGCCGACCTCGTCGAGCGTGCGCGGGTGCTCGCCGCCGAGGCCGTAGCGCAGCTCGAGCACGCGGCGCTCGCGGTAGGAGAGGTTCTCCAGCGCCTCGCGCAGCGCCTCCTTCGTGAGGATCTCGGCGGCGCGCTCGTAGGGCGACTCGGCGCGCTCGTCGGCGATGAACTGGCCGAACTCCGACTCCTCTTCGTCGCCGACCGGCTTCTCGAGCGAGACCGGCGCCTGCGCGGAGCGCTTGATCGAGTCGACCTCCTCCGGATCGATCCCCGTCACCTCGGCGATCTCGTCGGCGGTCGGCTCGCGGCCCAGCTCGGTGACGAGCTTGCGCTCGGCGCGGCCGATCTTGTTGAGCTTCTCGACGACGTGCACCGGGATGCGGATCGTGCGCGCCTTGTCCGCGAGCGCGCGGGCGATCGCCTGGCGGATCCACCAGGTCGCGTAGGTCGAGAACTTGAAGCCCTTGCGGTAGTCGAACTTCTCGGCCGCGCGCACGAGCCCGAGCGTCCCCTCCTGGATCAGGTCGAGGAACGGCAGCCCCTGGTTGCGGTAGTTCTTCGCGATCGAGACGACGAGGCGCAGGTTCGACTCGACCATCTTCTGCTTCGCGTCGAGGTCGCCGCGCTCGATGCGCTTGGCGAGATCGACCTCCTCCTGCGCCGTCAGCAGGCGCACCTTGCCGATGTCCTTCAGGAAGAGCTGAAGGGAGTCGGTCGTCATGTCCGGCTTGAGGTCGAGCGCGGTTCTCGCTCTGCGCCTCCCGCGTCTGTCGGGGGCGCGCTCGACCTGCGCGGCGGCGGTCGCCGGGTCGATCTCCTCGACCAGCTCGATCTCTGATCTCTCGAGGAAGCCGTGCAGCTCCTCGACGTCCGCCTCGTCGAGGTCGAGCTCGGAGACGGCGGTCGAGATCTCGGCGTAGGTCAGGACGCCGAGCTGCGTCCCGCGTGCGACAAGCCCCTTGATCTCCTCGAGTTCCTGAAGTTCCGCTACTGACATGTGATTCCGTTTCTCGCATGCGCCGCCGGGGATCCGGCCGTCGGCGCGTTCATGTGGAGGAGGGAGTGCGCGTGCGCGTGGGCGCGCACCACTGCCATCCAAGCATAGGCGTCAGCCTAGCCACTTCACTTTTTGAAGTCAAAGGCGTCGCACCGGCCGCGTCAGGGGAGGACCTTCGCGCGCGCGTCGTGCTGCGCATGTGTACTACGCAGAACGGACGGCAGGGTTTCAAGTTGCGGCGTCTTTCACGTCGCAACGTGCGGTGTTCCGTATACTGCTGGCCGCCTTGCCGAACGGCTGCGCGCCACGCGCGGTCGGCGGGGGACCCATTGCGAGCCACATATCGCTCGCGGGGGCGAATCGGCCGACGTTCGGCCGTAGCGCCGCTCAGGAGAGCGCCGCGAGCCCGTCAGCTCACCTCGTAGGCCCGGCACGCACCCCCACATGACCGGCCAGCGGAAGATCGCCGTGACGCTCGTCGCCCTGCTCGCGCTGGGTGCGTCCGTCGCGCCCGCGCTCGCCGGCGGGACGCCGGGCGGGGCCGCGCCGGGCGTGCTGACGCTGCCGGACGGCTCGGCGCTCGTCGTCAGACTCGGCAACCCGGTCGTCCGCGCGCGCGGGCACCGGATGCTGCTCGCGGTCCGCGCGACGGCGTTCATGCGCGACCGCATGCGGATCACTGGCAGCGCGCCGCGCCGCGTCAGGACGGTGTGGATCGAGCGCAGAGACCCGCTCGCCGGCTGGATCGCGGTCGCGAGCGCGACCGTCGCCGCCGACGGCGGCTTCGTCGCGCTGTGGCGGCCCGACCGCGTCGGGCCGCTGGCGCTGCGCGCGGTGACCGTCGCGCCGCCGACCGGCGCGGTGACTGCCGATCCCGCGGCCGACCCGGGCGCGCCGCAGGTCTCTGCGACCGTCTACAGGCCCGGGATCGCGTCGTGGTACGGCCCGACCGGGCAGAACGAGACGACCGCCTGCGGGATCCCGCTCACGCGCTGGACGCTCGGGGTCGCGCATCGGACGCTGCCGTGCGGCACGCCCGTCGCGCTCTATTACGACGGCCATACGGTCGTCGTGCCGGTGATCGACCGCGGCCCCTACGTCGCCGGCCGCACGTGGGATCTCACGCAGGCCACGCACGACGCGCTCGGCGCGACCGACGGACTGATCCGCGTCGGCGCGCTGCCGCTGACGCCCGCGCCCGCTGCGGCGCCCGCCCCCGCGCCCGCCGCGCCGAGCGGCGGCGTCGGCGGCTGAGCGCGTTCAGCGCACGAGCCGCGGACCGGGCGCGCCGCCCTCGCCGCCGCCGTCGGCCGGCGCCGGAATCGCCTCGCCGATCCGCAGGCCGGCGGCGGAGGCGGCGAGCATCGCCTCCTCCGCGCGGTCGATCAGCGTGGCGGCGTCGCGCCCGTCCTCGCCGTAGACGGCGAAGCCGATCGTCGCGGCGAGCGGCGCCCCGCGCCAGTGCTCGCCGTGCTCGACACCGGCGCCGATCCGCTCGGCGAGCGCGATCGCGCCGGCGCGGCCGACCGCGGGCGCGATCACCCACGCGCGGCCCTGGCGGTCGGAGGCGACGAGGTCCTGGCGGCGGATCGCGCGGCGGATCGCCTGCGCCAGCCGGCCGTAGGGGACGCCGCGGTCCTCCGCCTCCGGCTCGGCCGCGGCGGAGGCCGCGATCCGCTCGCCGTCGACAAGCTCGACGCGCAGCAGCGCAAGCCCGCCGCCCTCGCGCTGCGCGCGATCGACGTGGCGCTCGAGCGTCGCGATCCAGAGGTCGCCGTCGTCCATCGGGGCGCCCAGCTCGACGGGGGCGCGCTGCGGCAGCGCCGTCACCGATCCGCCGGTCCTGACATCCGCAGGCTGGGTCGCCTGGCGGACGGGTCCTGTCGCGGACTGAGGCGCAACCGCTCCCTCCCCCTCGACGCCGGTCGTGGGCGGGCGCTCGGCGGACGGCTGCGCGCGGGGCTCGCCGCTCAGCGCCGTCGCGCCCGCCACGAGCGCGACCTCGGCGAGGCGCTCGGCGAGCGCTGCAGGCGAGTCGGTGCGGGCGCCGCGGGCGTCGAGGGCGGCGGTCCAGAGGCAGGCGCGCAGCGCGTCGACCGCGGCGAGCGTCGCGGCGGCGTCGCGGGCGCCGGCGAGCGCCGGGATGCGCTGGGCGAGCGGGGCGAGGTCGCCGTCCGGGCGCAGGCGGTCGAGCTCGACGTCGGAGCCGAGCGCGCGCGCGAGCGCGGCGCAGACGGCCGGCCCCTCGGAGGCGAGGTCCGCCGCGGGGATCGTGGCGACGGCGTCGAGCGGCGCGCGTTCGAGCAGCGTCAGCAGCCAGCCCTTCGCGACCGCCTGCGCGCGGCCGGCGAGCAGCTCGGCATCGGCCCGCTCCACGGGCAGCGGCCGGCTCGGGCGTGGGGCGGCGGGCGGGTCCGGGTCCCTCATCCGGCTGTCTATACCAGCGCGTCCCGACGCCTGCACCCGCGGATGGACAGAATGGACGCGTGCCGACCGAGCTGCTCTCGATCGAGGCCGCCCGCGCGAGCGTGCTGTCCAACTGCGCGCCGCTGCCCGCGGAGCCCGTCGCGCTTGCGGATGCGGCCGGTCGCGTGCTGGCGGCGGACGTGCGCGCGGTCGCGGACGTCCCCGGCTTCGACAATTCGGCCATGGACGGCTTCGCCGTGCTCAGCGCGGCGTCCAGCGGCCCGCTGCGGATCGTGGACGAGTCGCGCGCGGGCCATCCGGCGTCCAGACGACTCGCCCCCGGCGAGGCGATCCGCATCTCGACCGGCGCTGCGATGCCCGACGGCGCCGACGCCGTCGTGCCGATCGAGCAGACCGACGAGCGCGGCGGCCGCGCGACGCTCGCGCGGCCGCCGGCGCCCGGCCAGCACGTGCGCCGCGCAGGCGAGGACCTGCCCGCCGGCGCGGTCGTGCTGCACGCCGGCGCGCGGCTCGACGCCGCGGCGCTCGCCGTCGCGGCCGGCGCGGGCGCCGCGGAGCTGCCGTGCGCGCGCCGGCCGCGCGTCGCGGTGCTCTGCACCGGCGACGAGCTGCGGCCGCCCGGCAGCCCGCTCGCGCCGGGCGAGATCCACAACTCGAACGGCCCGATGCTCGCCGCGCTCGCGGCGCGGGAGGGCGCGGCGATCGCCGCGGTCGCGACCGCGCGCGACACGCGCGCGGCCACCGAGGCGGCGCTCGCGGCGGCCCTGCGCGCCGCCGACGTCGTGGTCCTCTCGGGCGGCGTCTCGGTCGGGCCGCACGACCACGTCAAGCCGGCCCTCGCCGCGCTCGGCGTCGCGCAGCGCTTCTGGCGCGTCGACCTCCAGCCCGGCAAGCCGACGTGGTTCGGCGCGCGCGACGGCCAGCTCGTCTTCGGCCTGCCGGGCAACCCGGTCTCCAGCTTCGTCACGTTCGCGCTGTTCGCGCGGCCCGCGCTGCGCGCGCTCCAGGGCGCGCGGCCGCTCCCGCCGCGAGAGCAGGCGGCGCTGACGCTCGACGTGCCGCGCCGCGCCCGGATGCAGGCGCTGCGAGTCCGGCTCGACGCCGCCGACGGCATGCTGCGCGCCGCGCCGACGGGCGCGCAGGGGTCGCACGTGACCGCCTCGCTGCTCGGCGCCGACGCGCTCGCGTTCGTCGCGCCTGGCGAGGGCGCCGCGCTCGCCGGCGAGCGCGTGCCGGTCGAGCGCCTCTGACACGAGCGCCGTCGCGCTTGGCGCTTTCCTTTCCGGTTTATCGGCACTAGAGTCGGCGCATGGCAAGCGTCGCCTCCGAGGCGACGGTCGCCTCGCAACGGGGGAGCGCGCGTGCGGACGCGCGACGCAGGCCGCAGGACGCCGCGACGGCCGCGTGGCTGTGCGCCATCCCCATGGCGGTGGCGATCGTCGTCGCGATCGTGGTCCTCGGCCCCGCGCTGGGCCGTCCGCTGGCGCCGCCGCGCCACGGAATCACGTACTTCGCCGACGTGCTGCCCTCGGTGCATCCGGAGCCGACCGAGCACGCGCGCTTCCTGATCGCGATCTGCGCGCCGCTGCTCGGCATGCTCGCCGTCGCGCTGGCGCCCCGTTGGCTCCCGCGCGTGCCGGCGCGCGCGGTCGGGCCGTCCGTGATCGCGACCCAGCTCGCGCTCGTCGGCGTCGCGATCGCCTCGATCGTCGCCCAGTACGGCTACCGCTTCGGAGCGCTCTACAGCGGGTCGGCGAACGTCGTCCTCAGGGAGCGCTACTTCTCGCCGGCCACACTGGCGGTGGCGGCGCTGCTGGCGGCGGCCACGCCGTATGCGCTGCGATCCGCGCGCGGCCGCGCGAGCGCCGCCGCGCTGCTGCGGGAATCGCGCGGCCGGCGCGCGGCGGCGTGCGCGGTCGCGGTCGTCTTCACCGCGATCTGGATGCTGACGGCGATCCACTCGGACAAGGAGATCGGCAACGCGATCTCCACCGAGCGCTACAACATCGAATTCACGCTCGGCGAGACGTTCGCGGTGCTCGACGGCCGCACGCCGCTCGTGAACTTCTCCTCCCAGTACGCGTCGCTGTGGCCGTTCGCGGCGGCGCTCCCGATGCTCGCGTTCGGCAAGACGCTGCTCGTCTGGACGGTGACGCTGTCGGCGGTGACGGTCGTCGCGCTCGTGGCGATCTACGGCGTGCTGCGCCGCGTGGTGCGCAGCGCGACGGCCGCCCTGCTGCTGTACCTGCCGTTCCTCGCCACGAGCCTGTTCCAGACGGCCGGCACCTTCCAGAACCGCAACACCGTCGGCAGCTACTACGCCGCCTTCCCGCTGCGCTACGGGATCCCGTTCTTCCTCGCATGGCTGACGGCACGGCGCATCGAGCGCAGGCGCACGGACCTGCTGGGAGCCTGGCTGCTGTTCACGCTCGCCGGACTGGCGATCCTCAACAACGGCGACTTCGGCGTCCCCGCGTTCGGCGCCACGCTGGCGGCGCTGCTGTGGTCGGCGTGGGAGCGGCCGGTCGGCCGCTCGGCGCTGCGACTCGCCGGCGCGGCGCTCGCCGGCCTCGCGACCGCCTTCGCGCTCGTCTCCGCGCTCACGCTGCTGCGCACCGGCTCGCTGCCCCAGCTCTGGCGCCTCGTCGACTACGCGCGCGGCTACACGATCGGCGGCTTCTCGATGTCGCCGATCCCGGGCATATTCGGCCTGCACCTGCTGGTCTACCTGACGTACGTGGCCGCGATCGTCGCGGCCTCCGTGCGCGTGAGCCGCGGCGCGCGCAACCGCGTCCTCACCGGCATGCTCGCGTGGGCCGGCGTCTTCGGCCTCGGCGCCGGCGCGTACTACGTCGGGCGCTCGGACCCGAGCGTGCTCAAGTACGAGCTCCCGGCATGGACGCTGGCGCTCGCGCTGCTCGCCGTCCTCGCGATCCGCGAGCTCGCCCGGCCCGAGCTGCGCCGGACGGCGATCGGCGCGCTCGTCGTGCTGTTCGGCTTTGGCGCCGCGACCTGCTCGCTCGCCCAGACGCCGGCGCCGTGGGAACAGATCCAGCGCCTGACCGCGCCGTTCGTCCCCACCGAAGCCGAGCCCGATCCCCATCCGCTCGTGCCCCCGCGCGACGCGGCGACCCGCCGCTTCGTCGCCTCGCTCGCGGACGGCCCGTCGCGCTTCGTCGTCAAGCGCGGCGCTCCGGTCGCGATCCTGCTGGCGCTCGGGCATCGCGTCGCCGACGCCTACGGGGTCGTGAACGTCTCCCCGTACACCGGCATCGAGTCGATGTACACCGTCGAGCGCGTGGACGCCGCGATCGACGCGCTGCGCAGGGCCGGCGGCAACACCGCGATCCTGCCGGTGCCGCTGTACGCCAGCCTGTTCGACGCCTTCCGGCGGCAGGGGTTCGAGATCGTGACGCAGCGGGGGCTGCGGCCGATAGCGGCCAACTGGGTTCGCTCGCGGCCCTGGCTGATGCCCTGGCCCGGCGAAGAAAGAGCGGTGATCAAGCTGGTCGACATGCGCCACCTGCACCCGCGCGCGCTCGCCGCCGGCTGACCGCCGCTTGCCGCTTTCCTTTCTCGCCCCGCCGGATTAGAGTCGAGCGATGGCAAGCGCCGTCTCCGAGGCGGCGGCTGCTGCTTCGGCTCGGGGGAGCGCGCGCGCACGTCGCGGCGCGGACGACGCCGCCACGGCAGCGTGGCTCTGCATGGTCCCGTGCGCGGTGGTCGCCGTCGCTGCGATCGTCGTGCTGGGTCCGCCGCTCGGGCGGCTGCTGTCGCCGGCGCACAACCCCTACACGCTGCTCGCCGACGCGGGGCCGCCGCACCCCGAGCCGACCGAGCACGCGCGCTACCTGATCGCGATCTGCGCGCCGCTGCTCGGCGCGCTCGCGACGGCCGCGGCGCCGCGCTGGCTCGCGCGCGCGCCCGCGCGCGCCGTCACGCCGATCGTGCTCGCCGCGCAGGCCGGCCTCGGCGCGATCGTCGTCGCCTCGATCGTCGCCCAGTACCGCGACGTCTTCACCGGGATCTACCTGATGCCGGGCGAACCGCCGCTGACGATGCGCTACTTCACGCCCGCGACGCTGACGGTCGCGGCGCTGCTGGCCCTCGCGACGGCCGGGGCGCTGCGCTCCGCCTCCCTGCGCCGGCGCGCCGCCGCGCTCCTGTTCGATGAGCCGCGCCGGCGCGCGCTGCTGCTCGGCGCCCTGGCCGTGCTCGCGACCGCGATCTGGATGCTCCACGCGGTCCACTCCGACCTTGAGATCGGCAACGCCCCGGACGACGTCCGCTACCACCTCGGCTTCACGATCGACGAGACGTTCGCCGTGCTCAACGGGCGCACGCCGCTCGTGAGCTTCACCGCCCAGTACGCGTCGCTGTGGCCGTTCGCGATAGCGCTGACGATGCTGGCGCTCGGCAAGACGGTGCTCGTGTTCACGACCGTCCTGTGCACGATCACGGGGCTCGCCCTGCTCGCGATCTTCGGCGTGCTCCGGCGCGTCACGCGCAGCGCGGCGGCGGCGCTGCTGCTGTACCTGCCGTTCCTCGCCACCAGCCTCTACCTGATCGCCGAAACGCTGCAGAACCGCTCGTCGGTCGGCAGCTACTACGCGAGCTTCCCGCTGCGCTACGCGCTGCCGTTCGCCGTCGCGTGGGCGACCGCGCGGCGCATCGACCGCGACGACGGCGACCGGGCGCGCGCCCTCTGGCCGCTCTTCACGCTCGCCGGGATCGCGCTGCTCAACAACGCCGACTTCGGCCTCGCCGCGCTCGGAGCGACGATCGCTGCGCTGCTGTGGAGCGCGCGACGGCTCGAGCCGCGGCTTGCGCTGCGGATCGGGGGTGCTGTCGCCGCCGGCCTCGCGACAGCGCTCGCGCTCGTGTGCGTCCTCACGCTGGCGTGCGCCGGCGACTTGCCGCAGTTGGGACGGCTCGTCGACTACGCCCGCACCTACACGATCGGCGGCTTCGCGCTGATGCCGATCCCGGGCGTGCTCGGCGTGCACCTGATCATCTACCTGACGTACGTCGCGGCGATCCTCGTCGCGACGGTGCGTGCGCTGCGCGGCGCGCGCAACCGCGTCCTCACCGGGATGCTGGCGTGGGCGGGCGTATTCGGGCTCGGCGCGGGCTTCTACTGGGTCGGCCGCTCGCACCCGTTCGCGCTCAAGCAGGAGTTCTCCGCCTGGGCGCTCGCGCTCGCGCTGCTGACGGTCGTCGCGGTCAGGGAGCTGAGCACGCGGCGCGTGCGCCGGACGGCGCTCGGCGCGCTGCTCGTGCTGGCCGGCTTCGGCGTGACGGTCTGCTCGCTCGCGCAGACGCCGACGCCGTGGGGCCAGATCGAGCGGCTGAACGCCCCCTTCACGGCGAGCGCGGCGATCGGCACGAACCCGCTCGCCCCGCCGCGCGACCCGCGCGTGCGCCGCTTCATCGCCTCGCTCGCGGACGGACCGAACCGCTTCGTCTACAAGCGCGGCGCGCCGGTCGCGCTGCTGCTGACGACCGGGCACCGCGACGCCGACGCCTACGGGGTCGTGGACGTCTCCCCGTACACCGGCGTCTGGTCGCTCCAGACCGTCCAGCGGGTCGAGGCGATAGTCCGCGTGCTGCGCGCGGCCGGCGGCAACACGATCATCCTGCCGGACCCGCTCGACCAGAGCATCCTGCCGCTGCTGACCCGCGACGGCTTCGCGCTGCTGACGGCGCACGGCCTGCGCGCCTACGTCGCCGGCCGGACGAGACCGCTGGCGCTGCCGTACCCGTGGGAAGGGAAGGTCATAAAGATGGTCGACACGCGCAACCTCTACCCGCGCGCGCTGCGGTGAGCGTGCGCGACGACATCCGCCCGGCGGCGGCCGTCGCGCCGTCGCGGCCGACGGCCGCCCTGGGGTCGCTGGCCTGGACGATCGCGCTCGCGTGCGCGGCGCTGACGGCCGCGCTCGTGCTCGTGCTGGGGCCGCCGCTCAGCCACGTCCTCTATCCCGCGCGGCTGCCGTTCGCGTTCCTGCCGAACGTCGTGCGCCACCCCGAGCCGATCGAGGGCACGCGCTACGCGCTGGCGCTGCTCGGCCCCGTCCTGCTCGCCGCCGGGATCGCGCTCGCGCGGCGGCGGCCGCCGCGGCTCTCGGCGCGCGCGGCGGCGAGCGCGGCGGCGATCGCCCAGACCGCGGGCGTCGCCGTCGTGACGGCCTGCCTGGTCAAGCAGCGCGAAGCGGGCTGGGAGCTCGCCTTCTTCGCGCCGTGGCAGCTCGTCGCGGGCGCGCTGATCGCCGCCGCGCTCGCGCTGGCGGCCGCGCGCGGATGGCTGGCGCGGCTGCGCGCGGAGCCGCGCGCGCTGCGGATCGCGCTGCCGCTCGCGCTCGCGCTCCTGACCGGCGCCTGGTTCCTGTCGTTCCTCAACAGCGACCAGTCGATCTGGTGGGCCGGGGACCCGTACAACAGCGGCTTCATGCTCGACGAGACGTTCGCGGTGCTGAACGGGCGCACGCCGCTCGTCGACTTCACCGCCGCCTACGGCTCGGTCTGGCCGTTCCTGCTCGCCCCCTGGCTGCTGCTGCTCGGCAAGACCGTGCTCGCGTTCACGTTCGCGATGTGGACGCTGAGCGTCGCGACCGTGCTGGCGATCTACGGCGCGCTGCTGCATGTGACGCGTCGCGCGCTGGCCGCCTTCGGCCTGTCCCTGCCGATCATGGCGTTCTCGTTCTTCGCCGCCGTGCGCGACGTCCACCATCCGCAGGCGATCTTCCAGGAGATGCCGCTGCGCAACGTCGGGCCGTTCCTCGTCGCGTGGCTGCTCGCGCGCCAGCTCGCCCGCGGCGGGCGCGCCGCCTGGCCGCTGTTCCTCGTCGCCGGCCTGGTCGCGATCAACAACATCGAGTTCGGCCTCGCGGCGCTCGCGGGCGTGCTCGTCGCGCTCGCGTGGACCTCGGTCCCGCTCGACGCCCGGCGGCTCGCGCGCATCGGCGCCGGCGCCGTGCTGGGCCTCGCGGGCGCCTACGCGCTGCTGGCCGTCGTGACGCTGATCCGCGCCGGGGCGCCGCCGGACCCCGGCCGCGCGCTCGCCTACGCGCGCGTCTTCGGGATCGGCGGCTTCGGACTCGACCGGATGCCGCACCTGCTCGGTCTGCCGCTCGTGGTCTACCTGACCTATGCGGGCGCGCTCGGCGTCGCGACGGGGCGCGCCGTACGGCGGGCGCCGAACCGCGTGCTGACGGGCATGCTGGCCTGGAGCGCGATCTACGGCTTCGGCTCGGGCGCCTACTACATGGGCGAGTCGGTCCCGAGAGGGATTCCGACGACGTTCCCGCCGTGGAGCTTCGCGCTCGCGCTGCTGACCGTCGTCGTGCTCCAGCGGCTCGCGCGGCGCGCGGATCGCCTGCCGAGCCTGGCCGCCGTCGCGGCGCTGCTCGGCTTCGGGCTCGTCGCGAGCTTCGTGCTCGACCCGCCGGCGAGCGTGCTGCCGTGGCGGCAGGTCGCGACGATCCGCCACCAGCCGGCCGACCCGGCGATCCAGCGCTTCAGGGAAATCGGGACGCTGCTGACCGCGCCGAACGATCCGGCGTTGCGCGAATTCATCGGGGCGACGCCGGAACGCGCGGGTCGCGCCGTCATGCGGCCCGGCGAGCCGATCGCGCTGCTGTGGAGCACCGGCCACGCGATCGCCGACGGCTACGGGTTCCGCGACGTCGTGCCGTACGTCGGCGAATCGATCGTGACGGTGCAGGAGCTCGACGAGACGCTCGCGGACCTGCGCGCGGCCGGCGGCAGCGTCGTGCTCGTCCCCGACCTCGTCGCCCCGCGGCTGATGCAGCCGCTCGCCGAACGCGGCTTCGAGGTGCTGACGCGGTCGGGCTATCGGCGCGGGATACCGGGCGCGACGCTGGCGCCCGAAGCGATCGTCGACGTGCACGGGCTGACGAAATGGGTCGACGGGCGCGCGCTCTCCGGCGGCGCCTAGGAGCGACCGAGCGCACCCGCGGTTGTCGCTTTCCTTTCCGGTGTGCCGCGATTAGAGTCGTTCCATGTCGAGCGCCGGATTCGCGGCGCCTCCCGTCGGGCTGGAGGGGGATCGCAGCCCGGCTGCCGATGCGCTGTCCGTTGACGACGAGCTGACGACGGCTGCCTGGGTCTGCGCGCTGCCGTGCGCGCTGCTCACGCTGCTCGCGGTCGTCGTGCTCGGACCGCCGCTGGGGGACGTGATCGCCCCCGGCGCCCACTCGTTCATACCGCTGCCGCAGTTCGAGAACCAGTTCGCGCACGAGCAGACCGAGCATGCGCGCTACCTGCTCGCGCTCTGTGGCCCCGTGCTGCTGGTGCTGGCGCTGCTGCTCGCGCCGCGCTGGCTGCCGCGCGTCCCGCGCGCCGTCGCAGCGCGCGCGGCGCCGGTGACGCAGGGCGTCCTCGTCGCGGCCGTCGCGGCGTGCATCGTCGGCCAGTACAGGGTGGCGTTCCACTCGATAGCCGGGCCGCTGAAGGACCGCTACTTCACGCCGCCGACGCTGGTCGCGGCCGTGTTGATCGCGGCCGCCGCGGCGGCGGCGATCAACCGCGACGCCCTGCGCGCGCGGGCGAGCGCGCTGCTGCGCGACTCGCGCGCGCGCCGGGCCGGCGCGCTCGCGGCCGCCGCCGCGCTGACGGCGATCTGGATGCTGCACGCGGTCCAGTCGGACGCGACGATCGGGATGGCGGAAAGGGAAGTCCTCTACCACGCGGCGTTCACGCTCGACGAAGCGTTCGCGGTGCTGAACGGCCGTACGCCGCTTGTGAACTTCACGACGCAGTACGGCTCGCTGTGGCCCTCGCTCGTGGCGCTGCCGATGCTCGCGTTCGGCAAGACGCTGCTCGTGTACACGCTCGCGATGTGCGGCGCGAGCGTCGTCGCGCTGCTCGCGATCTACGGCGTGCTGCGCCGCGTCGTGCGCAGCGCGATCGGCGCGCTCGCGCTGTACGTGCCGTTCCTGGCGACGAGCCTGTTCATGATCGCCGGCACGCTCGTGAACCGCTCGACGCCGGGCACGTACTTCACGACGTTCCCGTCGCGCTACGCCGGGCCGTTCTTCCTCGCGTGGCTGACCGTGCGCCACATCGAGCGGCGCGGCCGGCTCGCGAGCGCCTGGCTGCTGTTCGCGGCGGCGGGCCTCGTCGCGATCAACAACCAGGACTTCGGCGTCCCCGCGCTCGGCGCCACGATCGCCGCGCTGCTGTGGAGCGCGGACGCGCGGGACCGCGTTCTGCTCAGCCGGCTCGCGGTCGGCCTCGCCGGCGGGCTGGCGACGGCGGTCGCGCTGGTGTCCGCGCTGACGCTCGCGCAGGCCGGCTCGCTCCCCCAGTTCGGCCGCCTGACCGACTACCTGCGCCTGTTCTCGGTCGACGGCTTCGGGCTCGTCAGAATCACCGGGGTCCTCGGGCTGCACCTCGCCGTCTACGCGACGTACGCGGCGGCGGTCGCGGTCGCGACGGTGCGCGCCATGCGTGGCGCGGCGAACCGTCGGCTGACCGGGATGCTCGCCTGGTCGGCGCTGTTCGGGCTCGGCTCCGGCGCGTACTTCATCGGCCGCTCCTCCCCGGAAACGCTCACCTGGACGTTCCCGGCGTGGGCGCTCGCGCTGATGCTGCTGACGGTCGTCGTCGTCCGGCAGCTCGCCGCGCGGCCGGCGCGGCGACCGGCGATGGCGGCGCTGCTCGTCCTGTTCGGCTTCGGCCTCGCCGTCTGCTCGCTCGTCCAGCTCCCGTTGCCGTGGCAGCAGGTCGCGCGGCTGAACGCGAGCTTCACGCCGACCGAAGAAGCGCCCGAACCGAACGTGCTCGTGCCGCCGCCGGACGCGCTGACGCGGACTTTCGTCGCCTCGCTCGCGGACGGGCCGTCGCGCTTCGTCTACAAGCGCGGCGCCCCGGTCGCGCTGCTGCTGACGACCGGACACCGCGTCGCCGACGCCTACGGGGTCGTCGACGTCGCGCCCTACACCGGAATCTGGTCGATGCCGACGGTCGAACGGCTCGACGCCACGGTCGCCGCGCTGCGCGCCGCCGGCGGCAACACGGTCGTGCTGCCGGACCCGCTGCCGCCGGGCGTCCTGACGGTGCTCTCGCGGCTCGGCTTCGACGTCGTCACCGACGGCGGGCTCCAGCCCTACGTCCCGGGCCGCACGAGGCCGACGAAGGTCGGCTGGCCCGACGGCTACAAGGTCATCAAGCTCGTCGACATGCGCCACCTGCGCCCGCGGGCGCTGGCGGGGACCTGACGGCGAGCGCGATCCGCGCCAGCGGGCACAATCAGGGCGTGCTCGCGCCTCTGCTCGCACTGATCGCCCTCGCCGCCGCGCTCGTCGCGGCCCGCCGGCATCGCCGTGCCGAGCACGCTCCCGCGCGCCTCGGGAAGCTCGACGACGAGACGACGATCGGCGCCGCGGGCGCGGTTCGCTCCGTCCAGACCGGCGAGCTGACGCTGCCGGCCGCCGCGCTCGAGGAGCTGTGGAGCCCGATGCAGCTCGAGCGGCTCGCGCGCACGTACTGGCGCTTCCTCTCGCGCTGCACGCTCGGCGTGGTCCGCGTCGACTACAGCGCCGATCGGCGGACGGTCGTCGTCCTGCGCCAGCCGCTGCGCCTGCTGCGCTTCAAGGCGCCGGAGTACGCGATGGACGCCCAGCGCGGGACGGTGCGCTGGCGGATCGAGGACGGGTTGCTCGTGGATCGGCGCGGCCGCCATGGCGACGGCTACCTGGAGATCGACGTGCGGCGGCTGCCCAGGACGGGCGGGAGTCCCTCTCACCTTGCGCGCATCCGCGTCGAGGTCGCGGTGGCGAACTTCTATCCGTCGATCGCGCGCCGCTTCAGCCGTCCCGTGTACCGCGCGACGCAGTCGCGCATCCACGTGCTCGTGACGTACGGCTTCCTGCGCTCGCTCGCGCGCCTCGACCTCGCCGAGTCCCGCACCGGACGCCTGGCGGACTGCCTGACGGTCGCGGACGTGCCGGACCCGCCGCTGCCTCAGCCGTAGCGCTCGCCGGTGACGGCGCGCAGCTTGCCGCGGTCGTGGCGGGCGAAGATGCGGCGCACCGTGCCCGAGCGGGAGCGCATCACGAGCGATTCGGTCGTCGCGCCGCTGCCGCGGTAGCGGACGCCCTGGAGCACGTCGCCGTCGGTCACGCCGGTCGCGGAGAAGAAGACGTCCTCGCCCCGGCAGAGGTCGTCGCACGTGAGCACCCTGTCGAGGTCGTAGCCGGCATCGAGCGCGGCCTTGCGCTCGTCGTCGTTGCGCGGCCACAGGCGGCCGAGAAGCTGGCCGCCCATGCACTTCAGCGCGGCTGCCGAGATGACGCCCTCGGGAGTGCCCCCGATGCCCCACAGCAGGTCGACCGGCGAACGGTCGCTGACGGCGAGCAGCGCGGCCGAGACGTCGCCGTCGAGGATCAGGCGGATGCGCGCGCCAGCTTCGCGCACCTGCTTCATCGCCTCTTCGTGGCGCGGGCGGTCGAGCATCACGACCGTCACGTCGCCGATTCCCATGCCCTTGCGCTGCGCGATCAGTCTCAGCGTCTCGGGCAGCGGGCGGTCGAGCGAGAGCAGGTCGGCGATCTCCTCGCCGCCGGCGATCTTCTCCATGTAGACGCACGGCCCCGGGTCGAACATCGAGCCGCGCTCGGCCAGCGCGATCACGGCGATCGCGCTCGGCATCCCGAGCGCGGTCAGGCGCGTGCCCTCGAGCGGGTCGACCGCGATGTCGACCTGCGGCGGCGTGCCGTCGCCGATCCGCTCGCCGTTGTAGAGCATCGGCGCCTCGTCCTTCTCGCCCTCGCCGATCACGACCATCCCTTCCATCGGGACCGACTCGAGCACGTGGCGCATCGCGTCGACGGCGGCCTGGTCGGCGGCCTCCTTGTCGCCGCGGCCGACCATCCGCGCGGCCGCGAGCGCGGCGGCCTCGGTCACGCGCACGAGCTCGAGCGCGAGGTTGCGGTCTGGGCGACGTGACTGCTGATCGGCTGAGGTCATCGAGAAAGCGGCGTTCGGGGGACGTCGGCGAGACCGCCGTCGCGGGACGCTATCAGCGCCGGGAGCGGCACCCCCTCTCCGCTATTTTCTATTTTTTTGTAAACTGAGCTTATGCGGTGGGGGGAGCTTGATCGGCGCGCGATCGAGCCGGCGCCGGTCGAGCGCAGCGAGCCGGCCGAGCTTGCCTGGCTCGCGGCGCTTCCTTGCGCGGTCGTCGTGCTCGGCGCCATCCTGCTGCTGACGCGTCCGCTCAGCCACGTCCTCTATCCGCACGTCGGTCTCAAGCTGCTGCCCGACGACCTCGGATCGCTGGCGCCGAAGCCGAAGGAGGAGACGCGCTACCTCCTCGCGCTGGCGGCGCCGGTGCTGCTGACGGCCGGGATGCTGCTGCTCCGGCGTCGCGCCCCGGCGCGCCCGCGCCCGCGGCTGCGGTCCATGCTCACGCTCGGCGCGCAGGCGCTCGGGCTGCTGGTGGTCGTCGCGTGCTTCGTCGGACACCACGACCGCCGCTGGACGGTCGCGTACTTCAACGTCCGGACGCTAGTCGCGGCGGCGGCGATCGCGCTCGCGATCCTGCTCGGAGCGTCGTTCGCGCGCACCCGGCGCGACCTGGGGTCGTTCGGCGAGTCGCGCAGGACGCGGATCCTCCTGGCCGGGCTCGCCCTGACCGCGGCGGCGCTGTGGCTGATGCCCGCGATCAACAACGAACAGTCGATCACATGGTCGTTGATGGACGGCGACGTGCCGTTCCAGATCGACGAAACCTTCGCGGTCATCAACGGACTTACTCCACTCGCGAACTTCCATGCGCAGTACGGCTCCCTGCTGCCCTACTTCATAGGCCCCGCGCTGGTGACGTTCGGGAAGACCGTGCTTGCCTACACGATCATCGTGTGCTCGCTGAGCGTGCTGACGTTCGGGGCGATCTACGGGGTGCTGCGCCGCGCGGGGCGCAGCGCGCTCGCCGGGTTCCTGCTGTTCGTGCCGGTGCTCGCGACGAGCCTGTTCGACCCCGAGCTCATCCCCTACGCGCGCTTCACGCCGGGCACCTACTTCCCGATGTTCCCGTTCCGCTACGGCGACGGCTATCTGATCGCCTGGCTCGCGAGCCGCTATCTCGACGCCGGCAGGCCGAGACGGCGGTGGCTCCTCCTCCTCGTCTGCGGACTGGCGATCATGAACAACTTCGAGTTCGGCGTGCCGGCGTTCGCGGCCACGCTCGCCGCGCTGCTGGCGACGAGCGTCGCCTGGCGTCCCCGCCAGCTCGCGTTGCTCGCGCGCGACGCGGCGGCGGGCCTGTTCGCCGCCCTCGCGCTGACCGCGGTCATCACGCTGGTGCGCGCTGGGTCGTTGCCCGACCTCGCCTCGATGGTGACATTCGCACGCCTCTACGCCGTGGCGGGGTACAGCGTCGCCCGCATCCCCGGCGTCTTCGGCCTGCCGCTGATCATCTACCTCACCTATGTCGCCGCGATCGGCGTCGCCGTCGTGCGCGCGCTCGCCCGCGCCGAGAACCGCGTGCTGACCGGCATGCTCGCGTGGACCGGGATCTTCGGCCTCGGCACCGCGAGCTACTACGTCGCGCGGTCGGACTTCACGCTCATGCCCATAACGTTCTCGGCCTGGGCGCTGGCGCTCGCGCTGCTGACGATGACCGCCGTCGCGCACATCCGCGCCCGCGGTGCGCGCCGAGCGGGCCTTCCCGCGCTCGCGGCCCTCTTCGGGATCGGGCTGGCCGCCTGCTCGATCGCCCAGTTCCCGTACCCATGGACCGAGCTGCGGCGTCTCCACACTCCCGTGCCGATCCTCAAGCGGCCGCTCGAATGGTCCCCGAAGCCGGCGGGAGCACCGGACGAGCGCTTCTTCATCGCCGCGGTGGTCGCGCGAGACGGACGCTGGACGCTGCGACGCGGCGCGCCGATCGCGCTGTTCGTGACGACCGGGCATCGCATCGCGGACGCCTATGGCGTCGTCGACGTCGTCCCCTTCACCGGTCCGCTGACGATGCACACCTACGCCGAGTACGAAAGCGCGCTCGACGCGCTCCTCGCCGCCGGTGGGGACACCGTGCTGATCCCGGCCGAACGCGTCAGAACCCTGCATGCGCCGCTCGAGCGGCGCGGCTTCCGGATCCTGACCTCCGCGGGCATAGACCCGGCCCCGATCCGGCGAGGTCGCCTGCCGGCGAGCACGCTGGTGATCGACGGCCTCACGAAGTGGGTCGACCTGGGCGCGGTGCGCAATGCCTGAGGGCCGACGCCGCTTCTGAAATCCGGTGTAGAGTGCGCGCATGGCTTGGGGGAAGCCGCAGGGCGCCGCGGTCGCGCAGTCGCCGAGCGCCGGAATCGAGCAGTCGCCGACCGTCGGAACCGAGCGCTCCTCGACCGCTGACGCCGCATGGATCGTTGCGGTTCCCTGCGCGCTCGCGACCGCCGCGGCGATCCTGTTCCTGACCTCGCCGCTGGCGAGCGTCCTGCTCCCCAGCAGGCCCGGGATCACGCTGCTCCCGGAAGACGCGGGGCGCTTGACGCCCGAGCCGCGCGAGATCACGCGCTACCTCATCGCCCTCGGCGGCCCGGTGCTGCTCGCGGTCGCGACGATCCTCCTCACGCGGGCGCCGGCCTGGCGCCGGCGGCGCCGCCGCCCGGCGGTCGCGGTCCTCGCGGCACAAGCGGCGGCGATCGGATTCGTCGCCGTCTGCTTCGCCGGTCAGCACGCCCACCGCTGGACGTACGCGTACTTCACGTTCGCGACCCTAGCCGTCGCCGCCGGTCTCGCCGGCTGCTTCGTGCTCGTCGCCCCGAGGGTGTGGGCACACATGGGAACGCGACGCATCGCCGTCTCGCGCCGACGTCGATGGAGGTGGGTGGCCGGAGCAGCCGTGGCCGCGCTCACGGCCCTGTGGTTGATGCCGGGCATCAATTCAGAAGCCTCGGTCACCTGGTCCTTCCTCTATCACGAAATGGCGTTCTATGTCGACGAAACGTTCGCGATATTGAACGGACTGACCCCGCTCGCGAACTTCCACGCGCAGTACGCCTCGCTCCTCCCGTACTTCATAGGGCTGTCGCTCTTGACGTTCGGCAAGACGCTGCTCGTCTTCACCATCACCGTGTGCGCCATCAGCGTGCTCGTGCTCGGGGCGATCTACGGCGTGCTCCGGCGCGCGGCGAGAAGCACCGTCGTCGCGCTGGTCCTGTACGTACCGTTCCTCGCGACCACGCTGTTCAACCCCGAAGGCCTTTCATACCTGCGCTTCACGCCGGGAACGTACTTTCCGATGTTCCCGTTTCGCTACGCCAGCGGCTACTTGCTGGCTTGGCTCCTGGCGCGTCAGCTCGACAGGCCGGGACAGCGGCGCACGTGGATGCTGTTCACGGCGGGAGGCATAGCCGCCTTCAACAACTTCGAGTTCGGCGTCCCCGCCATCGTCGCCGTCGTCGTCGCCCTGCTGATGACCGGCATCGCCCCCCGCCGTCAGGAGCTCGCGCGGCTCGCCGGCGAAGCCGCGGCCGGTCTCCTCATCGCGTTCGCCGCCATGTCCGTGCTGACGCTCGCGCGCGCCGGCTCGCTGCCCGACCTCGGCGAGATGGCTCATTACTCGCACCTGTACGCGGTGTCCGGGTACAGCGTCGCCCCGATCCCGGGGACGCTCGGCCTGCCTCTGATCATCTACGCCACGTACGCCGCCGCGATCGCAACCGCGGTCGTGCGCGCGATCGACGGGGCGTCCAATCGCGTGCTCACCGGCCTGCTCGCGTGGACCGGCATCTTCGGCCTCGGGACGGCGAGCTACTACGTCGTGCGGGCGAACTGGTCGTTGATGCCGATAACGTTCTCCGCCTGGGTGCTCGCGCTGGCGCTCTTGACCCTCTGCGTCGTGGAGACCATTCGCGCCGACGAGCGCTGGCGGCCCGGCCTGGCAGGCGTCGCCGTCTTGTTCGGCGTCGGTCTGGCGGCCTGCTCGGTGGCTCAGTTCCCGTTCCCGTGGTCGGAGGTCCAGCGGATCAGGACTCCACCCCCACAGGTCAACCCGGCGCCGATCGAATGGTCGGTCCAGCCCACTCGCGAACCGTACGTGCGGTGGTTCACCGCCGCGACGCTCGAACGTCGCGGTCGATTCAGCATCCGCCGCGGAGCGCCGATCGCGCTCTTCGTCACGACGGGTCATCGCATCGCGGACGCCTACGGCGTGGTGGACGTCGTTCCCTTCACGGGCCCGCAGTCGATGCACACCCTCGGCGACTTCGAAGAAGCGCTCGACGCCCTGCGCGCCGCGCACGGCACGAGCGTCCTGCTCCCGAAGAAGCGCGTGCCCGTGCTTCACCGCGTGCTCGAGCGTCGCGGGTTCCGCCTTGTCGTCGAAGGCGGCATCCGCGCGACGCCGATGGAAGGCGACCAGCTTCCTGCCGACGCCGCCGTCGTGAACGACTTGACGAGATGGGTCGACGTGCGCGACGTCCGCGCGTTCACGCGCGGTTGAGGCCGGTGTGGACCGCCTACGCGGGGCGCCACATGCCGGCAGCGGGTAGGGTCGCGCCGCGATGGACTTCCGCCGCCTGCATCCCGACCCCGCCGTGATCGACAGCGCGGAGCTGCTCGGCGACCTCAGCCTGGTCGCGCGCGCGCGCGCGGACCGTCCCTGGCTCGTCACGAACTTCGCGACGACCGCCGACGGGCGGGCGACGATCGACGGGCGCTCCGGCCCGATCGGGGACGACGGCGACATGGAGGTCTTCCGCCGCCTGCGCACGCAGGTCGACGCGCTGCTGATCGGCACGCGCACGCTCGCGATCGAGCGCTACGGGCGCGCCGTCAGGCGCCCCGAGCTGCGCGCCGCGCGCACGGCGCTCGGGCTCGCGCCCGAGCCGCTCGTCGCGACCGTCAGCCGCTCCGGCGCGCTGCCGACCGACATCCCGCTGTTCGACGAGCCCGACGCGCGCGTCGTCGCGTTCGTCCCGGCCGACGCGCCGGAGCCGTCGTGCGCGGCGCGCGTCACGCTCGTGCGGCTCGACCCCGCCGAGCTGACGCTGACGACGGCGCTGCGGCGGCTGCGCGCCGAGCACGGCGTGCGCGCGCTGCTGTGCGAGGGCGGCCCGACGCTGATGGGCGCGCTGCTGCATGAGCGGCTCGTCGACGAGCTGTTCCTCACGCTCGCGCCGCAGCTCGCCGGCGGCGGCGACGGCCCGACGCTCAGCAGCGGCCCGGCGCTCGCCGACGCGGCGGAGCTGGAGCTCGTGTGGGCGCTCGAGCGGGCCGGCTCGCTGTACCTGCGTTACGCGATCGCGCGCGGGTAGCCTCCAGGGTGATGCGGATCGCCTGCGGCTTCGACCACGCCGGCGTCCCGTTGCGGGACGCGGTCCTCGCTGCGCTCGAGCAGGACGGCCACGCGGTGCTCGACGCCGGCACCTACGACGACTACCCCTACGCCGCCGCCGCCGTGGCGCGCGCGCTCGCCGCCGAAGGCGAGGAGCGCGCCGAGCGCGGCGTGCTCGTGTGCGGCTCGGGCGCGGGCGTGTCCGTCGCGGCGACGAAGCTTGCGGGCGTGCGCGCCGCGACGGTCCACGACGGCTACACCGCTCACCAGTGCGTCGAGCACGACGACCTCAACGTGCTGTGCCTCGGCGCGCGCGTGATCGGCCCGGAGCTGGCCCGCGAAGTCGTCCGCGCCTTCGCCGCGGCGCGCTTCAGCGGCGCCGAGCGCCACGTCCGCCGCCTCGCGCAGGTCGACGCGCTCGCGCGCGAGGGCCTCGACGCGCTCGCCACCGAACCCGCACCAACGACCGCGACAGGAGAGCCCCGATCATGAGCACCGTCCCCGCGACCACGCCGATCGGCCGGCTGTCCGAGCTCGGCACGAGCGCCTGGCTCGACTCGATCCGCCGCTCGATGCTGACCGGCGGGGACCTCAGGCGGCTGGTCGAGCAGGACGGCGTCGTCGGCGTCACGTCGAACCCGTCGATCTTCGAGCAGGCGATCCTCGGCAGCCCCGACTACGACGCGCGGCTCGCCGAGCTGACGCACGACGGCGACGGCGTCGAGGAGATTTACTGGACGCTCGCGATCGAGGACGTGCAGGGCGCCGCCGACGTGCTGCGCCCCGTATGGGAGCGCACCGGCGGGGCCGACGGCTACGTCTCGCTGGAGGTCGCGCCGAACGTCGCGCGCGATACGGAGGCGACGCTCGCGATGGCGCGCGACCTGTGGCGGCGCGTCGACCGTCCCAACGCGATGATCAAGATCCCCGGCACGCCGGAAGGCGTCCCCGCGATCCGCCAGGCGATCGCCGAGGGGATCAACATCAACGTCACGCTGCTGTTCTCGCTCGACGCGTGGGCGGCGATAGCGGAGGCGTGGCTCGCCGGCCTGGAGGACCGCGCGGCCGCCGGCGAGCCGGTCGACGGGATCGCGTCGGTCGCCTCGTTCTTCGTCTCGCGCGTCGACACGGCGACCGACAAGCGCCTGAAGGCGCTCGGCCGCGAGGACCTGCTCGGCAGAGCGGCGGTCGCGAACGCGCAGCTCGCCTACGAGCGCTGGCAGGCGCTGGTGGCCGGCGAGCGCTTCGCCGCGCTGCGCGAGCGCGGCGCGAGCGCGCAGCGGCTGCTGTGGGCCTCGACCGGCACCAAGGACCCCGCCTACTCGGACGTCAAGTACGTCGCCGAGCTGGCCGGACCGGAGACCGTCAACACGATGCCGCTCGCGACGCTGCTCGCCTACCAGGACCACGGCGAGCCGCTCGAGCCGCTGCTGCCCGACGCCGCGCCGGCGGCGCACGCGGTCGTCGAGGCGGTCGAGGCCGCCGGCGTCTCGCTGGGCGAGGTCACCGACGAGCTGCTGGAGGCGGGGATCGAGCAGTTCGCGCACGCGATGGAGACGCTGCTGGCGGGGATCGAGCGCCGCCGCGCTGCCGTCATCGCGGGCGAGCCGGCGAGCGTCGAAGCGCGCCTGACCGACGCGCAGGCGCGCGCGATCGGCGCGCGCGTCGCCAAGGCGCAGGAGCAGCACACGCTGCGACGCGTATGGGCGAAGGACGACTCGCTCTGGCCCGCGGGCGACGACAAGCCGTCGGCGCGACTCGGCTGGCTGACGGCCGCCGACTGCTCGCTCGAGCACCTCGACGACATCCTCGCGTTCGCGCGCGAGGCGCGCGCCGAGGGCTTCACGGACTGCGCGCTGCTCGGCATGGGCGGCTCCTCGCTCGCGCCGGAGGTGCTGTGGCGGACGTTCGGAACCAGCGGCGATCGCGGCCTGCGGCTGCACGTGCTCGACTCGACGCACCCGGACGCGGTCGCCGAGCTGGCGGCGAAGCTGCCGCTCGACAGAACCCTGTTCCTCGTCTCCTCGAAGTCGGGCGGGACGCTCGAGCCGCGCTCGATGCACGCGTACTTCCACGCGCTCGCGCCGGACGGCCGCCAGTGGGCGGCGATCACCGATCCCGGCACGAGCCTGGAGGCGCTCGCGCACGAGCAGGGCTTCCGCCGCGTCTTCCACGGCACGCCCGACGTCGGTGGGCGCTACTCGGCGCTGACGGCGTTCGGCGTCGTGCCGGCCGCGCTGATCGGCGCCGACGTGCGCGGGCTGCTGGAGCGCGCCGAGGTGGCCGCACGCGCCGCCGACCCGTCGCTGCCCCCCGGCCACGCGCCCGCGCTATGGCTCGGCGTCGCGCTCGGCGAGCTGGCGCGGAGCGGGCGCGACAAGCTCACGTTCGTCGTCGACGAGCCGCTCGGCTCGCTCGGCCTGTGGCTCGAGCAGCTTGTCGCCGAGTCGACCGGCAAGCACGGCAACGGGATCGTCCCGATCGCCGACGAGCCGCTCGGCGCGCCGGAGCGGTACGGCGAGGATCGTGTGTTCGTGCACCTGCACTGCACGAGCGGCGAGGGCGATGCGGAGGTCGCGGAGCGGTTGGACGCGCTCGCCGACGCCGGCCACCCCGTGATCGCGTTCCCGTTCGAGGAGCCGCTCGACCTCGGCGCGCTGTTCTTCCACTGGGAGTTGGCGGTCGCGGTCGCCGGCGCCGCGATCGACGTCAACCCGTTCGACCAGCCCGACGTGCAGTCGGCGAAGGACGCGACGGTCGCGACGATCGAGGCGTACGTGCGCGACGGCGCGTTCGCGCAGCAGGACACGCGAGCGGCGAGCGGCGAGCAGGCCGCGGCCGCATTGCGCGAGCTGCTCGACGCCCGCGCGGGCGCGGGCTCCTACGTCGCGCTGCTCGCCTACCTGCCGCCGACCTTCGACGACGCGCTCGCCGAGCTGCGGGTCGCGATCCGCGCGCGCACGCGGGCCGCCACGACGGCCGGCTACGGGCCGCGCTACCTGCACTCGACCGGACAGCTCCACAAGGGCGGGCCGGCGCGCGGCGCGTTCGTCCAGCTCGTCGGCCGCGACGGCGGGCAGGACATGGAGATCCCCGGCGCCGGCTACGGCTTCGGCGCGCTCGTGACGGCCCAGGCGATCGGCGACGCCCGCGCGCTGACGCAGCGCGGCCTGCCGCTCCTGCGGATCGACGTCGACCCCGATCCGGCCGCGGCGATCCGCGCGCTCGCGGCGGCGATCGGCGTCGGCGACTGACGCGGACGGCGAGCGGGAACGCGACCCACATGGCCGCCACGACGACCGTCCCGCTCGCCGAGAACCCGTTCGCGGCCGACGTCGACGAGCGCCTGCCGCCGCCCTCGACGCTCGTGCTGTTCGGCGCGACCGGAGACCTCGCCGCGCGCAAGCTGCTGCCGGCCGTCTACGACCTGCTCGCCGACGGCCGCCTGCCCGAGCGCTTCCGCCTGCTCGCGGTCGTGCGCGGCAGCCAGGACGAAGCGTCCTTCCGCGTGCACGTCCGCCAGGCGATCGACGCGCACGCGCGCCGCGCGCTCGACGACCGCCTCTGGGACGCGCTCGAGCCGCGCATCGGCGTCGTCGCCGGCGACTACGGCAGCCCCGAGCTGTTCCGCGCGCTCGCGGCGCGGCTGGACGCCGACGACGAGCGCGACGGCGGCCCGACGCAGCGCCTCTTCTACCTCGCGATCTCCCCCGCCTTCTTCGCCGACACCGCGCGCGGCCTCTGCGAAGCCGGGCTCGGCCGCGGCGCCGACCCGCCGACGCGCCTGCTGATCGAGAAGCCGTTCGGCCGCGACCTCGCGAGCGCGCGCGAGCTGAACGCGGCGATCGAGTCCGCCTTCGAGGAGCGCCAGGTCTTCCGCATCGACCACTACCTCGGCAAGGAGACAGTCCAGAACCTGCTGGTGCTGCGCTTCGGCAACGGCATCTTCGAGCCGCTGTGGAACCGCACCGCGATCGACCACGTGCAGATCACGGTCGCCGAGGACATCGGCATCGGCCACCGCGCCGGCTACTACGACCGCGCCGGCGCGCTGCGCGACGTGATCCAGAACCACGCGCTCCAGCTCCTCTCGCTGGTCGCGATGGAGCCGCCGGCGAGCTTCGACGCCGACCTCGTGCGCGACGAGAAGGCGAAGGCGCTGCACGCCGTACGCCCGCTCGACCCGCGCCTCGACGCCGCGCGCGGCCAGTACGCGGCCGGCTGGCTCGGCGGCGAGCGCGTGCCCGGCTACCGCGAGGAGGAGGACGTGCCGGCCGACTCGCGCACCGACACGTACGCCGCGCTGCGCGTCGAGGTCGACAACTGGCGCTGGGCGGGCGTGCCGTTCTACCTGCGCACCGGCAAGCGGCTGCCGCTGCGCACGACCGAGATCGCGATCGCCTTCAGACCGGCGCCGCACCAGCCCTTCCGCGGGCTCGACCGCCCGCCGCCGCCGAACGAGCTCGTGATCTCGGTGCAGCCGAACGAGGGCGCGACGCTCCAGATCGCGGCGAAGATGCCGGGCACCGCGCTGCGCATGCGCCCGGTGCAGATGGACTTCCAGTACGGCACCTCGTTCCTGCGCGAGTCGCCGGAGGCGTACGAGCGGCTGCTGCACGACGCGCTGCTCGGCGACGCGACGCTGTTCACGCGCGCCGACGAGGTCGAGGCGGCGTGGCAGATCGTCGAGCCGGTGCTGAAGGCGTGGGCGGACCCGGAGTCGGATGTGCCGGAGCCGTACGACGCCGGCACGCCGGGGCCGCGGTCGGCCGACGAGCTGCTCGCGCAGGACGGCCGCGCGTGGAGGCCGCTGTGAGCGCGCTCGCCGACACGCGCGAGCGCAGCGAGTGGCGCGGCGAGGACGTCGGCGTCGCCGAGGTCGCCGAGCGGCTGATGGCGCTCAACCGCGAGCACGCGCGCCACGAGCACGGCCACGCCGCCACGCGCACGCTCAACCTGCTCGTCGCGCCGGGCGAGGACGTCTCGCCGGACGCGCTCTCCGACGATCTCAGGGGCCTCGCCGACCGCCACCCCTCGCGCACGATCGTCGTACGCGAGGGGTCCGCGCCGCGCCTCGACGCGCTCGTCGCGATCGACTGCACGATCGGCTCGGGCACGGGCGGGGCCGGGCACTGTCACGACATGGCGCTGCTGACCGCCGACGCCGAGCGGCTCGCGCACGCCGACGCGCTCGTGCGCCCGCTGCGCGTCGCCGGCCTGCCGACCGTGCTGTGGTTGCCGGGGGTCCACGCCAGCCGCGCCCAGGACGCGCTCGCGACGCTCGCGCTCGCGATCGTGATCGACTCCGGCGTCGCGAGCGGCGCGGCGCTGCGGCTCGCCTTCGCGCGCGCCGCCGCGCTCGACGCGGCGCGCGTGCGCGACGTCGCATGGCTGCGGCTGCGGCGCTGGCGCCGCCACGTCGCCGCCCGCTTCGACGACCCCGCGGCGCGCGCGCTGCTGGGCCGGTGTGAGCGCGTCGAGCTGCGCTCGTGCGCGTCGACGCAGGCGAGCGCGCTGCTGCTCGCCGGCTGGATCGCGGCGCGCGCCGGCTGGACGATCGAGCGGCTCGCGCCGGCGCCGGGCGGCTGGCGCGGCGCCGCGCGGCGCGCCGACGGCGGGACCGTCGAGCTCGCGCTCGGCCCGCCCGAGCAGCCGGACGTGACCGGCATCCACGCGCTCGCGCTGCACGCCGGCGGCGAGACGATCGCGCTGACCGCGCCGGTCGCGGCGCCCAACCCGGCGCGCGCGTTCGCCGCGGCGCTCGGGATGTTCGACACGCCCACGCCCGGCTACGCGCCGGCGCTCGCCGCGCTGCTCGGCGGGCTGGAGCACGCCGCGTGATCGCGCTCACCGCCGTCGAGGACGCGGAGGCCGCCGCGCGCGCCTGCGCGGAGCGCGTCGCGGCGGCGATCGCGGACGCGCGCGCCGAGCGCGGCGCCGCGCACGTCGCGCTCGCCGGCGGCCGCACGCCCGGGCGCGCCTACGAGCTGCTCGCGCGGCACGTCGAGGACTGGCACGGGGTGCATCTGTGGTTCGGCGACGAGCGCTGCGTGCCGCTCGACGATCCGGAGAGCAATCACGCGCTGGTCGTGCAGACGCTGCTCGCCGACCTGCCCGACGACCCGGCCCGCGGCCTGCCGGCCGTCCACGCGGTTGTCGGTACCGACGATCCCGCCGCGGCGGCCGCCGCCTACGAGCGCGAGCTGCGCGAGACGATCCCGGGGGACCCCGTTCCCCGGCTGGACCTCGCGCTGCTCGGGCTCGGCGAGGACGGCCACACCGCCTCGCTGTTCCCCGACGACCCCGTCCTGGAGGAGCGCGAGCGGCTGTGCGCCGCCGTGCACGGCAGCAAGCCGCCGTTCGAGCGGGTCACGCTCACGCTGCCGATCCTGCGCTCCGCCCGCGCGATCGTCGTGCTCACCGCGGGCGCCGGCAAGGCCTGGGCGGTCCGGGCGACGCTCGCCGGGCCGAGCCCGCGCGTGCCGGCGAGCCTGCTCGCCGACGGCGCGGTCGAGCTGATCGCCGACCGCGCCGCCGCTCCCGGATAGGCGCCCGGCCGCGCGCCCACTTCTTACGATCCCGGGAAATCTCAGCCCGCAAGTGGTTTCGCGCCGCGCGGTTCGTGTCAGACTGACGTGGATGCCGAGCGAGACGGCAGCGCCGCCGGGCGCGAGAGGGGACGTGCTCGACGCGTTGAGCGACACGCGCGCGCGGACCCTCGCGCTCGTGGCCCACCTCGACGACGACACGCTCGAGCGCGTCCACTCGCCGCTGATGAGCCCGCTCGTCTGGGATCTCGGGCACATCGCCGCGTTCGAGGACCTCTGGCTCGCGCACCGCGGCGCCGGTCTGGCGCTGCTGCGCCCCGACCTCGCCGAGACCTACGACGCGTTCGAGACGCCGCGCGCCCAGCGCGGCGAGCTGCCCTACCTGCGCCGCGCCGAGGCGCTCGCCTATCTCGGCGCCGTCCGCGAGCGCGCGTCCGAGCTCGTCGCGGACGGCGCGCTCGACGATCCGCCGCTGCTCGAGCTGGTGCTGCGTCACGAGCAGCAGCACAGCGAGACGATGCTTCAGACGATGGAGCTGGCGCGTCTGCCCGCGCCGCCGCACGCCGTCCCGGCGACGACCGCCGCGGCGCCCGGTCCCGCGCTCACGGGTCTCGAGCTCGTCGAGGTGCCCGCCGGGCCGTGCACGATCGGCGCGCCCGCCGACGGCTTCGCCTACGACAACGAGCGCCCGCGCCACGAGCTGCAGTTGCCCGCGTTCCGGATCGGCCGCGCGCCCGTCACCAACGGCGCGTTCGCGGAGTTCGTCGACGCCGGCGGCTACGAGCGACCCGAATGGTGGTCGCGCGAGGCATGGGCGTGGAAGGAGGAGTACGACATCGAGCGGCCCGCCGGTTGGACGGCCGACGGGCGCGAGTGGCGCATGGACCGCCGCGAGCCGCTCGACCCGCGCAAGCCGGTCGTCCACGTCTCCTGGTTCGAGGCCGACGCCTTCGCCCGCGCCCACGGCGCGCGCCTCCCCACCGAGGCGGAGTGGGAGAAGGCCGCGACCTGGGATCAGGCGACGGGAACTGCCCGGTCGCGGCCGTGGGGCGCCGCGCCCCACGCGGACTCGGTCGCCGCGTACGCGAACGTCGACCAGCGCGCGTTCGGGACGCTGCCGGTGGGCGCGCACCTCGCGGGCGCCTCGCCCGCCGGCTGCCTCGGCATGATCGGCGACATGTGGGAGTGGACGGCCGGCGGCTTCGACGGCTACGCCGGCTTCCGCGCCCATCCATACCGCGAGTACTCCGAGGTCTTCTTCGGCGGCGACTACCGCGTGCTGCGCGGCGGCTCGTGGGCGACGCGCGCGCGCGTCGCCACGCCGACGTTCCGCAACTGGGACCACCCGCAGCGCCGGCAGGTCTTCGCCGGGCTGCGCATAGCGAAGGACGCGTGACCCGATGGCGATCTCCCCCACCTGCGACCCCGACGTGACGATCGACGACCACCTCGACGCGGCGCACGAGCGCGGCCTCGCCGAGGACGTGCTCGACGGTCTCACGCGACCGTTCAAGGAGCTGCCGCCCAAGCACTTCTACGACGCGCGCGGCTGCGAGCTGTTCGACCAGATCACCGAGTTGCCCGAGTACTACCCGACGCGCGCCGAGCGGGCGATCCTCGAGGCCGACGCGGAGGCGATCGTCGCCGCGACCGGAGCCGCCGAGCTGGTCGAGCTGGGCTCCGGCACGGCGGCGAAGACGCGCGTGCTGCTCGACGCGATGGCGGCCGCCGGCAAGCTGCGCCGCTACGTGCCGTTCGACGTCGCCGAGTCGGTCGTGCGCGCGAGCGCCGAGGCGCTCGTCGAGGAGTACCCGGGCCTGCGCGTGCATGGCGTGATCGGCGACTTCGAGCGCCACCTCGACCGCATCCCGCCCTCGACGCCCGGCGAGCCGCGGATCGTCGCGCTGCTCGGCGGCACGATCGGCAACTTCCCCCCGGGCAGCCGCCGCCGGCTGCTGCGCGAGATCGCCGCGCTGCTCGGCCCGGAGGACCGGCTGCTGCTCGGCACCGACCTCGTCAAGGACCCGGACGTGATCGAGGCCGCCTACGACGACGAGGCCGGCGTGACGGCCGAGTTCAACCGCAACGTGCTGCGCGTGCTCAACCGCGAGCTCGACGCCGACTTCCCGCTCGAGGACTTCGAGCACGTCGCGTTCTTCGACCGCCGCAACGAATGGATCGAGATGCGGCTGCGCGCGCGGCGCCCGTGCGCCGTGCAGATCGCCGCGCTGGGGCTCGACGTCGAGCTCGACGCCGGCGAGGAGATCCGCACCGAGATCAGCGCGAAGTTCACGCCCGAGCGCGTCGCCGAGGACTTCGCGGCCGCCGGACTGGAGCTGGCCGGATGGCACACCGACGCCGAGCGGCGCTTCGCGCTGTCGCTCGGCGCCCCGGCGGTCGCCGGCTGACCGCGGCGGCGGTCCGCGCGACCTCGCCGCCAACTTGACGGCGAGGAGCGCGTTGCAACCTCCGTGAGGCGCATAATGCCCGCATGGAGCACGTCTCCGCTGCCGCGGCGCCGGCGGCCGCTCGCCGTTCGGCGCGGCTGTTGCGCCTCGCGGGCGACGAGCGGCTCGTGGCGCTCGTGCGCGCCGGCGAAGAGCGCGCGTTCGCCGCGATCTACGACCGCCACCACGGTCCGATCCTCGGCTTCTGCCGGCACATGCTCGGCTCGCGCGAGGAGGCCGAAGACGCGCTGCAGCACACCTTCCTCGCCGCCTACCGCGACCTCATCGCCAGCGCGAAGCCGATCGACCTGCGCCCGTGGCTGTTCGCGATCGCGCGCAACCGCTGCCTCTCGCTGCTGCGCGCGCGCCGCGAGCACGTCGCGCTGGAGCTGGCCGAGCCGGCGTCCGACGGGCTCGCCGCGACCGTCGAACGGCGCGAGGACCTGCGCGAGCTGCTCGCGGACGTCGCGCGCCTGCCGGAGGAGCAACGCGCGGCACTGCTGCTCGCCGAGCTCGCCGGCCTCGACCACGCCGACATCGCGACGGTGCTCGACTGCCCGCGGGAGAAGGTGAAGGCGCTCGTGTTCCAGGCCCGCTCCTCGCTGATCGCGAGCCGCGAAGCGCGCGCGACGCCGTGCGAGCAGATCCGGATCGAGCTGGCGAGCGCCACCGGCGGGGCGCTGCGCCGCGGTCCGCTGCGACGGCATCTGCGCACCTGCCCCGGCTGTCGCACCTTCAAGGCGCAGGTGAACGCGCAGCGCGGGCTGCTCGGGCTCGCCCTGCCGGTCGTGCCGAGCGCGGCGCTGAAGGCGGGCGTGCTGTCGAGCATCGGGATCGGCGGCCACGGCGGCGCCGCGTCGGCCGGAGCGGCCGGGGGAGCGCTCGGCGGCCTGCTGGCGGCGTCGCCGGCGACCAAGGTCGCCGTCTCGCTCGCGGTCGCGGGCGCCGTCGCCGGCGGCGGCGCGCTCGCGATCCATCACCGGGTGTCCGGCCCGGCTCGGCCGGCGTCCGCGGCCGCACGCGCGGCGGGCGGGCGCGCGGCGGGAACGGGCGCGCGCCCGGACGCGGCCGACGCCGGCGTTCCGGTCGGCGAGCGACATGCATCCGGCGGTGCGTCCGGCGCGACGGCGCCGCGCTCGCGCGCGCCGGGGTCTGACGCGCCGCCGCTCTTGGTCGGCGTGCCCTCCTCGCCCGACTCGGCGGGCGGGACGCGTCCGGGGGCGCGCCACGGCGCCGGAAGCGCGCTGACGGCGCCGAGCGGGAAAGGCGGCGCACGGCCCGCGCCGCCCGGCAGAGCTGGAACGTCGCCCGGCCAGGGCGGCGCCTCGCCGGGCCAGAGCGGCCCGGCGCACGGGCGCGGCGGCGGCTCAGCCGGCCAGGGCGGGACCTCGCCCGGAAGCGGCGCGTCGTCCGGCCAGGGCGGCGCCTCGCCGGGGCAGGGCGGCACGGCTCCGGGCCAGGGCGCAGGCGGCTCCTCCGCCGGCGACGGCGGCGACACAGCCGGCGGCGGCGTGACGCAGCCCGGCGGCGGCGGAACGCCGCCCGGGCAGTCGCCGGCGCACGCCCACGACGGCTGAACGCGCATTCGCAACTTTCCAACCTCGGCCAAGCGCACGCGTTTTCGCCGGTGGGAGCAGGGCATGTCGTGACGGCTCCCCCTCGGCGCGGCCGAGCGTCCCCCAGCTCCGACCGCGCGTACGACGTCGGGTGGCCGGCCCCGAACTCTCTGCCGGGGTCGGCTGCCCGGCGGGGCCGCCGGCGCGGCTCGACGCTCCCCGCCGGCAGCGACGCGAGCTCGCTAGTAGCGACGCGAGTTGTACGGGCGCACGCGCTCGCCGCGCGAGCGCCGGAGCCCCCACAGGATCAGCGTCGAGAACAGGACGGAGACGACGATTCCGGCGCCGGCGGCGTGGAACAGCAGCCGCATGACGATTCCGCCGACGAACGACCCTGCGAGGCCGAGCAGAATCGTCATCGGGATCGACATCGGATCCGGCCCGGGCAGCGCGAGGCGCGCGAGCGCCCCGACGATCAGCCCGCTGAGCGCGAGCAGGAGGAGGTAGGCGAGCAGGCTCATGGATCGAGCCTACCCGCCCACCCTCACGGCTAGCTGAGCGCGCTCAGCTCAAGCGCTCCACCAGCATCGCCATGCCCATGCCGCCCGCGACGCACATCGTCTCGAGCCCGATCGTCCTGTCGAGCGTCTCGAGGTCGTTGAGCAGCGTCGTCATGATGCGCGCGCCGGTCATCCCGAACGGGTGGCCGAGCGCGATCGCGCCGCCGAACGGGTTGAGCTGCTCGTCCGCGATGCCCCACTGCTCCTGACACGGCACGACCTGCGCAGCGAACGCCTCGTTCAGCTCGACCACGTCGATGTCGCCCATCGTCATGCCGGACTGCTTCAGGACGTTGCGCACGGCCGGGATCGGGCCGAGGCCCATGTACTCCGGCTCCAGCGCGCCGACGGCCGAGGCGAGAATGCGCGCCTTCGGCGTCATCCCGAGCGCCGCCGCCTTCTCCTCCGCCATCACGAGCACGGCGGCGGCGCCGTCGTTGAGCGGGCAGGCGTTGCCGGCCGTGACGGTGCCGTCGGGCTTGAACGCGGGTCTGAGCTGCGAGAGCTTCTCCATCGTGGTGCCGGGTCGCGGTCCGTCGTCCTTGGTGACGGTCGTCTCGGGGACGGTGACCTCGTCGCCGTTCTCGTCCGTCGCCGTGTGCTCGGGCACCACGACGGGGACGATCTCGCGGTCGAAGTGGCCGCTCGCCTGCGCCTCGACCGCGCGGTTCTGCGAGACCTCGGCCCAGCGATCCTGCGCCTCGCGCGAGACGCCCTCGCGCTCGGCGACGTTCTCGGCCGTGAAGCCCATCGGGATGTACATGTTCATCAGCGAGCCGGGCGAGCCGTCGAGCTGCGGGTGGAACGGCACCGGCGAACCGCCGCCGAGCCGCGAGACGGCCTCGACGCCCGCCGCGACGTACGTGTCTCCCTCGCCGGCGGTGATCGCATGGAAGGCCATGCGGATCGTCTGGAGCGAAGAGGCGCAGAAGCGGTTGACGGTCGTGCCGGGGACGGAGATCGGGTAGCCGGCGAGCGCGAGCGCGTTGCGGGCGACGTTGTAGCCCTGCTCGCCCTCCCCGGCCGCCGCGCCCATCATCACGTCGACGATCGAGGCGGGGTCGAGCTGCGGGTTGCGCTCGAGCAGCGCCCTGAGCGGGACCGCGGCGAGGTCGTCGGCGCGCACGTCCTTCAGCGAGCCCTTGACGGCGCGGCCGATCGGCGTCCGGACCGCGTCGACGATGACGGCATTGGACATGAGGATTCCTTTCGGTGAGGTGCCCGGCGGTCGCACTCCACGGGCCTGCGTTCTCCCCGGCGGTCGCACTCCACGGGGGCCTGCCCTGAAGGGTAGTACGAACGACGGCGTTCAGGCGCCGATCGACCGCCGAGTGCCCGACGCTAGAGCCCGAGCCCGCGCACGCCGTCCTCGTCCCAGCCGAGGTGGTGGGCGAGCTCGTGGCGGACGGTCCTGACGACCTGGGCGCGCAGCAGGTCGACGTCGTGGCCGAAGTCGCGCACCATCGTGTCCTGGAAGATCACGATCCGCGCGAAGCCGTCGTGGACGACGGTCGGTCCCTCGTAGAGGCCGTAGGCGCGGTTCTTGCGTCCTTCGCCGCCGACGACGACCGCGACGTGCTCGAGCGCGCGGTGGAACTCGAGCGGCAGCTCGTCGAGCGCGGATCTGACGAGCGCCTTGAAGTCCTCGTCGTTCCACGGGTCGAACCCGTGGTCGTCGTCCTCGTCGTCGAGCGCGTCGAGCTCGTCGTCGCCTTCGCCGGAGAGCCCCTCGCGCGCGAGCTGCTCGCTGCGCTCCACGAGCTCCTCGAAGTCGCGCTCGGAGCGCGGGTTGCGCCAGTCGGCGAGGCGGCCGGTGACGAGCGCGAGCACGAACGTGATCACGAGCGCCGCCGCGAGCGCGACGGCGATCCCCTGGAACAGCCGCAGCGGGTAGGTCGTCGCGAACCCCTGCATCGCCGTGATCGCGAGGATCGCGAGCGTGAAGGCGGCGAGCGCCGACCAGGCGATCTGCGCGCCGGTCGGGAATCTCGAGAACATCGTCCGAGCGTAGCCGCTCGGGTCGTCCCCGGCGACCGCAGCGCGAGTGTCGGGCCTCAGCGCAGCGTGCGCGCGATCACGAGGCGCTGGATCTCGTTCGTGCCCTCGTAGATCTGCGTGATCTTGGCGTCGCGCATCATCCGCTCGACCGGGTACTCGCTCACGTACCCGTAGCCGCCGAGCACCTGCACCGCCTCGACTGTGACGCGCATCGCGTTGTCGGAGTTGAACAGCTTCGCCATCGCGCTGTACTTGCCGCGATCCGCGTCTCCGCGGTCGGCCTTCGCGGCCGCCTGGTAGAGCAGCTCGCGGCCGGCGGCGCAGTTCGTCTCCATGTCGGCGAGCTTGAACTGGATCGCCTGGAAGGCGTTGATCGGCTGCCCGAACTGTCTGCGCTCGCGCGCGTAGGCGGCGGCGTAGTCGGTCGCGCCCTGGGCGATCCCGAGCGCCTGCGCCCCGATCCCGAGGCGCGACCAGTCGAGCGTGCCGAGCGCGACGTGCATGCCCTTGTGCTCCTCGCCGATCAGGTTCGCGGCGGGGACGCGCACGTCCTCGAAGATCGGCTGACCGGTCGGCGAGCCCTTGATGCCGAGCTTTCTCTCCAGCTTGCCGACGCTGAAGCCCGGCCGGTCGCTCTCGACCACGAACGCGCTGATCCCGCGCGAGTGGCCGGCGCTCGGGTCGGTGACCGCGAAGACGACGTAGAAGTCGGCGATGCCGAGGTTCGTGATCCAGTTCTTCGTGCCGTTGATGACCCACTCGTCGCCGTCGCGCACGGCCTTGGTGATCATGCCGCCGGGATCCGAGCCGGCCTCGGGCTCGGACAGCGCGAACGCCGGCGACCACTCGCCGGTCGCGCACCTGGGCAGGAAGCGCGTCTTCAGCTCCTCGGAGCCGAACAGCTTGATCGGGAGCGTCCCGAGATCCTGCACGGCCAGCATGAGGGCGCTCGACGCGCACGCCTTCGCGACCTCCTCGATCGCGATGCAGAGCATCAGCGCGCCGGTGCCGGTGCCGCCGTGCTCCTCCTCGAACGGCAGGCCGAACAGGTCGTGCTCGGCGAACAGCTTGCGCAGGTCCCACGGGTACTCGGCCCGCTCGTCGATCTCCGCCGCGCGCGGCGCGACGCGCTCGCGCACCATCTGGCGGATCGTGTCGCGGAAGGCGAGCTGGTCGTCGGTCAGGGCGTAGGAATCGGCGAGCGCGGACATGCGCCCGATGCTAGCCGCGCGGCCACAGCGGGTACGCCAGTTCGGCGCGCCGCCCGGCAGGCCGGTTGCCGGGCGGCGCGCCTCGTTTCCCGATGGCGACGCGGAAGCTGCTCAGAGGCCGGTCGGATGCGAGATCGCGTAGCCGTCCGACGAGCGCATGTCGGTCTGCCAGCGCGACGGGTTCGCGCCGCTCGTGTCGAAGCGGATGCCCGCGACCGTCATGAAGACGTGTCCGCCGTTCGAGTAGATCGTGATCCAGCGGCCGCGGCCGGTCGCGCCCCACGAGCCGAAGTCGCCGGAGACGAGCGGGCTCGAGAGCAGGCCGGCGCCGTGCAGCGCGTAGCTGACGGAGCCCGAGCAGTCGTAGCCGCTCGCGCTCCAGCTCGCGTGTCCGCCGCCCCACAGGTAGGGCGTCGTCGCGATCCGGTTGCCGGCCGCGATCACCGCCTTGACGACCTGCGGCGCGTCGGCGGGCGCGACGGCCGTGCCGTCCGAGCGCACCGTGGCGTGCCCGGTCGGCGCGTCGGCCGGCGCCGGGCCGCTGCTGCCGGCGCTGTCGCCCATGCCGCGCAGCGCCTGGACGGTCGAGCCGCCGACGACGCCGTCGGCCTTGAGGCCATGGGCCTTCTGGAAGCGCTTGACGTTCGCGAACGTCTGCGGACCGAAGACGCCGACGATCGGCGTCGGGTAGCCGGCGCGCGAGAGGTAATCCTGGAGCACGCGCACGTCGTGGCCCTGCATGCCTTTCTTGAGCACGCGGTCGCCCATGTGCTGCGCCCCGGCCTCCGCGCCGCCGGACGGCGCGCCCTGCTGCGCCTCGGCCTGGGCGTGCTGGGCCGCGACGGCGCGCAGCGCGCGCACAGTGCCGGCGCCGACGACGCCGTCGGCGGTCAGGTGGTGCGCCTTCTGGAAGTGCTTGACGTTCGCGAGCGTCTCGGGGCCGAACGTGCCGGCGACCGGCGTCGCGTAGCCGTCGCGCGTGAGGTAGTCCTGGAGCACGCGCACGTCCTGGCCGCGGTCGCCTTCGTGCAGCGCGCGTTCGCCGAGGTGCCGGGCGGCAAGCGCGACCGAGGACGGCGCAAGCACCGTGGCAAGCGCGGCAGAGCAGATGGCGATGCGCAAACGCCGGCGCAGCGACGCAGAGCTGAGCGACACGACTGCAAACCCCTTCTCTTTCGGGCGCCTGCGGGGTTAGCTGACGGGCTCGCGCAGAAAGAGCAGCGCTACGTCGCACTCGCGACGATTCGCCCCCGAGCCGGCCTGACGACCGACTCTGTGGTTCCCCCGCTCCCCGGCTTTTTGCTGTGCCGGAGATTCGGCTGGGACAAGCGAAGGCCGGCAGCCTACACGGTCGGGCGGAGGAATGTCGCGGCGCGCGGCGAATGGCGCGCGCACGCGCCGCGTGCCTGGACGCGGCCAGGACGCGCGGCACGACCCGTCGCAGCGCGGCTCGCCGACCGTGCCCAGCGCGCTAGGGTCGCCGGAAATGCCCGATTCCGCCGAGCGTCTGGCGCGGCTCGACCGCGCGACCGCGGGGCTCGATCCGCCGTTCGCGGTCGTCGATCTGGACGCGTTCTGGACGAACGCGCGCGACCTGCATCGGCGCGCCGGCGGCAAGCCGATCCGACTGGCGAGCAAGTCGATCCGCTGCCGCGAGCTGCTGAAGCGCGCGCTCGAGTTCGACGCGGGCGTGCGCGGCACGCTCGCCTACGCCCTGCCCGAGGCGCTGTGGCTCGCCGACCACGGCTTCCGCGACCTCGTCGTCGCCTACCCGACCGTCGACCGCGCCGCGCTGCGCGCGCTGGCGGCGCGCACGGACGATGCCGAGATCGCCGTGATGGTCGACGACGTCGCGCAGCTCGAGCTGATCGAGGCGGCGGTGCGCGACGCGCGCGGCGGCGGGCCGCCCGCGAACCGGTCCGGCGCCGCGGCCGCCGAACGGCCGATCCGCGTGTGCATCGACGCCGACGCGAGCTGGCGCCCGCTCGGCGGGCGCGTCCACATCGGCGTCAAGCGCTCCCCGTTGCACACGCCCGAGCAGGCGGCCGCGCTGGCGCGCGAGATCGTCGCGCGCCCGGCGCTGCGACTCGTCGGGCTGATGGCGTACGAGGCGCAGATCGCCGGCCTCGGCGACCGCCCGCCGGGCCGGCCGCTGCTCGGGCTCGCGCTGCGCGCCGTCCAGCGCGCCTCCGCGCGCGAGCTGGCGGAGCGGCGCGCGGCGATCGTGGCGGCGGTGGAGGCGGTCGCCGGAGCGGACGCGATCGAGTTCGTCAACGGCGGGGGAACGGGCTCGATCGAGTCGACGGCGGCCGAGCCGGCCGTGACCGAGGTCGCCGCCGGCTCCGGCCTCTACGGGCCGACGCTGTTCGACGCCTACTCGCGCTTCAGACCGCTGCCGGCCGCGCTGTTCGCGCTGCCGCTCGTGCGCCGGCCGGGGCGCGGCGTCGTGACCGCGCTCGGCGGCGGCTACCTCGCGTCCGGCGCGGGCGATCGCGCTCGCCTGCCGCGACCGGTCCTGCCCGCCGGCCTGCGGCTCGACGCGCGCGAGGGCGCCGGCGAGGTGCAGACGCCGCTGCTCGGCGCCGCGGCGGACCGCCTGCGGATCGGCGACCGCGTGTGGTTCCGCCACGCGAAGGCCGGCGAGCTGTGCGAGCGTTTCGCCGAGCTGCACCTGATCGAAGGCGATCGCGTGGTCGAGACGGTTCCGACCTACCGCGGCGAGAAGCAGTGCTTCCTGTAGATCCCGCCGTTTTGCAGCGCTTAAGTTGCATTTCGCCACAGACACGCATCATTTGATGCGCTAGCGTCGCGGCCATGGTAGCTTCGCTTCTGATGGCCCCCTCGCGCAGACGCCCCAGCAGATCCGCAGGACCCGCCCGCAGACCCCGCGCGCCGAGACGCACGGGTGCGCGCACCACCTTGCGCGTCCCGGACGACCTCGCCGAGACGGTCGCCCGCTACGCCGAGGAGCACCGCACGAGCACCAACGACGCGCTCATCCGACTCGCGCTCGACGGTGCCAAGCATTACGAGCACGATCGCGAGGTGGAAGAGCTCGCGCGAGTGCGCAGGGAGGCGATCTTGCGGCGGACGCCCGTCCCCGAGGGCATCCGCGTCCCCAGCTCCGCCGAGACGACCGCGGCGATCCTCGCATGGCGGCGGGGCGAGATCGACTGAGCGGCCGATGCCCGACGCGTGGGACACGTCCGTCGCCTCCCGGACGCACGGCACTGGCCGGCACGCCGGACTGCTCGAAGCACATCTGCTCGCGAGACGGCCGATCGTGCTGCCCGCGCCGACCGTGCAGGAGGTCGTACACGGCCTGCACGCCCATCTGCGGGTCGAAGCGGCCTTCCACTCCCCGGCGGACTGGTTCGCGGAGTTGCTCGAGCACTCGCTCGTGCGCGTGCTCCCGTTCGACCGGGTGAGTGCCGTGCTCGCCGGCCGGCTGCTCGCGAAGCTCCCGCACCCGCCGACGGGCAAGCGGCGGCGCGCTGGCACGCGCGCGCGCCAGCGCGCCGCGTGGGCGCTCGACATCCAGATCGCAGCCTGCGCGTTTGCCGGCGGTTACGGCGTCCTGACCGAGAACGTCGAAGACTTTGGCGTGCTGCGCGAGGCAATCGCGGCGATGTTCCCGGACGCCCCGCCGCTGGCCGTCAGCGACGCACGACTCTAACGCTCGACTCGAACGTTAGAGTTTGTTCCGAGAACCCTGTCGGAGTAGGCGTTTCGGAAGCGACCGTCCGGGTCGAGCCGCGCACGGACCGCCTGCCACTCGTCCCAGCGCGGATAGCGCGGCCGCAGCGTCTCCGCCGTCTGGAAATGGCGCTTGCCCCAGTGCGGGCGACCGCCGTACTCGTCCATGATCGCCTCGACCGCGCGGAAGTACGGCTCCCACGCCATCCCCTTGAACATGTGGACGGCGACGTAGCCGGTCGGTCGGCCGTGCGCCGGCGACAGCAGCGCGTCATCCTCCGCGACCAGCCGCACCTCGATCGGGAACGGCACCCGGAAGCCGCGCGCCGGGATCAGCTCCATCACCCGCCGCACCGCCTCCGCCGTGCGCTCGCGCGGCAGCGCGTACTCCATCTCGGTGAATCTGACGAGCCGCGGCGAGGCGAAGATGCGGTCGCTGCGGTCGACGCGGGTGCTCGACCCCGCGAGCCGCGTCACCGTGCGGTTCAGCGCCGGGATGAAGCGCGGCAGCGCGCGGCCGGCGAGGCAGAACGCGTGGAACGCGTGGTTCGTCAGCAGCACGTCGTTCGCCCACGCGCTCACGCGCGAGCGCGGCCGCGGCGGCTCCTCGACGCGGTTGTTGGTGCGCGTCAGCGCCGTGTCGCAGTGCGGGAAGACGAACAGCTCGAAATGGTCGTTCCGCTCGCCCAGTTCCTCAAGCTGCCCGAGCGTCTCGGCGAGCGGCGCGGGCTTGTCGACGCCGCGCAGGGTGAACGCCGGCACGGCTCGCAGCGTCACCGCGGCGATCACGCCGAGCGAGCCGACGCCCACGCGCGCCGCCTGCCAGGTCGTCGGATCGGGATCGGACGCCGAGCACGTCAGCGTCGAGCCGTCGGCGAGCACCAGCTCGACCGCCTCGACCTGCGCGGAGAGATTGCGCAGCCGCGCGCCGGTGCCGTGCGTCGCGGTCGAGATCGCGCCCGCGATCGACTGCGCGTCGACGTCGCCGAGGTTCTCGAGCGCGAGCCCGTGCGCGGCGAGCACCTCGCTGAGCGCGTGGATCGCGATCCCGCCCTCGACGCGCACGAGCCCGCTGGAGCGGTCGACGTCGAGCACGCGGCCCATGCGCTCGAGGCTCAGCAGCCGCCCGTCGGTGCAGGCGGCGTCGGTGAACGAGTGCCCGCTGCCGGCCACGCGCACGCGCTCGCCGGCCGCCGCCGCCCGCTCCAGCGCCGCCGCGATCTCCGCGACGCTTCCGGGCCGCTCGATCGCCCGCGGTGCGCACGTCTGATCGCCCGCCCAGTTGCGCCACATGCGCTCCACCCTACGCCGCCCGCCCAGCCGACGGGGCAGATGCGGGCAGCCCGCGCGGCGGTGGGCCGGGGCTACGCCCGCCGTCCGGCCGGCGGCGCGGCGGCCGCGGGCGACGAGCGCCGGCTGACCGCGCGGCCCGCCGGCCGGAAGCCGGGCAGCTCGAACGCGACACGCGCGCCGCCCTCGGGCGAGACGCCGGCGCGGATGCGCCCGCCGTGCGCCTCGACGATCGCGCGCGCGATCGCGAGCCCCAGCCCGGCGCCGCCCTTGCCGCGAGCGCGCGAGCTGTCGACGCGGTGGAAGCGGTCGAAGACGCGGTCGCGCTGCGCGGCCGGGATCCCCGGGCCGTCGTCCTCGATCGCGACCTCCAGCCAGCCGCGCGGCTTCGCCGTCACGCGCAGCCGCACGAGCCTGTCCGCGTCGGTGTGCTCGACGGCGTTGCGCGCGAGGTTGCGCACGACCTGGGCGATGCGGTCCTCGTCCGCGCGCAGCACCCCGTCCGGCACGTCCTCGAGCTCGAAGCGGCGCTCGGCGGTGAGCGTGAGCGAGTCGAACAGCTCGGTCACGAACGGCCGCAGGTCGAGCGCCGTCGGCCGCAGCAGCTCGCCCTCGTCCGCGCGCGCGAGCAGCAGCAGGTCCTCCACCAGCCGCTCCATCCGCAGCACCTCCGTGCTCACGACCTCGTCGACGTGGCGCACGTCGGCCGGCGTCACCTCGCGCTGGCGCGCGAGCACCTCGAGCTGGCCGCGGATCACCGTCAACGGCGTGCGCAGCTCGTGCGAGGCGTCCGCGACGAACCCGCGCTGGCGCGCGAACGCGTCTTCGAGCCGGTCGAGCATGCGGTCGAACGAGTCGGCCAGCACGCGCACCTCGTCGTTGCGCCCTCTCGCGCCGATGCGCTTCGAGAGGTCGCCGGCGCGCACCTGCGCGGCGGTCGCGGCCATCCGCCGCAGCGGGCGCGAGAGGCGCGTCGCGAACGCGAAGCCGAGCACGATCGCCGCCAGCAGCGTCGCCGTCCCCGCGAACAGGAACGTGCGCGCGACGCCGCTCTGCGCCCGCGTCACGCCCTCGGTCGTCTCCCCCACCGCGATCGCCGCGACGGTGCGCCCGTCGCGCATCACCGGGATCGCGTAGAGCCGCACCGCCTGACCCCCGACCGTCACGTCGGAGAAGTTCAGCGGCGCCGTGCGCAGCGCGCGCGCCTCGGGGCTTTCGCGGTGCGGCCCGGCGACGGTGCTCGCGCTGTCGCCCGGGTTCAGCTCGGGCAGGTTCGAGACGATCCCGCCGCCGGCGACGCGCACGACGTAGAGGCGCGGCGTGACGGTCGAGGTGACCTGGTCCTCGATGTAGCGCTGGGCGGCCTTCGTGACGCGCGCGCGGGTGACTCTGTCGAGCGGGATCTTCTGTTCGAAGGCCGAGGCCTCCTGGCGCAGATCCTGGTCGATCTGCGCCTGCACCTGCGTACCGGTGCCGCGGTAGGTCGCGACGAACGCGGTCCCGAGCGCCGCAACGAGGATCACCGCGATCGCGAGCGCGAGCCGCGCGCGCAGGCTGCGGAACCAGCGGACGCGCGCGCCGGAGCCGATCGGGTCGCCGGTCCCGCGCGCCATCGCCGGTCAGGCTCGCGTGGTGAGGCGGTAGCCGACCGCGCGCAGCGTGTCGATCGGCGCCGGCCGGCCGGGCAGCTCGAGCTTGCGCCGCAGGTAGCGCACGTAGACCTCGACGACGTTCGTGCCGGGATCGAAGTCGTAGCCCCAGACGGCGGACAGGATCTGCTGGCGGGACAGCGCCTGGTCGGGGTGGCGCAGGAAGTAGGCGAGCAGGTCGAACTCGCGCGCGGAGAGGCGCAGCTCGACGCCGTCGCGCGTGACCTTGCGGCCGAGCAGGTCGAGCTCGATCCCCGCCGCGGAGAGCGTCGTCGCGTCGCGCTGGCGCGGCGTGCGCAGGTGCGCGCGCACGCGCGCGGCCAGCTCGTCGAAGCTGAACGGCTTCGTGACGTAGTCGGTCGCGCCGCCGTCGAGGCCGGCGACGCGGTCGTCGACGGTCGCGCGCGCGCTCAGCATCACGACCGGCAGCTCGGGCTTCTCGCGCCGGATCGCGCTCAGCACGCCGAGCCCGTCCTTGCCCGGCAGCATCACGTCGAGGATCACGAGGTCGACGTCGTCGACGAGCGCGCGCCGCTCCCCTTCGAGCCCGTCGCTCGCGCACGAGACGGCATGCCCCTCCGCCTGAAGCCCGCGCTGGATGAAGTCGGCGATCGCCGTCTCGTCCTCCACTACCAAGATGCGCACAGCGCAATCGTACGTGGGCTACGCAACCGTCCAGGTGTCGCCTTGGCGCAGCAACGCGTCGAGCGCGTCGAGCGTGGCGACGGCGCGGTCGGGGTTGCGCGCGGCGGCGGCGCCGTGGAGCGGGCGCTGAACGGCGCGGAAGAGGCCGATCGGCGTCGGTTCGGTCGGGCGCTCGGCGAGGCGCGCGAGCGCGAACGCGACGCTCGGGTCCTCGCGGTGGGCGTCGTGGACGAGCAGCGCGTCCTCCCCCGCCTCGGCGACGTCGACCAGCGCCAGCTCCCCGTCCGCGCCGCGTCCGACGCCGCGACCACCGGCTCCGCCGGCGGTGCCCGCCGACGCGCCGAACCGGATCGGCTCGCCGTGCACGAGCGGGATGCGGTTGGCCGCGCCCTGCGCGCGGTCGCGCAGCGGGTCGAACGCGCCGTCGTTGAAGACGGGGCAGTTCTGGTAGACCTCGACGAAGGCCGTCCCCTCGTGCGCGGCGGCGGCGCGCAGCGTCGCGGCGAGGTGCTCCTTGTCGGTGTCGATCGAGCGCGCGACGAACGTCGCCTCGGCGCCGAGCGCGAGCGCGAGCGGGTTGAAGGGGCGGTCGTGCGAGCCGAACGGCGTCGACTTCGTGATCTTGCCGCGCTCGCTCGTCGGCGACGCCTGCCCCTTCGTCAGCCCGTAAATCTGGTTGTTGAACAGGAGGATCTTGACCGGCACGTTGCGGCGCAGCGCGTGGATCAGATGGTTGCCGCCGATCGAGAGCGCGTCGCCGTCGCCGGTGACGATCCAGATCGAGAGGTCGGGCCGCGTGGTCGCCAGCCCCGTCGCGAGCGCCGGCGCGCGGCCGTGGATGCCGTGCATCCCGTACGTGTCCATGTAGTAGGCGAAGCGCCCGGCGCAGCCGATCCCGGTCATGAAGACGATCCGCTCGGGCGGGATCCCCAGCTCGGGCATAAACGCCTGCACGGCGGCGAGGATCGCGTAGTCGCCGCAGCCCGGGCACCAGCGCGTCTCCTGGTCGGACTGGAAGTCAGACTTGGAGAGCATCGACGATCGCGTCCTCCAGCTCGGCCGCGAACAGCGGCTGACCGGTGATCTTCGTATGCGAGCGGACGTCTACCACGAAGTGCGCGCGCAGCGTCTGCGCGAGCTGGCCGCTGTTCATCTCCGGCACGAGCACGCGCGGGTACGCGCGCAGCAGGGCGCCGACGTTCGGCGGCAGCGGGTTGAGGTGGCGCAGATGGGCGACGGCCAGCTTGAGGCCGCGGTCGCGTACGCGCCGCGCCGCCGCGCGGATCGCGCCGTAGCTCGACCCCCAGCCCAGCACGAGCAGCTCCGCACCTTCGTCCGCGTCGACCGCCAGCGCCGGCAGCTCGCGCTGGATGCGTGCGATCCGCTCGGCGCGCAGGCGCGTCATCGTCGCGTGGTTGGCCGCGTCGTAGGAGATGTTGCCCGTCTCGTCCTGCTTCTCCAGGCCGCCGATGCGGTGCTGGAGGCCGGGCGTGCCCGGCGGCGCCCACGGCCGCACGCCGCGCGCGTCGCGGGCGTACGGCTTGAACGGCGCGCCGGCTCCGTTCGACGGCGGTCGCGCGAACGCCGGGTCGATCGCGGGCAGCGCGGCGGCGTCCGGGATCTGCCACGGCTCGGACGAGTTCGACAGGAAGCCGTCGCTCAACAGGATCACCGGCGTGCGGTACTCGACCGCCAGCCGGACGGCCTCGAACGCGGCCTCGAAGCAGTCGGCCGGCGTCGCGGCGGCCAGCACCGGCAGCGGCGACTCGCCGTGGCGGCCGTAGAGCGCGAGCATGAGGTCCGACTGCTCGGTCTTCGTCGGCATGCCGGTCGAGGGGCCGGCGCGCTGGACGTCGATCACGACGAGCGGCAGCTCCAGCATCGCCGCGAGGCCGATCGTCTCGGCCTTCAGGTCCATGCCGGGGCCGCTCGTCGCGGTCACGCCGAGGTGGCCGCCGAACGACGCGCCGAGCGCCATCCCGGCGGCGGCGATCTCGTCCTCCGCCTGGATCGTGCGCACGCCCGCGCCGTCGTGACGCGACAGCTCGTGCAGCAGCTCGGAGGCCGGCGTGATCGGATAGCTGGCGAGCAGCAGCGGCAGGCCGCTGCGCACCGAGGCGGCGATCAGCCCGAGCGCGGTCGCGGTCGTGCCGTTGACCTGGCGGTACGTGCCGGGCGCGACGTCGGTCGCCGGCGCCACGCGGTACTGCACGTCGAGCAGCTCGGTCGTCTCGCCGAAGCTCCAGCCGGCGCGGAAGGCGGCGAGGTTCGCCGCGCGCGCGGCCGGCCTGGACGCGAACTTCGCCTCGATCCAGCGCTCGGTCACGTCGGTCGGGCGCCCGTAGAGCCACGACAGCAGCCCGAGCGCGAACAGGTTCTTCGCTCTCGCGGCGTCGCGCGTCGTGACGCCTTCGAGCCCCTCGGCCGCGCGCGTGGTGAGCGTCGTCATCGGCACGCGGTGGACGCGGTAGTCGGCAAGCGTCTCGTCCTCGAGCGGGTTCTCCGCGTAGCCGGCCTTCTCCAGGTTGCGGCGCGTGAACGCGTCCTCGTTGGCGATGATCGTCGCCCCGCGCTGGAGCGTCGCGAGGTTCGCCTTCAGCGCCGCCGGGTTCATCGCGACGAGCACGTTCGGGGTGTCGCCCGGCGTGAGGATGTCGCGCGAGGCGAAGTGGATCTGGAACGCGGAGACGCCGGGGATCGTGCCGGCCGGCGCGCGGATCTCCGCCGGGAAGTCCGGCAGCGTGGCGAGGTCGTTGCCGAGCAGCGCCGTGGCGTCGGTGAAGCGGCCCCCGACGAGCTGCATGCCGTCTCCGGAGTCGCCCGCGAAGCGCACGACCACGCGCTCGCGCTGCTCGACCGTCTTGCCCACGTCCAGCCTTTCCCCCTCGTGGTGCCTGTCCTTCGATCCTACACGGCGACCCTCGGAGGCGGAACGGGTTCCTCAAACACGGAAGGCCCCCTCGCGGAGGCCTTCAAGCGTGCGACGCGCGCGCCTCGGGGGGCGCGCTGCTCGTACGTCGTCCCTATATCGGGGAGACGTTGACGGCCTTCGGCCCCTTGTCGCCCTGCTCCTCCTCGTAGGAGACCTTGGAGCCCTCGGCGAGCGAGCGGTAGCCGTCAGAGTTGATGCCGGTGTGATGGACGAACAGGTCGCGGCTGCCCTCGTCGGGGGTGATGAAGCCGAAGCCCTTCTCGTCGCTGAACCACTTCACGGTTCCGGTCGGCACGTATGCCCTCCACTGCTGGTGTGCTGCATGCGCGGAGGATGCTTGTGGCAACGGTCCCGCGTACGTCGCACTGCTTTTTGCCGGCTGATCACCGGCCTTACGCGGCAGAACGTAGCAGGAGCCACAGCCGCCTGCCAGTAGCGCGTGACGCGGCGTTCACACGCCGCCGTGTCAGTCGCCGAGGCGCGAGATGCGCGCGAGCGCCTCATGGCACTCGACGACGCGCTGGCGAACGGGGTCGGACTCGGGCCGGTCGTGGACGAGATCCCACGTGCGATCGGCGATCTCGCGCGCGTTCTCGACCGTCGCCGAGTCCCACAGGCGCTCGACGAGCAGCAGCTCGAACTGCTGCACCTGCTGCTCGGGCGGCCCCGGCGCCAGTCTCGGCAGCGGCTCCCCCGTCACCTCCCGCCACATGCCGGTGGCGACGAGCAGGCGGTTGCGAAGGGTCACGGGATCCATTGCGGGCGTCGGCGTCTCTGGCGGTGGGAGCACCTGCGGCGGCGTCCGCCGGCATCCTAGACCGGATGCGTCGCGCGAGCGCGCCGGTCAGCGCGGCCCGCTCGCCTGTGGCGGCGCTCGGCGGTCGGACATTCGTCCAGAGCGCTAGACGACTGCCTGGAGACCCCCGGCGCACGGTCGATGGCTCGGGGGATGTTCCGGCCCCGTTCGCGCACCTCCGTCCTCGCGCTGCTCGCCCTGCTCACCGTCGCGCTCGCCGTGCCGGCCGCGTCGGCGGGCGCCGCGCGCGCGCGACCCGGCGCCTGCGCCGCCGCCCACATCACCGTGCGCCACGCGACGCTGCGCGCGGCGCGCGAGGCGACGCTCTGCCTGCTCAACCGGGTACGCGCCGACCACGGGCTTCCGCCTTTGCGCCTCAACGCGAAGCTCTCGCGCGTCGCGGGCCAGCACTCGCGCGACATGGTGCGGCGGCGCTACTTCGCGCACGACTCGCGGAACGGCCGCTCGCCGTTCGCCCGCATGCTCGCCGCCCACTACGTGCCGCGCAACGCGAGCTGGTGGCTGGGCGAGAACATCGGCTGGGGCGGCGGCTGGCTCGGGCAGCCGATCGCGATGGTGCGCGCGTGGATGCACAGCCCGCCGCACCGGGCGAACATCCTCTCCCGCCACTTCCGCGACATCGGGATCGGGATCGCCGCCGGCGCTCCCGTCGGCGGCAGCGGGGCGACGTACACGACCGACTTCGGGTCGCACTCCTGAGCTTTTGGCGTGGCTGGCGGCGCCTCGCGCGCGTCAGCGTTAGCGTGCCCCGGCGATGACGTTCGATGAGCTGTGGCTGGCCCGGCACGGCGAGACCGAGTGGAGCTCGGCCGGGCGGCACACGGGTCGTACCGACGTGCCGTTGACCGCTGCCGGGGAGCGGCAGGCTTGCCTGCTCGGGGAGCGGCTTTCGGGCGTGGCGTTCGCGCTCGTGCTCGCGAGCCCGCTGGCGCGTGCCCGGCGGACGGCGGAGCTGGCTGGGTTCGGCGACGTGCTGGAGCTCGACGCCGACTTGATGGAGGTCGACTACGGCGAGTACGAAGGGCTGACGTCGGCGGAGATCCGGCGGGTGCGGCCGGGGTGGGACCTGTGGCGGGACGGGTGCCCCGGCGGCGAGACGATCGCCGACGCGGCCGCGCGCGCGGAGCGCGTGCTCGCGCGGGCGCGCGCGGCCGGCGGCCCCGTGCTGCTCGTGGGCCACGGCCACCTGACGCGCACGCTTGCCTCGCGCGCGCTCACGCTCGCGCCCGACCACGGCCGCCACCTCGCGCTCGACCCCGCGAGCGTCTCGATCGTCGGCTCCGAGCACGCCGCCCCGGCGCTGCGGCTGTGGAACGACGCGAGCCACCTGCACCAGCGCTCGTGATCTCGCCCGTTCCGCGCTGAATTGGCACAAAGCGCGCGTGCGCCGTTTGGGGCGGCGGCCATACATCGACGCATCGTTCGCTGACGAGGAGCTTCCGGACAGCATCTGACGGGCGTGCCGTTTGGCGCCGGCGGCGGCGCGGTCGGCTAGCCTCGCCGCATGGCTGTCCGCGTCGAGCGCAACGGGCCTGTCACGACGGTCATCCTGGACCAGTCGGAGGTGCGCAACGCGGTCGACGGGCCGACCGCGCAGGCGCTCGCCGACGCCTTCCGCGCGTTCGACGCCGACGAGCAGGCGCGCGTCGGGGTGCTGTGGGGATCGGGCGGCGCGTTCTGCGCCGGCGCGAACCTCAAGCGCGCCGGCACCGCGGAGGGCAACCGCGTGGCGCCGGACGGCGACGGGCCGATGGGTCCCTCGCGGATGGTGCTGTCCAAGCCGGTGATCGCGGCGGTCGCCGGCCACGCCGTCGCGGGCGGGCTGGAGCTGGCGCTGTGGTGCGACCTGCGCGTCGTCGAGCAGGACGCCGTGCTCGGCGTCTTCTGCCGCCGCTGGGGCGTGCCGCTGATCGACGGCGGGACGGTGCGGCTGCCGCGGCTGATCGGCCTCTCGCGCGCGCTCGACCTGATCCTCACGGGACGGCCCGTGGGCGCCGAGGAGGCGCTCGCGATCGGGCTCGCGAACCGCGTCGTACCGACCGGCGCGTCGCGCGCGGCGGCCGAGGAGCTGGCCGCGCGGATCGCCGAGTTCCCCCAGCTCTGCATGCGCCACGACCGCCTCTCCGCCTACGAGCAGCACGACCTCGGCCTCGACGAGGCGATCGCGAACGAGCTGCGCCACGGGCTCGTCGCGCTCGAGCGCGAGGCGCTCTCCGGCGCCGCGCGCTTCGCCGCCGGCGAGGGCCGGCACGGCGCGTACTGAGGCCGGCGGCCGCGCGGGGCGTACGCGATCATGCGGGCGTGACCGCGTCCTCGCGCGACGGCCGCTTCGCCCCCAGCCCGAGCGGTCCGCTGCACCTCGGCAACCTGCGCACCGCGCTGCTCGCGTGGCTGTTCGCGCGCAGCGCCGGAGCGCGCTTCCGCGTGCGGATCGAGGATCTCGACCCCGGTCGCTCGCGGCGCGAGCACGAGGCCGCGCAGCTCGCCGACCTCGCCGCGCTCGGGCTCGACTGGGACGGGCCGGTCGTGCGCCAGTCCGAGCGGCGCGAGCGCCATCGCGCCGCGCTGGAGCGGCTGCGCGCGAGCGGGCGCGTCTATCCGTGCTGGTGCACGCGCGCGGAGATCCGCGAGGCCGCGTCGGCGCCGCATGGCGCGGGCGGGATCGGCTCAGGCGCCTACCCGGGCACGTGCAGGCGGCTGACCGCCGCGCAGCGCGCCGAGCGCGAGCGCGGCGGGCGCCCGGCGGCGCTGCGGCTCGACGCGCGCGCCGAGCGGATCGCGTTCGCGGACCGGCTGCACGGCGAGGTCGACGGCGTGGTCGACGACTTCGTCCTGTGGCGCGGCGACGACACGCCCGCCTACAACCTCGCGGTCGTCGTCGACGACGCCGACCAGCGGATCGGCGAGGTCGTGCGCGGCGACGACCTGCTGGAGACGACGCCGCGCCAGCTCCTGCTCCAGCGGCTGCTCGGGCTGCCGGAGCCGTCCTATGCGCACGTGCCGCTCGTGCTCGGCCCCGACGGCGCGCGACTCGCCAAGCGCCACGGCGCCGTCACGCTCGCCGACCGCGCCGCGCGCGGGGAGACGCCGGCGGATGCGCTCGCGTGGATGGCGCGCAGCCTCGGGCTCGCGCGCGACGGCGAGCGCGTCGACCTGCCGCTGCTGCTGCGCCGCTTCGACCCGGCCGCGCTGCCGCGCGCGGCGACGAGCTTCACGGACTGGCCGTGAACGCAACGCTGCCGCCGCCGCTGGCGGTGCAGCTCACGTTCGCCTGCTCGCCCGCCAGCGCGCCGGTGCAGTCGTAGCCGTCCGCCTGGATCGGGCTGTCCGGTCTCGCGCCGCCGTGCACCGCGGCGAACCAGGCGTTCGCGACCGCGCGCGCGACGCCGCAGTCGGTCGCGCGCACGTCGCGGATGAAGCCGCCGACCGCCGACGGGCAGCCGGCCGGCGCGCCGCCGGTCGCCGCCGAGTTGGACGGCGCGGCGCCGCCGGACGGCCGCGTCGTCGTGGGCGTCGTCGTGCCGGTCGTCGTGCTCGTCGTGCTCGGCTGCGTCGCCGTCGCGACCGTCGTCGTCGCGATCGTCGGCGTGCTCGCCTGCGTGGGCGCGGGCAGGGGCGGCAGCGTCGTGGCGCTGTCCTTCGAGCCGCTCGAGCCGCACGCGGCGACCGCGAGCGCGACGAGGAAGCCGAGCGGCAGCGCGAGCAGGGAGAGGCGGCGCGGCATCGGCAGCATGCTAGCGAGCGCGCCGCTCGGCCTCTGGGCGGCGGCCGTCGGCGCCCAGCAGACCGGAACCGGTGGCATTGACGCGAGGCTTCAGGTACGCTCGCGTCCACCGGGGCGGCCAAATGGGTGGGACGCTCCCTTTACTTCGCCTCGCGGTCGAGGGGCGGTCAAGGTGGTGCGAACGACACGATGTCGGTGAAGTACGCGGTTCTCGGACTGCTGGCGCAGCGACGCGGCTACGGCTACGACCTCGTGCAGCGCTTCGAGGAGCAGGTAGGCCCGGCCTGGCAGCTCAACGCGGGCGCGATCTACGTCGCGCTCGACAAGCTTGAGCAGGAAGGGCTCGTGCGGCCCGTCACCACCGGCGACGGCGGCGCGCCGCTGACCCGGCGGCGCACCGCGCGCGGCGCGCCGCGTGTCATCTACGAGGCGACTCCGCAGGGGCTCGAACGCTTCGAAGAATGGATGGCGACCGGCTCCCAGCGCTCGCCGCTGCGCGAGGAGCTGCACCTGAAGCTGGCGCTGTCGCAGCCGCGCAACCTGCCGCGGCTGATCGAGCTCACCTACGAGCAGGAGCAGGGCTGCCTGGAGCGCTTGGAGGAGCACCTCGGCGGACCCTCGTTCGACGACCTGCTCGCCTCGCCGCAGCCCTGGTCCGCCGTCGCGAGCGTGATGGTGCGCGACGCCGAGGTCGCCCACCTCCAGGCGACCGTCGAATGGCTGCGCCGCATCCGCGAGGCGATGCGCTGGTTGCAGGAGCGGCCGGAGGCGCTGCGATCACGCGGGTGAGATGAGCCTGCTCTCGCTCGACGGCGTGACGAAGCGCTACGCCCGCGGCTACCGCGAGGTGGAGGCGCTGGCGGGCGTCGACCTCGACGTCGAGGCGGGCGACTTCGTCGCGGTCTGGGGCGGCAGCCGCTCCGGCAAGACGACGCTGCTGCGGATCGCGGCCGGGATCGAGCCGCCCGACGGCGGGCGCGTGCGCTTCGACGGCCAGGACGTCACGACGCTCTCGCGCCGCGCCCGCGCGCGGCTGCTGCTCAACGACGTCGGCTGCGTCTGGCAGACCGGCCGCATCACGCGCGGCCTGTCGGTGCTCGACCACGTCGCGCTGCCGCGCTTCAAGCAGCGCAGCCACGCGCAGGCGCGCGGCGAGGCGCACGAGATGCTCGAGCGCGTCGGCGTCCCGCAGGCGGCGGGCGCGCGCTGGCACGAGCTGACCGACGGCGAGCGCACGCGCGTCGCGCTCGCGCACGCGCTGATCCGCCAGCCGCGGCTGCTGCTCGCCGACGAGCCGACGGCGAACCTCAACATGATCGAGCGCGAGCAGGTGCTCGGCGTGCTGCGCTCGGTCGCCGACCAGGCCCGCGTGGCGATCGTGATGACGGCGCCCGACGCGCCCAACCTGCTCCAGTCGCATCGCCTCATGTCGCTCGACGGCGGTCGTCTGATCAAGCCCCGCTCGGAGCAGCGCGGCACGCTGATCGACTTCCCGCAGATGGGCGGACAGGTCGGCCGCGGCGGCTGACCCGTCGTGCTCGAGCTCAACGACGTCCGCAAGCGCTTCGCCGGACCGGACGGCGAGCCGATCTGCGCCGTCGACGGCGTCTCGCTCACCGTCGCCGCCGCCGAGCTCGTGGCGATCTACGGCCCGAGCGGATCGGGCAAGTCGACGCTGCTGTACCTCGCCGCGGGGCTCGTCGCGCCCGATGCGGGCAGCGTACGCTTCGACGGTCGCGACCTGGCGACGCTGTCGCGCCGCGCGGCGGCGCGCCACCGCCGCGACGCGCTCGGATTCGTGTTCGAGTCCGCCAGGCTCGTGCCCGGGATGACCGCGATCGACAACGCCGCGCTGAAGCTGATGACGGACGGCGCGAGCCGCGCCGAGGCGCGCCGGCGCATCGTGCCGCTGCTCGACCGGCTCCAGCTCGCCGCCCGCGTCGAGCACCGCGGCGCGCAGCTCTCGCGCGGTGAGCGCCAGCGCGTCTCGATCGCGCGCGCGCTGTCGAACGACCCGCGCCTCGTGCTCGCCGACGAGCCGACCGGCAGCCTCGACTCGCAGCGCGGCGCGGAGGTGCTCACGCTGCTCGCGGAGGTCTGTCGCGAGCGCGGCGTGGGCGTCGTGCTCGTGACGCACGATCCGGCGGGCGCCGCGTTCGCCGACCGCGTGTACCGCCTGCGCGACGGGCGGCTGGAAGCGACCCGCGCCCCGGCGGCGCCGTTCGAGACGCCCGCGGGACGATGAGGCCGCGCAACCTCTGCTTCCTCTATGCGCAGCGCGTCCGCGCGCATCCGCTCCAGGAGCTGCTGGCGCTGGTCGGCATCGCCGTCGGCGTCGCGCTGCTGTTCGCGGTCGAGGTCGCGAACACGAGCGTCGCCGGGTCGGTCGAGCAGCTTGTCGAGGGCGTCACCGGCCGCGCGCAGCTTCAGGTCTCCGCGCGCGACGACCGCGGCTTCCCGGCGGCGCTGGCCGCGCGCATCGCGCGCGTCCCCGGCGTCAGCGCGGCTGCTCCGGTGGTCGACGCGCGCGTCGAGCTGGAAGGGCCGCACGGACAGGCGAGCGCGAGCCTCGTCGGCGGCGATCGCGGCCTCGTGGCGCTCGGCGGCACGCTGCTGCGGGGATTCGCCTCGCCGCATCTGACGCTCTCGCAGGCGATCGCGCTGCCCCAGCCGCTCGCGCGCGCGCTCGGCGTGCAGATCGGCGGCGACGTCAGCCTTGCGGCGGGCGGGCACAGATGGCGCGTACCGGTCGCCACGCTGCTGGGCGCGGACGAGATCGGCGCGCTCGTCGACAGCCCGGTCGTGCTGGCGCCGCTCGCATACGCCCAGCAGCTCGCCGGCCTGCCCGGCCGCGCGACGCGCGTGCTCGTGGCCGCACGGCCTGGTCGCACCGCCGCGGTGCGGGCCGCGCTGACACGGCTCGCCGGGCACCGCTTCAACGTCTCCGACGGCGACGCCGAAGCGCGTCTGCTGCGCCAGGCGTCAGCCCCGAACGACCAGTCGACCGCGCTGTTCGCCGCGATCAGCGCGCTCGTCGGCGCGCTGTTCGCGTTCAACGCCATGCTGCTGACCGTGCCGGAGCGGCGGCGCTTCATCGCCGACCTGCGGCTCGAGGGGCTCGGGGACATGACCGTCGTGCGGCTCGCGCTGTTCGAGGCCGTCGTCCTCGGCGTCGTCGCCTCCGCGATCGGCCTCGTGCTGGGCGATCTGCTCTCGCGCAGCGTGTTTCGCACGGTCCCCGGCTACCTGACGTTCGCGTTCGCGGTCGGCGACCAGCGCGTGATCGACGCGCACAGCGTCGCGCTCGCCGTCGGCGGCGGGATCGCGGCGACGCTGCTCGCGGCGCTGCGTCCGCTGAGCGACCTGTTCTCGGGCCGCCCGCTCGACGCCGTCTACGGCGAAGACAGCGACGACGACGAAGCGGTCCTGTTCCACCCGCGCCGGCTGCTGCTCGGCGGGATCGCGCTGTTGGCCGGAGCGCTGCTCGTGCTGCTGATCGCGCCGCAGGCGACCGCGGCCGGCGTCGTGCTGCTGCTCGGAGCGATGCTGGCGTTCCTGCCGGCGCTGCTCGCGCTCACGCTGCAGGCGCTCGACACGGCCAGTCAGCGCTGGCGCAGCTCGGTGCTGGTGGTCGCGATCGGCGAGCTGCGCGCCACGACGACGCGCTCGCTCGCGCTTGCCGCGATCGGCGCGCTCGCGGTCTTCGGCAGCGTCGCGATGGAGGGCGCGCACGCCGACCTTCAGCGCGGGCTCGACACCGGGGCGCACGGCCTCAGCGCGCAGGCGGACCTGTGGGTCACCGCGAGCGGCGCCGCGAACGTGCTCGCGACGAACGCCTTCCCCACGCGGCCGGCGCTCGCGACGGTCGCGGCGACACCCGGGGTGCGCGACGTCTCGATCTACCGCGGCGCGTTCCTCGACGTCGGCGACCGGCGCGCGTGGGTCGTCGCGCCGCCGCGCTCGGCGCAGACGCCGCTGCTGCCGGTGCACCTGCTGCACGGCGACCTGGCCGCCGCGACCGACCGGCTCCGCGGCCACGGCTGGGTCGCGCTCTCGCAGCCGATCGCGGACGACCTCGGCGCGCGCATCGGCGACAGCGTGACGCTTCCGACGTCGCATCCGGTCCGCCTGCGCGTCGCCGCGATCCTCACGAACATGGGCTGGAGCCCCGGGGCGATCGTCCTCAACGCGGACGACTTCCGCCAGGCGTGGGGCGATGCCCGCGCGACGGCGCTCGGCGTCCGGCTCGCGCCCGGGGCCTCGCCGGCGGCGGTCGCGACGAGCCTGCGGCGCGCCCTCGGCCGCTCGAGCGGGCTGATCGTCGAGACGCCCGCCGAGCGCGAGCAGCGCTTCCGCGACGAGAGCCGACAGGGCCTGAGCCGGCTGACGCAGATCGCGACGCTGGTGCTCGTCGCGGCGGCGCTCGCGCTGGCGCTCGCGATGAGCGGCGTGATGTGGAACCGGCGGCCGCGCCTGATGGCGCTCAAGCTGAGCGGCTTCGGCGACGCCGAAGTCTGGCGCACGCTCGTCGCCGAGGCCGCGATCGTGCTGGTCGTCGGCTGCTCGATCGGCGCATTGTTCGGGATCCTCGGTCAATTCGCGCTGACGCGTTGGTTGAGCGCCTCGACCGGCTTCCCGACCAGCTATGCGCCGGCCGCTTGGCTGGCGCTGACGACGTTCGCCGGCGTGACGCTCGTCGCCGTCGGCGTCTCGGCGCTGCCGGGCTTCGCGGCCGCGCGCGTCTCGCCGGCGCCGGCGGCGCCGGAGCACTGGTGAATTGATGAATCGCTGACGATTCACGACGCCGACCGCCGCGGTTCGTACGCTTGAACCGTGTCGCACGTCGCCGCCCGCCGGACGGGCCGCGTCCGCGAGTTGCTCAGCCTCGCGTGCGTGATGGCCCGCTTCTGGCTCACCGTCTTCCCGCTCGTGCGCGCCACGCTGCGCGAACTGGAGCGCGACGCGCGCGCGATTCCCGACCCGGCGCTGCGCGCGCACGCGCTGGAGACGCTGCGCGGCGAGGGGCTCAGCGCGATGGGCGCGGCGCTGGTCGCCACGACGGTCAGCCGGCCGGATCCGGCGCTCGTCCGCCTGCTCGTCTCGCTCCAGGTCGCGTGGGACTACATCGACACGCTCGCCGAGCAGCCGGCGGTCGACCCGCTCGCCAACGGCGTGCAGCTCCATCGCGCGCTGCTCGACGCGATCGCCCCGGCGCCCCCGCGCGCCGACTACTACCTGCTGCACGCCGCTCACGACGACGGCGGCTACCTGCTGGCGCTCGTCGGGCGCTGTCGCGCCGCGTGCGCGCTCCTGCCCGCCTTCGCGCACGTCGCGCAGGCGGCCGGCGCGGAGCTGGCCCGCGCGGAGATCCAGTACGCCAATCATGCGCCGGCCGCTCAGCGCGAGGCCGCACTGCGACGGTGGGCGGCCAGGCAGCCGGCGCGCGCGGACGCGAGCTGGTTCGAGCTGGCGGCTGCGGCGAGCTCGTCGCTCGGCGTGCTGGCGATCCTCGCGCAGGCGGCCGATCCCGCGACGGACGCGACCGCCGTCGAGCGCGTGCGCGCGGCCTACGTGCCATGGGTCGACGCGCTCACCGCGCTGCTCGACAGCCTCGTCGACCGGCCCGCCGACGCGCGCGCCGGACTGGCGAGCTGGATGGAGCACTATCCGTCCGACCCCGCGGCCGGCGCGCGGTTGGAGGCGATCGCCCGCCGCGCGGTCGGCGACGTGCGCGCGCTGCCGCATGGCGGGCGCCACGCGGTCATCGTCGTCGGCATGATCGCGATGCACCTGTCGCAGCCGACGGCGTGGCTGGCCGGCGCGCGGCCCGCGACGCACGCGGTGATGCGCGCCACCGACAGCGCGACGATGCCGCTGCTGCTGGCGCTGCTGCGGGCGTGGCGGCGGGTCCGCGCGCGCAGCGGCGACGAGGGAGCCGACCCGTCGGCGGCGGCGGCTCAGGCGGTCAACCCGACGGGGCAGCTCACGCCGGTGCCGCCGAGGCCGCAGTAGCCCAGCGGGTTCTTGTGGAGGTACTGCTGGTGGTAGTCCTCCGCGTAGAAGAAGCCGTCGAGGGGCGGGTCCTCGCGGGTGCTCAGCGGGGCGATCTCGGTCGTGATCTCGCCGTGGCCGGCATCGCGCAGCGTCGCCTGGTAGCGCTCGCGGGAGGCGAGCGCGGCGTCGCGCTGCGCCTCGCTCGTCCAGTAGATCGCCGAGCGGTACTGCGTGCCGACGTCGTTGCCCTGGCGCATCCCCTGCGTCGGGTCATGTCCCTCCCAGAACAGCTTCAGCAGCGCCTCGTAGCTCGTTCTCGCCGGGTCGAAGACGACGAGCACCGCCTCGGTGTGGCCGGTCTGCGCCGAGCAGACCTCCTCGTAGGTCGGATTCGGCGTGATCCCGCCGGCGTAGCCGACGGCCGTCGTGTGGACGCCGGGCGCCTGCCAGAAGATCCGCTCGGCGCCCCAGAAGCAGCCGAGGCCGAAGACTGCTGTCTGGTAGCCCGCGGGGAAGGGCGGCTTGAGCGGTGTGCCGAGCACGTCGTGCGTGGTCGAGGTGGGGATCGGCTGCTCGCGCCCGGGCAGGGCGCGGGCGGCGTCCACCATGTCGGTCTTGCGGGTGAGGAAGCGCATGCCCTGAATCTAGCCGCCGCCGGCGGCCGCTCCCTTACGGATTCCTGACGCCGCGGCGGCGAGCCGGGCGAGCAGGTAGACCGCGACGAGCAGGCCGGCGATCGACGCGCCGGCGGCGACGCGCACGTAATAGGACAGGTAGAGGCCGCCGAGCCCCGCGAGCGCGCCGAGCACGACCGCCAGCGCCATCATCGGCCCGAGGCGCCGCGTCAGCAGCCGCGCGGCCGCGGCCGGCGCGACGAGCACCGCGACGACGAGCAGGTTGCCGAGCCCCTGGACGGCGACGAGCACCGCGAGCGCGAGCAGCGTCAGCAGCAGCGCGTCGACGCGCGGCGGCGCGACGCCGAGCGCGCGCGCGCCGTCACGGTCGAAGCCGACCGCGAGCAGGCGCCAGTGCGTCGTGCGCAGGGCGAGCAGGACGAGCGCGACGAGCGCGGCCCCGGCGGCCAGGTCGGCCGGCGAGGTCCCGAGCACGTCGCCGAACAGCAGGCTCTCGATCCCGACCGGCGTCGCCGGCGCGAGCGCGAGCAGCGCGCCGGCGCCGAACAGCGTCGTGACGGCGACCGCGACGGCGTCGTCGCGGCCGATCCGTCCGCGCCCGACCCGGCCGGCGAGCACGACCGCGAGCGCCGCGAGCAGAATCCCCGCCGCCCCGCCGAGCAGCAGCGGGATCCCCAGCAGCGCCGCCGCCACGAGCCCCGGGAACATGCCGTGCGCGAGCGACTCGGCGCCGTAGGAGAGCCCGCCGAGCACGACCCAGCAGCCGAGCGTGCCGCCGACGGCGGCGAGCAGCAGCGCCTCGGCCAGCGCGCGCTGCATCAGCGACTGCGAGAACGGGTCGGCGAGCGCGTGCAGGACGGCGCTCATCGGGCGGAGCCGCGGCGGTCGTGGTGGTGGTCGTGGTGGTGGTCGTGGTGGTGCGGCGGCAGGATCGCTCGGCGCGGCGCGTCCGGGTCCGTGCCGGGAAGCGTCACGATCGCGCCGCCGTAGGTGGCGGCGAGCACCTCCGGCGTGAGCACGTCGGCCGGATCGCCGAACGCGAGCTGGCGGCCGTTGAGGCACAGGACGCGATCCCAGCCGCGCGCCTGGTCGAGGTCGTGCGTGGCGATCAGCACGCCGCGGCCCTCCCCCGCCAGCTCGCCCAGCAGCCGCTCGAGCGCGGCCGCGCTCGTCGTGTCGAGCCCGCTGAACGGCTCGTCGAGCAGCAGCACGCCGGCGTCCTGCACGATCGCGCGCGCGATCAGCACGCGCTGGCGCTGGCCGCCGGACAGCTCGCCGTACGTGCGCTCGGCGCGGTCGGCGAGGCCGACGCGGGCGAGCGCCGCGCGGGCCGCGGCGCGGTCGGCGCGGCTCGGGCGTCGCCACCACGGGCGGCCGGGGATCGTGCCCATCAGCGCGACGTCGGACGCGCTGACGGGGAAGTCGAGCCGCGAGCGCTCGGTCTGCGGCACGGCGGCGCGGCGAGCGGACGCGGCAAGCGCGCCGGCGGCCGGGCGCAGCTCGCCCAGCACCGCACGGAAGAGCGTCGTCTTGCCGCCGCCGTTGGGGCCGAGCACGGCGACGCGCTCGCCTTCGCGCAGCTCGAACGTGACGCCGGTGAGCACCGGCGGGCCGCCCGGGTACGCGACCGCGACGCCGTCGGCGCGCACCAGCGCGGCGGCGCTCATGCGGCGCTCCGGCCGAGCGCTGCCAGTGCGAAGACCGCTCCTGCGATGACGGCGATCGTCGCCCCGGGCGGCGCGTTCAGCTCGACGGCGAGCCAGATGCCCGCGACGCCCTCGATCGCGGCCAGCGCGATCGTGGTGAGCTGCCACGCCGCGACGCGGTCGCTGAGCAGGCGGGTCGTCGCGGCGGGGACGACGAGCAGGGCGGTCGCGAGCAGCGCGCCGACGGCGCTGAGGACCGCGACGGCGGCGAGCGCGACGAGCGCGAGCAGGACGACGTCCGGCCACGGGGAGCGGACGCCGAGCGTGCGGGCGGCGGCCGGGTCGAAGCCGCTCGCGAGCCAGCGCGTGCCGAGCAGCCAGCTCGCGGCGAGCGCGACGAGCGCGGCCGCGGCGGCGAGCCGCACGTCGGCGGGGCCGATCGCGAGCAGGCTGCCGAACAGGAGCGACTCGACCGACGCGGCCGAGTGGAACACGTCGGAGGCCAGCACGATCCCGAGCGCGAGCGCGGCGACGAGCACGAGCGCCGTCAGCGTGTCGTGGCGCTCGCCGCGGCGCGCCGCGAGCCGGCCGACCGCGAGCGCGAACAGCAGCGCCGCGCCGAAGCCGCCGAGCGGGGCGGCGAAGCCGAGCCCGTCGGCCAGCACGAGCCCCGGGAAGGCCGCCGCCGCGGCGCCGTGCGCGGGGAACGCGAGGCCGCGCAGCACGATCCAGCAGCCGAGCGTACCGGCGATCACGGCGAGCGGCAGCAGCTCGAGCACGGCGCGCTGGACGAACGGGAGTTGGAATGGGTCGAGCATCGGCTCAGGCGCTTGGGTCGTGGTGGGAGGCGTTCGCGAGCGGGGCGCCGGCCTGCCGGAAGCATAATGAGAATGAGTCTGATTTGCATTCGGACGCGGTAGGATCGAGGCATGCACGCGGGCGCGAAACCGTCGAGCTGGCGCGAGCACACGCTCGCGACGCTCGCCGCGTCGGGCTACCGGCGCGGCGGCGCGCGCAACGCCGTCGTCGAGCTGCTCGAACGCCAGGACTGCGCGTTGACCGCACAGGAGATCGACGACCGCCTGCGCGCGCGGGGCCGCGGCGTCGGGCGCGCGAGCGTCTACCGCATCCTGGAGATGCTGACCGAGCTGCGGCTCGTGCAGCGGATCGACGTCGGCCAGGGCGTCGCGCGCTACGAGCGCCACCTGCCCGACGGCGACCACCACCATCATCTCGTCTGCGATAGCTGCGGGCAGATCGCGCCGTTCACCGACCCGACGCTGGAGCAGGCGATCGAGCGTGTCTCGCGCTCGCTGAGCTTCGCCGTCGACGACCACGACGTCGTCCTGCACGGCGCGTGCAGCACCTGCCGCGAAGACGCCTAGCGCGCGGGTCGTAGCGCCGCCGCGCCCGGCGCTCAGCGATCTCCCAGGCGGCCATTACCGTTCTTTGGGAGGACTCTTACGTCAGCTTTGGGTCCGATGCGCAACATTCCCCCCATGGCGATCCCCCCGCGCAACCCCTCCCCCGACGAGCAGACGACGCAGGCGGCCGCGATCCGCGACGCCGGCGTGCGGCGGGTGCGCAGCGCGACGCGCTGGCTCGTCGCCGGCGCGATCGGCCTGACCGGCGCGATCGCGGGCGTCGTCGGGCAGCAGAACGTGCCGGCGAAGGCCTCGACGGCCGCGAGCGGCGGCGGCTCGACGAGCGGCTCCGCCGGCGCGGCGCAGTCGCAGGCGCAGGCGCAGGAAGAAGGCACGATCAACGGCGAAAGCGGTGCCGCGTCCGGCGACGAAGGCGGCTCCGGCGACGGCGGCTCCTCCGCCGGCGAAGGCGGCTACGGCTACGACGACGGCGGCCAGTACTCCGGCGCGCCGCAGGCTCCGCAGCAGGCGCCGCAGTCCGCGCCCCAGTCGGTCGCGCCGAGCGCCTCCTCGGGGGCCTCGTGAGCGCGACCGCGCGCTGGCGCGCGCTCGGGACGAGCGCCGTGCTCGTGACCAGCGATGCCGCGGCGCTCGCCGAGGCGCGCGCGGCCGTCGAGCGCGAGCTCGCGGCGATCGACCTCGCGGCGAGCCGCTTCCGCGCCGACTCCGAGCTGAGCGCCCTCAACGCGGCGGCCGGCCGGCCGGTGCTCGTGAGCCCGCTGCTCGCGCAGGCGATCGGCGTCGCGCTGCGCGCCGCGCGCACGACGCACGGAGCCGTCGACCCGACGCTCGGCGCGGAGCTGGTCCGCGCCGGCTACGACCGCGACTTCGACGAGCTGCCGCCCGCGAAGGCGGAGGCAGGCATGGGCGACGGCGGCGCGGACGCAGGCGGCGTGCCGCGCCGCCGCCAGCCCTGGCCGGCCGTCAAGCTCGATCCGCTGACGCGGCGCGTGACGCTGCCGCCCGGCGTCGCGCTCGACCTCGGCGCGACCGCGAAGGCGCTCGCCGCCGACCGCGCCGCGCGCGCGGCCCACGCGGCCGCCGGCTGCGGCGTGCTCGTGAGCCTCGGCGGCGACGTCGCGGTCGCCGGCCCGCCGCCCGCCGACGGCTGGGCGATCCACGTGACGGAAGACCATGCGGGGCCAGCGGAGGCGGTCGGGCAGATCGTCACGATCCGCTCCGGCGGCCTCGCGACCTCGGGCGTGACCGTGCGCCGCTGGCAGAGCGCCGACGGCCCGCGCCACCACATCCTCGATCCGCGCACGGGCGCGCCCGCGCGCGCCGTGTGGCGCACCGCGAGCGTCGCGGCGGCGAGCTGCGTCGACGCCAACACGGCGGCGACCGCGACGATCGTGCGCGGCGCGAACGCCGCCCCGTGGCTGCTGCGCCATCGCCTGCCGGCGCGGCTCGTGTCGGCGCGCGGGCGCGTGCTGCTCGTCGGCGCGTGGCCGCGGCGCGAGCCGGAGGCGCGGGCCGCATGACCGTCTTCGCCGCCGGCGTCAGCGCGACGTGGATGCTCACGCGCGCCTCCGGGGCGGTCAGCCTGCTGCTGCTGACCGCCGCGTTCGCGCTCGGCGTCGCCGACGTCGCGCGCTGGCGCAGCCGAATGTGGCCGCGCTTCGCGGTCGACGCGCTGCACCGCAACCTCGCGCTGCTGGCACTTGCGTTCGTGGTGCTGCACGTCCTCACCACGGTGCTCGACAGCTTCGTCCACATCGGCCTGCTGGCCGCGGTGCTGCCGTTCTCCAACGGCTACAGAGGCGGCTTCTGGCTCGGGCTCGGCACGGTCGCGTTCGACCTCTTCCTCGCCCTGATCGCGACGAGCCTGCTGCGCCGGCGCATCGGCCTGCGCGTGTGGCGCACCGTCCACTGGGCGGCGTACGCCTGCTGGCCCGTCGCGCTGCTGCATTCGGTCGGGACCGGCACCGACGCCGCGCAGCCGTGGATGCTCGCGCTCGCGCTCGGCTGCACGGCCGCGATCGGCGCGGCGATCATCGCGCGGCTGACGCTGCGCGACGGCGGCGGCGGCGTCGGCGCGCCGCGGCGCGAGCCGGCCGAGCCGCCGCCCACGGTCCGCCGCGTGCGCACGCGCCAGGGAGCGCTGACGCGATGAGCGCCGCGACGGCCCTGCCGCGCGTGCTCGCCGGCGCCGACCCGCACGGCGGCGCGCCGCTGCCCGTGCACCTCGCCCACCACGGCCTCGAGTCGCTGGCGGTCGATCCCGCCTGGCTCGTGCAGGAGGTCGAGCGCGCCGGCCTGCGCGGGCGCGGCGGCGCCGCCTTCCCGACCGCGACGAAGCTCGAGGTGGTCGGCCACGGCCGGCGCCGCGCGGTCGTCGTCGCCAACGGCGCCGAGGGCGAGCCGGCGAGCCGCAAGGACGCGCTGCTGCTCGCGCAGGCCCCGCACCTCGTGCTCGACGGGCTCCAGCTCGCGGCCGCCGCGACGGGCGCGGGCGAGGCGATCCTCGCCGTCAAGGGCAGCGCGCGCGACGCGCAGTCGGCGCTCGCGCGGGCGCTGGGGGAGCGCGCCGCGTCCGGGCGCGACAGGGTGTTCGTGCGCGTCGTCGCGGTGCCCGACGGCTACGTCTCGGGCGAGGAGAGCGCGCTGACGCATCTGCTCAACGGCGGCCGCGCGGTGCCGACGGCCGCGCCGCCGCGCCCGTTCGAGCAGGGCGTCGACCGCCGCCCGACGCTGATCCAGAACGTCGAGACGCTCGCGCACGTCGCGCTGATCGCCCGCTACGGCGCCGACTGGTACCGCGCGCTCGGGACGCCCGCCGAGCCGGGCACCGCGCTCGTCACGCTCGGCGGCGCGGTCGAACGGCCGGGGGTGCGCGAGATCGCGCTCGGGACGACGCTCGCGGCGCTCGTCGCGCACGGCGGCGGCGACCTCGCGCGCGCCCGCGGCGTGCTCGTCGGCGGCTACTTCGGCACCTGGCTCGATCCCGCCGCCGCTCGCGCCGCGACACTCGACGGCGCCTCGCTGCGCGCGCTCGGCGCCTCGCTCGGGTGCGGCGTCGTCGCCGTGCTGGACGAGCAGAGCTGTCCGGTCGCCGAGACGGCGCGGGTCGCGACCTGGCTCGCGGACCAGTCGGCCGGCCAGTGCGGGCCGTGCGTGTTCGGCCTCGCGGCGATCGCCGACGCGCTCACGAGCATCGCCGACGGCCGCGCCGCGCGCGCGCTGGCGACGGCGTCGCGTTCGAGCGGACGCCGCGGCGGGCGCGGTCGGCGCACCGCGCGCTTCGAGGACCCGCTCGCGCGCGTGCGGCGCTGGTGCGGCGAGGTCGCCGGGCGCGGCGCGTGCCGCCACCCCGACGGCGCCGTGCACCTCGTCGCGAGCGCGCTGCGCACGTTCGCGGCCGACTTCGAGGATCACCTGCGCCACGGGCCGTGCGGCGGCTGCGCACGGCCGTCCGTGCTGCCGCTGCCGCGCGCCGGCGGCGGCGGACTGGAGCTGGCCGCATGAGCCGCCGCGACGAGCGGCTGCACGTGCGCGTGAACCCGATCGCGTGCACCGCGCACGGCCTCTGCGCCGAGCTGCTGCCGGAGCGCGTGCGACTCGACGACTGGGGCTACCCGATCGTCGACGACCGGCCGCTCGAGCCCGAGCTCGTCGCGCTCGCGAAGCGCGCGGCGGCGGCCTGCCCGACGCTGGCGCTGCTGCTGGAGCGCGGCACTCGCCCGGTCGAGCGCGCGACCGGCTCGGTCCCGCCGCCGCGCGTGCGCGCCCGCGCCGCGCGCTAGCGCGACGCCGACTCGGCGCGCGTGCGCCGCGCCAGCTCGGCGGCGGCGTCGATGATCATGTCCTCCTGTCCGCCGACGATGCGGCGGCGGCCGAGCTCCATCAGCACCGCGCGCGGCTCGACGCCGAACTTCGCGCCCGCGCGCTCGGCGTGCAGCAGGAACGAGCTGTAGACGCCGGCGTAGCCGATCGCGAGCGCGGTCTTGTCGATGATCTGCGCGCGCGGCATCAGCGGCGCGACGACGTCCTCGGCGACGTCCATCAGCGGGAACAGGACGGCGTTCGAGCTGTGGCCGGAGCGCTCGAGCGCGGCCGCGAGCACCTCGAGCTGCGCATTGCCGGCGCCGGCGCCGAGCCCGCGCAGCGAGCCGTCGAGCCACGTCGCGCCGGCCTCGACGGCGGCGAGCGCGTTGCCGACCCCGCAGCCGAGGTTGTTGTGCGCATGGAAGCCGACCTCCACCGCGTCCGGCAGCGCCTCGCGCAGAGCGCGCACGCGCGCCGCCGCGCTCGCGGGCACCAGCGCGCCGGCGGAGTCGACGACGTAGACGACGCGCGCGCCATACGACGCCATCAGCGCCGCCTGCTCGGCCAGCGGCGCCGGCTCGAGCATGTGGCTCATCATCAGGAAGCCGACCGCGAGCATGCCGTTCGCCGCCGCCCATTCGAGGTGCTGCTGGGCGATGTCGGCCTCGGTGCAGTGCGTCGCGACGCGCGCGACGGAGGCGCCGAGCGCCTGCACGCGCTTGAGCCGCTCGAGCGTGCCGATCCCCGGCAGCAGCAGCGCGGCGATCCGCGCGCGCTCGACCACGCCGGCCGCCGCCTCGATCAGCGCCTCGTCGGAGTGCACGGAGCGGCCGTACTGGATCGAGGAGCCGCCGACGCCGTCGCCGTGCGAGACCTCGATCGCGTCGATGCCCGCCGCCTCCAGGCCGGCCGCGACGGCCGCGACCTGCTCGGGCGTGAAGGCGTGGCGGACGGAGTGCATCCCGTCGCGCAGCGAGGAGTCGACGAGCGTGACGTGGGTCATGCGGGCACCTCCGCCAGCATCCGCTGGGCGATCTGCTCCCCCACGCGCGCGGCCGCTGCCGTCATCACGTCGAGGTTGCCGGCGTACGGGGCGAGGAAGTCGCCGGCGCCCTCGACCTCCAGCAGCACCGTCACGAGATCGCCGTCGACGTCGCAGAGCTTCAGGCGGTAGCCCGGCACGTAGGCCGCCACCGCCGCCGCCATCGCCTCGACCGACGCCTCGATCGCGGCGGCGTCCGGTTCGCGCACGCGCGCGAACACGGTGTCGCGCATCAGGATCGGCGGGTCGGCCGGGTTGAGGATGATGATCGCCTTCGCCTCCTCCGCGCCGCCGACGAGCTCCAGCCCGCGTGCGGTCGTGACGGTGAACTCGTCGATGTTCTGGCGCGTGCCGGGTCCGGCCGAGGCGCTTGCGATCGTCGCGACGATCTCGCCGTAGGCGACGTCGGCGACGCGGTCGATCGCGTGCATCATCGGGATCGTCGCCTGCCCGCCGCAGGTGACGAGGTTGACGTTGGGGGCGTCGAGGTGGCGGTCGAGGTTGACCTCGGGCACGACGTAGGGGCCGACCGCCGCCGGCGTGAGGTCGACGACGACCTTGCCGGCCGCGCGCAGGCGCGGCGCGTTCGCCAGGTGCGCCTTGGCGCCGGTCGCCTCGAACACGAGCGCGACGTCGTCGCGCTCCAGCACCGCATCGATCCCGCGCGCGCTCGCCTCGACGCCGAGCTCGCGGGCGCGCGCGAGGCCGGGCGAGTCCTCGTAGATGCCGACCATCAGCGCCGTCTCGATCGCGGCGCTGCGCTGGAGCTTCATCAGCAGGTCGGTGCCGATGTTGCCGGGGCCGATCACGGCCGTCCTGACCTTCATGAACCCTCCCCCTGGGATCGCTCAGGTGAGCCTAGTAGATTCGAACGCATGCAGCTCGACGGCATCCACCACATCACGTGCATCACCGCGGACGCGCCGCGCAACGTCGACTTCTACGTGCGCGTGCTCGGGCTGCGGCTCGCGAAGAAGACGGTCAACCAGGACGACCCGACCGTCTACCACCTCTTCTACGCCGACGACAGAGGCAGCCCCGGCGCCGACCTGACGTTCTTCGAGTACCCGGGCGCGCGGCCCGGCCGCGACGGCGCCGGGATGATCCACCGGATCGCGTTCCGCGTCGGCGGCGAGGGGCGGGCGGCCGGGTCCGATTCGCTCGACTTCTGGGCCGAGCGGCTCGCCGGCGAGGGGGTCGCGGTCGAGCGGGCCGACGACGGCACCCTCCTGCGCTTCAGCGATCCGGAGGGACTCGGCTTCGAGCTGGTCCTCGACGACTCGGGCGACGAGCCGCTGACGGCGGCCGCGCCCGACATCCCCGCCGCGCACGCGCTGCGCGGCTTCGCGGGCGTGCGCGCCTACGCCGCCGACCCGGACGCCAGCACCGCTCTGCTGCGCGAGGTGCTGGGATTCGAGTCGATCGGAGGCGATCGGATGGAGTGGGTCTCGCGCGGCCCGCGGCGCGGCGGCTGGTACGCCTACGACCAGGCGCCGGCCGAGCGCGGGATCGGCGGCGCGGGGACCGTCCACCACATCGCGTGGACGGCCGAGGACGAGGACATCGAGGCGTGGGACGAGCGCTACCGGGCAGCCGGGCGGCACACGTCCGGGCTCGTCGACCGCTTCTACTTCAGAAGCGTCTACTCGCGCGAGCCGAGCGGCGTCCTGTTCGAGATCGCCACGCGCGGACCCGGCTTCGCGACCGACGAGGCGCCCGAGCAGATCGGCCGCCGCCTGTCCCTGCCGCCCAAGCTCGAGCACCTGCGCGAGCAGATCGAGGCGACGCTGACGCCGCTGCCGGCCGACCCGCGCACGAGCCGCGTCGGCTGACGCTATGCGGCCGCGGCCTGCGCGGCGCGCCGCGGCCGGCAGACGCACAGCACGTATCTGTGGATCGCGCGGAAGCGCTCGACCGACTCGATCTCGAAGGCGACCTCGAGCGCTGCGCGGAGCTGCCCGGCGGTGCGCGGGTGCGCGCCGCGGTCGTAGCGCCAGAGGACGCGCCCGAGGCTCGGGCGCTCCGTCCACAGCGCGTCGACGAGCACGAGCCTGCCGCGCGTGAGGCGCGCGAGCTCGGCGACGAGGCCCGGAAGCTGCTCGTCGTCGAGGTGATGGGTGACGTCGACGCAGACGGTCCAGTCGACGGAGCCGTCGTCGAGCCCGGTTTCGCGCCCCGAGCGCAGCAGCCGGCGCGCCGTCGGCACCTTGGCCGCGAGCCGGCGCAGCTTCTCCGCGTCGTTGTCGAGCGCCCAGTAGGTCGTCCCCGGCGGCAGCAGCTCGGCCAGGCGGCCGGTCCCGGCGCCGACGTCGAGCACGACCGCACCGGAAGCGTCGGCCAGGATGCGTCTGAGGCGCACGTCGATCACGCGGCGCCCAGCCAGCCGCTGTATCAGGTCGTAGACCCGCGGATCGTCCGCCATCCCCATCGCACCAACATACAGTTGGTCATCGCCTCACGCGCCGGCTGTTCGGCCCGCGCGCGGCCGCCCGGACGGCATGGCCGCGCGCGAACGATTAACTCATATTAGTGTGACAGTTATATGCGTAATGCCGCCCTCCACGGTGACCGCACCGCTGCCCCTGTCCGTGATCGAACCCGGACAGATGAATGAGTTGCCGCTTCTGCGAAGTAGCAGCGTCCGCGGCGGGTCCCCTTCAACGCTTTCGATCGTGCCGGCTGCGCTCAGCCCCAGCCTCAGTCCCATCGCGCCTTCATATAAGCATTGTTCTCTCATGAAGAATAAGCGCTCTCCCCTGTTTCTGACGTACAGGTTCAGGCCCGTTATTCTCGGTAGCGTCCCGGCGAAGCTTTCGTATGTGAGCGCCCACGGAAGCGTTTCGGCCGCGAGCGATGCTCCGGTGCTGAAGACTTCCCGGTTGCAGGAGGCTCCCGCGACTTCCGCTCTTGTCACCTGGCCGATCTGACCGGATTCGGCCTTTGTGAACGTTCTGGAGGTGAACCTGCCTTCCAGTGTCACAGGGCATTCCTGTAGCACCTGTTCGCTCATTCCGTTGACGAACTGGAACCTGCTCCAGGTCATGCTGAACGTCTGACTGCTCACGCTGAGGTTCCTCGCCGACGCGGCGCTCACGCCGAGTCCCATGATGAGTACCGCGAGGCCGGTTAACAGCAGCGCGCTGCGCTTGCACATGCCACACCTTCCTTTCGGTGAAACCGCGTGCGCTCCAGCCGTACGCCCCCCGTGGCGCGCCCCGCGGCAGAACGAAACGATCGCCACAATCTTACCGGACCATTCAACCCCGCAGCGTCTTCTGAAGCTGGCGCTCGACGGCGGCGCTCATCGTCTGCTGGAAGGCGGCGCGCACGGCCTCGCTCGCGAGCGGGCGCAGGCGCGCGAGCGCGTCGCTCAGCAGCGCCCACTCCTGCGGCGTGCGCTTGGCCGGGTCGAGCTCGCCGCCGGCGACGTCCTGCATGAACAGGCGCACGAACTCGTCGGCGATCGCACGCGTGTGGCGCTGGACCTGCTCGGCCACGGCGAGCGCGTGCAGCGGCGGCACGCCCATCGCGGCCAGCTCCTCCCCGGCGCGCAGCAGCGTAGGGCTCGGCACCTCGTAGCGGCCGTCGCCGAGCGGGCGGATCAGCTCAAGCCGCTCGGCCTTCTTGAGCGCCCGCTCGTCGGCGCCGCCGATCCGCGCCCCCAGCTCGGCGCGCGTCGTGAGCTCCGGCTCCTCGTCGGCGAACGCGCTCAGCACCTGGCGGCCGAACGCGAGCACCGCCTCGCTCGCGCCGTTGGAGGCGCTGATCAGGCGGTCGATCGCCTTGAGGTTGAAGCCCTCCGCCTGGAGATCCTGGATCAGCCGCAGCCGCACGGCGTGCTCGGGTCCGTAGTAGCCGGTGCGCGCGCGTACCTCCGGCGGCGGCAGCAGGCCGCGCGACTGGTGCGCGCGGATGTTGCGGACGGTCATGCCGGTCTCGCGCGCGAGCTCGTCGATCGTCAGCTCCCCCGCGCGCCGCTCGCTCATCCGCCACATCCTACGCGCGGATTGCAGGGCGGCGGCGCGCGGTGGGGAAGCCGCGCGACGCCGGCCCTGCGTCCTGCCGGGGTGAGCTCAGCTCGTCGGCTGCTGCGGCGACGCAGCCGGCGCGTGGACGATCAGCTTCTGAATCGCGATCGTCGGCGTGAAGCCGGTCTGGTCGCAACGTCTGCGCAGCGCCGTGACCTTGCCGATCGCCTGCACGCGGTCGCCCGCGGCGAGGTCGTCGAGGCCGACGCTGCCGTCGTTGTTCTGGTCGTCCAGCGCGAACGTGACGCGCGCGTGGACGAGCGTGTACGTCTTCGTCGTGCCCTTGTCGCCGCGCGCCTGGTGGTTCGTGCGCGTGACGGCGATCGTCACGTCGCCGCTGTAGGTCGGGCGCGACGATCTGTCGGTCGACGTCGGCGTGTCGAGCACGAGCGTCTGGCTGACGAGCGTGCCCGCCGCGACGTACGCGACCTTGTGAGCCAGGCAGCGGCGCGAGTGGCCGGAGCCTCTGCCGTGATCATGGCCGGTGGTGCCGGTGGGAGCGGCGCCGTCGTTCGACGGGGCTCTGCCCGGGTGCGCCCAGGCTGGGCTCGTCGTCAGCGCCGCGGCGCAGGCGAGGAGCAACACCTTCCGAACGATCATTCGCATCTCCTTGCTAATGCTTGGTTCGCTGTGCGAGCGCGGATGCGCCCGACTTTCTGTATCGGTTCAAACGCCGGAGCACTGAAGTGGTTGGCCGCGTCCAGGTCGCCTGGACGCATGCACGTGCCGGCGTCCGTCACCGTCAGAACGGCTACATTGGCGCGTGTCACGTTTCTAAGGAAGAGGAACCCGCTGCCATGGCATCTGCGATCGAACTGCCGGAGGCCGGCGAGACGACCTTCTCGCTCGAGCTGACCCAGGACCAGAAGGACGTGCGCGACTGGGTGCACGGCTTCGCGAGAGATGTCGTGCGCCCGGCCGCGTCGGAGTGGGACGAGCGCGAGGAGACCCCCTGGCCGATCATCCAGGAGGCCGCGAAGATCGGCCTCTACGGCTTCGAGGGGCTCGCGCAGTTCTTCGCCGACCCGACCGGCCTCGGCCTGCCGATCGTCAACGAGGAGCTGTTCTGGGGCGACGCCGGCATCGGCATGGCGATCATGGGCTCCGGCCTCGCCGCCGCCGGCATCTTCGCCAACGGCACCGGCGAGCAGATCGGCGAGTGGATCCCGCAGTGCTTCGGCACCGCCGAGGATCCCAAGATCGCCGCCTTCTGCGTCTCGGAGCCGAACGCCGGCTCCGACGTCTCGGCGCTGCGCACGCGCGCGAAGTACGACGAGGCGACCGACACGTGGGTGCTCAACGGCCAGAAGGCGTGGGCGACGAACGGCGGCATCGCCAACGTGCATGTGATCGTCGCCTCCGTCGAGCCCGAGCTCGGCTCGCGCGGGCAGGCGTCGTTCGTGATCCCGCCGAGCACGCCCGGACTGGAGATGGGCACGAAGCTCAGAAAGCACGGCCTGCGCGCCTCGCACACGGCCGACGTCTTCCTCGACGACTGCCGCATCCCCGGCTCCTGTCTGCTCGGCGGGAGAGAGAAGCTGGACGAGCGCCTCGCGCGCGCCCGCGAAGGCAGAAAGTCGCGCGGGCAGGCGGCGATGGCGACGTTCGAGTCCTCGCGCCCGACGGTCGGGGCGCAGGCGCTCGGGATCGCGCGCGCGGCCTACGAGTACGCGCTCGGCTACGCGAGAGAGCGCGTCCAGTTCGGCCGCCCGATCATCGAGAACCAGGCGATCGCGTTCACGCTCGCCGACATGAAGATGGAGATCGACGCCGCCCGCCTGCTCGTCTGGCGCGCCTCGTGGATGGGCCGCAACCAGAAGCCGTTCCACAACGCCGAGGGCTCGATGTCGAAGCTGAAGGCCGGCGAGGTCGCCGTGTGGGTGACCGAGAGAGCGATCCAGGTCCTCGGCGGCAACGGCTACACGCGCGAGTTCCCGGTCGAGCGGATGCACCGCGACGCGAAGATCTACACGATCTTCGAGGGCACTTCCGAGATCCAGCGCCTCGTCATCTCGCGCGCGATCTCGGGCATGCAGATCAGATAGCGCGCGGCGCCGGCGCCCCGCACGCGCCGGCGCTCGCGACAGTCCACGCGCCGCGCCCCGGGCGGTCGGTTATAGTCCCTTTTCCAGTCGTTTGGGGGACGAGGGGAAAGCGCGTGGGCTCACCGCAGCGAGGGAGCGGTGTCACGGGAGACGATTCGCGCGAGCGGCGCCGCCAGCGCACGATCGCGCTCGCGGCCGCGTTCGCGCTGCTCGCGCTGGCGTTGCTCGCCACGCTGTCGCACGCGAGCCAGCGCCGCATCGGCACGAACGACGTGCCCGTCACCGGGCAGCTCGCGGCGGCGCCCGAACACGCCACGATCTGCCAGGCGCAGGAGCGCATACCGTCCGGGACGGCCGCCGTCCGCGTCGCGCTCACCGGCGGCGGAGGACCCGCGCCGCAGGTCCGCGCGATCATCTCGAGCGGCGGCGTCGTGCAAGCCGCCGGCGGCGCCGGAGCCCGCTGGGACGCGCACGAAACGCTGCTCGTCCCGCTCGCGTCCCCGTTGCGCGCGGACGTCACCGGCACGATCTGCGTCGCGCTCGCGCCGGCGCCCGGCGCGGCGGAGCGCTACAAGCTCGGCGGCTGGGAATACACGCTCCTCCCGCACGCGACGATCGACGGCCGCGCGACGCCGGGCCGCCTCCACCTCGAGTACCTCGCCGCCGGCACGCGCTCCTGGTGGTCGTTCGCGTCGACCGTCGCGCGCCGAATCGAGCGCGGCCATGCCTGGTCGGGCGCGTCGGTCGCGCTGTTGCTCGCCCTCCTGATGATCGCGCCGATCGCCCTCGGGGCATGGCAGCTCGCACGCGACCCAGAGCGGTGAGCGCTCGCCCGGCCGCGGCGCGCGCGCGACCGCTCGCGCGCTACCGGCCGCTTAAACTGCTCGCCAAGCTGCCCCGCGCGGCGCTCGTCTGCGCGCTCGTCGCGGCGCTCAACGCCGGCGCCTGGGCGATCCTCGTGCCGGCGCTGCAGGTGCCGGACGAGCAGTCGCACTACGCCTACACCGAGTACCTCGTACAGCACGGCCGCCCGCCCGCCGCAGGCGCGGCCGACGACAGGCTCTCGACGTCCGAGCTGAACGCGGCGCGCGCGGTGAAGTTCGAGCAGGTGCAGTTCGCCCCCGAAGACCCCGCGATCTGGACGGCGACGGAGCAGCGGGCGATGAACGCGCTGCTGGCGCATGGCGGGGACCGCGGCGACGGCAACGGCGCCGCCAGCGAAGTCGGCGTCGAGCCGCCGCTGTACTACGCGCTCCAGGCGATCCCGTACTCGATCGCGTCGGGCGGCACGGTGCTCGACCGCCTCCAACTGATGCGCCTGCTGTCGGCGCTGCTGGCCGGCGTGACGGTCCTGTTCGTGTTCCTGTTCGTGCGCGAGGCGCTGCCGGCCGTCCCGGAAACGTGGACGGTCGGCGCGCTCGGCGTCGCGTTTCTGCCGGGATTCGCGTTCATCAGCGGCGGGGTGAACCCGGACGTGCTGCTCTACGCCGCCTCGGCCGCGCTCTTCTACACGCTGGCGCGCGGCTTCCGGCGCGGCCTGGACCGCCGGCTCGCGCTCGCGATCGGCGCCGCGACGGCCGCCGCGCTGATGACGAAGGTCAACGCGTTCGGGCTGCTTCCCGGGGTCGCCGTCGCGCTCATGGCGATGAGCCTGCACCGCGAGCGCGCGCTGAGATTGCGGACGTTCGCGCTGCCGGCGCTCGCGCTCGGCGTCGCGCTGGCCCCCGTGCTGCTCGAAATGCTGCTGAACGCGACGGTCTGGGACCGGCCGGTCGTCGGCGCGACCGCGAGCAAGTTCGGCACGAGAAACATCCACCCGTCGCTGGGGACGCTGCTGAGCTACACGTGGCAGTTCTACGTCGGACCGCTGCCGGGCCTGACGCACTACTTCTCTGGCTTTTCGCTGAGGCGGCTGTGGATCTACAACTTCGTCGGCTTGTTCGGGTGGGTGGAAACGAGCTTCCGGCCGCTCGTCTACGAGCTCGCGCTCGTGCCGATCGCCGCGGTCGCCGGGCTTGCCGCGCGCACGCTGCTCGCGCGGCGGCGGCGCCTGCGCGCCCGGCTTGCCGAGCTGCTCTCCTACGGCGTGCTCGCCGCGCTGTTCCTGCTGTTCGTCGCGGCGGCGTCGTACATCGCGCACCTGCGCCTCGGCGGCAGCCTCGGACAGCTCCGCTATCTGCTCCCGCTGGTGCCGCTGTACGGCGCGGGACTCGCGCTCGCCGCGCGCGGCGCCGGGCGACGCTGGACGCCGGCGATCGGGACGGCGATCGTCGCGCTCGCGATCGCGCACGACCTCTTCTCTCAGATGATGGTGATCGCGCGCTACTACACCTGAGGCGCGAGCCTGGCGGTGAGCGCGCCGGTCACGCCGTCGACGACGCGGGCGACGTCGGCCGCGTCCATCCCGACCCACAGCGGCAGGCGCACGAGCCGCCGGCTGAGCGCCTCCGCGCGCACCGCCGGCTCCGGCTCGCGCCCGAAGCGGCGCCCGCCGGGCGAGCTGCCGAGCGGGACGTAGTGGAAGACCGCGCGCACGCCGAGGCGCGCGAGCGCCTCGATCAGCGCGTCGCGCTCGCGCTCGCCGCCCAGCAGCAGGTAGTAGAGGTGCCCGCTGTGCTCGCAGCCGAGCGGCACGCGCGGCCGGCGCACGACCCCGGCCCGCTCGAGCTCGGCGAACGCCGCGTGGTAGAGCGACCAGATGCGGCGGCGCTCGGCAGTGGTGGCGGCCGCCTGCTCGATCTGCGCCCACAGGAACGCGGCCGAGACCTCGCTCATGAGATACGAGGAGCCGAGGTCGATCCAGGTGTATCTGTCGGCCTCGCCGCGGAAGAAGGAGGAGCGGTTCGTGCCCTTCTCCTGCACGATCTCCGCGCGTAAGACGAGCCTGCGGTCGTTGACCAGCAGCGCGCCGCCCTCGCCGCACTGGATGTTCTTCGTCTCGTGGAAGCTGAACGTCGCCAGGTGCCCGAACGAGCCGAGCGGGCGCCCGTCGAGCGCCGCCGGCAGCGCGTGCGCCGCGTCCTCGATCACCCACAGGCCGTGGCGCTCGGCGAGCCGCATGATCACCTGCATCTCGCAGGCGACCCCGCCGTAGTGCATCGCCACGATCGCGCGGGTCGCGGGCGTGATCGCGCGCTCGACCGCCCTGACGTCGAGGTTGAGCGTCCGCTCGTCGACATCGACGAAGACGGGGGTGGCTCCACGCGCGGCGAACGCGTTCGCCGTCGAGACGAACGTGAAGCTCGGGACGATCACCTCGTCGCCCGGACCGATGCCGGCGAGGATCGCCGCCATCTCCAGCGCGGCGGTGCACGACGGCGTCAGGAAGGCGGCCGGCGACCCGACCCGCGCGCACAGCCAGTCGGCGCAGCGCCGCGCGAACATGCCGTTCCCCGAAATCTTGCCGGCCGCGATCGCCTCTTCGACGTAGCGCTGCTCGGTGCCGATCAACCGGGGACGATTGAACGGAACCTCCCCCATGACAATCCCAGTCTATATAACGGTGCATCATCGGCGAACGGCATCTCGCAAGTCGGCCGGCGATGCGCCGATTGTGGGAAGATCGGCACGTGCCGGGGGAGCTACAGCCGAGGCTGAGCCTCGTGATTCCGCTGTACCGCGACGAGGACGCGCTCGAGCGGATCTTCGCGCGCTGCGAGCCGGTGCTCGAAGCGGTCGAGGGCGGCGGCGAGCTCGTGCTCGTCGACGACGGCGGCTTCGACCGCACCACTCCGCGCGCGCTCGAGCTCGCTCGCGCGGCGCGCCACCCGACGACGGTGGTGCGGCTCGCACGCAACTTCGGCCAGCACGCCGCCGTGTTCGCCGGCCTCGCGCATGCGCGCGGCGAGGCGGTCGCGACGCTCGACAGCGACCTCCAGTACCCGCCGGAGGAGATCCCGCGGATGCTCGCCGAGCTGTCGCCCGCCTACCCCGTCGTCTCCGGCTACCGGGCCGATCGCCACGACCCGCTGGTGCGCCGCTGGATCACGCGCGTCCTGACGCGCTGGCTCAACCGCAGAACCGGCGTCGCGCTGCGCGACTTCGGCTCGATGTTCCGCATCTACGACCGCGCGACCGTCGACACGATGCTGACGTTCACCGAGCGCCACCGCTACGTGCCGGCGATCGTCGCGTGGCTCGGCGTGCCGATCAAGGAGGTTCCGGTCGCGCACGACCCGCGCGGCGAGCGCGGCTCGCACTACCGCATCGGCGCGCTCGTCGAGATGACGCTCGACCTGATCACCGGCTACAGCGTCTTCCCGCTGCGCGCGCTGACGACGCTTGGGCTGCTGGCCTCGGTCGTCGGCTTCCTCGGCACGGTCGCATTCGCGCTCTACCGCGTGATCGTCGGCGGCGGCGGGGCGGGCACGGTCTCGGCGTTCGCGCTGATCTTCGGACTGCTAACGGTCCAGCTCCTGATCGTCGCGTTGATCGGCGAGTACGTCGGGCGCGTCTACAGCGAGGCGAAGGGGCGGCCGTACTACGTCGTGGCCGCGGCCAGCAGCGTGTGCGACGGGCGACTGCTGGCCCAGCCGGCGTGACCGGCAGCCCTACGCGCGCGCCGATCGCCCGCCTCGGCTGGGACAGCGACTTCTTCGGCTTCCCGATCGCGCGGGTGGACGCGACGCAGCTTGACAAGCAGGCGATCGACGCCGCGGTCGAGGCGTGCGGCGCCCAGGGCATCCGCTGCGCCTACCTGCTGCTGGCGGCGGACGACGCGCGCGGCGGCGCGATCGCCCAGGCCGCCGGCTTCGTGCTGCGCGACGTGCGGCTGACGTTCGCGCGGCCGCTCGACCACGGCCCCGCAGCCGGCCTCGCGGCGGCCGCGCACGGCTCGATCGCGCCCGCGCGCGCCGCGCAGCGCCCGGCGCTGGAGGCGCTCGCGCGCGACGCGTTCGCGCACACGCGCTTCCTGTCGGACCCCGGCTTTCCGCCGGACCGCGCGCGCGAGCTCTACGCCGCGTTCGTGCGGCGGGGGCTGGACGACGCGCCGCGGCGCGTCACGCTCGCCGACTCCGCCACGGAGGGCTTCGTCGTCTGCCGGCTCGACGCGGATGCCGGCGTCGGCGAGATCGAGCTGATCGCGGTCGCCCCCGCCGCTCGCGGGCGCGGGCTCGGCCGCGCGCTCGTGGACGCCGCGCTGGCAATGTTCGCGGACGCCGGCCTGCCGCGCGCGAGCGTCGCCACGCAGGCGGCCAACGTCGCCTCCCAGCGCCTCTACCAGCGCAGCGGCTTCCGCACGTCCGAAGCGGGCCTGTGGTTCCACCGCTGGTTCTGAGCGCCGGCGCGGCGAGCGCCGCGGCGACGCCGATTTACCTCCAGACGGTGCTGTTATAGTCGGATTTTCCGACGGTCACTTCGCGCCCGGGGGGATGCGCATTGACTTCTGAAGGGCCGAGCGGCGCCGCTCGCCGGGGACCGCGCGCGGGATCCGTGCTCGCCGCGCTTGCGGCGGGCTGGCTGCTGCTGGCCGTCGCGCTCGTCGTGACGATGTCGCGGTCGGCCATCCGCCAGACCGGGTCCAACCACGTCAACGTGCAGGCCGCGCTCGGCCTGATCGGCGCGGGCCAGACGCTCTGCCAGGGCAACGAGATCGTCCCGGCGGGAACGGCCGCGGTCCGCGCCTACCTGTCGCCGACCGCGGCTGAGAACGGAACGACGACGGTCACGGTGCGCGCCGACGCGAGCGGCGCGATCGTCGCACGCGGCGCCGCGACACCCGGGCCGAGCAGGGACTCGATCACCATCCCCGTGCGTCCGGTCGTGCGCGACGAGACGCCGGCGAGCATCTGCATCGCCACCACCGGCGGCTCGCCGCTCGCGATCGGCGGGGAACCGTCCGCCAGGCCCGCCACGATCGACGCGCGGCCGCTCGCTGGCGACCTGCGGCTCGTCTACCTGGAGCCGCGCGCCGAGTCGTGGTGGAGCTTCCTGCCGACCGTCGTGGCGCGGATGAGCGCCGGGAGTCGCTGGAGCGGCGCCCAAGCCGCGCTGTGCGTGCTGCTGCTGTCGCTGGCGGCCGCCGGCCTCGCCTCGTGGCAGCTCGCGAGGCAGCGGCGATGAGCGCCGGCGCGACGGAGGCCCCCCGCGGGCGCACGCGACCCGCGCTGCCGCGTCCGCTGGCGTCGCTTGCGCGCGCCGGCTCGCGCGTTCCCCGCGCGGCGCTCGTGTGCGCGCTGGCCGCGACGCTCAACGCAGCCGCCTGGTCGCTGATCACCGTCCCGTTCGAGATCCCCGACGAGTACTCGCACTACTCCTACGTCGAGTACCTCGTCGCGCACGGGCGGCCGCCGGCGCCGAGCCCGATACGCTGGTCGCCTTCGCTGGAAGCCGTCATACGGGACCTCGACACCGAGCGCGTGGTCGGGGAACCCCGCAACGGCACGATCTGGAACAGGGTCGAACGCCGGCGCCTGGTCCGCGACCTCGCGCGCGTCCGCGGCCGCGACGGCAGCGGCGGGTCGCTGTCGGACATCCCCGAGCCGCCGCTCTACTACGCGCTCGAGACGGTCCCGTTCGCGGTCGCGAACGGCGGCGACGTGCTCGACCGGCTCGAGCTGATGCGCTTGTTGTCGGCCGTGATCGCCGGCGGCACCGTGCTCGGCGTGTTCCTGTTCCTGCGCGAGGCCCTTCCCGCCCACCCGTGGGCATGGTCGGTCGGCGCGCTCGGCGTCGCGTTCCTACCGCTGTTCGCCCTGATGGGCGGCGGCCTCAACCCGGACAACCTGCTGTTCGCGATCTCCGCGGCGATCTTCTTCATGCTCGCGCGCAGCTTCCGGCGCGGGCTGACGACCCGACGCGCCGTCGCCGTCGGAGCGCTGCTCGGCCTCGGCTTCATGACGAAGATGAACTTCGTCGGCCTGGCTCCGGGGGCGATCCTCGGCCTGTTCGTCGCGGCCGCCTGGGAACAGCGGTCGTTGCGATTGCGCACGTTCCGGCTGCCGCTGCTGGGGCTGGCCGTCGCGGCGGCGCCGATCCTGATCGTGACCGCGCTGAACGTTTTCGCGTGGGAACGGCCGGTCTTCGGGACGGGCCTCTACTCCGCATCGGCGGGGCATCCGACGGTCTCGCAGGCGCTGATCTACATCTGGGAGTTCTACCTGCCCACGCTGCCGGGCATGAGGCAGCTCACCGCCTGGTCCTTCTCCACCTGGAGCATGTGGTTCAAGGGCTTCGTCGGCGGATTCGGCTGGTTCGACACGTCGTTCGCGCCGTGGGTCTACGACGTGGCGCTGATACCGGCGCTGATCGTCCTGACGCTGGCCCTCGCGACGCTGTGGCGCCACCGCGCGACGGTCCGCGGCCGGCTCGCCGAGCTGGCGGTCTACGCGACGCTGGCCGCCGGCATAGCGCTGCTGGTGGCGACCGCCTCCTACAACCTCTACGCGCGCAGACTCGGCGGCGCGGCCGAGGCGCGCTACCTGCTGCCGCTGATCCCGCTCTACGGCGGCATGCTCGCGCTGGCGACGCGCGGCGCCGGACAGCGCCGGATGCGGCTCGTGGGCACGGCGATCGTCATGCTCGCGATCGCGCACAACGCCTTCGGGCTGCTGCTCGAGGCGTCGCGGTACTACGCCTGATCGGCGTCCCGCGCCGCGCGATCGCGCGCGTTGCGGCGCGCGCTCAGACGGCCGCCGCGACGGGGGCGGCGTCGGCCTCGACGGCCGCCAGCGCCCGCGCGTAGCCGTCGGCGAGCTGCCCGAGCGCGCGCTCCCACGAGCGCTCGCGCACCGCCTCCAGGCCGCCCGCGGCGAGCTGGGCGCGCAGCGACGGCCGCCCGGCGAGGCCGGCGAGCGCTTCGCCCAGCGCCTCGGCGTCCGCCGGCGCGAGGCAGCCGCTGCGGCCGTGCGCGATCAGCTCGCGCGGACCGCCCGCGTCGGCCGCGAGCACCGGCAGGCCGCTCGCCTGCGCCTCGAGGATCACCTGGCCGAAGGTGTCGGTCTCGCTCGCGAACAGGAATACGTCGGCGTCCGCGTAGGCGCGGGCGAGCGCATCGCCGTCGAGCCAGCCGAGGAAGTCGGCGGCGCCGTCGAGCCGCGCGCGCAGCGGCGCCTCCTCGGGACCGCCGCCCGCGAGCCGCAGGCGCAGCCGCGGATGGCGCTCGCGCGCGCGCAGGAACGCGTCGGCCAGCAGGTCGATCCCCTTTTCGCGCGTGAGCCGGCCGGCGTACAGCACGACCAGCTCGCCGTCGCCCTCCGCGCGCGTACGCAGCTCGGGCGAGAAGCGCCTGAGGTCCACCCCGCGGTCCCAGCGTCCGATCCGCTCGGCCGGCACGCCCAGCTCCTGAAGCGACGCGTCGGCTGCCGCGCTCGGGGACAGCACGCTGCCGCACTGCCCGTAGAAGGCCGCCATCACGGTGCGCATCGCCGTCTCGACGCGCGGGTCGGCGGAGCGCAGGCGCGCATAGGCGGTCAGCTCGGTGTGGTAGGAGCCGACGACCGGCACGCCGAGCAGCCGCGCGATCAGCGCCGCCGCGATCCCGGCCGGGCCGGGCGAGACGAGGTGGACGAGGTCGTAGCGGCCGTCGCTGAGCGTCTCGGCGACAGCCGCGAGGCTCGGCACGCCGACCTGAAGGCCGGAGTAGAACGGGATGTCGACCTCGGCGACGACGGCGAGGCGGCGATCGACCTCGCAGTCCGAGCCGACGATCTCGACCTCGTAGCCCGGCAGCCCGCGCTCGCGGATCTGGCGCAGCGTGTGCGTCACGCCGTGCATGCCGCCGAGGCCGTCGGCGACGAGCGCGACGCGCACCGGCTCGCCGTCGCGCGCGGCGAGCTTCGCCTTCTCGCGCGCGAGGAACGCCTGCGCCGGCACGTACGGGACGACCGGCACGCACGCGGCGAACAGCTCGAGCGCGCGGGCGCCGACGTCGCCGCCGTCGTGCGCCGCCGCGACCGCGTGCTCGACCGCGCGCGCGAGGCGGCGCTCGTGGGCGCGGCGGGCGCGGCGCGCGAGGTCCGAGTGCGAGAAGTCCTCCTCCTGGAGGCGCGCGATCAGGTCGGCGGCGTTCAGCTCCAGGCCGACCGCGTCGAGCCACGCGCGCACGAGCCGGCGGCCGTCCTCGGGCGCGAGGCCGGAGGCGGACTCGCTGCTGCGCTGATCGCCCTCGCGCAGCAGCCGCTCGGCGAGCTGCATGACGGCGAGCGGGTCGGGCGGCGCGCAGCCGTCGCTGCCCAGTGCGCGCACTGCCAGCGCGATCGCGCTGTGCGCCCACTTCGCGGCGCTGCCCTGCTTGCCGCACGCGGCCACGCGGCCGGCGCGCAGGTGGGCGAGGAACTCGGCCGGCGTCGCGGCCGCCGGCGTCTCGCTGTACGTGCGGCCGATGTCGACGCCGGCGTGGTCGTCGGAGCCGGCGACGCCGATCCCGCCGTGCGTCTCGACGTAGACCGCGGCGGGCGCGTTCAGCTCCGGCGCGCGCGCGCCGTTGCGCACCTCCCAGACGGGGAACAGCTCGGCGAGGCGGCGGCGGTGGCGCGCCGTCAGCGGCGCCTCGACCGCGTAGAACGGGTGCGCGAGCGCGCAGGCGATCGCGCGCTCGTGCAGGTAGGCGGCGACCTGCTCGACGTCGTGCGCGCGCGCCTGAAGCCAGTCGTGGTCCTCGGGCGTGATGCCGAGGCAGAGGATGTGGACCGCCTGCGGTTCGCCGCGGAACCAGGCGGTCAGCTCCTCGGAGATGAACACGTCGGGACGGTCGGCGAGCTGGAGGCAGCCGTCGATCGTGTCGTGGTCGGTGATCGTGACGAAGTCCATTCCGCGCCGCTTGGCGAGCGCGTAGACCTCCTCCGGCGGCGTCGCGCACTCGGGCAGGCCGACGTCGCGCTGGACGCCGAGCTTCGAGAGCTGGCTGGCGGTCGAGTGGCAGTGCAGATCGGCCCGGCTGGTCGCGTTCATGCCGCGAAATCTCCTGCAAAGAGCGGCCTTGACTGTGATCAGCCGGAGAAGATCCGGTGACGGAGGCGCAACAGGGCCGCAACGGCGAAAGCCGGCGCGGAACCCGGAGGTCCCGCGCCGGCCGGTGAAGCCGTGCTGCGTTGCGCCGGGTCTGCTAGAGACCGGCGAGGGTGCGGATGTCCGCGTTGTAGACGACCTTCGGGATCGGCGCGAAGTCGAGCGCCGCGCCGAACACCTGGCCGCCCTTGATCGCGTAGCGGATGAAGCTGGCGACCGCGCTCTTGTTCGCCCCGTTGTGCGGCACGATCACGTACGTGAACGTCGAGAGCGGGTAGGCGGTCTTCAGCTTCTTCGGCGGGTTGACGATGTGCATCTCGTTGTTCGCCGGGACGCTCTTGACGACCGACGCCGCCGCGGAGATGTTGCTCAGGTTCGGGTAGACGAACTTGCCCGCGGCGTTCTCCAGCGCGGCGACCTTCAGCGCGTGGGCGATGATGTAGGACGCCGAGATGTAGCCGATCGCGCCGTTCGTCGAGGCGACGAGCGCCGTGACGCCGTCGTTGCCTCTGCCGCCGACGCCGACCGGGAAGCTGATCGCGGTGGCGCGGCCGAAGTTCTTTCTCCACTGCGAGCTGACGCCCGAGAGAAAGTCCGTGAAGGCATACGTGTCGCCCGAGCCGTCGCTGCGGAAGACCGGCGTGATCGCCGTGCTCGGCAGCTTGACGCCTCTGTTGAGCTTCTTGATGCGCGAGTCGTTCCACTTCTTGATCTGCCCGCGGTAGATCAGGGCGATCACCGGGCCCGACAGTCTGAGGCTGCGGACGCCGTCGAGGTGGAACGCGATGCCCGTCGCCGTCAGGCCCCACGGCATCTGGACGCAGTTGTTGCAGTTGGCGGCCTGCGCGGGCGTCATCGGCGCGTCCGAGGCGCCGAAGTCGACGGTGCGCGCGGAGACCTGCGCGATGCCCGCGCCGGAGCCGACCGCGCCGTAGGTCACCGAGACGCCGGCCTTGGTGTGGTAGTCGGCGGCCCAGTACGCCTCGAGCGGCGCGAGGAGCGTGGAGCCCGCGCCGGTGATCGAGCCGGCGGCCATCGCGTTGGAGGCCGGCCCGAGCAACGCGCCGGCGACCAGCGCCACGAGCGAGAGGATGAGAATGCGGCTGCGCTTCAAGGTACGTCCTTTCCGCCTTTGATGGGCGTTCGATGCCCCGTCGATTTCGGGTCGGCGGAAGCGTCCCGGCGCCGGCCGCGCCGGCTGTTTCCATCTTGTTGCCGCGCTGTATCAATGCGGTGAACGCCGACAGACGCGGTCGCCGCACGCCCGTACGCTGCGGGCCATGAGCGTCACCTCCGTCTCCGCGGACGGCGCGCGCGCCCGCGCGCGCGCGCGTCGCCGGCTCCAGCGGATCGATCGCGTCGGCGAGCGGTCGCTGCGCGCGCTGTGCGTGCTGGCGGCGGCGGTGACGGTCGTCACGATCGTCGTGATCGGCTACCAGGTGCTGCACGGCGCGAGCGCGGCGATCTCGAAGACCGGGCTCGGCTTCCTCGTCCACGGCGCCTGGCGACCCAACTTCGACGTCTTCGGCGCGACGGTCCCGCTCTACGGCACGGCGGTCAGCTCGGCGATGGCGCTCGTGCTCGCGATGCCGATCGGCATCGCCGTCGGCCTCTACCTGAGCCTGCTCGCGCCGGCCGGCGTGCGCGGGGTGATGGGGCCGCTCGTGGAGATGCTGGCGGCGATCCCGAGCGTGATCCTCGGCTTCTGGGGGATCGTCGTGCTCGCCCCCCTCCTGCACACGCACGTCGAGCCGTGGCTGCACGCGACGTTCGGCTTCCTGCCGATCTTCGGCCCGGCGGCGACGACCGGCAGCAGCCTCTTCACGGCCGGGCTGATCCTCACGATCATGGTCGTGCCGATCGTCGCCTCGCTCAGCCGCGATCTCTTCAACACGGTCCCGCGCGAGCTCCAGGACGGCGCGGCCGCGCTCGGGGCGACGCGCTGGGAGGTCGTGCGCGGCGTCGTGCTGCCGTCGACCGCCTCGGGCATCGCGGCCGCCGGGTGCCTCGGGCTCGGCCGCGCGCTCGGCGAGGCGATCGCCGTCACGCAGGTGATCGGCGCGGCGACGTCGGTGCACGTCTCGCTGTTCGGCACCGGCGAGACGCTCGCGAGCCGGATCGCGAACCAGTTCCAGAGCCCGGCGTCGAGACTGCACACCTCGGCGATGTTCTACCTCGCGGTCCTGCTGCTCGCGATCGGGCTCGTCACGAACCTGCTCGCGCAGTGGATCGGGCGGCGCTTCGACGTGCGCCGGACGGTCGGCGGATGAGCGCCGCGTTCGACCCGACGGCGCCGCTCACGGCGTCGGGCAACCTGCGCCGCCGCCGCGTCGTCAACCGGCTCGCGGAGGGCTCGGCGAACGCGGCGGCGCTGCTCGCGGTCGCCGTGCTCGGGATCGTGATCGCCTCGGTGGCGATGCGCGGAGCGCCCGCGCTGAGCCTCGACTTCCTGACCAGGACGCCGCCGCAGTTCGGCGGCCCGGGCGGCGGAATCGCGCCGGCGATCGTCGGCACGGCGATCATCGTGCTGCTCGCGACGGCGATCTCGGTCCCGATCGGCGTGCTCGTCGCGATCTATCTGACCGAGCTGGCCGGCCCCCGCGTCGTGGCCGCGGTCCGGCTCGCGCTCGACCTGCTCAACGGCCTGCCGTCGATCGTGATCGGCCTGTTCGCGTTCGGCCTGCTCGTCATCGGCCACGGCCAGAGCGGCTTCGCCGGAGCGGTCGCGCTGTCCGTGATCATGGTGCCGCTCGTCGCGCGCGCCGCGCAGGAGATGCTGCTGCTCGTCCCGGGGACGCTGCGCGACGCGGCCGACGCGCTCGGCGTCAGCCGCTGGCGCACGATCGTCGGCGTCGTGCTGCCGAGCGCGCTCGGCGGAATCGTCACGGGCACGGTGCTCGCCGTCGCACGCGCCGCCGGCGAGACCGCGCCGCTGTTCTTCACGACGTCGATCTTCGACAACCACGTGCACTGGAGCCCGTTCGGCCAGGCGCTCTCGAACATCCCCGTGATGATCTTCACCTTGTCCGAGCAGGCCGACCCCTACGGCTATCAGCGCGCATGGGGCGCGGGCCTCGTGCTGCTGACGTTCATCCTCGTGGCCAACGCCGTGGCGCGCTCGCTCGCCGCGCGCAGCCGCGCGAAAATGGGAGTGCAATGACGATCAACGGATCTGAGCTGTGGGAGGACGAACGCGCGCCGGAGGTCGCCGCGCCGCGGATGCGCATCCGCACCAGCGCGGACATCCTGGCGACGCAGACCGAACGGCCGCGCGAGCTGCCGCGCCAGACCGTCTTCGACGCGCGCGACGTGAGCGTCTCCTACGGCGAGAAGACCGCGATCGCGGGCGTCACGCTCCAGATCCAGCGCAACGTCGTGACCGCGATCATCGGCCCCTCCGGCTGCGGCAAGTCGACCTTCCTGCGCAGCCTGAACCGCATGAACGACTCGGTCCCCGGCTTCCGCCTCGGCGGCCAGGTGCTCTACCACGGCCACGACCTCTATGGCCCCGGCGTCGACCGCGTCGAGGTGCGCCGCCGCATCGGGATGGTGTTCCAGAAGCCGAACCCGTTCCCCAAGTCGATCTACGACAACGTCGCGTGGGCGCCGCGCAACCTCGGGATGCGCCACGAGCTCGACGAGCGCGTCGAGCGCGCGCTGCGCGGCGCCGCGCTGTGGGACGAGGTCAAGGACCGCCTGAAGGCGAGCGCGCTCGGCCTCTCCGGCGGCCAGCAGCAGCGCCTCTGCATCGCGCGCGCGACCGCGATCGAGCCCGACGTGCTGCTGCTCGACGAGCCGGCCTCGGCGCTCGACCCGATCGCGACGGCGGCGATCGAGGAGCTGATGCACACGCTCAAGCGCCGCTACACGATCGTCATCGTCACGCACAACATGCAGCAGGCCGCGCGCGTCGCCGACCGCACCGCCTTCTTCAGCCTCGAGGAGCGCGGCGCCGAGCGCGTCGGCGCGCTGATCGAGGAGGACGCGACGCAGACGATCTTCGGCCGCCCGCGCGACTCGCGCACGCGCGACTACGTCAGCGGCCGCTTCGGCTGAGGCTGGCGCGCTACGTGCCGATCGCGTCGCTCGCGACCTGCGCGAGCAGCGGCTGGCCGCACTGCCAGCAGAAGACCGCGCCGCTGCTGTGCGGCGCGTCGCAGGTGGCGCAGGCGCCGGCGGTGCCGGTCTGCTCGGTGTGGAGTATGCGCTCCACCTCGCTCAGCTCGGCGTCGGCCACCTGGAGCGCGGCAGCGCGCTGCACGAGCACCTCGACGGCGATGCGGTCGCGCACGGCCATCTCGTAGACGAGGCCGCCGAGATCCCACTGCAGCTCGGCGACGCGCGTCGCGAGCTGGTCGCGGCGGCGCTCGAGGTCGACGATGCGCGCGTCATACGCCGGACCGTCGGCAGCCCACGGCGGCAGCGCCGTCGGCGCGGTCGGCGCTCCGGCGCGCCGGCCGCGCACGGCGTCGAGCAGCTTGGCGGGCATCGCTCTCATGCGATCAAGCCTCCTCAGGGGCCGAAGAAGTTGCCGGTGAATCTGCCGTGCTGGAAGCCCGGCCCGGAGCCTCTCTGACCGACCGTGACGGTCGGCGGCGGCAGCTTGGATCTCGGGATCGTTCTGACCTTCGCCTTGCCTCTCGACGCCTTCGAGCTGGTGGTCGTGGTGGTGTCCGCGGAGGCTCCGCCGCCGCCGTTCGCCACCGTCACGACCTGCACGGCCGGCGCCGCGGCGCGACCGCCGCCGTCGCCGCCTCCGGAGCGTCCGATCAGCACGCCGACGCCCATCGCCAGCACGAGCGTGCCGACGCCGGCGACGAGCGTGGTACCGGCCGACGCGCCCGGGCGCCGCTCGCGCGCCTGCCGTCCCGCGGCAGGCGGCGCGGGCGCCGGCGCGTGGCGCGGGCGCCCGTCCATGAACGGCAGCCGCGGCTTGCCGCGCCGCTCGCCGCAGGCGACGCAGTAGCGCTGGTCGCGGGAGAGCTGGGCGCCGCATGCGGCGCACTGCTCGCCCGTCGGAAGCGCGAGCGTGGGCTGGTCGGCGAACCTGGGCTGGTCGTCGGCGAACGTGGGCTGGTCGTCGCCCGCCGATGGCGTCGATAGATCCATCTGTCGCGCAGTCTGCGGCATCGACGACGCCGAGTTGTGAAGCATCTGTTTACGCGCCGTTGTGAAGCGCCTGTTCATGCGGCGGGACGGTCGCGATCTCAGAATCTTCACGTCTCTCGCGCGCGCGGCCGCGAGACTGTCGAGGTCTCGTGACAACGCCAGCCGAAGACCACGCCGGCGCGCCGGCGAGCACGCGCTGCCAGCAGTGCGCGGCCGCGCTCGCGCACGACCAGCGCTACTGCCTGGTCTGCGGCGCGCGGCGCGGGGCGCTGCCGGCGGCGATCGCGCGGCTGATCGCGACGGGGCTGCGCGCCGGCGGCGGCTTCCCGCACGGCGGCGCGCTCGCCGCCGCCAGCGCGCCGGAGCACGCCGAGCACCCGCTCGCGCGCTGGATGCCCCAGCCGCGCGCGGCGGCGCTGGCGGTGATGGCGCTGCTCACGTTCGGCGTGATCGTCGGCTCCGTCGTCAGCCCGCCGGCGGACAGCGCCGGCACGGCGCCGGTGCTGGTCGCGTTGCAGCAGCCGCCGCCGACCGCCCCGGCGGCGGGGATTGACGCCGTCAGCGGCGACGAAGCGCCCGTCGACACAAGCGCTCCCGCCGCCCCGGCCCCCGTCACGGCCGCCCCCGCCCCGGCCGCCCCCGCCGGCGACGCGGCGCCCGCGCTGCCCGACGCGCCGCCGCTGCCCGCCGTCCGCCACCTGTTCCTGATCGTCCTCACCGGGCACGGCTACGACGAGGCGTTCGGGCCGAGATCGCCCGCCCCGTACCTCGCCCAGGAGCTGCCGAGACAGGGCGAGCTGCTCGCCAACTACTACGGCGTCGCGCAGAGCGAGCTCGCGAACGCGGTCGCGCTGATCAGCGGTCAGGGTCCGACGGCGCAGACGGCCGCGAACTGCCCGACCTTCAACGACATCGCGCCGGGCACGCTCGACAGAGACGGCGTGGTCTCCGGCGACGGCTGCGTCTATCCCACGAGAGCGCAGACGCTCGCCGATCAGCTCACGGCCGCCGGGCTGAGCTGGAAGGCGTATGTCGAGGACGTCGGCAGCGGTCCGGCCGGCGAGCCGACGAGCTGCCGGCATCCCGCGCTCGGCGCCGCCGACGGCGACCTGGCGCCGCGCCCCGGCGACGCGTACGTGACCTGGCGCAACCCGTTCGTCTACTTCCACTCTGCGATCGACGCGCCGACCTGCGCGACCGGCGACGTCGACCTCGGTCAGCTCGCGCAGGACCTCAGAAGCGCGGCGACGACGCCGACCTTCTCCTACATCGTCCCCGACCGCTGCCATGACGGCTCCGAGCGGCCGTGCGCGGCCGGCCAGCCGGCCGGCCTGGCGGCGGCGGACGCCTGGTTGAGAACGGTCGTGCCGGAGATCGAGGCCTCGCCCGGATACAGAGACGGCGGCGCGATCGCGATCACGTTCGACCAGGCGCCGCAGAGCGGCCCGCTCGCGGATCCCGGCTCGTGCTGCGACCAGCCGACGTTCCCGAACCTGAGCACCGGCGTCGGGGCTGGCGGCACCGCCACGACGCCCGCGACCGCGGCCGCCACGCCCACCACCGTCACGACGACCGCGACCACCACCGTCCCCACGACGACGACCGCGGCGACGAACCCGACCACGACCGCGACCGCCCCGACCGACACGACGCCGACGGACACGACGCCGACGACCACGGACACCACGCCGACGACGACCGTCCCCACGACCACCACGCCGACGACGCCGGCGGCGCCGGCCGTGCCCGGCGTGCCGCCCGGCGGCGGCAGAGTCGGTCTGCTGCTGATCTCCCAGTTCGTCCAGCCCGGCGTCGTGAACATGACCGAGCAGTACAACCACTACTCGCTGCTGCGCAGCATCGAGGACCTGTTCGACCTTCAGCACCTCGGCTACGCCGCCGACCCGGCGCTGCCGGCGTTCGACCGGGTGGTCTGGAACGCCAAGCAGTAAAAATCACGGTCGTGCCGCAGCGCGTCACCGACCGAGCCGACAGCCACGACCTCATCCGCGTGCACGGCGCGCGCGTGAACAACCTCAAGGACGTCAGCGTCGAGCTGCCGAAGCGCCGGCTGACGGTGTTCACCGGCGTCTCCGGCTCGGGCAAGAGCTCGCTCGTGTTCGGCACGATCGCCGCGGAGTCGCAGCGGCTGATCAACGAGACCTACAGCGCCTTCGTCCAGGGCTTCATGCCGACGCTGGCGCGGCCCGAGGTCGACGTCCTCGACGGGCTGACGACGGCGATCCTCGTCGACCAGCAGCGGATGGGCGGCGACGTGCGCTCCACGGTTGGGACCGCCACCGACACGGGCGCGCTGCTGCGCATCCTCTTCAGCCGGCTCGGGCGGCCGCGGATCGGCCCGCCGAGCGCGTTCGCCTTCAACGTCCCGTCGGTCAGAGCGAGCGGCGGCATCACGGTCGAGCGCGGCGCCAAGACCCAGACCAGGAAGGCGACGTTCACCCGCCTCGGCGGCATGTGCCCGCGCTGCGAGGGCCGCGGCTCGATCGACGACATCGACCTGACCCAGCTCTACGACGAGCGCAAGTCGCTCGAGGAGGGCGGGCTCACGATCCCCGGCATGAGCATGGACGGCTGGTACGGCCGCATCTTCAGGGGCGCCGGCTTCTTCCCCTCGGACAAGCCGATCGTGAAGTTCACCAAGCGCGAGCTGCACGACCTCCTCTACAAGGAGTCGACGAGAATCAAGGTCGAGGGCGTCAACCTCACCTACGAGGGCCTGATCCCGACGATCCAGAAGAAGTTCCTCTCAAAGGACGTCGACTCGCTTCAGCCGCACGTGCGCGCCTTCGTGGAGCGGGCGGTCACGTTCACGACCTGCCCCGAGTGCGACGGCACCCGGCTCAGCAAGGAGGCCCGCTCTTCGAAGATCGAGCGGATCAACATCGCCGACGCGTGCGCGATGCAGGTCAGCGACCTCGCCGGATGGGTGCGCGAGCTCGACGAGCCGTCGGTGGCGCCGCTGCTCAGAGCGCTGGCGGAGACGCTCGACTCGCTCGTCGAGATCGGGCTCGGCTACCTCAGCCTCGACCGGCCGTCGGGCACGCTCTCGGGCGGCGAGGCGCAGCGCGTCAAGATGATCCGCCAGCTCGGCTCTTCGCTCACCGACGTCACCTATGTCTTCGACGAGCCGACGATCGGGCTGCATCCCCACGACGTCGAGCGCATGAACGAGCTGCTGCTGCGGCTGCGCGACAAGGGCAACACCGTCCTCGTCGTGGAGCACGAGCCGGAGACGATCGCGATCGCCGACCGCGTCGTCGACCTCGGCCCCGGCGCCGGCGCGCAGGGCGGCGAGATCGTCTTCGAGGGCAGCGTCGAGGGACTGCGGAGGAGCGGCACGATCACCGGGCGCCATCTCGACGACCGGGCCGCGCTCAAGGAGACGGTGCGGACGCCCACCGGCACGTTCGCGATCCGCGGCGCGAGCACGCACAACCTGCGCGCCGTCGACGTCGACATCCCGCTCGGGGTGCTCGTCGTCGTCACCGGCGTCGCCGGCTCCGGCAAGAGCTCGCTCGTGCACGGGTCGATCGCCGCCGAGGACGGCGTGGTGTCGATCGACCAGGCGCCGATCCGCGGCTCGCGGCGCAGCAATCCGGCGACGTACAGCGGGCTGCTCGAGCCGATCCGCAAGGCGTTCGCGAAGGCCAACGGCGTCAAGCCCGCCCTCTTCAGCGCGAACTCCGAGGGGGCGTGCCCGAACTGCAACGGCGCCGGCGTCGTCTACACCGACCTGGCGATGATGGCCGGCGTCGCCACGACCTGCGAGGAGTGCGGCGGGAAGCGCTTCCAGGCCGAGGTGCTCGAGCTCAAGCTCGGCGCCAAGGACATCAGCGAGGTGCTCGCGATGTCGGTGACCCAGGCGGAAGCCTTCTTCGGCGCCGACGAGGCGCGCACCCCGGCCGCGCACGCGATCCTCGTGCGGCTCGTTGAGGTCGGACTCGGTTACCTCACGCTCGGCCAGCCGCTGACGACGCTGTCCGGCGGCGAGCGCCAGCGGCTCAAGCTGGCCACCCACATTGCTGAGAGCGGCGGGACCTACGTCCTCGACGAGCCGACCGCCGGCCTGCACCTCGCCGACGTCGAGCAGATGCTCGGCCTGCTCGACCGGCTCGTCGACGCCGGCAAGTCGGTCATCGTCGTCGAGCACCACCAGGCGGTCATGGCGCACGCCGACTGGATCGTCGACCTCGGCCCCGGCGCCGGCCACGACGGCGGCCGGATCGTCTTCGAGGGCATCCCCGCCGACCTGGTCGCGGCGCGCTCGACGCTCACGGGCGAGCACCTCGCGGCCTACGTCGGCGGCTGACCGCGGCTCCACCGACATAAAGAGGCGCTGAAAAGACCGTGGATTTGGTCAATTGCGCGCTATCGTCGTTGAGACGATGAAGTCGACTCAGGATCGCCAGCGCGACGAGCGCGAGCGCAAGCTCGCCGAGATCAGAAGACAGCTCGAGCAGGGGACGCTGACGATCCGGCAGATGACGCCGGAGGAGCGCAAGGCCAATCCGCCGCGCCCCCGCGATCCCCGCTCCGAGCCGAGACGCCGCCGCCGCGCCTGAGCGGCGGCGCCTCGCGCAGCCATGCGCGGCGCGTCACGCCGCGGCCGGCGCCTCCTGGAGCTGGCCGGGACGCACGTGCGGCACCGCCACGAGCGCGAGCAGGATGCCGAGGGCCGCGAAGCCGGCGCCGACGGTGAATGCCGCCTTGAAGCCGCTCGTCAGCGCGTCGGCGCCGTGGCCGCCGGAGGAGGCGATCTTCGATGCCGCCACCGACGAGAGCACCGCAAGCCCGAGCGCCCCGCCGACCTGCTGCGCGGTGTTCAGCAGGCCGGACGCCAGGCCCGCCTCGTCGTGGCTCACGCCCGAGACCGCCGTGATCGTCAGCGACACGAACGACAGGCCGAGGCCGATCGCGACGATCACCGACGGCGCCAGCACGTCGCCGAGGTAGGACCCGCCGGCCGAGATCCGCGTGAACAGCACGAGCCCGACGGTCGTGAACGCGAGGCCCGTCGCGAGCACCGGCTTCGGTCCGACGCGCGTCACCAACTGCGAGGCGGCGCCGGCCGAGAAGATGATCGCCAGCGCGAGCGGCAGGTACGACAGCCCCGCCTTCAACGCGTCGTAGTGGAGCACCTGCTGGAGGTAGAGCGAGATGAAGAAGAACATGCTGAACAGCGATGCGCCGACAAGCAGCGCGACGGCATCCGCGCTCGCGACGTTGCGGTTGCGGAAGATCGTCAGCGGCATCAGCGGCCAGCGCGTTCGCAGCTCGGTCAGGACGAACGACGCCAGCAGCACGGTGCTCAGCGCCAGCAGTCCGAGCGTCTGGAACGACGTCCAGCCGGCGCTGTGCGCGTCGACGAGCGCGTAGACGAGCGCGACGAGCCCGCCGGTCACGGTCAACGCGCCCAGGACGTCGAGCGACGTGCGCTCGCTCGAGCGACTTTCGCGCACGAAGCGCGGCGCGGCGATCCCCGCCGCGAGCCCGATCGGCGCGTTCACGAACAGCACCCACTCCCAGCCCGCCCACTGCGTCAGCATGCCGCCCATCAGCACGCCGACGGCGCCGCCGGCGCCGGCCAGTGCGCCCCAGATGCCGAGCGCCTTGTTGCGCTCGGCGCCCTCGGTGAAGGTCGTCGTGACGATCGACAGCGCCGCCGGCGAGACGATCGCGGCGCCGAGGCCCTGGAGGCCGCGCGCGGCGATCAGCCAGCCGGCGCTCGACGCGAGGCCGCCGAGCAGCGACGCGGTCGAGAAGAGGCCGAGCCCGACGACGAACATGCGGCGGCGGCCGAACAGGTCGGCCGCGCGGCCGCCGAGCATCAAGAATCCGCCGAACGCCAGCGTGTAGGCGTTGACGACCCACGGCAGGCCGCTCTCCGAGAAGCCGAGCGCCCGCTGGATCGACGGCAGCGCGACGTTCACGATCGAGGCGTCGAGCACGACCATGAACTGCGCGACGGCGAGCACCGCCAGGGCGGCCCAGCGACGCGGGTCGAGCCGCTCGGTGGCGGCCGATGGATGCGATGCGGCTGCGACGGCTGACATGGCGACTCGCTTCCGTGGGTGGGATACAATCCGGAACCGGAACTCCGGTTCATGATGCACAATACGGAAGCGAGATTCCGTTTGTCAACCGCCCCCACCACGCTCGCCACCAGACGCCTCCGCGCCGACGCCGTCCGCAACCGCGCGAAGGTGCTCGAGGCCGCCCGCGCCGCCTTCGCCGAGCACGGGACCGAGGCGCAGATCGAGGACGTCGCGCGCCGAGCGGGCGTCGGCGTCGGCACCGTGTACCGCCATTTCCCGACGAAGCAGGCGCTCGCCGAGGCGCTGGTCGAGGAGCGCTTCGACGACACGATCGCGTACGTGCGCGGCCTCGTCGAGGAGGAACCCGACGCCTGGCGCGCGCTCGAGCGCTGCTTCGAGTACTGCGCCGCCAAGCAGGCGAAGGACCGCGCCTGGGCCGGCGCGCTCATGCAGATGGCCGGCGGGATGATGGGACCGCGCGAGCACCAGATGCACGAGCTGCTCGCGCTCGAGGGGCGGCTGCTCGCGAGAGCGCGCGCGGCCGGCGTCGTGCGCGAGGATCTCGTCGCGGCCGACATGCCGGCGCTGTTCTGCGCGCTCGCGAGCGTCGTGCAGGCCGGCGGCGACGGCTGGCGCCGCTATCTCGAGCTGCTGCTCGACGGGCTGCGACCGCCGGCGCCGTCCTCGTAGGGCTGGTCCGCGGCGCGCCCGGGCTCGCGGGCCGGGAGCTCGTCGAGCGGCGCGGCCGCGAGCGTCAGCTCGAAGCAGACCGGCTCGCCGCCCCGCAGCAGCCGCAGATCGCCGCCCATCCGCCGCGCCAGCTCGCGTCCGATCGCGAGGCCGAGGCCGAAGCCGGCGTGGCCGTCGTGATCGCCGCCATGGCGGAAGCGCTCGAAGATCAGCTCGCGCTCGTCCTCCGCGACCGGCGGCCCGTCGTTCTCGACGCGCACCGCCGCGTTCGTCACGACCACGCGGATCGGACGCTCCGGCGGCGCGTAGCGGCGCGCGTTGTCGATCAGGATGCGGACGATCTGCGCCACCTTGCCCGGGTCCCCCATCGCCGTCCCGGCATGCGCGGCGTGCAGCTCGACGGCCGCGCCGGCCGAGACGTCGAACTCGGCGGCGGTCGCGCGGCAGAGCGACGCGAGCGGGACCGGCTCGCGCCGCAGCGGCACCTCCGCGTCGAGGCGGCTGAGGTCGAGCAGGTCGGCGGCGAGCCGCGCGAGCCGCTCCGCCTGCTCGTCGGCGTGCTGGACCTGCTCGCGCGCGTCGGCGAGGTCGGCCGCGTCGTCGGCGAGGTCCTCGCGCAGCAGCCCGAGCCGCAGCCGCAGTGCCGCGATCGGCGTGCGCAGCTCGTGCGAGGCGGTCGCGACGAACGCCTCGCGCGAGCGCTCCTGCGCCGCCAGCCGGCCCTGCATGCGCGCGAACGCGCGGGCGAGGTCGCCGATCTCGTCATGGCTCGTGTCGCCCGGCGTCGCGCCGCCCGGCGTCGCGCCGCCCGGCCCGCGCTCGGTCGCAGTCCGCAGCACGCGCAGCCGCCGCACGAGCCGCCCGGCGATCAGGAAGCCGAGCACCGCCGCGATCAGCAGGCTGATGACGGCCGCGCGCTCGAAGCCGGCGAGGAACACCGCGCGCGCCCGCTGCACGTCCTTGAGCGACTTGCGCACGCCGAGCGTGACCTCGCCGGCGGCGGTCCGCATCGGCACGACGACGACCGCCTCCGCCGCGCTCCCGTGGCCGACGACCTCGCGGATCTGCTGGCGGCTCGTGAGCGTGCGCTGAAGCTGCGGGAACGGCACGCGCAGGTCGAGGTCGGGATCGGCGCCGACGAGCGAATCACCGTCGCGGTCGAGCACGACGACCTCGATCCCGATGTGGCGCAGCGAGCGGGCGACCTCCAGCAGCGCATGCGCGCGCGGGCGCAGGTCGCCGCGCGGAAGCTGCTCGAGCGTCTGGCGCGCGGTGTACGCGCTGGAGGCGAGGCTGGAGAGCGCGTCCTCGCGCAAGCGCTGCTCGAGCGGCGTGAAGAGCGCGACGGTCGCGCCCGCGAGCGCGACGGCGGTGACGGCGACCAGCGCCACCACGAGCCGCCCGCGCAGTCCGGCGAACAGGCGCATCGGCCGATCCCAGGCCCTCAAGACGGCGCGGCCATGCGATAGCCCAGCCCGCGCACGGTCAGCAGCAGCTTCGGCTGGTCGGGGCGCTGCTCGAGCTTCTCGCGCAGGTGGCGCACGTGCACGTCGATCCCGCGCGGGTCGCGGTAGGCGCTGTCGCCCCAGATCGCGCGCAGCAGCTCCTGGCGGTCGAACGCGCGCCCCGGCTCGGCCATGAACGCCTGGAGCAGCTCGAACTCCGAGAAGGTGAGCTGCACCGCGCTGCCGTCCACCGTCACCTCGCGCTGCACGCGGTCGAGCGTGAGCGGGCCGACGCGCAGCACCTCGTCGCCGAGTGCGCGCGAGCCGGCGCGGCGCAGCACCGCGCGGATGCGGCTGCGCAGCTCGGCCGGGCCGAACGGCTTCGTGATGTAGTCGTCGGCGCCCGCCTCCAGTCCGACGACCGCGTCCGCCTCGCTGTCGAGCGCGGTCAGCATGATGATCGGGACGACGTTGCGCCGCGTGCGCAGCGTGCGGCAGACCTCGAAGCCGTCGGGGCCGGACGCGAGCGCGACGTCGAGCAGCACGACGTCGAAGCGCTGCGTGCTCGCGCGGTCGATCGCGGCGCGCCCGTCGGCGACGGTCGTGACGCGGTGGCCCTGGCGCGCGAACAAGCGGGAGAGCATGTCGCGCAGCTCCGACTCGTCGTCGACGACGAGGATCTCCAGCGGGACGTCGGCGACCGTGCTCACGCGTGCATATCACCCTAGGAAGCGCTCGATGTGCGCCGGGAAGTCCTGTGTTGGCATCGTGTTAGCGATGTGCAAGGTGGCGCGTCCCTCGCGTTGCGGCGCTCCGTTGGCGGCTGCCCTCGCGGCGTGCGCTGTCGGCCTGCTCGCCTGTGGAGGCGGCGGCGGCGCGCATGGCCGAGCCGCCGCGGCGCGCCCGGCCGCCGGTGACGTGCTGCATTTTCACTCGCGTCCCGACCTCGCCCCCGACCGGGTACGCGTGGCGGTGCCGGCGCGCGGGCGGACAGCCCCGGGCGACGTCTTCCTCGCGGTCAAGCGGGGACCGGGGCAGGACGGGCCGATGATCGTCGACGACGCCGGCCGCGTCGTCTGGTTCCACCCCGTGCCGCGCGGGACGGCGGCGACGCTGTTCCGCGTCCAGCGCTACCGCGGCCAGCCCGTGCTGACGTGGTGGCAGGGGCATACGAGATATGGCCACGGGCGCGGCACGTACGCGATCCTCGACCGCCGTTACCGGCTGGTGGCGCGCGTGCGCGCCGGCGACGGGCTGATGGGCGACCACCACGTCTTCGAGCTGACGCCGCGCGGCACCGCCTACCTGAGCGCCTACGTGCGTCGCCGCATGGACCTGCGCGCGGTCGGCGGCCCGCGCGACGGGACGATCTTCGACTCGGTCGTGCAGGAGGTGGACGTCGCGAGCGGGCGCGTCGTGTGGCAGTGGCGCGCGTCCGACCACGTGCCGCTGACCGAAGGCGTCACGCGGCCGAAGCCCGGCGTCCCGCACGACTGGTTCCACGTCAACGCGGTCTCCGCGGGTCCGCACGGCACGCTGCTGATCAGCGCGCGCAACACGCACGCGATCTACGACGTCGAGCGGCGCGGCGGCCGCGTGCTGTGGCGGCTCGGCGGCCAGCGCAGCGACTTCCGCCTCGGGCCGGGCGCGCGCTTCGCCTTCCAGCACGACGCGCGCTGGGTCGGCCGCGACAAGGTCTCGCTGTTCGACAACGAGGCGACGCCGCCGCGGGCGGATCAGTCGCGCGGGCTCTTGCTGGCGCTCGACTTCCGCGCGCGCACGGCCCGCCTCGTGCGCCGGTACCTCCACCCGGACAGACTGCTGATCCCGGCCGAGGGCAACGTGCAGACGCTGGCGGACGGCCACGTCTTCACGAGCTGGGGCGTCGCGGGCCATGTGACGGAATTCGCGCGCGACGGCCGGCTGCTGCTCGACCTCGTCGTGCCGCCCGGCGCCGACACCTACCAGGCGTTCCGCTTCCCCTGGGACGGTCAGCCGCTCGACCGCCCGGCGCTCGCCGCCCAGCGCACGGGCGCCGGCGCGGTGACCGCATGGGCGAGCTGGAACGGCGCCACCGGCGTGCGCGCCTGGCAGCTCCTCGCGGGCGACTCACCGCACACGCTGCATCCGCTCGGCGAGCCGGTCCCGCGCACCGACTTCGAGACGGTCCTGCACGGCCGCACGAGCCTCCGCTTCGTCGCCGTCTGCGCGCTCGGCCTCAGCGGCGGCCCGCTCGCGCAGTCTCAAGCGCTCACGGGCAAGTAGCTATTGCATGAAAGAGTATTGCTTGTCATAGCGGCTCGTGGGAGAGTCGGGTAAGCTTGAGCGCATGGTGAGCCTCATCGATCGTGAGCGCGAGCGAGCGCTGCTGCTCGAAGCGTGCGAGCGCCCGCCCAGCCTGGTCGTCCTGACCGGGCGCCGGCGCGTCGGCAAGAGCTTCCTGCTCTCCTCCGTGCTCAGAGGCCCGCGCGTCATCGGCTTTCACGCCGACGAGCAGCGCGAGGAGGATCAGCTCGACCTGCTCGGCCAGGAGGCGAGGCGCCTGCTCCCAGGAAACCCCCACCTGTTCCTGCCCGACTGGAGCGACGCGCTCGAGCTCTTCGAGCGCCAGGCACAGGCCGGCGGCCCGCTCGTCGTCGTGCTCGACGAGTTCCAGTACCTCTGCGACGCGCAGCCCGCGCTGCCGTCGATGATCCAGCGCGCCTGGGACCGCTGGCAGCGCGCGGGCACCCCGATCACGCTCGTGCTCTCGGGCAGCGCGCTCAGCTTCATGGAGGGCCTGCTGACGTACAGCGCACCCTTGTACGGGCGCGCGACGCAGCGGCCGGTGCTGGCCCCGCTCGACTACCGTGACGCCGCGCGCTTCGTCCGCGGCAGAAGCGCCGAGGCGCTGCTTCGCCGCTATGCGGTGCTCGGCGGCACGCCGCAATATCAGGTGTGGGCGGGAGACCAGCCGCTCGAGCGCGTGGTCCGCGACGCGATCCTCACGAAGGGGCAGCCGCTCTACGCGGATCCGCTGCACATCCTGCGCGAAGGCGAAGGCATCCGCGATCCGGGCACCTATGTCGCGATCCTCCGCGCGATCGCGTCGGGCGCGACGCAGTACAACGAGATCGCCACGCGCGCCCATGTGGCCAGCGGCAACCTCAGCCCCCGCCTGGCGCGGCTGGAGGAGCTGGGCTACGTCACGCCCTGGCAGCCGCTCGCGCCCGGCGGACGCGAGCGGCGCGCGAGCTATCGCATCGCCGACCCCTACTTCCGCTTCTTCTTCCGCTACGTCTTTCCGAACCGCAGCCGCCTCGAGCGCGGCCGCGTGGACGAGGTCGCCGACGAGGTGCTCGCCGACTTCGACAACCTGATGGGACGCACGTTCGAGGACTGCTGCCGCACGTGGGTGGGCCGCTACGCCGACGAGCGGGAGGTCGGCGCGAGCGAGGAGCTCGGCTCGTGGTGGTCGCGCAACGGCCAGGTCGAGATCGACATCGTCGGCGTCGCGAAGGGCCGCTGCACGTTCCTCGGCTCGTGCAAGTGGGCGCGCAGAGCCGGCGTGCAGGTGCTCGAGGAGCTGCGCGAGGCGCAGGCGGCGCTCGGCGGCAGGGCGGCGACCGCCCGGCTCGCGATCTTCGCCCGCAGTGGCTTCGACGCCGCCCTGAGACGGCGCGCCGCCGAGGAGGGCGTGCTGCTCGTGACCGCGGCGGACCTGTTCCGCTGAACGGCGCCGGCGGCGCCTACGCCCCGACGCGCACGACGTGGAAGACGCGCTCGCCGGCCGGCGTCCTGACCGTCACCGCGTCGCCCGCGCGCGCGCCGAGGAGCGCCTCGGCGACCGGCGACTCGATCGACAGGCGGCCGTCTCTCGCGCTCGCCTCGGCGGCGCCGACGAGCGTGTAGGTCGCGACGCGGCCGGAGGACTCGTCGCGCACCTCGACCGTCGAGCCGAAGCCGACGACGCCGTTCGGCGTCGCATCAGCGTCGATCACCTTCGCGCCGCGCAGCCGCTCCTGCAGGCGCTTGATGCGCGTCTCCAGGTGCGCCTGATCCTCCTTCGCGGAGTGGTACTCGGCGTTCTCTTTCAGGTCGCCCCACTCGCGCGCCGTCCTGATGCGCGCGGCGATCTCGGTGCGCGCCCGCGTCTCGAGATCGTGCAGCTCCGCACGCAGCGCATCGAGCCCCTCCTGCGTGATCGCGTAGGCGTCTGTCATCGCGACAGTGTGCCATGGTCACCCGATGCGCCTCGCCCCCTCCGCTCCGAACGTCGAGCTGCGCAGCGACTCCGAGCGCGGCCGCATCGTCGTGCTGGCGTTCCCCTACGACCCGCATCTCGTCGAGGCGGTGCGCAAGATCCCGCACCGGCGCTTCGACTGGGACGCGCGCGAGTGGTGGGCGCCCGTCGAGGACTGGGTCGCGCATCACGTCGCCGACGTGCTGCGGCGCTTCCCCGAGCTGATCCCGAGCGAGGCGGTGAGCGGCTGGCTCGGCGAGGTCGAGCGCCGCTGGCTCGGCCGCGTCTCCACGACGCGCTACGACGGGCGCGGTTGGTTCGTACTGGAGACGGCCGCGGGCGAGGTCCCGGCGGAGCTGTGCGCGGATGCGATCGAGCTGCCGGCCGAGCCGGAGGCGGGCGGGGACGGGTCGGCCGCGCCGCGCCGGCCGCGGCTGCTCGTCCCGCTGACCGAAGCGAACGCGCACGTGCTGCGCGCGCAGGAGTCGGCGCGGCTCGACGCCGCCGCCGAGCGCTGCGTCGCGACGCTCGAGCTGGGCGACGCGCCGCCGCCGGCGCGGCTCGTCGCGACGCACGGAGTGGACGGCGCGCGCCTGCGATTGGAGGTGCTGTGGGATCCCGACACCGGCCTCGCGTTCGGCGAGCTGCCGGGCGCGGAGGGCGAGCGCAGCGTGCCGGTCGACCCGTGGCTGTGCGAGCCGCTCGACGCGTTCCTCGCGCTCCACGGCGTCGAGGTGACGCCGATGGCCGCGCCCGTGCTGGAGCGGCTGCGCACCGAGGCCGCGGAGGCGGCCGCCGCCGTGCGCGCCTCGCGCGCGACCGCGGCGGCGCCGATCGAGACGGTGGCGGCGAGACTCGGGGGAACGCTGGAGCCGTTCCAGTGGGCGGGGGTGCGCTACGTGCTCGACAGACGCCGCGCGTTCCTCGCCGACGAGCAGGGCCTGGGGAAGACGGTCGAGGCGCTCGCGGCGCTGGAGGCGGACGAGTCGTTCCCCGCGATCGTCGTCTGCCCCGCCTCGCTGAAGCTCAACTGGGAGCGCGAGGCGACGCGCTGGCTGCCGCACCGCAGCGTCGCGCTGGTGGAAGGGCGCGTGGCGGTCCCGCCGCGCGCCGAGATCCTGATCCTCAACTACGAGCTTGTGCCGGCGCAGCGCGAGGCGCTCGCGCTGCGCCGCCCGCGCGCGCTCGTGCTCGACGAGTCGCACTACTGCAAGAACCCGCAGGCGAAGCGCACGCGCGCGGTGCGGCGACTCGCCGAGGCCCTGCCGCGCGAGGCGCTGCGGCTCGCGCTGACCGGCACGCCGGTCCTCAACCACGCCGACGAGCTGATCTCGCAGCTCCGCGTGCTCGGGCGACTGGAGGACTTCGGCTCCGGCGCGCGCTTCAAGCAGCAGTTCCGCGGCCCGCTGACGGAGGAGCGGCTGCACTGGCACCTGCGACGGCGCTGCTTCGTGCGGCGGCGCAAGGCCGAGGTGCTGCCGCAGCTCCCCGACAAGCGCCAGGTCGTCGTGCCGGTCGCGTTGAGCAACGAGCGCGAGTACCGGCTCGCCGAGGACGACGTGATCGCCTGGCTGCGCGAGCAGCCGCTCGACCTCTCGGAGCTGAACGCGAAGATCGCCGCGACGCTGCGCGCGCAGCGGCTCGCGCAGCTCGGCACGCTTCAGCGGCTGGCGGCGCGCGGGAAGCTGCACGCGGCGCTGGCGTGGATCCACGACTTCCTCGCGAGCGGCGAGCCGCTCGTCGTCTTCGCGCGCCACGTCGAGGTGCAGGAGGCGGTGCTGGAGCGCTTCCCCGACGCGCTGCACCTGCTCGGGCGCGACGGCGCGCACGCGCGCGAGGCGACCGTACGCGCCTTTCAGCAGGACGAGCGGGCGCCGTCCCTGATCGTCTGCGCCACGCGCGTCGCCGCCCAGGGCATCACGCTCACGCGCGCCTCGAACGTCGCCTTCCTGGAGCTGGAGTGGACGCCGGCGATGCACGACCAGGCGGAGGACCGCTGCCACCGCATCGGCCAGCACGACAACGTCACCGCCTGGTACCTGCTCGCCGCCGGCACGATCGACGAGACGATGGCGCGCCTGATCGCCCGCAAGCGCGGCCTCGTCGCCGCCGTCACCGACGGCCGCCGCCTCGACGGCGACGGCCTCGTCGAGGCGGTCGTCCGCGAGCTGCGCGACGGCCGCCCGTTCCGGCATCTCAAGCCGGTCACGGAGCCGGCGGCGGCGAGCTGAGGGTCCTAGCGACTCCGGCGGGCACCTACCCTGACCGCTATTCCGACGAGGAAGGCGGCGACAAGCAGCCGACGAGCCAAAGGGCCACGCATGTGCTCGGTTTCGGACGGCAGGTCGCCGGACTCAGTCGTACCATCGGGGCCGATCTCTCGCGGCCTCAACCACAGCGGGTCGACGAGTGCGACAACGAGCACGCCGACGAAGCCGCCAACGAGCCCGGCAGTTGTCACCATCAGGAGTACCAGAGTCGGCCCGTCGCTTTCGCCGATCACGTCGCCGGCTGCGTCGTAGATGTCGTGCGTGAACACACCGGTAGCTCCGAGCAGCGCGCTGAGCTCGCCGACGGCTAGCGTCCCCAGCAGCAGCCCCCCGTACAGGCGAACGCCGGGCGCCGACCAGAATCGCCCGGATCGGCCCTCGATCGCAAGGGCCACGAGCAGGATCGGGATGATCTGTGCGGCGGTGCCGTAATACGAATCGTTCGGCGGCCCGAGCGGAGCGAACCGCACCAGCAACACCGCCACGAGGGCGAAAGCAGGCGGCGCGAGCAGTGCGAGTCGAGCCGCTCGGCGTGCAGGAGGGCGGTCGGCAAGTCTCTGTCTCAGCATTATCCAATATTGAGGAATTTTGGATTTTTTCTCAACACGCAGCTACTCTGTCGACATGCTCGATCAGGCTCGGCTCGTGCAAAGCGCCGCACGGCTGCGGCGAGCCCATCGTCGCAATCCGGACGACGAGGACCTCCTTGCCGTGCGCACGGACCTCGAGCGTCTTGCCGGTCCGACAGTCGGTCGCGCGTCGGCTGCACGAATGCTCGGGGTCAGCCAGACCGCACTCGATCGCTGGATCGGGAAGGGCGCGATCCCGGTCGTGACGACCCCGAACGGTCGCCGCGAGGTACCGCTCCTCCCATTGCTCGACCTTCTTGACGCGCTCGTCCAACAGTCTTGCGGCGAGCGTCACCCGCTCGCGGCGGCCCTGCTCGCTCAGAGAACTCCCGCCTCGCACCGAGCGCAGTCGGTGGCATCCGGCCACCGCTCCGCCGAGGAGCGCGGGCTCGCCTACCACCGCGCCGTCGCGCGGCGGCTCGACGACGGCATGGTCGCGGACGCGCTCGCGCGGCTGCGCCGCTGGCGTGTCGAGGGGCGCATCCATCCGCGCTACGGCGACGAGTGGGAGGCGCTGCTGACCGGCTCCCGCGCACGGCTGCGCACAGCGATCGCGGCCGACGACGAGCATGCGGCCGCTCTGCGCCAGAGCAGCCCGCTTGCCGGCGCGCTGAGCGAGCGCGAGCGGCGGCGCGCGATCGGGCTCGCGTGAGACGCGCCGACCTCGAGCACGTGATCCGCGCGGCCGCCGCCGTGTCGCAGGACGACGAGATCGTCGTCATCGGCAGCCAAGCGATCCTCGGCCGGCTGCCCGAGGCGCCCGACGCGCTGCTGTGGTCGCAGGAGGCCGACGTGTATCCGCGCGCCCATCCCGAGCGGGCCGAGGCGATCGACGGGGCGCTCGGGGACGGCTCGCAGTTCCACGCCACGTTCGGCTACTACGCGCACGGCGTCGGACCCGAGACGGCGAAGGCGCCGGCCGGCTGGGAGCAGCGGCTCGTCCCGGTGCGGGTGCCGCGCGGCCCGCGCGACGCGACGATCGTCACCGGCTGGTGCATGGAGCCGCACGACGTCGTGCTCGCGAAATGCGCGGCCGGTCGTGAGCGCGACTGGGAGTTCGCGCGCGAGGCGATCCACGCGGGCGTGGTCGAGGCCGAGGAGCTGCTGCGGCGTGCCGACGACCTGCCGCTGCCGCCCGCGCAGCGCACGCGCATCGCGCGGCTGCTGCGCGGACTGAGCGCCGAGGCGGACTGACGGGCGAGCCGGGCGCGTGCGCGCTTCCCGTCACGTCCGCCGGGCGACGGCGAGCGCGACGGCGAGCGGCTCGCCGTCGACCTCGACGCGCTCTGGCGGCGGCTCGGCGCTGGAGCCGTTGCCGGGCGCCGGATCGCCGTCGTAGGCGACCAGCGTCGCCAGCGTCTCGGCCGCGACGTAGCGCTCGTGGTCCCTCGCCGCGCCGAGCAGCTCGGCCGAGCCGGCGAGCCGCAGCTCGATGCGGTCGGTGACCGCCACGCCGGCCTCTCTGCGCGCCGCCTGCACGACGCGCACGATCTCGCGCGCGAGCCCCTCGCGGCGCAGGCGCTCTTCGATCGTCGTGTCGACCGCGACCGTCAGCGGCCCGCGCGCCGACAGGACGAGGCCGTAGCGCGGCTCGTGGCGCACGATGATGTCGTTCTCGGCCAGCGCGTAGGTGTGCGTCGGGTCGAGCTCGTCGCCGGTCGCGACCGACACCGCCAGCACGCCGTGGTCGTGGAGCGCCTTCAGCGCCTCCTCGCCGTCGCGCGAGCGCAGCGCCGCGACGACCTGCGGCATGTCCTTGCCGCAGCGCGGCCCGAGTCTCTGGAGGTTCGGCAGCACGACCGGGCGCTCGAGCTCGCCGACCGCGCGCACGACCTCGATCGCCTTCACGTTCAGCTCGCTCAGCACCAGCTCGCGCAGCCGCGTGACCGCGTCGCCGACGCGCTCTTCGCCGCAGACGATCGCGCGCGGCAGCGGCTGGCGCACCTTCACCTTCGATCTGCCGCGCGCGTCGCGGCCCAGCTCGATCGCCTCGCGCACGAGCGCCATGTCGTCCTCAAGCCGCACGTCGCGCAGCGCCGCGACCGGCTCGGGGTAGTCGCACAGGTGTACGGAGTCGGGCTCGGCGCCGAAGTCCTCGGCGGCGCCGCCGACGAGGTTGGAGTAAATCTCCTCGGCGAGGAACGGGATCGGCGGCGCCAGCAGCTTCGCCGTCTGCACGAGGCACTCCCGCAGCGTCGCGAGCGCGGCGACGTCGCCCTCCCAGAAGCGCCGGCGCGAGAGCCGGATGTACCAGTTCGAGAGGTCCTCGACCCACTCGGCCGCGAGCCGCACCGCCGTCGTCGCGTCGAAGTCGTCGATGCGCGTGCGCATCCGCTCGGTCAGCGCCTGGAGCTTCGACAAGGCCCAGCGGTCGAGCGCCGGACGCTCGGACACCGGCGGGGCACCGCTCCCGCCGTCGAAGCGCTCGATGTTCGCGTACATCACATAGAACCCGTACGTCGTCCACAGCGGGACGAGCAGCTCGCGCATCCCCTCGTGGACGGCATCGGCCGAGAAGCGGTAGCCGGCCCACGGCTGCTGCGAGGCGAGGTAGTACCAGCGGAACGCGTCGGCGCCGTGCTCGCTCAGCACGTCCCACGGATCGACCGCGTTCCCGCGCGACTTCGACATCTTCTGGCCCCTCGCGTCCGTCACGTGGCCGACGCAGACGGCGTGTCTGAACGGGATGTCCTTGAACAGCAGCGTGGACACCGCCAGCGACGTGTAGAACCACCCGCGCGTCTGGTCGATCCCCTCGCATATGAACGTCGGCGGGAACTGCTCGGCGACCTCGTGCTTGCCCGCGAACGGGTAGTGGAACTGCGCGAACGGCATGCAGGCGCTGTCGTACCAGGTGTCGATCGTCGCCTTCACGCGATGCATCGCGCCGCCGCAGCCCTCGACCGTGCAGCCCCACGTGACGTCGTCGATGTAGGGGCGATGGAGATCCTGCGGCAGCGCGCCGGCGACCTCGCGCAGCTCGGCCAGCGAGCCGACACAGTGGCGCGCGTCGCACTGGTCGCACTCCCAGATCGGCAGCGGCGTGCCCCAGTAGCGATCACGCGACAAAGCCCAGTCGACGTTGCCCTGGAGCCAGTTGCCGAAGCGCCCGTCGCGCACGTGCTCGGGCCGCCAGTCGATCCGCTGGTTCTGCGCGAGCATGTCGTGGCGGCGGTCGCGCGTGGCGATGTACCACGACTCCTTCGCGTAGTAGAGGAGCTTCGAGTCGCAGCGCCAGCAGTGCGGATACGAGTGGATGTAGGGCTCGGTGTCCCACAGCTTGCCGGCCTCGTGCAGCTCCGCGACGACCCTGGGCGTCGCGTCGCCGACGAACATCCCCTCGTAGCCCGCGACGGTCTCGTCGTAGGTGCCGTCCTCGCGCACCGGGTTCACGAGCGGGATCCCGTGCCGCTCGCAGAGCACGAAGTCCTCCTCGCCGAATGCCATCGCCGTGTGGACGAGCCCTGTGCCCTTGTCGAGCACGACGTGCTCGGCGGACAGGACCGTGTGACCCTTGGGGCCGTGGTCGGGCAGCCGATCGAACGGCGGCTCGTATCTCGTGTCGACGATCGCGCGGCCGGGGAAGCGGTCGAGCACCTCGGCTGCGTCACCGAGGATGTCGGCGACGCGATCCTCCGCCACCACCACGACCTCGGCGCCGACGCGCGCCCGCACGTACGTGAGCGTCGGGCTGATCGCTACGGCGCAGTTCGCGAACAGCGTCCACGGCTGCGTCGTCCAGATCAGCAGCGCGTCGCCCGCTCTCAGCGGGCCGCGCGGCTCGACGACCGGCAGGCGCACCGTCGCCGTGATGTCCTCGGTCTCGGCGTAGCCCATCGCCGTCTCGTGCGAGGAGAGGCCGGTGCCGCAGCGCGGGCAGTACGGGACGACCTTGTGGCCCTTGTAGATGAGTCCCCTGTCCCACAGCTCGTGCAGCGACCACCAGACCGACTCGACGTACTCCGGATCGCCGGTGCGGAACGCCCCCTCCAGGTCGATCCAGAAGCCGACGCGCTCGGTCAGCCGCTCCCACGCCCTGATGTAGAAGGCGTTCGACTCGCGGCACTGCTCGTTGAACGCGGCGATCCCGAAGCTCTCGATCTCTCGCTTGGAGTTGAGACCGAGCTGCTTCTCGACCTCCAGCTCGACCGGCAGGCCGTGGCAGTCCCAGCCGGCCTTGCGCGGCGCGTGGAAGCCGCGCATCGTCTTGTAGCGCAGGTAGGTGTCCTTGAAGGAGCGCAGCAAGACGTGGTGCGAGCCGGGGTTGCCGTTCGCGGTCGGCGGTCCCTCCGAGAAGCTGAAGACCGGCCCGCTCGCGCGCGCGGCGAGCGAGCGTTCGAACGTGCGGTCCTCGCGCCAGCGCTCGAGGATCCGCTCCTCGATCGCCGGGAAGTCCGGGCGCTTGTCGACCGGCCGGTGCACGTCCCCCATCGCCATCCCCCTACTCGGACTCGAGTGCGATCTCGAGTCGCTTGTTGATTCTGCCCTTGCTCTTGTACGACGGGATCGAGATCCGCCCCACCTCGCTCGTGTCGGCGACGTGGGTGCCGCCGTCGGCCTGGAGGTCGAGCCCGTCGATCCCGACGACCCGCACGACGCGGATCGCCGCCGGCAGCAGGCTGACCTTGTTGCGGATCAGGTCCGGGTCCTTGTCGGCGTCCTCGCGCGCGAGGAAGTCGACGCGCGTCGGGCGCGCGGCCTCGACCTCGACGTTGCACGCCGCCTCGATCTCGCGCACGAGGTCCCCCGAGAGGTGCTCGAACTCGAAGTCCATCCGCCCGCGCAGCGGCTCCATGTTCGCGCCCGTGACCTTCGCGCCGTAGTCGCGCCAGACGACCGCGCAGAGGATGTGCAGCGCCGTGTGCGTGCGCATCAGCGCGTAGCGGCGCTCCCAGTCGACCTCGCACTCAACCTCCGTGCCGGCGGCCGGCAGCGGCGCGTCGCCCTCCAGCGCGTACCAAACCTCCCCGCCGGCGGAGCGCGCGCCGGTCAGCGACCAGCTGCGCGCTCCGTCGGTCACGCTGCCGCGGTCGTGCGGCTGACCGCCGCCCCCCGGATAGAAGGCGCTGCGGTCGAACTGCACGGCCTTCCCCATCGCGGCGGTGACCGTGGCGGGGAAGCGGCGGCAATACGCGTCGACCTGGTAGAGCGGTGGCGCCTCCATCTGAGCAGACGCGATCTCAGACAAGGCCCACGCTCACCTCCCCCAGGCGGTCGAACGTGGCGTATGCCGCCTGCCCAGCGGCGATCGGCACGGCCCGCGCCACCGAGCCCGGCAGCACGATGTCGCCCGGCTCAAGCCGCTCGCCGCTCTGCGCCAGGGTGCCGGCGAGCCAGGCCACGGCCTCGGCCGGATGGCCGAGCACCGCGTCGCCGCGCCCCCTGACGATCTCCGATCCGATTGCGAGGCTCACGTCGAGCTCCTCGACGCGGACGTCCTCGGCGTCGTGCCAGTCGCCGATCACGGCCATCCCGGAGGAGGCGTTGTCGGCGACCGTGTCGACGATCCCGATCCTCCAGTCGACGATGCGCGAGTCGATCAGCTCGAGCGCGGGTGCGAACGACTGCGTCGCCTCGAGCACCTCTTCGCGCGTGACGCCCGGCCCCTGGAGGCCGCTCTTGAGCAGGAACGCTATCTCCGCCTCGACGCGCGGCGCGATGAAGCGCTCGCCGCGCAACTGGGCGCCGGAGTTGACGACCATCGACTCGAGCAGGTAGCCGCCGTCGGGCTGGTCGACGTTCATCATCTCCTGCATCGCCGCGCTCGTGAGGCCGACCTTCCAGCCGCGCAGCTCCTCCCCCTCGGCGGTGCGCAGCCGGCGGCCGATCGCCTGCACGCGGTAGGCGTCCCACAGGCCCAGCTCGGGGAACGTCGCCGACAGCGGCTCGATCGGCTCGCGCCGCTGCTCGGCGTGCCACAGCAGGCGCGCGAGCGCCTCGTGGTGGGGCGCCATCGCGCTCCCGTCGAGCACCGCGGTCGTCGTCGGCGGAGCCGCCGGCGCGGATATCGGTGGCTCTTCCCGTGCTGTCGTACGCATCGCCATCACGCGACCCCCTCGCGTATCTCCATCTGGATGTCGACATGGACCTCGAGGCTCGCGCGCAGCTCGGCGGCGACCTCGAGTATCACGTCCTCCTGCCCCGCGATCACCTCGCGCTTTCCGAGCGCGAAGAAGACGTCGCGGGGGTCCACCCCGAACTCCTGCGCGATCCGGCGCACCGGTCTCGAGTAGCCGGAGAAGACGCCGGCGAGCCCGCTCACGATCGTGACCGAGTCGGTCGTCGGGATCGTCTGCACCAGCTCGCGCTCGGCGAGGTCGGCCGCTTCGAGCAGCCTGTAGAGGTCGATCCCGGTCTCGTGCCCGACCCGCTCCAGGACCGCGACGAGCACCTCGAGCTGCGTGTTGCCGGCGCCGGCGCCGAAGCCGCGCGCGCAGCCGTCGAGGATCGTGGCGCCCTCCTCGACGGCGGCGATCGAGTTCGCGACGCCGAGCGAGACGTTCTCGTGGCCGTGGTAGCCGACCGCGAGGCTCGTGCCCTCGACCAGCGCCGCGACGCGGCGACGGACGTCGTCGATCAGGAGCGCACCGGCGGAGTCCATCACGATCACCGCGCTGGCTCCGTAGCCCTCCATCTTGCGCGCCTGCTCGACGAGGTCCCCGACCGTCGTCATGTGGCACATCATCAGCACGCCGTGGACCGGCATCCCCTTGCCGCGCAGGTAGGTGATGTGGCGCTCGGTCAGGTCCGCCTCGGTGCAGTGCGTGCCGACGCGGAACATGTCCGCGCCCTCCTCGAGCGCGCCGTCGAGATCCGGGAGCTTCGCGAAGCCCGGAATCCCGAATGCCTGGAGCTTGACGTCGGTGAGCTGCTCGCGCGCGATCCGCAGCATCTCGCGGTCGCTCAGCAGCGCCTGCCCGACCTGGAGCGAGGAGGCGCCGAGGCCGTTGCCGTGGCCGACCTCCACGACCGGGATGCGCGCGGCGTTCGCCGCCGCCGCATAGCTGCGGATCTGCTGCGCGCTCAACTGGTGCTTGACCGCGTGGTTCCCGTCCCGCAGGGTCGGGTCGCTGATCAGGATCTGTGCCATTCCCCCCTCGGCTCCCCCTCGGGCCATGCGCGGCTCAGCCCGTCGCCGCCACCGCCTCGTCCTCGTTGTCGTCCTGCCAGTTTGCTCGCGCGCGCTCCTCCGCCGCGGCGACGGCCGCGCAGGTGATGATGTCCAGGTTGCCGGCGTAGGCGGGCAGGTAGTCGCCCGCGCCGCGGATCTGGACCGTCATCGCGATCCGCCCGCCCTCGTACAGGGGAGGCACGACCAGCTTGTAGCCGGGCACGTAGCGCTGCACGCGCGCGACCATCTGCTCGACCGCCTCGCTCAGCGCGTCGAGGTCCGCCTCGTCCGTCTTGGCGAAGACGGTGTTCTGCATCGTGATCGGCGGGTTCGACGGGTTGACGATCAGGATCGTCTTCGCGCGCGCGACGCCGGTGAACTTCCTGACGGCGGCCTCGGTCGTCGCGAGGTACTCGTCTATGTTGATGCGCGTCGCCGGGCCGACCGAGCGCGAGGCGCTCGTGGAGACGATCTCGACGTACTCGACGTGCGCGTGCGTCGCCGCCACGCACGCCGCCAGCGGCACCGCCGCCTGCCCGCCGCACGTGACCATGCAGAGGTTGCGCTCCTGCGCGGCCTCGGCCAGGTTGAGCGCCGGGATGCACAGCTCGCCGAGCTTCGCGGGGGTCAGGTCGATCACCGGCACGCCCCTCGGCTCCAGCAGCTCCCAGTGATGGCGCGCGTCGAGCGCGGAGGTCGCGTCGAAGACGAGGTCGAGCTCGTCGGCGAGCTCGACGACCGCGTCGATCGAGCGGTCGCTGACGGGCACGCCGAGATCGCGCGCGGTGCGCATTCCGGCCGACTCCAGGTTGCGCCCGGAGAACAGGGCCGGCTCCAGCCACGGCGAGCGCTGCACCTTGAGCAGCAGGTCGGTGCCGATGTTGCCGGTGCCGATGATCGCGACCCGCATGCCGCTATGCCCTCGCTGCCGCCGACGACGGGTCGAGCAGGATGCCGAGGAACGGGCAGGTGTCGGTCGCGACCGCATGGATCACGAGCCGGTGGTGCTTGCCGGCCGGGATCAGCACCGACGCGGGCGAGGTCAGCTCGATCGAGTCGTCTTCGAGCTCGACCGTGAAGCGGCAGCCGGGCGTGACGCAGAGGTAGATCTCGTCGTGGTCGTCGTGCACGTGCAGATCGGCGTGCGGGGCGCCGACGAGCTGCGCGGCGTCGACGCCGGCGACGCTGAGCGGCGCGCCGGGGACCGTCTGCGGCGTGACGAACATCGGCGCCGGGGCGTGGTGGCCGGCGAACTCCTGGAAGACGGGCAGGCCCTCCGTGACGACCACGCCCGAGCGCTCCGCGACCTGTACCGACACCGGCTCAGTCCCCCTTCTCGTTGTCGTTGCGGTAGAGCAGGAGGATCGCGCCCGGCAGGCCGAGATCCCGCACCTCGTGGCGCGACCACCCGGCGGCGGTGAACGCCTCGTGCCAGCCGTCGGCGTCGAGCAGCTCCTGACGCATGATCGCGTGCAGCAGCGTGAACTCCGGACGCCAGCGCTCGTCGTGCGCGCCGCTCGCCGGCTGTACCTCGGCGACGAGCATGTGCGCGCCCGTCGGCATCATCCCGCCGAGCTTCGTCAGGTAGGCGATCAGCGCCGCGCGGCCGTGCTCGAAAATCTCGTGCAGCAGGAAGTGGGCGACGGCGAGGTCGGCGTCGCGCAGCTCCGGGATCGCGTCGAGGTCGCCGGCGTCGCCGCAGCGGACGGCGACCCTCCCGACCAGCCCCGCGTCGGCGATTCTGCGCTCGGCGTCCTCGCATGCCTCGGGGCTCAGATCGACGCCGAGGCCGCTGACGCCGAAGCGCTCGGCGGCGCCGAGCAGGAAGCGCGCGTTGCCGCAGCCGAGGTCGACGACGTATTCGAAGTCGATGCCGGAGAGGACCTCGACCGCGTAGGGCGCGACGTCGTCGCGACCGATCAGAGCGGATCCTTCGGCGACCCAGCGGCCGGCGCGCTCGACGTCGGCGCCGTATCTCCGGCGTCCCGTGATGAAGTCGCCGAGGCCGGCGAGCACGTGCCCGTAGCCGCCCTGGAGCCAGACGAGGTAGCCCTTGTCCTGGACGATCGCGCGGCCGCGCTCGGTCAGCTCGAAGGCGCCGTCGCGCTCCTCCGCCAGCTCGCGCTGGGCGAGGTAGCGCAGCGTCGCCGGCATCAGGTCGTCCGGGTCAGCGACGCCCGCGGGCGCGGCGACCACCGGCCCCGCCTCCAGCTCGGCGAGCAGGCCGCTCTCATCCAGCGAGGCGAGCACGCTGGCGAGCGCGAAGCCCTCGAACACCTCGAACACAGGCCGCTGCCTGACGGCGGCGTTCACGGCGGTCATCCGATCCGTTCCCCCTCGATCGTTCCCCCGACGCCGCCCCCGCGGCGCCTTGTCAGTTATATGCCTCCGGCCCCGGTCGCGTCAAGGCGGACGGTCGCTGGACGGTTGGTTCCAGCTCGTACTCGGCCGGGTCGAAGCGCCGCGTCGCGCGGCGGAACGTCCACGAGCTGCCGGGCCACAGCGTCGTGTTGCGTCCGTGCGCGTCGAGATACCAGCTCGCGCAGCCGCCGTTCGTCCAGACCGTGTGGCGCATGCGCCGCTGCACGCGCTCGTTGAACGCTGCCTGCGCCCGCGCGGTCGGCTCGCAGGCGACCGCGCCGCGCTCGTCGAGCGTGCGCAGCGCGTCGATCGCGTAGGCGAGCTGCGACTCGATCATGAACACCATCGAGTTGTGGCCGAGGAACGTGTTCGGGCCGACGAGCAGGAAGAGGTTCGGGAAGCCGGCCACCGTCGTGCCGCGCAGCGCCTGCATCCCGTGCTCGCGCCAGACGTCGCCGAGCGCGCGGCCGCCGCGGCCGCTGATCCACTCGGCGAACGAGAGGTCGGTGGTGTGGAAGCCGGTTCCCCACACGAGCACGTCGGCCGGATGCTCGACGCCGTCGGCGGTGACGACGCCGCGCGGGGTGATCTCGGCGATCGCGTCGGTCACCAGCTCGACGTTCGGCCGCTGGAGCGCCGGGAGGTACTCGTCGCTCATCAGGATGCGCTTGCAGCCGATCTCGTAGCGCGGGGTGAGCCGCTCGCGCAGGACCGAGTCGGCGACCTGCTGGTCGAGGTGCCGGAGCGCCATCCGCTCGGGAATGCGGCTGAGCTGGTGGAAGCGGAACGGCAGCACGTAGCACTCGCGCCCCCAATAGACGCTGCCGCGCACGAGCTTCTGGAGCGGCGGGAGCGTCGCGAACAGCGCACGCTCGCGCGGTCGGGTCGGGCGGCCGGGGTGCGGCATGATCCACGGCGGGGTGCGCTGGAAGACGGTCAGTCGTCGCACCCGCGGCTGGATGCGCGGGACGACCTGGACGGCGGAGGCGCCCGTGCCGACGATCGCGACGCGCTTGCCGGTCAGGTCGACGTCGTGGCGCCAGCGCGCGGTGTGGAAGGCGGGGCCGGCGAACGCCTCCGCTCCGGGGAGGTCGGGGATCGACGGCTCGCTCAGGCCGCCCATGCCGGCGACGAGCACGCGCGCGGTGAGCGCGCCGCGCGCGGTCTCGATCCGCCAGCGCCGGGCGTGCTCATCCCAGGCGGCGCGGTGGACATCCGTGCCCGTACGGATCCACGGCCGCAGGCCGTGGTCGTCGGCGACCGTTCGCAGGTAGGCGCCGATCTCCGGCTGGAGCGGAAACGTGTGCGACCAAGCGGGGTTGGGCGCGAACGAGAACGAGTAGAGGTTCGACGGCACGTCGCACTGGCAGCCCGGGTAGCCGTTCTGCCACCACGTGCCGCCGACGTCCGTGTCGCGCTCGAGCACGACGAAGTCCGTCCTGCCCGCCTCCTTCAACTTGATCGCCATCCCGAGGCCGGCGAAGCCGGCGCCGACGATCGCGACGTCGACGTGGGCTGGGAGGGCGCTCGCCATCATCTCCAGCCGGATCTTCGCTGCTCGCGGCCTCTCAGAGCGCCGCCAGCGGCTCGATGCCGTGCGCGCGCATGGCGCGCTCGGCGGCGTCGATCACGGTCTCGATCACCGCGACGCGCGCGTAGGGCTTCGACTCGGCCGCGATCACCGTCCACGGCGCGGTCGGCTGGTCGGTGCGCGCGAGCATCACCTCGACGGCCTCCTCGTACTGCGGCCGCTGCCCGCGGTTGAGCCAGTCCTCGTCCGTCAGCTTCCAGCGCTTGAGCGGGTCGCGCTCGCGCTTGCGGAAGCGGCGCCGCTGCTCCTCCTCGGAGATGTGCAGCCACAGCTTCACGATCGCCATGCCGTCGCCGGCGAGCATCCGCTCGAACGCGGCGATGTCGTCGTAGGCGCGCGTCCACTCGGCCTCGCTCGCGAGCCCGCGCACGCGCTCGACGAGCACGCGCCCGTACCACGAGCGGTCGAGCACGGCCATCCCGCCCCAGCCCGGCAGCGCCGACTGGAAGCGCGACAGAAAGTGGTGGCGGCGCTCCACCTCGCTCGGCGCGGCGAATTGCGCGACGCGCACGTGGCGCGGATCGAGCGGGGCGACGAGCCGCGCGATCGCGCCGCCCTTGCCGGACGCGTCCCAGCCCTCGAACAGCACGAGCAGCGGCGGCCCGAGCGGGTGGGCGGAATCCGGTTTGAGCAGACCCGCCATCTGAAGGCGCAGCGTCAGCAGCCGCCGCTGAGCCGCGAGCAGCCGCCGCGCCGCCTCCTCCTCGCCCAGCGACGCGCTCAGGTCGACGTCGTCGAGCCGTCCGCCGCGTGGCGCCATGGCCGCACGATAGCGCCGGCTCCCTCCACCACGAGCAGCGCGAGCGCGACCGGCACGGTCGCGGGCAGGCGATCCGTCACGAGGAACAGCGTGCCGGCAGCGAGCGCGAAGCACAGCGTGAGCAGCGCCACCCAGCGGCGCGTGCGCGCCCGCGTCGCGAGCAGGGCGCCGACGAGCGCCGGCAGGAACAGGTCGGCGTAGCCCATCGTCAGCGGCCCCAGCTCGACGCGCTGGAGCTGCGGCAGCGATTCGGTCACGCCGGCGCTGTCGAGCGCGAGCGTCGCCGGCGCCAGCAGGCCGCTCGCGACGAGCACCAGGTCGACCGCCGCCGTCGCGGCGATGCCGGCGCCGAGCCAGCGCGCCGGCGTCACTTCGACGAGCAGCGCGCCGAGCACGGTGCAGCTCGCGGCGATCAGCCCGAGCGCGGCGATCTGCCCGGCGAGCGCGTGGCCGTCCGTCAGCGTCACGACGAGCATCGCGACGACGAGCGCGAGCGCGAGCGGGCTGGTGCGCAGGCCGGCGATCAGCGCCAGCGCGGGCACCCCGAGCAGCGCGAGCTTCGCGAGCACGGCGGCGCCGTCCGGCGAGGCGCGCAGCCAGAAGACGACGCCGACGAGCGCGAGCAGCGGCAGCGCGGCGAACAGCGGATGGCGCAGCGCGCGCAGCGCGTTCGGCATGCGCCGAATCCCCCCGCGCGCGACAAGCGCCGCCTGCGTGACCGACCCGCCCGCGTAGGCGGCGATCAGCTCGGCGCTCATGGCGGCTCGCGGGCGCACGGGGGCTCCATAACCAATGTGTGCCCATCCCCGCTTAGAGGAGGGTTAACGCACGAGGAGGGTTCTTCAATCTGATCATCCGTTAGGTACAGTTGTTCAAGCAACGAATGGCCGCTCCGTCCCCCTCCCTCACGCTCGGTCCGATCCGCCTGACCGTCGCGGACCTGCCGCGCGTCGCCGGCTTCTACGAGCGCGCGATCGGGCTGCGGCGGATCGGTGAGACGGCCGCCGGCGCGATCGCGCTCGGTGCGCCGAACGGACCGGCGCTCGTGGAGCTGGTCCCCGACGCGGGCGCGCCACCGCGCGCGCAGCGCTCGGGCGGCCTCTTCCACCTCGCGCTGCTCGTCCCCGATCGGCGCGCGCTCGCGCAGGCGCTGTTGCGCGCGGTCGCCGGCGGCGGCACGCTCACGGGCACCTCCGACCACCTCGTCAGCGAGGCGCTCTACCTGAACGACCCGGAGGGCAACGGGATCGAGCTCTACCGCGACCGCCCGCGCGGCGAGTGGCGGCGCGACGCGAGCAGCGGCGAGCTCGCGATGGCGACGCTGCCGCTCGACCTCGACGACCTGCTCGCCGTCCTGCCCGCCGCCGAGCGCGCGCCCGACGCCGCCGCCGGCACCGCGATGCCGCCCGGCACGACGCTCGGCCACGTCCACCTCCAGGTCGCCGACCTCGCCGCGGCCGAGGCGTTCTACGCCGGCGCGCTCGGCTTCGACGTGATGGTGCGCGGCTATCCGGGCGCGCTGTTCGTCGCGGCCGACGGCTACCACCACCACGTCGGGCTCAACACCTGGGCGAGCGCCGGCGGCCCGCCGGCCGACCCCGCCGCGCGCGGCCTGCGCGACTTCGCGATCCGCTACGCGAGCGCGCAGGCGCGCGACGCCGTCGCCGCGCGCGTCGCGGACAGCGGCTACGCGCTGCGCGAGGCGGGCGCCGACCGCGTCGCCACCGACCCGTTCGGGATCGCCGTGCGGCTGACCGTTTGACGCGCGTTCTCAGGCGTGCAGCTCATCCGTTCGGCTCACCCAGATCGCCGAGCTTGCCGCCGAAGTCGATGCCGACGGCGATGGCGATCCGAAAGGCCTCCTCGAAGCTCCAGCGTCGCTGCATCACGGCGATGACGCCGTCCGGGACGAGACCGAGCCGCTTGGCGACGAAGTCCACCGTCCACGCACCGCTCTCAAGCTGCTGCCCGATCTCGCGACGAACCGCATCCGCCGCTCGGCGCTCCAAGCTGGTCTCGTCGAAGAGCACGCTACCCATTTCGATCATCCTCTCTAGAAAGCCAAGTACTTGCGGCTGAGACCGCGGAGCGGAGCGGCGTCGAAGAACAGGCGCTCCAGGCAGCTCTCAAGCTCGACCGAGGCCGTGCGCATCTCGACGAATGCGGCGTCGGTCGCCTCGCGCGCGGGAGGCAGAACTCTCGTTGCGGCATCTCGTCGCTCGCGGTCGTGCAGGAACCCGCAGAACGCATCTGCCAACTCAAGTACCCGTCGCAAGTCGAGAAGTGCCCTGTCATCGCCGTCCAGCACATCGACGAGCTGCGCTACCCGAGCGAGCGCCGGCACGTCGACGAACTGCTCTCTCAGGAAACCGTGCACGTCGGACGGCTTCGCGATCTCGACGAGGAACAAGGCCACGAGCGCGCTGACGTACGTCAGCTTGCGCGAGATCCGGAGCTTGAGATAGCGCAATCCCCAGCCATCGACGCTGAGGTCGCGCCAGACCTTCGCCTGGTAGTCGACCGCGATCGTCCGCCAATAGCGGGTGACGTCATTCAGCAGGAAGCGCGATGAGCCGGACGAGTCGCTGTGATCCTCATGGAAGTATGCGGCGCGGAAGCTTCGAAGCCGCGAGGCGTCCTCGATGAGTCCGTGAGCGACGACGAGGTAGTCGAAGTCGCTCGCCGTCGACATCTCCCGGCGAGCCATGGACCCGCACACGACGATGTCTAGGCCATGGTTCTGACCAAGGCGCCTGTCAAAGGCGAGTCGCGCCTCGCGGATCTGACGCTCCGAGAAGTCCGCCGCGCGCGCAAGTGACGGAAGCTGAACGCCCAACGACGACGCGGCTCTTTCAAGCAGAGGGTGCATCCGCGGCATCGTATGGACGGCTTGCCGCAGCCGGCGCCGCTCAGGCGGCATGTCCGGCGAGTTGTGCGTGACGTGCAGGGACGTGCGGGAGCCTCGCGCTTAAACGGGCATTACGTTCCCCACTACCCTGCGTAGCGCGATGGGATCTCCGAGACACCTGTGGACCGGCCCGTGGCGGGAGCACTCCGAGCGCGCCCGCGAGGAGTCGGCTGAAGCGGCGCAGTTGCGCCAGCCCGAGCGGCCGGTGGCCGCGGGGTCGGCGGCCGGCGGCGCTCCGCTCGACGCCGGCGAGCCCGACGCCGCGCCACGACCGCCGCGCGCCGAGCCGCCGAGCCGTCTCACGCTGCTGCTCGGCATCGCGCTCGTCGCCGCGGCGATCGCGGGCGGCGCGTTCGCCGCCGGCATGCTCGTCGACGGCAGCCGCAGCAGCGGTCCGACGCCGCTGCCGGCGGTCGCGAGCCAGCCGATCAAGCCGCACAGCGGCCAATCGCAGGCCGGCGCGATCTACGCCGCCGCCAGTCCCGCGGTCGTCTCGATCCGAACCGACGTCGGCGAGGGCACCGGCTTCCTGATCGACAAGAGAGGGACGCTCGTCACGAACGACCACGTCGTCGAGAACGCGTCGCACGTGCTCGTGCGGTTCGGCCAGGACGGCAACGCGATCAACGGCGACGTGCTCGGCGCCGACCCCTCCAGCGACCTCGCCGTCGTCTCGATCGACCCGGCGCAGATCCCGAGAGGCGCGAGGCCGCTCAGATTCGCCGACTCGCGCGCGGTCCAGGTCGGCGAGCTGGTCGTCGCGATCGGCAACCCGTTCGGGCTCGACCGCACGGCGACCCAGGGGATCGTCTCCGGGCTCGGGCGTTCGATCCAGTCGCCGAACGGCTTCGCGATCGACGACGTGATCCAGACCGACGCGCCGATCAACCCCGGCAACTCGGGCGGGCCGCTGCTCGACGACGGCGCGAACGTGATCGGCGTCAACTCGCAGATCGCGACGGCCGGCATCGCCGGCAACATCGGGATCGGCTTCGCGATCCCCTCCAACACGGTGCGACAGGTCGCGCCGCGGCTGGAGAAGGGCGAGCCGATCCTGCGGCCGTGGCTCGGCGTCATCACGACGCCCGCCTCGCCGACGCATCCCGACGGCGCACAGGTGTCGTCCGTCGTCGCCGACGGCCCGTCCGCGAAGGCCGGCGTCCACGTCGGCGACGTGATCAAGCGGATCGACGGCACGGCCGTGCAGGATCCGGAGGACGTCGCGAATGCGATAGCGGGCGACAAGCCGGGCCAGACCGTGACGATCGTCGTCGAGCGCGGCGGCGCGACGCAGACGCTGCACGCGACGCTCGGAAAGCGACCGACGCACATACCGTGACGTTCGCGGCGCCGCTCGTGTTGCTGGCGCTGCTCGCGCTCCCGCTGCTGCTCGTCTGGTACGCGGGCCAGCAGCGCACCCGCCGCGCCGCCGCCGCGGCGTTCGCGGCGCCGCGGATGCTGCCGTCGGTCGCGCCGCGCCGGCCGCGCTGGCGCCGGCATCTGCCGATGCTCGCGTTCGCGCTCGCGCTCGCGCTGCTCGTGCTGGCGGCGGCGCGCCCGCAGCGCACGGTGGCGGTGCCGGTCGACCACGCGGCGATCATGCTTGCGACCGACATCTCCGGCTCGATGCAGGCGACCGACGTGCAGCCGAACCGGCTCGTCGCCGCCAAGCGCGCGGCGCGCATGTTCCTCGACCGCGTCCCCGCGCGCGTGAACGTCGGCGTGATGGCGTTCAACCAGAGCCCGTCGGTGCTCCAGAGCCCGACGCTCGACCGCGCCGAGGCGCGCGACGCGATCGACCGCATGACCGTCAGCGGCGGCACCGCGACCGGTGAGGCGATCGCCGCGGCGGTGACGGCGCTCCAGAACGTCCCCGGCGTGAACGGCAGACGGCCGCCCGGCGCGGTCGTGCTGATCTCCGACGGCGGCTCGGACTTCGGGCGCGACCCGGTGGCCGCCGCCCAGGCGGCGGCAAGACTGCACATCCCCGTCTACACCGTCGCGCTCGGCACCGACCACGGCACGATCCAGGTGCGCGGCGCGAACGGGACGACGAGAACGGTGCGCGTCCCGCCCGATCCGCAGGCGCTCGCGGCGATCGCGCACGCGTCCGGCGGACAGACCTTCACCGCCGCCTCGACCGAAGGGCTCTCGGCGGTCTACGAGCGGCTCGGCTCGCAGCTCGGCCGCCGCGAGCGGCGCAGGCAGGTGACGAGCGCGTTCGCGGCCGGCGGGCTCGTGCTGCTGCTCGCGGGCGCGGGGCTGTCGCTGCGCTGGTTCGGCCGGCTGATCTGAATCCCGAGAACGCGAACAAGGAGCGATCCGACGTGACCCTCGACCCCGACCACGACGACCGGATCGCGCGCCGCGACACGCCGCGCGACGCGCTCGAGGAGGCGCTGCACGAGATCAAGCGCGTGATCGTCGGCCAGGACGCGATGCTCGAGCGCCTGCTCGTCGCGCTGCTCGCCGGCGGCCACGTGCTGCTCGAGGGCGTCCCCGGCCTCGCCAAGACGCTGACCGTCAAGACGCTCGCGCAGGTGCTCGGCGGCTCCTTCACGCGCATCCAGTTCACGCCCGACCTCGTCCCGGCCGACCTCGTCGGCACGCGCGTCTACCGCCCCGACACCGGCAGGTTCGAGATCGAGCTCGGGCCGGTGTTCGGCAACTTCCTGCTCGCCGACGAGATCAACCGCGCGCCCGCGAAGGTGCAGTCGGCGCTGCTGGAGGTGATGCAGGAGCAGCAGGTGACGATCGGCGGCCAGACGTTCCCCGTGCCGCACCCGTTCCTCGTGCTCGCCACGCAGAACCCGATCGAGTCCGAGGGCACCTATCCGCTGCCGGAGGCGCAGGTCGACCGCTTCCTGATGAAGGTCGTCGTCGACTACCCGACGATGGGCGAGGAGACCGCCGTCGTCGATCGCTCGCTCGGGGCGCCCGCCGAGGTGCGCGAGCGGCTCTCGCTCGAGCAGCTCGACCGCTTCAGAGCGGCGACCGCGGCGGTGCTCGTCGACCGCGAGATGATCGCCTACGCGGTCGCGCTGGCGGACGCGACGCGCCGGCCCGAGCGCTACGGCCTCGACGACGTCGCCCCATTCGTCGAGTTCGGCGCCTCGCCGCGCGGGCCGATCGGGCTCGTGCAGGCGGCGCGCGCGCTGGCGCTGCTGCGCGGGCGCGGCTACGTCGCCGTCGAGGACGTGCGCGACCTCGCGCCCGACGTGCTGCGCCACCGGCTCGTGCTCTCCTACGACGCGTTGACCGAGGACGTCTCGGCCGACGAGCTGCTCGCGCGCGTGCTGGCGGCGGTCGAGGAGCCGCCGGCGGACCACCTCGCCACGCGGCGCGGAGCGGCCGCGTAGGACGCGCTCGCGATGCCCGCCCCGCGCGTCAGCCCGCCGCCCTTGGCCCTGCGCCCTCCTGCGGGTCGCCAAGGCCCCGGGCCGCTGCCGCACGGCCTGATCGCCGGGCTCGATCTCGTGATCGCGCGGCGCGCCGCGGGCGCGCTGCCGGGCGACCGCAGAGCCGCCGGGCTCGGCGCCGGGACCGAGCTGGCGCAGTTGCGTCCCTACGAGGTCGGCGACGACGTGCGCCAGCTCGACCCGGCCGCGACCGCGCGCACCGGCGTCCCGCACGTGCGCCTGCACGTGCCCGAGCGCACGCTCACGACCTGGCTGGTGCTCGACGCCTCCCCGTCGATGGCGTTCGGGACCGCCGACCGGTTGAAATGGGACGTGGCGGAGGGCGCCGCGCTCGTGCTCGGGCGGCTCGCGATCCGCCGCGCCGGGCGCGTCGCGCTGATGACGTTCGGCGCCGGACGGCCGCGGCTCGTGCCGCCGCGCGCGTCGAAGCCGGGCGTCGTGGCGCTGCGGCGCGCGCTCGGCGAGGGCTGCGCGCCGGACGGCCGGCCTGACCGTCACGCGTTGGCGGACGCGCTGCGGCGCACCGGCAAGGTCGCCACGCAGGCCGGCCTGGTCGTCGTGATCTCCGACTTCCGCGACCAGGACGGCTGGACGCGGCCGCTCGGCGCGCTGCGCGCGCGCCATTCCGTGATGGCGATCGAGGTCGGCGACCCGCGCGAGGCGTCGATCCCGGCGGTCGGGCGGCTGTCGCTGGTGGACCCGGAGACCGGCGCGCACGTCGCGGTCGACACCTCCTCGCGGCGCGTGCGCGAGCGCTTCGCCGCTCTGGAGGCCGAGCGCCGCGCGACGGTCGCGCGCGAGCTGCGCCGGCTCGAGGTCGCGCACGTGACGCTCTCGACCGCCGGCGACTGGCTGCGGGACTTGGGGAGACGTCTGCGGTGAGCTTCGGCGCGCCGCTGGGGCTGCTCGCGCTGGCGCTCGTGCCGCTCGCGCTCGCGCTGCACGGCGCGTCGCGCCGGCGCGCGCGCAGATACGCGGTGCGCTTCCCGGCGGCCGCGACGCTCGCGCGCGCGGCCGGCGGGACGCCGGCGTGGCGGCGATGGGCGCCGCTCGCGCTGCTGCTCGCCTCGATCGCCGCGCTCGCGCTGGCGCTCGCGAAGCCGCAGAAGACGGTGGCGGTCCCGATCGAGCGCGCGTCGATCATGCTCGTGACCGACCACTCGCGCTCGATGATGGCCGACGACGTGAACCCGAGCCGGCTCGACGCGGCGAAGCGCGCGGCGAACACCTTCATCGACCAGCTCCCGACGGCGGTGCGCGTCGGCGTCACGACGTTCTCCGACGTGCCCGACCAGACGCAGTCGCCGACGACCGACCACGCGCTCGTGCGGCGCATGATCGACGCGCAGATCGCCGACGGCGGCACGGCGACCGGCGACGCGCTCCAGGTGGCGCTCGAAGCGCTCCAGCGCGAGCCGCGCGGGCTGGACGGCAGGCTCCCGCCGTCGGCGATCGTGCTGCTGAGCGACGGCGCGACGACGATCGGGCGCGACCCGGTCGGCGTCGCCCAGCTCGCGCGCCGGCACAGAGTGCCGATCTACACCGTCGCGCTCGGCACGCGCGACGCGACCGTCCCGAATCCCGGCTTCGGCCCGCCGCTGATACCGGTCCCGCCGGACCCGGCGACGATGCGGCGCATCGCCGAGGCCTCCGGCGGCCGCGCCTACTCCGCGCAGGACGACCAGACGCTCGCGACGATCTACAGGACGCTCGGCTCGCGGCTCGGAACGAGAACCGCCAAGCGCGAGATCACCGCCGCCTTCGCGATCGGCGGCCTCGTCCTCCTGCTCGGCGCCGCCGCCGCCTCGACCCGCTGGGCCGGGCGCGTGCCATGAGGATGAGTTCAGCAGGGACGGGCGTCAGGTGACGATCGCCCACGGCTCGACGCGCGAGCTGACGATCAGGCCGGCAGCCTTGTAGGGATCCGCGGCGGCGAACGCCTCGGCGTCGGCCGCGTCGCGGAAGGCGAGCAGGCCGCCGCTGACGGGCACGCCGAAGGCGCCCGCGATCACGAGGCGGTCGTCCCGCTGGAAGCTGCGGATCAGCTCGAGGTGCGCCTCGCGGTGCGGCGTGCGCCGCTCGGTCATGTTCTCGACGTAGTCGTAGATCAGCAGGTGCAGCAGTTCGGACATCGGCGGGAGCCTATCGCGGCTCAACCCGCGCGGGCGTGCGCCGATCAACCGGGGCGATGGCGCGCCGCCTGCTGATGACCGCGTTCGGCTGGAACGACTCCGGCGGCGGTACGACCGTGCCGCGCCTGGCCGCGAAGGAGCTGGCGGGGCGCGGCTGGGAGGTGACCGTCTTCCACGCGGCCGTGAAGCCGGCGCCCGGCAAGCCCGCCTATCACGTCGCCGAGTGGGAGGACGACGGCGTACGGCTGCTCGGCGTGCACAACCGCGACCACGGCCTGTGGGATCGCGAGCACCCGCTGCGCGAGCTCGACGACCCGCCGATCACGGCCGCCTTCGCGGCGGCGCTCGACCGCTTCGCGCCCGACGTCGTCCACTTCCACAACCTTCACAACCTCGGCGCGGCGCTGATCGACCAGTCCGCGGCGCGCGGGCTGCCGTCGTGGTTCACGACCCACAACTACTGGCTGATCTGCCCGCGCGCGTACCTGATGACCGGCCACGGGACGCTCTGCGCCGGACCCGGCGACGGGCGCCGCTGCGCCACGTGCACCGGCGGGCACGCGCGCGAGGACTATGCGCGCCGGCTGGCGGAGATCCGCGCGCGCGTCGCGCGCGGCGTGACCGGCGTGCTGGCAGTCTCGGAGGCGGTGCGGCGCACGCTGCTCGGCGCCGGCTACCCGCCGGAGATGGTGGACGTCGTGCGCCAGGGGATGCCGCATGACACCTCGATCTGGGAGCGGCTCGGGCGGGACCGCTCGCCGGGCCGGGCAGCCGGGCCGGACGGGCCGCTGACAGTCGCGTTCCTCGGCTCCGCCTACCCGCACAAGGGACCGCAGATGCTGGTCGAGGCGGCGCAGCGGACGCGGGCGGAGCTGCGCGTGCGGATCCACGGCGAGGCGCCGGACGCGTTCGCGTCGCGGCTGCGCGCGCTCGACGCGCGCGGGGCGTGCTCGCTCGAGGGCGCCTTCTCGACCTCCGAGCTGGAGTCGGTCCTCGCCGGGGCGGACGTCGCCGTGCTGCCGTCGATGTGGTGGGACTGCGCGCCGCTGGCGGCGGCCGAGTGCCTCGCCGCGCGCGTGCCGCTCGTGGTGCCGCGGTTCGGCGGGCTGGCGGAGGCGGTGCGCGACGGGGTCGACGGGCTGGTGGTCGATCCGCTGTCGCCCGACGCCCTGGCCGCCGCGCTCGATCGGATCGCGAGCGAGGACGGGCTGCTGGAGCGGCTCCAGGCCGGAATCGCCCCGCCGCACCCGTTCGCGACCTACGTGGACGAGCTGGAGGCCTGCTACGCCGGCGAGCGCCCCGGCCGGGTCGCGGCGGACGCGGCGCCCGACGAGCTGGCGGTGCTGTGCGAGGGCGAGCCGCCGGCCGCGCTGCGCGCCGCCGCGGGCGTGCGCGTGCAGCAGCTCGGCGGCGCCGACCCGCCGCTCCCCCACGCCGCCGACGTCGAGCTGCGCACGACCTGGCCGCCCGCGACGCGCGCGGCCAGCAGCGGGCGGCTCGTGATCGTGCAGCCGCCCGGTACTTCGCCGGCTCCTGCGCTGCCGCCGTTCGACGAGCTGTGGGAGGGCGTGCCGGCCGACGCGGAGGCGCGCCTGCGCGCGCTCGCCGCCCGACCGCCGCTGGCCGCCGACCCGGCCGCCGCCGAGCCGTGGCCGCTGCCCGAGCGGGCGGAGCTCCGCGTGCTGGCGACGCCGGCGTGGCGCGCCGTCGGTTCGGACCGCCTCGCGGAGCTGCTCGCGCAGTGGTGCACGGCGACGACGCCCGCGACGAGCGCCTGCCTCTACCTGCTCGCCGACCCGCACGTGGACGGCGCCCCGGAGGAGATCGAGCAGCGCGTGCTGGCCGCCTGCGCGGCGGCCGGCGCCGACCTCGACGCGGCTGCCGACGTCACGGTCCTGCTCGAGCCCGCGACCGCCGAGCGCGACGCGCGCCTGCACCGCGCGACGGACGCATACGTCCCGCTCCACCCTGCCTGCTCCGGCCACGAGCGGCTCGCCCACGCGACCGAGAGCGCCGTCCTCGCACTCGACTGCGCCGCGCTGGCCGACGCGGTGGCGGCACTCACCGGCGCCCCAGCCGGGCACGCGCCGTCGACCCCCACCCCGCTCCCGGCCTGAAACGCCGACGCGCCCCGGCCGGGAAGGGAGGACCGGAGCGCGCTGGCGGGGTGTGGGATGTGGACCCTGCGCGCATCCTCTCCGCCGCAGCGGACGGCACGCGCTTCGCGCCGACGGCGCGACGTCCCCGTTCCAACTCTCGCGTGAAAGCCGAGATCGCCAGCGATGCGCCTTACCGTGGCCGCATGGGAAGGCAGCCCAGCATCGGCAAGCCGCTGCCGGCAGCACACCGCGCATACGCCTCAGTCGAGAAATGGACGGAGTGGATTCTCGCCGAGCGGGGTCACGGCGCCCAGTGGCACCACGTGTTCCGAGTAGGGCCGCAGGATCGCCACGTGATCTGGGTGGCGATTGCGCACGCGATTCAGAAGACGCCGGTGATGGTGGTCCGCGACCGCGGTCGTCATGGCGTCGTGTGCGGTGTGGCGGTCACGATCACCCTGCGTGCACGGACGGCTGTCGTCATGACCTCGTGGCACTATGGTTCGGAGAGTTCGGCTCCACGACTCGTGACCGCCTATCCGGTCACCTAAGGGACCAGCGCCATGCCCGATGCGAGCGCCATCACCACCTTCGACACCGTCGAGCTCATCGAGCCCGTCGACGATGCCCCGGCCGGAGCGCGGGGCGGCGTGCTGGAGCTGACCGACTCGGCGACGGCGATGGTCGAGGTGACCTCACCGGAGCTGGACGCCGCCGCGCGGATCGTGTTCGCGCCGCTGGCAGCGCTCCGGCGCGTCGCTTGACCGGTCAGCAGTCCGCGAGCGCGTCGAGCGCGTCGCACAGCTCGTGGCGCCGGCTCGCGTGGAGCGCGCCGATCTGCTCCGTGAGCAGGCGGCGATTGATTGGCTGGAGGTTGTCGAACGACGCGGCGCACTCGACCGGCAGGCCTTCGCCGGCGCCCAGCGCGACCTCGGTGGGAATGCCGCGGACGGTGCGTGTCACGGGAGCGACCAGGAGGCGGTGCAGGACCGGGATCGCCTCGTTGCGGGTGACGACGAGCACCGGCCGGCGCTTGTCCTCCGCCTCGGCCCACCACACGTCGCCCTGCCGCGGGTCGCTCACCAGGGCTCCTCGGCGATCATCGCCGCGGTCGCCGCGTCCGGCCACGCGGGCTCGTCGTCGTCCTGCGGGACGCGCCGGTAGCCGTCCACGATCGCAAGGCCGATCGCGGCACGCCGCTCCCGCTCCACGACGGCCTCGAGCCCCGCGCGGACCGCATCCGAGCGCGAGCTGAACACTCCCGCCTGCACGAGGCCGTCGACCGCCTCGGCGACGTCGTCGGGCACGCGCGTCACGAGCTGAACCGTCATGCGATCAGCATAGCGTCATGCATTGCACATTGCTATGTGTCCGCGGCCGGCCGCGCGTGCTCGTCGCGACGCTTGACGAGCAGCCACTGGGGCGTGGGACCGCTGCGCGTGCGCTGGAGCGCGAAGCCGCCGCGCAGCCGCTCGCCGTGCAGGACGAAGACGGCATGGCCGCGGTCGAGCGCCTCCGGCCACGGGACGCGGCCGCCCTGCTCGTAGGGGCCGCGGTCCCAGACGGTCGCGCCGTCCGCCGGATCGCCGCCGGCGGGAGCGCTGGCGGCGGCGACCTCGACGGCGAAGCGCTTGACCGCCGGATCGAGCGAGGGACCCTTCGGCACCGCCCACGCGTGCACCGCGCCGTCGACCTCGAGCCGCAGCTCGAAGCCGCTCGCGCGCTCCAGCACGACGAACGCGCCCGCGCTCACGCCGCGCACGGCGAACTGCTCGTGGCCCTCGACGCGGACCGACTCGACCTCGACGCCGGTCACGTCCGCCCCGCGCGGCCCCTCGCGCAGGAACGCGACGAGCGCCTCGACCGCTGCGGGCGCCCCCTCCGCGTGAACCTCCACCGCGCCGTCCTCGCGGTTGCGGACCCAGCCGAGCACCCCCAGCGACCGCGCGCGGCGCACGGCCGCGTCGCGGAAGCCGACGCCCTGCACGCGCCCGCGCACGAGCGCGCGCATGGCTGCTGCGGAGGGATCGCCCACCCCATAAGCCTGCCACGCGGGGCGACGCGGCGACGCTCGCGCGCCTCAGCGGCGCGCGAGCGCGAGCGCGCGGCCGAGACCGGCGTCGACCTGGGCCATGAGCCAGTCCGGGAGCACGGCGATGCGCTCTTCGAGCGCGCGCCGGTCCAGCGTCGCGATCTGCGTGACGTTGACGACCGAGTCCTCCGGAAGGCCGGTCGCGTCGGACGGCGCCGCGACGTTTCCGGGCAGCGCGGCGAGCCGCGCGCTGGTCGTGAGCACGGCGACGGTGACCGTGTGGAGGTTGGAGCGGTTGTATGGATCGGCGCTGACGATCAGCGCCGGGCGCCGCAACGCGGACGCGGACCCGCGCGGCAGGCCGAAGTCGGCCCACCAGACCTCACCGCGCAGCATCAGGCGGGATCGTCGGCGACCAGGGCCACGGCCGCGGCGTCGGTGAACACGTGGTCGGGCGGCAGGCCCTCGATCGCGCGGTTGATCGCCTCGGTCGTGCCGTCGTCCTCGAGCGCGTCGAGCCAGCGCTCCGCCGCCCGCGCGAAGAACTCGCTGCGCGAGATGCCCATGCGTCGCGCCGCCGCGTCGACGCCGTGAAACGTGTCCGCCGGAACGGAGATGGCCGTCTTCATCCAGCCGAGTATAACCGCTTCATACCTCGGTCCGTCCCCGTCCTCAAGCACGGCTCGCGCCGGCCGATCCACCCGGGCGATGGCTGCGGAGCCGCTCGTCACCTGCGTCGTGTGCGCGTTCGACTACGGCGCGTACGTCGAGGCCGCGGTGCGCAGCGCGCTGGAGCAGGAGGGCGTGCCGGGCGGGCTCGAGCTGATCGTCGTGGACGACGGCTCGACCGACGAGACGCCGGCGATCCTCGCGTCCTTCGGCGACGCGATCGTGGTGCTGCATCAGCGCAACGAGGGACCGGCGGTCGCGACGAACCGCGCGATCGCGCAGGCCCGCGGGCGCTACGTCTCGCTGCTCGACGCCGACGACCTCTGGCTGCCGGACAAGCTCGCGCGCCACGTCGAGCTGCTGGAGCGCGACCCGCACGTCGGGCTGGTGCACGGCGACATGGAGGTGATCGACGGCGCCGGCCGCGTCACGCGCCCCTCGAAGCACGCGTGGTACGGCGAGCTGCCGGTCGTCGGGCGCGCGCTCGGGCGCCTGCTCGCCGTCAACGAGGCGACGACCTCGGCGATCACGCTGCGCACCGAGCTGGCGCGCGCGATCCCGCCGACGCCCGCGTGGGCGTGGTGCCGCGACTGGTGGCTGGCCGCGCACGTCGCCGCGACGCACGAGGTCGACGCGGTGCCCGGAGCCGTTGCGCAGTACCGCATCCACGGCGAGAACGTCAGCGCGCAGGACGCGCGGTCGGAGCGGGCGCTGCGCCTGTGGGAGCGCGACCTGAGAGTCCGCCGCATCCTGCTGCGCACCCTCCCGCTGGAGCACGCGACGCTCGACGAGCTGGCGCTCGCGTGGGCGCGCTTCGCCGGCTTCCTGGAGCGCGTCGCGCAGGCGCGCGGACTCGCGCAGGCGGCCGTCGTGGGCGTCAGCGACGCCGACCGCGAGGCGGCCGCCGGCCTGCGCGCCGACGCGACCGCGCTGCTTCAGGCGGACCCCGGCGCGGCCGGCCGGCTCGCCGTCAAGGCGATGGCCGCCGACCCGTTCGAGCGCTCCAGCGCCGCGCTGTTCGAGGCGGCGCGGCGGCCCGGCGCCGACCGCGCGCCGACGCCGCGCGAGCGCGAGCGCGCGTTCGCCGAGCTGCGCGCGGCGGTCGCGGCCGAGGACCCGGCGGTAGCGGCGCGGTATGCGGCGCGCGCGCTCGTGCTCGACCCGCGCGACGACCATGCGCGTGCGCTGTGCGAGCCGGCGCGCACCGCCCCGCCGACCGCGCGCGACCGCGAGCAGCGCGCGCGCTTCCACGCACGGACGGGCGGGAGCGGGTGCCTCGACGGCGCGCGCGCCTTCGTCGCCGTCGCGGCGGCGGAGGAGCTGACGCGCGCGCCCGCGCTGCTGCGCGCATGGACGACCGCCTTCGCTCCCAATGACGACGCGACGCTCGCGATCGTCACCGCCGAGGAGGACCTCGGCGCGGTGCACGCGCGGCTCGCGCGGGCGCTGGCGGCGGCCGGGCTCGACCCCGACGGCGGCCACGACCTCGCGCTCGTGCTCGCGCGCGCGGGAAGCGCGGCGGAGACGGCGCTCGCGCGCGAGGCGCACGCGGTGGTCTCTCAGCAGCCGGCCGACCGCGCGCTCGCCGGCCACCCGCGCGCCGGCGGCGCCGACATCGACGCGCTGCGCGCGCTCGCGCAGCGACGCTGGACGCATGACGGCTTCGGCGCGCCGCTCGACGTCGCGATCCAAATCTGCCCGCAGCGCTGGGACGGCGCCGAGCGCTGGGGCGACACGCACTTCGCGCGCGCGCTCGCCGACGAGCTGGAGCGTCGCGGCCACCGCCCGCGGCTGGAGGTGCTCGCCGAGTGGGACGCGCCCGAGCGCCCGCCGGCGGACGTGACGATCCACCTGCGCGGACTGTGGCCGTACGTGCCGCGACGCGACGGCGCGGGCGACGCATTCGCCGTGCTGTGGAACATCAGCCACCCCGACCTGCTCACGACCGGCGAGCAGGACGCGTTCGACCTCGTCCTCACCCCCTCCGCGCGGCACGCCGAGCAGCTCGCGACGCGCACGAGCACGCCGGTTCAGGTGCTAGAGCAGGCGACCGATCCGGTCGTCTTCTTCCCGGAGACAGACCCCGCGCACGCGCGCGAGCTGGTCTTCGTCGGCAACTCGCGCGGCGTCTTCCGCCCGAGCCTGCGCGACCTGCTCGCCGACGACGGACGCGCGCCGCGCCGGGACCTCGCCGTCTGGGGCCAGCAGTGGGAGCCGTTCCTGCCGCCGGGCGCCGTCGCCGGCGAGCACCTGCCGAACGAGCAGGTGCGGCGCGCCTACGCCTCGGCCGCGATCGTGCTGAACGACCACTGGGACGACATGCGCGCGCAGGGGATCGTCTCCAACCGCGTCTACGACGCGCTCGCGTGCGGCGCGCTCGTCGTCTCCGACCACCTGCCCGAGCTGGAGGAGCGCTTCGGCGACGCCGTCGTCACCTATCGCACGCCCGAGGAGCTGCGCGCGCGGATCGACGCGCTGCTCGCCGACCCGGCGCAGCGCGCCGAGCGCGCGGCGCGCGGACGGGCGGCGGTGCTCGCCGGGCACAGCTTCCGCCATCGCGTCGACGCGCTGCTGGCGTCGATCGCCGCGCTCAAGACCGCGTCCGCGCGTCCGATCCAGTGAACATGAGCGCCCTCAGCGCGCCGGCCGCCGCGCCCGCGGCCGCGCCCTCCCCCGCCGCCCCGTACTCGCCGCTCGCCGCCGGTTGGCGCGCGCAGGCGCTCGCCGCGTTGGAGGACGGCCGCGTCGCCGAGGCGCATGAGTGGCTGCGCCAGGCGCTCGCGGAGGCGACCGAGCTGGAGTGGCTCAACGACCTCGCCGTCCTCTCCCACCAGCTCGACAGAGCGGAGGACGCGGACGCGCTGCTGCGCGCCGCGCTCGCGATCGACCCGCTGCGCGCGGACGCGGCTGAGAACCTGGCCGCGCTGAGCGCCGCCGCGGAATCGGCTTTCGCTCTCCGCTCATCGCAAGCGACGAGCTCCGAGCGACGTCACACCTGGCGCGGCTCGCGCACGCTCGGCGGCCCCGACCCCGGCATGTACGAGCGCGCCTTCCCCGGCATGCCGCGCCCGGACATCATCAGCGAGCACACGTCGCGCTACGCCTACGCGCTCTCGCTCGTCGGCGGCCGGCACGTGCTCGACCTCGGCTGCGGGACCGGCTACGGCTCGGAGATGCTGTCCTGGTCCGCTGCCTCCGTGCGCGGCTTCGACCTCTGGCGGCCGGCGCCCGAGGAGCACCCGAGCTGGCCGGGCGTGCCCGAGCTGAGCTACGGCCACGACCTCTGCCAGGACCCGCTGCCGCACGCTGACGCCGCGGTGATGTTCGAGGTGATCGAGCACCTGCCCGACGCGCCGCGCGCGCTGGCGATCGCGTTCGGCGCGGTCGAGGAGATCGTCGGCTCCTTCCCCAACCCCGTCTATCACGGCTCGTGGATGAACCAGTACCACGTCAACGACTGGTCGCTGGAGCGCTTCGAGCAGGAGCTGCACGCCGCCGCGCGCGCGAGCGGCCGCTTCGCGGGCGTCGAGCTGACGCACCACCACCAGGCGCTCAGAAGCCCGCTGCTCCAGCCGGGCCGCGACCCCGAGTCCTCCTACTGGGTCGTGCACGCGCGCGGGGTCGGCGCATGAGCAACCCGACCGCGATCCCGGTGCAGGACCCCGCCGTCGTGACCGTCGAGAACAGCGTCCCGCGTGCGGTCAGCGTCGGGCCGGACACGCCGATCCGCGACTACTGGGCGGCGCGCGCGCACCAGCACACGAACGACCGCTACCTCGGCATCAAGCTGTCGAAGTTCCCCGAGGACCTGCGCGTCTACGAGCACCTGATGTGGGTCGCCGCGCCCGACGTCGTGGTGGAGCTGGGCGCGCAGTCGGGCGCCAGCACGCTGTGGCTGCGCGACCGCCTGCGCACCCTGCACGGCTACGGCGCGCTCGCGGCGCCGCCGCGCGTGATCGCCGTCGACGTCGACCTCGACGCCGCCCGTTACAACGTCGCCCATCGCGACCCCACCTGGGAGGAGTCGATCGCGTTCGTCGAGGGCGACCTCTGCGACCCGGCCGTGCGCGCGGCGGTCGGCGCGCAGATCCCGCGCGGCGCGGTCTGCATGGTGATCGAGGACTCCGCGCACGTCTACGCGACGACGAAGGCGGCGCTCGAGCTGTACAGCGATCTCGTCACCCCCGGCGGCTTCTTCGTCGTCGAGGACGGCTGCGTCGACGTGCCGTGGATGCGCGTCAAGCCCGACTGGCCCGACGGCGTGCTGCCGGCGCTGAACGAGTGGCTCGCGACGCCGCAGGGGTCAGCCTTCCGCGTCCGCCGCGACCTCGAGGTCTACGGCGTGAGCTGCCACCCGAGCGGCTTCCTCCAGCGCGTCGCGTAGCGTTCGTGCAGATTTCTGCATCGCTGATATCGTCGTCTGCATGCGCACGACGCTGGACATCGACGACGAGCTGCTGAAGGACGCCAAGAAGCTCGCGGCGGAGCGCGGCACGACCCTCACCGCGGTGCTGGAGGACGCGCTGCGGATCGTGGTGCACCGGGCCAAGCAGCCAAAGCCGCGCAGGCGGCGCAAGCTGCCGACGGCAGGCGTTCCCGGAGCGGGTTTCATGCCGGGTGTCGACATCAGCAGCAACGCCGCGCTGCGCGACCTGATGGATGAAGGGGTGCCGCTGGAGAAGTTGCGTTGATCGTCTGCGACGTCAACGTATTGGTCAACGCCCACCGGGCAGACGCCGTCGACTATGAGCGCTACGCCGCATGGCTCGACGAGACGCTGGAGGCGGACGAAGCGTACGGCGTCAGCGAAGTCGTTCTGAGCGGATTCATCCGCATCGCTACGAATCCGCGGATCATGAGAATTCCGTCGACGTTTGACGAGGCGTTCGGATTCGCGGCGGAGCTGCGGGAGCTACCGAACGCCGTGATCCTCTCTCCCGGCCCACGCCACTGGGGGATCTTCGAGCGACTCTGCCGTGACGCGGGCGCGACGGGCAACCTCGTGCCCGATGCCTACCTCGCAGCGCTCGCAATCGAGCACGGCGCCGAGGTCATCACCGCGGACCGCGACTTCGCGCGCTTCGGCGGCGTGCGCTGGCGACACCCGTTCAACTGAGCGGCGCTCAGCCGGCCGCGGCGATCGCGGCCAGCTCCCGCGGCCGCAGGAAGACATGCAGCTCACCGTCGGCGATCCCCGCGAGCGCGCCCTTCTTCATCCGCACGCGCGCGCCGGTCGCGTCGAAGATCGCCTGTGCGAAGTCGGGGTTGTGGCCGACGAGCAGCACCTGCGCGCCGAAGCCGGCCGCCACCCGCTCGGGGTCGAACGGGCCGCCGTCGAGCTCGCGCGCGATCTGGACCTCGAGCCGGAGCGGCGCGCACGCCAACGCGGCCGTCTCGCGCGCGCGCAAGCGCGGACTCGAAAGGCACGCGTCGAGCTTCACCTCCAGCGCCGCCAGCCCCCTGCCGGCCGCACGCGCCTGCTCGCGCCCGCGCTCGGTCAGCGGCCGCTCGGCGTCGGGACGCCCGTTCGCGTCCTCGGCCTCCGCGTGGCGCAGCAGCCAGATCATGCGCGCGAGCGTAGCGGCTGGCGCGGCCGCGCGCCCGCGCCCCGGCGCGCACGTCGGAGCGGAGCAAGGGAGCGGCATGGGAGCATCCTCCGCGTGCTCGGCATCGTCCTGACGGTCATCGTCGCCACGGCCGTCGGCGTCCTCGCCGAGCGGCGCGCGGGCGAGGCCGCGCAGCGCGCGCGCCACGTCGCGATGCGCGCGATGCTGTGGGCGCTCGTCCCGTTCGTCGCCTACGTCAACATCGCGCGCGCGCACCTGTCGCTCGACGCGACGCTGTCGATCGCGATCGCCGGCGCCGCGGCCGTCGTCGCCGGCACGATCATGTGGCGGCTCGCGCGCGGGCCGCTCGCGCTGCCGGACGCGACGACGGGCGCCGCGATCGTCGCGACGATCCAGGCCAACACCGCCTACTTCGGCCTGCCGCTCGTGGCCGCGCTGTTCACGCGCGCGCAGCTCTCGCAGGCGGTCGTCTACGACGCGCTGATCTCGCTGCCGATGTTCGTCATCGGCAGCTTCAGCATCGGCGCGCGGCTCGGGCACGCGCGCGGGGAGGGGCTCGGCGCGCAGATGCGGGCCGCCGTCCTGCGCAACCCCGTCCTGCTCGCGCTGCTCGCCGCGCTGCTCGTGCCGGAGTCGTGGGCGCCGGCCGCGCTTGTCGGTCCCTCGCACGTCGCCGTCTACACGCTGCTGCCGCTCGGCTTCTTCGTCGTCGGCGTGACGCTCGGCGACGAGGCGAAGGACGGCACGCTGCGGATCCCGCCGCCGCTGTCCGCCCCGATCGCGGCCGTCGTGCTGCTGCGGATGGCGTTCGTCCCGCTCGTGCTGCTGCTCGCCGGGCTGGCGCTGCTCGACGTGCCGGCGCCCTTCTACCTGATGGCGGCGATGCCGGTCGGCGTCAACACGGTGCTCGTCGGGCACGCGACCGGCCTCGACCTGCGCCTGACCTCGTCGAGCATCGCGTGGACGACCTCGATCGCGCTCGCGGGCATCGCCGTGCTGACACTCGTGCGCGCGCTGACCTGACGCCGCGCGCCGATCTGGGTATCACCCCGGTTCTTGGACGGGCGGCCAACGACCCTGCGCGGCTTCTGCTCCGTCTGGCGATACCGGTGCCCCCGCTGCTCCCCGACCCTGTGGAGGTCTCGATGAGCTACGCCCCGCCGACAACCGCTCCGACCGGCCCGCTGCTGCTGACGGGCGCGACCGGCTTCCTCGGCATGGAGCTGCTCGCGCGCTATCTCGAGCGGACCGATCGCACCGTCTACGCGCTCGTACGCGCGCAGGACGACGCCGAGGCGCAGGCGCGGCTGCGCGCGGCGGCCGGGCGGGTCGTAGAGGCGCCGGAGCGCTTCGACCACCGGCTGCTGGCGGTGCGCGGCGACGTCGCGCTGCCAGGGCTCGGGCTCTCGCACAACCGCCGGCTCGCGCTCGCCGGCTCGATCGTGGAGATCGTGCACGCGGCCGCGTCGGTGTCGTTCACGCTGCCGCTGGCGCAGGCGCGCGAGGTCAACGTCGAAGGCACGCGGCGGCTGCTGGAGCTGGCGGAACTGTGCATCGCGCGCGGAGAGCTGCGGCGGTTCGCGTACGTTTCGACCGCCTACGTGGCCGGCACCGCGACCGGCGTCTTCGACGAGGACGACCACGACGTCGGCCAGGATTTCCGCAACAGCTACGAGCGCACGAAGTGGGAGGCCGAGCGGCTCGTGCGCGCCCGTCGCGAGCGGCTGCCGATCCAGGTCTTCCGCCCGAGCATCGTCGTCGGCGAGCAGACGACCGGCTGGACCGCGGCGTTCAACGTCATCTACGGGCCGCTGCGCGCGTACGCGCGGGGCGACGCGGTACCGCTCGTGCCGGGACGCTGGAGCGCGCCGGTCGACGTCGTGCCGGTCGACTACGTCGCCGACGCGATCGTCGCGCTGACGAGCAGGCGCGAGGGCGCCGGACGCACCTACAGCCTGGCCGCCGGGCCAAGGGCGAGCACGGTCGGGGAGCTGATCTCGCTGTCTGCCGAGGCGTTCGGGCGCAGACGCGCGGTGACGGTGCCGCCGGAGGTGTACAGCCGCACGCTCCATCCGCTGCTGGTGCGGCGGGCGCGCGGCGGGACGCGGCGCTGGCTCGAGCAGGCGCCGGTGTTCTTCCCCTACTTCGCGCTGCGCGTGCGCCACGACACGACGCGCGCGCAGGCGGCGCTCGGGCGGGCGGGGATCGCCGCACCGCCGTTGTGCGACTACTTCGAGCGTCTCGTCGACTTCGCGCGGGCGGCCGACTGGGGTCGCCGCACGCTCAGTCGATTCGACGCCGCAAGCGCGGTGCCGGAGCGGGCGGCGATGGCGGCGCCGTCCGCTCCGCGCCGTGAGCTGGAGCTGGCGCGGGCGAGTTGAGGCGCGATACAACGCGAAGGCTGTAGAGGATCGCCCGCCGAGCCCTGAGACCGATTGAGATGCCATGACCCCAGCCGCGAAGACCTACACATTTGGTTGTTCGTACAGGGCGCGGACGTCCTCAGCGACAAGAACATGGACGCGTTGGTCGAGGCCGGCTGCGACGACGCGACGTTCGGCGCCCGCGACGGGGCGCAGTACGGCGAGTTCGACCGCGAGGCGACCAGCTTCAGCGGCGCGCTGTCAAGCGCCATCCACGACATGACCAACGCGCTTCCGGATCTGGAGATCGTCCGCGTCGAGCCGGGCGACCTCGTGAGCAACCTAATTTAGCTCATCAATAGCGACCCGCGGTCGCTCAGCGGCGCCGCGTGGTGCGCTTCGGCTTGGACTTCGCCTTCGGCTTCGGGCCGAGCGTGAGCTTGACCTTCGCGCCGTCGGCGCGGATCGCGCCGGCCTTCGGGCTGAAGGAGCGGACGACGAGCGCGGGCGGGCGGCCGCGCTTGGGACGGCGCGGCTTGACGACCTTGCCGAGCTTGCAGTGCGCCTTGCTCAACGCGCGGCGGGCGCGCGCGAGCGTGAGGTTCGCCAGCTTCGGGACCTTGCAGACGAGCACCGTCCACGTCGCCGTCGCCGGCGAGGGGTCGGCGACGATCCCGTGCGGCGAGAGCGCGCGCACCGCGAACGTGTGGCGCCCGCCGGCGACCGTGTACGTCGCCGGGCTCGCGCAGGCGCTGAACGCGCCGCCGTCGAGCTGGCACTGGAAGATCGCCGGCAGCGGCGCGTCGGCGCGCGCGAACGCGAACGCCGCGCGTCTGGAACCGGTCGAGCCGTGCGGGCCGCTTGCGATGCTCGTGTCCGGCTGGCGGATCTCGTCGAGCGCGGCGGCCGCGTCGATCCGCCCGCCGCTCGTCGTCCTGCCGGCGAGCGGGGCGACCGGACGGACCGTGTCGAGCAGCGCCGCGCGCACCTGGCTCACCGACGCCGACGGGTTCAGCGAGTACAGCAGCGCCGCGGCGCCGGTCACGAACGGCGCCGCCATCGAGGTGCCGTCGAGGAACGCGTAGCCGCTCGCCTGGCCGACCGGCGCCATGCACGAGAGCATGATGTCGTCGAGCCACACCCCGTCGGTCGGGCTCGGCGACAGGCCGGCCTGATAGCTGAAGGAGACCTGCACCTGGCCGCCGGCGAGCAGCTCCTGGCCCAGGTCGAACGAGAAGGTGCCGGCGCCGGACCCGGGCGAGAACCCGTCGATCGGCGCGCCGTTCAGCCAGACCTCGTAGGTGTAGACGCCGCCGCCGAGCGCGACCCAGCGCGTCTGGTCCAGCTCGCACGATCTGAGGCCCGGCGGCAGCGTCACGGCCGCCGAGATCGACCCGCGCAGGCTGCCCGGCGCCGGCGCTGCGCCGGGCGAGTCGCTCATCCCCCACGAGGTCAGCGGCGCCTCGTTCGTGCGCACGAAGCCGGCCGAGGCGAGCGCCAGCTTGCTCCACTTCGCGTCGAAGTCGTCGGCGGAGAAGGTCTCGAACAGCGGCGTCTCGGACGAGTAGGTGCTGAGGACGTCGACGCCGGGCGCGCCGACGTCGACGGTCGTCGGCCCCCAGTCGGAGAAGCTCGCGAGCTGGTCGGCCTGGTCGAGCGCCGCGACGCAGACGATGTTGTCGACCGCGCCCGGCACGCCGCTCGTCGCCGGGTCGTAGTCGCACGGGTAGTCCGGGACCGCGTCGTTGTCGGCGCCGCTGTTGCCGGCCGAGATGACGAACAGCGTCTGCGGATTCTGGGCGAACGCGGCCAGCTCGGCCGGATTGCTCGCGCCCTCGCGCCCGAGCGACAGGTTCGCCACGCGCGCGCCGTGCGCGCCGGCGTAGTTGATCGCCTCGATCTCGGACGAGAGCGGGCACTCGATCTGCTGGTCGATCTGCGAGTAGGCGCACACGCGCAGCGGCATGATCCGCACGTCCTGCGCCACGCCGCTGATGCCGATGCCGTTGTTTCCCGACGCGCCGATGATGCCGGCGGTGTGGACGCCGTGACCGCCGTCGATCAGGTCGTCGTCGGTCGGGTCGCTGTCGGGCGTGGGGTTGTCGGCGTCGCTGCCGACGAAGTCGTAGCCGTGCGTGCCGTCGACCGGGTTTGTCCACACGACCGGCGCGAGGTCGGGATGCTCGAAGCGGTAGCCGGAGTCGATGTCGGCGACGACCGTGCCCGGCGTGCCGCGTGTGCGGTCCCAGGCGGCGAGCGCGTCGATGTCGTCGCCGGCGACGGAGCCGGTGAAGCCCTCGATCCCGAGACCGGCGTTCGCGAGTCCCCACTGGTCGCCGAACAGCGGGTCGTTCGTCGTCGCCTGCGGGACGTTGTAGAGGTCGGGCGTCGCCGCCTGGACGGCCGGGTCCCGGCGCAGCGCGGCGACCGTCGCGGCGACGCTCTGGCCCGGCTGCGGCCGCAGCACCTGGAAGCGGGTGTCGCCGAGCGTGCGCACGAAGCCGGCGTTCGCGTCGTCGCTCGCCGCGGCGCGCTGCGGGCGCGTCACGCCGTCGCGCCACACGACGACGACGCGGTCGGGGACGGCGCCCGCGCCGGCCGGCGTTCCCGGCGGCTCGGGCCGCAGCGGCCGCTCCTGCGCGCGCGCAGCCGCCGACGCGGGCAGCGCGAGCGCGGCCAGCGCCGCGGCTGCGAGCAGCGCGGCGGCGCAGAGGATGCGGACGGAACGGCGATGCGGCACGAACAGGCCTCCGGCGACGATCGGGAAGGCAGGCTAGTAGATCGGCACCCTCGCCCCGGCGCGCGACGGCGCGTGTCGTCATACGGACGACCAAGCCGCGCGCGCCGCTCCGGCCGCGTTCGCGTCCTCGGCCTGACCGGACCGGCGCGAGTCAGAAACGCGCTCGTCTAATCTCGTGGGATGCGGATCGAGCGGATGGTCAAACTCCTCCTGCTCGCCCTCGCCGGCCTGGCGCTGGGGGCGCCCGCCGTCGCGCAGGCCGAGCCGGTCAACCAGTTCAGCTTCCAGGTCACGAACATCAAGCCTGGCGGGCGCTTCACCCTCATCTTCCACTCGCAGACGTTCGACACGACCGGCGGCGTGCCGCCGTCGCCGATCGCGAACTACCTGCGGATCCCGAAGGGCGCGACGATCCGCAAGCAGTTCCTCACCGGCAGATACTTCTGCAACGGGCCGGAGCTGCGCACGGACATCGACACGATGGACTTCAGCGGCACGCCGTTCACGAAGCGCATCCAGAGCCTCGGGCCGTTCATCCGCACGCTCCAGCACACGAAGGGCAAGGCGGCGAGAAAGGCGCTCGCGAACGCGCAGGCGTGCGTGCGCGGGGAGCTCGGCCACGGCACCGGGAAGGTTGACGCGCGCAACGTCTCACCGAAGCTCGATTCGCTGATCAACATCACGTTCGTCAGCTTCTTCGCTCGTCCGAGCGAGCGGGGCGCCGTCGCTGGCTTCACCGTGCTCGGTGCCGCCGACGAGAACCAGGAGATCGTCAAGCGCAGAACGTTCGAGGTCCTGACCGGCGTGCACGCGGCGCTGAGCGCGAACTTCGTCAACGACCCGACGGCGGACGGCCTCTTCGGCTACCGCCTCGACCTGCCGCCCGGCGACGTCAACGGCTTCAGAGTCAGCCTCGCCGAGCTGAACGTCACGACGAACGGCCTCACGCTGCTCAAGGGCACCTGCCTGAAGCAGAACCGCAAGGGCAAGTGCGTCTCGCGCCAGAAGAGAACGCTGTTCTGGTTCACGATCCCGCCGTGCCCGCCGTCGGGCTCCTACAGCTTCCAGGAGTTCTTCGGCTACGAGGCGCCGACGCCGAACAGCACGAACACCGTCCAGGTCGCCTGCCCGCGCTTCATCCCGTAGGCGGTTTTCCCAGCCACTTCGGCGAGTGCCACGTGCGCTCGCCGAAGAGGCGGATCAGCGCGGGCAGCAGGATCAGCCGCACGATCGTCGCGTCGAGCAGCACCGCGACCGACAGGCCGACGCCGAACTGGCGCGTGTTCGTGACCGGCGAGGCCGCGAACGACAGGAACACGGCGGCCATGATGAACGCCGCGCCGGTGATGATCGTGCCGGTCTTCTCCAGCCCGTAGTGGATCGCGCCCTCGGTCGTGCCGGTGCGCGCGCGACCCTCGAGCAGGCGTGAGATGAGGAACACCTCGTAGTCGATCGAGAGGCCGAAGATGATCGCGAAGATGCCCGACAGCGCGATCGCGTCGAGGTAGCCCGGCCCGCCGAGCAGCGGCGAGCCGCCCTGGAAGCAGATCACGAGCACGCCGACCGCCGCGCCGACCGTGACGAGGTTCAGCAGCACCGCGCAGAGCGCGAGCACGGGCGAGCGGAACAGCGCCAGCAGCACGAGGAACGTGATCAGCACGAGTGCGATCACCAGCCATGGGAAGCGCGCGCTCGTGGCGGCGTCGAAGTCGTGCAGCAGCACGGCCGGGCCGCCGACGACCGCCGTCGTCGCGCCGATCGCGTTCGCCGTGCGGTCGGTCTCGCGCCGCAGCCGGCTGGCCAGCGCGACGCTCGAGCGGTCGAACGGGCCGGCCTTGGCGATCACGATCATGCGCGCGGTCCCACCGCCGCCGGCGACGTTCGTGACGAAGCCGGTGTTCGCGCGCGCCTGCGGGTCGGCGCCTTCGATCGCCGCCAGCACGAAGTAGCCGGAGCCGAGCACGCTGCTGAGATCGGTGCCGCTGCTGCGGAGCTGCGCCTGCTGCGCGTCCGACTGGCTGCGCACGCTGACGACGCCGCCGAGGATCCGCTGCACGCCCTGGCCGAGTTCGTTCGTCGCGCCGGCGGCCGTCTGAAGCCCGCTCGCGAGCGCCCGCGCGCCGTCGCTGCCGTTCGGCCCGTTCAGCGCGGTGGTGAGGCCCGTGTCGAGCTGGTCGAGGCCGCCGCTGAGCTGGCCTGTGCCGTTGGCGAGCAGGCGCGCTCCTCTCGCCGTCTGCCCGATTCCGTCGGCGAGCTTGCCGGTGCCGGTCTGGAGCTGGCCGAGCGCGCTCTGGAGGCGCACGGTCCCGCGCGCGAGCGCCTGGGCGGCGAGCGCGTTGGCCCCGTCGTTGGTCGCCGAGAGCGACAGGTTCCCCTGCACGGCGCCGAGCTCGACCAGCGCGTCGGCGGCCGTTCTGAGCGCCGTCTGCACATGCGGGTCGGCGGCGACGGCGGGATTGGCGCTCGTCGCCGACCCGAGGTCGCGCAGCACCTCCTGCACCTTCTCGGAGGCGTCGTTGAGCGGGTTGACCAGCTTGCGGTCGTCGGTGCGGCTCGCCTGCGTCAGGTTGTCGCGCAGGACGTTCACGTTCTCGACGAGCTTTCTGACGTCCGGCTGCGATCTCACGAGCGCGCCGTGGATCCGCTGCGCGCCGCCGCCGGTCAGCGCGATCCCGTCCGCGAGCTTGCGCGTCTGCGGGGCTGCCTGGCGCGCGCCCGCGGCGAGCTGGCCGGCGCCGGTCGCGAGCTGGCCGATCCCGGTGGCGAGCTGGCTTGCACCGCTGGCGCCCGCGGCGAGCCCGTCGCGAAGCTGCGCCGTCCCGCCCCGCGCGCTCTGGAGGCCCTGTTCGAGCTGGCCGAGCAGGTTGCCGACGCTGAGCGCCTGCGTCGTCACGCTGCGGAGCTGCCGAGTGCTTCTCAGCAGCACCGCCGGTCCGAACACCGACGCGACGCCCGGCAGGCGGCTGACGCGCCGCTCGAAGTCGTCGAGCGCCTGGAGGCGATCGGTGTCCGTGATCGGCCCCGGGGTCTGGAAGTCGATCTCGAACGGCGCCGCCCAGCCGGCGCCGCGCTCGGCCTGGAAGCGCTCGAAGCTCACGCGCGCGGGGTCGTTCGGCGGCAGGTTCTTGATGCTCGGCGGCCCGGTCCCCAGCCCGAGCGCCGGCGCGGCCAGCAGCAGGAGCGGCAGCAGCACGAAGAAGGCGGCGGCGCCGGGCCTGCGCAGCGCCCGCTCGGCGATCGCGACCCACGGGCTCGCGTCGCGCGCGCCGCCGAACTGCCAGCGGTTGACGTTCGGCCCGAGCACCATCAGCAGCGCCGGCATCGCGAGCAGCGCGACCAGCACTGCCACGATCGTCGCGACGAACAGGCCGAGCGCCGAAGAGACGAGCAGCGCGCCGGGCGCGAGCAGCAGCGCGGTCAGCATCCCGATCGCGAGCGCCGTGCCCGCGAACAGCACGGTTCTGCCCGCGCGGGCCGCGGTCTCCTCGACCGCTTCGGGCACGCTGCGCCCGTTCGCCAGCTCCTCGCGGAAGCGCGAGACGACGAGCAGCGAATAGTCGACGCCGAGCGCGAGGCCGATCATCGCGACCATGTTCAGCGCGAGCGCGTCGACCTCGACGCCGCGCGCGATCAGCCCCATCAGGGCGGTCCCGACTCTCGTCACGAGCAGGCCGCTGATCGCCGGCACGAGCGCCGCGAGCGGGCTGCGGAAGATCGCCAGCAGCATCACCAGCAGGATCGGCAGCGCGATCAGCTCGCCCTTGTCGAGCGCGTCGAGCGCGGCGTTGTTGATCGCGCGCATCAGCGGCGCCTGGCCGGTCAGCTCGATTCTGAGGCCGCCTCTGCCTCTGTAGCGGTCGAGCACGCGCTGGACGGCCGGCGTCGTCGTGTCGGAGATTTGCCGGAAGGACTTGTTGCGCACCTGGATCGTCAGCAGCGCCTGGCCGTGCGGCTCGGTCACGACGCGTCTGCCGTGGCGGTCCCACGGAGCCAGCACTTCGACGTCGGGGATCCGCTCGAGCTGATGGACGATCCGCGGCCCCTGCGCTTCGACGACCGGCTGTCTGCCGAGCAGCAGGATCGCGAGCGCGATCGTGCTGCCGAACTGCTGCTTCGTGAGCTGCGCGGCGCGCGCGGAGGGCGTGCCGGGGATCTGGAGGTCGGTCTCGTGGATCTGGTGGCGCGCGCTGGAGGCGGTCACCAGCGCGACGGCGAAGACGAGCGCCCACGCGCCCAGCATCCCCCACGGGCGACGGGCGGCGAAGCGTCCCAGCCTCCTCACGCGTGCGCCTCCGCCGTCACTCCATGGCTTATACCTGGGGGTCGGGTGCATCCGCGCTGCTACGCACCCTGAACTTGGCCCTGAACGTGGACTACATCCGGTAGACCGGGGCGGCGCGGGGGGCGAGCGGCGCGTTCGCGCAGGCGCCGAGCGCGAGGCCGAGCACGCGACGCGTGTCGAGCGGGTCGATCACGCCGTCGTCCCACAGGCGGGCGGTCGCGTAGTAGGGGTGGCCCTGGCGCTCGTACTGCTCCTTGAGCTGGGCGCCGACCTCCGGCTGGCCGACCTCCGCCATCACGGTCGCGGCCTGCTCGCCGCCCATCACGGAGATGCGCGCGTTCGGCCAGCTCCACAGGAAGCGCGGGTCGTAGGCGCGGCCGCACATGCCGTAGTTGCCGGCGCCGAAGGAGCCGCCGACGATGACGGTGAGCTTTGGCACGCGGGTCGTGGAGACCGCGGCGACGAGCTTCGCGCCGTCCTTCGCGATCCCGCCGGCCTCGTACTCGCGGCCGACCATGAAGCCGGTGATGTTCTGCAGGAACAGCAGCGGGATCCCGCGCTGGTCGCACAGCTCGACGAAGTGCGCGGCCTTGAGGGAGCTCGCGCTGAACAGGATCCCCTGGTTCGCGACGATCCCGACGGGGTGGCCGTGGATGTGGGCGAAGCCGGTGACGACGGTCGTGCCGTACTCGGCCTTGAACTCGTGCAAGCGCGAGCCGTCGGCGACGCGGGCGATCAGCTCGCGCGGGTCGTAGGGGGTGCGGCTGTCTGGGGGGACGGCGCCGTAGAGCGTGCTCTCGTCGACGGCGGGCCGCTCGACCGGTCGCCGGGTCCACGGCGCGGCCGGTCTGGCATCGAGAGTGGCCACGATCGAGCGGACGATCCGCAAGGCGTGCTCGTCGTCGTCGGCGAGGTGGTCGACGACGCCGGACGTCTTGGCGTGCAGCTCGCCGCCGCCCAGCTCCTCGGCGGTCACCTCCTCGCCGGTGGCGGCCTTCACGAGCGGCGGGCCGCCGAGGAAGATCGTCCCCTGGTTCCTGACGATCACGGTCTCGTCGCTCATCGCGGGGACGTAGGCGCCGCCTGCGGTGCAGGAGCCCATGACCGCGGCGATCTGTGGGATGCCCTGGGCGGACATCGTCGCCTGGTTGAAGAAGATCCGGCCGAAGTGCTCGCGGTCGGGGAAGACCTCGTCCTGGAGCGGCAGGAACGCGCCGCCGGAGTCGACGAGGTAGACGCACGGCAGGCGGTTCTCCAGCGCCGCGCGCTGCGCGCGCAGGTGCTTCTTGACGGTCATCGGGTAGTACGTCCCGCCCTTGACCGTCGCGTCGTTGGCGACGACGACGACCTCGCGGCCGCTGACGCGCGCGATCCCGGTGACGATCCCGGCGCCGGGGGCGGCGTCGTCGTACATGTCGTGGGCGGCGAGCGGGCTCAGCTCGAGGAAGGGGCTGCCGGGGTCGCTCAGGCGATCGATGCGCTCCCGTGGGAGGAGCTTGCCGCGGTCGGTGTGCCGCGCCCGAGCGCGCTCGCCACCGCCCAGCGCGGCCTGGGCCTGTCGCGCGCGCAGATCGGCCGCGAGGACGGCGTGGGCCTCCACGTTGGCGGTGAACTCCGGCATCCCCGGCCGCGCGTGCGTGTGGAGGACGGTGCTCACGCCGGAACCTCCGATGTGTGTCCCTTTGGGGGTCGTATGGACCCCCTATCGGACACAGCTCCGTCATCGAGGGCGACGAGGGGCTGCGCCTGGGTGACGCGGTCGCCGGTGGCGACGAAGACGTCGGCGACGACCCCGTCGGCCGGGGCCTGGATCGCCAGCTCCATCTTCATCGATTCGAGGATCACCAGCGTGTCGCCCTCGGCGACGGCGGCGCCCGGCTTGGTGCGCACGTCGATCACGGTGCCGGGCATGGGGGCATCGAGCGAGCCGCCCGCGGCGCGCGGACCGTGGCGATCGACGGCGGGCGCCCAGCGCGTCGGCACTCCACCATCTACCAACCAGACGCCGTCCCCGTCGGGATAGACCTCCACGACCCGGGCCACTCCCCCCTCCCCCTCGATGCCCAGACCGCCAGGCACGCGGCGCACGCGATCGGAGGGCGCGACGGCCGAGACCTCGCCGGCAGGCCCGTACAAGCGCATCCGCGCCGCCGCCCGCACGCCGCCGAGCCGCCAGCCGTCCCCGGCATCCCACGGATCGTCTGACGCCGGCTCGCCGAGCAGTGCCACCACCGCCAGCCCCGCCAGATCGTCCGCAGGCGCGGGCGCCGCCACCGCCCCGCCGAGCCGCTCGATCAACGTCGTGTCCAGCTCTCCGCCCCGCACCTCCGGCCGCGCGAGCAGCGCGCGCAGGTACGCCGCGTTGGTGGTCACGCCGACGACGCGCAGCTCGGCGAGCGCGCGATCCAGCCGCGCCAGCGCGGCCGTCCGGTCCGGGGAATGGGCGATCACCTTCGCCAACAGCGGGTCGTAGTGAGCGGTGACCTCGGACCCCTCCTCGATGCCCGAGTCGATGCGCACGTCGCGAGGCGACCGCCAAGCCACCACCCGCCCCGTCGACGGCAGGAACCCGTTCGCCGGATCCTCCGCGTAGACGCGCGCCTCGATCGCGTGGCCGTCAAGGCGGACGTCGCCCTGTGAGAGACCCAACGGCTCACCGGCCGCCACCAGCAACTGAAGCTCCACGAGGTCCACCCCGGTGACCGCCTCCGTCACCGGATGCTCGACCTGCAAGCGCGCGTTGACCTCCAGGAACCAGAACGACGACGGATCGTCGCGCTCCGCGATCAGCTCGACCGTCGCGGCACCGTCGTAGCCGGCGGCGCGCACCAGCGCGCACGCCGCCTCGCCCATCCGCGCGCGCAGCCGATCGCCCACCACCGGCGAGGGCGCCTCCTCGATCACCTTCTGATGCCGCCGCTGGAGCGAGCACTCGCGCTCGCCGAAATGCAGGACGTCCCCGTGCCGGTCAGCGACCACCTGCACCTCGATGTGGCGCGAGCGCTCGACGTAGCGCTCCACGAGCAGGCGGTCGTCGCCGAAGGCGGCGGCCGCCTCGCGGCGCGCGGCGCCGAGCGCCTCCGGCAGGTCGGCGAGCGCGTGCACGACGCGCATGCCCTTCCCGCCCCCGCCCGCGGCCGCCTTCAACAGGACGGGGAGCCGCTCACTCCCCACCCACTCGATGATCTCCTCGTCGGTCAGCCGCTCGCCGCTGAGCCCCGGCACGACCGGCACGCCCGCCCGCTCGGCCAGCCGCTTGGCGGCGACCTTGTCACCGAGCAGCGCCATCGCCTCCGCGCTCGGCCCGACGAACGCGATCCCCGCCTCGGCGCACGCGCGCGCGAACGCCGGGCGCTCCGACAGGAAGCCGTAGCCGGGGTGAATCGCGTCGGCCGAGGCCGCCCGGGCCGCCGCGATCACCCCCTCGATGCCCAGATACGAGTCCACGCGCACCGCCCGGTCTGCCGCGCGCACGTGCAGCGCGTCGGCGTCGGCGTCGCCGAAGATCGCAACCGACTCGACCCCCAGCCGCCGCAGCGTGCGCGTCACGCGCACGGCGATCTCGCCGCGGTTGGCGATCAAGACGCGGGAGAACATGCGATCAGCGCCGCCAGTCGACCGGACCGGCCACGAGCGTGTGCGAGCCGAGCGGGCGGCCGAGCACGTCCGCGACCATCCCGGAGGCGACGATCAGCGCCGGCAGCTCGACGCCCGTCGCGATCCCCATCTCCTCCAGCATCGAGACGAGGTCCTCGGTCGCGATGTTGCCGGTGGCGCCGGGGGGAACCGGGCAGCCGCCGAGCTCGCCGAAGCTCGACTCGAACGAGTCGACGCCGGCGCCGAGCGCGGCGAGCACGTTGGCGAGGCCCTGCCCGCGCGTGTTGTGGAAGTGGGCGGTCAGCTCGACCTCGCCGCCGAGCGCCGCGCGCCAGCGCGGGAAGAGCGCCGCCACCTGCCGCGGGTTCGCCATCCCGGTCGTGTCGCCGAAGCCGATCTCCTGCGCGCCCGCGTCGCGCAGCGCGCACGCGATCTCGCCCACCCGCTCGGGCGGCACGGCGCCCTCGTAGGGGCAGCCGAACGCGGTCGAGATGACGCCCTCGCAGCGCAGCCCCTCCGCGCGAGCGCGCGCGAGCACGCGGGAGACGCCGTCGAGCGACTCGGCGATCGAGCGGTTGACGTTCTTGCGGTTGTGCGTCTCCGACGCGCTCAGGAAGACGTTGACCTCGTCGATGCGGTCGCGCTGCTCCAGCGCGCGCTCGAGCCCGCGCTCGTTCGGGACGAGCACGCCGACGCTGACGTCCTCGGGCAGGTCGATCGCCTCCAGCACGGCGGCGGCGTCGGAGAGCTGCGGGATCACGTCGGGGCGCACGAAGCTCGTGACCTCGATCCGCTTGAGGCCGGTGCGGCCGAGCTGATCGATCAGGCGGACCTTGTCGTCGGTCGAGATCACCTCCGGCTCGTTCTGGAAGCCGTCGCGCGGGCCGACCTCGCGGATGCGGACGGCGGTCGGCCAGGCACCGGCCGGCGGCGGGCTCGCGGGCTGCGCGGCGCTCATCCCGCTCACGCCCCCAGCGCCCGCGCGATCACCATCTGCTGAACCTCGTCGGTCCCCTCGCCGATCGTGAGGATCTTCGCGTCGCGGTAGAAGCGGCAGACCGGGTACTCCTCGATGTAGCCGTAGCCGCCGTGGATCTGCACCGCCTCCTCGGCGCAGCGTACCGCGAGCCGGCCGGTCTTCAGCTTCGCCTGCGCGGCGGTGAGCGTGAACGACTCGCGCTTGTCCTTCAGCCGCGCGGCCTTGTACACGAGCAGCCGCGCCGCCTCGATCTCCGTCGCCATGTCGGCGAGCTTGGCCTGGATCGACTGGAACTTCGCGATCGGTTGGCCGAACGCGCGCCGCTCCTTCGCGTAGGCGAGCGCCTGGTCGAGCGCGCCCTGCGCGAGCCCGAGCCCCATCGCGGCGACGCCGATGCGGCCGATGTCGAGCACGTGCAGGAACTGCTTGAAGCCCGCGCCGCGCGCGCCGAGCAGGTTCTCCTCCGGCACGCGGCAGTCGCTGAACGTGAGCGGGCGCGTATCGGACGCGTTCCAGCCCATCTTGCGGTACGGCTCGCCCTGCTCGTAGCCGGGCGTGCCGTTCGGGACGATCAGGTTGCTGATCTCGTCCTCCCCCGTGCGCGCCGTGATGCACACCACCCCGCTGATCTCCGTGCCCGCGTTCGTGATGAACTGCTTCGCGCCGTCGATGACCCACTCGCCGTCCTCCAGCCGCGCGCGCGTCTTGACGTTGCCGGCGTCGGAGCCGGCCTCCGGCTCGGTGAGGCCGAACGCGCCGAGGACCTCCCCGGCGCACAGGCGCGGCAGCCACTGCGCTCTCTGCTCCGGCGAGCCGAACAGGTAGATCGGCTGCGTGCCGAGCGAGGTGTGCGCGCACAGCGTGATCGCCACCGAGGAGTCGACGCGCGTCAGCTCCTCGACCGCGAGCGCGTAGGCGAGCGTGTCGCCGCCGCCGCCGCCGACCTCCTGCGGGAACGGGATGCCCATCAGGTTCAGCTCGCCGAGCTGGCGCACGATCTCGTAGGGGAAGCGCTTCTCGCGGTCCAGCTCCTCCGCGACCGGCGCGACCTCCTGCGTCGCGAAGTCGCGGACGGTGCGCTGGATCAGGCGGTGGTCGTCGGAGAGGTCGAAGTCCATGGGCCGCAACTATACCGAACGACCGCTCGAAGTTCGAATGAGCGTTCGGAATGCGCTAGCCTCTGACGCGATGCCAGCCGCCTCGCCGCCGACCCGCCCCGCGCTGCGCGCCCGCTACGACCGCCGCCAGCGGGAGGTCGTCGCGACCGCCGCGCGGCTGTTCGCCGAGCGCGGGTACCAGGCGACCTCGATGGCCGACCTGACGCAGGCGACCGGCCTCGCCGCCGGCGGCCTCTACCACTACATCGGCAGCAAGGAGCAACTGCTGTTCCGGATCTGCGACGAGCTGCTCGAGCCGCTGCTCAAGCGGGCGCGCGCGATCGTCGCGCGCGACGCGCCGGCCGAAGAGCACCTCCACGAGCTGCTGCGCGCGTGGCTCGCGCACGTCGCCGACCACCGCGACCACATGCTCGTCTTCGCGCAGGAGCGCCACGCGATCGAGCGCGAGCCGCAGTGGCGCGAGGTGCGCCGTCAGCGCAAGGCGTTCGAGCAGATCCTCGACGACGTGCTCGCACGCGGAGAGCAGGACGGGACGCTGGCGTTCGCCGACCGCGGGCTGGCGCTGCTCGCGCTGCTCGGCATGGTCAACCACGCTGCGACGTGGCTGCGCCCGCGCGGGCGCCTGTCGGCCGAGCAGATCGCCGACGGCTACTGCGAGCTGATCCTGAAGGCGGGCGCTCCGAGGTGAGCGACGCACCCCCCGTCCTCTGGACCCCCTCGCCCGAGCGGGTCGAGCGCGCATGGATCACGCGGTACCAGCGCTGGCTGGGCGAGCGGCTCGGCCGCACGTTCGGCTCCTATGAGGAGCTGTGGCGCTGGTCGGTCGACGACATCGACGCCTTCTGGCGCTCGATCTGGGACTTCTTCGACGTGCAGGCCGACGGCTCGCCGGAGCGCGTGCTCGGGCGGCGGGAGATGCCGGGCGCGGAGTGGTTCCCCGACGTCGCGCTCAACTACGCCGAGCACGTCTTCCGCGACAAGGCCGACAGCGCCGTCGCGATCCGCCACGCCTCCGAGCTGCGTCCGCTTGCGGAGATGACGTGGGGCGAGCTGCGCGCGCTCACCGCGCGCATCGCCGCCGGCCTGCGCGCGCAGGGCGTCGCGCGCGGCGACCGCGTCGTCGCCTACTTGCCGAACATCCCCGAGACGATCGCGGCGATGCTCGCGACGGCGTCGATCGGAGCGACATGGTCGAGCGCGGCGCCGGAGTTCGGCGCGCGCAGTGTGATCGACCGCTTCCAGCAGATCGAGCCGACCGTGCTGCTCGCGGTCGACGGCTACCGCTACAACGGCCGCGACTTCGATCGCTCTGAGCAGGTGCGCGAGATCGCTGACGCCGTCGGCGGACGGCTCGTGCGCTTCGGCTACCTCGACGACTCCGGCTGGGAGGACGGCTTCCTGGGAGCGGGCGGGAGCGAGCCCCCGCCGCTCACGTTCGACCGCGTCCCGTTCGAGCACCCGCTCTGGGTCCTCTACTCCTCCGGCACGACGGGTCTGCCGAAGGCGATCGTGCAGGGACACGGCGGGATCCTGCTCGAGCAGCTCAAGAAGCATCATCTGCACCTCGACGCGCACGCCGAGGACCGCGTCCTCTGGTTCACGACGACCGGCTGGATGATGTGGAACTTCCTGCTCGGCGTGCTGCTGACGCCGGCCTCGATCATGCTCTACGACGGCAACCCCGGCTATCCCGACATGAGCGCGCTGTGGGAGCTGGCAGCGCAGGCCGGCGTCACGATCTTCGGCACGAGCGCCTCCTACATCGCGCAGTGCATGAAGGACGGCGTCGAGCCGCGCGCGGACGGTCGCGACCTCTCCAGGCTGCACGCCGTCGGCTCGACCGGCTCGCCGCTCTCGCCCGAGGGCTTCCAGTGGGTCGCCGACCAGCTCGGCGCCGACACGTGGCTGTTCTCCACCTCCGGCGGCACCGACGTCTGCACCGCGTTCGTCGGGGGCGTGCCGACGCTGCCGGTCCACCGCGGCGAGCTTCAGGCGCCGTCGCTGGGGTGCAAGGTCGAGGCGTGGGACCCGGCTGGCAGACCGCTGATCGGCGAGGTCGGCGAGCTCGTGATCGCCGAGCCGATGCCGTCGATGCCCGTCTACCTGTGGAACGACCCGGACGGCGCCCGCTACCGCGACAGCTACTTCGACATGTACCCGGGCGTCTGGCGCCACGGCGACTGGATCGAGCTGACCGAGCGCGGCACCGCGATCATCAGCGGCCGCTCCGACGCGACGATCAACCGCGGCGGGATCCGCATGGGCACCGCCGAGCTCTACCGCGCGGTCCTGTCAGTCGACGAGATCCTCGACGCGCTCGTGGTCGACGTCGACGGCTGGATGCCGCTGTTCGTCGTGCTGCGCGACGGCGCCACGCTCGACGACGAGCTGACCCGGCGGATCGCCGCGCGCGTGCGCGAGGACTGCTCCCCGCGGCATGTGCCGAACGAGGTCCATGCGGTCGCCGAGATCCCGCGCACGCTGTCCGGCAAGGCGCTCGAGATCCCGGTCAAGCGGATCCTCCAGGGCGCCGACCCGGCGACGGCCGCCAGCCGCGACTCGCTCAGAGATCCCGCCGCGCTCGACTGGTTCGCCGCGTTCGCGCGGCGGCGGCGCGCCGGCGCGTAGGGCGAGGGCGCGGCCCGAGCGTGTCTGCGGCCTGCGCCGTGGAGGTCGCGAGCCGTCAGCGGCCGCGCCAGACCGGCTCGCGTCTCTCGAAGAACGCCTTGACGCCCTCCTGGATGTCCTCGGTGGAGAACGCGATCGTCAACTGGGAGCGCAGGAAGTCCAGCGCCTCCTCGAACGGCATGTCCTGCTGGCGATAGATCGCGTCCTTGCCGAGCTTCATCAGCACCGGCGACTTGCTCGCGAGCCGCCCGGCCCAGTCCGCCACCGCCGCGTCGAACTCGCCGGCCGGCACGACCTTGTTGACCAAGCCGATCCGCTCGGCCTCGCGCGCGTCGATCCGATCGCCCAACAGCAGCAGCTCGTTCGTCTTCTTGCGCCCGAGGTTGCGGTAGATCAACGCCATGATCATGAACGGGAACGCCCCCACGTTGATCTCGGGCGTGCCGAACGTGACGCCCTCCTTGGCGACGATCAGGTCGCACGCCAGCGCGATCCCGAGCGCGCCGGCGAGCACATGCCCGTTCGCGGCGCAGATCGTCGGCTTGCCGAGCTTGCCGATCAGGGTGAAGAGACGGGGGAACGCCTCGATCCCGAAGTGCTTGTGCACGAGCGGCACCTCGGTCGCGAAGCCGGCCAGATTCGCGCCCGAAGAGAAGACTCTGTCATGCGTCGAGGTCAACACCACGCAGCGCACGGCGGCGTCGTCACGGGCGGCCTCGAACGCGGCAAGCAGGTCCGTGAAGAGCGCGTCCGAGAGCGCGTTCCGCGCCTCCGGCTGATCGAGCGCAATCGTCGCCACGCCGTCGACCACGTCGTAGCGGAGGGTGTCGTAGCTCATGCGCGGGCAGAATACCGAATGACCTTTCGGTTTCCTGCCAATTGGATTTCGCGATCTTTGGCCCGCGGGTGCGCGGGCGCCGGCGGCAGGTTCCGCGAGACCGGCCTCGCCTCTCCCGGTAGGACATCGGCCCCAACGGGCCTGACCACCTCGCTCGAACCACCCGACCGTCAACGCGCCAGATCCCGCGACGGGATCGGGCCAACCTGGAGGCTCAACACCCACGGGATTACACGGCACCCACGGTCCGGGGTTGGCGCCCTCGCGCGCACCGCTTTGAGCACGACTGCCATTTCCTCAGCCGCCTACGCAGCCGCCAGTGTCTCTCGATAAAGCGTCGGGCGCTTTGCTCCACTAACGCTCAGTGCACAACACGTTTGACGGCGGTTTGCAGGTCCGTTACGCTCGCTGGTGACGTATCGCAGCCCACCACGCCGTTGCCGCTTGCGACGACAGGGCCGCACTCTAGCAGCAGGGGGCCAGACCGTTTGGGCGAGTGAAAGGGGGCACTCACTAAACACTATTGCTTCGCGCGCGCGAGCTTCACGCTCCGCGCTCGCCTCGCGTCACCGCGACGCCTGGCAGTACCGCCACGTTCGCAGCATGACGCTGCAACACAACTCATATACCGAAAGGACCAGCCAGATGCTTAACCGCAGCAGGCTCATCCTCGCTGCGCTCGCGGCCACCGCACTCCTCGCCCTGGCCGTCAGCGACGCATCCGCAGGCCGCTTCAGCACCAACGAAACGAACTTCGAGCTTATATGGAACGAAGCGCTCGGCGTGACCAAGACCAAGGTCGAACTGATCGACAGGACTGCAGGGCTCAACATCCAATGCAAGCTTACACTGTTAGGTCGCTTTCATGAAAACACAATAATCAAAGCCACTGCGCTCAACCAGGGCAGCATCAACCACGGTGAACTCAACGCATGCGAAGGTGGCTCGGCCACCATCAAACAGGAAACGTTCCCGTGGAATCTTCGCTACCGCAGCTTTGCCGGGTCGCTACCAAGAGTAACCAACATCAGCATAGGCCTTATTGGCTTCCGCTTCCGCACCGAATTTGGCGGCACTACATGCGAATCCACGACCGAAGTCAACCACCCGCTCATATTTATCTCTGAAGGCGGGCTTGAAACGACCGGAGAACCAGAAAATGTCATAGCCGACAGAAACGGCAGGATACCTCTCAGAGGCAGCTTCCTCTGCGGATTTGCAGGCGAAGGCGAATTTGGCGGCCAAGGCTTAATCCAAAACCTACCACGCACCGCAAAGCTCCACATCACCCTAATATAGCGCCGCCTGCGAAGTTTGCAAACGTGAGGAATCGCCAGGCGCGCGCACCCTCACACCCGTGCCGTCGCAAACCACTCCTACCCGTCCACGGACGGTTGTAGCACGACACTGTGGCACAACTCACAAACCGAAAGGACCAGCAAGATGCTCCACCGAAGCAGACTCATCCTCACAGCCCTCGCGGCCAGCGCGCTCCTCGCCCTGGCCGTAGGCGACGCATCCGCAGGCCGCTTCAGCACCAACGAAAAGAACTTCGAGCTCATATGGGACAACGCACTCGCGAACAAGACCAAGATCGAACTCATCGACACGACCGCCGGCATCAACATCCAATGCAAACTGACCTTGTTAGGTCACTTTACTAACAGCACTATAATTAAGGCTACCGGCCTGACTCAGGGCGCCATTAACCACGGCACACTCAACGAATGCGAAGGCGGCTCGGCCACACTCAGAGTGGAAACGTTTCCCTGGAACCAGCGCTTCCGCAGCTTCACCGGCTCACTACCAAATATAAGGAGCATCACCAACAGTCTGCTCGGCGCCCGCTTCCGCTTCGAATCGGCCGGAACTGCATGTGAAACGGCAACCGAAGCTAACCATCCCGCGCTTGGCATCATTGAAGGCGGGCTCGAAACGACGGGAGAACCAGAAGAAATAATAGCTGATAGAAACGGCAAGATACCGCTTAGAGGCGCCTTCAACTGTGGCTTTGCCGGTGAAGGCGAATTTGGGGGGCGAGGGTTAATCCGCAACCTACCTCGTACTGGAAAACTTCACATTACCCTAATATAGCGTTACTCGCGGGTTCGCAATGTGAGGGTTCGTCAGGCGCGCACGACCCTCACACCCGTGCCGTCGCGAACCACTCCTACCCGACCACGTACGGTCGCAGCGCGACGCTGCAGAACAACGCACACACCGAAAGGACCAGCAAGATGCTCCACCGAAGCAGACTCATCCTCACAGCCCTCGCGGCCAGCGCACTCCTCGCCCTGGCCGTCGGGGACGCAGCCGCCGGACGCTTCAGCGCCAACGAAAGGAACTTCGAGCTCATATGGGACAACGCCCTCCCGGGCAAAACCAAGTTCGAACTGATCGGCAACAGTGCAGGCGTCAACATACAATGCAAACTCACTCTCTTAGGCCGCTTTAGCTCTAACACAATACTTAAAGTTACCGGAATCAACCAGAGCACCATCAACCACGGCGAACTTAACGAATGCGAAGGTGGGACCGCCACCATCAGAGCTGAAACGTTCCCATGGAACCTCCGCTACCGCAGCTTCACGACATCGCTACCAAACATAAAGAGCATCAGCACCGGCCTCATCGGCGCCCGCTTCCGTTCCGAATCGGGCGGAACCACATGCGAAACGCAGACGGAAGCCAACCACCCTGGGATTGGGATCATAGAAGGTGGTCTCGAAACAACCGGCGAACCCGAAAACATAATAGCCGACAGAAACGGCAGGATACCGCTCAGAGGAAGCTTCTTCTGTGGCTTCGCCGGCGAAGGCGAATTCGGCGGCACAGGATTAGTCCGCAACCTACCGCGCACGGCAAAGATTAGGGTAACCCTAATATAGCGCAACCTTCGCGGGTCGCGATGTGAGGGGTCGTCGAGCGCATACGACCCCTCACGCCCGCCCCGTCGCGGACCTCCTCAACTTGACCACCCACGGTCGCAGCACGACGCTGCGGCACCACCCACACCGAAAGGACGGGCCACATGCTCCACGGCAGCAAACTCATCCTCACAGCCCTCGCGGCCACCGCACTCCTCGCCCTGGCCGTCGGCGACGCATCCGCCGGACGACTCAGCACCAACGAAAGAAACTTTGAGCTCATATGGGACAACGCGCTCACTGGCAAGACCAAGCTCGAACTGATCGCGGCGTCGGCGGGCATTAACATCCAATGCAAAGTCACGTTGTTAGGTCGCTCGACGGAAAGCACAATACTTAAGTCTACTAGCATAAACCAGGGAACTATCAACCACGGCACAGTCACGGAATGCGAAGGCGGCTCGGCCACCATTAGAGCCGAAACGTTCCCGTGGCAGCTTCGCTACCGCAGCTTCACCACATCCCTACCTAGGATAAAGAGCATCAGCGTTGGTCTCATCGGCGCTCGCGTTCGCATCGAATCAGGTGGCACTGTATGCGAATCCACGAGCGAAGCCAACCACCCCGGCATCGGCGTTGTTGAAGGCGGGTTCGAAACGACGAGTGAACCAGAAAACACAATAGCAGACAGAAACAGCAGGATACCGCTTAGCGGAAATTTCTTGTGTGGCTTTGCAGGCGAAGGCGAATTTGGCGGCATTGGCTTACTTCGCAACCTACCGCGCTCTGCGAAGGTCAAGATCACCCTAATATAGGCGACCGTCGCAGGGGGCAGGCATGTGAGGGGTCCAGCGAGCGTGCATGGCCCCTCACACCCGCGCGGTTGCGCCCCGCTCCTGCTCGCCACCATACGGCGGAAGCAGGACATTCCGGCACCACCTATACGAAAGGATTAGCCGCATGCTTCACCGCAGCAAACTCCTTCTCACAGCGCTGACGGCCACCGCACTCCTCGCCCTGGCCGTCGGCGACGCATCCGCAGGACGTTTCAGCACCACCGAAAGGAACTTAGAGCTTATATGGGACAACGCCCTCGCAGGCAAGACAAAGTTCGAACTGATCGGGAGGAGCTCAGGCATAAACATTCAATGCAAGCTCACGCTGTTAGGGCGCTTTAGCTCTAACACTATAATTAAAGCCACCGGACTCAACCAGGGCACCATCAACCACGGCGAACTCAAAGAATGCGAAGGAGGCTCAGGCACCATCAAGGCCGAAACGTTCCCGTGGAACCTTCGCTACCGCAGCTTTAGCGGATCGCTACCAAACATACGGAGCATCAGCACCGGTCTCATCGGAGCTCGCTTCCACACCGAATCGGGCGGGACCACATGCGACACCACAACCGAAACCAATCATCCGGCCCTTGGAATCGTAGAAGGCGGCCTCGAAACAACCGGCGAACCAGAAAACATCATAGCCGACAGAAACGGCAGGATACCGCTCAGAGGAAGCTTCTTCTGTGGATTCGCCGGCGAAGGCGAATTCGGCGGCCTCGGCTTAGTCCGCAACCTACCGCGCACGGCAAAGATCAGGGTTACCCTAATATAGCTTGGGGAACGCTGGTGGGAAGCTGTCTTTGAGCAGGTGTGACATGCTGCCGCGCGGCTCTCGTCAGCGTGGCCGGGTGACGGCGCGCAGGACGATGCCGCATGCGAGGAGGAGGACGCCGAGGGCCGCGAGCAGCGGGGTGTTCAGGCCGGTGTGTGGGAGTGCGCCGGCCTGGGCGCCGGCGCCACCGGTGGTGGGGGCGCCCGCGCCGGCCGCGGCGTTCGACCCGCTGCCGCTACTGGTCGGCGCGGTCGCGCCTCGTTTGCCGCCTGCCGAGGCGCCGCTCGTCCCGCTTGCTCCGCCGCTTCCCGTGGTGGCCGCCACGACGACGACCGTTCCTTTCATGAACGGGTGGATCGTGCAGTGGTAGGCGAACGTGCCAGCGGACGTGAAGGCGTGCGAGCCGCTCTGGCCCTTGCTGAGGATGCCGGTGTCGAAGCCGGCGCCCGTCGCGGTGTGGGCGGTGGGACCGCTGTTCGACCATGTGACCGTGTCGCCCACGTGCACCGTCACCGTGCTCGGTCCGAAGCTGAAGTCGCGGATCGTGACGGCGCTCGTCCCGGCGGCACGGGCGCGCGGCTCGTGGTGGAGCGCGCCCGATCCGCGCGGCGCGACCGCGACCGTTGCACCGGCGACGTTCCCGACCGCGGGTGGTGTCGCAGCGGTGCTGCCCGGCGCCGGGCCGGCGACGGTCGCGGTAGGAGCAGGCACCGTGGACCCGGGCGCGGTGACCGTCGCGGACGGACCGCCGGCAGGCGGCGGTACGGGCGCGGTGACCGTCGCGGACGGACTGCCGGCGGGCGGGGCTGGGGGCGCGGTGACCGGCGCGGAGGGGCTTGGGGCGGGCTGAGCGGGCTGCGCCGGCGGGTCGGGCGATGCCGGCGCAGACGATGCGAGCGCCAGCACCAGCGCCGCCGCCACCACGCCGAGCTGGCGGCTCACGCGGCGCACGCCGAGCAGGCGCCGCCACCGGCGGGAGCGACGCAACCGGCGGAAGCGGCGACAACGGCTGGTGTCGGGCAGTGCGCTGCGCATGGCGGTCCTCGCATGTCATGGACACCGCCCCGGCCAGTTCATTCCCGACACACCGCCGAGTAGGATCGCGCGCGTCGCGTCCCCGTCGCAGGAGGAGAAGATCGCCGTGACCTTCGCCACGATCACGACGTATCAGTGGTTCCTGGCCGTGCACATCCTCGCCGCCGTCCTGTGGGTCGGGGGCGCGTTCACGATCCAGGCGTTCACGATCCGCGCGGTGCGCGCGAACGACGGCACCTATCTCGGCAAGCTCACGTCGGAGATCGAGTGGGTCGGCACGCGCGTCTTCGTGCCCGCCTCGCTCGTGCTCGCCGTCTTCGGCTTCCTGCTGATCCACCAGCAGCACTACGACTACAAGTTCTGGCTCGTCTTCCCGATCGTCATCTGGGCGCTGTCGTTCGCCACCGGCGCCGGCTTCCTCGGCCCCGAGTCCAGACGCATCAGCGGCGCGATCGAGCGCCACGGGATCGACAGCGCCGAAGCGCAGATGCGCATCAAGCGGATCTTCCTCGTCTCGCGCGTCGAGCTGCTGTTCCTGCTGCTCGTCGCCGTCGACATGGTGCTGAAGCCCTTCTCGTAGCGCCGAGCCGCTGCGCGCGCGGCCGGCGGGGTACGCTGGCCGCATGCGCGAACCGCTGCGTGACGGCCATGGCCGGTCGATCGGGGATGTGCGCGTCTCCGTCACCGACCGCTGCAACTTCCGCTGCCAGTACTGCATGCCGGCGGAGGGGCTGCCGTGGCTGGAACGCGACGGCATCCTGCGCTTCGAGGAGATCGCGCGGCTCGTCGCGCTGCTCGCCTCGATGGGCGTGCACGACGTGCGCCTGACCGGCGGCGAGCCGCTCGTGCGGCGCGACTTCCCGCAACTGGTGCAGCAGCTCGCGCAGATCGAGGACGTGCACGACCTCTCGATCACGACGAACGGCTACCTGCTCGAGCGCGACGCGGCTGCCCTCGTGGAGGCCGGCGCGAACCGCTTCAACGTCTCGATCGACTCGCTCCAGCGCGACCGCTTCTTCGAGATGACGCGCCGCGACGCGCTGCCACGGGTTCTCAGGGGGCTGGAGGCGCTCGCCGCCTTCCCCGAAGCCCACCCGATCAAGGTCAACGCGGTCGCACTGCGCGGCTTCACCGAGCAGGAGCTGCCGGCGTTCGTGCGCTTCGCGCGCGAGCGCCCCTACGAGCTGCGCTTCATCGAGTTCATGCCGCTCGACGCCGACCACGCCTGGAGACCGGAGCAGGTCCTCACCGGTGAGGAGATCCGCGCCGCGATCCACGCGCTTCACCCGCTCGAGCCCGAGCCGCGCGAGCCGCACGCGACCGCGCGCACCTACCGCTTCGCCGACGGCCGCGGCCGGATCGGCTTCATCAACCCCGTCTCCGAGCCGTTCTGCGGCGACTGCGACCGCATCCGCCTGATCGCCGACGGCCGCCTGCGCACCTGCCTCTTCTCGCTCCACGAGACCGACCTGCGCGAACCGCTGCGCGCCGGCGCCAGCGACGACGACCTGGAGCAGATCGTTCGCGACGCGGTCTGGCGCAAGGAGCTCAAGCACCGCGTGAACGAGCCGGGCTTCATCCAGCCGACGCGCACGATGTCAGCGATCGGCGGCTGACCGCCCAGAGCCGCTTACGGCGCGACGAGCGCCGGGCGCGCGTCGGCAGCGGCCGCCACGAGCGCCCGCACGAGCAGCGGCACGGGATCGCGATCGCGCCAAACGACGCCGACCTCCTGCCGCGCGGTCGGCTCCACGAGCGGCAGCGCGACCATCCCGGCCGGCACGCCGACGCCGTGCAGCCAACTGTCGGCCATCACCGCGCAGAGGCCGGCGTCGCGCACCTGCGCGTGCAGCGTCGAGATCGAGTTCGTCTCGATCGCCGGCTCCGGCGCCGCGCCGGCGCGCGCGAACAGCGCGTCGATGATGCGGCGGTTCTGCATGTCGGGCGAGAGCAGGCACAGCGGGGCGCTCGCGGCGTCGCGCCAGCGCACGCTCGCGCCGGCCGCCCACGGGCTGCGGCGGGGGGCGACGAGCAGGTAGCGCTCCTCGTAGAGCGGCTGGCGCCGTACTCCCCGCAGCGGCTCGTTCTCGAGGTAGGTGATCGCGGCGTCGAGCGCGCCCTCGTGCAGGTCGCGCTCGATTTCGCGCGAGCTGAGCGAGCGGATCGTGAAGCGCAGCGCCGGGTGGCGCTCGCGCAGCGGCGCGGTCAGCCGCGTAACGACCGGCAGCGAGGTGGGGATCGCGCCGAGCCGCACGCGTCCGCCGACGCCCTCGCGCATCGCGAAGAGGTCCGCGCGCATGCTGTCGGCGTCGGCGAGGATCCGGTGCGTCCACTCAAGCGCGCGCTCGCCCTCCGGCGTGAGCCCCTGAAAGCGGTGGCCGCGCTCGACGAGCGCCACGCCAAGCTCCGCCTCGAGCCGCCGGATCGCCTCCGACAGCGTCGCCTGCGAGACATGGCAGGCCTCCGCCGCACGCCCGAAGTGGCGCTCGCGCGCGAGCGCGGCGAGGTAGTCGAGGTGCTTGAGAACCATCGCAACCAGAGCCTAGCCGATCGGTTTTATCGATCGATTGTCTGGTCTTTGCAGTTGCGCGGCCAGCCCACGGCGGCGATGCTGAGCCACGGCCATGTCGCGCAACCTCGTGGAGCTGATCCGCCGCCACCATGGGCTCGACGCCCCGAGCGCGCTCGACGTGCTGAAGGAGGCGATGGAGCAGCGCGGCGAGATCACCGACGCGGACCGGCGCGCGGCAGCGGAGCGCTCGGGCTTGCCGGAGGCGGCCGTCTACGGCGTCTCGACCTTCTACGACGACTTGCTCGCACCGCGCGGCGCGCGCCACGTGCGCGTCTGCACCGGCACCGCCTGCTTCGCCGCGAGCGGCGACGAGCACGTCGACGCGCTGCGCGAATCGCTCGGCCTCGAGCTGGGCGAGCGCGACGCCGACGGCTCCGTCTCGCTCGCCGAGACCGTCTGCCTCGGCTTCTGCCACAGCGCGCCCGCCGTGCGCGTGACGGACGGCGAGCGCGACGTGATCGACGCCGGTCCGGACGCGGTCGCGCGCGTGCTGGCGGGTGCGCCGCAGGCCGCCGGCGAGCCGGCGTGGTCCTCGACGCTCGCCGAGCCGGTGCTGACGCGACCCGGCGACTGGTCCGGCCTCGCGCGCGTGCTGGCGGACGGCGTGACGCCGGAGGCGCTGCTCGACGAGGTCAAGGCGGCCGAGATCCGCGGGCGCGGCGGCGCCGGCTTCCCCGCCGGCGTCAAGTGGGGCTTCGCGCGCGCGGCGGCCGGCGAAGAGAAGTTCATCGTCGCCAACGGCGACGAGGGCGACCCCGGCTCCTACATCGACAAGTACCTGATGGAGCGCAACCCGGCGCTGCTGCTGGAGGGGATGGCGCTCGCCGCCCATGCGGTCGGCGCCGCGCACGGCTTCGTGCTCGTGCGCTCGGAGTACCCGCGCTCGAAGCCCGCGCTGGAGGAGGCGGCGGCACAGGCGCGCGCGGCCGGCTGGCTCGGCGAGCGCTTCGACGTGACGATCGTCGAGGGCGCCGGCTCCTACGTCGTCGGCGAGGAGACCGCCCTGCTCGCGTGCTTGGAGGGACTGCGCGGGACGGTCTCCGCGCGCCCGCCGTTTCCCGCGCAGGAGGGGCTGTACGGCAGACCGACCGTCGTCAACAACGTTGAGACGCTCTGCAATGTGCCGTTCGTCGCAGTGCACGGCGCGGCCGCCTACCACGCGCTGTCGCCGGATTCCGAGACCGCCGGCTCCAAGCTCGTCTGCTTCAACGAGCGCTTCGCGCGGCCGGGCGTCTACGAGGTCCCGTTCGGCGTCTCGATGGGCAGGCTGTGCGAGGAGCTGGCCGGCGGGCTGCGCGACGGGCGCGCGATCAAGGGCGTGCAGATCGGCGGCCCGCTGGGCGGGATCCTGCCGGCGGAGCGGCTCGACACCCTGTTCGACTTCGACGCGCTCGCGGCCGAGGGCTGCATGCTCGGCCACGGCGGGATCCTCGCCTTCGACGACGCGACGAGCATGCGCGACGTCGCGCGCCACCTGCTGCGCTTCGGCGCGCACGAGAGCTGCGGCAAGTGCTTCCCCTGCCGCATCGGCCTGCGGCGCGCACACGCGATGTTCGCCGCGGACGCGCCGCCGGTCGAGCGCGGCCGGCTGGAGGAGCTGCTGGAGACGCTCGAGCTCGGCTCGCTGTGCGCGCACGGCGGCGGCATGCCGGCGCCGATCCGCTCGCTGCTGAGATGGTGGCCCGACGAGCTGGGGCTGGCGACGTGAGCGCGCCCGCCCTCACCGTCACGGTCGACGGCGCCGCCGTCGAGGTCCCCGCGGGCGCGACCGTGCTCGACGCCGCGCGCGCCGCCGGCAGATGGGTGCCGACGCTCTGCTTCGACGAGCGCCAGGCGCCGTTCGGCGCGTGCCGCGCGTGCCTCGTCGGCGTCGAGGGAGCGCCGGCGCCGCTGCCCGCCTGCACGACGCCGTGCCGCGACGGCATGGCGATCGACACCGAGGACCCGGCTGGCCGCCGAGTGGCGAACGCCGTGGTGGAGCTGGTGCTGAGCGAGCTGCCGCAGGCGCCGGGGCCGGACACCGAGCTGGCGCGCGTGGCGCGGCGACTCGGCGTCGGCGCGCCGCGCTGGCCGGGCGAGCAGCATGCGCCGGAGCCGGCCGACGCGCGCCACCCCTACCTCGCCTTCCAGCACGAGCTGTGCATCTCGTGCGGGCGCTGCGTGCGCGCGTGCGACGAGGTGCAGGGGACGTTCGCGCTCACGGCGACGGGCCGCGGCTTCCACGCGAACGTCGTCGCGGGGCTCGACGAGGGTTTCCGCGCGTCCGCGTGCGTCTCCTGCGGCGCCTGCGCCGACACCTGCCCGACCGACGCGATCACCGAGGTCTCGCTGCTCGCGCTCACCGCAACCGGCTCCACGAACGGAGGCCCGTCATGACCGACGACCGCTCTGCGTCCACCGTCACGACCACCTGCGGCTACTGCGGCGTCGGCTGCCGCCTGGAGGCGCACACGCTCGATGGCGGCATCGCGTCGATCTCCCCGGCGCTCGACGGCCCCGCCAACGAGGGCCACACCTGCCTGAAGGGACGCTTCGCGCACCGCTTCGCACGCCACCGCGAGCGCCTGACGACGCCGCTGATCCGCGAGGAGCGCCGTGGCCCGCTGCGGCCGGCGAGTTGGGACGAGGCGATCGAGCGGATCGCCGCCGAGCTGACCCGCATCAGATCGGCGCACGGCCACGACGCGATCGCCGGCCTCGCCTCCTCGCGCGCGACGAACGAGGACTGCTATGCGATGCAGCGCCTGATGCGCGCGGCGATCGGCACGAACAACATCGACAACTGCTCGCGCGTCTGCCACTCGCCGACGTCGTACGCGATGCGCAAGGCGCTCGGCCTCTCGGGCGCGACCGGCTCGTTCTCGGACTTCGACCACGCCGACGCGGCGATCCTGATCGGCGCCAACCCGACCGACGCGCACCCGGTCGCCGGCGCGCGCATCAAGCAGGCGACGCTGCGCGGGATGCGGCTCGTGACGATCGACCCGCGCCGGATCGAGCTGTCCGACTACGGCGTCCTGCACCTCGCGCCGCGGCCTGGCACGAACGCCGCCGTGATGCTCGGGATCGCGCACGTGCTCGAGCGCGACGGCTTCGTCGACCGCGACTTCGTCGCCGCCCGCACGGAAGGCTTCGACGAGCTGGCCGCGCTGCTGCCGGCGTACGCGCCGGAGGCGGTCGAGGCGATCAGCGGCGTGCCGGCCGCCGACGTCGAGCGCGCCGCGCGCATCTACGGCGAGGCGCAGGAGGCCTGCGTCTCGTGGGGCCTCGGCGTGACCGAGCACAAGTACGGCTCGGAGGTCGTGCAGCTCATCTGCAACGTCGCGCTGATGACCGGCAAGATCGGGAGACGCGGCTCGGCGCTGCTGCCGCTGCGCGGGCAGAACAACGTGCAGGGCTCCTCCGACATGGGCGCGCTGCCGGACACGTTCACGGGCTACCAGTCGGTCGGCGACGAGCAGGTCGCAAGGCGGTTCGAGGCAGTCTACGGCCGCCCGATCCCGCGCGAGAAGGGCCTCACGATCCCGCAGATGTTCGACGCGGCGGTCGCCGGCGAGCTGAAGGCGATGTACATCTTCGGCGAGGACGTCGCGCAGACCGACCCGGACACCGCGCACGTCGTGCACGCGCTCGAGTCGCTCGAGTTCCTCGTCTGCCAGGACATCTTCGAGACGGAGACGACGAAGTACGCGGACGTGATCCTGCCGGCCTCGTCGTTCCTGGAGAAGTCGGGCACGTTCACGAACGCCGAGCGGCGCATCCAGCTCGTCGCGCCGGCGATCGAGCCGCCCGGCGACGCGAAGACCGACTTCGAGATCATCAAGCTCGTGTCGGCCGCCCTGGGTCACGAGCTGCCGTGGGAGACGCCCGCCGACGCGATGGTCGAGATCGCCGCGCTGACGCCCGACTTCGCCGGCGTCACGCACGCGAGACTCGGTCGCGGAGGGCTTCAGTGGCCGGTCGCCGCCGACGGCGCCGACGCGCCGATCCTGTACGAGCAGGAGTTCACGCGGCCGGGCGGCAAGGCGCACTTCGCCGCGCTGCCGTACAAGGTGCCGGGCGACGCGGCTGACGAAGAGTTCCCGCTGATCCTCGTGACCGGCCGGCGGCTTCAGCACTACAACGCGGGCACGATGACGCGGCGGACCGGCAACGTCGAGCTGCTCGACGCCGACGTGCTGGAGATCCACCCCGACGACGCCGCGCGGTTGTGGATCTCCGAGGGCGACAGAATCTCGGTGCGCTCGCGCGTCGGGCGGATCGAGCTGCCGGCCCACGTGACCGACCGGATCGAGCCCGGCCATGTGTTCACGACCTTCCACTTCCCCGAGACGCGCACGAACCTGCTCGTCGGCGCCTCGGCCGACGTCAACACGTCGTGCCCGGAGTACAAGGTCGTCGCCGTCGACGTGCGGCCGCTCGGAGAGGAGCCGGCGCGGGTACCTGCGCTGGCATGAGCGAGTCGCCCGCCGGGGCCGATCCACCCGCGGCGACACCCTCCGCTCCCGCCGCCCACATGACCGCGCCGGTCGTGCGCGATGGCGGCGTGCGCGACGAGGTCGCGGTCGAGGAGCCGCTGGAGATCCGCGTCGACGGCGCGCCGCTGACCGTGACGATGCGCACGCCCGGCCACGACGAGGAGCTGGCGCTCGGCTTCCTGCACGGCGAGGGGCTGATCCCGGCGGCGGCGCCGCGCGCCGCCGGCCCCACCGCCGACTTCGCCGCGAACGTCGTCGAGGTCGTCGGGCCGCTGCTGCGCGATCCGGGCGCGCGCCGCTTCTACACGACCTCGTCGTGCGGCGTGTGCGGCAAGGGGGCGCTGGAGGAGGTCACGGCGGCGATCGACGGCGCGGGCGCGCCGCCCGCAGCCCAGGGGCCTGTCGTCGCGCGCGCGCTGCTGGCCGAGCTGCCCGAGCGGCTGCGACAGCCGGCGTTCGCGCGCACCGGCGGCCTGCACGCGACCGGCCTGTTCGACGCCGGCGGCGCGCTGCTACTCGTGCGCGAGGACGTCGGGCGCCACAACGCGATGGACAAGGCGATCGGGCGTGCACTGCTCGACGGGCTGCTGCCGCTGCACGAGCGGATCCTGTGCGTGAGCGGGCGGCTGTCGTTCGAGCTCGTGCAGAAGGCGGCGATGGCGGGGGCGCCGATCCTCGTCGGCGTCGGCGCGCCCTCCTCGCTCGCGATCGAGCTCGCCGCCGACCGCGGCATGACGCTGTGCGGCTTCGCGCGCGGCGGCGGGCGCGTGAACGTGTACGCGGGTCAGGAGCGGGTGGCCGGCTGAGCCGGTAGCGTGGGGCGCGTCATGCGCCGCATCCTGCTCGCACTCGCCGCGCTCTCGCTCCCGCTCGTACTCGCCCCCAGCGCGACAGCACGCGCACAGAGCTTCGATGTCGTGATCACGCAGGAGCTGCTCGCCAGAGACGGCAACCCGTCGCTGGTCGCGAACTTCACGCCGGACGGCTCGCTCGCGACGCCGAGCTGGGCCGTGTGTCCGCTTCAGGCGGCGGCGTGCACGTCCGCGGGCGTGACCAACCAGTCCTTCGAGCCGGGGCCGGAGCCGGCCGGCACGACGTTCACCGCGAGCGCCGTCTACAACGGCGTCACGCACACGACGCGCAGCGACCCGTGGCAGGGGGCGGTCGCCGCGACCGCGCCGCCGAGGCTGACGGGCGCCGCGAAGGTCGGCATGGTCGTCACGCCGCACGCCGGCGTGTGGCGGGGAGGCTGGAGCGGCGACTTCGACCGCGTCCACGTCGAGGCGTGCCGCACGCGCGACGGCCGCCGCTGCACGACGATCTCCTACCCGCGCGCGCTGCGCAATCGCTTCGCTGCGCGGATCGACCCGCGCTTCTCGGGCGACTGGCTGTTCGCGCTCGACGAGCGCTACGCGCACGACACGGCCTTCACGGCGAAAGCGATCCTGTCGCCGTTCGGGGTCCCGCCGACGCCGCCCGGGCCGACCGTGTCGCGCTCGGCGCCGCGCGGGCCGGTCACCGGCCCCGCGCTCGCGCTGCGCGACCATCCGGTGCTGCGACGCGACGACCGCCTGCTGATCGGCCGCGCGACGTGCGCGCATCGCTGCCAGGTGGCGATCCGCGTGATCGCCGGCGGCGGTCGCTCCGCGCATACGACGCTCGCCGTGCGCGGCACGCGCAACCTGGCCGTCCCGGCCGCCGCGCTGCGGCTCGAGCACGGGATGACCGTGCGCGTGCGGATCGCCGGGACCCCGCTCGTGCAGACCTTCGTCGCCGCCCACCAGATCGTCGCCGCCCGCGCGCGACGCTGAGCCGCTTTTCAGGCGGGCGCCTGCGGGTGAGCGACGCGCCCGCTAGATCGCCCACTCGGCGTCGAGCCGCGCGAGCGCGACGCCGGCGTGCACGAGCACGATCGCGCCCGGTTCGAGCGGGCAGACCAGCGCCGTTTCGACGGTCGACGGGACGCCGTCCACGCCGGCGCAGCGCGCGAGCGTGCCGCCGGCGCGGTCGAGCGCGAGCACGCGCATCGGTGCGCCCGCGTGCGCGACCCGCGCGGCGGCAGCGGGAACATGACGACGTCGCCGCGCGGCGACTCGGTCCGATTCGTAGGCGCCCACCATCAGACGGCTTCTCCACCCGCGAGGCCCGTGGAAACCCTGCGCGTCCGCGCGCGGACCAGGCGCGCAGCCGCTCTCACCGCTCAGCCGTCGAGCGCGAGCCACAGCTCGCTGCGCGAGGGGAACGCGGGGACGGCCTGGGCGAGCGTCGCGAGCGTCGCCTCGGCGGCGATCGCGATCGTCGCCGCGTGCAGCAGCTCCGCGACGTCGGGACCGACGAACGTCGCGCCGACGAGCACGTCCCGGTCGCGGTCGACGACGAAGCGGGTCGTGCCCTTCGCGCCGCGGCCGTGGAAGCTCGCGCCGGCGGTCGCGGACGTCTCGCGGTCGACCGCGCGCGCCGCGATCCCCGCCTCGCGCGCGCTCGCGAGCGTGTGTCCGACGGCGGCGACGCCCGGATCGGTGAAGATCGCGCGCGGCGCGAGCGGCCCGTCGAGCGGGCCGACGCGCGCGCCGGCGTCGCCGCAGATCGCGTCGGCCGCGACGCGCGCCTGGCGCTTGCCCATGTGCGTGAGCAGCGCGCGCCCGTTGACGTCGCCGATCGCGTAGAGCCACGGCGCCGTCGGCGCGCGCAGCGCCTCGTCGACCGCGATCGGCTCGCCGGGCGTCAGCCCGACCGTCTCGAGCCCGAGGTCGCCGGTGCGCGGGCGGCGGCCGATCGCGACCAGCAGGCGGTCGCCGCTCACCTCCTCCCCGCCCGCGAGCGTCACGCGCGTGCGCCCGTCGGCGCCGCGCTCGGCGCCGGTCGCTCTGGCGCCGGTCCGCACGTCGACGCCGATCGACGCGAGCGCGTCGGCGACCTGCGCGCCGGCGAACGGCTCCTCGCGCGCGAGCAGGCGGTCGGCCGCCTCGACCAGCGTCACGCGCGAGCCGAGCATCTGCCACGCCTGCGCCAGCTCGACGCCGACCGGACCGCCGCCCAGCACGAGCAGCTCACGGGGGACCTCCTCCGCCGTCGTCGCCGCGCGGTTCGTCCACGGCTGCGCCTCGGCGAGGCCCGGGATCGGCGGCAGCAGCGGGTCGGAGCCGGTCGCGATCACGACCGCCTCGCGCGCCTCGCGGTCGCCGGCGCCCTCGATCCGCACGCGCCGCTCGCCGACCAGCCGCGCGTGGCCGCGCAACAGCGTCACGCCCCGCTCGCGCAGCCACGGCATCTGCGCGTCGTCGCGCAGCTCGTGGACGACCTCGTCGCGGCGCTCGAGCACCGCGGCGATGTCGAGATCGCCGTGCTCCACGACGCCGGGAACGCGCCGCAGCTCCAGCAGCAGCTCACCCGGCCGCAGCAGCGCCTTCGACGGCATGCACGCCCAGAAGCTGCACTCGCCGCCGACCAGCTCGCGCTCCACGAGCGCGACCGCCTTCCCGCGCTCGGCGAGCCGCCCCGCCGCGACCTCCCCGGCCGGGCCGGCGCCGATCACGATCGCGTCGAAGCTGACGGACATCGGGGCCAGCCTTCCCGCGTGCGGCCCCGGTCATCCGCCGACGGCTGCGCCGTCAGTGGCGCTTGGCGTACTCCGCGATCTCGCCGAAGTCGAGCAGCACGCAGGCCTCGTCGCCGAGGATCTCCGCGTCATGGCCCGGCGGGATCGCAACGACGTCGCCGGGGCCGATCTCGGTCGACGCGCCGCCGTCCATCGTGATCCGCATCCGGCCGGAGACGCAGTAGCCGAGATGGGAGACCTGGCAGGAGTCCGTGCCCGCGATCGGCTTGACGTCCTGGGACCACCGCCAGCCGGGCTCGAACACGCCGCGGCCGACCGTGTGGCCGCCGACGTGGACGACGTCGGCCTTGCCGTGACCCTCGAACGCGCGCGTCTCGTCCGGCGTCTCGAAGCGCTTGACCTCAACCGTGGCCGTTGCACCCTCCATCGCCTGCTCCTTTCGTCGCTGTGCGGGAGCAGCACTCTCGCAGAGCACGCATACCCACGCCAAGCGCCGACTCCAACGCGCGCCCGCGCGACGTGGCGCGCGTTGGTCAGGCGAGCAGCGCGAAGGGGGTCTGGAGCAGCTCGCGCACGCGCGCGAGGAACTGGGCGGCGTCGGCGCCGTAGAGGATGCGGTGGTCGCAGCAGAGCGAGAGGTCCATCAGGTCGCGCCTGACGAGCTGCCCGTCGCCGTCGAACGCGGGGCGCGCGACGGCCGCCCCGACGGCGAGGATCGCCGCCTGGCCGGGATTGACGATCGCGGTGAACGACGTCACGCCGAACATCCCGAGGTTCGAGACGGTGAACGTGCCGCCGGACAGCTCGGGCGGCGTGATCGTGCCGCCGCGCGCTCTCTCCGCGAGCGCACGCGTCGCCTGCGCGATCGCGGTGACCGGGAGCGCATCGGCGTCGAAGACCGTCGGCACGATCAGCGTCCCCTCGCCGGCGACGGCGACGCCCACGTTCACGCGCTCGTACAGCTCGAAGGCGCCGTCCTTGTAGGCGCCGTTCACGCGCGGCTGCTCGCGCAGCACGAGCCCGCACGCCTTCACGACGAAGTCGTTCACCGACGGCGCCGCCCCGCGCCCCTCCTTCATCTGCGCGCGCAGCGCGAGCAGCTCGGTGACGTCGACCTCGGTGCGGATCTGGATGTCCGGCACCGTCGCTCTCGACTCCGCCATCCGCCGCGCGATCGTCTTCTGGACCGACGTCAGCGCGACCGTCGTCACCTCGCCCTTGCCGCTGCCGCCGGGGGCCGGCGCCGGCGTGGCAGCAGGCCGGGACGTGGCCGGCGGCGCAGCAGCCGCCGCCTCGACGTCGGCCTTCACGATCCGCCCGCCGGGACCAGAGCCCGCAAGCGAGGCGAGGTCCACGCCCAGCTCCCGGGCAAGCCGCCGCGCGACGGGCGATGCCTTGATGCGGGCACCGGGCTCGGAGCCGTCGCCCACGATGGGCATCGAGGGGGACGGGTCCGACGCCGGAGCCGAAGACGCCGACCGCGCGGGTGGCGTGGCGGAAGCTGTCCCGGAGGCTCCGCCCTCCGGGGCACTTCCGCCATCGACAGGACCCGCCCGCAGCCCGGCCTGACCCGCAGCCGGGAGCGCTTCGCCGTCGCCGAGCACCACAGCGATCACCGCACCGACCGGCAGCGCGTCGCCTTCCGCCGCGACCGCTCTGAACACGCCCGCCGCGTCCGACTCGTAGGTCATGTTCGCCTTGTCGGTCTCGATCTCGGCGATCTCGTCGCCGCGTGCGACGGCGGCGCCGTCGGCGACGAGCCATCTGAGGATCGTGCCCTCCTCCATCGAGTCGGAGAGGCGCGGCATCGTGATCTCGGGCATCGGTCTCCTAGGGGGTGTGACCCAGCGTCGCCAGCGCGGCGGCGAGGATGCGCTCGTCGCTCGGCATCGCGGCCAGCTCCAGGTTCTTCGCGTACGGCAGCGGCACCTCGGCCATGCCGACGCGCTCGACCGGCGCGTCGAGATCGTCGAAGCAGGCGTGCTGGATGCGCGCGGCCAGCTCGGCGGTGACGCCGTAGGTCGGCCAGCCCTCCTCGACGCACACCGCGCGGCCGGTCTTGGCCACCGACGCCGCGACGGTCGCGACGTCGAGCGGGCGCAGCGAGCGCAGGTCGACGATCTCGGCCTCGATGCCGTGCTCCGCCGCCAGCTTCTCCGCCACCGCGAGCGCGCGCACGGTCGCGTAGGAGTGCGTCACGAGCGTCACGTCGGTCCCCTCGCGCAGCACCTGCGCGCGGCCGATCGGCACGACGAAGTCGGGGTCGAGCGGCACCTCGCCTCTCTGCTTGTAGATCGGCAGGTTCTCGATCACGAGCACCGGGTCGTCGTCGCGGATCGCCGCCTTCAGGAGGCCCTTCGCGTCGGCCGGCGTCGCGGGCGCGACGACCTTCAGGCCGGGCGTGCTCGCGAACCACTGGTCGAAGCTCTGCGAGTGCTGGGCGGTGAGCTGGTTGCCGGCGCCGTTGGGCGTGCGGATCACCATCGGGCAGCGCACCTCGCCGCCGAACATCGCGCCGATCTTCGCCGCGTGGTTGATCACCTGGTCCATCGCGACGACGAGGAAGTTGATCGTCATGATCTCGACGACCGGGCGCTCACCGAGCATCGCCGCGCCGACCCCGGCGCCGACGAAGCCCTCCTCGGCGATCGGCGTGTCGCGCACGCGCTCGGCACCGAACTCCTGCATGAGGCCGGCGGTGACCTTGTAGGCGCCGTCGAAAACGCCGACCTCCTCGCCCATCACGAAGACGCGCTCGTCGCGCGCCATCTCCTCGCGCAGCGCGAGCCGCAGCGCCTCGCGGTAGGTCATGACCTCGGTGCCGGCGCCGACATCCGCCGTGCCGGCGCCCGCCGCCGGACGCTCCGCGACCGCGGGGCTCACGATCCCAGCCCCGCGTCGAACGTCAGCGCCAGCTCGCCGAACGCGGAGCCCGGCCGCATGCGCGCGAACTGCTCCGCGCTCCCGGCGGCGTGCATGCCGGCGGCGAGCTGGCCGACCTCCGGCTCCGCGCTCGCCTCCGCGAACGCGACCGCGGCGGCCACGCGCTCGTCCGCGCGCTGGTCGATCGCGTCCAGCTCCGCGTCGGAGATGCCTGCTTCGCGGAGCTGCTGGCGCACGCGCCGGATCGGGTCGTGCGCCTGGTGCTCCGCGATCTCGTTCTTCGTGCGATAGGCGAGGCCCGCGTCGGCGACCGAGTGGCCGCGGTAGCGATACGTGACGGCCTCCAGCACAGCGGGCGCCCGCTCCTCGCGCGCAACGGACAGCAAGCGGTCGGCCGCCTCGTGGACGGCGTCGAGATCGTCGCCGTCGACCCGCTCGCCGTGCATGCGGTACGCGCTCGCGCGCTTGTACAGGTCCGGCTCGGCGGACGCGCGCTCAACCGCGGTCCCCATCCCGTACTCGTTGTTGACGACGAGGAAGACGATCGGCAGCTTCCACAGCGCGGCGAGGTTGAGCGACTCGTGCCAGGCGCCCATGTTCACGGCGCCGTCGCCGAGCTCGCAGACGACCGCCTGCGGCTTGCCCTGGCGCACGAGCGCGAGCGCGAGGCCGGTCGCGACGGGGAGCTGGCCGGCGACGATCCCCCAGCCGCCGTAGTAGCCGTGCGCGACGTCGAGCAGGTGCATCGAGCCGCCGCGGCCGTGCGCGCAGCCGTCCTCACGGCCGAACAGCTCGGCCATCACCGCCTCGGGCGAGGTCCCGCGGGCGAGCGCGAAGCCGTGCGAGCGGTAGCCCGTGACGAGCAGGTCGCCGGGCTCGAGCGCGTGCACGACGCCGACCGTCGTCGCCTCCTGGCCACTGGAGAGATGGCAGTAGCCGCCGATCTTCGCGGCCTTGTACTGACGCTCGGCCTCGGTCTCGAAGACGCGGCTGAGGACCATCGTCTCGTACAGCTCGCGCCGGGCGTCCGGCGCGAGCGCGGCGCCGTCGGCGACCGCTTCGATGGCGGCGGGGGTGGCTGCGACAGCGGCCATGGGATCAGGCCTCCTCGAAGTACTCCGGGTGCGCCGTCTGGATGTGCGGCACGCTGGACAGGACCATGCGCAGGTGGTGGCGCATCGCGGCCTCGGCGCGGTCAGCCTCGCCGGCGGCGATCGCCGCCACCAGCTCGCGGTGCTCGGCGACCATCTCGCCGAGGTAGCCGGGCTCCGGCAGCGACAGGCCGCGGACGCGGTCGAGGTGGCCGTTCGCGCGGCGCGCGAGCGTCCAGGCGATCTCGTGGCCGCTCAACTGCGCCAGCAGCCGGTGGAGCGCGTCGTCGAGCGCGTCGAACGCGTCGGTGTCGCCCTGCTGCTCGGCGCGCGCCTGCGCGGCGAGGTTCGCCTGAAGCTCGGCGAGCCCGGCGTCGCCGATCCGCTCGACGGTGCGGCGGATCGCCGCGCACTCCAGCGCCTCGCGCACGAACGCGGCGTCCTCGACCGCCGCCGGGCTGATCAGCGTCACGAACGTGCCGAGCTGCGGCACGATCGCGACCAGCCGCTCGTCGCGCAGCCGCGCAAGCGCCTCGCGCACCGGCGTGCGGCTCACCCCGAGCAGCTCGGCCAACTCGTTCTCCGACAGCCGCCGCCCCGGCTCCAGCTCCGCGCTCACGATCGCGGCGCGCAGCGCGGCGTACACCTGGTCGCCGGTCGACAGCCCGTTCACGCGATCTTGCAGGGCGATTCGCATGTTGCCGACTAGTATACAAGTGCACTGCAAGTGCTACGACGCGGTAGCGGGCCATTTCAAACTGACCCGCTACCCGAGCATGGGACGCGATCCGTCCTCAGTCGTGCGCTCGCCGACGAGCCACGAGGGGGGATCTGTGTGTCCGCGCAGAACGCCGTCAACGTCCACACGTCACCGTAGCCAGGCCTGCCGCGGAACTGCTCCGGGACGTTCCTCTGCTTGCGGTAACGAAATGCCCCCCAAGATTGGAAAACGGCGCATGCCGCGCTGGCGCCGCACCTCGTTCTAGCATGCTCCCTGCAAGGCGAACAGACCGGGCCATCGAAAACAGCGGCTGAAGGGCACGAGCACGGTGCAGGCGACCACACGAGAGGGCAAAGAGCGCGGAGGGCTTGGACAAGGCATCTACAGCCTTTCCGAGCTGCGCTTGTACCTGGCCTTCCACGGGACGCCTGACGACGGCGATCGTGCCCTCTACTGGCTCCAGAACGCGCTGAACCCCGTCGACCACCGCGCCCGCCAGCCGGACTACAGCTTCAGCGACCTCGTCAGCCTTCTTGTCGTCCGAGAGTTGGTGGATCTCGGCATGGAGCCTCACGACATCCGAGATGCCGAGAGATATCTCCGGAAGCGCTTCAAGACGGCGCGTCCCTTTGTGAACCAAGAGATCGCGACGGATGGAAAGGTTGTCTTCATCCGGAGCGATGTCGAAGATCAGGTAGAGAGCGCCAACCACGGAGGCGGGCAGCAAGCCCACCGGAAGGTCGTTGGCCCCTATCTGAAGCGCGTCAGATACGTGCACACCGATGCCAAAGATTGGACTCCGGCTGTCGCATGGTCGCCTTCTAGAGGCGTGGTTCTCAACCCCGCGATCCAGTTCGGTGCGCCTGTCATCGAGGGAACCCGAGTACCTACGTCGGCCGTGGCAGACATTGCAGGGTCTGCGGGGGTTGCGACCGCATCTGATCGTCTCGGCGTCCGTGTCGAGGGAGCCAAGGCAGCAGTCAAGTTCGAGCAAGCGCTCGCGGCTGCCTACGGCTAGCAATCAGACGTTCGTTCTCCCAAGGACAACCCACTGCGCCCGATCTTCATCGACGAAGGTCTTCCGGCCGCTATTGCGGAGGCATTTCGACTGCTCGACCTGACGGCGTACGCTCCGGGTCAAGACGATGCACCGCGGTTGGCGAGCGAGGACGAGGTAAACGTCCCGTGGTGCGCGAGACGCGGTGCTGTCATGGTCACAAACGACCGCGGTAAGGGCGACCGCGTCATCCGGCAGTTGCTACAGCAGCACCACGTTCACGCGATCTTCGTCTATAACGACCTCCGCCGCGAGCCGCCCCACGTGCTTGCACGCGCACTCCTTCGTGCCGAAGGCAAGATCGACCAGCTCGCGTCGAAGAGAAACGGAATCATCAGCCACCGACTCACCGAGAACGGTGGACTGACGCCGCGCTCCAAGTCGTAGGCGAGCCGGGACCTACGAGCCGGACTACCCCCCGTCGGGGGGTCCTTCGTGGTGGTGCTGCTGTTCGCTCCCGGCGGCGGGCGCCGGGGCGGGCTGCTTGACGCCTCAGGCGGCGAGCGGCCCTTCGTGGCGGTCGACGCGCGCGGCGTCGATGGCGGCGTGCGACTCAAGGTAGGCGCGCCGGCGCGCCCCCGTGTGTGACACAGGTCGCACTTCTCCGATCGTTCACAGGTGGCCGCGAGCCGGCTCAGCCGCCGCTGATCGCGGCGATCACGTCGAGCCGCGCGCCCGCCGTGAGCGGCGTGTCGAGCGTCGCGCGCTCGCCGTCCACGAACACGCGGATGTGGGGACGCAACGCGCGCGCGGCGTCCCGGCCCGCGCCCGGCTCGCACAGGCGGTCGCGCAGGCCCGGCCAGCGCGCGTCCAGCAGCGCGAGCGCCTCCCCCACGCTGCCCGCCTCGAGGTCGAGCCGGCGCGGGAGGCCGGCGAACAGCGGCGACAGCGTCGGGGGCAGATGGACGTCGGCCATGGCGGGCGCGCGTTGGGCGCGGCGCTCAGTCGAGCACCGCCACCTCGACGGACGCGATCCCCGGCAGGTAGTCGGCGATCTGGCGCCAGGAGTCGCCTTCGTCGGCGCTCGCGAAGAGCTGGCCGGTGCTCGTGCCGAAGTAGACGCCGGGGGTCTCGAGGTCGTCGATCGCCATCCCCTCCCGCAGCACGCCGACGTAGGCGTCGCGGTCTGGCAGCCCGCGCGCGAGTCGCTCCCACGACGCGCCGGCGTCGCGCGTGCGCCAGACGGCCGCGCGGCCCTCCGGCATCACGCGCCCGTGGCCGCCGTCGAGCGGGATCGCGTAGAAGCCGTCGCGGTCGTGCGGGTGCGCGGCGGCGGCGAAGCCGAACTCGCTCGGCAACCCGTCGGTGATCTCGGTCCACGAGCGGCCGGCGTCGTCGCTGCGGTGGACGCCGACGTGGTTCTGCTGGTAGAGCCGCTCGTGGTCGGCCGGCGACATCACGAGCTTGTGGACGCAGAAGCCGACCTCCTCGTGCTCGCGCGGCCAGTCGGCGCGCAGCCCGCGGTTGCGCGGCGTCCACGTGCGCCCGCCGTCGGTCGTCTCGAACGCGCCGAAGCCCTGCACGACGATCCAGAGGCGGTCGGGCTCGTCGGGGTGCAGCAGCAGGCCGGGCAGGCCGAGGTGGCCGGGCGGCTGGTTGCCCGGCACGTTCCAGTCCCCGCGCCCCGGCTGGTCGTCGAGCGTCGTGACCAGCGACCAGGTGACGCCGCCGTCGCGGCTCTCGAACAGCCCGGCGGCCTCGGCGCCGGCGAAGACGCGCCCGTGTCCGGCGGCGAGGCCCGAGACCTTCGACAGTCTCAGGCCGCTGGAGTCGCCGTAGGAGAGCCCCTTGCTGGAGTGCTCCCAGCTTGCGCCGAGGTCCGGCGAGCGCCAGATCGCCGGCCCGTGCCACGCGCTCTCGGCCGCGGCGTACATCGCAGGGCGGGCGGGATCCGAGTCAGGATCGTGCACGACGCGGTAGACCTCCCACCCCTCGCAGAACGGCCCGCGCAGCTCCCAGTCGCGGCGCGCCTCGTCGCTCTCCAGCAGGAACGCTCCCTTGCGGGTCCCGACGAGCAGCAGCACGCGCGCGGCCATCGAAGGGACTTTACCCGCGCGGGTTGCGGATGCGGTCGCGGTCCTCCGACTCGCCGACGATCAGGAACGCCAGCGAGACGAGGACGACGCCGCCGATCCCGAACAGCCCCCAGCCGACCGCGGCCACCCACACGTTCCCGACCGCCGCGAGAACGATGCCGGCGACCAGCAGCGCGAGCGCTGTGAGGACGATGCGGGGGTGTGGACCCATGCGGCGGGTATACCCCGCGCGACCGCCCGCCGGACGCGAGCGGTCGCGCGTGAAGCCTCAGGTGCCGACCGCCGCGAGGTTCTCGACGACCTGCGTGAGGCGGATCGCGTTGCCGGACGGGTCGCGGAAGCCGCAGTCGATGCCGTAGGGGCGCTCTTCGGGCGCCTCGCTGAACTCGACGCCGCGCGCCTTGAGCTGCTCGTAGGAGGCGCGGCAGTCGTCGGTCGTGAGGAACACGGTCCCGGCGAAGCCCTTGGCCATCAGGGCGCGGACCTGGTCGGCCGTCTCGGCGTCCATCACGGGCGGCCCCGGGATCGCCATCAGCACGACGGAGAAGTCGCCCTGGTCAGCGGGCGCGACGGTCAGCCAGCGGAAGTTGCCGAGCTCCGGAACCGTCACGTCGACCTGCACCTCCCAGCCGAGCTTCTGCGTGTAGAACGCGAGTGCCTCGTCCTGGTCATGGACCCACAACTGCGCGTTGGCGATTCTGATCATCTTGGGCCTCCTGGCGGTGACGTGGAACATGGTGCGGCCAATCTAGGCCTGCTCGCCGCTGCTGTCTTCTCGAAACGTGCGGCGTTCGGGACGGCCGTAGACGCGCACGACGCACATCGGCACGACCATGTGCGCGGAGGCCGGCGGATGCGCCGCGCGGTAGGCGGCCGGGGACATCCCGAACATGCGCGTGAAGCTCGTCGTGAACGAGCCGAGCGACTGGAGCCCGACCGACAGGCAGACGTCCGCGATCGGGCGGTCAGTCATGCGCAGCAGCGCCGCCGCGCGCTCGAGCCGGCGCGTGAGCAGGTAGGCGCGCGGCGACTCCCCGAAGGCGCGCTTGAAGGCGCGGCTGAAGTGCGCGCGCGAGAGCCCCGCCGCGGCCGCCATGTCATCGACGCCGACCGGCTCGGCATAGCGCGCGTCGGCGAGATCCTTCGCTCTCAGCAGGTGGCGGTCGGGCGGGACGAAGGCCATGCTCGGAAGCAGTATCGCGCTCGGCCGCGGCGCCGCGGCGCCGCGGCACGGGCTCGGCGTCAGCCCTTCAACAGCTCGACGCCGTCGCCTCCGGCGAGCGCGGCGACGCCGGCGTCGAACGTGACGAGGCGCATGTCGTTGCGGCACGCGAGCGTCAGCAGCAGCGCGTCGGTCACCTGGCGGTGCCCCGCGATCGACGGCACGTCCGCGTCGCAGACCGAGACGTCATCGGCGAGAAAGCGATGACCGCGCGCGGCGCGCAGCGCCCGCAGCACCTCGCGCGCGGCATCCACCGAAATCGGGGCGGGCAGCACCTTGGGGTTCGACGAGACGCGCACGAAGCCGGCTTCGGTGACGGAGCATGTCGCCCAGCCGGCTCTGGCGCGCGCGCCGAACCAGCGGCGAGCCGGCGCGTGGTGGACATGCGAGTCCCAAGCCAGCGCGACGAGCGCGTTGACGTCGAGCAGCACCACCGCTCCTCAATCCTCGTCGAGCGCGCGTCGCACCATCTCCGGCGTGATCGGCGCGACCCCGGCGGGCACGCGGATCACCGGCAGGTCGCCCTCGGCCTCGACCCGCGCCGGCGTGAGGCCGCGCCGGGCGAGCTGCGAGACCACGGCGCCGAGCGAGCGCCGCTCGCCAGCGGCGAGCTCGCGTGCGGCCGCGAGCACGTCGTCGTCGAGATCGAGCGTGGTGCGCACGGGATCGAGGCTACCGCATCACCGCATCAAGATGCATACGCGCGACCCCGGCGGCTGCGTGGGGGAACGGGGTCGCCGGGGCCGCTACGTATGCGGATGGGCCGCTTGCCTCGCTGTCATGGGGGATGGGAGAGCGAGACTGCGATCAAAGGATCGGCCAGCCGAAACGGCTGACGCAGCACCATCGGCTTGGAATCGTCGCGGTACGGTCCGGTTTTCGGTAGTCCGTTTTCCGAACGTTCAAATCGTGAGTAGCGGGGCGCGGAGGCCCTCCAGCACACCACCTACAGGTTGCTTTACGCAGCCACTGTTGACTAGTCTGGCAGAAAGAACTGTATTTCTGTCGGGTGCGGGGGGAGCCGCGCCCCCGTGACGCGGAGGGTGCGACGCATGATGACGAGTGAGGCGACCGTCCGAGAGCCGGGGCAATCCCGGTGAGCGAGGTAGCGCTGCTCGCGTTCGAGCGCGTCGAGCGGCGGCATCGCTCCGGCCGCGAGCCGGTCGCCGTGCTGCGCGACGTCTCGTTCGCGCTGTGGCCGGGCGAGCTGGTCGCGATCCTCGGCCCGCGCCGCGCCGGCAAGACGACGCTGCTGCGCATCGCGGCGGGGCTCGAGCGGCCGGACGCCGGGAGCGTGCGACTCGACGGCCGCGCGCTCGACGAGCTGCCCGCGGGCGAGCGCACGCGCCGCCTGCGCGCCGTCGGGCTCGCGCCGAAGCACTGGCGCGTCGCGCGCGGCAAGCCCGTGCTCGACCACGTCGCCCTGCCGCTGCTCGCCGAGGGCCGTCCGCTGATGACCGCGATGGCGAAGGCGCACGAGGCGATCGAACGGGTCGGCGCCGGCGACTGCGCGAGCGCCGCGGTCGACGAGCTGGCGCCGGGCGAGGAGGCGCGCGTCGCGCTCGCGCAGGCGCTCGTGCGCGAGCCCCGGCTGCTGCTCGTGGACGAGCCCGGCGTGCTCGCAGCCCCCGACGAGCGCGAGAAGCTGCTGGCGCTGCTGCGCGCGATCGCCGCCGAACGCCCCAAGCTCGCGCTGCTCGTCACCGCGCGCGACGTGACCGGCGTCACCGGCGCGAGCCGCGTGCTGACGCTCGACGCCGGCGCGCTGCGGGGCGCGCCGGGGCCGGCCGGCGCAGCGGTCCTGCCATTCCGACAGCGCGCCGTGGCGGCCGCGCCGACGCCATGAGCACGCTCGAGCTCGACGACGTCGTCAAGCACTACGCGAGCGGCGGCGAGGTCGTCCGCGCGGCCGACGGCGTGTCGCTTGCGATCGCGCCCGGCGAGATCGTCGCGCTGTACGGCCCGAGCGGCTCCGGCAAGACGACCCTGCTGCTGCTCGCCGCCGGGCTGCTGACCCCCGACTCCGGCGACGTGCGCTTCGGCGGGCGCAGCGTCGGGCGGCTCTCGCGCGAGGCCGGCGCGCAGTACCGCCGCTCGCTCGGCTTCGTCTTCCAGACGTTCCACCTGATGCCGGCCGTGCCGGCGATCGACAACGCCACGCTCAAGCTGCTGGCGGACGGGATCTCCCCCGCCCGCGCGCGCAAGCAGGCGACGACGTGGCTCGCGCGGCTCGGCCTCGCCGAGCGCGCCCACCATCCGCCCGAGCGCCTCTCGATGGGCGAGCGCCAGCGCGTCGCGATCGCGCGCGCGCTCGCCAACGACCCGCGGCTGATCCTCGCCGACGAGCCGACCGGCAACCTCGACAGCGTCCGCAGCCGCGAGACGCTCGGCATGCTCTCGCGGCTGTGTCGCGAACGCGCGGTCGGGATGCTGCTCGTCACGCACGACCCCGAGGCGGCGCACGTCGCCGACCGCGTCTTCGACCTGCGCGACGGACGCCTCGCGCAGCGCGCGGGTCACGCCGACGCGACGGCATCGGCGACGGACATCACGGCGAGCGAAGAGCCGGCGCCGGCATGAGCCCGCGCACGCTGCTCTACCTCTACGGCTGGCGCCTGCGCGCCCACCCGTTCCAGGAGCTGCTCGCCGGCGCGGGGATCGCGATCGGCGTCGCACTGCTGTTCGCGGTGCAGGTCGCGAACACGAGCATGACGGGGTCGGCCGCCCAGACGGTCGACGCGATCACGGGGAGGGCGCAGCTCCAGCTCGCGGCACGCGACGATCAGGGCTTCGACGGACGGCTGACTCGCGCCGTGCGAGCGCTCGACGGCGTGCGCATCGCGGCGCCGGTGCTCGATCGCCGCGGCGTCGTCGCCGGACCGCGCGGCGAGCGCGCGGTGATGCTCGTCGGCGTCGATCCGACGCTCGCCGAGCTCGGCGGCTCGATCACGCACGACTTCGGGGCGCGGGGCCTCCAGCTCCCGACCGCAGGGCTCGTCACGCCGGATTCGATCGCCAACCAGATCGGCGCGGCGCCCGGCGACCTCGTCCACCTGTTCGTGGCCGGACGGGCGCGGACCGTCCCGCTGTCGGCGTCGCTCGATAGCGGCGAGATCGGCTCGCTCGTCGGCAGCCAGGTGGCGGTCTCCTCGCTGGCGTACGTGCAGCGGCTGACCGGCATGCCCGGCCGTGTCTCGCGCGTCTTCGTCGAGGCCGCGCCCGGGCGCGAGCGGCTCGTGCGGACCGAGCTGCTCCAGCTCGCGGCGGGCCGGCTCGACGTCGGCCCCGCCGACTCGATAGTGCGCCAGCTTCGCGTCGCCGCGACCCCGAGCGACCAGTCCTCGGCGCTCTTCTCGGCGATCAGCGCGATGGTCGGCCTGCTGTTCGCGTTCAACGCGATGTTGCTGACGATGCCCGACCGGCGCGCGTTCGTCTCCGAGCTGCGCATGCAGGGCTTCACCGTCCGGCAGGTCGCCGGCGTGCTCACCTTCCAGGCGGCGCTGCTCGGAGCCGCCGCGTCGGCTGCCGGCCTCGCGCTCGGCGACGTGCTGTCGCGCACGGTGTTCGACTCGCTGCCGACCTACCTCGCGTTCACGTTCCCGATCGGCACGCAGCGGATTGTCACCCCGGGCACGCTCGCGATCGCGTTCGGCGCCGGCCTCGTCGCCGCGCTGCTCGCCGCGAGCCGGCCGCTGCTCGACCTGTTCTCGCGCGCCCCGCTCGACGCGGTCAACGACGAGCGCGGCGAGCTGGGCGAGGGGCTCGAGGCGACGGTGCGCCGCCGGCTGCTGCTGATCGCCGCCGGGCTCGTGATCGCGACGACCATCGCGATCCTGCTTACCCCCCGGTTGACGATTCCCGGCCTGCTCGCACTCGCGATCGCCGCGCTGCTGCTGATGCCCGCGGCGTTCGCGACGACGATGCCGTTGACCGATCGCCTCGCCCGACGCCTGCGCCGCAACATGCTGCTCGTCGCCGTCATGGGCGCGCGTTCGGCGATGACGCGCTCGATCGCGGTCGCGGCGATCGCGGCGGTCGCCATGTACGGCAACGTCGCGATCGGCGGCGCCCGCGACGACATGATCCGCGGACTGGAAGCGGGCTACGCCGATCACCTCAGCACCGCGGACGTGTGGGTCACGACGGCCGGCCAGAGCCTCACGACCGACAGCTTCGACGTCAGCCGGACGCAGCTCGCGCGCGTGCGGCGCGCGCCGGGCGTCGCCGACGTACGCGTCTATCAGGGCGGGATGCTCGACGCGGGCGACCAGCGCATCTGGGTGATCGCCCGCCCGCCGGGAGACGGTCACGTGATCCCACCGACGCAGGTCGTCTCCGGGAACCTCGCCGCCGCCGAACGGCACGTGCGCGCGGGTGGCTGGGCGGCCGTCTCGCGCACGATCGCGGACCGCGAGCACCTGCGCCTCGGACACGCCTTCGTGGTGCCGGCGCCGACCGGGCCGCTGCGCCTGCGACTCGCGGCCGTGGTGACGAACCTGAGCTGGGGACCGGGCGCGATCCTCATGGGCACCGCCGACTACCGCCGCGGCTGGGACACGAACGCCGCGACTGCGCTCGAGATCAACCTGCGCTCCGGCGTCTCCCCCGCCGCCGGCCGCGCCGCGGTCGCCGCCGCGCTCGGACATACGCCGGCGCTCGACGTGCAGACGCGCGCGCAGCTCAACGCCGAGTTCCGGCGCCTGCTGCACCAGGGGCTCGCACGCCTGACCGAGATCTCGACGCTGATGCTGGTCGCCGCGGTGCTCGCGCTGGCGGCCGCGATGAGCGCCGCCGTATGGCAGCGTCGGCAGCGGCTCGCCGCGTACAAGGTGCAGGGCTTCAGAGAGCGGCAGTTGCGGCGCATCCTGCTGCTCGAGACGGTCGTCGTGCTCGTCCTGGGCTGCGTGCTCGGCGTCGCCGCCGGTACGTACGCGCACCTGCTGGGCAACCGCTGGCTCGAGCTGACGACCGGCTTCCCCGCGCCGTTCTCCGTGCAGCTCGGTCACGCCCTCACGACGCTGCTGCTGATCACGTCGGGGGCGGCGACGGTGGTCGCCGTCACGGGATTCCTCGCCTCACGCGTGTCGGCGCGGCTCAGCTTCGCGGAGTGATCGTCGAGGCGCTGTGGCGCCTGCGCGTCAGCGGCGTGCTCACGTGGGCGCTCCCGTACTACTGGGTCGTGCTGTTCCCGCGCGCGCGGCGCGAGCTGCGCGCGTGGGAGCGCGACGCGCATCGCATCGCGGATCCGGCGCTGCGCGCCCACGCGCTGCGCAAGCTGGCCGCCGAGGGGCTGACCGCCGAGGGCGCGGCCGCGTTCGCCATCCTCGCGCCGCTGCGCTCCGCTCGTCACGTCGTGCGCGCATGCGTCGCCTACGAGGTGATCTTCGACTACCTCGACGCGCTCGGCGAGCAGCCGGTCGCCGGTGTGCTCGACGTCAACCGGGCGCTCTACGGGGCGCTCGCCGAGGCGCTGTGCCCGAACGTCCCGATCGCCGACTGGCGGCCGCGCTGTCCGAGCGACGGCGGTTACCTGCTTGCGCTCGTAGCGGCGTGCCGCGACGCGCTGCGCCGACTGCCCGCGCAGGCACACGTCGAGGAGGGGCTGCTGCGGCTGGCGCTGCGCACGGGCGAGGCGCAGAGCCTCCACCACGCGGCCGAGGATCGAGCCGGCGAGCGTGCGCTCGCGCGCTGGGCGCTCGTGCAGCAGCCGGCCGGCCCCGCGCTGCACTGGTGGGAGCTGGCGGCGGCCGCCGGCTCGCCGATGGGCGTCTACGCGCTGATCGCGGCCGCGGCTCGTCGCCGCACGACCGGAGACACCGCACGCGCGGTCGAGCGCGCGTACTTTCCGTGGATCGCCGCGCTGTCGTGGCTGCTCGAGAGCCTCGTCGACCACGAGGACGACGCGCTCGCCGGCGATGCGCACAGCTACGTCGCCCACTACGACGCGCCGCGCGGCGCCGCGCGGCGTCTGGCGACGATCGCCGTGTCCGCGAAGGCCGACGCGCGCCGGCTTCCCCATGGCGCGCGCCACACGTTGCTGCTCGCCGGCATGACCGGCATGTACCTGTCACACGCGGGCGCCGCGAGCGTCGGCGCTCAGGCTGCCTCCGCCGCGATCCGCGAGGCGCTCGGGTGGCCGGTGACGCCGCTGCTGCGGGTGCTGCGGCTGCGGCGGCGGCTTGCCCGGCCGCAGCCGCGCCGGGGGCGCGCGGCGCCGGCCGGCGGGACTCGGCGAGAGCCGCGGCTCAGCGGTCCTCGCCGCCGGAGCGTGAGCCGTGCAGCTCGACGACGTTGGCCGGCTCGGCGCTCGCCTCGGCGCGCAGCACGCCGCCGCTGATCGTCAGCGCGCGATCGACGCCGGAGACGCCCATCGCCTCGCCGGTCGTCATCAGCACGGCGACGCGGCCGTCGGCGATCGAGCGCACGAGCAGCAGGACCGCCTCGCGCTCGAGCAGGTCGACGTGGCGGGTCGGGTCGTCGACGAGCAGCAGCCGCGGGCCGGTCACGAGCGCCTGCGCGATCGCGACGCGCACCCGCTCGGTCGGTTCGAGCTCACGCGGCTGGAGCGGCGCGCAGGCGGCCGCGCCGGCGCGCTCGAGCTGGAGCAGCGCGCGAGCGCGCGCCGCCTCCGGCGAGGCGCCGCGCGCCAGCAGCGGCATCGCGACGTAGTCGAGGATCGACTCGCCGCCGGCGCTGGCGAGCCCCGGCTGCACGAAGCCGATCCCGTGTGGCAGCGAGTCGTCGTGCTTGCTCGGCGCGAGCGCGCGGTCGCCGAAGCGCACGGCCCCGCCGTCGGGCCGCTCGAGCCCGGCCGCGATCCGCAGCAGCGTCGTGCGGCCGGAGCGCGGGACGCCCCACACCGCCACGAGCTCGCCCGGCGCGATCTCGAGCGAGACGTCGTCGAGCGCGACGACCTCGCGGCGGCCGCGGCGATAGCGCTTGGAGACGCCCTCAAGCCTCAGCAGGCTCATCGCTCTGGGCGGGGGTCGCCGCGAACGCGTCGATCTCCTTGCGCGCGTAGGCGATCCAGGCGAAGTGCGCGTCGAGCAGCCCCCGGCGCGCGGCCAGCACGAGCCGCTCGACGAGCTCGCCGGCGGCGGCGGCCGGCGTCGCGCCGCTGCGCGCCGGCGGCAGCGGCAGCATGCTCGCCTCCTCGACGCAGGCGCGCTCGTAGGCGTCGACGAGCGCGCGCATCGTGCCGACGCGATCGACGCCGGCCGCGGCGGCGCCGGCGACGCGGCGGAGCAGTTCGACGTGGCGCGGGTCGTCGCGCATCTGCTCGGCGACCCATTCGCGGAAGGCGCGCGCGCCGCTCGCGGTCGCGCGGTAGTGGACCTTCGGCTGGCGCTTCGCCGGCGGGCGCAGGGACTCTTCCGGCTCGCTGGCGCGTTCGTCGGCCGGCAGCGGCTCGATCAGCGCGGCGCGCTCGAGCGCGTTCAGCGCCGCGTATATCTGCGAGATCGGCGGTTCGAGCACGCCGCCGTAGCGGCGTTCGAGCCGCTGGAACAGCTCGTAGCCGTAGCTCGGGCGCTCGATCACCAGCCCGAGCACCGCCCAGTTCACGGCAGACTTCATGCGCACCGATGTGCTCACCCGACCCCCGTCCACGCTCGAAAACGGTTCGTGAACGCTATTCGACTCACCTGTCAGAACGCAACCGTTCATGTCACTGCTCTGCACATGAAACGTTCACAGCGCGTGCGGGCGCCGGCGTGACGGTCAGCGTGCGGGCGCGCGGGCGGTAGGGTCCTCGCCGTGTCCGACGCCGTCCTGACGGAGGAGCGCGACGGGGTCCTGCTCGTCACGCTCAACCGCCCCGAGCAGCGCAACGCGGTGAACCGCGCCGTCGCCGAGGGGATCGCGGACGCGCTCGACCGCCTCGACGGCTCGGCGGGGCTGCGCGTCGGCGTGCTCACGGGGGCGGGCAAGGGCTTCTGCGCCGGCATGGACCTGAAGGCGTTCGTCGCCGGCGAGCTGCCCTACGCGGGCGACCGCGGGTTCGCCGGGATCGTGCGCCGGCCGCCGGCGAAGCCGCTGATCGCGGCGATCGAGGGCTTCGCGGTCGCGGGCGGCTTCGAGATCGCGCTCGCGTGCGACCTGATCGTTGCGGCGCGCGGGGCGCGGCTGGGAACGCCGGAGGTCAAGCGCGGGCTGATCGCCGCCGGCGGCGCGCTGCTGCGGCTGCCGCGCCGGATCCCCTACCACCTCGCGATGGAGCTGGCGCTCACCGGCGACCCGATCGACGCCGAGCGCGGATTCGCGGTCGGGCTCGTGAACCGGCTCGCCGAGCCCGGCTCGGCGGTGACGGTCGCGCTCGAGCTGGCGGCGGCGGTCGCCGCCAACGGCCCGCTCGCGACGGCGGCGTCGAAGCGGGTCCTCGTGGAGGCGCCCGGCTGGCCGCAGGACGCGCTGTGGGAGCGCCAGGCCGAGATCGCCGACCCCGTCCGCGACTCCGCCGACGCCCGCGAGGGCTCGCTCGCCTTCGCCGAGAAGCGCCCGCCGCGCTGGCAGGGCCGCTGACCGGCGCCGCTTGACATGTGACCTTTTGGTCACCTATAGTCGTCGCCATGGACGAGGTCTTCAGAGCGCTGGCGGATCCGACGCGGCGCAGCCTGCTCGACGAGCTGTTCCGCGCGGACGGGCAGACGCTGAGCGCACTGGAGGAGCGGCTGCCGATGACGCGCTTCGGCGTGATGAAGCATCTGAAGGTGCTTGAGGGCGCCGGGCTCGTGGTGACGCGGCGGCGCGGCCGCGAGAAGCTGCACTTCCTCAACCCCGTCCCGATCCGGCTCGTCCACGACCGCTGGGTGAGCAAGTACGCGGAGCCGTGGGCCGCCGGCCTGACCGCGCTCAAGCACGACATGGAGGGCAGGACGATGGAGAAGGTCTTCGAGGTCTACATCAAGACGACGCCGGAGCGGCTGTGGCAGGCGATCGTCGACCCCGAGCAGCGCGCGAAGTACAACTTCGGCGTCGGCGTGCAGTCGGACTGGACGCCGGGCTCGCGCTACACGTCGGTCCATCCGCGCGCCGGCATCGAGATCGCCGCCGGCGAGAACCTCGAGGTCGATCCGCCGCGCCGGCTCGTGCAGAGCTTCGAGGCGCTGTGGGGCGAGGACGTGCGCGCCGAGGGCGTCTCGCGCGTCACGTGGGAGATCGAGCAGGTCGAGGACTCCTGCCGCCTGACGGTGATCCACGACGAGCTGCGCGAGGGCGCGAACAACCAGCTCTACGGCGGCTGGCCGATGATCCTCTCGGGCCTCAAGACGCTGCTGGAGACCGGCGAGGAGCTGACCACGCCCGGCTCGCTGATGTACGCGCAGGCTGGCGCGCGCGACTCCTAAACGTCGGATGCGACGCCGCTGACCTCCCCCGCGAGCGGGCGCATCGCCCGCTCGCGCGCCGGGTACCTATCGGCGCATCGAACGAGAGAGAGGAGGCGACAAATGCTCTGGCTGCTGCTCGGAATCATCCTGCTGGTCATCGCGATCGCGGGTGGCGTGATCGTCCATCCGATCCTGTTCGTGATCGCGATCCTGGCGCTCGGCGTTTTCTTCTTCGGCGGCTCGCGCCGGACCGTTTAGGCCAGTCCTCTCAACGCCGGCAGCGACTGCGTGAGCGAGCGCGCGTCGGCGAAGAGGTCGCCGCGCTCGGCGACGCGAGCGAGCACGGCGTCGTGCTCGAAGCGCAGGAGGTCGGGGTCACCGCCGGATCGGCAGGCCTCGACCTCCTCCCACCCGAGCGGCGTCGAGACGGTCGGGCGCTCCTTCGCGCGCAGCGAGTAGACGGAGACGGTCGTCTTGTGCTCGTCGTTCTGCGACCAGTCGATCAGCACCTTGCCGTCGCGCTCGCCGCCCTTTCTCCGCATCTCGGAGACGACCAGCTCCGGCCGCTGCTGGGCGAACAGCGCCGCGACCGCGTGCGCGAACGGCTTCGTGACGTCGTAGCGGACGTCCGGGTCGTTGAGCGGCACGTACACCTGGAGGCCCTTCGAGCCCGAGGTCTTCGGGAACGCTCTGAGGCCGAGCTGCTCGAACATGTCGCGCAGCGCGAGCGCGACCTCGCAGCACTCGACGATCGTGGCGGGCGGCCCCGGGTCGAGGTCGAACGCGAGCGTCGCCGGGCGCTCGATCTCCTCCGCCTTCGACAGCGACGGGTGCAGCTCGACGTCGGCGAGGTTCGCGAGCCACACGAGCGTCGGCAGGTCGTTGCAGAGCGTGTACTGGATGTCGCGTCTGCTGTGACGGCTGTAGACCGAGACGGTCTGCACCCAGGCGGGCCGGTGGCGCGGCGACTGCTTCTCGTAGAAGTGCTCGCCCTCGACGCCGTCCGGATAGCGCTTGAGCGTGAGCGGGCGGTCGTGGAGGTGCGGCAGCAGCACCGGCGCGATCGCGATGTAGTAGTCGACCAGGTCGCGCTTCGTGAAGCCCGCCCGCGGATAGAGGACCTTGTCGGGATTGCTGAGTCTGACCGTGCGCCCGTCGACCTCCAGCTCGACGCCGCCGCGCACGCGGCGCTCCCGCGCCGGCGAGGCGGTCGCGCCGCCCGCGGGCGGCTCGCTCGGCGGCGGCTCGACCCGCTCGCGCACGACCTCCACGGCGGGCTTGTCGTCGCGCAGGCCCTCGTAGCGCGGATGGCGCAGGCGGCCGTCTCTCGTCCACTCGCCGAACTCGACCTCGGCGACGAGCCGCGGCTCGACGAAGCGCGCGCCTCTCGCCGGCTGGCGCCCGCTGAAGGGGGAGCTGCTGCGGGCAAGCGGGGCGAGCAGCCTGCCGAGGCGCTCCAGCTCGACTTCGTCGAAGCCGGTGCCGACCTTGCCGGCGTACTTCAGCTCGCCGCTGCTCGGATCGTGGACGCCCAGCTCGAGCGCGCCGAGCCGCCCGGCGCGCGCGCCTCTCCCCTCCGTCCAGCCGCCGATCACGAGCTCCTGGCGCTGCGCGTGCTTGATCTTCAGCCAACTGCCGTCGCGCTTGCCGGGCAGGTAGCGCGAGTCGAGCCGCTTGGCGACGACGCCCTCCAGGCCCTGCTCGCGCGTGGCGGCGAGCAGCGCGCTGCCGTCGCCCTGGTTGTGGGCGGGCGTGCGCCAGTGCTCGCCGTCCAGTCCGAGCGCGAGCAGGTGCCTGCGCCGGTCTTTGTAGGGCAGGTCGAGCAGCGGATGACCGTCGAGCCACAGCAGGTCGAAGATCACGTAGGTGGCGGGTATCTCGGCGGCGCGGCGGCGGACGGCGCTCTCGCCGCGCAGGTGGATGCGCGGCTGGAGCGCCTGGAAGCTCGGCCTGCCCTGCTCGTCGAACGCGACGATCTCGCCGTCGAGCATCGCGCTGTGCGAGCCGAGCACGCGGTTGAGCGCGCGCAGCTCCGGATAGGCGGCGCTGACGTCGTTGCCGTTGCGGGTGACGAAGCGGATGCGCCCCGGCTCGCTGTGGGCGATCGCGCGCACGCCGTCCCACTTGACCTCGAAGCCCCAGCGCGACTCGTCGGGCGGCATCGTGGAGAGACGCGCGAGCATCGGCGCGACGGCGTCGGGCATCGCTCTGGCGGTCGCGTCGAGCGGCGGATCCATGCGGTGAATCATCCAGTCCTTGTCGGTTCTGCCGGCCCGGAAGAGCGCGTAGCGGCCGTTCAGGCGCTCGCCGTCGAAGACGACGATGACTCTCTCGGGCAGCCACTTCTCGGCGCTGTAGGTGCCGCGATCCCAGATCGCGATCTCGCCGGCGCCGTACTGCCCTTGCGGGATCGTGCCGTGGAAGTCGAGGTACTCGAGCGGGTGGTCCTCGACGTGGACCGCCTTGCGGTTGCGTCTCGGGTCCTCCGGGATCCCGTTCGGGATCGCCCACGACACGAGCACGCCGTCGCGCTCGAGTCGCAGGTCCCAATGCAGCCGGCGCGCGTGGTGCTCGTGCACGACGAAGCGGGCGCTGGGCTCGGGGGCCTGGGCGTCGGCCGGGCCGGCGGGTGCGGGCTGGCTGTCGGGTCCCCCGGCCCCGTCCCCGCCCGGCTCGGGCGTCGCCTCGAAGCGCCGCTTGCGGCGGTACTCGGCAAGCGGCGCGCTTCTCACGTGGCGCATGGCGCAGTCGATACCCGACTTCGCCGTGCGCGGCAACGCGGAGCTGCCGGAGCGCACGTCGCGAGCACCCAGAAGTCGGCGGCTGGCCTCACGGGCGGCGAGGCGCCGAGAACTGCCATCGAACTAATGACTCACGACACTAGCCGGCCTTGATCGCCGCGTACTTGACCGACAGGTACTCCTCGATCCCCTCGGCGCCGCCCTCGCGGCCGAAGCCGGACTGCTTGACGCCGCCGAACGGCGCGGCGGCGTTGGAGACGAGGCCCTGGTTGAGGCCGACCATGCCGGTCTCGAGGCGCTCGATCACGCGGATCGCGCGGTCGAGGTCGCGCGTGAAGACGTAGGCGACGAGGCCGTACTCGGTTCTGTTGGCGGCGGCGATCGCCGCATCCTCGTCCGCGAACGTCGCGATCGGGGCGACCGGGCCGAATATCTCCTCGTGCAGCATGCGCGCGTCGCTCGGGACGTCGGCCAGGACGGTCGGCGGGTAGAAGTAGCCGCGCCCGCCGTCGGGTTCGCCGCCGTCGGTGAGGCGCCGTGCGCCGCGCCGGAGCGCGTCGTCGACCAGCTCGCGGACCTTGCCGCGCTGGTCGTCGTCGATCAGCGGGCCGACCTGCACGCCCGCTTCGCTGCCGCGGCCGCTCCGCAGCCCGCCCATGCGCTCGGCGAGCCGGCGCGCGAACTCGTCGGCGACCGACTCGTGCACGTGGAAGCGGTTGGCCGCCGTGCACGCCTCGCCGATGTTGCGCATCTTCGCGACCATCGCGCCCTCGACGGCGGCGTCGAGGTCGGCGTCCTCGAAGACGAGGAAGGGCGCGTTGCCGCCCAGCTCCATCGAGACGCGCAGCACGTGTCTCGACGCCTGCCCCATGAGCTGACGGCCGACCTCGGTCGAGCCGGTGAAGCTCAGCTTGCGCAGGCGCGGGTCGTCGATCAGCGGGCCCGTGGTCTTCGACGCCGATCTGGAGGTGAAGACGTTCAGCACGCCGCCGGGCAGGCCGGCGTCGGCGAGGATCTGCGTCAGCGCGAGCATCGACAGCGGCGTCTGCTTCGCCGGCTTGACGACCATCGTGCAGCCGGCCGCGACCGCCGGCCCGATCTTGCGCGTGCCCATCGCGAGCGGGAAGTTCCACGGCGTGATCAGCAGGCACGGCCCGACCGGCTGGCGCATCGTCAGCATCCGCATGCCGCCGTTGGGCGCGGTCGCCCAGCGCCCCTCGATCCGCACCGCCTCCTCGCCGAACCAGCGCAGGAACTCCGCCGCGTAGGTGACCTCCGCCTTCGACTCGGCGACCGGCTTGCCCATCTCCAGCGTCATCAGCAGCGCCAGCTCGTCCGCGCGCGCGACGATCTGCTCGTAGGCGCGCCGCAGGATCTCCCCGCGCTCGCGCGGCGCGGTCGCCGCCCACGCCGCCTGCGCCTCGCACGCAGCGTCGAGCGCCGCCATCGCGTCGGCCGGCGTCGCGTCGGCGACGTCGCAGAGCGCCTCGCCGGTCGAGGGATCCTCGACCGCGAGCGTGCCGCCGCCGGTCGCCTCGCGCCACTCGCCCGCGATGTAGAGCCCCTTCGGGACCCGCTCGACGACCTGCTGCTCCTGGCTGGGAGTGATCGCGCTCATGGGGCGACTGTAGCGCGAGGAAAAGATCACATTCGAAGGCTGTAGAGCAACGACCGGCGCTGTTCGCACCAGCGCCGGACGCCTGCTCAAACAGAGAGCGCGGCGTTCGTAGCGCCGGGCTCTGGAAGTGGATCTGCGATCCAACCCTGGCTGGCGCTCAGAACAGCCGCCGCGATCCGCGTCGCCGTCGACCCCATCCGTATGGCGACGCCGTCCCTCGCTTTTACCCGCCGGCGACGTCGCGGCGCACGAAGACGGTCAGGCCGGCCGCGGCGGCGGGCAAAGCGTAGAGCGCGCAGACCCAGACGGCGCGGACGATCGGTGACCAGTCGACCGGCTGGCGCAGCAGGCCCTGCCAGGCGTCGAACTGGGTCGAGAGCAGGTAGGGCTTGAGCGATTCGAGCCCGGAGATGATCCCGATCAACTGGAGCAGCAGGGAGATCATCAGCGTGCCGACGATCGCGGCGGCGGAGTTGCGCGTGACCGTCGAGAGCAGCAGCGCGATCGCCACGACGGCGATCACCGGCAGCATGTACGTGCCGAGCGCGGCGGCCATCAGCGCGAACGCGCGGCCGACGGCGATGCGCGTGCCCGACAGCGACGTCAGCGGATTGATCCCGTAGCGCAGGCCGCCGAGCAGCAGCCCGACGCCGGCGAACAGCAGCAGCGCCGCCAGCGCGTAGGTGAGCGCGGCGAGCGCCTTCGCGATCCACACCTGGTGGCGGTCGACGGAGCGCGTGAGGATCGTCTTGAGCGTGCCGTTGCCGTCCTCGTTGGCGACAATGTCGCCGGCGACGAGCGCGACGATCAGCGGGAACAGCCAGATCGAGCCGAAGATCAGCAGCACCGGCGGGATCGCGAGGCCCGTCTCGCGCACGTAGCGGCCGAACGGGACGTCGTTCGGGCCGCGGCCGTTGCGCAGGCTGAGCGCGAGCACGAACAGGATCGGCACGATCGCCGCCATGCCGAAGCCCAGGTAGGTGCGCTTGAGCGCGCGCAGCTTGCGCAGCTCCCAGCGGTAGATCGTGGCGACGGAGGGGCGGCGGCGAGTGGCGGTGCGCGCGGCGGGCGCGCGACCGGCTGGCTCGGCGACGGCGCTCATCGGGCGGCCTCCGTGGTCGCGACGGGCGCGCGGCTGTCGCCGTCTGCGTCTGCGCCCGGCGCTTCGACGTTCCCGTCTCCCTCGGTGAGGCGGAAGAACAGCTCCTCGAGCGAGGCGACCGCGGGCACGAGCGCGACGATGCCGATCCCCGCCTCGACGAGCGCGACCGACAACTCGGCGACCGCGCGCTCGTCCTCGGCGGCGAACGTGATCCCCTGGTGGCCGGCGGGGGCGACCTCGGTCACGCCGCGCTGCACGGCGCAGACGCGATGGGCGCGCTCGTCGTCGGTCGTGCGCAGGCGGTAGCGCTGGCCGGTCGAGCGCAGCAGCGCGTCGAGCGCGCCCTCGTAGATGACGCGGCCGGAGCGCACGATCGCGACGCGGTCGCACAGCTCCTCGACCTCGCCCATCAGGTGCGAGGACAGCAGCACGGTCATCCCCTCGTCGGCGAGGCGGCGCACGAGCACGCGCATGTCGCGCATGCCGGCCGGGTCCAGGCCGGTCGTCGGCTCGTCGAGCAGCAGCATGCGCGGCGCGCGCAGCAGCGCGGCGGCGATCCCGAGCCGCTGCTTCATGCCGTGCGAGTAGCCCTTGACCTTGTCGCCCTGGCGGTCGGCGAGGTCGACGGTGTCGAGCGCGCCGTCGATCCGCTCGCGCGCGTCGCCGCCGTCGAGCGCCGCCATCAGCTCGAGGTTCCTGCGGCCCGTCAGGTAGGGGTAGAAGCGCGGCGCCTCGACGAAGCCGGCGACGCCGTCGAGCGCGGCCGCGCCCTCCTGCAGCGGGTCGCGGCCGAACAGCCGCGCGACGCCCTCGTCCGGGCGGATCAGCCCGAGCAGCATGCGCAGCGACGTCGTCTTGCCGGCGCCGTTGGGTCCCAGGTAGCCGTAGACGGAGCCGGCTTCGACGGTCAGGTCGACGTGGTCGACCGCGGTCACGTGGCCATAGCGCTTGACGAGGCCGCGCGCCTCGATCGGATGAGCGTCCGTCATCCGAGCTGGCGCGCGGCGGTCTCGGCGGACTGGGCGGGGATCGAGCCCGCGACGACGTAGTCGACGCCGCCGCGCTGGAAGCTCAGCACGGTCCCCAGCTCGGTGGCGAGCTCGCTGCCCGTCGCGCCGTTGACGTTGATCTGCGGCAGGCGCAGCGAGCCGCGGCCTGCGCCCGACCCGAGCGGCGCCTCGCCCGCTCTCGCCTTGCGCTCGACCACGACGATCCCGCCGAGGCCTCTGCCGTACGTGACGACCGCGGCCGGATTCGCGCCATGGCCGGCGAGCCACACGTCGTGGCGCGGCAGGCCGGCGAGCTGGTCGGGCGCCGCGAGCGTGAACGGCACCGCGGCCTGCACGGCGGCCACGCCGGTGACGGGTCTCGCGTGCGTCTCGGCGCCGCTGCGATCGGCGGGACCGCTCGACGGCGAGAGGTCGACGATTCTCGTGCCCGCCGGCGGCGGGACGACGATGTCGCTCGTCGCGACCGGCCCGAACGAGACGTCCGTCGCGGTCAGCTCGAGCACCGGGTCGGCCTGGCCGGCGGCGTAGATCGCGGCGCGCAGGGGCACGCCGTTCTCCGCGTCCCACGCCAGCTCGGCGGCGCCGAGCAGGCCGCCGTCGCCCTTCGGCGCGATCCGCACCGTGTACGTCGGCTCGTGCGCGGTCGAGGTCGGCGTCGCCCCGGAGACGTTCCAGTCTCTGCCGAGCTGCGCGATCGCTCTGTCGACCTGCGCGAGCGTCGGCGGCGTGTGGGCGTCCGGCGCCGACGTCGTGTCGCTTCTCTGCGGCAGCGCGACGCGGTAGGCGGTGCTCGTCGAGGCGTCGTAGAGCGTGAGCGTCGTGCCGTCGGAGACGATCTGCGCGTCGCCCGCGTCCGACTGCAGCTCGACGCGGAAGCGCCCGTCGCCCGCGATCCACACGCGCCCGGAGGCGCCCGCCATCAGCGGCGAGACGGTGCCCTCCGGCAGCGCGCCGGACGGGATCAGGTGGTTCGTGAAGTGGACGCGGGCGGTGACGCCGGCGACCTTCGGCGCGGTCAGCGCGTCGTGGACGGCGGCGTCGAGCGGCTTCGGCGCCGGCTTGGGATCGCTCTGCAGCGCCGCCTGCGCGATGCCGACGCCGACGGCGAGCACCGCGAGCGCGACGGCGAGCACCACCAGCCGGCCGGTGGAGATGGTGCGCAGTCGTCTCATGAGCGGTGTTCTACCCCCCGACCTTGAGATGTCTGTGAGAGCGGCTCTGCCGCGCCCGACCGCGGCGCGGGGCCGGCGAGCGCCGGCAGCTCGATCGCGAACGTCGCGCCGCGCGCGCTCGCGCGCCCGCCGTGGCGCGCGGCCGTCGCCTGCACGATCGCGAGGCCGAGCCCGGTGCCGCCCGGCGGCGCCTCGGGTCCGCGCCAGAAGCGCGCGAACGCCTGCTCGGCCTGCTCCTCGGACAGGCCGGCGCCCGCGTCGCTGACCGCCAGCCGCGCGCGGCCGTCGGCGAGCGCCGCCGCGACGACGATCGGGCCGCCCGGCGGTCCGTGGCGCTCCGCGTTCTCGACGAGGTTGCCGAGCGCACGCGCGAGCGCCGCGCGGTCGCCGCGCACGAGCACCGGCTCGGACGGCGCCTGCACGCTCGCGGTCGGGTGCGCGGCGGCGACCTCGCGCGCGAGCGCGGCGAGGTCGACCGGCTCGGCGTCGGCGGCCGGCATGGCGGCGTCCTCGCGCGCGAGCGCGAGCAGGTCATCCAGCAGCGCGGCGAGCCGCTCCGCGTCGGCCTCGATGTCGGCGAGCACGGCCGGGTCGGCGCCGTGGCGCGCGACGTAGGCGGCGTTGCCGCGCAGCGCGGTCAGCGGGGTGCGCAGCTCGTGCGAGGCGTCGCCGACGAAGCGCCGCTCGCGCTCGCGCGCGCGCTCGAGCGCGGCGAGCATCGCGTTGAGCGTGCCGGCGAGCCGGCCGACCTCGTCGTCGGCGCCGCCGGCCGGCAGCCGCCGGCCCGGATCGCCCGTGCGCGCGATCTCCTCGGCGCCGGCGGTCAGGCGCGTGAGCGGGCGCAGCGCGCGGCGCGTCAGCAGCGTCGCGAGCGCGGCGGCGACCAGCGCGGTCGCGAGCGCGACGACGACGAACAGCCCGCGCAGCGGACGCAGCGTGCTCGTGATCCCGCGCGTCTCGCCGGCGACCGCGACCGCGCCGCCGGCCGCCGGCCCGCCGCCGATCGCCGGCAGCGGGGCGGCGTAGAGGCGCAGGCGCTCGCCGCCGAGGTCGACCGCGCCGTATCCGGCGCGGCGGGCGCGCAGCGCGTCCTCGAGCGCCGGCGCGGCGGGCAGCACCCGCCCGCCGAGCGCGGCCGAGCGCGCGACGATCCGGCCGTGGCGGTCGACGACCTGCACGAACGCGGCGCTGGTGCCGACGCGGCCCTCCAGCACGCCCGGCGCGGTGATCAGGCGCGGCGTGGTCGCGGCCAGCTGCGCGACCTCGACGGCGCGGTCGTGCAGACCGCGGTCGAGCGAGCGGTGCAGCTGGCGCGCGACGAGCGCGAACGTGATCGCGCCGAGCACCGCGACGGCGACGACGAGCGTCGCGCCGGCGGCGAGCGCGACGCGCGCGCGCAGCGGCAGGCGGCGGGCGAGCCGGCTCATCGATCGAGCACGAAGCCGACGCCGCGCACCGTGCGGATCAGCGGCGGGTCGCCGAGCTTCCTGCGCAGGTAGGCGACGTAGCGGTCGACGACGTTCGGGGACGCCTCCAGCTCGCCGCCCCACACCTCCTCCAGCGCGCGCTCGCGCGTGATCACGGTGCGCGCCTCGCGCAGCAGCAGCGCGAGCAGCTCAGCCTCGCGCGGGGTCAGCTCCAGCGCGCGCCCGCCGCGCGCGGCGCGGCCGCTGTCGGGGTCGAGCGTCAGGTCGTCGAACGCGAGCGTCTCGCCCACGGCCCGCCCGCGGCGCAGCAGCGCGCGCACGCGCGCGAGCAGCTCCTCGGGCGCGAACGGCTTGACGAGGTAGTCGTCGGCGCCGGCGTCGAGCCCGGCGACGCGGTCGGCGACGGAGTCGCGCGCGGTCAGCAGCAGGATCGGCACGGCGAGCCGCTTGCCGCGCAGCCGCCGCGCGACCGCGAGCCCGTCGACCCCCGGCATCGCGACGTCGAGCACGAGCAGGTCGGGCACCCCGCGCTCCACGGCCGCGAGCGCCGCGCCGCCGTCGGCTGCCGCCCGCACCGCGTAGCCCTCCGCGCCGAGCGTGCGCTCGAGCATGCGCCGCACCGGCGCGTCGTCGTCGACCACCAGCACCGAGGGACGCGACATGCCCGACAGCCTACGGCGCAGCGACGCGACGCAAGAAGCCCCGCCTCCCGCGGCCCCCTTCTCCGGGGCCGCGGGAGCGGGATTCGGAGGGCGCTGGGTCCCTCACGCTTGGAGGCGCCGGTCACGCGGTGACCGTGACGTACCCCCGCATGTAGCCGTCGTGGCTCATCGCCCACGGGTCGCACGGCATCGCGCAGATCCACAGATAGGCGCCCGGCCTGCTCGGCGCGGTGAAGGTGACGGCGGCCGTGCCGGGCTTGCCGGGCTTGCCGGCCGGGATCATCACGTTCACGCCGAGTTGCGCGGCGTTGAACGAATGCATCATGTCGTCGTAGTTGGTGAAGGTGAGCGTGACGCGCTGACCGGCCTTGACGGTGAAGTCCGCCGGCAGGAACGCGTCGTGCCACTTGCCGTCCGGGCCCTTGCGGCCGTGCTGCGTGTCGGACTTGGCGACGATCGCGATCGTCGTCGCCGGGACGGCCGCCTTGGCGGGCGTGCCCGCGGCGGTCGCGCTGGCGCCGGAGCCGCCGCAGCCGGCGACGAGGGCACCCGCGAGGGCGACGAGGGCGAGCGAGCAGATGACGCGGATCGAAGTGCGGATCGAGGGTCGCATGTCAGCCTCCTGAATCCCGTGTCGCCGGTGTGGTGTGGGCGCCGGCGATCTGAGGACCATGCTGGACCGAACGCGACCGTTCGACTAGACGCCGGTGAGTTGGGAGGGCATGACCGCCGGTTATGAGCCGTAGTGCTCCGCACGGGGGGCGCGGCGGACCGCGGATGGCGCGGGCGCGCTCGTCGCCGATGCTGCGCCCATGCCGTCGCCCGTCACCCGCACGCTCGTGCGCTCCCCCGAGCTGGCCGAGCTGCGCGCGTTCTGCGCCGCGGTCGACCTCGCCAGCATCGGCGGCGCCGCGCGCAGGCTCCAGGTCAGCCAGCCGGCGCTGTCGAAGCGCTTGCGGGGGCTGGAGGCGATCGCCGGCACCGCCTTGCTGGAGCGCTCGACGCGCGGCGTCATCCCGACGCCGAGCGGCGGCGAGCTGTACCGCCGCGCGCGCCGGCTGCTGCGCGACGCCGAAGCGGTCGAGGAGCTGATGCGGGGCTTCGTCGCGGAGGCGCCGCCGGTGCGGATCGCGGCGAGCCCGACGCTCGCCGAGTCGTGGCTGCCGCAGGCGCTCGTCGCGTGCGAGGCGACGGTCGAGCGGCAGCTGTCGGTCGAGGTCGTCACGGCCAACTCGGCGACCGTGCGCGCGATGGTGCGCGGCGGCGGCGCCGACCTCGGGCTCGCCGCGCCCGACGACCAGGACGGAGAGGACGCGCGGCTGACGGCGACGGTCGTGTGCGAGGACGAGGTCGTCGTCGCGCTGGCGCCCGAGCACCCGTGGGCGGCCCTGGAGGAGATCGACCCCGCGCTGCTCGC